>Ga0224557_1000028_pt1 | contig 186899 bp, 174 predicted proteins | sample 714S31014metaG_FD_180677 | JGI IMG/M metagenome (GOLD analysis project Ga0224557, IMG submission 180677) | Peat soil microbial communities from Stordalen Mire, Sweden - 717 S3 10-14 | ecosystem: Environmental > Terrestrial > Soil > Wetlands > Peat | place: Sweden: Norrbotten County, Stordalen... | reverse complement strand
CCGGTTGCTTGTGCTCTCCACTATTCTTTTTTCACCGGCCGGCTCCCAGAGAAATGCTCCCTCCTTTGAAGGGGGCGTTGTCCTCCTCTTTTCGGCCCGGGTATTAATCCCCGGCCCTTTAAACTCCCGTCGGCCGGGTCTTTCGCCGCCGGTTAGCGCTGGTCACCCGGCGGCCGGGAATAAGGGAATAAGCCCGGTCCCGGCCATTCCTAAAGACCCGCCTGGCCCAGGCCATCAGGCCCGGGCCATCAGGCCCGGGCGCGCAATTCTCGGGTTTGGCGTGTCAGCGCGATGTCAGCGGCGTCAGCGGGATCTCAGGACGACCCCAGGACGACCCGGGATGACTCAGGGAGATAAGCCTGCCTGGCTCGCCGGGGGCGATCTGGGGTATGAAGACCGGATGGATCCAGTAGAGGCGTTGCGGCAGATCGCATTCCAGCTGGAGCGGGGCGGGGCGCCGACGTACCGCGTCCAGGCGTTCCGCCGGGCCGCGGAGGTGCTTGGCGGCCTGCCCGCGGGCGAGCTTGACCGGCGGATCCAGACGGGCACGCTCGAAGCGCTGAAGGGCATCGGCGCGACCACCGCCCAGGTCGTCACCGAGGCCGCCAGGGGTCAGCGGCCTGCGTACCTGACCAGGCTGCTGGGCGAGCAGCCGCCGTCGGAGCGCACCGGCCTGCGGGCGGCGCTACGCGGGGACTGCCATACGCACTCGGACTGGTCCGACGGCGGCAGCCCGCCCCGGGATATGGCCGAGGCCGCTCGCGAGCTCGGCCACGAATGGATCGCGCTGACCGATCACTCACCGCGGCTGACCGTGGCGAACGGTCTGTCCGCCGAGCGCCTTCGCGCCCAGCTCGAGCTGATCGGAGTGCTGAACGAGGAGCTGGCCCCGTTCCGCATCCTGACCGGGATCGAGGTCGACATCCTCGACGACGGCTCCCTCGACCAGCGCGAGGATCTGCTCCGTCAGCTCGACGTGGTGGTGGCCAGTGTCCACTCCAAGCTGCGGATGGCCGCCCGGCCGATGACCGACCGGATGATCGCCGCGGTCCGGAATCAGCACGTCGACGTGCTCGGCCACTGCACCGGACGGTTGCTCGGGGGCCGCGGCCGCAGGCCGGAGTCGGTCTTCGACGCCAAGGCGGTCTTCACCGCCTGCCGGGATGAAGGCGTCGCGGTGGAGATCAACTGCCGGCCGGAGCGCCGGGACCCGCCGACCCGGCTGCTCGCACTGGCCGCCGAGATCGGCTGCGTCTTCGCCATCGACACCGACGCGCACGCGCCCGGCCAGCTGGACTGGCAGGTCAACGGCACCGTCCGGGCCGAACAGCTCGGCATCACGGCAGACCGCGTGATCAACACCAGCGATGCGGAGGAACTCCTGTCCCGGCGGTCCAGCGGTTAGCTGCCGTTCGCGTGCCTAGCTGCCCACCAGGATCCAGACCGTGGTGTCCGCGGGCAGCTGGTTGCCCTCGACCGGAGCGCTGGAGAGGATGACGTGGCCGGGCGGCAACGGCACCGGCCGAGGTCCGAAGTTGGTCACCGACCTCCAGCCCCCCGGGCGGCCCAGATGCAGCACCTGCCCGTTGGTACCCGGCATCCATTCCATGGTTTCCGCGGCCTGCAGCTTGCGGCGCCAGCTCAGCGCCTGCCGGTACAGCAGCAAGGTCGACGCAGGGTCCCGTTCCTGCGTTTCCACGCTAAGCGGGCCGAACCAGGCCGGCTGCGGCAGGTGCGCTTGGCCGTCCCCGAAGCCGAACGACGGGCCGTTCTCCGTCCACGGCAGCGGAACCCGGCAGCCGTCCCGGCCCTTCTCCGCACCGTGCGACCGGAAGAAGGCGGGATCTTGGAGAAGCTCGGCGGGAATGTCCCCGACTTCCCCCAGGCCGAGTTCCTCGCCCTGGTACAGATAAGCCGAGCCGGGCAGGGCCAGCATGAGCAGGACCGCGGCCCGGGCCCGCCGAAGGCCAAGGCCGCGATCCAGTTTGGGGGTGGTCCCGCCGGTCAGCAGCCAGCTCCGGCTGTTCTGGCTGCCGCGGTGATCCTCCGGCGGTAGCCCGTAACGGGTGACGTGCCGGACCACGTCGTGATTGGACAGCACCCAGGTGGTCGAGGATCCCTGCCGCTGGGCGTCGGACAGGTTGTCGGTGATGGTCCGCAGGAACTCCCCGGCGTTCCAGTTCGCCTCCAGCAGGTCGAAGTTGAAGGCCTGGCCCAGCCCGTCCGGACTGGCGTACCTGGGCCGCCGTGACGGGTGCACCCAGGCCTCGGCGATCGCGGCACGCGGCGGTGAGTACTCGTTGAACACCTGCCGCCATTCGGCGTAGATGTCGTGCACCTCGTCCCGGTCCCACAGGGGGTGCGTGCCGGGCGGCAGGGAACTGTCGGTGATGTCCCCCCAGGGCGGGCAGCGACTCGAGCGGCTCGGCCATGTTCTTGGCCAGGCCGTGCGCGACGTCGACGCGGAACCCGTCGACGCCGCGGTCGGACCAGAACCGCAACGTGGTCAGGAAGTCGTCCCTGACCTCCCGGTTCTCCCAGTTCAGGTCCGGCTGCTCGGCGGCGAACAGGTGCAGGTACCACTGCCCGTCCGGCACCTGGGCCCAAGCCGGGCCGCCGAAACCGGAGACCCAGTCCGACGGCGGCTCGGCCCCGTCCGGGCCAAGCCCGTCACGGAAGATGTACCTGTCCCTGGCCGGTGATCCCTTCGGGGCGGCCAGGGCCTCCCGGAACCAGGCGTGCCGGTTGGAGGTGTGATTCGGCACGATGTCGACAATGACCTTGATCTTCCTTGCGTGCAGCCCGGCGGTCATCTCGTCGAAATCGGCCAGGGTGCCGAGCTGCGGGTCGACGTCGTACCCGCCGTCGGCCAGCGCGGACGGGTAGAACGGGCTGAGCCACACCGCGTCGACACCGAGCGAGGCCAGGTACGGGATCCGCGAGATGATCCCTCTCAGGTCGCCGAGGCCGTCGCCGTCCGAGTCGGCGAAACTTCGCGGGTAGATCTGGTAGACCACCGCCTGCCGCCACCAGTCGTCCGTCACTTGATCGAGCCTCGCATGATGCCGCTGACCACCCACCGCTGGGCGATGAGGAAGGCGACCAGGGTCGGGAGCAGGGCCATCAGATACGACGCGAAGGCCACGTTGATGTTCGTGGTGAACTGGTCCTGGAACAGGTACTGGACCACTGGGAGGGTCTGCCACTTCGGGTTGGCCGTGATCAGCTGCGGCATCATGAAGTCGTTCCAGGACTGCAGGAAGGCAAAGATGCCCACGGTAGCGCTGATCGGCGCCAGCAGCGGCAGCACGACCTTGCGGAAGGTCTGCCAGGTCGTGCAGCATTCGAGCCGCGCGCTCTCCTCAAGCTCGACCGGAATTCCCCGGATGAAGGCCGAGAAGAGCAGCACGTTGAAGGCGAGATTGAACAGGATGTGCAGGATCGCCACACCGAACGGATTGTCGAGGCCGATCCCGGCCATGAGCTTGACCTGCGGCAGCGCGACGACAGGGAACGGAATGAACAGGGCGATCATCAGGTAGCCGAAGGTCACGCGGAACTGCCAGTGGCCCCAGTTACGCACGATCGCCCACGCCGCCAGCGCACTCACGATGATTTCCCCGGCCACGGCGATCAGCGTGATCAGCAGGCTCATCGAGGCGGCGAGCGGGGTATCGGTCAGGTCCCAGGCGGCCCGGAAGTTCCCCCACTGAATCGGCCAGGGGAAATTGAAGCCGGCGCCCGTGCCGGTCTGGGCCGGCGACTTCAGCGCCATGGCGATGGCGAAGTACAGCGGAAGGATGACGATCAGGGAGACGATCGCGACGATGATCGTCAGCCCCCAGTTGACCCGGCCGCCCTCAGGGACCGGACGTGGCCGGCGGGTACGAATCCGCGGCGCCGCGACGACTGGGGTGGTGCTTACCTCGGCAGCCACTACAGACCCCCTCCTCAACGCCGGATGACGCTTAGCTGGAAGATCGCGAAGAGCAGTGTGAGGGGCACGTAAGTTCCCGCGCCCTGATAGAAAGCACCCGAATTGACGTACTTCTACAGGCCGGAGACGAGCGGGCTGGTCTGCGGCGGAGCCCCCTTAAGGGGTGAGAATGCGAGATTGGTCTGGTTGTACGCATTCATGATGCTCGGCTGCATGAGGTAACCGAGGAACTTGATCGCCGCCGCGCGCTCCGCGGCCCCTTGCGATCGCGGCAGCCAGATGGCCAGGTCGAGGTTGACCCGGCATTTGGTCTGGGACGCGTCGTCGGTGACGGGCATGGGGAACGTGCCCATCTTGAGCTTGGGATTAATCGTGAGGACCTGGCCGACGGCCCACGGCCCCTGCATATACATCCCCGCCTGGCCGGCCGCGAAGGCAGTGTTGCCGTCGGCGTAGTGCTTGGAGATGGCGTTGTCATTGAAATACAGCGCCAGGCTGAGCATCTTCTGGCAGGCCGCGGTGAAGTCCTTCTCGAACGACACCGAGGAGTTTTTGCCCAGGTTGGTGCCCTCGGCGTTGAGTTTCTTGTAGAACGCCGCGACGTCGATCATGCCGCCGGTGGTGTAGTCGAACAGGCCTTGCTGCGTCGTCCAGGTGTCGCCGTAGGTCTGGTAGACCGGCGTGATGCCCGCGGACTTGAACTTCTCGCATACCGCCAGGAACTCGCTCCAGGTGGTGGGAACGTCCGACACGCCGACCTTGTCGAACAGGTCCGGGTTATAGATGACGCCCTCGGCGGCTACCGAGTAAGGCAGGACGCTCGTTTCTCCGTTGTACGAGGCGTACTGGGTGACGAGAGCCTGGATGTTCGGGTCGATGGTCTTGGCCTGCGGCAAGTCGGCCAGGTCGGCCAGCACGCCCCGGGCGACGAAGATGGACGTGGTCAGGTTGTAGTTGTCGCAGTCGATGTCGGGCGGATCGCCGCGCACGAATTCCGCGATGAGGCTCGAGGTGGAGTCGTGCGTCACCGAGATCGACTGCTGGCTCGCGTTGAACTTCGCGCACAGATTGTCGAAGTACGGGATGACCTCGGGTTTCGTCTCCTCCAGCACGATGGCTGTCCGGCCGCTGCGGACGAACGCCCGGCCACCAGGCCGGGAGCAGCAATCGCGGCGGTCCCGAGTCCCACCGCTTTCATCATCGCCCGCCGGGTCAGCGGCATCGCCCCGGCTCTCGTGACAGGTTCAGGCGACTCCTGGCGTCTGCCTGACCGCACGTCCTTGTGTCGTCGCATGCCTGGCTCCCTCCGACGGGGAACGTCTTTCCATCCAGGCGAACTGAGGCCTAGTAGGCTGGATGGAACGATCTACCACACGGAAACGCTCCGTTTATGACCTGTCAAGAGGTGAATTGTGCTAGCGGTACAGTGACGAGGTGACTGGGTCTCGATCAGGCCGGGCCAGGCCTGTGACCGCGCGGCAGGTAACGATCCAGGACGTGGCCCAGGCGGCCGGTGTGTCCCGGCAGACCGTCTCGAACGTGCTCAACAACGGCGGCCGGGTGGGCGAGGCGGCCAAGGCCAGGGTGCTTGAGGCGGTGACCGCCCTGGGTTACCACCCTCACCACGGCGCGCGGAGCCTGCGCTCGCGCCGGACACGGCAGATCGCCTACGTGATGCCACGGGTGCAGCTGCTGCCCGATAACTACATCATGCAGCAGTTCCTCCAGGCCCTGGCGGCGGCCAGCGCACAGCGCGGCTACAGCACGGTGATCGCCGTCCCGGACGGGGACCCGCGCGACGACATGCGCCGCATGATCGCCAGCCGGAGCGTGGACGCGTTCGTGCTGTCCGAGCTGCAGCCGGCCGATCCACGCGTGGTCATGCTGGCCGAGGCCGGGATGCCGTTCGCCTGCTTCGGCCACATCGGTCCCGCGCTGCCGCAGCACTGGGTCGACATCGACAATTTCGAAGCCACCGCGGCGGCGGTGGAACACGTCCTGAACAGGGGCTTCGGCCGGCTCGCGTTCCTCGGCTACCGGTCGGGGAACCACTGGGACGCCGAACGGGTGGCCGGGTTCAAAGCCGGGCTGTCCCGGCACGGGATCGACGTCGGCCGGACGCCCGTGCTGCTCGTGGACGACGCCGGGGCCCGCAGGAAGGTCAGGTCCCTGCTCGGTCCCGCTCGCCCGGACGCCCGCTCGGACGCGATCGTGACCAGCAGCGACAGGCTCGCCGCGGTCATTTACAGCGTGGCCGCGGAACTGCGGCTGCGGATCGGCCACGATCTCGCCGTCACCGGCTTCGACGGAAGCATCGCGGCCGGCCTGATGCATCCGCGGCTGACCAGCGTGGCCATTCCCGTCGATGACATCGCCAGGCGCGTGGTCGCGCGGGCCCTACGGCAGATCGAGCACGGACCAGATCAGCGCCCGGGCGACGTCGTCCCGGCGGCCCTGCGGGTCGGCGAGAGCACCGGCGACCCGCAGCGCCCGCACCAAACCCTTGACGCCCCGGCCACCCGGGATCAGACAGGTACCACGCCAGCGTGGAAACGCTTCCAGGGAGGAGTGGTTTCTTCCGGTACGCCGCCGCTCCCCAAGGTCACGATTGCCGACGTAGCCGCGGATGCGGGTGTCGGCGTGGGGACGGTGTCCCGGGTGCTCAACGGGAGCGACCAGGTGCGCGCGGCTACCCTGCGCGCGGTGCAGGACTCCATCGAGCGGCTGGGCTACCGGCCCAGTCACGCGGCCGCAGCCCTGGTCCGCGGCACGCCCCGGACCATCGCGGTGATCGTCGCCCACCTGACCCGGCCTTCCACCGTCGTCCGGGTGGCCAGCGCCCTGGCGGCGTTCGAAGAGCAGGGGTACGACACCATCGTCTGCAACGTGGACACCCCGCAAGAACGGGACCGGCACCTAGAGGCCCTGCTGCCCACCCACCGGGCCGACGGAGTCCTGGCCATCTGCCTGCCGTTCTCCCGGGACCAGCTCGGCCAGTTCTCCCGGACCGGAGTCGCGCTCGTTACCGTGGACGCGCCTAATCCGGGGGTACCGCAAACGGTCATCGATGACGTCATGGGCGGCTCTTTGGCGACCAGGCACCTGATCGGCCTGGGACATCGAAGGATCGGGTTTATCGGGGATATGACGTTCGGCCAGCCTCCGGCCGACCTGGGTTTCGTTTCCTCGGCCCGCCGGCTGCGCGGCTATAAGCAGGCCCTGGCCGCGGCGGGCATCGCGGTGGAAGCTGGGTTGATCCGCCGGGGTACGCATGACGCCGCGGCGGCGGCCGAGCACGCCGCCCAGCTGCTGAAGTCGGCTGATCCGCCATCGGCGATCTTCGCGGCCTCTGATACCCAGGCCGTGGGCGTGCTGGCCGCCGCGGACCGGCTGGGCGTGGCGGTGCCGGATCAGCTGTCGGTCGTCGGCTTCGACGACATCGAGTCCGCGGCCTTCGTCGGCCTCAGTACCGTCCGGCAGCCACTGGGTACCAGCGGCACCGAAGGGGCGCGGCGACTGTGCGCGCTGCTCCGTGGCGAGCAGGTGCATCCGCTCCGCCAGGAACTGCCCATCGAGCTCGTGCCGCGGGCCAGCTCAGCGAGGTACCAGGCAGGCTGAAACGGGGCTGTAACTCGGCGGCGACCCGGGAGACGCCCACGCCGAGCAGGGCGGCCCCCAGCCCTGACCGCGACCGAGGTCAGGATCGCCGCGCAGGTCCGCGAGGGATTGACCAACCGGGAGATCGGCGCCAGATTGTTCGTCTCGCCCCGTACGGTGCAGACCCACGTCTCGCACATCCTGCAAAAGACGGGCCTGCGCTCCAGGGTCGGGATCGCGCGCTTCGCCAGGGCCTAGGTCTCTCGGGTTCGAGCTGATCGCTCTCAGGCCGGGAAAGGCCGGGCCAGTTCGGGGAACATGGGATAGTGGCGGACATTCAGTGTGGCGAGCTCCAGTCCCCCGGTGAGCGCAGTCGCCGCAATCAGGTAGTCACCGAGGCCGATCCCGGTATGGGACCGGCGGTACTCGCGCATGAGCGTCGCTGCCCGCCACGCTACCTGCTCGCTGACTTCAAACCGTTGCATGCTGCCGAGCAGGCGCATGACTTCGCGTCGCTCCGGCGAGCGCATCCCCCCGGCGATCTCGGTCAGGCTGACGACGCTGATGGCCAGGGGCCCGGAGGTTTGCCGGGCGTGCACGAGCCAGTCCCGTGCGGCCGTGCTGCCCCGCAGGTGCTCGATCAGTACGTCACTGTCGACCAGAATCACGCGTCGGCCAGCCGCTCCAGGTAAGTCATGCGCTCGTCCCGCACGCGGGCGAACGTGTCCTCCCCGGCCAGGATCCCGAAGGACCCGCCGATGGCAGCCAAATCGGCGATGAGATCCGCCCCGGGGTGCCCGCCGATCGCCCGGTCGATAAGTTCGCGGATCAGTTCAGCCCGGGAAACACCGGCGGCCTGCGCAGCCCGGTCAAGCGCGGCAGCCTGGCCTTCGGCCAGATAAATATTAGTCCGCTTCATACACCACACCATACACCGCCGGTGGGCGCAGGTCGCTAGGCCATTGCCGCCTCTTCGAGCACCGTAGATCTATGTAGATCGGATCTACATAGATCCGATCTACATAGATCCGATCTACATAGAAACGAAAGCGATCCTTCCTCATCGTGCAGAAGCCGCCGGCCAGTACGAGCATGCGCAGGATCGTGCTCGCAGCGGCGTCGTCCCAGTCATGGATGATGCGGCTGAGCAGGTAGGCCGCCGCGCCGGGAGGCAGCGGGTCGAAGAAGCTCTGGCCGACGACCTCGCACCGGCCGTCCAGGCCGAGCCCGGCCAGGTACTGCCGGGCGCGGGCCGGGGTTTCCAGCAGATCGGCCAGCGTGCCGTGCAGTCGCGGGTTGCGCCGCAGCAGCTCGGCGATGAGCGTCCAGGTAGGCCCAGAACGGCTGGCCGAAGACCTGCTCCCAGGCCGGCCCGCCGGTGCGCCCGGTGTGCGCCAGCTCGGTGAACGCCAGGTCCATCCGGCCACCGAACCCATCCAGGTCCGGCAGCTGTTAGGTCACCTGTCACGCGCCATGGCGGAAGGCCCAAAGCGGAAATCTGCTCAAGCCTGGCTGCGAAGGGCGCGAGTTCACCTCAGAATCAAAAAAGACAGGCAAGACCCGTAACGGCGCCAGTAACGCAGCCATCAAGAGCGACGAACGAGAGGCCCGGGAACCGTGGAGCTAAATGGCAGAGAGCTTTCATGGGACGGCTGTGTCAATGTACGTGATCTGGGCGGGCTGGGGCAGATCAGGCCGGGTGCGGTGGTCCGTTCGGAGGCGCCGAGGCGCTTGAGTGAGGCCGGGTGGGCGGCGGCCTGGGCGCACGGAGTCCGCACTGTCGTCGATCTGCGCAATGCCGACGAGTACGTGCCCGACCGCGCGCCGAGGCCGGCGGGCATCACCACCGTGCAGGTACCGCTGGAGCCGGTCGGCACACCGTTCTACGAGCACTGGAAAAAGATCGACAACCTATCCTCACCGCTGTACTTCCCGGCGATGCTCGCGGAGCACCCGGAGCCGGTGGTCACCGCCGTGCGGGCGATCGCCAACGCCGCCCCGGGATGCGTGGTGTTCCACTGCGCCGGCGGCAAGGACCGGACCGGGCTGCTGGCCCTGGTGTTGCTCACGCTGGCCGGAGCGGCGCCGGAAGAGATCATCGCCGACTACCTGCTGACCTACGACCGGATGAAGCAGCGGTACGACGAAATCGGTGTCCCCGACCAGCTCTCCGCTGTGAGCGAGTTGCTCGCGAGCCGCAACACCACCATCGAAGCATCGCTGACCTCGACGATCGCGTCACTGACGATGCCCGACTTCCTCCTCGAGAACGGCCTGTCCGACACCGAACTCGCCGCGCTGCATACCCGCCTGACTGCCTGAAGAACAGATCCGGCGGCGTAAAGCCTGCCGAGTATGACGGCCCGCCGCACCCCTGCACCATGCCGTCGCCATCCTCGCCGATCTCGTCCACCCCGCAACCATCGCGGATTAAGTGAGACGAGCCACCCCAATGAGAACCAGATCACCCAAACATTAGGAATAACGCACCCGAGCACCCACCCCTGCCAGATGCCTGCCCCGCCCCCGAGCAGACCTGCACCCTGGAACGCGACCAGAGGTAGCTTCACTTCCTGCGCACGACGGATCGCGGAGCAGAGAAGTCGGCAGCCAGCGCTAGCGGACAAGCGCGCTGAGCTGACTCCACGGCACCTTGATGCGAACGGGCACCTCAAGGACGCTCACTTCATCTTCTGGCCCGAGAGTCCGCAGCAGCCGGTACGCGCCGAGTGCGTGATCCAGCACGTGGACGTCGATCGATGCCACCCGGTTGTCGGTGATCCATACCAGCCAGTAGAAGGGGATGCCCGCCATGGCGTACTCGCCCATTTTCTCTACCCGGTCGGTCTTGTCGCTCCCGGGCGACACAACCTCGATAATTACCCGGATGTAAGAAGCCGGCAGCGGGCGCACGTCGTCGGGGGCGCAGTTGTGCAACGCGAGGTCCGGCCGCCGGATCGTGGCAGCGGGAACATCCCAGAGGATGACATCGAAGTCGTTGCTGACGTCCAGGCACGAACCCGGGTGCAGCGCGACGTAATCGGCTACGGCGGAGTCGAGTACAGTCGCCAGGCGGCGTGCCGCAGCCTGATGGGTCCGCCGCGGCGCCTCACATCGGACAGCCTGCCCGTTCACTACCTCCACCTGGCGGCAGAATTCCTCGGGCAGGTCTCGCCAGATCTCGACGGTAATCGGCTCGGGCTGGAGGTTCTCCGGAGTCGCCCAGTCGTGGATAGCGCCCATGGCCCTCCTGTTCAAGTGACCTGCCTGCGCAGATACGCCTGCCATGTTCATGGTAGTTACGGCCTGCCATGGTGAACCATACAAGCCATGGAGAACCAGTTGCCCCTCCGCTGGAGGGCCGTGCGACGCGGTGGTTCGTCTACCTGAACGCTCCGGTGTCGCGGCTGGCGGCGGTCATCGACCTTGGCCCGGCGGTGGCGGGCAGCCCGGAGGAGGTCGCGGCGATCGCGGAGCGGATGCGGCCGGGGAACGGGACGAGCGTGCTGGAGTACGTGCGGGACCCGGACCGGGCGATCCCGATCCCGATCCCGGGCGTAACATCCGGAGCTGCTCGACAGTCCGGCTCCTATTGGCGGTTCAGCAGCATGTACGGATAGCCCCGCCGGTCCCGGTCGCCGAGCTTGACGTCTATCTCGCTCACGGCTGCATGCACGGCGTCAACTGCTTCGTTCACGGTCTGCGCATCGCCGGCATACTCGACTTCGATGAAGGAGCCCAGGCCGGCGACGGTGTCCATGGCGACGATGACGCCTGCGAGCTGCCACTGGCGGCGGATCTTGTCGACGGTGATGATCTCGGTGTAGCCGAGGGCGTCCAGGAGCTTCCTGACGGCTTCCTTGTCGGTTATGCCTGATTCGAATTCGTCGGCGTGTGTGGCTTCGGCTGCTCCGAGCGGGAGCCACCGCTTGAAGTTGATGGAGTTCCGGTCGGCGGTATGGTCGGCGGTTTCGGTGCGGAGCCGGAGCCATTCGGACACGATCTCGCCGGCGAGGAAGTCGCGGTGCGGGGCGCCCGAACGAGCGCATGCGCCGGGCCAGCAGCCGCAGATGCCAGTAAGTCAGCACCTCCTGGAAACAGGCCACATCAGCGTCGCCGGCATCAGCCGCCAGGCCATCGGGCGCCAGTTCGACGCCACGTGGTCGGCGGATCCGTACCTGGCCCGTGCTTACCACTGACACTCGCCGGACTGGGTCTGTTACGTTCATGGCAGTGCTCCTTCCCGTGCATGTGAGCCGTCTCGGGGTGCCTGAATACCGAGATGGGTGTGCTGGAAGTGGTCGTCGTACTTCAGGCCGTAACCGAGTAGGCGGTCCATGCCGATGTGGGCGAGCCAGATCAGGCCGAGGGCGAGGACCAGGGGCTGGCTCTGCCACCACCCGAGCCCGACCATGCCGGCCGGGAGCGCCGTGCTGTGGGCGATGTTGTAGAGCTGTGCTCCGGGGCGGGTACCGCGAAGGTAGCCCGCCATGAACAGGTCGGGCACCAGCAGGGCGAGCGGCACGAGCCACCAGGGTTCGCCGGTGGCCGCGTAGGCGATGAGGGAGCCGGCGAGGAGCACCGCGCCTTCCAGGCGAAGCCAGCGGCGCGGAACGCCTCGCACCGTGCCGTCGGGGCGGCCGGTGACGCCGGCGGCGGCGCTGGCCAGCAGCTTCGGCGGCGTGCCGGCCTGCCGCCCGGCCTCATCGGCCAGCCGGGTTTCGGTGGGGCCGGCGTTAGGCACGGCTATGCGCCGTCGCCAGGAACCGCAGCACGGCTGCGGTGGTGATGTCGGGCCGCTGCGACTGGGGATAGTGCCCGGCCTCGGGGACCATGACGACCTGCGCGTGCATGGTCTGCGCGATCCAGCCCGCCTCTCCTGCCGGATCCGGGAAGTCGGGGTCCTGCTGGCCCATTACGACCAGGACGGATGCCGTGACGTCTGCCAGCCGCGCCTGTGCTGCCGCGTGGCTCGTGCGCGTGGTCAGGGAGAACGCCCGCGCGTAGCCCGGCCGGCGCAGGCTCGCCACGACCTGGTCGCGGTACTCGGCGAAGTCAGCGGGCCGCCGGCCCGCGTACAGCTTCGGCAGGTAGGACTTCCAGGAGATGGCCGCCCACAGCGGGGCCATGGCGACGCGCAGGAGTACGCGCCGCCCGGCGCCCACCGTGGGGTTGCGGACGAACGGCCCGACGAGCACCAGGCCGGACACGAGCCCGGGCTGGCCGACCGCGGCCAGGACCGCGGATCCGGCCGCCATGGAGTTGCCGACGATGACCGCGGGGCCGCCGAGTTCGCCGATCAGGGCGGCGACATCGGCCGCGGTCTCCTCATCTCCGTAGGACGAGAACGTGGCGTCGCTGTCACCATGACCGCGCAGGTCCGTGCAGGCGACCCGGTAGCCCGCCGACCGGAGGGCCGGGGCGAGGAACCGGTAGGCAGCCCGCAGGTCGCCCATGCCGGGCACGAGCACCACCAGCGGGCCGGCGCCCGCTACGTCGTAACCGATGCGGCCACCGGGACGGTCGAGGTAGCTGGTGTTGCCGGTCCGTGCTGTCGTGGTCGTGTCGTTCAGGTTCATCTCTATAGTTCCTTCCGTGCATTGTGAGCCGTCTGCTAGCTGACTGGGTGCCGATCGCGGCCGGGCCGCGCAGCGCTAGGTGCGGGCCGGCTCGGCTGGGGATTCCGCGACTGCGCCGGCGCCGGGGCCGTCGTCCTCGTGCAGGCCGTACCGGGCGTGGAGGCGGCGCAGCGGAGCGGGTGCCCACCAGCTGGCGTGGCCGAGCAGCCGCAGGGTGGCGGGCACCAGCAGCATCCGGACGAGGGTGGCGTCGAGGATCAGGGCGACGATCATGCCGACGCCGAGCATCTTGATGAAGGTGATGCTGGACAGGGAGAACAGGCCGATCACGATGATCAGCAGCAGCGCGGCGCTGGTGATGACGCCCCCGGTGCGCTGCAGGCCGCTGGCGATCGCGGTGGTGTTGTCGCCGGCGATGTCGTAGCTCTCGCGGATCCGCGAGAGCAGGAACACCTCGTAGTCCATGGACAGCCCGAACATGATCGCGAACATCAGGATCGGGATGGTGGGACTGATGGTGCCGTTCGGGGTGAAGCCCAGCAGCCCGGACAGGTGCCCGTCCTGGAAGATCCACGTCACGACGCCGTACATCGCCGACAGCGACAAGATGTTCATCACGATCGCCTGCAGCGGCAGAATCAGTGATCCGAACGCGAGGAACAGCAGCAGGAACGTGGCCAGGACGAGGGTCAGGGCCATCCACGGCAGGGTCTGCCCGAGGCTAGACAGCTCATCGGCCAGCGCGGCGGTCTGGCCGCCGGTCGACACGGTGGCGCCCGGAGGTGCCGTCACGTCACGGACAGCCCCGGCGATGGCCCGGGCCTGCGGGGTGTAGGGGCCGGGGCCGTAGGCCATGTCGACCCGGGCGATGTCGCCGCGGATGCCGGTGACCTGCGCGGCGGTGATGCCGGGAAGGTGGCCGAGGCGGCTGACGTATGCGGTCAGCCCGGCAGTGCGGGCCGGCGAGCTGGCGATGGCGCCAGGGAACTGGACGATGGTCTCGATCGGGGCGGTGGGGTTGCCGGGGAAGCCGGTGTTCAGCGCGTCGGTGACGATGCGGGGCGCGGCGCTGGCAGGCAGCGCGGTGGCGTCGACGCCGCCCCAGACGACCTTCAGGAACGGCGAACCGAGGCCGAGCAGGACCAGCACGATCGGGACCGCGTACAGGACGGGACGGCGCATCACGCTGTGCGCCAGCCGGTACCAGCCGCCGCTGGCCTCAGCGGCGGGCGGGCGCTGCACCGAGCGGCGGATCCGCAGCGAGTTCACCTTGGGTCCCAGCACGGCCAGCAGCGCGGGCAGCACGGTAAGGGCGGCGAGCATGTCGACCAGCACGGTGGCCACCCCGCCGTAGCCGATGGACCGCAGGATCGTCTCGGGGAAGAGCATGAGGCTGGACAGCACGATGGCGACGGTGACGCCGGAGACCAGGACGGTGCGCCCCGCGGTGGCCACGGTGCGGGCGACCGCGTCCTCGACGGTGCCCGGCTGGTGCAGTTCCTCGCGGAACCGGGTGACCAGGAACAGCCCGTAGTCAATGCCCAGTCCCAGGCCCAGGATCGTGGTGATGTTCAGGGAGAACACCGACACCCCTGTGAACAGGGTGAGCAGCCGCAGCGCGGTGAACGAGCCGAGGATCCCCAGCGCGCCGATGGCCAGCGGCATGCAGGCCGCGGTCAGGCTGCCGAAGATCACCAGCAGCAGGATCAGCAGAATCGGGAAGGACAGGCCCTCCGCGCGGGTGATGCTGGTGGTGGTCTGCTGGTCGATCGTCTCGTCAGCGGGGATTACCCCGCCGACTTGCGTGCGCAGGCCGGGCGCGCTCAGGTCGGTCTTGATCGCGTCATAGCTGGTTTGCCGCGCGGTGTCGGTGGCGCCGGCCATCTCGATGACGGCGTAGGTCTGATGGCCGCTGGCGCTGACGAACTGCCGGGACCCGGTTGACCAGTAGCTGGCGTACGACTCGGCCTGGCCGTGCGGCAGCTTGGCCAGCGCGACAGTCACCGCGGACCGGAACGCTGGGGATGCCGTGGTCAGGGTCGGGCTGGAGTACAGCACCACCACGTCCCCGGCGTCCCGGCCGAACGCCTGCGTGGCGAGGTTCGCTTCGTGCTGGCTCTGGCTGTCCGGGGCGTTGAACCCGCCGGCGGTCTGCACCTTCGCGAAGATGGTGGTCCCCCACACGCCGCCGAGTACCGCGACGAGCACGGCGATCAGCAGGATCAGCCGCCGCCGCCGGTAAGCAGTACGGCCCCACCTGGCCAATGCCGAACCGCTGGCGAGTGAAAACGAGAGGCTCTGACTCATGACATTCCTTTCTTACAGCAACAGCAATTCAGTTCCGGGAACAGGAATTCTTCATCTCCCGGCCAATTTCCGGCGGGGGAATGCCGACGGCCGGTCACGATAAGTGGCTGGCGACGTGGTTCAGAACCTCGTCGGCGATCACGATGCCGGAGCCTTCCGCGGGGATAAGCACCCACGCCGCCAGGTAGAGCGGCACGCCTGCACCGCCGATGAACGACAGCGCGACGAGCGCGATCCGGACGTGCGTCACGTCGACGGCGAAGTACCTGGCGAGGCCGGCGGCGACGCCGCCGAGGATCCGTCCGTCCAGCGAGCGGCGAAGAAGCCTGCCGTCCTGCCGGTTTTCCTGATGGGTGGTGTTCATGGCTGTTCCCTCTTTCGCGGGTATTGCGAGCGGCGCTCTCAATACAGGTCGGTGTAGGTTTCCTCAAGCGCTTTGAGCAGCTCGAGCACGCCGGAGAAAGGCCTCCAGGCGTCGGTGCCTTTGGCGCGTATTCGTCCTTCGAGCCGTCCGTCCGGAGTCCGGTCGATATCGAGAAGAAGGCGAATCGTTTGCCTCGGTGCTGGTGAGGCGTCCATAGCTCATAGCTAACGCGAGCGGCGCGGCATTGTCCCCAGGGTGTGACCCTAGGTTCGACCCTGTGTTTTGTATTTGGCGGCGCGGCTAGCGCAGGAGCGCGGCTAGGGCTCGGCGGGAGGTGATGTCGAGCTTGATGTAGCTGTTGCGGAGGTGGTACTCCACCGTCTTCACGGACACGTACAGCTGGCTGGCCACCTCCCGGTTGGTCAGCCCGGTAGCGACCAGCCGGGCTACCGCGAGCTCGGCGCGGCTGAGCCCCAGCAGCGCCGCGGGGTTGCCGGCCGCGGCCGGGACCTGGAGGGCGGCTAGTTCGGTGGCGCAGGTCTGCACGTAGGGATCTGCGCCCAGGCCGGAGAAGATGTGGTGGGCCTTTTCGAGCTGCGCGACCGCCGCGGGCTGGTTACCGGCCGCGCGCAAACGGCGGCCGTCATCGAGGCTCAGCAGGGCGTGTTCAAACGGCATCGGCACCTGCGCCTCAAGCGCGTGGCCTCGGCTAAACGCCGCTTCCGCCTGGGCTGCATGCCCGCTGGCCAGGGCCAGGTTTCCCCGGCAGCGCGCCAGCGCCAGGGCGGCCGAGACCAGCCCGGCGCCGGGAATCGCGTCCTCGAATTCGCTGAGCGCGATCCTGGCGTCGTCAAGTCGTCCCAGGCCGATCAGCGCGTCGGCCTCGATGGCCCGCCAGTTGAAAATGCCAGGGCAGCCTCCGGCACCCAGGAGTCCGGTGGCGCGCACCGGCTCGGTCGCGGCCAGCACCCCGGCCAGGTCGCCGCGCGCGGCAGCAAGTGCGGCGCCCGCCACCGCGGCGGCGGCCACCGCGAGGATCACCGGGAACCGCTCGGCCGCGGCCCGGGCCGCGCTGACGTGAGCCTGCGCGGCCGGCCACTGGCCGCGCCAGGCCAGGACCTGGGCGGCCCGGGCGTGCGCCCGCGCGAGGTCGAGCGGACGGTCGGTGTCCTGAGCCAGTGAGGTCGCTAGCTGGGCGTACGTGACGGCGGCGTCCCAGTCGCCCCGGCGGAAGCAGGCGTCACTGAGATGAGCCAGACACGGGCCCGGATAGGTCGAGGGCAGCCCGGCACGGAGCCGGGCCGCCGCCACGCCGAGGTCCGCGATGGCCCCGGCTAGGTCATCGAGATAGACCTTCAGGATGCCTCGCATGATGAGAGCATCGGTTTGTTCTATCGGTGCTTCGTTCGCCGCGGCGGGCAGGAAGCCGAGCGCGGCCAGCCCTTCCGGGCCACGGCGGGCCATGGCGAGCGCATAAGCCTGCCCGGTGCAGGCCATGGCGCGCAGCACCGAATTCCGAACGGTGCTCGCTACCGCTCGGTCTGCCCAGGTCAGTGCCTGGTCGGGGCGACCAGACAAGACCTTCCAGTTGGCCAGGGATGTCGCCGCGCGTGCTCCGATTTCGCGCTCGGTCTCCGGATCGTGGGCCTGCCACGCGGCGAGCAAGCGAGCCTCGGCGCTGGGCGATCCGGTGAACACCCCCAGGAGCCCGGTCAACGCGTCGCGACGAGCACTGGAGACCTGGCATGAGGCCAGGACACGGGCCGCCGCGGGCGTGTCCGCGGCGTTGAGGAGGACCACGGCGGCGTCGAGCAGCCGGCATTCCCGGTCCTGCGCCGCGGGTGAAAGGGCAGCTGCCTGTTCCAGCGCCCAAGCCGAGGCAGCTGCGTCACCGGCGGCCGAAGTGGCCCGGGCGGACGCTTCGAGTTCACCGGCCAGCGCCTCGTCCGGACCCAGCGAGGCCGCGGCCCGGTGGGCCAGTCGCGCGCGGCCGACCACCACCTCAGCCGCCCGGGCGTGCAGTTCCCGCCGGCTCGCCGGACTGAGATCGGCGTAGATCGCCGCCCGGTACAGCGGATGGGTAAAGGCCAGCTCCAGCGCCGAAGCACCTTCGGTCAGTAGTCCGGCGGCGACCGCCGCGTCGACCTCGTCCTGCGCATCGGGCAACCGGGCCACCGACGCGATCGCTGACATCGGCGCACGGCGCCCCAGCACCGAAGCTGCCGCCAGAAATGACTGAACCGTGACGGGGAGCGCGGCCACCCGGGCGAGGATCACCGCGGACAGCTCCCGCGGCGCCGGCAACCCGCGCTCCCCCGCCGCGCCCAGCCCGGCAATGCCGATCTCCTCGAGCAGCGCCCGGCAGTAGAGCGCGTTGCCCTCGGTATGGGCCGCCAACCGGGACGCTCCGTGCTGCGACAGGACGCCGAGTCCCAGTGCGGCCGCCAGCTCGGTGAGGTCGGCTGGGCTCAGGCCGCCCAGCCGGATACGGGTGACACGCGAATCACCGCCCGCGAACCTCGCCCAGCCGGGATCAGCCAGCGCGTCGGCCCGCGTCGACACGACCGCCAGCACCTTGTCGGCACGCAGCCGCCGCAGAGCGAATAGCACCGCACGCGATGACGGCCGGTCAGCCCACTGCAGATCGTCGATGGCGAGCACCACGACCTGACCGCCGGCTTGCCGCCGGTCTAGCAGATCCAGCAGCCAGGCACCCACCGCCATCGGGTCCGTCCCCGGATCGGTAACGGTCCCCGGCTGCAGCTGATCGATGACCCCGTACGAAAGCAACGTCTCGTCCTCGTCGCCGCCGATCTCGAGCACGACAGCGTCTGACAGCGAACCGAGGAACTCCGACAGCAGCGTCGACTTCCCTCCGCCAGCGTCGCCCTCCAGATAGACGACCTGCGGCTGGCCCGTCTCGGCGGCAGCCAGCCGGTCACCGAGGATGCGCAGTTCGCTGTGCCGCCCGACGAAACCAGCTGGGCTATTCACGAAGTTCCTGCTGGGCTATTCACGAAGTTATTGAGGGAGCCGGAGGCTGACGTGAGAGAAGTGTTCATAGCCGTCATCGACCATCTCGTAAAAGGGGTACCCGCTGCCGCCCGGGAGATCGCCGTCGCCATTGCGACGGCCAGAGCTGGGTCGGACAACTACCGTGCTACGGTTACGATACAGCGGTCCCGCGGGTAAGCCGCCAGCGCCTATCAGCCAGTCCTGAGCTGGCGTAATCGGGCGGCACTCCTGGTAGAGAGGATTGGCGTGACCTCCGCCCACGGCGCCGGGCCAGGACATGTTCGATGGGGCATGCTCGGGGTGATCAGCCTGGGCATTCTCGCGCTGACGCTGAACTGGTTCGACGTCGCCACGGCCTTCCCGCTCATCGGCGTGCAGTTCAAGGTCGGGCTCGGGCCGCTGAGCTACCTGATCTCGCTCTACATCGTCGGCTACGGGCTCACGCATATTCCCGGCGGCATGCTCGCCACCGCGATCGGCATGAAGAAGACCCTCGTGCTCGGGCTGGGTGTGCAGGGACTGGCCGGCATCATGTCCGGGCTGTCAGCCAGCTACGTCGAGCTGGCCTTCTTCCGGGTCGTCAGCGGCATCGGCGGGTCGGTGTTCGTAGCTGTCGGGACCGCCGCGGTGGTCGTCTGGTTCCGGGAAAAAGACGTCACGCTCGCGCTCGGCATCACCGGCGGCGCCGCCTTCAGCGCGGGGGCCGCCTTCGCGCTCTACGTCTGGCTCTACGTGCAGCGCGCGACAAGCTGGCATACGTCACTGATCCTGGCCGGCGTCTTCGAGCTGCTCGTCATGCTGGTGACCCTGATGGCCTTCCAGATCCCGGAAGGCCATCAGTCGCTCGGCGGCGTCAGGTTCGATCGCGCCGCAGTGCGCGCCGTGCTCGCGAACAGAGATCTGTGGGTTTATGGTGTCGCGATCTTCGGCGGATATGGCGCCTACTTCACCACCACGCAGCTATTCAGCGATTACGTGACGGTCGACCGGCATTTCGACCCGTCCGCCGGCGGACTGCTGGCCGCGCTCATCGCGCTCGCCGGCATCCCGGGCAGCATGCTGGGGGGATACTGCGCCGACCGCAGCAGGAACCTGCGCATATTCGTCGTCGGACCGCTCATCGTCGTCGCCGCGCTGCTGGCCCTCATTCCCGTGGTGCCGGCCGGCGCGCTGTGGGCGCTCGGGATCGGAATCGGCTTCTTCCTCATCTTCGGCTTCGCCGCCTGGCTGGCGGTGCCTGCCCGGGTCTGCGACATCGACCACCAGTACATCGGCACGGCAACCGGCCTGATGCTCACGCTGGCCGCGGTCGGCGGCTTCTTCATCCCCATCATCTTCGGGCATCTGGTGCCCCATACGGGTTTCGACACCGGCTGGATCCTTCTTGCCATCGTGTCGTTCGCATTTGCCCTTCTCGGGCTGGCCGGGCGAAACCCGGCGGCAGCTTCGAAGCACCCGGGCGCCGGTACGCCAGCGCCGGCGCGGCTTTGAGCTACCCGGCTGCACCGCTGGCGAGCCGGTGGTGGCGCGGCCGGAGCCGCGACACATCGTCGCCCAGCAGCCGCTCACCTTGTGCCTGCAGGAACACCGGATCGGCAGCCGGGGATGGGTGCAGGCGTGGAACGGGCTCGTTCCGTTCGACCGCAGCGCCGAGCCGATCCTGCGGCACCTGGTCGACCAGGGGTTCGTCGACCAGGACGGCGAGCTGCTGTTCATCGGCCCTGCGGCCGAGCAGCGGTTCGGGTACCGGCACTTCATGGGCATGACGGCGGTGTTCACCGCCCCGCCGCAGTTCACCGTGCTGGCTGGCCGGCAGGAGGTCGGGCGGACCGACCCGATGCTGCTCACCGAGAAGACCGATGGCCCCCGGCTGCTCCTGCTCGGCGGCCGGAGCTGGCGGGTGACCTGGACTGACTGGGCGGATCCGCCGGTGGCCCTGACTCAGCGGGCCAAGCGGATCCTGGCTGATGTCCGCGGCGAGCACATGCCTACCGTGCACCCGGGAGGCACCGTGATCGTGCGGGCCGGTGCGGATGTCCGTTGGTGGACCTGGGCCGGATATCGCGCCAACGCCACCCTCGCCGCGACCCTGTCCGGGCTGACCGACGACGTCCAGCGCTTCGATGACGCAAGCATCCGGATGCGCGCCGATGTGACTCTCGAGATGTGGAAGGCGGGAACGGCTGACGCTACCGAGCGGCTGTGCCTGCCTGACGTGGACCAGCGGACCCTGGCTGGCCTTGAAGTTCACGAGGCGCTACCCGAACGCCTAGCCATGGCCACTCTGGCCGCACGACTGGCGGACCTCGACTCCGCCGCGCGCGTACTCGCCGAACCCGCCCGCTTCACCGTTGTGGACGAGCCAGGAGTGGCGAACTGCTAGCTCGGCTTAGAGTGATTCGGTGGACGCCGCACAACGCCAGCTGAGCGACCAGATCGATCAGGCGACGCAGCGCCTGATCGACGTGGCTCGCATCATCACCGAGCCGGACCTGCGAGCGCCGTCGCTGCTGCCTGGCTGGACCCGGGCTCACGTCCTCGCGCACCTGGCCAGGGGGGCCGACGCGATGCGCAACCTGCTGGTCGAGGCGCGCACTGGACGGAGCCGCCCCGCTTACGCCAGCGCCGAGGCACGGGATGCTGACATCGAGGCCGACGCGGGCCGGCCACCCCGCGACCTGACGACGGACCTGGCCGACTCGGCGATGTCCTTCCGCACCGTCGCCAGGCAGCTGACCGACGACGCGTGGCGAGTCCCGGTCCGGATCCTGAACTCCAGGCCCTTCCCGGCCTGCGAGCTGCTGACCCGCAGGCTGGTCGAGGTCGAGCTGCATCACTGCGACCTGGGCGCCGGCTACAGTCCGGGCGACTGGCCGGCGGCCTTCGCCACCATGCAGCTCGACATGCCGCTGCGGTCCCAGCGCGAAGACCGGCTCAAGAACGCGGGGGCAATCCAGGCAGGCAAACTCAGGCCGCCGCGACCGCCCGCGCCCTGGCACCCTAACCAGCGGCTGCCGGGGAGCTGGCTCGGAACCAAGTAATACGCAACGCCCCAGCCGTACCTGGTGCTTGGCAGCCAACGGTCAGGCCTCCTGCCGCGCCCGCCAGTACGTCACGTGCGGTCGCACCGGGCTTCCCTTGGGTACTTTCGGATGCTCGAACCTGGCGCGCTCGGTCAGGCCAAGCCTGCGCATCACCGCCTGGGAGGGCTGGTTGAGGATGGCGGTCATCGACCAGATCTCGTCCAGGCCGAGACCGTCGAACGCGACGCCGACAGCAGCGGTGGCCGCCTCGGTCGCATAGCCGTGATGCCAGGCCGTGCGGCGGAGCCGCCAGCCGACTTCCAGGCCGCCGGCCCCCGGCACGTTATCCGGCATCGGGTTGAGCCCGGTGAACCCGATGAACTCGGCCGTGCCGGCGATCTCCAGAGCCCATAGCCCGTAGCCCTGCTTGTCGAACAGACCCTCGATCCGGTCGACCAGCGCGTCGCTGGCGGCCCGGTCCAAGGTGGCGGGAAAAAACCGCATGGTCTCGGGGTCGGCATTCAACGCGGCGAACGGCTCCCGGTCGCCGTCTTGCCACCGGCGCATGACCAACCGGTCCGTGCGGATGGTGTCGAACCTGGTGGGCGCGGTCATGGTCCATCCTAAATCGGCGGATAGCTATCCCGGCAGGCCGGATCCGAGCCGGTTGAGGATCTTTTCCAGGACGGCCAGCTCCTCATCGGGGAGCTGAGTGAACCCGGCGGGCGGCTGGTCCATGATGTGCGAGGCAAGGGCCGCGGCCTCGCGGCCGGCCGGGGTGAGGGTCACCAGCTTGCGCCGCCGGTCGCCAGGGTACGACGTCCGCTCCACCAGCCCGCGGGCTTCCAGGTGGTCGACGATGAGCGTGGCGTAAGGAGCGTCCACGCCGATGAGCTCGGCGATGTCGCGCAGGGTGAGCGGACCCTCGGTGAGCTTTAGCAGGGCCGCGACCCGGCCGGTGCCGCGGCCGAGGCACAGGGTGTCGCGCAGTTCCTCACGGCGATCCTGCGCGCGCACGAATGTCTGCAAGGCCACCCAGACACGGGTGGCGTGGTCATCGTGCTGCGCTTGGGGCTGCTGAGTCACTGTCCGGGGCTGAGCCATGTGATGCCTCCCTCTCTGCGTTCGCCGGACCTTCGTCGGCGGCCAGGCTGAGACGGCTCCGCTCCGCGGTGCCCGCGGCCCAGCGGCCGGTGGAGACGAACCCGAGCACTAGCACCACGACGCCGCAGCCGGCCAGGACGGCCCAGGCGGCGTGGCTCGCGACGGTGAAGCTCGCGCCGGTACCGCCGGCCACCAGCGCCCCGGTGATGGCCACGCCGAGTGTGGCACCGACCTGGCGGCTGGTCGAGGCGACGGACGCGGCCACGCCGGCCTGCTCGATCGGCATGCCGGACACGGCGGTATTGGAGATCGGCGCGTTGACGAAGCCGAGGCCGATCCCGAAGACGAGGTAGGACAGGAGGAGGTAGCCGATGGAGGTGTGCGCACCGAGCCGCACCAGCAGCAGCGCGCCGATGGCTATGGCCGGCCCGGCCAGGACCAGGGGCAGACGCGGTCCCCGGCTCGCTACCAGCCGCCCCGACACGGGCGCGAACAGGGCGATCATCGCGGCCATGGGCAAGGTGAGCAGCCCCGTGTGCAGCGCGGTGAAGCCGCGGACGTCCTGCAGGTACAGGCTGTTCATGAACAGGAAACCGCCGAAGGCGGCGAAGGAGGCGACCGCGATGACGGTCGCCCCGGTGAAGGGCGCACTCCGGAAGAACCGTACGTCGAGCAGCGGCTGCACGCGCCGGTGCTCCACCATGACCAGCGCGGCGGCCGCGGCCACGGCGACGACGAACAGGCTCACGATCAGCGCCGACGCCCAGCCGCGCCGCGGACCCTCGATCAGGGCGTAGGTGAGGGTGGCCAGCACCACGATGACAAGCACCTGGCCGGCCGGATCGAACCGGCGGGCGTGGGACGCCCGTGACTCAGGAACGAAGCACTGCGTCAGGATGATCGCGGCGATCCCGACAGGGAGGTTCATCCAGAAGATGGCGCGCCAGCCGATGCTGCTGACCAGCACCCCGCCAAGGACCGGCCCCAGGGCCAGGCTCAGCCCGAATACCGCCCCCCAGATGCCGAGGGCCCGGGCCCGCTCGCGCTTGTCGGTGATGGTGTTCGTAATGATCGACAAGGCGACCGGGTTGAGCATGGACCCGCCCACGGCCTGCACCACCCTGAAGGCGACCAGCCACCCCAGCCCAGGAGCCACGCTGCACAGCAGCGAGCCGATGGTGAACAGCAGCAACCCGAGCTGGAACACGCGCCGCCGGCCGAACCGGTCCGCGGTCGAGCCGGAGAGCATCAGCAGGCTGGCCAGGACGAGCGTGTAGGCGTCGATCGTCCACTGCAGGCCGCTGACCGATGCGTGCAGGCTCCGCTGGATGGACGGGAGCGCGACGTTCACGATGGTGGAGTCCAGGCCCACGATCAGCAGGCTCAGGCAGCAGATGGCCAGGATGAGCCGTCGGCGTCCGACGGTCAGCTGGCCGGGTGGCCCGACAATAGTTGCAGCCATACAACAAATATACCTATATAACTACAACTGATCAACCATAGCGGGCGAGGCGGTAAACGCCGGGACAGGTGCGGGCCTGCGGGTGCGGGCCTGCGGGCGGGTGGGTGCCGGGCGGAGAGGGGGGTGGAAGCGCGGTGATAATGAGAAGGTGGGAAACCAAAGTGCCGCCGACCGGTTGCGCGGCCGGATCGGCGCGGCCATCTTCGAGCGCGTCGCGGGGCCGCAGGGCCCGACGCGCCGACGCCGGATCGCCCAGGCCGGGGGCGAGCGCTGGTTCGCCGAGGGCCGTCCCGTCCGCCAGGTACACGGGGATTCGTCGATGTTCGTCGGTGGGATCAGCGCCCTGCTGCTCCAGTCGCTGCATCCGCTGGCCATGGCCGCGGTAGCCCAGCACTCCGATTACCGCGGCGACCCCTGGGGGAGGTTGCAGCGGACCAGCTACTTTCTCGCCGTGACCACGTTCGGCCAAGCCGCCGACGCGCAGGAAGCGATCGCGCGAGTCAAAGCTGTGCACCGGCACGTCACCGGGACCGCCTCGGACGGACGGCCGTACACGGCCTCGGACCCGCACCTGCTGACCTGGGTGCACATCGCCGAAGCGGACAGCTTCCTGCGCGCTCATACCCGGTTCGGCGCACAGCCCCTGGATCAGGCCGGGCGCGACGGTTACGTCGCGGATATGGCCCAGATCGGACTCAAGCTCGGCGTGCCCGATCCGCCGCGCACCGAAGCCGAGCTTAGTGAGCGGATCGGTCAGTACCGGGCCGAGCTGACCGCGACCGCCGAGGCGCGCGACGCCGCCCGGTTCCTGCTGGTCAATCCCCCGCTGCCGGCCATCGTCCGGGCGCCTTATGGCGTGCTGGCCGCGGCCGCGGTGTCGCTGCTGCCACGCTGGGCGCGCCGGCCGCTGCACCTGCCCCGGCTGCCGGTCACCGAGGCCGTCGTGGTCCGCCCGGCCGGCCGGGCCATGGTGCAGGCCATCCGCTGGGCCACCTCCGCGCCTTCGGCCGATCCGGAGGCCCCGGCCGCCTAGATGCCCGGCCGCCTAGATGCCCGGCCGCCTAGATGCCCGGCCGCCTAGATGCCCGGCCGCCTAGATGCCCGGCCGCCTAGATGTGAGACAGGAGCGGGCTGGCCGCGGTGCGAAGATCGAGGCAGCTAAGCCCACGACGGAACGAGGAGTGGTTAACCACGATGGACGCCGCATCGCCGGACAAGCCGATGCTGACCGTTGCCCTCGATGTGCCGTCGGCGTACATTCTCGCTGATCAGGCCGCGATCATCCAGGACCTTCAGTTCGTCATGGATGGCTGCAAACGGCTGCTGGCCGAGCTGGCCAAACCCGAAGAGGAACGGGACCCACTGCTGCCGCTGGCGATCTGGTCGTCCGCGGTGGTCGCCTACACGCGCTGCTTCAGTAAGGGCAAGCGCTTCGGGCTGACCACGGAAGACGTTCAGAAGCTGCCCCTGCACGGGGCGGTCATGAAGTTTCACAAATGGATCCTCGAAGAACGTAACAAGATGACCGCGCACTCGGCGAACCCCTTCGAGATCGCGAAGGTCGCGGCCGCCCTGACCCCGGAGACCCCGGCCGAGCAGGACAAGCGCAGGGTGGAAGGCATCGTGATCTACGCCACCAGCCATATCGTCATCGACGACGTCGGGGTGCGGCAGCTGGGCGGCCTAGCGTCCGAGTTGGCCAAGCAGACCGCGGAGAAGGCGCAGGAACAGCAGGACGTGGTGCTGAAGGATGCCCAGCAGCTGAACATCGACAGCCTGTACAAGCTGCCGCCGCTGCGCACCTGGCCGCCCGCGCCTGATGCCGACGGCGACGCGCCGGACGAGGGCGACGCGCCGGACGAGGGCGACGCCGGGGACGAAGCCTCCTCCTAGCGCCGGTTTATAGCGAGGTCGGGTTTGTTCGTGAGCCACCGGCGACCGGTGATGCGATCTCGTCTGAAAGGTCGTGGAGGTCCGGCTTCCGCCCCGGATCTGACCGCCAAGCCCGGATCCACCACACAAAAGCCGGCCAGGACGCCGGGAACGGGCGGCCGTTAACGGAGCTATGCCACCGCCCGGACCCGGCGCAGGACCTCCTCGGTGCCCAGCGCGGCGGCTACCGCGGCCAGGTCGGGGCTGCGTGGCGTCCCGGTCAGCAGGACCCTGATGACCTGGGACGCTTCGCGGATGGAGCCACGATAGGCGGCTGGGTCCTGCTTGTAGACCTTCTGGCTGGGGGCGAAACCGAGGTCGGCCGCGAGCTGGCGGATCTGGTCGAACCAGTCGAGGTCGGGCGCCGGCGGTGAGTAGCCGTCGGCGAAGGCCCGGGCGACCGCGCGGACCAGATCCGGTTCCAGCCCGGCGAAGCGCGCATCGGCGGGGTCGGTGACCAGGGCGAAGAGCTCAGGGAAGAAATAGCCGTAGACGGTAGGGAAATCCCCCCACTTACGCAGGTCCTTGCGCGGGTTGGCCACCCCGTCGCGCTCGATGGCCAGGGCCCGCAGCGCCCGCTCCCGCTCGGCGGGCAGCACCCTGGCCAGGTCGGGCGCGTGGCGTTCGGCCCAGCTGGTCACGTCGGTGAGGATCTGCGCACCCGACCGGGTAGCGACGTAGTCGGCGCTGATGTCGTCGAGCTTGTCCATGTCGACCAGCGGGCCGGCCGTTCCGCATTCTGACAGCCGGATCGGGGCGGCCAGCGCCTCGTCAAGCGGCAGCTCGGCGAGCCGCCCGTTGGCCAGGCCCCGCAGGTAGTACTGCACGGCCGGAGCCGGGAAACCCTGCTCGATGAAGAAGCTGACGGTCGCCTCCGGGTCCCGGCGCTTGGACAGCTTGCGGCGGCTACCGCCGTCCTGCTTCATCAACTGGGCGATGTGCGCGTACTGGACACGATCGAAGCCGAGCGCGTCGAACAGCTGATGGTGCAGCGGTACCGAAGAGAGCCACTCTTCAGCGCGGATGACCAGGCTGACCCGCATCAGGTGATCATCGACGGCGTGCGCGAAATGGTAGGTGGGCAGCCGCGGCTCGTTGTCACTGCTCTTCAAGATGACGACGTCGTTGCGGTTGTCGTCCATGGTCAGCTGGCCGCGGATCGCGTCGGTGAAGCTCACCCTGACCCCGGCGGTCCCGGGCGAACGGAACCTGACGACGTACGGGTCGCCTGCCGCCAGCCGTTCGGCCACCCGCTCCGGACCGGCGTCACGCCAGCTGGCCCACGTGCCGTAATAACCAGGCAGCGCGCCCGCGGCCCGCTGCCTGGCGGTGATCTCCTCTAGGTCCTGCCTGGTGGCGAAGCACAGGTAGGCCTTGTCCTGACGGAGCAGCTCGCGAACGTAGGTCAGGTAGGTCTGCGCCCGCGCCGCCTGCGAGTACGGCCCGTAGCGGCCGGTCTGGTCGTCCTCGTCGGGGGCGATGGAGAAATATGCGAACGCCTCCGCGAACTGCGCGACGGCACCCGGCTCGACCCGGGACTGGTCGGTATCCTCCAGCCGGACCAGGTACACGCCGCCAGAGTGCCTGGCCACATCCACGTCGATGGTCGCCGCGTACACGCCGCCGATATGCAGGAAGCCCGTAGGGCTCGGCGCGAAACGGGTGACCTGGGCCCCTGCCGGGAGGTCACGCGGTGGGTAACGCTGCTCCCAGTGCTCCGGCTCTGGCAGGTCGCGGGGAAACAGCGAATCGACGATTTCTCGGCTCAGCATGGGCGGACGGCTCCGAACGAGGTGTGGTCAAGACCGCAAGCAGCGTACCCCCTCGGCGACGGCAGGCTGGCCTGGTGCGGCTTGATCTCGCCCGACCCGCACGTCCTGCAGGTCACCGCCTGGGTCGTCGTGCTGCGCCTGGTATTCCCGTGGCGGATTTCAAGGGTAGAGTCCGGTACCTGTGAGGCCAGAGTTGATAACCCCAGGCACGGTGCGGCTGACCGTGGGGCAGGCGATCGTCCGGTTCCTGGCCGCGCAGCGGACCGAGCGGGACGGGATCGAGCACCAGCTTTTCGCCGGCTGCGCCGGCATCTTCGGTCACGGCAACGTGGCCGGGCTTGGCCAGGCGCTGCTCGAGGCCGAACTGCTCAGGCCCGGCACGCTCCGCTATCACCAGGCCCGCAACGAACAGGCCATGGTGCACACCGCGGTCGGGTTCGCCCGGATGCGGAACCGGCTCTCGACGTGGGCGTGCACCTCCTCGATCGGACCCGGCGCCACCAACATGGTCACCGGCGCGGCCCTGGCCACCATCAGCCGGCTGCCCGTCCTGCTGCTGCCCGGAGACGTGTTCGCGACCAGGCCCGCCTCCCCCGTGCTGCAGGAACTCGAATACTCCGGGGCGGGTGACGTGTCGGTCAACGACGCGTTCCGGCCGGTCTCTGTGTACTTCGACCGGATCGGGCGGCCCGGGCAGCTCCCCTCCGCGCTGCTGGCCGCGACCCGGGCGCTGACCGACCCGGCGCAGACCGGCGCGGTGACGCTGGCGCTGCCGCAAGATGTCCAGGCCGAGGCCTGGGACTGGCCCGCCGAGCTGTTCGCCGACCGGGTCTGGCGTATCCCCCGGCCACCACCGGAGACCGTCGCGCTGATTCGCGCGGTCCAGCTGATCCGCGGGGCCTCCCGGCCGCTGATCGTGGCCGGCGGCGGGGTCATCTACGCCGAGGCCACCGACGAACTTCGCTGGCTGGTCGAGGCGGCGGGCATCCCGGTGGCCGAGACCCAGTCGGGCAAGGGTGCACTGCGGTACGACCACCCGCTCGCGCTGGGCGCCATCGGCAGCACCGGCACCGCCGCGGCCAACCAGATGGCCCGCCAGGCCGACGTGGTCATCGGCATCGGCACCAGGTACAGCGATGTCAGCACCGCGTCCCGGACGGCGTTCGGTCACCCGGGGGTGCGCTTCGTCAACATCAACATCGCCGCCCAGGACGTGGCGAAGCTGTCCGGTTGCCCGCTCGTCGCCGACGCGCAGATCGCCCTGCGCGAGCTGAGCCGCGCGCTGGGCACCTGGTCCACCCCGGACGCCTACCGGGCCGAGGCCCGGCGGCGGGCGGCCGAGTGGGACCAGGCCGTCGAGCGGGCCTACACGCTCGGGCACCAGCCCCGGCCGGCCCAGTCCGAGGTCATCGGCGCGGTGAACCAGGCCGCCGCCCCGGCCGACGTGGTCGTGTGCGCCGCCGGATCGCTGCCAGGCGACCTGCACAAACTGTGGCGCTGCGTCGATGTCAAGGGCTACCACGTCGAGTACGGCTACTCCTGCATGGGATATGAGATCGCCGGCGGCCTGGGCGTCAAGCTGGCCGACCCTGACCGTGAGGTGTTCGTCCTGGTGGGTGACGGCTCGTACCTGATGATGGCGCAGGAACTTGTCACCGCGGTGCAAGAGCGCATCAAGCTCATCGTGGTGCTGGTGGACAACCATGGCTTCGCCTCCATCGGCGCGCTGTCTGAGACGGTCGGCGCCCAGCGCTTCGGCACCAGCTACCGGTACCGTGACCCGGTCAGCGGCCGCCTGGACGGCGAGGTGCTGCCGGTGGACCTGGCCGCCAACGCGGAAAGCCTGGGCGTCCGGGTGCTGCGGGCGACGACGATGGCGGAGTTCAGGGACGCGCTGGGCGAGGCCAAGCGGTGGGCCGGCGGACCTGTGCTCGTGCACATCGAGACCGACCCGGCCGTGGCGGCGCCGGACAGCCAGGCGTGGTGGGACGTGCCGGTCGCCGAGGTGTCCGAGCTGGACTCCACCCGTCAGGCGCGGGCGGACTACGAACGGGCCAAGGCGGACCAGCGGCCGTACCTGACTCCCCCGGAGTCGCGCTGACGCCTCGGGCTGAGTGCCTGCCCCCGGCTAGACCGGAATCTCCGCGGAGTCGGTGAGCCGGAGCTTGCGCCTGGCCCGCTGGTAGAACGTGGTGCGGCCGAGGCGGACGACGTGCGCGGCGGCGGGCCGCGACCGCAGCTCGACCAGGTCACCAGGTTCGACGTACCCGGCGACGTTGCCGTCGGCTTCGACCGCCAGCCGCCCGCTGCCTGGCAGGATCTCCAGGCACAGCTGGTCGTCGACCGAGATGACCAGGCCGCGGTTGTACGCCGAGTGCGGCGCGACCGGCGTGACCAGGAGGGCTTCCACCCCCGGGCTGACGATGGGGCCGCCCGCGGAGAAGCTATAAGCGGTTGAGCCGGTCGGGGTCGCCACCACGACCGCATCGGCGGCATAGCTGACGAACCGCTCCCCCGCGGCGTGAACCGCGACGGAAGCGGTCTTCTGACCGGGGAACCGCACGAAGGCGATGTCGTTGAACGCCGTGATGACCTGGTCCGCGATGAGGGCGTCGACGGCCAGCCGCGGCTCGGTGGTGAATTCGTGGGCGTCAATCGCCGACAGCGCGCTGGCCAGGTCGGGCACGTCCACCTCGGCCAGGAAACCCAGCTTGCCCAGGTTCACTCCCAGGACCGGGCTGCTCAGCCGGTCCGCGAGCCGCATCGCGCGCAGCATCGTGCCGTCGCCGCCCAGGCTGACCACCAGGTCCGCCCGCCGCCGGAACTCCTCGGCCGTCACCGCCTCGGCGGCGCAGTTCAGCCGGCCGATCTCGGAGTCGATGCCGAGCACCTGGATGCGCCGGCGGGCCGCCCACTGCAGGATCGAGCCCACGGCGCCGCCGCAATCACGCTCGGGGTGCAGCACCAGGCCAACGACGTGCATCAGCGGGAACCCGTCAGCCACATGCTCACAAGCTACTACGGCCGGGTCATCCTTTCCCGGCCCGGACTCGGTACGATGTCTGTCACCAGCAATGATGCCTGGCACGAACGTCGTGGCGGATGAGGAGCGTGACCTTGGCCAGGCGGCTGACGATCATTGGCGGCGGCGTGATGGGGCTGATGACGGCGTATTACGCCGCTCCGCTGGCCGGGGCCGGCGGGGCCGTGACGGTCATCGACCGGTCTCAGGTAGGGGACCCCGCCACCGCGTCCTTCGGGTTGACCCGATCGGTTCGCAACGACTACCGGGATCCCGCCTACGCCAGGCTCGCCGTCGAGGCGCGGCGGCTGTGGCGGGAGCTGGAGCGGGACTGCGGCCAGCGGCTGCTGGTCGACTGCGGCTGCCTGAACCTGGTGAAGGACAGCGTCACGCCGGATCTGGACCGCACCTACGCGGTGGAAAGCTACGCGGTGCTCGAGCAACTGCAGCTGCCCCGCGAGGCCCTGACCGCTCCGCAGCTGCGGACCAGGTTTCCGCAGTTCGACGCCGACGGCGGATGGCTGGATGTGGACGCCGGGTTCGCCGACCTGGCCGCGGTGACCGGTGCCCTGCGCAAGGGCCTGCGGGCCCGTGGCGTGCGGATGCTGGAGAACTGCGAGCCGCGCGCGATTACCCGCTCGGGCCAGACCTGGATCGTGGCCACCGACGCCGGGGCCGTGGAATCCGACGTGCTTGTGGTGACGGCGGGCCTGGGTACCAACGACGTGCTCGGGCTGGTGCCTGGCTGCCCGGTCAGGTTCCCGCTCAGCCCGGACCGCCCGACGCAGTCCAAGTACTTCATTCCCCCGGCCGGATCGCGGGCCATGTTCACCCACGACGTGATGCCGGTGTTCGCGTACCTCGATATCGGGATCTACGGCCATCCGATCTACGACGGCAAGACACCCGGGGTCAAGATCGGCTTCTACAATCCGCCCGACGTGGCCAGGACGCCGAGCCGGATCGGGAGCGTGCAGGAGTTCGTGGCCGAGTGCGTCCCCGGCCTGCGTGACGCCGAGGTGGTCGACGTGGCCGCCGCCAGCGGCGTCGATACCTGCTGGTATGACCTGGTCGCGGACGACGAGTTCATCCTCGGCCCGGTGCCGGGCGCGGACGGCCTGTACACCGGCGTCGGATGGCGCGGCACGGGATACAAGTTCGCGCCCTGGGTGGGCCGGGTGCTGGCACAGCTCGCCGTGCAGCAGGGCACCGTCTATGACATCGGGCGCTTCACGCCCGCCAGGTTCGTCACGCAAGCTGCGTAAGAGGAGGGATGACCTCATGAGCTCGTCCATCATGGAGAGAATTGCGGGCGGCACCGTGCTCGGCGCCGAGGGCTATGTCTTCGAGCTGGAACGACGCGGATACATCAAGGCGGGGCCGTTCGTGCCCGAGGTCGTCCTTGACTTCCCGGACGCGGTGGCCGAGCTGCACCGGGAGTTCCTGCGCGCGGGGGCCGAGGTCATGGTCGCGCTCACCTACTACGCGCACCGGGAGAAACTGCGCCACGTCGGGCGCGAGGGCGATCTGGAGGCGATGAACCGGCAGGCGGTGCGGATCGCCCGCCAGGTTGCGCGCGAGGGCGACGCCCTGGTCGCGGGCAACGTCTGCAACACCTGGGCGTACGACCCGGATGATCCGGCCAGCAAGCAGACCGTGCGGGACTCCTACGCCGAGCAGCTGGGCTGGGCGGTCGAAGAAGGCATCGACTTCGTCATCTCCGAAACCAACGACTACCTGGGCGAGGCGCTGATCGCCCTGGAGGTCATCGGTTCCCTTGGCCTGCCCGCGATGGTGACGCTGGCCCCGACCCAGCCCGACCGGACCCGCGACGGCTACGAGTACGCCGAGGCGTGCCGCATCCTCGAAGCCGAGGGCGCACAGATCGTCGGGCTGAACTGCGACCGTGGCCCGGCCACGATGCTGCCGCTGATCACCGGTATCCGCGAGGCCGTGGACTGCGCGGTCGCCATCCAGCCGGTGCCGTACCGGACCGACGCGGCCGCGCCGACCATGGAGACGCTACGTTCCGCGGCGGGGGAACGGGCGTTTCCCATCGCTCTTGATCCGTTCGGCTGCACCCGCTTCGAGATGGCTTCGTTCGCGCTGCAGGCCCGTGAGCTCGGGGTGGATTACGTGGGGATCTGCTGCGGCGCGGGCCCGCACCACGTCCGGGCCATGGCCGAGGCGCTGGGCCGCGAGGTCCCCGCGGGGAAGTATTCGCCTTCGATGGAGCTGCATCCCATGTTCCGTTCGGACATATCGGCGAAGGACGCGGCGTTCCTGCACACCTGGTCCACGTGAGCGCCGGGCCGGTCAGGGCGCGGCGGGGTTGGCGACCCGGGCCGCGAAGAGCGGTTCGCCGGAGGCGGTAGCGGTCACCAGCATCAGGTAGGGGCGGTCGAACGCGACCTGGGGAGGTTGCCGTGCCGCGGTCGGCGCCATCCCGACGGCGGTCGCGGCGCTCGCCACCGTGCCCTGCTCGCCGACCCGCAGGGTGGCGGCCTGCCGCACCAGGCCGATGCAGCACGCCTGCGGGGACAGCGCGGTGAAGTCCGCGGCGGGGGTGAAGGCGACCCCCATGCCGAGCGCGGTCAGCAAGGCCTTCATGCTGACTCCGCCAGCGAGCTTCACCCGGGGCAGCGCGATATCCGAGGTGCGGGCCGCCGTGCTGGCCAGCCGGGCCGCCATCGCGGTCAGCCCCGGCCCGGACGGCAGGGCGCAGCCGCTGGCACCGGCCGGGGGCAGCAGCGCGATCATCGTCAGCTGGCCGCCCCGGTAGGGAAGCGCGACCGCGGTCCAGCCTGCGGCGCTGACCGTGCGGTACCCGCCGCCGTTCATGAACGGCACCGTGACGTGCTGGCCCGCGGCCGTGGTGAACGAGCCTGGGCTGGTCTGGCTGGCCTGAAACGGGGTGGCCCACGCGGCCTGCAGATAGAGCGCATCGGTCAGCACCCAGCCGATATTGTACAGCGAGCCCGACGACAGCAACTGCGGGATCTGCCCTTTGGTCGCGACCGCGATCGCGTGGTTGATCTCCTGGGCGGCCTGATCGGGATGGCTCAGCATCGGCACCTGGGCCACCCCGGCGCCGTAGCTTGTCGCCACGGCGTTCAGGTACCCGCGCCGGGTATCAAGCGTCGGATCAGCCCAGACCTGGTCGCTGGCGGCCAGCGTGACGCCCGGGCTGTCCAGGCGGCGCAGGGCCGCCGAGCGCGCCTGCAGGCCAGCCTCGAGGGCGTCCCCTCCGGCGGCGGGCAGATGCAGCACCTGGGCGATGGCCCGTGCGGTGCCGCCGAGCGCGCCGAGATACGCCATGCCCAGCCCGCTGGCCAGGCTGGACGGGGACAGCACCAGGTTGCCCCGCGGATCGGCCCGGCACCAGGCGCGCAGTACGTCAAGGCCGAACGCGGTGTCCGCCGCCCCGTAGGGGCGCGGATCGGCGGCAGGCTCCCTGATCGCCACGCCGTGGGCCATGACCGGCGACGCGACCGTGCCCGACCCGCACCCGGCTATCAGCAGTGCCGCCACGATGACGCCAGCGGCGCCCCGAAGTCCGTGTCTCATGAGCATCTGACGGGGCGCGGCTGGCCGCGGTTGCACCGCGCGGATAACGTTCTGGCCTCGCCGGGCTGGGCAAACGGGAAATGCTCCGTCCAGTGACGGCCGCCGTCGAGTGCGATGACGAGCGCTTCGTAGCCTTCGACGGCCTCGATCATGTCCAGGCCGGGTGAGCCAGCGACCGCGAGCGCGGTGGCCAGTGCGTCGGCGAGGCCGAGGTCGGGTCCGGTCACGCTGGCCGAGGCGGACCGCGCCAGCGGCCGGCCCGAATGCGGGTCGATCAGGTGGTTACCGCGCTCATAGGTCCCCGAGGTGGCGATCGCCCCGGTCAGATGGACAACCTCCGCGAGGCGCCGCGGTGAGAAAGGGTCGGGGATGCCAATCCTGAAGGGCTGGTCGTGTCCTAGGCTGCCGGTGCTCGCGATGTCCCCGGCGGCGTTCACGATCGCGCCGCGGATGCCGCTGCCGCGGAACACGCTCAGTGCCCGCTGCGCGGCCCACCCCTTGACGTATCCGGTCGGGTCGACGCCTCCGGGCATGGCCCACGGGTCGAACCATCCGCCGGACAGCTCACGGGCGATGGCGCACAGGCCGAGAACCTCACCGACCTCAGCGGGAGCTTGCGCACTGGTGATCTCCCCTCGCCGCAGGCGGCTGACCGGGCTGTCCGGTTTCCACGTGCTGAACACCTCATCGGCACGCTGCAGCAGTGTCCGTGCCTCGGTGAGCTGCCGGGACAAGCTGGCGTCCGCCCGGCCGCCGGTGGTCCAGACGTCGATGGTCACGATGGTGCCCATCACGTCCTCAAGGTGGTGAAGGGACGGGATGCCAGCCGTCATGACAAGCCGAGAGTGTGAAGTGCCGACTGCAAGGACTGCTGGAAACCGGCGCTGGTGTAGCTGGCACCTGACACACCTTGGATATTGGCGCTTTGCGCCTGCAGGGCCTCCTGCTCCAGGATCGGTATCGACTGCTGGTCGATGAACTGAGAGCGCTGCATGCCCCCGTCGTTGATAGCGCCAATCCCGACCTTGGTTATCTTGCGGCCGGAGACGGTCACAGAAACGGACAGGATGCCGTAGCTGTAGTTGACCGCCGGGCCGGTGACGGTCCGGGTCCCGCTCGGCTGCGGGCCCGCCGACCCGGACGGCGACGCAGAGGCCGCGCCGGATGTCCCCTTGGGCCGTGGCGAGCCGCTGGAGCCGGCCGGGGCCGGCTGGGTCGCAGTGGCCCCGGAGAATGTGCCGACGGACAGGCGCGCCGGGGTGGTGTGGAAGGCCAGCACCCCGGCTAGGCCCGCCACGGTCGCCGCGACCACGATCGGGGTTCGTCTCATCGAGCTGGCCTCTTGTCGGTACTCACGTGATATCCGCTCTCTGCACGATCTAGAAGCCGAAGGATTCGGTGTGGATCTGTTCCCCGGCGACGCCGAGTCGCGCCGCGGCGTCGGCGACGTCCGCGCGGAACCGGTCAGGGCCGCAGACGTACACGTCACGGACGGTGAGGTCGGGAACAAGTCGTCTCAGCACGTGGGCGTCGAAGCGGACCTTGTGCCGCGAGCCGACAAGCTCGTGCAGCCGGCCGCCGCGCTGCCCGACGAGGGCAGCGACCTCGTCCCGGTGGATAAGGTCCTTGGCGCTTGACGCCCGGACGATGACCACCACGTCGGTCCGGGCAGGCAGGTCCTCCAGCAGGGCGCGCAACGGAGTAATGCCCACCCCGGCGGCGATCAGGACGACGCGATCCGAGGTCCGGGCGTGTTGGGTGAACGCTCCGTACGGCCCCTCGATGGCGACGCGGGTGCCCGGCGGAAGGCGGTGTACCGCACGGCTCTGGTCGCCGAGCCCCTTGATGGTCACCCGGATATACGGAGGCTGCGGCAGCGCGGACAGCGAGTACGGGTGCGCCTGCCACCACAGGTCAGGAGTCAGGAACCGCCACAGGAAGAACTGGCCTCCCGACACCGCCAGCCGGTCGAGCCGCCGGCCCCGGCAGATGACAGAGACCACCCCAGGCGCCTCGTCGCAGACCTCCACCACCCGCAGCTGATGCCGCAGGCTGCGCCAGATCGGCACAGCGATCCGGAAGACGATGACCAGCCCCGCGGTGGCCGCCCAGATCGCGATCCAGACCGCCCGGGTCAGCGGGTGGCCGATGAACGGGACGCCGGTGACGATCTGGTGCGCGAACGCGAGGGCAAGCGCCAGGTAGGTGTAGAGGTGGACAACCCACCAGGTTTCGTACCTGAGCTGCCGCCGGACGTACCTGACCGAGGTAACCCCGGCCATCACCAGCAGGCCAAAGCCCGCCATCGCCGCCAGCACGTCGGGGTAAGAGGTGACGAACATCCACAGCTGGCGCAGCACCCCGACCTTCGCCGCCTGGGCATAGCCGAGCGTGATCAGGACCACGTGGGCGATGATCAGCCCGAAGGCCCAGGGCGCGACTCGCCGGTGCCACCCGGTCAGGCGATCCTGGCCAGCGGCTCTCTCCAGCCACGGCAAGCGCGCGACCAGCACGACCATGACCAGCATCAGGTACGCGCCGGTGAGACCGCCGAGCCGACCCGCGGCGGTCAGCACCCCGCCGGGCGCCCTCAGCGAGCCGAGCGACTCACTGAGGATGACCGTGCCGAGGGTGACGCCCAACCCCAGGCCGGCCAGCGCAGCGCACCCGTCGACGACCCGGGGCGCAGGCGCGGGGCCTGGCCTGTGCACGCGCGCGGATGGCGTTCCCGTGCCAGCGCGCTTGGCAGGGGTGACCGGCGAGCGCATCACCAGGCCATTCTGCTGGCTGAGCATGAAGGAATCGTGACCGCTTCTTCTGCATTGCCTCTGATCCCTATAGGTTGGCTCTGTCGCCAGGCGTATCAGAGGCGGAGTTTCGGCTCTCCAGTACTGGAGATCGGTTACGACCTTAACGTGGGGGTCCGACATGCCTCTTCCCCGGCATTCCGCGAAACTGCCCAGTGTCCAGATCCCGCTCGAGGCGGCCTGCACCGGCGTGACCGAACTTCGCGTGCACGGGTGGGCGGCAGTCCCCCGGACGCGATCCTCGGCGACATGGCTCCCGAACAGGTCAGCGGGGATGCGACCGCCGGCTTCTACCGCTCTTCGGATCACCGCGCCGACGACCGGGACCGGGAGTCGGGCCTGGACGTGGACCGGCACGTTGAGGTCTATTCGTGGGGCGGCCTGACCTCGCAGAGCAAGGTTCGGGTGCTGTGGCTGGCGCTGGTCTGGCTGGCCAGCAAGTCGTGGCGTTACGAAGCCGTGCGGCCGCCGTACCAGGTAGCGGCCAAGCGCAAGGAGAAGGCCAGGATGGTCACCGCGGCCGCGCTCCCGGCCGACCTGGCGGATGGTGAGTTCTGGGACGGCGAAAGCAGCGTCCGCCTGATCACCTGGGTGCACGTCGCCGTAGTGACGGGATTCCTGGCGATCGCGCTCGGCGTCACCACCCAGGCCCTCACCGGATCGCCGCATGTCGTCGGCCTGAAATGGATCGCGATAGGCCTGGGCGCGGTCACGGTCACGCTCGGGGCGGGTTACCTCGGCCTCGATGCCCTGGGGACACCGGCGATGGACACGGCGGCCGTGGCGGGCGGGAGCCCCGCAGACCTCAGCGCACCCGCAGGCAAGCGCCGCGGCCTGGTGGTGTACATGCTCCTGCCGGGGGCCGTCGCCTTGATCGCGGCCTGCGTTTTCGCCTGGGTGCAGCCGGGCGCCCCGGCGCCCCGGACGGCCGGACTGCCCGGGATGGCCAGCGTGATCGGCTGGACGGCGCTGGCGATCGCGGTGGTGGCGGCCATCGCGCTGATCTCCATGCTGCTCGGCCTGCCCGGCGGCCGGGGCACCTTGACCGGCGGGCCCTGGATCACGCTGATGCTGGCGTTCGGCCTGCTGAACACCCTCATGCTCGGCGCGGAGCTCTGGGTGGCGCACCTGGTAGGTCCGGTGACAAGCAACGCCGCGGATGCCCTGTCGCGGCCACAGGGAAAGATCTACCTCTCGTACGTGATCACATCGGGGACCCCGCTGCTGGTGTGGGCGGCCGTCCGCGCACATACTGGTACTGGTCCGGGCTCGCTCCGTTCCCTCCGCCCGGGGACGTGAGCATGGACGAAGGCCAGGGCAGGAACTGGGAGCGGACCACGGCCCGGGCGCAGTTCCTCGGCCGCGCATCACGCGACGTCAGCTGGCTGCTTTGGGCCATCATCGGTGCGCAGCTGGCCATGGCCGTCTCCGTCTGGCAGCTTCATCTTCAGCCGCCGACGGCCATCCGCAACGTCGGAGTCGCCGTCGCCGGCCTGGTGCTGCCGGCGCTGATGGCCTTTCTGTACGCGGCCTGGAACGACCTCACCAAGCGGCGCACGATCGGGGTCCTGTGGGATGTCGGCACCTTCTGGCCGCGGTCCTACCACCCGATGTCGCCCCCGTGTTATACCGAACGGGCGGTGCCCGAGCTGCAGCGCCGGATGTGGTGGCTGCACGACAACGGCGGCCGGGTCATACTGGTCGCGCACAGCCAGGGCGCGGTGCTGGCCACCGCGGCGCTCGTCCAGCCCGGCTGCCGTCCGGACGGCGACCGCCCGGCGCTGATCACGTTCGGCTCACCGGTGTGCAAGCTCTACGGCTGGGGATTCCCTGCCTATTTCGATCATGACCTGCTCGGGCCGCTTGAGCCAGGCGGTGCCGGGCAGCTGACCGACTGGCGTAACTTGTACTACCCGACCGATCCCATCGGCGGACCGGTAGCCGGGGCCCTCACCCGAGCTGGCGGTAACCTCGTGGACCATGGCCTGCTTGACCCGCAGGAGTGCTATTACCTCTACTACCTCTACGGGCAGCCACCACCGTCGCCCCAGATGCATTTCGGCTACTGGGCCGACCCTCGCGTCTGGAACCTGATTAATCAGGTCGCCGCAGGTGAAGGCCGGTCGCGTGGTCAGGGTTCTGGTCGCCGTTTTTGAGCGTGTATGTGGTCGATCAATTCGGCGGCCGGTGTTGCTCAGGACGCACGAGGGACCGGGCTCGCACCACAGTCCGTTCGGCACTATTCAGGCTGCGTGGGCCGGACACCGGGTGCTAGCTGAGGAAGCGGAGTCGTAGAAGGCCTGGCCGCAGTGCGGGGCGGCACAGGATCTGAGACGGAGCCATGTGCCTGCGGCGGCGGAATCGGCGACGGCGCCGGCGACGGCAGCCACCAGGCTGGGGTAGCTGGCCCGGGCGGCGCTGGCCAGCTTGACCGTACTGGCGGGACCGACGGTAATGACCAGACGCCCGTCGGCGAGCGCCTTCGTCAGGCGGGCCGCGGCGTCGGCGTCCTCACGGCCTTCGGTATGAGCCGTCAGGACGTCCCTGATCGAGCCGCGCAGCCGGAGCAGGGCAGCGTGTTCTGAGTTGGACAGGCCAGCCTCGGCGGGCAGCAAGGCCGCCGTGTGCAGCCAGCCGGCCGCTTCCTCGCGGGTACGCAGGAGGTCCGTCTTCTCAGGCCCAGGGCTCAGCGTGTTGGCGAACGAAACGATCAAGTACGGCGGGCCGGAGTCGGGGTGGCTGCCGGGGGGCGTAGCGGAAGAGTTAGAACCGGTCACTATCCGATGGTAACTTCGCGCGGCCGCCAGAGGGCAAGCGCCGTTCACCGAGCTTCTGCACGAAGGTGACGCCGTCCCCGATGGGAAGCAGCACTACTTTCACGCGTGGATCGGCGGCGATCGTGTCGTTGACGGAACGGATCGCCTCGACGTCCGCGTCATCCGCGAGATCGCCGACGACCCGGCCGTCCTGCAGCGTGTTGTCCAGGATTATCAGGCCTCCCGGCCGCAGCCGGGTCAGCACCTCCTCGTAGTACTGGGGGTAGCCCGTCTTGTCGGCGTCGATGAACGCGAAGTCGAACTGCTCGCCACGCGGCAGTGCGCGCAGGGTGTCCAGGGCCGGGCCGAGCCGCAGCTCGATCCGGTCGGCGACCCCGGCCTGCTGCCAGGCCGCCCGGGCGATCGACGTCCATTCCTGACTGATGTCACAGCACAGCAGGCGCCCACCTGGGCCCAGGCCCCGAGCCACCGCTAGAGCCGAATAACCCGTGAACGTTCCGATCTCCACCGCGCGCGTGGCTCCCATGGCCCGGACCAGCATCTCCATCAACACCGCCTGGTCATCGCCGATCTGCATGCCCGCGGCGGAGCCGGTCTTCTGCTGCGTGATGCGCTGCAACTCGAGCTGGTCAGCGTCGGGCGGGGTGGAGCGCGCCGCGGCGTATCCATCGACCACCTCATCGATGAACTGGCTCCTCCTGCGAGCGGCCGGTGCGGCCATGTCCGTCCTCCCTTCCACCCTGAGGTCGACATCGTCTCATCCAACCCGGCCCTTGCCCCGGCTGGCAATCGCACCGGACCCGATGACGCCGGGCGGTGCCCAGACTGTCCGCGGCTGGCGCGGAGACTACGCGCCGCGGGCAGCGTGCCCATTCCCGCACCGTTTCCCGAAAGGAAAAAATTTTCCTTTCGGGAAACGGTGGTAAAGACCCAAGGGGTCTTCCCGGCGGGATGCCTGGAACGCCCGCCCGGCGGCACCTATCCATTGACGGGGCACTAGATCGCCTCGATGACAATGACGATCGCGGTCAGGGGGCGCTGGGTCGCGATGGCCAGGCCGATATCGGCGAGCGCGGCGCCGGAGACCCGGACCGTGGGGATGCGGTCATCGGCCAGGCCGCTGCGGCGGGGCTGGCGCACGCCCGGGGTTACCTCCGCGACCTGGTAGCGCCGCCGTCGGTCAAGTCCGGGGACGCGCAGGGCAGCGGGCTGATCGTTGCGGGGCTCCTCGAGTTGCACGTAGCTCATCAGGGCAGCCGATGCGTCGGCCGCGACGACGCCGTGCATCCAGGCGGTGTCGTCCGGGGTGTCGATCCGGACGACGCGGCCGGCGTGGATGAGCGCGCGGTACCGCTTGTAGAGCTGGATCCAGGCGGCTAGCTCGGCGAGCTCGCCGGCGGCGGCTCCGGTGATATGCCGGGCCAGGGCATCGGTCATGTCCGAGGTCCAGACTCGCTCGGTCCGTTCCAGCATGCCCAGGTCGATCCGGCCGCCGCCCGCGCGCTGATCCGCTCGAGCAGGTAGGCCGTCACCTCGGGCCGGCTCAGGTCCAGGACGAGCTGATGCCGCTGCAGCGGCGGCCGGCGCTGGCCGGCGGCGAGGATCCAATCGGGGTGGGCGCGGTAGAGGTCGGAATCTGGGTTGACCATCTCGGGCTCGATCCACAGGCCGAACTGCAGGCCGCGACCGCGTACGTGGTCGGCGAGCTGGTGCAATCCGCCGGGCCAGACGTCGTCGTCGACCTGCCAGTCCCCCAGGCCGGCCTGGTCGTTGCGGCGGCCGCGGAACCAGCCGTCATCCAGCACGCACCGCTCGGCGCCGATGCTCGCGGCGATGTCGGCCAGCGCCGCGAGCGTACCGAAGTCATGGTGGAAGTAGACGGCTTCCCAGACGTTGAGGTTGACCGGGCGGGGCGAGCGCGGGTGCGCGGGCAGCGCGCGCAGGTAGCCGTGGAACTGGGCCGACAGGTCGTCAAGGCCGGACCGGGTGGCCGCGAGGAAGACCCAGGGCGTGGCGTAGGACTCGTCCTGTGCCAGGGTCATCTCGCCGGGAAGCAGAAGCTCGCCGCCGCCGATGGTGGTGGTTCCGGGCAGCACGTGCTCACCTGTTCCCGTCATGCTCAGGCCGGACGGGACCCGCTCGACGCGGTGCACGGTGTTGCCACTCCAGGCGACGTGCAGCCCGTAGGCTTCGCCGCCGCCGAAGGTGAAGCCGGGGACTCCGGCCACCACCATCGTGGCCGAGTCGTGGCCGGTGTGGCCGCGGCGGCCTTCGCGCAGCCACAATCCGTCGCCGACCCGATGACGTTGCGGAAGGACCGGGATAAGCGGGGTGAGGCCAGCTGGTCGCGGCTCCGCCTGAGGGCTGCCGGAGCCAGCCCGGACCTCATCGCCGACACTCACCTGACGCTCCAGTCTCGTTGCCGGCCGGACCCCGCCGGCCCGGAACGCCCGCGGCTCTGCCTGTTCCATGATCATGGCCAGAAACCGGCATATACCGCCCAAAACTGGCCACGATCATGATAGACGCCCAAACGTCGCCATGGGCGGTTCCCCCGCGGGGGTTCCGTGGCGGGAACCGGCCTGGGTTGCGTTATTCCAGGTCCAGGGGTAAACATATATTTCTGATCTCTTAAGTCAGGATTAGGCGGCACGTGAGTGGATACGATCTCGCCGATACCCAGATCCGTTTTGTCCGGGGAGGACCCTTTGACCAGCACCGACAGATTCGTCACCAACTCCGAACGCTACGCCGCCAGCTTCGACAAGGGCGATCTGCCGCTTCCTCCGGCGTCGCACGCCGCGGTGGTGGCTTGCATGGACGCCCGCCTCAACGTGTACGGCGTGCTCGGGCTCTCCGAGGGCGACGCGCACGTCATCCGCAACGCCGGAGGCGTCGTGACCGATGACGTCATCCGGTCCCTGACTATCTCCCAGCGGCTCCTCGGCACCAACGAGATCGTCCTCATCCACCACACCGACTGCGGGATGCTGACCTTTCACGACGACGACGTCAAGGCCCAGATCGAAGCGGACACCGGCATCCGGCCGCCGTTCGCGCTCGAAGCCTTTCCCGACCTCGAAGCCGACGTCCGCCAGTCCATCGCCCGGATCAAAGCGAGCCCGTACATCCCGAACAAGGACTCGGTCCGCGGCTTCATCTACGAGGTGGAAACCGGGCACCTGGTCGAAGTCAAGAGCTAACCGCGCCATCGCCCGCGCCGGCCTGCCGGCGCGGGCGCCTTGGTATCGTGGCCTCGGGACGGCCGTGGCGGAAACGAACGAACCGGACGCGGACCTGGCCGCCCGGTCGGCCCCATCGGCCCCGGGGGCTCCGCCGGCCCCATCGGCCCCGCCCGCCCCGGGGGCTCCGCCGGCCCCGGGGGCTCAGCCGCGGCACCTGATCGTCACGGTTTACGGGCTGTACGGGCGGGCGGACGGCGGCTGGCTCTCCGTCGCGACGCTGATCCGCCTGCTCGCCGACCTGGGGGTGGACGAGCCCGCGGTTCGTTCGGCCATCTCCCGGCTGAAACGGCGGGGCATCGTGCAAGCGCGGCGGCACGAAGGCTCGGCGGGATACCAGCTCTCCGCCGGCGCGCTGGCCATCTTGCGCGAGGGGGACGCCAGGATCTTCCGGCGGCACCGGGCCACGCTGGCCGACGGCTGGCTCCTCGCGGTCTTCTCGGTCCCGGAAACCGAACGCCACCGACGGCACATCCTGCGATCCGAGCTGGCCCGGCTGGGTTTCGGGATGGTCGCGCCCGGAGTCTGGATCGTGCCGGCCCACCCGCAGGACACCGCCGCCGAGACGCTGCGGCGGCTAGAGCTCGACTCCTACGCCGACCTGTTCCACGCCGGTCATCTCGCGTTCGGCGATCCCGCCGCCAGGATCCGCCGCTGGTGGGACCTGGACACCCTTGAGCGGCGGTACGAGACGTTCATCGCCAGGCACGAGCCTGCCCTGCGGCGCTGGGAGCGCAGCGACCTGACCGCGCCGGTTATGCCGCAGCAGGCGTTCGCCGACTACCTGCGCGTGCTCACCGACTGGCGCCGGCTCCCCTACCTGGACCCCGGCCTGCCCGCAGAACTGCTTCCCGGCGACTGGATCGGCATCCGCGCCGCCGAGGAGTTCTTCACCTGGCGTGCCCTCCTCGAGGAACCGGCGCGAGCCTACGTCCAGCGGATTATCAGCGGCCGCAGGGCGGGCGCACCGAGCACGGTTCGCGGCCGGCTGCCGACAGCGGTACCGTAGGCCATCCGTCATTCGCGCGGCTACCGGCTGGCGGCGCAGGCCGACTCAATGTCAAGGAGCAGCGGCATGATCGAGGTGCGTGACCTCACCAAGTTCTACGGGGGCAAGGCGGCGGTCGACCACCTGAGCTTCACGGTCGAACCCGGCCGGGTCACCGGGTTTCTCGGACCCAACGGCGCGGGCAAGTCCACGACCATGCGGCTGATCCTTGGCCTGGACCGGCCGCAGAGCGGCACCGCGCTGATCAACGGCAAGGCCTACCGTGACCTGCCGACCCCGCTGCGCACCGTCGGCGCGCTGCTGGAGGCCAAGTCCGTGCACAGCGGCCGCACCGCCCGCAACCACCTGCTGTTCCTGGCGCAGACCCAGGGCTTGCCGGCCCGCCGGGTCGACGAGATGCTGGGCTTGGTCGGCCTGCAGGCCGTGGCCGGCAAGCGGGCAGGCGGCTTCTCGCTGGGCATGAGCCAGCGGCTGGGGGTGGCCGCCGCCATGCTCGGCGACCCGGAGATCCTGCTGCTCGACGAACCGGTCAACGGGCTCGATCCCGAGGGCGTGCTGTGGATCAGGAACCTGATGAAGCAGCTCTCCGCCGAGGGCCGCACCATCTTGGTGTCCAGCCACCTGATGAACGAGATGGCCGTCACCGCCGACCACCTGATCGTCGTCGGCCGGGGACGGCTGATTACCGAGGCCAGCACCGAGGACGTGATCGCCCGCAGCGCGGACCAGTCGGTGCGGGTCCGCACCCCGGACGCCGCCCGGCTGGCCGAGCTGATCACCAAGGCTGGCGCTAATGCGACACCGGGGGCGGCCGCCAACGGCGTGGGCCTGCTCACCGTCACCGGCCTGCCGGCCGCCCGGATCGGCGAGCTCGCGGCGTCCGGTGGCGTGGTACTGCACGAACTCACCCCGATGGCCTCGCTGGAAGAGGCGTTCATGGAACTGACGTCCGGCAGCCTGGAATTCGGCGCCCACGGCGCCGATCCGGTCAACGCCGGGAAGGGACAGGCCCGATGACGACCACGTCTGTTGCTCCCGCCCGCGGTCCGTCCGGACACGCCGCCGGAGGCCACGCCGGGTTCGTGCGCCTGATGCAGGCCGAGTGGACGAAGATCCGCTCGGTGCGTTCCACCGTCTGGACGCTGCTCGCGTTCATCGTCGTGAGCATCGGTATCACCGCGCTGCTCAGCTGGCTGACCGCCTCGCACTGGAACGGCCCGCACGCGGCCGGCCGGGACAACACCATCCGGACGGATCCGGTCAGCTTCATCATGGGCGCCGGGGTCGGGCTCGGCCAGCTCGCCATCTGCGTGCTCGGCGCGCTTGTCATCACCACGGAGTACTCGACCGGGGTGGTCCGGGCCTCGCTACTGGCCGTCCCGCGGCGGATACCCATGCTGGCCGCCAAGGCGGCGGTGTTCGCCGCGCTCGTGCTCGTGGTGACGGAGATCGTGGCATTCTGCTCGTTCTTCATCGGCTCGTCCATCATTCACGCCCACGTTTCTGTGTCGCTGAGCGACCCGGGGGTGACCCGGGCGGTGGCGGGGGCCGGCCTGTACCTCACCGTACTCGGGCTGTTCGCGCTGGGGATCGGCACGCTTATCCGGCACACCGCCGGCGCCATCTCCGCGGTCATCGGCGCCGTCCTGGTGCTGCCCATCCTGTCCGGCCTGCTGCCGGGCAGCTGGGGTGCCCACATCAACGCCTACCTGCCTGAGCAGGCCGGGACGATGATCACGCACACGCAGGAGGTCTCCGGTGACCTGCTGTCACCGTGGCAGGGGTTCGGCGTGCTGTGCCTGTGGGCCGCGTTGCTGCTCGCGGCCGGCGCCTACCTGCTCCGGCGCCGCGACGCGTGATCCGTCCGGTAACCGGCTGAATTAGCGGCGGCCCCGCCTGAGGGTGTCCATTATCACAGCCCCGAGCCAGGACTTTGTCGGCCTACCCTCGGTATTCTCATGGTTATATACCTGATCGTGACAGAGGCGGATAAAGGCAAAGTGCGGTCGGCAGGTGATGGCTGCCCCGCATCCATGACGACGCGAATGACCTCGCGGCGCGTACATGGCTGGGACCGCATCGCTGCTGGTGAAGGACCGCATAGCCGCCAGGCACAACACTCTGGTCCCTACGATACGGGGACCTTAGACTCTGTTCTAGACGCATTGCCACCCGGCAATAGTGGACTAGACCATTTATATAGGAACCACTGTCGGCCAGGACTACTCCGGGTGAGTCCAATGCAGGAGAGATAGCAATGTTCAGCACGGACGTTATCGAGGATCAAAAACAGACGACCTTGGAAGAGCTGGTTAAGTGGGTGCGCGATATCGCCCAGCTGACCAAACCTGACGAGGTGATCTGGTGCGACGGATCGCAGGAGGAGTGGGAGCGGCTGACCAGCCTGCTCATCGAGACCGGCACGTTCACGCGGCTGAACCCGCGGCTGCGGCCGAACAGCTTCTACTGCGCCTCTGACCCCAGTGACGTGGCCCGGGTCGAGGACCGCACCTTCATCTGCTCCGAGCGCGAAGTCGACGCGGGGCCGACCAACAACTGGATCGCGCCTGGCGAGATGCGCGAGACCTTCGCGGAGATCTTCGACGGCTGCATGCGCGGCCGCACCATGTACGTGGTCCCGTTCAGCATGGGCCCGATCGGCAGCAGCATCTCCCAGCTCGGCGTGGAGATCACCGACTCGCCGTACGTGGTCACCTCGATGCGGATCATGACCCGGATGGGCACGGCGGCGCTGCGCGCGATCGAGAAGACCGGGTCCTTCGTCCGGGCCGTCCACTCGGTCGGCGCGCCGCTCGAGCCCGGCCAGGCGGACGTGCCGTGGCCGTGCAACTCGGTCAAGTACATCTCCCACTTCCCCGAGACCAGGGAAATCTGGTCTTACGGCTCCGGATACGGCGGGAACGCGCTGCTCGGCAAGAAGTGCTACGCGCTGCGGATCGCCTCGGTGATGGCCAGGGACGAGGGCTGGCTGGCCGAGCACATGCTCATCCTCAAGCTCACCCCGCCGGGGAAAGAGGCGAAGTACATCGCGGCGGCCTTCCCGTCCGCGTGCGGCAAGACCAACCTGGCCATGCTGCAGCCCACCATTCCCGGCTGGAAGGTCGAGGCCATCGGCGATGACATCGCCTGGATGCGGTTCGGCCAGGATGGCAGGCTGTACGCGATCAACCAGGAGGCCGGCTTCTTCGGCGTCGCGCCGGGCACCGGCATGAAGACCAACGCCAACGCGGTCGCGACCATGTCGGCCAACAGCATCTTCACCAACGTGGCCCTGACTGACGACGGCGACGTGTGGTGGGAAGGCCTGACCGAGGAGCCGCCCGCGCACCTGACCGACTGGAAGGGCCGGGACTGGACGCCGGACTCGCCCGAGCCAGCGGCTCACCCCAACTCCCGGTTCACCACCCCCGCCAGCCAGTGCCCGATCATCGCACCGGAGTGGGACGACCCCGCGGGCGTGCCGATCTCGGCCATCTTGTTCGGCGGCAGGCGGGCCAGCACCGTGCCACTGGTGATCGAGTCCTTCGACTGGGATCACGGCGTGTTCCTCGGGGCCAACATCGCCTCGGAGAAGACCGCCGCGGCCGAGGGGACGCTCGGCGAACTGCGGCACGACCCGTTCGCGATGCTGCCGTTCTGCGGTTACAACATGGGCGACTACTTCGCGCACTGGCTGGAGATCGGCCGCACCGCCGAGGCGGGCAAGCTCCCCCAGCTGTTCTACGTCAACTGGTTCCGCAAGGACGCCAGCGGTAAGTTCGTCTGGCCCGGCTTCGGCGAGAACAGCCGCGTGCTGAAGTGGATCATCCAGCGGCTTTCCGGTGACGCCAAGGCCGTGACCACCCCGATCGGCTACCTGCCCGCGCCTGGCTCACTCGACCTCGACGGCCTGGATATCAGCTGGGCTGACCTGGATCTGCTGCTCACGGTGGACACGCAGGCCTGGAAACTGGAAGCGGAGCACATCCCCGAGTTTTTCCGAACCTTCCACAAGCACCTGCCCGCCCGGCTCTGGGAGCTGCACGCCGAGCTAGTCAGCCGCCTCGGCTGAGCCCCGGTAGCCGCCAGACCCCCCGGGAACGGTCCCGGGGGGCTCAGCGCCCGGTCCACCGGGGCGGGCGGCCCGCATTGAAGGCGGCGTGGAACTCCGCGTAGTCCTCGCCCTTCATCAGCAGCGCCTGCGTCATCGCCTCAAGCTCGATCGCGGCCGACAGGCTCATGTCCTGCTCCCTGGTCAGCAGCGCCTTGGTCTGCGCGTACGCCTGGGCGGGCCCGCAGGCCAGCCGCCGCGCGAGCGCGCTCACCGCCTGATCGAGCCCATCCACTTCGACCAGGGAGGAGACCAGCCCGATCCGGGCGGCTTCCTCGGCCGAAACCGTGTCCCCCAGCATCAGCAGCCGCGTCGCGTGACCCAGCCCGACCAGCCGCGGCAGCAGGTAGGCCGCGCCCATGTCCCCGCCGGACAGCCCGACCTTGGTGAACAGGAAAGCGAACCGGGCCGCCGGAGTGCAGACGCGGAAGTCGGCGGCGAGCGCGATCACCGCACCGGCCCCGGCCGCCATGCCGTGCACGGCCGCGATCACCGGGATGGGGCAGTCCCGCATCTCCCGGATGACCTCGCCCGACATCCTGGTAAAGGCCAGCAGCTCATCGGGCGGCATGGCCAGCGTGGCGCCGATGATCTCGTTGACGTCCCCGCCCGAGCAGAACGCCCGCCCGCTCCCGCGCAGCACGAGCACCCGGGTATCGCCGCGGTGCGGCAATTCGGCGAGCAGGTCGCGCAGGTCGGCGTACGCCTCGAAGGTCAGCGCGTTGAGCTTGTCGGGCCGGTCGAACCACACGGTGGCCACGCCGTCTGCGACCGAGAAACCGAAGTGCTTCCAGCCGCTGGTCAGCGGGACCGAGGCCCGGAAGGGGCTCATCACCCGCCTCCTTCCTCGGCGTATAGCGGACTCTTGACTGCCGTCACATAAGTTAAATACTGGTGATCTACCCTACGGGATCCAAGGGAGTGGGGCCAGCTGCGGCCGTCAGCCGAACGGACCGTGGTGCCAGCCCGGCGCCAGGAGCGGCGCCCCCCAGCGTCTACCCTGCAAGGGTGACGGAGCGCGCGGAATGGGATGTCGCGGTGGTCGGGGCCGGGCCCGCCGGGCTGGCCGCCGCCAGCGCCGCGGCCGCGGCCGGGGCCCGGACCATTGTCTTGGAGCGGGCCGAGCACCCGCGCTACAAGACCTGCGGTGGCGGCCTGACCGGGGCGTCGCTGGCGGCCGTGCCTGAGGTTCACTGGGCCGCCAGGGACCGGATCGAGGCGGCCACGTTTACCCTGGACGGCCAGCGGTCGTTCACCCGGCGGCACACCGAGCCCATTCTCGCCATGGTGCTCCGGGAGGAATTCGACGACGCGCTCCGGCTCCGGGCCATCGAACTCGGCGCGACCGTGCGGCAGCGGTGCACCGTGCGGGCGATCGAGGCGGAAGCCGGCCGCGCGCGGGTCCGGCTGGCCGACGACACTGCCGTGTTCGCCCAGGTGGTGGTGGGGGCGGATGGTTCTTCTGGGATCAGCGCCCGGCATGTCGGGGTCGAATTCGCCCAGGTCGATCTGGGCCTGGAGGTCGAGGTCAAGGCCCCGCCCGCCGTGCAGCGGCAATGGCGGGGCCGGATCCTGCTCGACTGGGGCCAGCTGCCTGGCTCGTACGGCTGGGTCTTCCCGAAAGACGACAGGCTCACGGTCGGCGTCATCGCCGGCCGCGGTCAGGGCAGCGCGACCAAGCAGTACCTCCGCGCCTTTATCGACCGGCTGAAGCTGGGCTCGGCTGAGGTCCTGCACGACTCCGGCCATCTGACCAGGTGCCGGACCAGCGGTTCGGCGCTGCGGAAGGGGCGGGTGCTGGTGGCCGGGGACGCGGCCGGGCTGCTTGAGCCGTGGACCAGGGAGGGCATCAGCTTCGCGCTCAGGTCGGGGGCGCTGGCGGGCGCCTGTGCCGCCAAGGCGGCCACGCAGGACGACGCCGGGCAGCTCGACGGCTGGCTGGCGGAATACGTCGCGTCCGTGCACCGTGACCTGATCCCGGACATGGACGCCGGCCGGCTCATCCTGGCGGCGTTTTCCCGGCATCCCGGGGCATTTCACGCCGTGCTGGCCACGCCCAAGGGCTGGCGCGCATTTGTCAAGATCTGCCGCAGCGAGCTGTCGGTTGCCGACGTCGTCCGGCTGCGTTCGGCGCGGACGGCGTTTTCCTTGCTGACCCGGGCCTGACCGGCTCAGCCGTCCCGCAGCCGGGCGACCACGGCGTCGGACTGCTCGACGGTGAAGCCTCCGGTGAGGCTGGGCATCGGCAGCACGCGCTGGCCGCCGGCCAGGAAGATCACCTTATCGGTGAGGCAGGCTCGCAGGTCGGGATGCCGTTCGGCGATCGCGATCTGCTCGCGCAGCACCGCCTCCTGCCGCCCGCCTGCCACCGGCATCATCCGCTCGGTGACCGCCGGCAGTACCCGCTCGGTGACCACCCGCTGCACCCGGCGGCTGATCGCCCGGCCGACGAACCGCGCGGCCGCGCCCATCACCACGTCGGCCACGGCATCTTCCACCGAGTCGGCCGCATCCCCCAGCCCCGGCCAGTCACCTGACCGCCTGGACGGACCCGGCAGGCCCGACGGGTTGGCGGACGGGCCGGATTGGCTCGGTTGGCCGGGCCGAGCCGAGCCGGTGTATCCCGGCGGAGGCGGTCCGGTATACCCCGGCGGGGGCGGCGGACCGAAACCCCCCGCCGGGGGCGGGTCGTAACTCGTGGGCGGCGGGAAGCCCGTGGACGGTGTGGGGTCATATCCGGCCTGCGGCGGCGGGGCGGAGCCCGGCTGCTGACCTAGCTGGTTCCTGGCCAGCGCGGCCAGTTCCCCAATCGAATGCACGGCGGCGGCGCTGCCGCACTGCGGGCACACGGCCCCGAACTGGCCATCATTCACGGGCCTATTGTGCGCTCCCGGCTGGGCCGCTGGGAAGACTCGAGTTGGGTGCGTGCGGTCAGGCGCCGCTGGGTTTGGGGGTCGTACAGGAGATCTTCGGATCCAGGCCGACGTAGTTGAGCGGACCTGCGACGATGGTCAGCGCCATCGTCGCTCCCTGGGTGCAGCCCAGGTTGGACGTGCCGAAGTCGCCGCGCTGGCCAGCCGCGGCGGCTCCAATGATCAGCCACAAGAACAGGATGACCGTCCCCTTGCTCATATCTCCTCCGCCGGCCAGGGGCACAAACCCAGCCACAAGCTCCCTGAGATAGTAATCCCCGCAGCGCGTTGCGGCGTATCGCCGCGCCGTACCTGGGACGGTACCGTCTGTCCATGGCCGTCCGTCACGCAGGCAAGCCGCCGAGGTCCCCGGCTCAGTGGTGCACCTACCTGCTCGAGCCGAAGAACTGGCTGATCGTCACCGTGGTCGGCATCGGCGGCCACCTGGACGGGCTGGCGGGCGTCGGCTGGGGGCTGCTGGCCGGGCTGTTCACCGCCGTGCTGCCGACCTTGTTCATCTCCTACGGCATCCGGCAGGGCCGCTGGGAGGACAGGAACGTCGGCGCGCGGAGACCCCGGCTGATCGTGCTTGGCTTCATCATGGCCTCGGTCGCGGCCGGGCTGATCCTGCTCATCGTGCTGCACGCGCCCGGCCTGATGGTGGGTTACCTGGCCTTCATGCTGGCCAGCGTGGCGGTGCTTGCGGGCATCACCACGGTGTGGAAGATCTCCATCCACTGCGCGGTGGCCTCAGGTTCTGTCGCCCTGCTCGCCTTGACCTACGGGCCGCTTGTGCTGGCCGGGTTCGGCCTCGTCGCGCTGCTCGGCTGGGCTAGGGTGGCGGTCAGGGACCACACGAACGCCCAGGTCATAGGGGGTTCCGCGCTCGGCGCCGCGGCCGCCTTGCTGGCCTACGCCGCGCTCGCGGGATCAGCCCCTTCCCCTTGGTAATTTTGGCTGCCCCGGCCCTGAGGCGCAGCCGCGGTCTCGCGTGCTATACATGTGGATAGTTAGCTATATCTTCGTGTAGCCCGATGAACGAGAGGCCGACCGCTATGGGAGCTACGGCCATCCGCACGCAGGGGCTGACCAAGCGCTACGGCAACGTCGCGGCCCTTGATCATCTCGATCTTGAGGTGGCGCAGGGTGAGGTCCTCGGCTATCTGGGCCCCAACGGCGCGGGTAAGACCACGACGATCCGGCTGCTGCTCGGGCTCATCAACCCGACCGAGGGACGCGGCGAGATCTTCGGCCTCGATTGCTGGCGCCAGCCCGTCCAGGCGCACGGGCGGCTGGCGTTCGTGGCGGGCGAAGCCAACCTATGGCCCTCGCTCACCGGCGGCGAGACCCTCCGGCTCCTCGGACGTGTCCAGGGCCGGGTCGACGAGGCGTACCGGGACGAGCTGGTGGCCAGGTTCGAGCTCGACCCGGCCAAGAAGGTCCGGGCCTACTCCAAGGGGAACCGGCAGAAGGTCATCCTGATCGCTGCCTTGATGACCCGCGCTGACCTGCTCGTCCTCGATGAGCCGACGAGCGGGCTTGATCCGCTGATGGAGCAGGCGTTCCGGGCCAGCATCCGCGAGGCCCGCGATCGCGGCCAGACCGTCTTCTTGTCCTCCCACATCATGAGCGAGGTGGAGGCGCTGTGCGACCGGGTGGCCATCCTGCGGGAGGGCAAGCTGGTGGAGATGGGGACGCTGGCCCAGATGCGGCATCTCAGCGCGCTCACGGTGGAGGCGACCTTCGACGGCCCGGTCCCTGACCTATCCGGCGTGCCCGGGGTGAGCTCGGTGCAGGTGGACGGGCGAGTGCTCCGCTGCCAGGTGCGCGGCCCGGTCGCGCCGCTGCTGAAAGCGCTGGCGCCCACGGACGTCACCGAGCTGCTGAGCCGTGAGCCTTCGCTGGAGGAGCTGTTCCTGGCTCAGTACGGTGACGGCCAGGACCAGGGGGTGCGCCATGCTGCACGCTGAGCACGCCGCCTGGGCGCCAGGTCACCCGGCCGCCCGGTCGTCACCCGTCAGCACCATCGTCCGGTTGACCGCGCGCCGGGCGGTCCGTTCCGGGGCCATCTGGGGCTACATCTTCGGTGTGTCCATCGCCTCGTCCGCCGTCAGCTACACCAGGCTTTACAAGACCCAGGCTCAGCGAGACGCGCTGGCGGCGGCCTTCGGGCCGGACAAGGCGACCAGTGCCTTGTTCGGGCCGGCCCCGCAGCTCCAGACGGTGGCCGGCTTCACCGTCTTCAAGATCTCCATGACACTGATGCTCCTCGGCGCGGTGTGGGGGCTGCTGACCAGTACCAGGCTGCTGCGCGGCGAGGAGGACAACGGGCGCTGGGAGTTGCTGCTGGCCGGCCAGTACACCCGGGCAGGTGCCGCCGCCCAGGCCCTGGCCGGCCTAGCCGCGGGCGCGGTCACCTTGTGGGCGATCACCGGCCTGCTGACCGTCCTGATCGGCCTGGACTCGGCCGTCAGCATCGCGGCCTGGCCGGCCGTGTACTTCGCCGTGGCCATGGTGGCGACGGCGGTCATGTTCCTCGCGGTCGGCGCGCTGACCAGTCAGGTGGCCGGGACCCGCCGTCAGGCCGCCGCCTACGCGGCCTGGTTCCTCGGCGCGAGTTACGCCGTGCGGTTGGTCGCCGACGCGGGGCTTGGCCTGCACGGCCTGATCTGGGCCTCCCCGCTCGGCTGGGTGGAGGAACTCCAGCCGCTGACCAGGCCCCAGCCGGCCGCCCTGGTCCCGGTGGCCGCCTTCACCGCGGTGCTGGCCGCCGCCACCGTGCGCCTGGCCGGAACCCGCGACGTCGGGGCTGGCCTGGTGCCGGGCCGGGCGAGCCGGCGATCGCAGCTGCGGCTGCTCAGCGGGCCGACGGCCCTGGCGGTCCGGCTCGTCCGGCCCGCCGTCATCGGCTGGTGGGTGGCGATCGCCATCTCGGCCCTGCTGTTCGGGCTTATCGCCCGATCGGCTGGCGGCACGATTTCCGGGTCATCGGTGCAACAGGTGTTCGCCAAGCTCGGCGCGCCGGGAAGCGGCGCGGCGGCCGTGCTCGGCGTGTGCTTCCTCATCCTGGCGGTGCTGGTCGCCTTCACGGCGGCCGGACAGCTCACCGCGGCTCGCTCGGAGGAGTCCGCCGGACGGCTCGAGCACCTCCTGGCCCGGCCCCTCTCCCGCGGCCGGTGGCTGGCCGGCCGGCTGCTGGTGGCCATCGTCGTCCTGCTGGCCAGCGGCGTGGTGGCCGGTGTCTGCGGCTGGGCTGGCGCGGCCAGTCAGCACGCGGGGGTGAGCTTCACCGCGATGGTGGAGGCGGGCGTGAACCTCACCCCGCCCGCCATCATCATCGCGGGCATCGGCGTGCTGGCGTTCGGGGTGCGGCCCAGGGTCACCTCGGCCGTCGTCTACGCGCTGCTGGCCTGGTCGCTGCTCGTGCTCGTCATCGGCAGTATCGGCTCCACCAGCCACTGGATACTCGATACCTCGGTCTTCCATCAGATGGGGTCGGCCCCGGCCACCTCACCGCACTGGGCCGCCGACGGCGTGATGGCCGCCATCGGCGTAGCCGCCGCCCTGATCGGAGGCATCGCGTTCGCCCGACGGGACCTGCAGGCAGAATGACCGCCAGCCCGCAAGATCAGGCCGCGCAGGCGGTAAGCCCGCCCGGCCAGGCCGTCGTGGCGTTCGAGGATCTCACCGCCCGGGCCCGGATCCGCGAAGCCGCCCTCAGGCACTTCGCCGAGCAAGGATTCCAGCGTGCCACCATCCGGGGTATCGCCCAGACGGCGGGCGTGTCCCCCGGTCTGCTGCGACACCATTTCGGCTCCAAAGACGACCTGCGCAAGGAGTGCGACCAGTACGTGTCCGACATGCTGCGCCGCGTCAACGCCCAACTCCTGGACGATCCGGGCGATGCGGCCGACACCCGGCGGGCCTCGAAGCGCTTCGAGCGGTACATCGCGCGGGCCCTGGCCGACGGGTCCGCCACCGCCGGGCCGATCTTCGACGAGATGGTGACCCTGACCGAGCAATGGCTCGCCCGGGCCGACGAAGGCCGTCCCGACCCGCCCGCCGTCGACCGCAGGATCAGGGCCGGGCTCGTCACGGCCATGGCGGCCGGCATCCCGCTGCTGCACGAGCACCTGTCCCGGACGATGGGAACCGACTTGTTCGGCCCCGAAGGTGACCGGCTGCTCGCCCTCGGACTGCTCGACATTTACTCCCACACGATCATCAGCGCCGACATCGCCGCCGCCGCCGAGGCCCGGCTCGGCACGTCCCCGGCCGGGGCCGCCGACGACCGGTGATGTTGGTTACCTGCGGCGGATGTTGCTACCTGCGGCGGATGTTGGCTCCGGTGGGGGCGCCGGTGAAACCGTGCCGCGATGGCCAGGGGCCAGCGGACACCGCCATGCCGATCAGGGCGAGCAGGAACAGGACGAAAAACCCGCCGTAGTAGGTCAGGAAAGCGGCCCAGCTCGCGGTCGGCACCACGACCGCGGCCGCGGTCCATGCCACGACCTTCCTGTTCACCGGTTTCCTGGCCCGCGTGGGCCTGGGCCGGGCCCAGCCTTCGGCCCGTACGGCGGGGATGCCGGTGGTGGCGGCGGCCAGCTCGGTGTAGGTGCGCGACTCGAGCGCCTGGCCGGTGCGCAGGTCGAGTTCGTCCCTGGTCAGCCGCCCCTGCACGAATGCGGTCTTGAGGGTGTCGACGGCTCGCTCGCGGTCGGCGTCCGAGGCCCGGAGCGCGCCGGGAAACGGGGCAGCGGGCACACTCCGGTCTGGCGGCCCGATATTCACCTGCACCTCCCGGCGGCACTACGCACAGAAAGCCTAACCTAACGCCCGGGTAACGGTCATCCCCCGGGCCCGGGCCGGGGCGGGGTGAGGCTGGGGCTGGACCGGAGCCGGGCTGCGCCGGGCCAGCGGATCTACACGAGCGGTCAGATGCCCCACGGCATGGCGACCGAGCCCGGGGCGGTCGAGGCGACGGTGAGGGTCTGAACCTGGCCGGCCGGGCCGGCGGTCAGGGTGACCTCATAGGCGGCCACGGACGTGGTGATCTGTGTGGGGGTATCGGCCAGGTTCACGAAGAGGGCGCCGCCGGCCTGCGAGATGATTCCGGTCAGCGGCGGCTGCTCGGGGGTAAACGCGCAGAAGTATTTCCGCGCGGACGCGGCGTACTGGTAGACACCGAAATCGAGGGTCACGGCCGTGCTTGAGGTCTGCTGGCTCAAGATCTGCTCGAGCACACCTCGGTTATGCGCGGAGATATAGGCGGTGAAGGACAGCGGCGCCTGGATGCTTTCCTCCCACTGGACCTGCGTCAGCACACCGACCGCGGGCATGCTCACGTTCGTGACTGGATCAGTGACGGTGAGGTCGGCCTCGAGAGTGGTGCCGCAGATGGTGGCCGCGGTCAGGGAGCCGATGGCATCGCGCGAACCAGGTGTGAAGGTAAAACCTTGCTTGGTATCCAGGGCAAAGGACAGCGTCATGGTGCGAACTCCTTTGGTCGTTCGCGGGCCAGCCGGCGCCACCAGCCGCATGACTCTTCCGTACCGCTCCGCTAGGTCGTTGACCTGATCTTATGGCCAGGGCCGCAGCCGAGCGCGGGGAAACTGGCCGGGGCTAGGCGGGGCTAGGCGGAATCCCAGTGGGGCGGCCGGTCCAGGGTCAGGCGTTCCTCGTCGTCTGGCTCAGGTGAGTCGCCCCAAGCGGCATCGGAATCGGAAGGACTGCGGTCCGGCAGCGCCGGCGGGTCGTCCGGGTCGGCAGAACTGGCGCGGGCCGGCTGATTCGCTGCGGTGTCCGGGGGCATAATCATGATCTCTCCGGGAAGTCGCGGGCGGGCGGGCCGTGATCCGGGTCAGCCCACAGTCCCCGTGCCGTGGTGGCCGACGTATCACGTATCGTACAGGCGGGCCTTCCTGAGCAGGCATGCCAGTATCCCGCAGCGACCCAGACCCGAGTAACCCCTGGAGAGAGATGCCCAAACGGGTTCGTCCCTACGGCTCTGCCGCAGACGCCGAGTCGGCGGCATTGTCCCGCGGACTGAGAGCCGGAGGTGAGCCGTCGAGCGAGCTGCCCAGCATGATGATGGTGCGGGAGATCGCCAGCCAGGCAGCCGCGGCCACCCGCACGTTGAACGATCTGACCGCTGACGGGACCGGCTTCGCGAGCCTGGAGGATGTCCGCGACATCATCGCGAGCCTGGAGCGGATGGGTCAGGACCTGCCGCACCTGTGCGAGCAGCTGGCCCGGATGCTGGTCGTGCAGCGCGAGGAAGGGCAGATCGTGCCCGGCGCGGGCCAGGATCCCGATTTCTGGGTCGTCGAGGTGGTCGAGGCACTCGCGGCCGCGGGTCAGGCCGCCGACATGATGACCGCCGCCCTGAACCAGGCCGGCAAGACCTCGGCGGAGCTTCGCTCGGTGTGAGCCGCGGTGTGAGCCGCGGTGTGAGCCGCGGTGTGAGTCGACAGGGCCGGGGGGCTGGCCGGCCTCAGGTCAGGCTGGCATGATCTCTCCGCCCTTTCCCGGTATATCCGTCAGTGCACGGCCGCCGGCGGTGGCCGCCAGCGCTGCCAGCCTGGATCGACCGCGATCAGCCGCGAGGGACCCGGCGGGATCCCGGCCAGCTGTGCCCTGGGGCGCAGGGTCAGCCCCGCTGGGACAGGCTCCCACCAGGGCGCGCGGCCGAACATCCGGCTGAACATCTCGTGCCGCTGCCCGGCCGGGCTGGCCCTGGGCCCCTCGATGAGCTCGGCCGGAGCCGGCTGATCTGGCCGCTGCCAGCGGAAGTCACCGGAGATCCGCAGCGCCGAGCCCTGGTTGGGCAGGGCGGCGTGCGGGGTCAGGCAGTGGAAGATGATCGCGTCACCCGGCTCGTAGCTGGTGGTCGCCCAGCCCCGTTCTGACTGGCTGAGCGGACGCGGGCGCCGCGGCGGCCCAAGATGACCACCAGGCTGAACCGCCAGGCCGCCGATCAGGGGCGGAACGTCCATCAGCGGGATCCAGCTGGTCAGCATGTCCTGGACGCCGGACACCCCATAGTCGTAGTGGATGTACCGGCCGCGCGGGCGGGCCTGCGGGCGCTCCGGGTAGACCGCGCGCAGCACCTTGGCCGGGTAGGAGAACGCGTCAGGTCCCAGCACGCGCCGGACGACCTGCCGCAACGCCGGCAGGTACGGAATCTGGTTGAAGGCGGGGCCGAACATGGCGGCGCGGAACGCCGGATCGGCGAGCGCGTCCATCGAGTTGACCGCGCGCGGCTGGATCGACGGTATCGCCCGGTCATCGACCCAGCCACCAGCGTGCAGCCGGGCCAGCACCGCGTGACCGGCCGCCAGGACCTGGTCGGCCGGCAGCAGGCCGCGGAAGAACAAGTACCCGTCGGCGGCCAGGCGGCGGCGCAAGCCATCCGGGTCGTCGATCAAGCCGCCCGAGTCGGCAAGCTCATCCACACGCTCACGATAGGCGCCAGCGGGCAGCGGCTCGGCCATCTCACCGCGAGCTCTCAACGCGCGTTGAACCAAGCGGCGTCAATCGCCGGAATCGGCCGGACCGGGGACCTTGGCGATCCAGTGGTCGCCCCGCTTCTCGAACTTCTCCTTCAGCGTCGCGTACGCCACCCGCTGCGCTTCGTCCCCTTCGCCGTACGTGCTCACCGCGCTGTCGCGCGCCTGGGCAAACGTCTCCTGGGCCTCCTTCGATGAACGCCGGAGCGTGCCCGGCATCTCCCCGGCCCCCGAAGTGTGGCTCCGGCTGGTCCTTGGCATGGTGTCCCTCCCATTGGTCGCATGAATCAGGTCAGAAGCTTGGCGGGGCGGCGGTGCTCTGCGTCATGCCGTCTGGTCAGGCGCGCTGAGCAGGTAGGTGGCGCTGATGTCCTTGTCGCCGTGCTCGGGGACGGCCTCGCCGAGCCGGCCGGCCACCGCGTCGAGCAGCGGCAGGTCCACGCCGTGCTGCCAGGCCGCATCGGTCACCAGGCGTGCGTCCTTGGCGGCGAGCGCGAGGCGGAACGAGGGGGTGAAGTCGCGCGAGGTCATCGCCTGGCCCTTCATCCGCAAGTACGGAAGGTCAAGCGGACCGCCCTCGATCGCCTGGAAGAACAGCGCCGGATCCACCCCGAGGGCGTCAGCCAGGGCGATGGTCTCGGCGCCCGACTCCACCACGGCGAGCACCCAGCTGTTGGTGACGAGCTTCAGCCGGGTGCCCGCCCCGGTTGGCCCGGCCTGGACGGTGCGATGGCCGACCGCGTCGAAGACCGGCTGGACCCGGGGCATCAACTCGTCCGGGCCTGACCCGAGCACCACGAGCTGACCCTGCTCGGCCGGCTGCCGCGTGCCGAGCACCGGGGCGTCCACGAACCCGACGCCGTAGCGGTGCGCCAGCCCCGCGCACGCCTCGGTGGCTTCCTCGCCGATCGTGCCCATCTGCAGCCAGATGACCGGCTCCGGCTGACGGCTGTCCGCCATGACGGGCAGCGCGCCGTCATCGTTTTCCATCGCCGCGACGAGCGCGTCGGCGTCGGACAGCATGGTCAGCACGATGCTCGCGCCGGTGGCCGCCTGCGCCGGGGTGGCCACGACGGCCGCGCCGTCGCCGGCTAGCGGCTCGGCCTTGGCCCCGGTGCGGTTCCAGGCCCGGACCTCGATCCCGGCCCGGGCGATGTTCCGCGCCATGGCGAACCCCATAACGCCGCCGGCCCCGAGCACGGCGACAGTTTCCGCGAGCCGTGGGCTACCTGGCTGGCCGGCCGGGTTCTCGCGGTGCGCCAATGGAAGCGTCCTTTCCCGTTCAATCTGGCTGCCAATACTTACCCAGGCTGACCTGGGCTACACCAGTTCGTAATGACAGCCGCCCGGCGGGGGATGAGACGTGGGCGACATCCCCGTCACGCGTGGAAGGTCAGGCGCGGGGTAGTGGCCGCCCCGTGACCAGAGGGCAGGAACCGGCAGGCGCGGCCACAGGCATGGCGGCGGACCAGGTCTCCGACCGTGACGTGGACCGGTGGACGGCCGAACAGGACGCCATCCGGGCCTGGATCGACGAGAACTGCTGGTCAAAGGCCAGAAGCAGCTACGTAGGGCACGCCGGTTCACCCAGACGATCAAGGCGATCCGGGCCGAGCTGGCGCAAGGCCCGCTGCTTTACCGGTTCAGCGGGGCCGCGGAAATCGAGGGCGCCTTCGTGGCGTGTTCGTTCTGGCTGGTCGATGCCCTGGTGCGGAACGGGCAGCTGCCCCAGGCTACAAAGGTCTGGGGTGGGCTGACCGGGTACGTCAGCGACCTGGGCCTGCTGGCCGAGGAGATCGACCCGGCCACCGGCGCCTTCCTCGGCAACTTTCCGCAGGGGCTGTCCCATCTGGCCCTGCTGAACGCGGCCGCCCTGCTCGAGGGCGCACGGCCGGACGAGAAGTCCAGGCGCTGAGCCGGCCCTAGGTGATGACGAAGGCGAGCGCGCCGCCGACGCACGCCAGGCCCAGGACGATCCACGTGACGTAGTCGTTGACCACTCCGCTCTGGAAGCGGCGCAGCGGCGCGACCAGGCCGGTGCCCGGCTCGTAGCCGCGGCGCAGCAGCGGCAGGCGCCGCCAGTACAGGGCCAGGAAGGCCAGCATCAGCGCCCCGGCGGCGGAGCCGACCCCGGTCAGGACTTCGGTGGCGGTGATGCCTGTGCTTTCCGCGGCGGCGATGGCGACCGGGTGCGCGATGTGCGCGCCGGCCAGCACAGTGGCGTTGTACCCGGCCTGGTCCTGGAACCGGATCGCAGCGGCCTGGACGACCGGCCCAAGCTGCGTCACCACGCCGATGACGAGAGCGGCCCCGACCAGGATCGCGGGCGGGATGATCATGGTGAGCGGGGTTCGCTGCTTGCCCGTGTCGGTTTCGCTCTTCTCCTCATCGGCTTCCCTGGCCATCTCGGGGTCCTCGGACGGCGCGTCGCCCAGGCCGTAGAACACGCCGCCGGCCACCCGAAGCACGGCCCCGCCGGTCAAGATGCCGCAGGCGATGAACACGGCCAGGGTCCACGGCAGCCCGTGCGCCCCGGCGCTGGTGTCGATGTAGCCCTGGCCGAGGAACGTGGCGAACGGCGGCAGGTCGGCCAGCCCGAGGCCGGCCAGCGTGAACACCACCCCGGTAACCCGCAGCGGCCGCCCTCGCCCGTGCAGCCAGGTCTCGTTGACCGAGCCGAGCCGGTGCAAGATGATCCCTGTGCACAAGAACAAGGCCGCCTTGACCAGGCCGTGACCGGCCACGTAAACGGCGGTGCCGGTCAGGCCGAGGGGGGTGAGCAGGGCGATGCCGGCCAGGAAGATGCCCGCGTGGCTGATGGTGGAGAAGGCCAGCATGCGCTTGATGTGCCGTTCGCGGAAGCAGAACAGCGCACCCACCACGGCCGTCAGCACCCCCAGCGCGAGGAACACGTGCGAGATGCCGGCCCGGTGTCCGAGGGCCTGGCCGAACATCGACCAGTAGACCCGGGCGATCCCGTACAGGCCGAGCTCCACCATCACGCCGGAGAACAGGACGCAGACCGGGGTGGGCGCCACCGCGTGCGCGTCCGCGAGCCAGAACTGGAAAGGCACGATCGCGCTCTTGATCAGCAAGCCCGAGATGATCAGCAGGAACGCCACCACGACCAGCCGGTCCGGCGGATGACGCTCGATGTCCTGACCGATCTGCGCCATGTTGAGCGCCCCGGTACGCCCGTAGATGAGCCCGATGCCCGACAGCGACAGGTAGGCGCCCACGCTGTTGGTGATGGCGAAGTTGAGAGCACCCTGGATGGGCCCGCGCTCTTCTGGCCGGTAGGCGGTCAGCGCGTAGGCCGCCACCCCCATCAGCTCGAACCAGACGAACATGTCGAAGATGTCGCCAGTCAGGCAGAAGCCGACGATGCCCGCCAGGAAGATCAGCATCAGCGTGTGGAAGTAGGTCGCGACCCGCTCGAAGTATCGCCAGGAAAACGTCATGGACGCGGTGACCAGGACAGCCGCCAGGCTGGCCAGGCCGGCGCTGAGCGGTCCGGCCTCGAAGTCGATGCCGATCGCGATGCCGTGGGACGGCCGGAACCCGGCGAACCAGTAGACCTGATCGCCGCCTGCCGTCCGGACCATGATCACCACAAGCATGACCGCGACGGACGCGGCCACTGCGATCGCCGCCGCGTCCAGGAGCCGGCGCCTGGCCCGTAGCAGCGGCCCGGCCGCTGAGATCGCGGCGGCCGCGAGCAGCGGTACGACGACGGCGAGAGCGAGCAGCTGGTCCACGCCCGGTTAGCCCTTCAGCGAGGCTAGTTCCTGGGGGTCCAGGGTGCCGAACCGCTTATGGGCCTGGATCGCGAAGGACAGCAGCAGCGCGGTGACCGCGGCCTCGACCACCACGTCGGTGAGCGCCAGCGCCTGGACCACGGGGTCGACGGCCGGGGTATGCACAGGGATGTCGTAGAAGTACGGCGCCACCGCCCCGGTCACGTACCCGACTCCGAGCAGCAGGACGTACGTCGATGACTGGACCACGATCAGGCAGATGATCTGGTGGATCAGGTGGCGGCTGGTCACGACGCCGTAGAGCCCGACCACCAGGATCCAGGCCACGACGACGAACGGGACATAGTGCATCAGCGGTCTCCCTGCCGGATGAGGAGGGTCTGCTCGAGCAGCTCGCCGATGATCAAGATGAACGCCGCCGCGACCTCGAGGCCGACGAAGAAGCTGATCAACGGGATGGTCCCACCGGAGCTCACGGCACCGGGCACGGTGCCGAGCGGCAGGTAGTCCTTGAGGTAGGGCAGGCCCATGACCACCGCGCTGACGCCGATGGCGGCGAAGCCGCCCGCTCCGACCGCCTCGACCACCTCGGTCAGGCCGACGGGGCTGAACCGCTTGAAGACCAGGAATTCCCCGGACAGGTAGACCAAGATGAACGCGGTCGCGAGGATAACCCCGCCCTGGAAGCCGCCGGACGGGTTGGTCTGGGCGTGCGCGGCCAGCCACCAGCCCATGACCACGACCGGGCCGGTAAACAGCAGGGCGACCATCCGGACGGCGCTGCTGGTGGCGGGCACGTCGCGGTCCGCGGCCTCATCCACCGCGGACCGTTCGCGCTCGCCCCGCAGGCGGCGCAGGACAGTGGCCACTCCGGCGGCGGCGGCGAACAAGATGAACTCCTCCCCCACCGTGTCGAAGCCCCGGTAGACGAAGTTGACCGTCGACACCACACCGGTGGCGTTGGTCTGCCCGACCGCGATCCGGTTGATGATGAACCCGTAGGGACCCGGATAGTTGCCGAAGCCCGGCAAGCCGGACAGGCCCCATAGGTAGAAGGCGGCCAGCCCGGCCACCCCGACAAGAAAGATCCAGCGGCGCTCGTGCGGGCTCATTCCTCTTGCTTCCTGATCTTGGCCAGGGCCAGCAGAAGAATGATGGGCAGGGCGACCGCGCCGACGGTGAGCTCGGACAGCGTCACATCGGGCGCCTGGAAGGCCAGGAACAGTACGGCCAGCAGCACGCCGTAGACGCTCAGCGCCAGCACCTGCCTGACCCGTTCCCTGATCAGCACGACCATGGTGGCGCCGGCCGCCACCAGGACCAAGAGGGTGACCTGCAACGTGTCCATCAGGCCGACGGGAACGGTATACGGGGTGGTGACGGCCGCGATCACGATTCCTTCTCCCCGACGGCCTGGCCGCCATGATCCAGCCGCCAGTCCCCCGTATCCCTGATCCGGATGGCCCGGGCCGTCGCGTGCGAAAGGTAAGGCCCGGCGATGCCCATCAACAGCAGGGTCAGGCACATCTGTCCGGTGTTCTCGTCCAGGCCCGTCCGCACCAGCACCCCCAGTGCCACCAGCACGGGGGCGACCAGGGCGGCCGGCGTGACGAAGTGAAGTTTCTGGTAGGGATCCCGCATGACCAGCACGCCCACGGAGGCCGTGAGTACGGTCAGCACGGCCAAGCCGAGCAGGACGTCCGCGCCGACGTCCCTGGCCATCACAGCCACCGTTCCAGGGCCCGGACGAACACCAGCCCGCTGCCGAACATGAGCACCGCGAGCAGCACGGCCAGCTCGAACAGGCCGGACCGCTGGAAACCCTGCGCCAGCAGGGCGAGCACCATCACCATGACCGAGGTGATGAACTCGTAGGCGACCACGGCCGCCATCAGGCTGCCGCGGCACAGCACGAGGCCGGCCGGGATGATGCCGATCAGCATCGCGATCGCCGCTGTGACGAAGGCCGTCACCATGTCATCTCCCCTTTACCTGGTGGCCGGAGGGTCTCCGGGGTCTCCGGGGTCTCCGGGCCGGGGTCTCCGGGCCGGGGGCCGGCGACAAGCTGGTGGACGACCATCACGTCGCGTTCGGCGTCGATACCGAGCACGAAGGTGTTGGGGGCGAGACTGCGGCCGCCGATCAGCAGCGTCCGGCGGGTCACGCCCTCGGGGCTGTCGTCCCCGTAGCGGGCCGGCAGTTCGGTGAACGCGCTGTCCGGCTGCTGGCCGCCCGCTAGCCGCCGCCACAGGGCGGCGTAGACGATCACCAGGTCACGGGCCACCTCACCGGGCAGCCGCAGGGCGGGCACGAGCCACCAGATCCGCAGCCGGAGCCGGGACGCGGCCTGGTAGGTGACCAGCTCGGCCAGCAGCGCCGCCAGGGCCGCCGCCCCGGCGCCAGCCAGCAATTCGTCGGTAGCGATCGAATCATCGAGCATGACCCAGAATGACATCATCACGATCCACCAGATGATGCCCGAGCCGACCCGGCGAGCCCATGGCAGGTCGACCGCGCGCTCGCGGGGTTCACCGGCCAGCGGGCCGGTTAGGTCAGGCATCGTGGCACCCACCTCAGCGTCAGCACGCTTGCTGACTTCCCGTGTCCGGAGTCAGCAAACCCGGCCAGGAGAACGAGGCGTGGCAGGTGCGGCTGGGTCTCGTTTAGACGGCTAAGGGCCGGGTAGCGGAAGGTTTTAGTCCGAGACGAGCCCGCGGTCCATTCGGGAAGAATTTCGAGAAACAAGCTTTTAGGCGTACGAACTGCGACGCCGCAACGCGATTGCATTGCGGCGCCGCACATTCATCGCTACAGCGGAGAGGAAATCACAACCTGAATCTTGAGCCGCTCGCTCCGTCCTCCCGGCATCGGGAATGACGAGAACCTGGGCTCACTTGCTCGGGGAGGGCAAATGGCACGAAAGCTTCGGGTTGACGCCCACATAGTTAAGCGGGCCTGCCAATATTGTGACGAGAATCGTGCCGGCGTGGGCACAGGTTGTCGCATCCGAGCCATAATAGCCACGCTGACCAGCCGCTATAGCTCCAATGATGAGCCAAATTACGATGACGAGCCCTCCGACTCGCATATCTACCTCCGAAAGACGGGCGGCTCCTGCTCTGCCGAAGAGCCGGGACTTACAGTGTCTACCCCGCAGCCGGCGGATACACATGCCGGCCGGGCCCTAAATGCCATCTATCCGTCCCATCGCGGCACCAGCAGCGCCTCTGCCGCGTGTTTTCCGCTCCGGTGTATCGTGTCTGCTGATGGCCCGAGATGCCGAGACCGCGCAGCGCGACAGTGCGGAAAAAGAAACTCCGGCCCGTTCGCCGCTGCCCCGGCCGACGGCCGGGCAAACTGTGCCCGCTGGGCTCCCCGGGTTCTCCGGGGCGGCGGATGACATCATGTCCTACCCCTACACCACCGATTTGGCGGCTATCCGCGCCATCGTGCAGCGATACGCAATTAAGGCCGGGCTCTCCGACGCCCGAGCGATCGACCTCGTGCTCGCGGTCAGCGAGGTGGCGGCCAACACCGTCCGGCACGCCAAGTCCCCTGGCCACTTGCAGATCTGGCGCGACGCCAAGGAGATCGTCTGCCAGCTCCACGACGAGGGGGTCATCACCGATCCGCTGGCCGGCCGCCGCCGGCCCTCCCTGGAAGCCAGGGGCGGCCACGGGCTCTGGATCGTCAACCAGGTCTGCGACCAGGTCGACATTGTCTCCGACGAAACGGGGACGACGATCAGGTTGCACATGGACCTGCCCGGCTGAAGCGGCACCCCGAGGTAATCCGCCGTGTGGTACAACAAGTGCGTGGATCTGCTGACGGTCTCTGTGACGGCCCGGGAGTCCGCTGGTGAGTCTTACACCCTCGTGGAGATCGCCGGCGAGGCCGACGTGACGAATACCGATGAGCTACGGCGCCTGCTTGACGAGGAGGTGGCGCAGCAGCCGCGCACGCTGATCATCGACCTGTCCGGCCTGCGCTTCATGGATTCTTCGGCCTTGCACGCGCTGCTCCGGGTGAACCGCTCGATGGACCGGCAGGGAGGCATGCTCGCCTTGGTGTCTCCGCAGGCCGCGGTGGCCAAGATCTTGCGGTTGACCACCGCGGACCGGCTGATCCCCGTCTTCGACAGCGTCGCGGAAGCCGCCGCGGGCTGAAACCCGAAGAACCCCGAAGAACCCCGAAGAACCCGGCCGGCCGTAGCCGGACGACACGCCGGCGAAGACGAACCACCGTAAGTGGTTTGCGAACCAGCAACATGGGATATGGTTGGACTAAGTGGTGCCTACGACGCAGGCACGCTCAATGCGAGACACGGTGTTTCGCGGAGCGCGCGGGTGAGGCATCGCTTTTTGCGTCTCTGGCGAACGAACACCGTGATCGAGGTTCGTAGCGAGAGAGGCCCTGATGAAGATCGCTCTAGTAGCTCAGAACGCAACGCCGCTGCACCCCCGCACGGGATCAGGCCCGGACAGTGATGACATGGGCCTGAGCGAGCTCACCCGCAAACTCGCCGGCCACGGTCACCAGGTGACCGTGTACGCCCAGAAAAATGATCCAAGCCAGCCCGACCACGCCGAACTGCACGCCGGAGTCCGGGTCGAGCACATTGACGCCGGAGGAGTCCCCGCGGCCGCGGCGGCCGGGCAGGACGACGCCGGCCTGCTCGAGCGGGTACCCGCCTTCAGCGGACCGCTGCGGGCCAGGTGGCACCGCGATCGCCCGGACGTCGTGCACGCGCTGCGCTGGACGAGCGGCCTGGCCGCACTGGCCGCCGCGCGCGACCTCGGTCTCCCGGTCGTGCAGGAGTTCAGTTCGCTCGGGATCGCCGAGCGGCGGGCCGCCGCCCGGCGGGGCGGGGTTGCCGCCGACGGCGCGGCCGCGGCCCGGATCCGGCTCGAGCCTGCCATCGGCCGCAGCGCCACCGCGGTGGTGGCCACTAACTCCGGCGAGGTCGCCGACCTTACCGGCCTGGGCGTGCACCGATCCTCGATCCGGATGGTGCCCTGGGGGGTGGACACCGAGCTGTTCACTCCGGAAGGCCCTGCCGCCAAGCGAAACGGCCGCCCGCGGCTGCTCACCGCAGCCGATCTAAGGGAGCGTCAGCCGCTCGAGGTGTTGCTCCGGGCGCTGACCCAGGTTCCCACCGCCGAGCTCGTGCTGGTCGGCGGCCCGGCCGAGGCCGAGCTTGACCGGGACGACGCGTACGTCAAGCTGGCCAAGTTCGCGGCCAAGCTCGGCATCTCGGACCGGGTGATCTTCACCGGCGCGGTCGAGTACCGCTCGATGCCGGCGCTGCTGCGGTCCGCCGACCTCGTGGTCAGCACCTGCCAGTACGAGCCCGCCGGCACGACCTCGCTGCAGGCCATGGCGTGCGGCACTCCCGTCATCGCTCCCCCGGTCGGCGGCCACGTGGACGCCATCGTGGACGGGACGACCGGCATCTTGATCCCGCCGGACCGGCCGGCCCTGCTGGCCCAGCGGATCAGGCAGCTGCTCGCTCACCCCATGATGCTCGAGGCCTACGGGGTGGCGGCGGCCGACCGGGCGCGGTCTCGTTACAACTGGGACCGGATCGCCGCGGAAACTCTCGCCGTTTACGACCGCGCGACCGCCCTGGCGGCGTAAAACCTATAGGCAAGGAGCCCTGTATCCCCCCCGCAGGCCTCCTGGGCGAGGGCCCGGCAAGCTTCGCACTTGCCGGGCCTTCAGTCCTTAGTGCCGACGATGCGGACGTTTGGCGGGGCCCGCAGTGGACAGTGGCACAGAGCCGAACGACGCATTCTTCAAAGCGTGGGTCAGGGTCTGGAAACCTCTCCCCGGACCAGGGCCCGCATCCCGGAGGCCGCCGGCCCCATCGCGGGCCGGCGGCCTCTGGTCCGGTTAACGGATGCGCACCGCCACCAGGCAGGCATCATCGCCGGTGTCGGAGACCGCGCTGGCTAGTATCCGGTCGGCCTGGGTGGCGGCGGTCGGCTCCGGCTGGCCCCGCGCCGGGATCTGGGCGGCGACGACCGCGACGAATTCCTCGAGTACATCGATGATGGAGTCACCGCGCCGTTCGATCAGGCCGTCAGTGAACAGCAGCAAGGTATCGCCTGGGCGCAGCGGCTGGACAGCCTCCTCGTACTCGGCGTCCGGATCCATGCCGAGCAGCACCCCGCCGGGCAGCGGAAGCTCGCGGGCGCTCTGGCCACGGACCAGGACCGGCGGCAGGTGCCCGGCCCTGGCCCACCGCAGCAGATGCTCCTCCTGGTTGTACAGGCCGCACACCACGGTCCCGATCACCCCCGAGGTCAGGTTGCACATGACGCCGTTGAGCATGCGGAGCAGTTCGGCCGGGCCTGCTCCGGTGATGGCCAGGCCGCGCAGTGAGTTGCGGGCCGCGACCATCCCGGTCACCGCGTCGATACCGTGCCCGGCCACGTCACCGACGACGAGCAGCACGTCGTTGCCGGGCAGCACCAGCGTGTCGTACCAGTCACCGCCGACCAGGTGGCCCTCACCGACCGGCCGGTAGCGGACCGCGACGTCGATCCCGGCGGCCTCGATCGGATGCTCGTCAGGCGGCATGATGGCCTGCTGCAGCCGCAGCGCCAGCAGGTGCTCCTCCGCGACACGCTGCTCGCTGTCGGCGAGCTGATCGCGGGTGGCAGCCAGCGCCACCTGCGTGTGGTAGTGCGCGGAGACGTCCTGGAAGGCCCCGCGGAGCCCCACCACCGTGCCGGCCGCGTCCACCACTGGCTCGGCGAAGACGCGGATCTGACGAATCCTCTGGTCGTCGGGATGGACGACGCGGAAGGTCGCGGTCAGGGCTTCGCGCTGCTCGGGCAGGGTCTGCCGGAAGCGCTTGACCACCGGCTTGTCGGCGGCCATCACGTAGCTTGGCAGATCCGCCAGCGGTATTTCCGCCCCCGGCCGCGGCGTCAGGCCGAACAGGTCGAAGGCCGAATCGGTCCAGCGCACGGCCCCAGTGACCAGGTTCTCCTCCCAGCCGCCCAGACGGCCGAGCCGCTGCGCGTGATCGAGGAGCACGGCCAGCCGGCCGGCCGAACTGTCGCGGTGCCAGGTGAAGATCACGCCGTCGAAGAACCTGACTACCCGCAGGTCCGCCAGCGGAGCCTCCGTTGATCCGGTCTCGTGCCCGGGGAGCCCGGCGGCCAGCGACTCCCGGAGCGGCCCGGGGACATACTGGGGCGCGCCGTCGTGCAGCACCTGCATCGCCCGGGCGAACAGGCCAGAACCCGCGATGCTCACCGGGTAGGCCGCCAGCAGGGTCAGCCTGGTCAGGTCGGCATCCGCCCGGCCCGCCGGGTCGGCGAAGCCGGGGCTGACGTGCTCGATGCTGAAATCGGTCACCTGCCCGGCCTCGTTCCTGATGGCCTGGACGACAAGCACCGAGTCAGCCAGATGGTCGAGCAAGGTGAAGACCGCCGCCTTCGGCTGCGCGGCGGCCAGGTCGCCGTGCGCCAGGCGGACGCCCACCACCCGGGCGCAGCCTGCGGACAGCGCCAGCAGCTGCTGGCGGGTCTCGGTCGCGAACGCGGCGAACGGCCCCGGCCAGCTGGCCTCGAGCACGCCGAGCAGTTCACCGTTGCGCTGGCGCAACGCGAGGACCGCCCTGGCCCCCGCGGGCGTGCTCGCGACCGGCGCGCGATCGCCCGCCGGGCGGCCTCCGGGCCACCACAGGTCGGCGGCACCCTGCGCCACCCGCTGAGCCGGGCAGTCGAACTGAGGCGGGATGTACCGCCAGCGGCTGGCTTCGGTCATGGCCAGCCCCGTCTCGCCAAGCAAGGCCAAGGCCCCGTCCGCTTGCAGCAGCCAGAGCGTGACCGTGTGCGCCCCGAGCGGGGCCAGCTGCGCCGCCAGCATGGCGACGAGCTCGGTGCCATCGGCGGCCAGCTCGGCCGCCGCCTCGGTCATCAGCGAGCCGGACCGGACCCTGCCGTCCCGGCTGACCTGGGCCGCGACGGCAGAGCCCGCGCGGCCGGCCGCCGCCGGGGACGGGGCCTGAGCCGTCTGGAGGCCGACGGCGCCCGCTTCGCCGCCCTCGGACAGGACCGCGGCGGCCATCTCGGCCGACGGTATCCCGGTCGCCGCGGCCAGCTCGGCCAGCTGGCTGGCCGCCTCGGCCGAGGACAGGCCGAGGCGCTCCATCAGCGCGCCTCTGGCCATCGCGACGAGGGACTCCCCGGCGGCCGCGGCCCGGATGCGATCGAGCTCATGCTGCTGGCGATCGATCACCGTGATCAATCGCAGTGTGTCGTCGTCCTCCGCTGCCATCACCAGCCTCCCTGCTCGCGTCTGTCACCGTCCCCCGCGTCCCGCCCGGCAGGCAGGCTTTTCGAGCCTGGGCGCTGTTACAGAAGTCCGTTCGGCCCATGATAATTACATCCGGTCTACCATCGTTATAGATTGCACGACGGTGCCGTATGCACATTGCGCCGCGTCGGCACAGCTGATGGGAGCGCTTGGTGACGGATATGATCCAGTCCGGTCCGCGGCTTGACAAGTCCGGACTAGAGCAGTTGCTCGCGGGGCTGACAGCGGTTCGGGGCGGTGATTTCAGCACCCGGCTGGCGAAGACGGGCGACCCGCTCATGGACGAGATCGCCACGGTCTTCAACGGGATGGCGGACCAGCTCGACCTGTTCACCTCCGAGGTGACCCGGGTGTCCCGCGAGGTCGGCACCGAGGGCAAACTCGGCGGCCAGGCCTACGTGCCCGGGGTGTCAGGTACCTGGAAGGACCTCACCGAGTCGGTCAACGCGATGGCAGGCAACCTCACCGGGCAGGTGCGCAACATCGCGCAGGTGGCCACGGCGGTGGCCAAGGGCGACCTGAGCCAGAAGATCGACGTGGACGCGCGCGGCGAGATCCTCGAGCTGAAATCCACCCTGAACACGATGGTGGACCAGCTGTCCTCCTTCGCCGACGAGGTGACCCGGGTGGCCCGTGAGGTGGGTACCGATGGGCTGCTCGGCGGCCAGGCCGACGTCAAAGGCGTGTCCGGCACGTGGAAGGACCTGACCGAGTCCGTCAACGTGATGGCGGCCAACCTGACCGACCAGGTGCGCTCCATCGCCGAGGTGACCACGGCGGTGGCCAAGGGCGACCTGAGCCAGAAGATCCGGGTCGACGCCCGCGGCGAGATCATGGAGCTGAAGGAAACCATCAACACGATGGTCGACCAGCTGTCCGCGTTCGCCGACGAGGTGACCCGGGTGGCCCGCGAGGTCGGCACCGAGGGAAAGCTCGGCGGACAGGCCGTCGTCCGCGGCGTGTCGGGCACCTGGAAGGACCTGACCGACAACGTCAACGTGATGGCGTCCAACCTGACCGGCCAGGTACGCTCGATCGCCCAGGTGGCGACCGCGGTGGAACGCGGTGACCTGAGCCAGGAGATCGACGTGGACGCGATGGGTGAAGTCGCCGCGCTGGCCGGGACGATCAACCGGATGGTCGGCACGCTGTCCGCGTTCGCCGACGAGGTGACACGGGTGGCGCGCGAGGTCGGCACCGAGGGGCGGCTGGGCGGCCAGGCCGACGTCAAAGGCGTGTCCGGCACCTGGAAGGACCTGACCGACAACGTCAACTCGATGGCGCAGAACCTGACCGGCCAGGTCCGCAACATCGCCCAGGTCACCACGGCGGTCGCCAACGGCGACCTGTCAAAGAAGATCGACGTCGACGCGCGGGGCGAGATCTTGGAGCTCAAGACCACCATCAACACCATGGTCGACCAGCTGTCCTCGTTCGCGGCCGAGGTCACCCGGGTGGCGCGCGAGGTCGGCAGCGAGGGCCGCCTGGGCGGCCAGGCCGAGGTCGAGGGGGTCTCCGGCACCTGGAAGCGGCTGACGGAGAACGTCAACGAGCTGGCCGGGAACCTGACCAGGCAGGTCCGCGCGATCGCCGAGGTGACCAGCGCGGTCGCCTCAGGCGACCTGACCCGGTCCATCTCGGTGGAGGCCCAGGGCGAGGTCGCCGAGCTCAAGGACAACATCAACGCGATGGTCCAGTCGCTGCGCGAGACCATCCGGGCCAACCAGCAGCAGGACTGGCTGAAGACCAACCTGGCCCAGATCGCGGGCATGATGCAGGGGCACAGGGACCTGGCCGTCGTGGCCGAGCTGATCATGGACGAACTCGCGCCGCTTGTCGGTGCGCAGCACGGTACCTTCTTCCTGGCCGAGCCCGCTGGCGGCGACACCCAGCTCCGCCTCATCGCCGGCTACGGCCTGTGCGCGGACAAGACGGCGCCGATCCAGTACCGGCTGGGCCAGTCCCTGATCGGCCAGGTGGCACGGAGCAAGCGGTCCATCATCGTCGCGAACCTGCCCGAGGGGTACGTCACGATTTCCTCCGGGCTCGGCGAGGCACCGCCGGCCAACCTGGCGGTCCTGCCGATCCTGTTCGAGGATCAGGTGCTCGGGGTCATCGAGCTCGCCTCGTTCACCTCGTTCAGCCCGGTGCAGACCGACTTCCTCGAGCAGCTGACCGAGACCATCGGGGTCAACTTCAACACGATCATCGCCAACGCGCGCACCGACGCGTTGCTCGAGGAGTCACAGCGGCTGACCTCCGAGCTGCAGGCGCGTTCGGAAGAGCTGCAGGATCAGCAGGTGGAGCTGCAGCGGTCCAACGCCGAGCTGGAGGACAAGGCCGCCCTGCTCGCCGCCCAGAACCGCGACATCGAGACCAAGAACGCCGAGATCGAGCAGGCCAGACAGGAGATCGAGGAGCGGGCCAGGCAGCTGGAGCTGGCCGGCAAGTACAAGTCGCAGTTCCTCGCCAACATGTCCCACGAGCTGCGCACCCCGCTGAACAGCTTGCTGATCCTGGCCCGGCTGCTGGCCCAGAACCCGGGCCGCAACCTGTCCGCCAAGCAGGTCGAGTACGCCAACGTCATTCACTCGGCCGGCTCGGACCTGCTGCAGCTCATCAACGACATCCTTGACCTGTCCAAGGTCGAGGCGGGCCGGATGGACATCCACGCCGAGCGGTTCGGTCTGCCCATGCTGCTCGAGGATATCCAGGCCACGTTCCAGCCGCTCACCGCGGAGAAGGGGCTGGAATTCGCGGTCGAGACCGACCCGCAGACGCCGTCCGGGCTGTTCACCGACCCGCAGCGACTGCGCCAGGTGCTCGGCAACCTGCTGGCCAACGCGATCAAGTTCACCGAACGGGGACGCGTGGTCCTGCGGGTAAGCCAGGCGCCCCGGCGTACGCCCGACAGCGGCGACATCCTGGCCTTCTCGGTGTCCGACACCGGCATCGGCATCGCCCCGGAGAACCTCACCACCATCTTCGGCGCATTCCAGCAGGGTGACGGTACGCTCAGCCGCCGGTACGGCGGCACCGGCCTCGGGCTGTCGATCGCGCGCGAGGTGGGGGCGCTGCTCGGCGGCGAGATCACCGCGGAAAGCGGGCTCGGCCAGGGCAGCACCTTCACGCTGTACCTGCCGTGCGAGATGCCGGGAGTCGCGGCCAGCCTGGCCGACTCGGACCAGTCGGCCCCCGACGCGCTGGGCGCCAGCGAGAGCGTCACCATCTCACCGAACGGCGGCGCGCGCGCGGATGCGACCGAGGCGCTGCAGCTGCAGCCGACCCTGCCCGACGATGAGACCCTGGGCGGCCGTCGGCTGCTGGTCATGGAGGGCTCGCGAGGCGGCCTGCTGACCTTGCTCGCCTACAGCGCGGTCTCTGACCTCAGCGGTATCCACGGAGCGGTGCAGGTGGATACGGTGAACAGCCCGGATCAGGGCATCGAGGTCCTGGCCGCCGAGCCGTACCAGTGCATCGTGCTGGATCTGGGCCTGGAGGACGCGTCGGCGTTCGCCTTCCTGGAGCAGCTCGCCGAAGAGCCCAAGCTGCGGGACGTCCCGGTGCTCGCCCACACCAGGGACAAGATCGACAGCGCGCAGGCCCGGCTGGCCCGGCTCCGGTTCGGCTCCCAGCCGCTTGAGCTGCTGCCGTCGCTGGACGAGTTGCGCGAACGCATCACGCTGCACCTGTCCGCGGCCCAGCCTGACCAGGTGCCCGCACTGATCAGCGAGCCGGCCGCCGACATCCACGCGGCCGAAGCCCGGCTGCGGACACCGCCCGAGACCGAGGGCCACGAGGTCCTGCACGGCAAGCGGGTCCTGGTGATCGACGACGACCCGCGCAACGTCTTCGCGATCACCAGCACGCTGGAACTGCACGGCATGACCGTGACGCAGGCGACCAACGGCCGCCAGGGCATCGAAGCCCTGCTCACCGCCGAGGACACCGACCTGGTGCTGATGGACGTGATGATGCCCGAGCTCGACGGCTACGCGACGATGAGCCAGATCAGGCAGATGCCCGCGTTCTCGGCGCTGCCTATCATCGCGGTCACCGCCCGGGCCATGCCCGGCGACAAGGAGAAGAGCATCGTGGCCGGCGCCAGCGACTACGTCACCAAGCCGGTCGACACCGACGAACTGCTCGCCTGCATGGAGCGCTGGCTCGCGAGCCGGTAACGGCTGGGTTATGACCGGCGGCGGGCCCGGCCGGCCAGCGCGACGCCGGCCGTGGCCAGGATGGTGGCGGTGGTGCTCGCCCCGACAAAATACTGCTTGCGCCGGGGGTGATCGGCGGCGTAGAGGACCCCGCGGGCCGCGACTTCCGGCTCGTAGATCGGCGGGACGGGCTGCGGCTGCCTGGGCAGCCTGGACCTCACCCAGGAGAACTGCGGGGTGTTCACGGCCGGCATCTGCACGACGGTGACACGGACGTCGGACTTGTCGTGCATGAGCTCGCAGCGCAGCGACTCGGTGAAACCGTTGATCGCGTGCTTGCCGCCGCAGTAGGCGGACTGCAACGGGATGCTGCGCGAGCCGAGGGCCGAGCCCACCTGGACGATGACACCGTGGTCGCGCGGCCGCATCCGGGCCAGCGCGGCCATGGTGCCGTGCACGAAGCCGAGGTAGGTAACCTCGGTGACCCGCCGGAACTCCTCGGGGGTGGTCTCCGCGAACGGGGAGAAGACCGAGGCGAACGCCACGTTGACCCACACGTCGATCGGGCCGAGCGTCTCCTCGATCTGCTGAGCGGCCGCCTCGACCTGGGCGTAGTCCGCCACGTCGGCAGGCAAGGCGAGGGCCACCCCGCCCTGGCGCTGCACGTCGCGCACAGCCCCTTGCAGACCCGCGTGGCCACGTGCGATCAGCCCGATGCTGTCCCCGCGCTCGGCGAATAGCCGGGCTACGGCCCGCCCGATACGGCGCTGGCTCCGGTGATGGCAACCGTCTGAGTCATGTGCTCTCCCTCAGGCCGCGATCGTGCTCTTGTGCGCGGCGGCGGCCGCCGCACGCCGCTTACGGCGGCGCTCCCGCTGCCTGTCCTCGGGCGTAGTCCCGCCCCAGATGCCGTAGACCTGATCGTGAGCCAGCGCGAAGTCCAGGCATTGCCGCCTGACGTCGCAGCCCGCGCAGATGATCTTGGCCCGCGCGATCTGCTTTTCACCCGGCCCGGCCGGGGCGATAGGAAAGAACAAATCGGGGTCTGCGGTCAGGCAGGCACCTGCGGCCCGCCAGTTGATGGCGCTCCCAGTCACAGTCATCACGTGTCCTTACGACAGTCTGAGCGAGTCCCGTATTCACGCCGACAGGGCCGGTCCGCGCTGGCGCGGCCCACCGCCCTTGTCCGGCAGTGCTGGCAGTGGAAACCAGACGCTTCCCGTGGCCTGACTGCTTACACCTGCCATCGCGGAAAAATTAGCGGCCCGGTTTGAGCGGGCGGCCAGCAGGGCCTCGGCTGGAGCTATACCTCCGCCGCGGCGCAGACCGTCATCGGCGAGGTGCTAGCGGAGGTGGTGGTCGGCCGGGACGCGTTCGACATCGCTGGCACGGCCGAGGCGATGGCCCGTCAGGTCCGCAACATCGGCCGTCCCGGCGTGGTCGCCATGGCGATCTCGGCCATCGACATCGCGCTGTGGGATCTGAAGGCGCGGCTGCTCGGCCAGTCGCTGGCGGGCCTGCTCGGCCGCGCCCGCGAGCACGTGCCCGTATACGGCAGCGGCGGCTTCACCAGCTACGACGACACCCGTACCCGCCAGCAGCTCAGCGAATGGGTAGACAAGGAGCGCATCCCCCGGGTCAAGATCAAGATCGGCGAGTCCTGGGGCGCGGACGAGCGACGCGACCTGGCCCGGGCCAGGCTGGCCCGCAAGGTCATCGGCGCGGACACCGAACTGTATGTCGATGCCAACGGCGGCTACTCGGCCGGCCAGGCGGTGCGGATCGCCGCGAGCTCAGCGCGATCGGCGTGACCTGGTTCGAGGAGCCGGTGTCCTCCCAGGATCTCGCGGGCCTGGCCACGGTGCGCAGGCAGATACAACCTGATGTCACCGCCGGGGAGTACAGCTGGTCGCTGGCCGACTCGGCCCGGCTGATCGACGCGGGGGCGGTGGACTGCCTGCAGCTGGACGTGACCCGGTGCGGCGGGATCACCGAGTTCTTGCGCGGCGCAAGCCTGGCGGCGGCGCACAACCTGCAGGTTTCCGGCCACTGCGCGCCTAACCTGCACGCGCATGTGGGGGCGACGGTGCCGAACCTGCGGCACGTCGAGTACTTCCACGATCATCAGCGGATAGAACGGCTGTTCTTCGACGGCGCGCTCGACCCTTCCGGCGGCTCGATGCGTCCCGATCACGACCGCGCAGGCCACGGCCTGACCCTTCGCACCGCTGATACCGAGCGTTTCCGGCGACGCTGACGCGGACCACGGACCACGGACCGTCAATGTGACGAGGCTCACAGCACTTGACGTTTATCCGTCAGGGGCCGGGCACACCCTACTCGTCCGTAATTCCCTGGGTCCCCTAGGAGGCCACCTTGACGAGAGGCACCCTCCGGCCGTCGGCGTCAGACACCAACGACGCCGCCGCCAAGGCTGTCCCTGACGCCGCTCTATATCCCGGGTCGCGCGCCGAGCTGCACGAGCTCTCCGACAACGCCCTGCTGGCCAAGGTCCGCGCGCTGCCTAGAGATAACGAGCTCCGCGTCGCTGCCTGCGAGATACTCGTGGACCGCTACCAGAAGCTGGTCCGCTCCTGCGTCAGGCAATATCGCGGCAGCCCAGAACCTGTCGAAGATCTCATGCAGGTCGGATACGTCGGCCTGCTCAAGGCGATAAACAACTACGACCCCGAGGTCGGTGACAGCCTCTCCGCGTACGCGCAGCCGTGTGTCAGCGGAGAGATCAAACGGCACTTCCGGGACAAGCGCTGGCAGATCCACGTCCGCCGGTCCGCCCAGGAACTGCTGCTCGAGCTGCGCAAGGCCACCGAGGAACTCACCCAGCAGCTGGGCCGCTCCCCCAGCGAAGAAGAACTGGCGCACCGGCTCGGCGTCAGCCGGGATGACATGCAGGAGGCGCGCCAGGCGGACCTCGTGTTCAGCACCTACTCCCTGGACGCGCCGCTGTCAGACCGGGAAGATCCCGCCCTGCTCGCGGACATGCTCGGTGACGACGACCCTGGTGTCGCCCACACCATCGACATGGAAGCCGTCAGCACGCACTGGGAGGAACTGCCCGAGCGCGAGCAGCGCATCCTGGTCATGCGTTTCTACGGCAACCTGACCCAGACCGAGATCGGCGAGCGCCTCGGCATCTCGCAGATGCACGTCTCCCGGCTGCTATCCCGGGCCCTCGGCCACCTCAAGGGCCGGCTGCTCGATCCGGCCGAGAGCGGCGACACTCACCCGTCGACCACATCAGCTGCCACGGCCTGAAAAGCCAGGACGTTAAGACAGCGGAAGGACCCCCATGAAAACCGGTATGGGACTGGTACTGATCGGAATCGGCGCCATCTTGGCGTTCGCGGTCACGACGAATACGTCCGTCTTCAACCTGCACACCGCCGGCTACGTGATCATGATCATCGGCATCCTCGGGATCGCGATCCCGAGCCGTGGCTACGGCTGGGTCGGCCGGCGCCTTTTCGTCCGGCAGACCCGCTTCCGCCCGGGCGCCCGGGTAGAGGAGGTCAACTACCCGAACTACGACGTCGACCGGAGCCCGGCCGGCACTCGCGTGCGGGCCAGCCTGCCCGCGCCCGGCGCACTAGGCAGCCCTGAGGCCGCCAATCACATCGACGCGACACGCGACCTGTCTCCGCGGGTGCGCCCCGCCGAGGCCGAGGTCATCGAGGACGTCTACGAGGAGTAAGAACGAGCGCTGGCCATGAACAAGTGGCGCGGGAGGGGGGCATCGCCGGAGCCCGCAAAGCGAACCCAACCGGATAAGCCCACAAGGGAGAGGTCATGACAGTTACCGCTACCGTCATCATCGGGTGGCTGCTCATCGGGCTCGTCATCGGCGCCCTAGCGCGATTCCTCGTGCCCGGCCGTCAGCACATCGGGATCATCCTGACGATCCTCATCGGCATCGTGGCCGCCCTGCTTGGCGGCATTATCACCACCGCCATCCTCGGCGCCGGACACACCATAATCACGTTCATTGTCGCACTCGTGGCCGCGGCCTTGCTGGTCAGCGCGTTCACCACCCGAGGTTACGGGCATACCCGCACCCGCAGCCGCCGCAGGCCTGCCTGGCGGCAGTGGTAGACGCAGAGAGAAGGATCCGCCGGGCCCTGGTCCGGCGGATCTTTCTGCCCTACCTCGGTACCGCCGCCGGTACCATGAGAACGGGTCACGGGGGCCTTAGCTGACACCGGACCCGTTACCGCCGTGGGAGGGCTCCAGCGCTCTGCGGCTTCCGGGCGGTGGCGCTGCCGCAGAAATGATGGTCTGGAGAGATGTCGCAAGCCACCTGGCCGAACGGCTCTGACGCTGACTTCGCCGACCTGGCCAGGCGCCGCGATGCCCTCCGCCAGGCCGCGGCGATGCCCGGGGCCGATCCGCTGGCCCTGCTCGACGCCACGCTCGCCGAGCTTGACGGCGCGCTCGACGCGGCGGCCAAGCTGGTGACCGCTGGCGCCGCGGAACCCGGCGGCAACGTCACGTCCGCATCGCTCAGCGCGGAACGAGACATGCTGCGGGCCGTGTTCCACCATGCGCCTGCGGCGTTGTTCCTGCTGGCGCCCGACGGAACCATACGGCGGGCGAACGGCAAGGCCGGGGAGCTGATCGGCGTTCCGCCCGGCTACGCGACCGGCAAGCTGCTGACCGCCTTCATCGATCTCCCATCCCGCGCCGCGGTGCAAAGCCAGCTCGCCGCCGCCGTGCGGACCGGAGCCGCCCGGCAGTCCGAATGCAGGCTGCTCGGCCCGGCTGGGCCGGTGGCGACGCGGGGTGCCGGGATCCCCGTCGAGGTGGTCATGACGGCGAACGTCAGCGACCAGCCCGGCGGCACCCGGCTCCTGATCGTCACGATGACCGCGCTGCCCGCGGCTAGGGCCGGGCATCTGGCCGGTGCCGCCGACGACGCCAGCGACGCACAAGGCCCGGCTGACGATCAAGGCCCGGCTGACGATCAAGGCGCGCCGAGTGCGAGCAATGCGATCCAGAGCCTGACCCGCCGGATGGACATGATCACCGCGGTGACCCGGCTGCTGCTCGACAACAGCACGTTCAGTGAGGCGGTCACGCTCCAGCGGTGCGCCAGGCTGCTGGCCGGCGACATCGCGAGCTGGGTGATCGTCGACATCGAGCGGGCGGACCGGCTGCAGCGCCAGTTCGTGATCGGCCCGCACGATGAAGGCTCAGAAGAACTGGCCAGGAAGGCCCGAGCTGTCGACCCGCCCGCCGACTCGGTGCCTGCCCAGGTCCACGCCGCGGGGCGGTCCTTGGTCCTGGCCCACACGCAGGACCCGGGGATACTCGGCGCCACAGCCGAAGGAACGCCGCTGCTGGGGGGGACCTCGCTGCTGAGCGTGCCGATTTCCGACGGCACTACCGGCTACGGCGTCCTTACCCTGGCCAGGCAGGCAGGCGAGGGCCGCTTCGAGATCGCCGAACTTGGCCTCGCCGAAGAACTCGGTGAGCACCTCGGGGTCGCCATCAGGGTGGACCGCATGTTCCGGCACCGTTCCGCGGTCGCCGAAGCGCTGCAGGGCAGCCTGCTTCCGGCCCGGCTGCCCGATGTTCCCGGGCTCGACCTGTCCGCGGCGTACCTGCCCGCGGGCGAGGGACTGGAGGTCAGCGGCGACTTCTACGACGTTTTTCCGGTCCAGGACGGATGGGCCATCACCCTCGGCGACGTCTGCGGCAAGGGCCAGGAAGCCGCCGCGATGACCGCGGCCGCCCGGCACGCCATCCGGGCCATCGCGCACGGATGCCATGACCCGGTCGAGGTGCTGACGAAGGTCAACGAGATCATCCTGGCCGGAGACTACGAGGACCGCTTCGTCACCGCCAAGCTCGCTTACCTGCGGTGGGACGACGACCGCGTGCACGTGGTGCTGGCGACCTCAGGTCACCCTGGCCCCGCCATGGTCAGGCCAGACGGGCGGGTTGACATGCTCAGCGGCGGCAGCAGCTTGCCCCTCGGCCTGTTTCCGGGCGCTGAGCCAGACCGGGAAGAATTCGACCTTGACCCTGATGACCTGCTTTTCTTCTACTCCGATGGGGTCACGGAGGCGCGCAGCGCGGACATGCGGTACTTCGAGGAGCGGCTGACCGACGAACTGGCGGGCCTGGCGGGGCGGTCCGCCGCGGAAACCGCCCGGATGGTCCAGGGCCTGGTCACCAGCTTCTCAGAAGGCCAGCTGCGTGACGATATGACCATCGTGGTGGCCAAGGTGAAATCTCCGCCCGCCGGCGCCTGATGGCACACGCCAGGGCACCCGCCACCGGCACGCCGGCGAGTTACTCACCGCCGTAGGCGGCCACCACCTCGCTGGCTACCTCGGTGACCTTGACGTGGCGGCGCTGGGATTCCTGGCGCAGTCGCTGCAACGCCTCGTCGGCGTCACAGCTGAGCGCGTGCATCAAGATGCCCTTGGCCTGATCGACCACCGATCGCGAGATCACGGCGTCCTTGAGCTGGCTGGCGGTGCGCTGAGCCTGATCGTAAGCCGTCGCGTTGGTGAGCATCGCACCGCCGAACGCGGCGAGCATGTCCGCCATGGGGTTGGACTCGGCATCCAGCACGCCGGGTCGCACGCCGAACAGGGACAGTACCAGGGCGCCGCGCGGGAGCGCGCGGACCAGGTGGATAGAGCAGCGGACCCCGCGCCGCAGCGCCGCCTCGGCGAAATCGGGCCAGCGGCCCTCATCGAGCGTGTCCGGGCAGCTCACCGCTTCGCCAGTGTCCGCCGCTTCCACCAGCGGGCCGCGGCCGATCCTGAACTGAAGGTCGGCCAGCTCCGCCAAGTCAGGATGGGTCGCCGCCGCGCTGACTACCTCACCGTCGCGCCAGACCGCCGCGTGCGCGCCTGAACAGGCCGGCACCTGCCAGGCGGCGAGTTCGGCGAGCTTGTTCAGCGATCTGGCCTCTCCGCCGCCGGTGAGGCTCAGCAGTTCCGCTGCCTCATGCCCGAGCTGCTCGATCGGCACCAGATCCTCCGTCCCTGCTCATTATTAGCACACCCCAGGTGGGCGAGCCGTCGTCGTACCCGCCCGCGCAAGCGGAGGAACTGCCGCGCTATCGCTACCGACGGTGGTGAACCGGGGGGCCGGGACGGCGGTGGTGCATGAGGACTTCCCGGCCGGGGCGGTGCTGGCCGGGGCGGTGCCGGCTGGGGCTGGGGTCCGTGGGTCCGGCTGGCCGGATGCCGGAGCTAGCGCCCGCGGGCAGATGGGCCGGTGCATCAGCCCCGACGTACTGCTGGCCGCGTAACGGATCTCGCAGGTAGTCGCGCCGCGGGCACTGCCGCTGAGTAGCGCGCCGATGACGACCGCGGCGAACATGACGGGAACCAGCACGATGGCCGACATCGCCGTCCCCGGCCGCAACCAGCTGAAATGCCCGCGCTTGAGGGGTTCAGCGCCGACCGGCTCGCCCTGATTGAGTCGCGCGAAGATCGCGAACATGGACGCCAGCTGAGGCTCGCTGGCCTTCAGTGCGCCCTCGATACCGTGAAGCACGCGCTGCTGGCCTGCGGGCAGGCTCATCCTTCCTCACATCCTCACTGCAACCCCGGCACCGTCACCATCCCGGTGCGCAAAATCCCGCCTACCCGGCTCGATCAGCGGCAAACGACGTCGGCGCCGCCCAGGCAGCTCAGTCGCACCGCTGTCCCGCGGCGGATGGCACTTTAGTCGGGGACAGCGGCGGTGACTTCGCTGGCGGCGCGCTGGCTCAGCGAAACACGCACCAAGGCGGCGGCGAGCCGGGCGGGCTGACCGCTGCTGGCCAGCAGCCCAGCCAGCGACTCGCGGTCGTAAGGCAACCTCACCCGGCGGGCGCCGCTGGTTACTTTCGCGTCTACGTAAGGCGCGACCGCGACCCAGATGTCCTGAATCTCGCGCAGGAAAATACTGGCGCCCACCGGTCCTACCCCAGGAAACTCGGTGAGCAGAGCGGCGATGCCATGAGCCTCGCCGTGAGCCTCGTCGCGCAGCCTGCGCAAGTCGCCGTGCCACCGGCTGGTCAGCAGCTCAGCGCCATCACCCAGCATGCTCGCGGTGCGTTCGTCATAACGCCGGTAATGGCCGCGCCCGAGCGCGTCCACCCGGTCCTGCCAGCTAGCCTCGCTCATGGCCTTCGGGCTCCGGTAGCCGGCTGCGAACAGCTCGCGCGCGGCCGCAATCCCGGTTTCCGCCGGAATCGGCGCGCTGAGCAACGTAGCCAGCACGAGCACCTGGTAGAGCGGACCTGGCCGGTCGGCGAGCTTGATGCCAGCCTCCTCGGCGTACAGCGATCCGCACCGCTCGAGCAGTTCCTTCACGATCAGTTCTGGCTTCCCGGACATATCGAGCTCTGATCAGGAGTCCGGGGTGACAGCCTGGACCGCGGGGAGTGGCACGCTCCCGTCCCTCTCCAGGGCCTGTGGGGCCTCTGGGGCCTCTGGGGTAAGGTCGCCGACGGCGACCACCCCCACCGGGATGCCGTCTTGCAGGACCGGAATGCGGCGCACCACGCGCTCGCGGACCAGCCGCGCGGCTTGGTTCACGTCGTCGTCCGGGCCGAGCGCCGCCACCTCGTGGCAGCAGATCTCACCGATAAGCGTCGTAGCCGGGTCACGGTTCTCCGCCAGCACCCGGATCGCAATATCCCGGTCGGTGACCAGCCCGCTGACCTGGCCGTCGGTCAGCACGAGCACGGTGCCGACGCCCCGCTCCCTCATGGCCCGGGCCGCCACCAGGACGGTCTCGGTGGAAACCAGGCACGCAGGGGCGGACGACATGATGTCGCGTAGTTTTCTCGTCACGGTCACCTCCTGGCGTTACCCGCCGCCACAGTGCGCAAACGACGACGAGGGTGAGCTGATGCTTACCCCGACGCCTGGGGCACCAGATGAGACAAGTGACCGTGCATCCATGCCGACAGCGGTGACCGTAGGTGCAGACCCGGGACGCTCCGGTCGCGGAGGGAGGCGGCGATCCGCCGACGATCGAGCAGGAAGTGGCCGCGCACGAACGCCGCGATGCGCGGACAGACCAGCACCACCGGGCCCACCGTGATTTCGGGAGCCCCATGGATCTCTGACCGGGTGCCCCTGTTCGTGCGGCGGCATCGCCATGAGCTGTTCGATGAGCAGGTCCAGGCCGAGCCTGGCACAGGGCGTATGCGATAGGCCGAAGGTGCAGTGGCTTAACCGCTAGCTCTCTAGCCTCCGTCACTCCATACTCAGGGCTACGTTTGTCCGGAAAATAAGCCTTACCGGGTAGATATTCGACTACTAATTCGATAGAATGTGCGAGTAGGTACTTCCTTTCTGATCTTCTGAACGGAGGGTGGTTCATGCCCGAGGAACCGTTCCCCCCAGCCGGGCCCGGCGCCGAGGAGCCCCAGGGCCCCGCGCCGCTGCCCGGGCACGGGAACGGGCCGCAGGACCACGCCCCCGGATCAGATGACGGCTGGGATGAGTCCCCGCCGGACGGGCCCGAGCAGGGTCTGTTCGTGTGCCTGCCGGCCCAGGCCATGGAGCTGTCCCGGTTCGGCGGCGACGACCGGACGCCGCCGATGGCGCCGGGCCCGCTGCTGGCCGGGGTGGCCTACGCCGTGGCCGGGGGTGACGGGACCGGACTGGCCGGGGTCTCGGAGGACTTCCTGTTCGCGGTGATCTCCGGCGGCCGCCGGATGGCGTCCTGGGCAGCCTGGCTGGAGTTCTCCGCGATGCGCGAACTCGCGCTGCGCCACCCCGCCGTCCCGCCCCGCCCCCGCCCAGCCCGCTCCGCTGACCCCGTCCCGACCCCGGAACAGACCCCGCCCCCGGAACAGTCGCGGGCCCCGGATCCGTCCCGCGCCGGCTCGGCCGGTCACGGAGCCGGAGCCGACGTCACCGGGGCATGTGGCGCCGGCGGCAGCGCGGCAGCGGCGGCCGATGACGGCCGGGTGCGGTTCAGCGAGTTCGTGGCGGATGAGTTGTCCCTGGACCTGCGGATGAGCTGGCGGGCGGCGGCGGATCGGATCTCCTACGCGTGTGACCTGGCCGGGCGGCTGCCGGTCACCTTCGCCGCGCTGGGCGCCGGGCTGATCGACCCGGTGCACGCCAAGATCATCGCCGAGCAGACCGATATCTTGTCCGCGGCCGATGCCGCCCAAGCCGACCCGGTGCTGGCCGCCGCCGCGCAGGCCAAGACCTACGGCGAGCTCCGCGCCGCCGCCGCCAAGCTGGTCCTCAAGCTCGACCCTGGGTCGGCGGAGCGCCGCAAGCAGGCCCGGCGGAAAGAAGCGCACGTGCGGCCGTTCCGGGAGGAGTCCGGGAACGCCGGGATGACCGCCCGGGAGATGCCGCCGGATGAGATTCTCGCCTCCTGGCAGCATGTCGACCAGCGGGCCCGGGACCTGCGCGCGGCCGGGGTCCCCGGCACCTTGCGCGAGCTGCGTTGCCGTGCCTATCTCGATTTGCTGCAAGAACGGGACAGCCGGGACACCTTGCCCAGGCCGCCGGAGCCGGGCCGCAGCCACGATGACCAGCCGCCCGGCCCGGGCGGGAACGGCCCGGGCGGCCGCCCTGGGGCCGACCCGGCGGGACCGGCGGGACCAAGCCTGGCGGCGCTGGTGAACATCACCGTCCCGCTGGCCAGCTGCCTGGGCCAGTCAGATATCCCCGGGGACGCCGCCGGGTTCGGGCTGCTGGACGCCCAGAGCGCCCGGGACCTGATCGCCGCCGCCGCCCGGGACCCGCGCACCCGCTGGTGCGTGACCGCGCTGCACCCCGACGGGACCGCCGCCGCCCACGCCTGCGCCCCCGGCCAGCACCCCGCACCACCCGGCCCAGAACCCCCCGGCCCAGAACCCCCCGGCCCCGAACCACCAGACCCGGCACCACCCGGCACCCAGGCCCGGGACTACCTGCGCGGTCTGCGGGTCACGCTCACCCCGATCGCCCGCGGCACCTGCGACCACCGGCACGCCGAGACCGGGTACCGGCCCAGCCGCAAGCTCAGGCACCTGATCACCACCCGGTCCGCCCGGTGCACCGCGCCCGGCTGCGGACAGCCCGCCGCCCGCTGCGACCTAGACCACACCCTCGCGTGGGACGCCGGCGGGATCACCTGCGAATGCGGGATGGCCCCGTTGTGCCGCCACCACCACCGCTGCAAGCAGGCCCACGGCTGGCAGCTGACGCAGCCCGAACCAGGCGTCCTAAAATGGCGCACCCCCGCCGGACGGACCTATGCCACCACCCCCACCGAATACGCCTGCTAGACCAGCGAACAGTCACCGGCTGAGGCTGTCCGGTCCAGGTCGCAGCGGACGTGCTCGACGATGCCGTCCTCTTTTTTCACCTCGATGCGCCGGATCCAGCGGGGGAAATACGCGGACGCGTTCTTCTGGGAGAACCGCTGACCCGTCAGGCCGTCGGGATAGCGCACCATGGTGAGATGTAGGCCGGGTCGTCGTGCATGGCCAGGTCACCCAGCGACACGATGCCGGCGACCTGTCCGTCCTCGATGACGGGTAGCCGGCGGACGGCGTTCTCCCGCATCAGCCGCGCCGCCTCCGCCGTACCGGCGTCCACGTCCACGCCGATCAGGTCGGCGGTGCTCAGCGGGCCTACCGCCTCATCCGCGCCCTTGGCTTCGGCCACGGCCCGTACTACCAGGTCACGTTCGGTTATCAGGCCGTACAGGGCCTGGTCGTTCACGATCAGGACGGCGCCGATGCCCCAGTCACGCATGGTCCGGGCCGCTTCCCCGATGCTCTGGTAGTAGTCCACCCCGATGGGGCCGGGCGTCATCACGTCACGCACCTTGGTTTCCGTGACGTGCTGGATTTTCATGACGTAGTGCCTCCTGGAATGGTCGTGGATCACGTCGATACCATCCCCTATGCCGCTACCAGCCAGGACCGGTCCTAAACGGGTCAGCGGCGGCCGAGCAGGCGGTCCAGGGCGCGCCCGACCTCCTCGGCCAACGCGGCGTCGCCCGCGGTACCCCCGGCCGACGACGGGACCAGGGCCGGGGCGGGCTCGCGGATCAGCCCGCAGTCCAGGCACTCGACCTGGCCCAGCCGGCGGATCAGGTGCACGCTGGTGCACCGGGCGCAGCATTCAAAGTCAGCCGTCCAGTCGCCCGATTCCTGGCAGGCCGGGCAGATCAGCACAAGCTGGTCATGCCGGACTCCGCGTCGCCACGGGCTCTTACCCCGCTCCGGGTCGGTCTGCCGCACGCCGCATCGGTAACAGGGCATGCCGGCCCACCGACCCGAAGACCCCGGAGAACCCGAAGACCCCGGAGAACCCGCAGGCGGAAGAGAACCCGCAGGCGGAAGAGAAGCCGCAGGCGGAAGAGAAGCCCGAGACCCCGAAAGCCCGAAAGGCTCCAAGGAACCCCATAAACCCCATGAACCCCCAGGCTTCCGCTAGCTCTCCGAAGCGGCGCTAGCCGAGCCCGGCGAGCGCGTTTGAATAATCGGCCAGGTCGCGCGCTTGCGGGATCGGGTTGACGACCTTCCAGCGCACGACGCCGTCCTTGTCGATGATGAAGGTCCCCCGGGTCGCGACGCCGCGCTCGGAGTCGAACACACCGTACTGCGTGGCCACCGCCCCATGCGGCCAGAAGTCAGACAGCAGTCCGAAGTCGAAGTGCTCGGAGTCCGACCAGGCCCGGTGCGTGATCATGGAATCCACCGACACCGTGAGCAGCTCGACGTCGTCCCTGTTGACCTCGGGAAACTCATCCCGGATGGCGCACATTTCACCGCTGCACACGCCGCTGAAGGCCAGCGGGTAGAAGATCAGCACGACGTTCTTGGCGCCACGGAAGCCCGAGAGCCGCACGGGAGTGCCGTGTTGATCGGTCAGCTCGAAGTCGGGCGCCTGCTCGCCTACCTCTACCGCCATGCCTCATCCTTTCGCTGAATCCACGTATGCCGCAGGGATTCCCGTGCACCACCCAAGTCTGCCACCTGACCGGTGGTGGCGAGCCATGGACCGTTCGGGAAAAAGATCAAGCAAACCGATGGCCTGGTCCGGCCAGCGGCGCACCGGCCGGACCGAGCCGTCAGCACACGCCGCGGCAGCGTCTCACCGGCGCGCCTTCGGCGCGACCAGGCGTGATCCCGACCAGTCACGGGCGGCGCTCACGCTTGAGGTCTGGGAAAGGCCTGCCGTCGGCGCGGCCTCGCCGATATCGCTCGGCTCAACGTGTCCTGACCTGCCCGCCTTCGGCGTAAGCAGCCAGATATAGCCCCCGTCGGCTAGCGGTGTGAGGGCATCGACCAGTGCGTCCACGAGGTCTCCGTCCCCATCCCGCCACCACAGCAGGACGACGTCGACCACGTCGTCGTAATCCTCGTCGACTAGCTCCACGCCGTCTATTTTGGTGATCGCGCCGCGCAGCTGCTCGTCGCAATCATCGTCGTAGCCGATCTCCTGCACCACCTGGCCCGGTTTGATACCGAGCCGCTCGGCCTGGCCGCGTTCGTCCTGCGCCTGGCCCGCGGTCGCGCTCACTGAAGTCCTCCTCGAATCCCTCCCCGCGTCACCGCACGCCCGCGGGTTGCCCGGCCGCGAGGCGTTCGCGGGTCCGGGCGCCCCCTGACGACGATGACAGCGTCAGCACTTCTTGTTGGGACAGTTCACACTGGCCCGGCCCAGCGCGCAAGTGGCAATCGCCCCCGGTGCGAAAACCGCCACCATAAATTGACCTGCTCGCCCCTCGAACAGGTTACTTAGGTCAGCTATTCTTACGTAGAGTAACGAAATAATCTGCTCTCGGCGAAACTGGGCACCGCTTCGCCTGCTGCACCCCCGGCCGGTTTCAGGCATCCCCAGCACAGCGGTTACCGTCGAGTAGAGATGCGCTCAGCGCCAGTTCGTACGACGATTGGTCTGGACAACACATCGAGAACACGAACGCTCAGCCAGGACGCGGCCGACCGGCCGCCCGACCAATTGCGGAAGGCGAGGCTACCCCGTGGCTTCCGGACGTCAGCAATTCCCCATCATCAGCGACGGGTTGCCGACCCAGTTGCCCGACATTGATCCGGACGAAACGCGTGAATGGGTCGAGTCATTCGACTCGGTCGTCCGGACCCGAGGGCGGACCCGGGCCAGGTACGTAATGCTCCGCCTGCTCGAGCGGGCGCGCGAGCAGCAGGTCGGCGTGCCCGGTCTGCGCAGCACCGACTACATCAACTCCATCCCGCCCGAGCACGAGCCTTGGTTCCCGGGCGACGAGCACGTCGAGCGCCGGATCAGGGCCTACATCAGGTGGAACGCGGCCGTGATGGTGTCCCGCGCGAACCGCCCCGGCATGGGCGTGGGCGGGCACATCGCCACCTACGCCAGCGCGGCCAGCCTGTACGAGGTGGGCTTCAACCACTTCTTCCACGGCAAGGATCACGGCGAATCCGGCGACCAGGTGTTCTTCCAGGGACACGCGGCGCCTGGCATCTACGCGCGCGCCTTCCTCGAGGGCCGGCTGAGCGAGCACCAGCTCAACGGATTCCGGCAGGAACTGTCCCATCCCGGCGGCGGGCTGCCGTCCTACCCGCACCCGCGGCTGATGCCCGACTTCTGGGAGTTCCCCACGGTGTCGATGGGACTCGGCGCGCTGAACTCGATCTACCAGGCCAGGTTCAACCGTTACCTGCTGGCCCGTGAGATCCACGACACCTCACGCTCGCACGTGTGGGCGTTCCTCGGCGACGGCGAGATGGACGAGCCCGAGGCGCTCGGCGCGATCGGCCTGGCCGCGCGCGAGGAACTGGACAACCTCACCTTCGTCATCAACTGCAACCTGCAGCGCCTGGACGGGCCGGTGCGCGGCAACGGGAAAATCATTCAGGAGCTCGAGGCGTACTTCCGCGGCGCGGGCTGGAACGTCATCAAGGTGATCTGGGGCCGCGACTGGGACCCGCTGCTGGCCCAGGACACCGACGGCGTGCTTGTCAACAAGATGAACACCACGCCGGACGGCCAATTCCAGACCTACAGCGTGGAGTCGGGCGCGTACATCAGGGAGAACTTCTTCGGCGGTGATCCGCGGCTGCGCAAGATGGTGGCCCACCTGTCCGACGACGAACTGCGCGGCCTGTCCCGCGGCGGGCACGACTACCGCAAGGTCTACGCGGCGTTCAAGGCGGCCCGGGAGCACACCGGCCAGCCCACGGTCATCCTGGCGCACACCATCAAGGGCTGGACGCTGGGCAAGGACTTCGAGGCCCGCAACGCCACGCACCAGATGAAGAAGCTCACCGTGGCCGAGCTGAAGGAGTTCAGGGACCGGCTCTACCTGCCGATCCCTGATTCGGCCCTGGAGGCCGAGCTCCCGCCGTATTACCACCCGGGCGAGGACTCCGACGAGATCCGCTACATGCGCGAGCGGCGGGCCGCGCTCGGCGGGGTACTCCCCCGCCGTGTCGTCCGGGCCAAGCCCTTGTCGCTGCCCAGCGACTCGGTGTACGACGAGCTGCGCAAGGGCTCGGGCAAGCAGGCGGTAGCCACCACGATGGCGTTCGTCCGGCTGCTCAAGGAGCTGATGAAGGACCCGACCATCGGGGACCGGTTCGCGCCGGTGATCCCGGATGAGGCCCGGACGTTCGGCATGGACTCGCTGTTCCCGACCGCGAAGATCTACTCCCCGCACGGGCAGACTTACGAGGCGGTGGACAGGAACCTGCTGCTGTCCTACAAGGAGTCGGAGAAGGGCCAGATCCTGCACGAGGGAATCAGCGAGTCAGGCGCGATGGGCTCGGTGATCGCGGCAGGCACCTCGTATGCCACCCATGGCACGCACATGATCCCGGTGTACGTGTTCTACTCGATGTTCGGCTGGCAGCGGACCGGCGATGAGATGTGGCTGCTCGGCGACCAGCTCGGGCGGGGTTTCCTGCTCGGGGCGACGGCCGGCCGGACGACGTTGACCGGCGAAGGACTGCAGCACAACGACGGGCACTCGCTGCTGCTGGCTTCGGTCAGCGAGGCGTGCGTCTCCTACGACTGCGGATGGGCGTTCGAGCTGGCCTACGTCATGCGGGACGCGCTGCGCCGGATGTACGAGGCCACGCCGGAGCACCCGGACGGCGAGAACATCTTCTACTACCTCACCCTTTACAACGAGCCCTATCCGCAGCCCGGCGAGCCGGTGAACTTCCCGGGCGGGACCGCGGCGCTAGAAGAGGGCATCCTGCGCGGCCTGTACCTGTACGCGCCTGCTCTCGGCGCGACCAGGCCCGCCGGAGAGAGCCCGGCAGCTTCGGACGGCGACCATGATGAGTCCGAACGGTCCGTGGCGGACGCGCCGCGCGCCCAGATCCTGGCGTCCGGGGTAGCGGTGCGGCCGGCTCTGACCGCCCAGGAGATGCTGGCCACGGACTGGGGCGTGTCCGCCGATATCTGGTCGGCCACCTCCTGGACCGAGCTGCGCCGGGACGGGCTGGCCTGCGAGTCGTGGAACATGCTGCACCCCGGCGAGGAGCCGCGGGCGCCGTATGTCACCTCGGCGCTAGCTGACGCGGCCGGCCCGATCGTGGCGGTGTCGGACTGGATCAAGGCGGTGCCTGACCAGATCGCCCGGTGGGTACCTGGCAGGTACACGTCGCTTGGCACCGACGGGTTCGGCTTCTCCGACACCCGGCCGGCGGCACGGCGGTTCTTCCATGTGGATGCCGAGTCGATCACGGTCGCGGTGCTCTGGGAGCTGGCCCGCGCCGGCGCGGTGGACCCGGGCCTCCCCGCCCAGGCCATCGCCCGGTACCGCCTCGACCTCCCGGTCAGCGAGGCCCTCGCGTAAACCAGCGGTCCTGGGGTCCCGCATGCCACTCCTGGGTCCCGCATGCCACTCCTGGGTCCCGCACGCCACTCCTGGGTCCCGCACGCCACTAGAGTCACATCAGCCCTAGGCGTAACGCGCAGTGATGGACGGAGGCTAGTTTCCGTGGAGGATTCGGGTTTCGTGGAGCTTTTGGTGCCTTGGGGTGTACTAAATGCTCCACGAAGCTCATTTTCTCCACGATAAGCGGAGCACACTCCTCTTATTTTGAGGCTTTTGTCCATATATGACTGATAGCTAACGGGCCGCGATGGCGTCAAGCGAACTAATGTGCGCCAGGCAGAGGATGCTGGCCGGGGATCGGTGGACCGGGCCCGCAGATGCCCCGGGTCGCGGGCTCGAAGGATGTCTCGGGGCGCCGGGCCCCCTGGGGCGGCGTGCCAGGGGCCTCGGTGCCGGGTGGCCGGAAAACCGGCAGTACGCGACGGGGCCGGAACGTGGCAGGGTGGAGGGGTGACGGCGAAGCAGCAGGTTAGGAGGTCCAGGCCGCGAGTGCATCCGGAGACCGTGCGGCGGCTGGACCGGGCGGCCGGGACGCTCGGCACGGCCGCCATCGCCGCGATGGACGAACGGCTGCCCTGGTACCGCAAGATGTCCGCGGAGAACCGGTCCTGGCTAGGCCTGGTCGCCCAGGCGGGGATCGCCGCGTTCCTTGACTGGATCAGGCACCCGGAGCGTAACCGGCCCGCAGTGACCGAAGTGTTCGGCACGGCGCCGCGCGAACTGGCCCGCGCGGTCAGCCTGCAGCATGTGGTCGAGATGGTGCGGGTCATCATCGACGCGGTGGAAGCTCAGGTGGACGAACTGGCCGTGCCCGGCAGCGAGGCGGAGTTGCGCGAGGCGGTGCTGACCTACGCCAGGGAGATCGCGTTCAGCGCGGCGCAGGTGTACGCGCGGACGGCGGAGGCGCGCGGTGCTTGGGACGCCAGGCTAGAGGCGCTCGTCGTGGATTCCCTGGTTCGCGGCGAAACCGAGGACTCGATGCACTCGTGGTCCTCGGCGCTGAACTGGTCATCCTCCCCCGTGGTGGTCGTCGTCGGCACGATCGCCGACGAGGACGGCTCAGCCGGCCCTGGGAGCACGGGAAGCACCGGGCCCGAGCCGCTCATCGAGGACCTCCGGGCTCAGGCCAAGCGTGCCCGGCTCGACCTCCTCGCCGGCGTGCAGGGAAACCGGCTGATCTTGGTCCTCGGCGGCGCCGACGACCCGATCGCCGCGGCCGAGCGTTTCGCCGGCCGGTTCGGGCCAGGACCGGTTATCGCGGGCCCGCTGGTCCGCGACTTGCGCGCCGCCTCCGCCTCCGCACGGGCCGCTTTGGCCGCGTTGCACGCCGCTCCCGCCTGGCCGGATGCGCCCCGGCCGACCGGGGCCGACGAACTGTTGCCCGAACGCGCCCTCGATGGCGACGAGGACGCCAGAGTCGCCCTGATCAGCGATGTTTACCAGCCGCTGATCGACGGCGGGCACGCGCTGCTCGAAACCCTGACGACCTACCTAGAGCAGGGCTCTTCCCTTGAGGCCACCGCGCGCCTGCTGTTCGTGCACCCGAACACGGTCCGTTACCGGTTGCGCCGGATCACCGAGCTCACCACGTACACGCCTTCGGTCGGCCGTGACGGCTTTACCCTGTGGGTCGCCATCGTCTTGGGCCGGCTGACCGCCAGGCGTGCTGAAGGAACGCGGCACCACCTCGACTGAGGAGCCCCGCGCCGGCGGAGCGCGACACCGCCTGGACTGAGGAGCGAGGAACGAGCGACGAGGGAAGGCGGTGTCTTCAAGCGCCCCGTAGGCGCAAAAGTACAGAGTTAGTTGGATAGAAGCTACAAATTTTGGATGGTTAACTTCGTAGCGTCCGGCATTCAGCTGGCGGACTTCTACAGGGCAGGGTGGGAGGATGCTGATCATCACCGCGCCCGGGCAGGGCGCACAGACACCGGGCTTCCTGGCTCCCTGGCTTGAACTGCCAGGCGTCGCCGAACGACTCGGTGCTGCCTCCGAGCTAGCGGGCTGCGACCTCATCAGGTACGGCACCACCGCGAGCGCCGATGAGATCAGGGATACCGCAGTCGCCCAGCCCTTGCTCGTGGCGGCTGCTCTCGTCACCGCCGGGGCCCTGGCGGGAGGCGACGCGAGCGATCTTCCCGCCGACGCAGCGGCGGGGCACAGCGTCGGTGAACTCGCGGCCGGGGTGATCGCGGGCGTTATCGGCGCAGATGACGCACTGCGACTGGTCCGGGTGCGCGCTACTGCGATGGCAGAGGCCTCAGCGGCCGAGCCGACCGGGATGACGGCCGTGCTCGGCGGCGGCCGGGACGACGTACTCGCCGCCCTGGCCAGGCACGGTCTCACGGCCGCGAACATCAATACCGCGGGACAGATCGTGGCGGCCGGCCGGATCACCGACCTGCAAGCCTTCGCGGCCGCTCCGCCGGCCGGAGCGCGACTGCGCCCTCTGGAGGTGGCGGGGGCTTTCCACACCCGGTATATGGCGTCGGCCGTGGCGACGCTGCGCGACGCGGCCGCCGGGGTCGCGGTGCAAGATCCGGTGATCCCGCTGCTTTCCGACGCCGACGGCGCGGCGGTCACCACCGGCAAGGAGTGGCTCGAGCACATCGTCGCCCAGGTCGCCGCGCCGGTGCGCTGGGACATGTGCATGCAGACCATGGCCGGACTCGGCGTGACCGCGATGATCGAGCTGCTGCCTGCGGGCACGCTGACCGGGCTGGCCCGGCGCGCGCTCCCCGGTGTGGTCCGGCTGCCGATCAAGACCCCGGACCAGCTCGACGCGGCACACGAGCTGATCGAGGAACATCTGTCCGACCCTGCCTCCGGCCACGGCCACACGCCGGAGTGGCGCCTAATCGTCTCGCCGACCTCGGGCCGGTTCCGTTCGGTCCTGGAGAACGGCGGCGCGACGCAGGCCGGCGCGACGGTTGGTCACACCACGGATCTCGGCACTGTTGTCGCACGCGGCGGCGAACGCGCGGTCACGGCGCCATGGCCCGCCGAGATTATCGAATGGCTGGTGGAAGACGGAGATCCAGTCAGCGAAGGTCAGCCTCTTGTCCGCGTCCAGCCTAGGGAAGGCGTATGAGACCCTCCTACCCCGCCCCGACCGTTGGCCCTTTCACGCCCGCCGCGGGCGCACGCATTTTGTCGTTCGGCGGTTACCAGCCCGGCAACGTCGTCACCAACGACGACCTCGCCGCCGCTGTCGAAACCAGTGACGAATGGATCCGCAGCCGGGTCGGCATCGTCAGCCGCCGGGTCGCCGGGCCTGACGAGAGCGTGACCGACATGGCGTTCGTCGCCGGCGGCAAGGCGCTGGCCGGCAGCGGCTTGTCTTCCGGCGACATCGACCTGGTTATCGTGGCCACCTGCAGCACCGAGGCGTCGATACCGAACGTGTCCGCGGTGGTCGCGCACCGGCTCGGAATCGTCGCACCCGGCGCCTACGACCTCAACGCGGCGTGCGCCGGCTTCTGCTACGCGCTTGCGAACGCCTCGGACGCGATCCGGGCTGGAACCGCACGGCACGTTCTGGTCATCGGGGCAGAAAAGATGACGGCGTGGATTGACTTCACCGACCGGTCCACCTGCATCATTTTCGCCGACGGCGCGGGCGCCGCGGTAGTCGGCCCGGTCGCGGACGGTGAGGCACCCGGCATCGGCCCGGTCGTGTGGGGCAGCTCCGGAGACCTGGCTCAGAACATCACGATCGCTGACCGCAACTCCTGGCTTCATCAGGAAGGCCAGGCGGTGTTCCGCTGGGCGACCACCGCCATGCACCCGATCGCGGCGCAGGCGTGCGAGCGGGCGGGTGTCGCCGTGAGCGACCTGTCGGCGTTCGTTCCCCATCAGGCGAACCTGCGGATCATCGAGACCATCGCACGCAAGCTCGGCGTCCCCCGTGAGCGCCTAGCGGACGACATCGTGCACGCGGGCAATACATCCTCAGCGTCTATCCCGCTGGCGCTGTCACGGATGACCGAGCGTGGCGACTTGAAACCGGGGTCTGCGGCACTGCTGCTCGGATTCGGCGCGGGGCTGTGTTACGCGGCGCAGGTGATCACGGTACCCTAGCCGCGCCCCGTCGGCCGGCCGGCCGTCGTGCGGCGGTATGGACAAGACGCCGCCCCGCCACCGGGGCGCAGACCACGCACACACTGATGAAGGAGCAAAGCAACCATGAATGACCAGGAGATTCTCGCCGGGCTCGGGGAAATCGTCGAAGAGATCGCTGGCGTCCCGGCCGACGAGGTCACGCCGGGCAAGAGCTTCGTCGACGACCTGGACATCGACTCGCTTTCGATGGTCGAGATCGCCGTCGCCGCGCAGGACAAGTTCGGCGTCGAGATCCCCGATGACCAGCTGAAGGACCTCACTACGGTCCAGGACGTGGTGACGTTCGTCGCCAAGAATGCCGGAGGTACAGCGTGACCGTAGAGCGCGAAACGGTCGTCGTCACCGGACTCGGCGCGATCACCCCGCTCGGCGGGGATGTCGCGTCGACCTGGGCGGCGATGCTGGCCGGGCGCAGCGGCGTGCAGCCGCTCACCGAGCCGTGGGCCAAGGAACTGCCGGTCCGCATCGCCGCCCCGGCTGCCGCCGACCCGTTCGAGCTGGTGGGCCGCGTGCAGGCACGCCGGATGGACCGTTGTGAGCAGCTGGCGCTGGTCGCCGCGCGTGAGGCGTGGGCCCACGCGGGCGCCCCGGAAACGGATCCAGAGCGGCTCGGGGTGTCTGTCAGCAGCGGGATCGGCGGCATCGGATCGACGCTGACGGCCTACGACATGCTCAGGGAAAAAGGCTGGCAGCGCATCTCGCCGTACACGGTGCCGATGCTGATGCCGAACGGCTCCGCAGGCTGGATCAGCATGGAGATCGGGGCCCGTGCCGGTGCTCACGCACTGGTCAGCGCCTGCGCGTCCGGTGCGGAGGCGATCGGGTACGGCATCGACATGATCCGTTCCGGGCGGGCTGACGTGGTGCTGACGGGCGGCACCGAGGCGGCGATCCTGCCGCTGAACATCGGTGCGTTCGCGGTGATGCGCGCTATGTCTACCCGCAACGATGATCCCGAACGAGCATCACGGCCGTTCGACAAGGGCAGAGACGGATTCGTGCTCGGCGAGGGAGCCGGCATGCTGGTGCTCGAATCGCTGTCGCACGCCCGGCAGCGCGGCGCGATGGTATACGCCATCGCGGCCGGGGCCGGGTACTCCTCGGACGCTCACCACATCGCTCACCCGGCACCCGACGGCGCCGGAGTGACCTCGGCGATCACCCGGGCGCTGGCCGATGCGCGGGTGGACCCGACTCAGGTGGTGCACGTGAACGCGCACGCTACCTCGACCCCAGAGGGCGACGCTCTCGAGGCACAGGCACTGGTCAAGGCGCTGGGATCGGCCATGGACGGTGTGGTGGTCACGTCCACCAAGTCGATGACCGGGCACCTGCTCGGCGGCGCAGGCGCTATCGAGTCGGTAGCCGCCATCCTCGCGCTGAAGGAGCACGTGGCTCCGCCCACCATCAATCTCGATGACCTCGACGACGACGCGCCCATCGATGTCGCCACCGAGCCGAGGCCGCTCAGCAAGCGCGGCTCCGAGCCGATGGCGGTGCTGAACAACGCGTTCGGGTTCGGCGGCCACAACGTGTCGTTGGTGTTCACCGCCGCTTGACTTGACGCCTCACGGGGTGACCTGACCGAGGAGACTAGATGACCGGACTTGATTCGAACCCAGCGAGCGCGACGATAACGCCGCCTGCCTCGCCTGCGGGCTTGCCGCTCGCAGTTCCGGCCGCCCCGGCGCAGGAGGTAGCGGCCCGGCTGCCGCGGGACCCGCGGGCGCGGCTGGCGGCCCTGTTCGATCCGGGCACGCTGGAACTCCTGCCCGCCGAGGGCGAGGAACGCAGCGGGGTCCTGGCGGGGGTCGGCTTGGTCCAGGGCGCCGGGGTGGTGGCGTTCGCCTCCGATCCCCGGGTGCAGGGCGGTGCGATGGGGACAGCGGGCTGCGCCGCGATCGTCGGAGCGTATGCCGAGGCCATGTCGCGCGGAGTCCCGATCGTCGGGTTGTGGCATTCGGGAGGCGCCCGGCTAGCGGAGGGCGTGGCCAGCCTGCATGCGGTGGGAACGGTCTTCGCGGCGATGACCGCGGCCTCGGGACGGGTGCCGCAGATCTCGGTGGTCCTCGGCCCGGCGGCGGGCGGCGCCGCCTACGGCCCGGCCCTGACCGACATCGTGATCCTTTCTGGCCAGGGGCGGATCTTCGTCACCGGCCCGGACGTGGTGCGGTCGGTCACCGGTGAGGACGTGGACATGGAACGGCTTGGCGGTCCCGAGCCGCATAGTCGTCGTTCCGGTGTCGTGCATGTGGTGACCGAAACCGACGCGGATGCGCTGGAGCGGGCCCGTGCGCTCGCGGCGATGCTCAGTGACCAGGGCAAGATCGCCGAGGACGCGGAGGATCGCGACCTGTCCGGTGTGCTGCCCGAAGCCAAGCGCCGGGCCTACGATGTCCATCTGCTGACCTCCCGGCTGCTTGATACGCCAGGTGTCGAGCTGCACCCGAGGTGGGCGCCGAACATCGTGACGATCCTCGGCCGGCTGACCGGCCGAACGGTCGGCGTGGTCGCGAGCAACCCGATGCGGCTCGGCGGCTGCCTGGACTCCGCGTCAGCGGAGAAGGCGGCGCGCTTCGTCCGGATGTGCGACGCCTTCGGCGTGCCGCTGATCGTGCTTGTGGATGTGCCCGGCTACCTGCCCGGCGTCGGCCAGGAATGGGACGGAGTGGTCCGCCGCGGCGCCAAGCTGCTGCACGCCTTCGCCGAAGCGACGGTCCCTCGCGTCACGCTGGTCACGCGTAAGGCGTATGGCGGCGCTTACATCGCGATGAACTCCCGCTCGCTCGGCGCGACGCGCGTGTTCGCCTGGCCCGGCGCCGAGCTGGCCGTCATGGGCGCGGTTGCCGCTGTCCGCATCCTGCATCGGCGCACGCTCGCGTCGGTGCCGCCCGAGGAGCTCCACGAGGCTGAGACGCAACTAGCCGTCGAGCACGAGGCGACCGCTGGCGGTCTGCAACGTGCCCTCGACCTCGGGGTTATCGACGCCGTTATCACGCCTCGGCAGACCCGCCAGGAACTGGCGCGCGCCATCGCCGAAGCCCCCCAACTGAAGGGCGCCCACGCCAACATCCCCCTGTAAGCAGTCGAAGGGGCCCTTAGAGATTCAGGGTGCAGTTGATGGCCGCTTAGAAACCGAGGTGCGAGGGTGGCTGAGTGTGCCCGCCGTGGCCGGCTGGGCGGGGCGGCTGGGCGGGGCGGCTGGGGCGGGGCGGCGGGGCGGCTGGGCGGGGCCGCGGGGCGTCGTGGTAGCGGTTGAGCTGACGTTGGCGGTGCTCATGCCGTGTATGACGCTCCCAAACGTCCCCGTGAGCCACACGCGTCCCGGCTGCCTCAGCATCGGCCTGCTTCCCGCGCTCTCGCCGGGATTTTGAGTGGTGGATCCGGGCCTGGCGGTGGATCAGGGGTCTATCGTGCACCGGATCCGCCACGAAGCCCGGATCCACCACAATCTTCTGGTGGCGCGGTGGCTGCTGGGTAAAGTGATGCGGAATGGTATCTGGCGTGATCCGGCCTGGCATGATGCGGCCAGAAATGGCCGGGTTTGCGCGCAAGGCCGAAGCCGCAGTCAGAGCGGGGGGCCGCCTAGGCCGCTGCCGCGGTCGGAGCTTGAGGGGTCGGGGCCGGTCGGAGGGCCGGAGTCGGCGGGGTCGGCCGAGGGGCCGGACCCGGACCCGGCCGGGTCGGCGGTCCCAGCGCCGGGGGCGGTGCCCGTGGGGGTAGTGCCCGTGGGGGTAGTGCCCGCGGCGTCGGAGGCGTCGCCTGGAGCGTCGGGGGCGGCGATCGCGCGGCTTTCGCCGATGAGTTCTTCTAGCCGGGCGGCACGGACACGCCGGAAGGTCCTGTGGTCCCGGGTCCGGTCCAGGATGGCCACCTCTAGCTGGGAGGCCGTGATCTCGTTGCTCCCGCCGTTACCCGGCGCGGACAGCGCGTCCAGGGCGGCGCTGAACGCCTCAGCCAGGGACATGCCGTCGGAGTAGCGCTCCTTCAGCGCCGCGGACACCTGGTCCGCCTGGCCGCCGAAGGCCACGAAACCGGGCTCGTCGGTGACCGATCCGTCGAACGTGATCCGGTAGATCTGGTCACCGTCCGGCTGCTCGCCGACCTCGGCGACGACGATCTCCACCTCCCACGGCTTCGGGCTCTCGGTGAAGATCGTGCCCAGGTTCTGGGCGTAATAGTTGGCGATGCCGCGCGCCGTCACGTCATGCCGGTCAAACTGATAACCGGTAATGTCCGCGTAGGTGACTCCGGCCTTGCGCAGGTTCTCGTATTCGTTGTACCTGCCGACCGCGGCGAAGGCGATCCTGTCGTAGATCTCGCTGATCTTGTGCAGCGCACTCGAGGAGTTGGGGGCCACCATCAAGATCCCGCCCGCGTACTGGACCACAACGCAGCTACGGCCGCGCGCGACGCCCTTCCGCGCGTAGTCGGCCTTGTCCCGCATTTGCTGTTCTGGTGACACGTAGAACGGCATCGACACCGCGGACGCTTCCTTTACCTTGGTCGGATGGGACGGATGGAGATGGGCGGAGACGGGATGCGGGCCGGACTGGAGGTGCCGGCCCGGCCGTCAACGGCCGCTAGCCGTTTCGCAGCGGGGCGGTTGGGCCGTCCGGCCGCCTCATCCGGCCCTGCACGACCTGCTGGGCGATTTCCTCGGATTCGGCTTCCGACAGCTTGGCAAAGCCGTCGCCCGTGATCGTGGCAATAATCGGGAAGATGCGCCTGGTCAGGTCAGGACCGCCGGTGGCCGAGTCGTCGTCGGCGGCGTCGTACAGCGCCTGCACGCAGGCCAGCGCGGCGTCAGCAGCCGACATGCCGTCGGTGTAGAGCTTCTTCAGCGCGCCCCGGGCGAACAAGGACCCCGAGCCGATGGAGTAGAAGCGCTGCTCTTCGTACGGGCCGCCGGCCACGTCGTAGCTGTAGATCCGCCCGTTACCCGCGTCCTCGTCGTACCCCACGAAGATCGGGACGACAACGAACCCCTGCATGGCCGCACCCAGGTTGCCCCTGACCATCCAGGCGAGCCGGTTGGCCTTGCCCTCCAGGGACAGCGGCCGGCCCTCCATCTTCTCGTAGTGCTCGAGCTCGACCTGAAACAGGCGGACAAACTCGATCCCCACGCTGCCGGTGCCCGCGTACCCCATGGCCGAGAACTCGTCGGTGCGGAAGACCTTCTCCACGTCCCGCTTGGCGATCATGCTCCCGAGGGTGGCCCGGCGGTCGCCGGCCAGCACGACCCCGTGATCGCATACCGCGGCGACGATCGTGGTGGCGTGCGGCAGATCCCGGATGGCCTGGCCGGACGTCGCGTCGCCGGCCACAGCTGGCAGCCGCCCCGGCAGCAGGCCGGGCGAGTGCGCGGCGAGGGCATCGGCGAACGAAGAGGTCTGCAGGCCCATGAGACCGGCCGGACGCTGGCCGCTATAGCCCCCGACTCGCCCGGCACCCCGAGGGTCCCCGGCATGCGGACCTGGCTGGCTGCCGTCGTAGTACGAGCCCAACGCGGACCTCCTCCACTGGTAGTCAGCAATGCCGGGTCCCAGATGACCCCGGGACGAGCGCTGCCCTCAACAGACCCTACTGCCACGCCAGAGCGCGGCAGGTACCCGCACGCACTCCGGCGCGTCCGCCTACGGCGAACCGGCTGCCGTCGTTACTGGCCGCCCTTTTGCACGTAGGACCGAACGAACTCCTCGGCGTTTTCCTCAAGCACTTCGTCGATCTCGTCGAGGATCGCGTCCACGTCGTCGGAGAGCTTTTCGTGCCGTTCCCTGCTCTCCTCGGTGGTTCCCGTCTCGTCCTGCTCGGTCTCCTCGGCGCGCCGTGTGGTTTGCCGCTGACCGCCAGTGTCTTTCGTTGCCATGTCGCTACCTCCGTCAGTCCCAACGCTATCGTCACCCGTAGCAGTGCCGCCCAATCCCCCTGGGCCGAAATCGGTACGAACTCGCGATCCGGAGCCGGTCAGTTACTCATGACCGGTCAGCGCGGCGACCAGCTCGGCCGCGCTGCGACAACGGTCAAGCAACTCACCCACGTGCGCCTTGGTGCCGCGCAGCGGCTCCAGCGTAGGCACGCGCTGCAGCGACTCCCGTCCTGGGATGTCGAAGATTACCGAGTCCCACGAGGCCGCCGCGACGGACTCCGGGTACTGTCGCAGGCACCGGCCCCGGAAGTAGGCCCTGGTGTCCTCGGGCGGGTTCTCGACCGCGCGCTCGATGGTGGCGTCATCGGTCAGCCGGACCATCCGGCCCCGGGCGGCCAGCCGGTTGTACAGGCCCCGATCGGGTCGTACGTCGGAATACTGCAGGTCGACGAGCTGCAGCCGCGGATGATCCCAGGCGAGCCCGTCCCTGGACCGGTAACCCTCGAGCAGTTCGAGCTTGGCCACCCAGTCCAGTTCCTTGGACAGCAGCATCGGGTCTTCGGCCAGCCGGTTGAGCACCGACTCCCACCGGTTGAGCACGTCGCTGGTGATGTCGTCGACGTCGTTGCCGTACTTGTCTTCTGTGTACTTGCGGGCGAGTTCCAGGTATTCGGCCTGCAGCTGGACGGCGGTCATCTTCCTGCCGTCCTTGAGGGTCAGCAGGCGGCGGCAGGTGGGGTCGTGCGAGATCGCGCGGAGCTCGGCCACCGGCGCCTCGACCGACAGGTCGGTGCCGAGAAACTTGTCCTCGATCATCGCCAGGATCAGCGAGGTCGTGCCGACCTTGAGGTAGGTGCACACCTCGCTCATGTTCGCGTCGCCGATGATCACGTGCAGCCGCCGGTATTTCTCCGGGTCGGCGTGCGGCTCGTCCCTGGTGTTGATGATGGGCCGCTTCAGCGTGGTCTCCAGGCCCACCTCGACCTCGAAGAAGTCGGCCCGCTGGCTGATCTGGAAGCCTGCGCCCCGGCCGTCCGCGCCGATGCCGACCCGTCCGGCCCCGCAGATCACCTGGCGGGAGACGAAGAACGGGACCAGGAACCTGACGATGTCGGCGAACGGCGTATTGCGCCGCATCAGGTAGTTCTCGTGCGAACCGTAGGAGGCGCCCTTGTTGTCTGTGTTGTTCTTGTAGAGCTGGATGGGCGCGCTGCCCGGTATCGTCGCGGCCTTGGCCGCGGCCTCGGCCATGACCAGCTCGCCGGCCTTATCCCAGATCACCACGGACAGCGGGTTGGTGCACTCGGGGGAGGAGTACTCGGGGTGGGCATGATCGACGTACAGCCGTCCGCCGTTGGTGAGGATCACGTTCGCCAGGCCGAGATCCTCGTCGGTCAGCTGCGAGGAGTCCGCTGCCTCGCGGGTCAGGTCGAACCCTCGCGCGTCCCTGAGCGGATTTTCCTCCTCGAAGTCCCAGCGCGCACGCCGGGCCTTGGCGGCGGTGGCCGCCTGGTAGGCGTTGACGATCTGGGACGACGTCACCATCGAGTTAGCTCCGGGCTGGCCCGGCACAGAGATGCCGTACTCCGTCTCTGTGCCCATCACGCGCAGCACGCTCATATTCCGGCTCGCCTACGGGGCGCCTTCAGCTCACTCATGTAATTCAGCCTAATGCCGTTACGGGCGAAGAGGGCACGCGGACACGGTTTCCTTCGCCCGAACAACCATCAAAGGTACTGTCCTGTGTTCGCCACGGTGTCGATCGAACGGCCCGCCTCGGTGCCTGTCTTGCCGGAGACCAAGGTCCTGATATAGACGATGCGCTCGCCCTTCTTGCCGGAGATACGTGCCCAGTCGTCCGGGTTGGTGGTGTTCGGCAAGTCCTCGTTCTCGCTGAACTCGTCGACGCACGCAGCCAGCAGATGGCTGACCCGGATGCCCTTCTGGCCGGTGTCGAGGAACTCCTTGATGGCCATCTTCTTGGCCCGGGCGACGATGTTCTCGATCATCGCGCCGGAGTTGAAGTCCTTGAAGTACAACACTTCCTTGTCACCGTTGGCGTAGGTGACTTCGAGGAACCTGTTCTCCTCGGACTCGGTGTACATCCGCTCGACCGTGCGCTGGATCATCGCATCGACGGTGTCCTGGGCCGAGTTCTCGTGCTCGGACATGTCGTCGGGGTGCAACGGCAGCTCGGTCAGCACGTACTTGGAGAAGATGTCCTTGGCCGCTTCGGCGTCCGGCCGCTCGATCTTGATCTTGACGTCGAGCCGCCCCGGCCGCAGGATCGCCGGGTCGATCATGTCCTCGCGGTTGGAGGCGCCGATGACGATGACGTTCTCCAGGCCCTCCACCCCGTCGATCTCCGACAGCAGCTGCGGCACGATCGTGTTCTCCACGTCGGAGGACACGCCCGAGCCGCGGGTGCGGAAGATCGAGTCCATCTCGTCGAAGAACACGATGACCGGCATGCCCTCGCTGGCCTTCTCCCTGGCCCGCTGAAAGACCAGCCTGATGTGCCGCTCGGTTTCGCCGACGTACTTGTTCAGCAACTCCGGGCCCTTGATGTTGAGGAAGAAGCTCTTCCCCTCCTTGCCGGCCCCGCCGACATCCGCCGACTTTTCCGCGACCTTCTTGGCCAGCGAGTTCGCCACCGCCTTGGCGATCAGCGTCTTGCCGCAGCCGGGCGGCCCGTAGAGCAAGATGCCCTTGGGCGGCCGCAGCCGGTGCTCCTTGAACAGGTCGGCGTGCAGGTAGGGCAGCTCGACCGCGTCCCTGATCTGCTCGATCTGCCCGGCCAGGCCACCGATGTCGTGGTAGGAGATGTCCGGCACTTCCTCGAGGATGAGCTCCTCCACCTCGGCCTTGGGGATTCGCTCGTACACGTACCCCGACCGCGGCTCGAGCAGCAGCGAGTCACCGGCCCGCAGCGGCTGGTGCAGTAGCGGCTCGGCCAGCCGCACGATCCGCTCCTCGTCGGCATGCGAGATGACCAGCGCCCGCTCGGAGTCGGCGAGCACCTCCTTGAGCATCACGACCTCGCCCACCGTCTCGAAGGACTGGGCGATGACGACGTTAAGCGCCTCGTTCAGGACCACTTCCTGGCCCGCGCGCAGCTCGCTCAGCTCGACGTTCGGAGAAACGTTCACCCGCATCTTGCGACCGCCGGTGAACACGTCGCACGTGTCGTCTTCGTTAGCGTTCAGGAAGACGCCGAAACCGGACGGCGGCTGCGCTAGCCGGTCTACCTCCTCCTTCAGCGCGACGATCTGGTCGCGCGCTTCACGCAGCGTCGTGGCCAGCCGCTCGTTTTGAGCGGAGATCCCGGTAAGACTTCCCTCGGTCTCGCGCAACCGGTCCTCAAGCAACCTGACCTGTCGCGGCGAGTCCGCTAGCCTGCGCCGAAGTACCGCGATCTCCTCATCAAGGAAGGAGATCTGAGCGGAAAGGCTCTTCACCTCATCCTCGTGCCGCGAGGCACGCCCGCTTTCATCTCTGGTGGCCACGGCCCTCACCTCCCTCTGCACCGTTAACTTGGACTCTACCTATTCGCGAGCCTTCCCTAACCTGCTGATGACGGATACACGCAGTTTTACTGATCGCGTCACAACCAATCGTCACAACTGCATCGCAAGACGTAGCCACGCACTCCGGGCTTAACACACACGGCCGTTCGGATCAATGATCTTCTTGGTGATCTTCTTGCGCACCCTTGGCCGGGCGCCGCCTGCGCGGCGGGGGAACGACGCCTGGCGCCAGCCGGCGGGCCGTGACCAGGAAGCCGGTGTGCCCCACCATACGGTGCTCGGGCCGGACGGCCAGCCCTTCCACGTGCCAGCCTCGGGTCAGGCTCTCCCAGGCGGCGGGCTCGTCGAAGCCGCCATGACCGCGCAGCGCTTCCACGATGCGCGACAGCTGGGTCGTCGTGGCAACGTAGCTGCAGACCAGGCCGCCTGGCGCGAGCGCCCAGGCGACGGCGTCCACGCAATCCCACGGGGCCAGCATGTCCAGGATGATCCGGTCGAAGTCCGAGACACCGGGATCCTCACCCGCCCGGCCGAAATCGCCGACCACCAGCTGCCAGGACGGCGGCGGGCCGCCGAAGAACTGTTCCACGTTACGCTGGGCCACCTCGGCGAAGTCCGGCCTGCGCTCGAACGAGGTCAGGGTGCCCTGCTCCCCGACCGCGCGCAGCAGCCAGCAGCTGAGCGCGCCCGAGCCGGCCCCGGCCTCAAGCACGCGGGCGCCGGGGAAGACGTCGGCGAAGGCCACGATCTGCGCGGCGTCCTTGGGGTACACCACCGCCGCGCCGCGCTTCATCGCCAGCGTGTAATCGGCGAGCAACGGCCGGAAGACGACGTACGGGGTGCCACCGCCTGACTTCACCACGTTCCCGTCGGGCCCGCCGATGATGTCGTCATGGTTCAGCGTGCCCCGGTGGGTATGGAAAGTCGCGCCTGCCCGCAGGGTTATCAGGTGACTGCGGCCCTTCGGGTCGGTCAGCTGCACTGGCTCACCTGGCGTCAGCGGCTTCATGGGGGTCCGTGCCGCGGTTTGGTCATGCTCGGTTATACCCCGGCGAAGGCGTGGTCCACGTCCCGGGTCGCCAGCACACCGAAAACCTGACCTGAGGGCTCGACCAGCAGGTACTCGGTGGCCGGAGCGCGGCGGATCGCGTCAAGCAGCGCCAGGCCTGACAGGTCGGCGGACAGCACCAGGTCCGGCTCGAGCGTCCGGGCGAGCGAGCCCGCCTCGATCCACGGGCGGCGCTGCGGCGGCGTCGCCATCACCGCGGTCTCGTTGACGATCGCGATCGGCTTGTCCTCGTGATCGACGACCACGACGGCCCGGGCCTGATTCTCCTCGGCGCGCCTGATCGCCTCGGCCACGGGAGTGTTCGCGGCCACCGAGACCGCCTTGCGGGCCAGCCGCCTGGCCTGCAACGTGGGCAGCCGCTCGCGGAACCTGGTCGCCTTGATGGCCTGCCCGGCCCCGGTCCACATGAAGGCGGCGATCACCGCCAGCCACACCACGGTCTCCAAGCCCCCGGCGCTCCCGTTCACCCGCCCGGTGACGAACGGGATGGCGAACAGGGCCACGGCGATCACCCGGCCGGCCCAGGCGGCGGCGATGGTCGAGGTGGCCGGGCGGCCGGTCAGCTTCCAGATCACGGCGCGCAGCATCCGGCCGCCATCCAGCGGCAGGCCAGGGAGCAGGTTGAAGATCCCGACCACCAGGTTGGCCCACCTGAGCTGGCTGACCAGCGTGCCCGCGATGGTGCCTGGCGGGACCACGCGCATCAGGCCGTAGCCGGCCGCGGCGAGCACCAGCGAGAGCGCCGGGCCCGCTGCCGAGACCAGAAACTCCCGGCCGGGCGTCTGCGGTTCCCGCTCGATTTCGGAGAATCCGCCGAGCGGGTAGAGCAGGATGCGGCGGACCGGCAGCCCGTATCCGCGGGCGACCACGCAGTGGCTCAGCTCGTGGATCAGGACCGACACGTACAGCAGGATGACAAACGCCGCCGCCACCACGAATCTGGTCGCGCCCTGCAGGGTCGCGGCGAGGTCGTTGGCGTAGATGAGGATGAAGACCCCGGCGACGATGAACCAGTACGGCGATATGTACACCGGGATGCCGAAGAAGCGCGCGATGACGATGCCGGGGCCGGCTTCACGGCGCCGCGGCGTCTCAGGCGTCGCGGGCGGCTTCTCCGGCGTCATGCTTGCCACACACCCGATGCTACGTGCCCATGCGGTCGCTCGGGTCGGTGCGCGCCTCAGCGAAGCCAGCCTGAACCGGGAGATCCCCCCGAATGTCGGTGCTGTGCCCTACGGTAGCGCTGTGGACGAATTGGTAGTGCTAGCCCCGGCGGCCGACTCCCCCGAACCTCCCGCGGCTGAGGCCCCGCGCGGCCCGGCTCTGTCGCCCTCCCGGGCGGCTGACTTCATGACCTGCCCGCTGCTTTACCGGTTCCGGGTCATCGACCGGCTGCCCGAGCCGCCCACCGTGGCGACCGCGCGCGGGACGCTGGTCCACGCCGCGCTGGAGAAACTGTTCGACCTGCCTGCCGCGGACCGGACCCGGGAGGCCGCGCGGGCGCTGGTGATCCCGGAGTGGGACCGGCTGGCGGCGGCCGCGCCCGAGCTGGCCGCGCTGTTCCCCGACGAGGCCGAGCGGGACAGCTGGCTCACGTCCGCGGCGGCGATCCTGGACGCGTACTTCACCCTGGAGGACCCGCGCAGGCTCGAACCCGCCGAGCGCGAGTGTTACGTGGAGACGACGCTGGACTCAGGACTGCGGCTGCGCGGCTACATCGACCGGCTCGACGTGGCCCCCAGCGGCGAGATCAGGATCGTGGATTACAAGACCGGCCGGGCGCCCAGGGAGGCCTACGAGGCCAGCGCACTGTTCCAGATGAAGTTCTACGCGCTGGTGATCTGGCGGCTGCGCGGCCAGGTGCCGAGGTTGCTGCAGCTGATGTATCTCGCCGAGGGTGAGGTACTGCGGTACGCCCCTGATGAATCCGATCTGCTCGCCACCGAGCGGAAGGTGATGGCGTTGTGGCAGGCCATCGAGCGGGCCGCCGCGGCGGGCGACTGGCGGCCGCGGCCGAGCAAGCTGTGCGACTGGTGCAACCACAAGGCGCTCTGCCCCGAGTTCGGCGGCACCCCGCCTCCGCTGCCCGAGCGACCTGTGGCGCCGGTACCGCGTTAGGACGGGGCGCTCGAGCCCGGGGCCGCGGCGGTCTCGAGATTGGCCGGGGTGTTCTCGGGGAAGTGGCAGGCCACCCGGTGGCCAGTGGCGAGTTCGGCCAGCGGCGGCTCCTGCGTCCGGCAGATCTCCTGCGCCTTCCAGCACCTGGTGTGGAAACGGCAGGCCGGCGGCGGGTTGAGCGGGCTGGGCACGTCGCCGACCAGCCTGATGCGCTGCCGCCGTTCCCGCTGGCCTGAGGCGCTGGTGAGCGGCTCAGGCACGGGCACCGCCGAGAGCAGCGCCACCGTGTACGGGTGCCGGGGCTTGGCGTACAGCTGGTCCCGGTCGGCGATCTCCACGATCTTGCCGAGGTACATCACCGCGACCCGGTCACTGATGTGCCGGACCACCGACAGGTCGTGCGCGATCACCACATAGGTCAGGCCCAGCTGGTTCTGCAGATCCTCGAGCAGGTTGATGACCTGGGCCTGGATCGACACGTCAAGCGCGGAGACCGGTTCGTCGGCGATGATCAGCTTGGGCCGCAGCGCCAGGGTCCTGGCGATCCCGATACGCTGCCGCTGGCCGCCAGAGAACTCGTGCGGGTAGCGGTTGTAGTGCTCGGGGTTGAGGCCGACGAGCTCGAGCAGCTCCTGCACGGCCCGCCTGGGTCCGCCCGGCGGCTTGACCTTCTGCAGCCGGAACGGGGCGCCGACGATGGCGCCGACCGTGTGCCGGGGGTTGAGCGAGGAGTACGGGTCCTGGAAGATCATCTGGATCTCACGGCGCAGCGGGCGCATCTGCCCCTGGCGCAGGTGCGTGACGTCGCGGCCGTCGATCACGATCTGGCCGCTGGTCGGCTCGTCCAGCCGGACCAGCAGGCGCCCGGTGGTGGTCTTGCCGCAACCGGACTCACCCACCAGCCCGAGGGTCTGTCCGCGCGTTACCGACAGGTCGATACCGTCCACGGCTTGTACCGCGCCGACCTTGTGCCGGAACACCGCCCCCCGGGTCACGGGGAAATGCCGGACCAGGCCGGTCACCTGAAGCAGCGTGTCACCGGCCGGTGCGCCGCCGACCGGGGCGGTCGGCGGCGTCTGGGTCTGCTCCGTCATGCTTCCACCCCGCCCAGTTCGCCTTGCGCCACCGAATCCCTCGCTTCACCGGCGGGATCCGTCACCTCGACCGGAAGCGCCCCGGCCTGGTCAGGAATCTGGCTGGCCTCCTCAGGGACCTCCCCGGCCGAGATCTCGGCCCAGAGCCGGACCCGATCGTCCGCGGTCAGGTGGCAGGCGGCCTCGTGTCCCAGGCTGGCCACTTCGCGCAGCGGAGGCACCTCGGTGTCACAGCGCCCGTGGGTCAGGCCGGTGTACTGGCAGCGCGGGTGAAACGGGCAGCCGGGCGGGACCCTGATCAGGCTGGGCGGCGTGCCGGGGATGGGGATGAGCCGGGTGGTCCGCTCCCGGTCCATCCGCGGCATCGACGACAGCAGTCCCCAGGTGTACGGATGACCGGGGCGGCCGAAGATGTCCTTGGAGGTGCCGTACTCGGCTACCCGGCCCGCGTACATCACCAGGATGTCGTCGGAGAGCTCGGCGACGACGCCGAGGTCGTGGGTAATGATGATGACCGCCGACCCGAACTCCGACTGCAGGTCAGAGATCAGGTCGAGGATCTGCGCCTGGACCGTGACGTCGAGGGCCGTGGTCGGCTCGTCCGCGATCAGCAGTTCCGGGTCGCAGGACAACGACATCGCGATCATCGCCCGCTGCCGCATGCCGCCGGAGAACTGATGCGGATAGTCATCCACCCGGACGGCCGGCTGCGGGATTCCGACCCGGCCGAGCAGGTCCACGGCGTGCTTTCGGGCCTCGGCCTTGCTGACCTTGTTGTGGATCCGGTACGCCTCGATGATCTGGTTGCCCACGGTGTAGTAGGGGTGCAGGGCGGACAGCGGGTCCTGGAAGATCATTGCCATCTTGCTGCCACGCAGCTCACGTATCCGGGTGCTGCTCGCGCCGACCAGTTCCTCACCCTTCAGCTTGATCGAGCCGGTGATCTGGGCACTGGTCCCCTGATGCAGGCCCATGATGCCCATGCTGGTGACGCTCTTGCCCGAGCCTGACTCGCCGACGATGCCAAGCGTCTGGCCGCGTTCCAGGCTGAACGAGACACCGTCGACGGCCTTGACCAAGCCGTCGTCGGTCGGGAAGTGGATGCGCAGATCGCGCAGCTCGAGCAGGGCGTCAGCGGGCATCAGATCCGTACCCTCGGGTCGACGACCGCGTACAGGATGTCCACGATCATGTTGGCCAGCACGATGAATAGCGAGGCGATCATGACCACGCCCATGATCTCGGGCAGGTCCTGGTTCTGGATGGCCAGGATGGTGAAATCGCCGAGGCCCGGCAGCGAGAAGGTGTACTCGGTAAGGACCGCGCCGCCGAGCAGCAGGCCAAGGTCCAGGCCGAAGATCGTGACGATGGGCGTCAGCGCGGCCCGCAGCCCGTGTTTGATCACTACCCGGCGTTCAGGAACCCCCTTGGCTCTGGCCGTCCTGATGTAGTCCTCCCCCATCGTTTCCAGCATCCCCGCCCTAGTCAGCCGGGCGTACAGGGCCGCGTAAAGAAAGGCTAGCGTCACCCAGGGCAAGACGAGGTTACGCGCCCAGAGCAGCGGATTCGCCGTGATGGCCACAAAATGCACATTGGGGAAGATCGACCACTTGTAGCTGAAGAGCTCCAGGGAGATCAGCCCGGTGAAGAACACGGGCAGCGACACCCCGGCCAGCGCCATCGTCATCGAGAACCGGTCGAAGAAGCTGCCCCGGCGCAGCGCGGACAGCACGCCGATGGATACCCCGCCGGTGACCCAGAGAACGGCCGCCCCGATGGCTAGCGACAGCGTGACCGGAGCGTCACTGACCAGCTGCGGCCAGACCGGCTGCTGGTTGCGGAACGAATATCCGAAACACGGGAACGGGCAGTAGCTGACGTTGGTGCCATCGCTGTAGTGGACACCGAACACGATTCCCTTGATGTAACGGCCGTACTGCAGGTACAGCGGCGCGTTCAGGCCGAGCTTGACCTCGACTGCCTCGATCTCCGAGGGGATGGGGTTGCGGCCCACGTACTGCGCGGCGAGCTGGTAGGCGGTCTGCCCGGCCAGCCGCGGCACGAGGAAGAAGATCGCGAACGTGATCATGCTGACCAGGATCAGCAGGAACACCGTCATGATAAGGCGCCGGATGATGAAGAAGATCATCGCGTGTGACGCCGCCGCCGGCCGGGGCTGGATGTTCCCCGGCCGGCGACGGCGACTTCACCTGCTCTCTGCTACTCGGACCACTGATGAGGGCGCACCCGGCTATGCCCTGGTGCTATCGGTCAGGACTTAACGCCGAGCACCGCATAGTTGAACATGCCGTAGTACGCCTGCCAGTAGACGTTGGTCAGCGCCGGCGGCCGGTAGAGCAGCGCCTTCGCGTAGATCAGGGGCACGATGGCGGCGTCGCCCATGATCTGCTTGTCGATCGTGGACCAGATCGCCGTCCTGGCCGCGCCGGTGAGCGTCGACGACTTGGCGAAGTCGCTGTTGACCACCGGATCGCTGAGCGACGAGATGTTGGTGTTGCCGGTGGGAGCAATGGAGTTCCCGTTGCTGAGCTCGTCGAGGAAGCCGAAGCCGTTCGGCCAGTCGGCGCCCCAGCCGCCCATGGCCATGGCGATCTTGTGCGAGCTCATGTAAGCCGGCGCACCCGCGAAGTCGGTGTAGTAGCTGCCTGACGGAAATCCCTTGAGCGTCAGTTTGATGCCGACCAAAGCCAGCGCGGCCTGTATCGCGGTAGCGGCCGCAGTCTCCTTCGTCCGGTCGGCGCGGTAGGCCAGGCTGGTGCTGAAGCCGTTGGGCTGGCCGCAGAGCGCTAGCTGCTGCTTGGCCGCGCTGACGTCGCCGGTTGGCTGGGTCACCGCGTTGTACAGGTCGAACTTCTGGTAGCCGATGATGTTCGGCGGCATGAGGGTGCTCGCGATAGCCCCGCCCGCGACGGGACCGCCGTAAGCGTCATCCGTGGTCTGCTTGTTCACCGCGAACTCGATCGCCTCACGGCAGTGCAAGTTGTTCAGCGGCGCCACCTTGGTGTCCAGGTAGGTGAAGAACGCGAATCCGGTGAACGGGTTGTCGGCATTGGCCTTGAGCGTCGGGCTGGACAAGATCCTGGCCTGCGCCGCGGGCGCGACGCCGGTGCCAGCCGCGTCCACGTCGATGTCTCCGGCCATGAGCCGGTTGTCGATGTCCTGCTGGTTCACGTTCAGGTTAACAACGATCTTGCTCGCCAGCTGCTTGGCATTGGGGTCCGTCGCCGGGTTCCACTCGGGGTTCGGCACCATGATGAGCTGCTTGTTCAGCGCGTAGCTCTGGAACTTGTACGGACCGGTGGACAGCGGGTGCAGCTGGTAGTTGCTGCCGGTGTCCGCAGATGGCGGAACGGGGGCGCTGTTCGGGAACGCGAGCACGTAGGGCAGGTCAGGGAACGGGGACACCAGGTGGAACACGATCGTGGTCGCGTTCGGCGTGTCGACAGAGGTCAGGCCCATGATGTTCTTGGCCCGGTCCTTGTAGGGGCCCGGGTAGCTCGGGTCCCCGAGCAGCACCTGGTAGTAGGTCGGCCCGTTGGCCATCACCGACCGGTCATAGGTGCGCTCGATCGCGTACTTCACGTCCTGTGAGGTGGCAACCGTGCCGTTCTCGAACTTGACATCCGACTGCAAGTGGAACGTCCAGGTCAGCCCGTGGTCGCTCGTTGTTCCCATGTCCGTCGCGAAGTCCGGTACGAGCTGCAGGCCGCAGGTGCCCGGGCACGACTTGTACGTGAACATCGGCATGGAGTCCAACCGGTCAAAGTTCAGCACCCACGCGTAGTACGTATTGCCCGGGTCGAAGGAGTCCGGCGTACTGCTGTCGTCGAAGGTGAGCGTCCCTCCCTTGGTGGTCGAGGGGTTGACCACCTGGGTCGTGCCTGCGTTGTACACCGCCGTCGTCCCGGCGGGTGACGAACCGCCGCTGCTACTGCTGCTGCTGCTGCTGCAGGCCGCGATCCCGAGTGCTGCGACGACGCTGACGGCCGTGGTGGCCATAATCCTGCGTCTCTTCATATGTTGGAACGCCTCCTGTACTCAATCACGTCAGGGCTGCGCACTGACTGTCACCGGCTCCTCGGATCCAGTGCGTCACGCAGTCCATCACCGAATAGGTTGAATGCCATAACCGTGATAAAGATTGCGATCCCGGGCACGAGCATGAACTCGGGATCGATGTAGTAGTAACCGTTGGTCACCGCGCTGGAGAGCATCTGTCCCCAGGTGGGTGTGGGCACGTACAGCCCGACGCCGAGGTAGTCCAGGGCCGCCTCGAACAAGATGTTGGTCGGGATAAGCAGCGTCGCGTACACCAGCATCGGCGCGAACAGGTTCGGCAGGAGCTCGCGGAACAAGATGTACGGGCCGCGCGCGCCCAGGCTGCGCGCCGCGTCGACGAACTCCCGCTCGCGCAGGGACAGCGTCTGGCCGCGGATGATCCGGCCCATGTACGGCCAGTTGAAGAAGCCGATCACGAAGATGAGAAGCGCGATCCGCAGCGAGTTACCTGACAGCCCGAACGCGCTGCTCGGGACGACGCCGACCAGCGCTAGCGCGAACACCAGCAGGGGGAAGGCGAGGAACACGTCCATGGCCCGGGCGATCAGCGCGTCCACCCAGCCGCCGAAGTAGCCGGCGATCACGCCGAAGAAGGTGCCGATGCCGACCGCAAGCGTAGTGGCCAGGAAGGCGATGAGCAGCGAGTACTGGGCGCCGACCACGATCCGGGCCAGCACGTCCCGCCCGGTCTCCGGCTCGACCCCGAGCGGATGAGCCAGGCTGATCCCGCCGAACGAGCCGGTGGGGCGCAGGAAGGTGGGATCGATCAGGTTGGCGTGGTAGGTGTCCGGATTCTGCACCACATGCGGGCCGATGATCGCGACCAGGATCAGGATGACGACGACGATGCCGCCGCCCATCGCCACCTTGTCCCGGCGCAGCCGGAGCCAGGCAATCTGTCCGAGCGACCGCCCGACGATGTCCTTGGTCGCGACAGGCGACCCCGCCCCGGGCCCGGAACCCCCGGGACCTGTCGAGACGTCAATGGGCACGGCCATCGTGAAACCTATCTGTTGCTCGGATTAAAGGCGTCCACCGCAGCGCGACCCCCGCTAGCGAGTCTCCCCGTGCACCGCCATGGACGCCTCGGCCTATACCTAGTGAGGTTGCGCTATTTCGCGCATGGGTACCAGCCCCGCGCGGCACTCGTAGCTCGATCGTGATTAAACTCGTGCCGTTTTGTCATCGAGTGTGACATTCGATGCGTGTGGGGCTGGAGGGAGCAGCGTCGCTAGTGGGATTGAGGTAGCGCATCCTGACTGACGCGCAGAAAACCGGCAAATAGCGGCGGATAAGGATGGCGAACGAAAACTTTGGTTCAGGTAATGCCGTGGCGGCGCAAGATGTCCGCGACGTCCCCAAGATCGTCATCGTCGTCTCGGGCGGCGGCCTTGCCCTTGCGCGCCTTGACCGGAGCCTTCGCGGGCACCGTGGCCGGTTCCCGCGAAGACCCAGCGACCCCCGGAGCCGTGGTGGCCAGCTGCCGCGATCCGGCGGCGGGCAGCGGGCCGGCGGCACCGCCTGCCGACGAGGCGGCCGGCGTTTCCTTCTTGCGCTTGGTGCCCCGGCGCCGTCGCAGGCCGCCGGACACGAAGAGAAGGAGTACCGCCACCCCGGCCAGCGCGATCCCGGACCACACCCTGGTGGAAAACACGAAGCCGGTCGCAAAGTCGCCGATGGCGATCCCGATCTTCCAGAACATCTCGATCGCGCCGGTGAGATAGGCGGCCAGCGGCAGCAGGGACCAGCCCGCTCCGCGCAGGCCTGCGCTGATGCCGCGCCGCCGCATCGCGAGGTAGCTCAGCACCAGGCCCAGCCCGGTCAGTCCCCCGCACAATGGCAGCCAGGCGATCTTGTCGTAAGTGGACATGCGCGCCTCCCGCGGTTCTGCTTGCAGTCTAAGCCGTGCCGGGCGTGCAAGGCTCTGGTGCTAACCCCCGAAGCGCCCGGGGGGCCGCCCCCAGGGGTTTAGCCCTTCACCCGCACTCCTTCGGGGCCCGCCTGAAGATCGAGCAGCGAACGCACCACGATCCGGCCAGGTGCCTCCTCGATCGGGATCAGCGACGGGACGGCGATGACGCGGCAGCCGGCGGCCTGCGCCGAGGCCACGCCGTTAGGCGAATCCTCCAGGGCGACGCAACGGCCAGGCTCCACCTCAAGCAGCTTGGCCGCGAGCAGGTAGGGCCCGGGGTCAGGCTTGGTCGCGCTGACGTCGTCGGCGCACACCAGCGCGTCGAACCGCATGCCGGTGCTGGCCAGCACCACGTCCATGAACCGGCGATCGGAAGAGGTCACGAGCGCGCGCGGCAGGCCCGCCGCCGCGACCGAGGCGAGCAGCTCGCGCGCGCCGGGCCGCATTGGCACGCCGTGGTCGCGGACCCGCCCGGCGATCTCGGACATGAGCCACTCGGCGACCACCTCGGGGGGCGCCGGCCTGGCCGCCTTCGCGAGCAGGTAACGCACCGTGTGGCCCAGGCTGCCGCCGAGCAGCTGCCGCTGGTCCGACGTGGTCCAGTCAGCACCGAGCCTGGCCATGACCGCGGTCTCGGCCTCGAGCCACAGCGGTTCGGAGTCGACAAGCAGCCCGTCCATGTCGAACAGCACGGCGGCGTCACTCATAGGCTGAAGTATGTCGCCCCAGGATGGTGCACGATGATGGCGGTTCCCCCGCCAGCGTGATACGGGCCGATTTGCCTGACCGCGGCGGACACGGCGGCCGGTCACCCACTGAGCAAGGCTGAGCACGTAGGCTGTTACCGGACGGCTTGCGATCTTCCGGGGAGGTGGCGACTCATCGAGTTCAACGACATCGGCGAACTTGCTTCTCCGTTCGCCATCGCCGGTTTCGAGGGCTGGAATGACGCGGGGGAAGCGGCCAGCGGGGTGGTCAATCACCTGGGCATCGCCTGGCAGGCGACCCCGATCGGCGCCATCGACCCCGAGGACTTCTACGACTTCCAGGTCAACCGGCCGGTGGTCGAGATCGAGGACGGCCACACCCAGCGCCTGATCTGGCCGACGACCAGGATTTCCCTGGCCCGCGCCCGGTCGGCCGACCCGACCGTGCCGCCCACCGGCCTATCCCGGGACGTCGTCCTCGTGCACGGCATCGAGCCGAACATGCGCTGGCGGGCGTTCAGCGAGGAACTTGTGCAGGGCCTGGAAAGCCTCGGCGTGGATCTCATCATCCTGCTCGGCGCGCTGCTCGCCGATGCACCGCACACCCGCCCGGTACCGGTGTCCGTGGGGGCGTCGAATACGGCTCTGGCCGTCGATGTCGGCGTCGGCCGGGTGGACTACAAAGGACCCACCGGGATCGTCGGGGTGCTCCAGCACACCTGCACCGGGGCGGGCATCCCAGCCGTCTCGCTGTGGGCCCAGGTCCCGCACTACGTGGCGCAGCCGCCGAGCCCGAAGGCCACGCTGGCTCTCCTGCGCGGGGTCGAGGACATCCTGGACGCACCGCTGCCGATGGCCGACCTGCCGGAGGAAGCCCGCGCCTGGGAGCGCGGCGTGGATGAGCTCGCCCAGCAGGATTCAGAGGTCGCCGACTACGTGCGGACGCTGGAAGAGGCGAAGGACGCGATGGAGCTGCCCGAGGCGAGCGGAGACGCGATCGCCCGGGAGTTCGAGCGCTATTTCCGGCGGCACGGTGGCGGCGAATCACTGGGTCCAGGCGGTATCTGAACGCCTCAGTCAGACCGGAGGCCAGGGAACGGCAGGCCAGTCCGTGGGCGGGTAGGGATGGACACGATGCTTCAGCAGCGTGTCCATCCTGATCTTGGTGGCGTCGATTTCGCTCGCACTGATCAGCGGGGCAAGCTCGTCGGTCAGGGCGCCCTCGGTGAATTCCGCGTTCAGGCGGCGCAGTGCCTCCAGCGAGCGCCGGGGCAGTGTCTTACCCCGCCACTGCCACAAAACGGTGCGCAGCTTGTAATCCTCGGCGAAGCAGACCCCGTGATCGCAGCCGTACAGATGCCCGTCGGCTACCGGCAGCAGGTGACCAATCTTCCTGTCGGCGTTGTTCACCACGGCGTCGAACACGGCCATGTCGCGCAGCCCGGCATGATCGGCGCGGCGGGACAACGCGATCAGGTCCACGTCCGTGTCGTGGTCGATCCACAGCTGGCACATACCGGGACCGAACGGCCCGTCCCGCAGCACGGTGGGCGGCACCACATCCCAGCCCGCGGCGCGGGACACGGCGTAGGCCGCGACCTCCCGGCCCGCCAGCGTGCCGGTGGGGAAGTCCCACAGCGGACGCTCGCCGGCGACCGGCTTGTAGACGCAGGCAACCCGGTCCTCCTGGCTGTTCTGGCGCTTATGGCCCCTGGAGTCGGCCAGCTTGCGCTCCGGAACGCTGATCGTGCAGTACAGCGTCGCGTTGGACGCGTCGACCAAACGCCCTTCGACCTCTAGTTTCCCGCTCGATAGCAGCTCGAGCGCGGCCTGCTCGCCGTCGTCGTCCGGTCCTGATCGCTTCGGGTCAAGCATGGCCGACGCGGTGACCGTTCTGTCGCGGGCAGACATGTCCGTCGGTATCCAGCGGCAGACCGCAGAGCGGGCACGGCGGCCGGCCGGCCTGGACGATCTTGGCGGCGCGCTGGGCGAAGGCGCGCGCGGCCTCCGGCGTGATCCGCACCCGAAGCACTCCGGGCCCGTCCGCGGGCAAGTCCTCGGCCAGCGGCTCGACCGGCTCATCGGATTCTTCCTGCGCCTCGATGACGACCATACCGCCTTCGCCATCCCAGGCCAGGGCGATCGCACCTACCCGGAAGTCCTCGAGCAGCGGCAGGTCGAGCGGCGCGTCGTCCGGCAGCCCGGTGGGCGTGACGGCAGGCACCTCCGGCGACCCGCCGGTGCGCCTGAGCACTTCGTCAAGTAGCTCGTCGATGCGTTCGGCGAGCAAGCTCACCTGGAATTTCTCCAGTACGACACTGGTCACACGACCGCTGGAGGTGGCCTGCAGGTAGAAGATCCGTTCCCCAGGCTGCCCGACCGCGCCGGCCACGAACCTGTCCGGCGGGTCATAGAAATAGACCGGCATAGTCCTATCCTCGCGTGTCCGCCGATTGCTGGCGAGCTGAAGTGGGGTCCGAGGGGCTTACCACGACGGGCCGCCTGCCCGACCCGTTGGCGCTGTCGGCTCCGCCGGACCCGCCGCCGACGGCCGCATCGCTGGCCGCGCTGCCGCGGCCGTGCCCGCCGTGTGGCATAAGATCATCCATGCCACCTCCTCTGTCGTTCATCCGGACCAGGAAGGGCCGCATCGGCGTATACCTAATTACGGTTAGTGAGCACGGATCTGCCTGGATTCGCTGGCTCTGGTCGAGGTGCAATCCCAGGCTATCGGCCACGATGGCCTTGATGACATCACCGTGCGAACAGATGAGATAGGTAGCGTCCTGGCCGAGCCTGGCATTCCATTCCCTGACCGCGGCGACCGCCCGGTGCTGCATGCCTGGCATCGACTCACCTTCCGGACCAGGGAACGTCACCGCGCTCGGGTGTGCTTGCACCACGCGCCATAGCCGCTCCTGCGCCAGCTTCTTCAGTGGCTTGCCGGTCCAGTCCCCGTAGTGGCATTCCCCCACCCGGTGCTCGGTGAGGACCGGCTGGCCGTCCCTGGTCGCCGCGATCGCCGCCGCCGTCTGCTGGCAACGTTCCAGCGGGCTGCTGACAATGGCGTCAAGTGGCAGCGGGGCAAGCCGGGCCGCCAGCGCAGCCGCCTGGGCCCGGCCCCGGTCATCGAGCGATATGCCAGGCGTCCATCCGGTCAGCACGTGGCCGGTCGTCGCGGTGAGCCCGTGCCGGACCAGCAGAAGCGTCGTCACGTTGTCCGACTCTAGCCGGTCCTGTTACCCCGAAGAGGCGGCTCCCCGGCCAGGAGCGCGGGACGCGGCTACTCCACCGGAGTCAGCCCGCGCGGGTCGTCCTGCAGGACGAATATCGCGGACCCGAACTCCAGCCGGTCCCCGGCTCGCACCGGGACGGTCTCCCGGACCAGCCAGCCGTTCAGCCTGGTGCCGTTGTGGGATCCGAGGTCGCTGAGCAGCCAGCCGCCGACGCCGCGCACCAGTTCGGCGTGCCGCCGGGACACCGACAAGTCAGCCAGGCAAAGGTCGCAGTCACGAGTCCGCCCGATGGTGAAGCGGTCACCGCGGCCCGGCGGGAAGAAAAGCGGCGCCGGCCTGGCCGCCGATCCGGGCGCCCGGACAGGCTGGCCAGGCACAGCGCCCGGCCCGGACCCGGGGAACGAGCCGAACCCGTGGCTCTGGCCGGGTTCGTAGCCCGGACCTGACCCGGGGAACGGACGGGAGCCGCCGTACCTGAGCACCTGATCTGGATCCCGGCTCGGGTGTCCAGGGAGCCGCACTGTCCGCAGGACGGTCCTGAGCCGGGCCAGCAGCCGGACCCGCCGGGGAGGCAGGTCGGTGAACAGGTTCGCCAGCTGACCGTGATTACGCGCGTCCAGGGCGGTCTGCATGCGGTACACGAAAGTCTCGTGCGAGAGCCGGCCCTCGACGAACTCGTTCCTCAGCTCGTTGATCGCGTGGTCGCGATCCGCATCGGAGACACGGAGAGATTCGGGTGTTGTGGGCGTGTCCGCCGTCGACCCTCCCATGAATGGAGTATCGGCATCATCCGCCCGAAGGGCAAGGGCCGGCCGCCGATAGCCACCGGCCTCTTACCTGGGCTAGGGCGTTTGCTCTCCGCTGCGTCCGGCGGCGATCATGGTCGAGCTGCCGACGGCCGCACCGTCTGGGGTCTGCAGCGGGAAGTGGCAGGCGGCCACGTGGCCCGGGCCGAAGGAGCGCAGCTCGGGCTCCTCGGCGGCGCAGCGGTCCTGGGCGAACGGGCACCTGGTGCGGAACCGGCACCCGGACGGCGGGTTCACCGGGCTGGGCAGCTCGCCCTTGATGGTGGTACCGGTCTTGGCTCGCTCCGCGGTCGGATCGGGCACCGGGATGGTGGCGATCAGGCCTGCCGTGTACGGATGCGCGGCCCGGTGGTAGATGTCATCCCCTGAGCCGAGCTCGACCATCTTGCCCAGGTACATGACGCCGATCCGGTCAGCCATGTACTTGACCACCGCGAGGTCGTGCGAGATCACCACGTAGGTCAGGCCGTGCGAGGCCTGTAGCCGCTTCATCAGGTTCAGCACCTGCGCCCTGATCGACACGTCAAGCGCGCTGACCGGCTCGTCCGCCACGACGAGCCTGGGGTTCACGGTGAGCGCCCGGGCCAGGCCGATGCGCTGGCGCTGGCCGCCGGAGAATTCGTGCGGGTAGCGTTCCACCGCGTTCCTCGGCAGCCCGACCTCGCTGAGCAGCTCGAAGACACGTTCCCGCTGCGCGCGCTTGCTGCCGATGTGCTGGACGGCGAGCGGCTCGGCGATGATGGTACCGACCCGCATCCTGGGGTCCAGCGAGGATTGCGGATCCTGGAACATCAGCTGCAGGTCGCGGCGCTTGCGCCGCAGATCGGCTCGATGCAGCTTGGATACGTCTTCGCCGTTGACCGAGATCGAGCCGGAACTCGGCCGTTCCAGGGCCACAATCAGCTTACCGATCGTGGTCTTGCCGCACCCCGACTCGCCGACCAGGCCGAACGTGGTGCCGGCCGGGACGGCGAAGGAAACGTCCGAGACGGCCTTGACGCTCGAGACCCGGCGCTGCAGGATAGCGCCGGAGGTGATGGGGAATTCCTTGACCAGGTTCCGCAGCTCAAGCAGCGGGGCCACGCCATTGCCGTTCGCCGCGGCCACCTCGACGCGTCGCTCGGTAACCTCCAGGCGCCCGTCGGCCGTCTCGGTCAGGCCGGCCGCCACCACCACCACAGCCGCGTCCTCAGCGTCCGCCGGTTCCTCGGCGGTCACGGGCTGGGCCTCCGGCGCCTCCGACGCGGCTTCGGACGGGCCGGCGTCAGCCAGCGAGGCGTCGGCGACGTAGCCGATCTTGTCACTGGCCGCGGCCTCGTTCAGGCTGGTGGCGTCCGATCCCACCAGGCCGGTGCTGGCGGCGTCCGGACCGCCCTGGCCGATCACCGCCAGCGTGAGCGGGCCGTCCACCGGGTGCCAGCAGGAGAACCTGTGCTCGAACGTCTTCCCGGCCAGGGACGGCTCTTCGGCCCGGCACTTGTCCGTGGCCCGGGTGCACCGGGCCGCGAACCGGCAGCCCTGCGGCAGATGGGCCAGGTCGGGCGGCAGGCCGGGAATGGCGTGCAGCGCCTTTTTCGTGTCCTGATTCAGCTGCGGGATCGAAGCGAGCAGCGCCTGGGTGTACGGATGGTGCATCTCCTCGAAGAGGACGGCGGCGTCGGCCGTCTCCACCACCCGGCCCGCGTACATCACGTTGACCCGGTCGGCGTGCCCGGCGATCACGCCCATGTCGTGCGTGATCAGCAGCATCGCCATGCCGAGCCGGTCCTTCAGGTCCCTGAGCAGGTTGAGGATCTGGGCCTGAATGGTGACGTCGAGAGCCGTCGTCGGCTCGTCGGCGATGAGCAGCTTGGGCTCGCAGGCCAGCGCCATGGCGATCATCACGCGCTGCCGCAGGCCGCCGGACAGCTGGTGCGGGTAGTCCTTGAGCCGCTCCTTCGGCCGGGGCAGGCCGACCAGGTTCAGCACTTCCACGGCCCGGTCGAGCGCTTCGGCCTTGGAGGCGTTCCTGTGCAGCCGCACCGGCTCGGCGACCTGGTAACCGATGGTCTTGGTCGGGTCGAGCGAGGTCAGCGGATCCTGGAAGATCATGGCGATGTCGTTGCCCCGGATCCGACGCAGCTCTTCGTCTTTCAGGCCCACGATCTCGCGGTCGTTGAGCTTGATCGAGCCGCTGACGATCGAACCGCCCGGGGGCAGCAGGCCCATGATCGACAAGCCGGTCATGGACTTGCCGCAGCCTGACTCCCCGACGACGCCGAGGGTCTCGCCGGCCTCGACCTGCAGATCGACGTTGCCCACGGCCTGCACGACGGAGCTTGTGAGCTTGATGTGCGTCGACAGGTTCTGGATATCAAGGACTGGGGCCATCTGGCCGGCTACCTCTCGTTCGTGGTGACTTCGGTGATCATCGCGCCTGCGCCGCAGGCCCAGGCCATTACCGGCGTCTGAGCCTTACGTCCATCGAGTCGCGCAGCGCGTCACCGATGAAGTTCAGCGCCATCACGGTCAAGACGATGCAGGCCCCCACCGGATAGATCAGCCACCAGTAGCCGTCCTGCAGGAACGCGACGCCGTTGGAAAGCTGGTCACCCCAGTCCACATTCGGGTAGTGCAGGCCGAAGCCGAGGAAACCGATGTAGGCGACGGCCAGGATGGCGTCCGCGACCTGGAAGGTCACGTTCACGATGACGACGCCGAGCGCGTTGGGGATCAGGTGCCTGCTGATCAGCCGCCAGGGGGTTGCGCCGGCCGTGCGCGCGGCCAGGACGAAATCTCGTTCCCTCAACGTGAGCACTTCACCGCGGACCAGCCGGGCCGGGACTGGCCAGGCAAAGAGGCCGATGACCAGGCTCAGCGACAGCACCGTGGCGCCGAACCTCACCGCCAGGATCAGGACCACGAACAAGAACGGGATGGAGAGGAACACGTCGACGACGCGCATCATGATCGAGTCGATGATCCCGCCGGCCAGGCCCGCGACGGCGCCCCACAGCGTGCCGACCACGATGGCGACGAACGCGGCGAAGAAGCCGATCTCCAGCGCGGCCTGGCCGCCCAGCATCATGCGGCCTAGTTCATCGAACCCCAGGGTGTCAGTGCCGAGCAGGTCCGACCCGGACGGCGGCAGGTTTGCGTTGATGTCGTTGGTGTTGAGCTGATTGGTGTGATAGATGTACGGACCGACAAAGCAGAAGAGCACAAAGAAGAGGAGTATGCCGAAGCCGACGACGGCGAGCCGGTTGCTGGTGAACTCGCGCAGCGCGAGCCGCCATCCGCTCTGGATCGCTCCTACCTGACCGCCCTCAGCCTCGAAAGCCCGCTGTATGTCCGTCTGCGGCATCGATGGTATCGCCATGGCCTGCTCCTTTCCCTCTAGCCTGGCCGGTCAGGCCAGCCGGATGCGCGGGTCGGCGACGGTCAGCGCCAGGTCCGCGATCAGGTTTCCGACGACGACAAGAACGGCGCCCACCAGCGTGTAGGCGAGCATGACCGGATAGTCCGCCTTGCCCAGGCTGTTGAAGAAGAGCAGCCCAAGCCCGGGGTAATTAAACACAACCTCGGTGAGCACATTGCCGGCCAGCAGGATCGGCAGCGAGATGCCGATCAGCGTCACCATCGGCAAGCTGGCGTTGCGGACCAGGTGCCGGCTCAGCACGAGCCGCTCCGGCAGGCCCTTGGCCCGCGCCACCTTGATGTAGTCCTGGGCCAGGACCTCCATCGACGAGGACCGCATGTACCTGGAGAAGCTGGCCACGGTGACGGCCGTGAGCGTGAGGATCGGCAGCGCCATGGAGTGCCAGTCCCCCATGATCACCCAGACCGAGTTGGACTGGCTCGCCTCGAAGCTGAAGATCGGGAACGTGAGCGCGAACACCTGGATCAGGATCAGCCCGAGGAAGAACGACGGCATCGAGTACAGGATGAAGGCGGCGCTGGTGGCCACGTTGTCCCCGATGGAGTTGCGCTTGACCGCCTGGAAGATGCCGAGCGGCAGGGCGATCACGATGGCGAGCAGCAGCGAGATCCCCGACAGGTAAGCACTGCGCCCAGCGCGCTCCTTGAGCAGCGCCACCACGGTCTGGTTGTCCGGGTAGGAGAAGCCCAGGTTGCCGTGCAGGCAACCGTTGACCCAGCGCACGTACTGCACGACGAGCGGGTCGTCGTAACCGTTGTCCTTGTTCCACGCGACGATGGCGGTTGGTTTGGCGCTCAGTCCGAGCACGTCCCTGGCCGGCGACGGGTAAATCGCGTGCAGCAGAACGAAGATGAAGATGGACACGCCGATGACCACCACGACCGAGGTGACGATCCGGCGTGCTAGGTAGGTGACCATTCTCCTGCCTTCCCTCCGCGGCGATCCGCCGCGAACCGGACGGTGACACCGTAGGCCATATGTCCATGTATCGCCCGAACCGCTGCCCTGGTCTCCGGTGTACCACCGGAGACCAGGGCAGTCCAGCGCCCGAGGAGGTTACTTCGTGAAGAACCAGTACTCTGGCGTCGCGTAGTACTGCGTGAGGTTCTCGAACGACGCCTGCGTACCGGAGATGCTGGTCTTCCAGGCCCAGATGTAATCCGGGTTCGGCTGGAACTGCACCGGCTGGTTCATGGTGAGGAACGAGGCTTCGTTCTTCACCGCCGTCGGGTCACCGCCGGAGATGGAGGCGTTGATCAGGGCATCGGCGGTCGGGTTGCTGTAGTCGCCGATCTGGTTGGTCCCGCCGGTGTTGAACAGGCCGAACGTGGTCGCGTACGGCACGTCGGTCTCACCGCCGAAGTCCTCCATCGCCCACTTGTTCTCGTTCGCCGGAGCGGACGGGTCCAGGTAGTTGGAGATCATGTAGTTGAAGTTGCTGCCGGACAGGGTGATCTTGATGCCGGCCTGCAGCGCCTTCGACACGAAGTCGGTGGCCTGGTAGCCGATCAGGGCCGGCGCGGTGCTGTAGATGTAGTTGAACGCCAGCTTGGTGCCCGCGGGAATGCCCGCGCCGCACTCGCCGGCCGCCGTGCCCGGCTTCGCGCAGCTGTCGGTTCCGCCGGAGACCACGGTCCAGCCGTTGCTCTTCAGGATGCTTTCCGCGGTCGACACGCTGAACGGATACGGGTCGGTCGCCGCGTCAGCGGGCAGGTACGGGCTCTGCGGGTAGGCCGGGATGGGGCCGTAGGCCTGAGCGCCCGCCTTGTGCATGAACGCGTTGATCCAGCCCTGCTGGTCCACGAGATGCGCCAGGGCCTGGCGGACGTACAGCTGGCTGATGATGTTGTTGAAGTCGCCGGTCTTGTCCTTGAAGTTGTAGTTGGCGAAGGTCATGCCGAAGTCAGGCTCGCCGACGTAGTTGTAACCGCCGCGCAGGATCTGCGACAGCTGCGGTACGTCGTCCTGCGGGATGTAACCCAGGTCGATGCTGCCCGACTTGACCGCGTTGAACTCGGCCGTGTCCGAGGTGAACGGAACACCCTGGAAGCTGGACATCTTCGCCACGTGCGGGCCGCCGTAGGTGGTGTTGGGCACCATCGTGAAGCCGCCGCTCGTGGTGTTGTAGGCGGTCAGCTTGTACGGCCCGTCGACGACCTGCCAGAGCGGGTTGGTCGCGTAGGTGCTCAGCGACTTGGACTGGGCGGTCAGGAAGGCGAAGACCTTCGCCATGGTGGCCGGGGTCCAGCCGGACGGCGGGACAACCGAGCCGGTGGCTGAGGTCTTGGCCCACAGGAAGCTCGGCAACGGGATCAGCGGTCCCTGGCCGAGCAGGTCATTGGTGAAATAGCTCGGGTTGACCGCGGACTTGAGGTTCATGACCAGCGTGGTCGAGTTCGGCTCCGACGTGCTGACCAGGTTGTCCGGGAAGTGGCCGGGCACGTAGCCCTCCCAGTTCGCCGGGGACGCCTTGAGCCCGGCCTTCATCAGGTCGATGTAGAAAAGCAGGTCGTTGGCGGTGATGGGCTGACCGTTCGACCACTTGTAGCTGCTCTTCAGCGAGACCGTCACCGTCTTGTCACCATTGGTGTAGGTGGCCGGGTTGGCGATGCTCATCGCCGGATCGAGCTCGGGGACGACGCCGTTCACCGTCCAGTAGAGCGGCCGCCACATCTCCCAGATGAAGCTGAAGTTGTTGAACACCGTGTTGGAGGCCGACGGCACGAGCGGCAAGATCCAGTTCGGGGAGGCACCGGGCGGAATCGCCCAGCTCACGGTCCCCGCCTTCTGGGTACCTGTCGCCTGCGCAGGCACCGACCCGATCGCGCCGGGAGGCGTGACGGCCCCGCCCTGGGTGTTGGTCGATCCGCCGCTGGTGGTACTGCTGCTGCTACAGGCGGCAAGCGCGGTGATGCTCGCCACTCCGAGGACGAGCGCCCCGATGCTCCTGCTTCGGATCTTCATCATCGGCCCTCCCTCCTCGCGCTGTTCGCGCTTCTGGTCCGTCCTGGGGTCATCAGGTTGTCGCCCTTCTCTTCTCTGTTTCGCCGGTGATCCGCTCCGCACCGTCGCGGGGCGCTGGGTGGCAGGCCCCTAAACGCGTACGGCCCGTTTCCCGGCACATCCGGCCCGGCTCATGCTGAGCCGGCCGGTGAGCTACCGGTGTTATGAGTTAGCGGAAGCGTAAGTTCCATATTGCATCGATCTCTCGCCAAAAATGTCACAACTTGCCATCAATCCCCTGACGGCAACGTCCCGTCGCGTCACGTGTACCATCCGGATATTTCCGGATCCAACCACTTATGTTAACTTTCGTCACACGAAGCACGCACACCCCAGACACTTGAAGGCTTACCGCGCGGAGACGGTCTCGCCGCAGAATCTACGCCCAGAGTCGCCGCTGCCACCAAGAACCTCAGCGGGCCATCGCCGCCCGCGCCCCTTCGATACCTCAGTACCTTTACCCGCTCGTGACTACCAAGAGTCACTGTTGAGCAATTCGTAAACAAGTTGTTACTTTGTGCTGATATCTCTGCGGCACGATGAGACTCGTGCGGTGTCCTGAGCATGATGAGCCGCTTTGGGTAAACATGATAAACCCTGCGTCACGGTGCCCTTGAGTGCCCCCTGGGAAACGGCCCGGATTTCCCGGTGAAAAGGCCACCCCGCCGCACATGACGCGCACAGCCAGAGGACCCGGACATTGGCTAGTCCGGGTTCCGGCCGCCAATCGCGCTCAGCTGATAACAAATTGACTATCAATTCATAACACATCGAAAACAATGGCCGCTGACGGCCCCCGGCGCACGCCATGTCACGCGGCCCAGGCGACGGGGACCAGTGAGACGGCACAGCGGCCTCACTTGAAAATGACGGTGCGCCGGCCGTGCCGGAGGATGCGGTGCTCGGCGTGCCAGCGCACGGCCCGGGCGAGCGCGACCCGCTCGGCGTCCCGGCCGATGGCGGCCATGTCCTCCGGGCTGCTCGTGTGGTCCACCCGGGCGACTTCCTGCTCGATGATCGGGCCCTCATCGAGGTCCGCGGTGACGTAGTGCGCGGTCGCGCCGATCAGCTTCACGCCATGCGCGTGCGCCTGCTGATAGGGCCGGGCCCCCTTGAAGCTCGGCAGGAACGAATGGTGGATGTTGATGATGCGGCCCGCCATCTTGGCGCACAGGTCCGGCGACAAGATGCGCATGTACCTGGCCAGCACCACGAAATCGATGCCAAGCTCGCTGACCAGATCGAGCACGCGGCCCTCCGCGCGCTGGACGGACAGCGGCTCGCTGCCGACCGGCACGTGCTCGAACGCGACGCCGTGCGCCGTCGCGAGCGGCTCCAGGTCGCGGTGATTGCCGACGACTAGCGGGATGTCGATGCGCAGCGACTCGGCCGCGCGCCGGTACAGCAGGTCGTTCAGGCAGTGCCCGGCCTTGGACACCATGATCAGCACCCGCGGCCGGACCGCGACGTCGTGCAGTTCCCAGTCCATGCCGAACTCGGCGGCCACCGGAGCGAATCCGGAGTGCAGGCCGGCGGCCGAAGCGGGCACCGCGGGCAGGGTCTCCACGTGCACCCGCATGAAAAACCGGCTCGCCCCGGCCACGGTCCGGTCCGCGAACTGCTGGCTGTCGAGCACGTTGCAGGCCGCCTCGTGCAGGTACGCCGCCACCGCGTGCACGATCCCCACCTGGTCCGGACACGACAGGGTGAGAACGTACTCGGCCATCAGGCGCCCACCGCGTGCACACCGCCGTCGACGTGGATGATCTCTCCCGTGGTCGCGGGAAACCAGTCGGACATCAGGGCCACGCAGGCCCGCGCGGTCGGCTCAGGATCGCTAATGTCCCAGCCCAGCGGCGCCCGGCTGCCCCATACCTCCTCGAACCGCTCGAACCCGGGTATGGACTTGGCCGCCATAGTGCGCAGCGGCCCCGCCGCCACCAGGTTGACCCGCACCTTCTTCTCGCCCAGATCGCGGGCCAGGTAACGGGCACAAGATTCCAGCCCGGCCTTGGCCACGCCCATCCAGTCGTAGCCTGGCCAGGCCACGCTCGCATCGAAATCCAGCCCCACGACCGATCCGCCGCCGCTCATCAGCGGCAGCGCCGCCATCGTGATCGCCTTCAGCGAGTACGCGGAGACATGCAGCGCGGTGGCGACGTCGGGCCACTTGGTGTGCAGGAAGTTGCCGCCCAGAGCCTCTTCCGGGTTCGCGTACGCGACCGCGTGCAGCACGCCGTCCAGGCCGTCGACATGCCCGGAGACCCGTTCGGCCAGGGAGGCGAGGTGGTCATCGTTGGTCACGTCAAGCTCGAGGACCGGAGGCGGCGACGGCAGCCGCTTGGCGATCCGTTCCACCAGGCTCAGCCGGCCGAAGCCCGTCAGCACCACGGACGCGCCCTCCTGCTGAGCCACCCGGGCCACGTGAAACGCGATCGAGGCGTCCGTGATGACCCCGGTGACCAGGATCCGCTTGCCCGCCAGGATTCCCATGTTTAACTCACTTCCCTAATGCCCCATCCCAAGTCCGCCGTCGACGGGGAGGACGGCGCCGGTGATGTAGGCGGCGTCCGGGCTGGCCAGGAACGTTACCGCGGCGGCCACCTCCTGCGCTGAGGCGTACCGGCCGAGCGGGACCGCAGCCATGATGGCGGCCTTCCTGGCCTCCGGCAGGCCCGCCGTCATGTCGCTGTCCACGAAACCGGGCGCGACCACATTAGCGGTGATGCCGCGCGAGCCGAGCTCGCGAGCCAGCGACCTGGCCAGGCCGACCAGGCCGGCCTTGGACGCGGCGTAGTTAGCCTGCCCGGCCGAACCGTACAGGCCCACGACGGAGGAGATGAAGATCAGCCGTCCGCGGCGCATCTTCATCATGCCGCGCACCGCCCGCCTGGCCACCCGGTAAGCGCCGGTCAGGTTCGTGTCGAGCACCGCGCAGAAATCGTCCTCGCTCATCAGCGCGAGCAGCTGATCACGGGTCACCCCCGCGTTGGCCACAAGTACCTCGACCGGCCCCTGCTCCGCTTCGGTGGCGGCGAACGCCGCATCGACAGAAGCGGCGTCCCGCACGTCGCAGCGGACCACCGCCAGATCCTGAACCGGCTCGCCGGAACGCGAGGTCACCGTGACGCTGTCGCCGTCCGCCGCGAGCCGTCGCGCGATGGCCAGCCCGATGCCGCGGTTCCCGCCGGTGACAAGCACGGAGCGCCCCATGTTCACCTCTTCCTTGGCCACCCGAGGGTACCGCAGGCGCCGTGAGCACGTGAGATAGACTCACGCCGCGTGGATGACCACCAGCCGGGAATCGACCCGGAATTTACCGCGCTGCCGCTGCGGGAACTGGCCGACGCGGCGCTCGCCCAGGCCAAGAGCCTCGGTGCTCAGCACGCCGACTTCCGCGCGGAACGCATCCGGAGTCAGCAGATCGGCTTGTCCGACGGCAGCCCGCAGACCATGTCCGACGCCGACGACACGGGCCTGGCCGTCCGGGTGATCGTGGACGGGACCTGGGGCTTCGCCTCAGCCGTCGACCTGGACCCGGACTCAGCGGCGCAGGCCGCTCGCCAGGCCGTCGAGGTGGCCAAGGTCGCCGCCGCGATGAACACCGAGCCCATCGATCTCGCCCCCGAACCCGCTTACGGCGACGTGAGCTGGGTGTCCGCGTACCAGACCGACCCGTTCACGATCAGCGTGGCGGACAAGGTGGCCCTGCTGGCGCAGTGGAGCCGCACCCTGCTCGCACACCCCGCCGTCAGCCATGTGGACGCCTCACTGCAGCAGGTCAGGGAGTGCAAGTTCTACTCAGACGGCGCCACCACGGCCACTCAGCAGCGGGTCCGCCTGCAGCCGGAGATCACCGCCATCGCGGTCACCGACGACGGCCGGTTCGACACCATGCGGACGCTGGGGCCGCCGGCCGGGCGAGGGTATGAGTTTCTGACCGGAACAGGCTGGGACTACGCCGCCGAGCTGGCCGAGCTGCCCGAGCTGCTGGCGGCCAAGCTCGGCGCCCCCACGGTCGAGCCGGGGCGCTACGACCTGGTAATCGACCCGTCCAACCTGTGGCTCACCATCCACGAATCGATCGGGCACGCCACCGAGCTCGACCGGGCCCTAGGGTACGAGGCCGCCTACGCCGGCACCTCGTTCGCCACCGTGGACAAGCTCGGCACCCTCAAGTACGGCTCTGACATCATGCACGTCACCGGCGACCGCACCGCCGAGCACGGCCTGGCCACCATCGGTTACGACGACGAAGGCGTCGCCAGCCAGGCCTGGGACCTGATCGCAGGCGGCATCTTGACCGGTTACCAGCTGGACCGGCGGATGGCGTTGCTGAAGGGCTTCGGGCGCTCGAACGGATGCGCGTTCTCCGACGGCCCGGGCCACATGCCGATGCAGCGGATGGCTAATGTGTCCCTGCAGCCCGCACCCGGCGGCCCGTCCGCCGAGGACCTCATCGCCGGGGTGGAAAACGGGATCTACATCCTGGGCGACAAGAGCTGGTCGATCGACATGCAGCGGTACAACTTCCAGTTCACCGGCCAGCGGTTCGTCAAGATCAAAAACGGAAAGCTGGCCGGGCAGCTGCGCGATGTCGCCTACCAGGCCACCACGACCGAGTTCTGGGGCTCGATGGAGGCCGTCGGCGGCCCGCAGACCTACGTGCTCGGCGGCGCCTTCAACTGCGGCAAAGGCCAGCCCGGCCAGGTCGCCCCGGTAAGCCACGGCTGCCCGGCCGCGCTGTTTCGCGGCGTGCGGATACTTAACACCTCAGCAGAGGGGGCCTCATGAGCTCCGGGTACTCGCCCCAGGACACCGTCGAGCGGGCCCTGCACGTCGCCCGCGGTGACGACTGCATCGTCATCGCGGCGGAAACCTCCACCGCCAACCTGCGCTGGGCGGGCAACACGCTCACCACCAACGGCGTGTCCGCCTCCCGCCAGGTCACCGTCATCGCCATCGACCGGCGCGCGGGCCAGGGCGCCTCGACGGGCGTGGTGTCCCGGACCGGCGTTCGGCCCGACCAGATAGAAGACGTGGTCCGGGAGGCCGAGCACGCGGCCGCCGAAGGCTCGCCCGCCGAAGATGCGGAAGAGCTGGTCGGGCTGACGCAGGCCGGGCCGTTCGGCCAGAAAAATACCGAAGAACCCCGGTGGGACTCCCCCGCTGGCCAGACCGACATCGGGGTGCTGCGTGACTTCGCGGCCGCGCTCGGTGAGACCCTGCGCGCGGCCCCGGCCACGGGCAGGAAGCTGTACGGATTCGCCGAGCATGAGCTGAGCAGTACCTTTCTCGGTACCTCGGCCGGGGTGCGGCAGCGGCACGACCAGCCGACCGGACGGGTCGAGCTGAACGCGAAATCCGCTGATCTGGAGCGCTCGGCCTGGGCGGGCGCGGCGACCCGTGACTTTTCCGACGTCGACATCGCCGCTCTCGACGCCGGGCTGGCGACGCGCCTGCACTGGGCCAAGCGCACCATCTCGCTGCCCGCCGGACGGTACGAGACGCTGCTGCCGCCGGCGGCCGTCTCCGACCTGCTCATCTACCTGTACTGGTCGGCCGGGGCCAAGGAGGCGGCCGAGGGCCGGACAGTGTTCAGCAAGCCGGGTGGCGGGACACGGATCGGCGAGCGCCTGTCCGCGCAGCCCGTCACGCTGTCCAGCGACCCGCGGGCGGCCGGCCTGGCCTGCGCCCCGTTCGTGATCGCGCACGCGTCCGGGCCGGACTCCTCGGTGTTCGACAACGGGTTGCCACTGAACCGCACCTCATGGATAAGCGACGGCTCGCTGGCGGCGCTGGTGTCGTCGCGGCACTCCGCCGGCGTCGCCGGCGTGCCGGCCATGCCCGAAATCGACAATCTGAGCTTCGCGTCGGCGGCCGCCGCCCAGCCGAGCCTGCAGGAGATGATCGCCTCAACCAAGCGTGCCCTGCTGCTGACCTGCCTGTGGTACATCCGCGAGGTGGACCCGCAGACCTTGCTGCTGACCGGGCTGACCAGGGACGGGGTCTACCTGGTAGAGGACGGCGAAGTGGTGGGCGCGGTGAACAACTTCAGGTTCAACGAGTCACCGGTCGGCATGCTCGGGCGGCTGCTCGAAGTCGGCGTCACCGAGCCCACCTTGCCGCGCGAATGGGGCGACTACTTCAACCGGGCCGAGATGCCCCCGGTGCGGGTCGAGGGCTTCAACATGTCCTCGGTGAGTCAGGCCAGCTAGGCAGGCCCCCGGCCCGGCGGGCTGGCCTTAAGGCGGAGGCGAGTCGAGCCGGTTTGGCGGCGGGACATACCGTGGAAACGTGAGGATAGCTCAATCGCGGCGGTCGCAGTCGGTGCACCTGGTGACGCAAGCGCGCCGCTCGATGTCGGACGACATCGCCTACCGGCAGCGCAGGTACCTGCTGATGATGGGCATCCGCGCACTATGCTTCGTAATAGCCGTGATCCTGTACACCAATCACTTCGGCTGGCTTGCCGCGATACCCGCCATGGGGGCCATCTTCATTCCCTATTTCGCGGTGGTGTTCGCCAACGGCGGCCGAGAGCCGGACAACACCCGCGGCTTCATGGAGTACCAGCCGAACGTGCCCGCTACCCGCGACCCGGCCAGCCCGCCACAAGCAAACCAGGGAAACGGTCAGCAGCAGGTGCCGCCGCGTTCAAGTGATAACTTATCTGCTTCGTGATTGGCCTGCTCAGCGCCGTCCCGAGACCCGGCAGGTAATTAGGTCTTGACACAACCGGGGGCGTTCCCGTGTAACATTCATATCGGTGCTCTGGTCCCCCGTCGGAGCACCACTGCCGGCGTTCCGGGCCCCCGTCGGAACGCCGATGAACGCGACGCCGGGTGGTTTGCCCCCGTAGCCACCCGGCGTCGCCCTATGCTCGCCGCTTTTATGCGGCTTCGGGAGGGGCTCGCAACGTATCCCGGGGGGGACGAACCCCTCAAACCCCCCGGACCCCCGCGTGGCGCCCTCTTTGGTGGGGGCTTTCTTCGTTGGCCTGGATCTGTGGGAGTTCCTCACTGGGCTGGGGTGGGAGTGTTCTTGGGCGTCTCACTGGGCTGGTTCTTGGGGGGAAGACTCAGCAATGGGGGAGTTAGCAGGTCGTGGTGCCGGGGTCAATCGGTAACACGCTTCTTGGTGTGCGCTGTGCGCACAGGTCCGGGTTAGCGGCGGCTGGGATTGTTGATCGTTTACGCTATTGCACCGAGCAAAAATAAACGGAACGATCAGCGGATGCTTACCAACCGGGCCGCCGAAATACCCGCATAGGGGGGCGCCCGCCGGGCTATTCGGTCTTGCGAAACTCGGCTATGGCTATAGCGAGCATCAGCACGCCCATCGCGGCGACCATGGCCAGGGATAGACCGAGCGGAACCAGCCAGCCGTCCCAGGTAACACCGGGACTGAGCGCGGTGAGCGCCACCGGGCTGACCGGCAGGTGAGAGAACACCGCGTGCCGCATCGGGTCGACGATGTAGGTCAGCGGATCGATGCGGGTCAGCACGGTCAGCCAGGAAGGCAACCCGTTCAGCGGGTACAGAGCGCCAGACAGGAAGAACAGAGGCATCACCAACATCTGGGTGAGCGCCATGAAGGCCTGTATCTGCTTGATCCGCGCCGCCATCATGACGCCGAACACCGTCAGCGTGAACGACAACAGCAGCAACTCCCCCACCAGGGTCAGCAGCAGTACCGGGTTGTACGGGACGTGCGCCACCCCGGCCAGCGCCAGGAAAATGATCCCCTGACAGGTGGCCACGGTCGCGCCCCCCAGGCACTTCCCGACCACGATCGCCCACCGGCGGACCGGCGCGACCAGCATCTCGCGCAGGAACCCGAACTCCCGGTCCCATACGATCGATGCGGCCGAGAAGATCGCCGTGAACAGCACCGACATCGCGAGCACACCCGGGTAGATGAACGTGGAGAAATCCACGCCGGCCGGCATGCCGCGGGAAGCGAGCCGGGACAGCCCGGTGCCGAGCACGAACAAGAACAGGACCGGCTGCACCAGCGACGTGATCGCCCGCAGCCGGTCGCTGCGGAACCTGATCAGTTCCCGCCGCCAGACGATGCTGACCGCACGCAGGTCCGCGCGGATGCTCCGCTCGGGGACCGCGACCCGGATGATCTCGATAAGGTTCTGCTCCTGCGTCTCGCGGGCCTCTCGGCTGGCGATTTCCTGAGCCGCCATGGCTACCTCCTGCCCATGCGCGTAGCCATCCGGCGGTTGCGGTCGCCCACAGTCGCTTCGGCGTCACGGATCGTCTTACCGGTGTAGGACATGAACACGTCGTCCAGGGACGGCCGGGACACGCTCACCGACTGGATGGCCACCGGCAGATGCGCGAACAACTGGGGCACGAAGTGCTCACCGGACTCCACCGAGAACGTCACAAGCCCCTCGTGCACACCCGCGTCGATGCCGAACACCTCGGCTAGCGCGCGGACCGCCGCCTGGTCGTCCGCGGTACTGATCTGTATCCGGTCTTTCCCGACGGAGGCTTTCAGCGCTTCAGGGGTGTCGATCGCCACGATGATCCCGTGGTCGATGATCGCGATCCGGTCGCAGTTCTCCGCCTCGTCCATGTAGTGCGTGGTGAGGAAGATCGTAATGTCCTCGCGCTTTTTCAGCTCGTTGATGTAGTCCCAGATCGAGGCCCGGGTCTGCGGGTCGAGCCCCACCGTCGGCTCGTCAAGGAACAGCACCCGGGGCGCGTGCAGCAGGCCGCGCGCGATCTCCAGCCGCCGCTGCATGCCACCTGAGTAGGTGGAGACCACGCCGCCCCGCCGGTCCCACAGCCCGACCATCTCGAGCACCTGACGCAGCCGCGGGCCGAACGCCGCCTTGGGCACCCCGTACAGGTCGGCATGAAAACGCAGGTTCTGTTCCCCGGTCAGGTAGTTGTCCAGCGTGGTTTCCTGGAACACCAGGCCGATGTTGCGGCGTACGGTGTCCCGCTCCCGGACCACGTCGTGACCGGCGACCCTGGCCGACCCCGAGGTGGGGTCGGCCAGGGTGCACAGGATCTTGATCGTGGTGGACTTGCCTGCGCCGTTCGGCCCGAGGAAGCCGAAGGTCTCGCCCGCGGCGACCTCGAAATCGATGCCGCGGACGGCATCGATCTCGCCGTACTTCTTGGTCAGCTCGCTGACTGAGATCGCCGGAGTCACCCGTGCGTGTCCTCCCTCGCATCTTCGCCGTCTGAGGCGAGAATACGGTACAGGGCCTTGCGGGTGTCGGCCAGGATCTTGCCGGCCTGCTGGATCTGGGCCGGCGAGCCGGCCTGGGCGACCTGCACGGTGGCCATGGCCACCTGGCGGGCCAGGTTGTGCATCTGGACCGCAGCGTCGTCGACGCTACCGGTCACGGCGTCCCAGGACGCCCTGAGCTCATCGGCATGCGCCTCGACGTAAGCCCGGCCGTCGTCGGTCAGCGTGTAGTTCCTCTTGCGGTCTTCGCCGGCCGCCGGCGTGATCAGGCCCTCGTCCTCCAGCTGCTGCAGCGCCGGGTACACCGACCCCGCGCTCGGCCGCCACACGCCCTGCGTGCGATCGCCGATCTCCTGGATGATCTGGTACCCGTTCCACGGCTGGCCCTCGCCCAGCAGGTCCAGGATCGCGGCCCGCACGTCACCGCGCCGGACACGCGGCCCGCGGCCGCCGAACCGCGGCGGCCCGAACGGCCCTCCGCGCATCCCGAACTCGAACGGGCCGCCAGGGCCTCCAAGGCCTCCCGGGCCTCCTGCGAACGGGCCGCCACGGCGACCGCGCTCCCGCCCGTGGCCCCGGTGACCGCCACGGCGTTCCTGCGACTCTTGTGGGTCTCCCCATGCTTCGCTATGCATTGCAGTACTCCTTGTATGTCTCTAGATCGCTTTTCGATCCTTACCGTTAGGTTAACGATATATCGATGAGAATATTCCGGCAAGGCCAGAATTAAAAATTTTCCTGCCGAACGGACCGTGGTGCCAGCCGCGCAAGCCCGCCGCACGCCGCGGGCTGGGCCACGCCGCGGGCTGGGCTCCACCCCGGGGGGTCAGCTGAAGTTCAGCTCCCTGAGGCGCCGACGTCCCCCCGGCAGGAGCCGGAACATCATCGTGAACCGTTACCTCGTTGTGAACGAGGTAACGGTTCACGATCTTTTCACCGCGGGCTGGGCGCGGGAAGAGTGTTACGGGTGGATCGGGAGGGTGTACTCGCGGCGGATGCTGTTGCCGAGGCGGGAGATGTCCGCGCCGTAGACGTGCATGGAGATGGCCACGTGGTTGCCGGCGTTGCGGACCCGGTGGATATCGCCTGGTGGCGCGAATCCAGACACGGTCCCGGCCAGATTGGTGTTCCGGGCGGTGAGTTCGAGGGCGTGTCCGCCGCCGGTCAGCGTAAAGATCTCCTCGTACTCACGTCCCAGCAGGACCCCGGTGACGCACCAGGCCACGTGGTCATGAACCGCCGTCTGCTGACCGGGCAGCCAGACCATGGCGGACACAGAAAACGAGCCGTCCGGCTCGGCGTACAGCAGGTGGCTCTGATAGCCGTCCGGGTCTCCGCGCCACAGCGGCGCGGGCAGCAGGACAGCCGGGTCAGGCAGGTTGCCGCGCAGGACGCCGACCACGCGATCGGCGGTCTGCTGCCAGTCGAGGCCGCGGCGGACCTCGGTGCGGACCGCCCGCACGAGACTGTCCTGGCATGTCCCCACCGGCACTGCCCGGCCGGCTTGGCTGCTCGGCGCGACTTTACCTGTGCTGGTCAGCGTCGTGACACCTCCTCGACGCTCTCAGGTTAGCGATCATCGGAGGGCCCGCACCAATGCCAAACCGGTCGCAACGCATAGGCAGCGTCGATCAGCAGGATCCGACGCCCTCCCAGGCCGCCACCGCGTCGTTAGCGGTGTAGGTCGCGTCGGCCGTGTTGAAGCCGAACGTCCGGTCGGCGACGTACCCGCAGGAGCTGGTTTCTTCCACGTTGCTCCAGCTGCCGAGGGTGAACTTGTACTGGAAACTGGCCCCGTCGTTGTTGAGCTGCGGGTGATAGTCGACGTAGAGCTTGAGCGCGGCGGCGCTCGTGTTGTCGAAGGTGGTCTGCACCAGGATCACCGAACGCGACGGTCGGCGATGTAGGTCTTGGTGATCGTGAAGTCACCGTTGCCGGCCTTGTTGACCTGCTGCCAGACCAGCGAGCTCTCGTTCAGCAGCGAGATCGCGTGGGTGGTGCCCGTGGTCTCGGTCTCGGTGAACGAGGAACCGTCCGTCACGACGTACTGCAGGCCGAAGGTGTCCGGCGTGTCGGTTTCCGGGGAGAACGCGTTCTCAAGTTCGCCGTTCCCGATCGTGTACCAGACCTTGGAGCTCGGCCCGAGCGAGTCGGCGAAGCCGGTCACGCTCGGCTCGTTCCAGGTCGCGTTGGCCCCAGGCGCTCCGGGTGCCGATCCCTGCGCGCTAGCGGGCACCGCCGTCATCGCGCCCGCGATCAGGGCGAGGGACGCACCCGCCACCGATACCGCGAGCAGCCCGGCCCGACGCCGGTAACACCGCGCTGTCGTCCGGCCGGAAGTCACCAAGAACCCATTCATGCCGCGCCTCCTTGCGTGCACGAACTGTTTCATACGGTAACGTAGCCTCACCGAGAGTAGCGTTCCATAGATAATCAGTGAAACTCAGCGGGCGGTTAGTCAGCGACGGCGGAGTAGGCGATAACGCCGCGACGCATCGCGTCAATCGCGGCGCGGGCGGTTGCGGCCAGCGTGGACGCGGGGTCCGAGGGGGGCGCTGGGGCGGCAGGGATGGCCGATGCGAGCTGGTCGAGTAGGTCTATTAGCTGCTTGACGGAGCGGACGAAGTCGCCGGGGGTCAGTTCGGGTGCCTCGTCCAGGACAGTTTCCAGTCTCGCTCCCCGCGCCCAGCAGTACGCGGCCCAGGCGAAACCGAGGTCGGGCTCACGGAGAAACGACAGGTCGTTGTCCTTCTCCAGCTGGTCGAGCTCGCCCCAGGTCCTGACCATGGCGGCGAGGATCTCGGGGACCTGGCCCCTGGGCAGCCTGGGCGGCTGGGCGTCGTCGGCCTGCCGCGACTCGAACGACAGCGCGGACACGCAGGCAGCTAGCTCGGCCGGGGACAGGCCGTCCCACAGGCCACGGCGCAGGCATTCGGCGGCCAGCAGGTCAAGCTCGCTGTACAGCCGCCCGAGCCGCTGCCCGTCGGGCGTGACCGTGTCACCGGCCAGGTAGCCGAGCCGTTCCAGCACGCTGCAGACCCGGCCGAAGGTGCGGGCGATCACGTGCGAGCGGCCCGCTACCCGGCGCTCGAGCGCCTCGGTCTCGCGCTTGAGCCGCATGTACCTTTCCGCGTACCTGGCGTGGTCTTCGCGGTCCGGGCAGTCGTGGCACGGGTGCCGCCGCAGCCGGCGTCGCAGTTCCGTCACGTCTCCGGCCGAATCAGCCTCTCGTTCCCAGTCGGCCGCGCGCGTCGGCCGCCTGCCCTTCCCCGAGTCGGTGAACTCCCGGCTGGCCAGCCGGTTCCGCATCGTGGCCGCGAGATCCTTGCGGTGCTGCGGCGAGCGAGGGCTGAACGACCCGGGGATCCGTATCTTGTCGATGACCTCGGCCGGCACCGGGAAATCCGCCACCGCCAGCCGCTTGACCTGCCGGGCCTCGGTCAGCACGAGCGGTCCAGGTCCGGCGAAATCGGTGAACCCCCGGCCGTCAGCCGAGCGGCCGGCTGCCATCCGCCCGTTGCCCGGGTGGCCGTTGGCCCGGGAACCCTGATAGCCGCCCTGGTCCCGAGAACCCTGGCGGCCGGCGGGACCGTCACTCCCCCTGGCCGGATGCAGGCCCGGTGAGAGGACCACCGCCATCCCGGCTCGCCGGCCGCCAGGCACCCGGATGATGTCACCTGGGCGTAGCAGCGAGAGCGACCTGGCTGCTTCCGCCCGCCGGGACGTGGCACGGGCTCGGGACAGATCCCCCTCTCGTTCGGACAAAGATCTTCTGATCTGCGCGTACTCGGCGAAATCAGCTTTCTCGCAGGTCATCGCCGCAGCCAGTTCGGCCATCGCGGCGGCGTTCTTGCGGACCTGCCGGGTCAGCCCGACTACGCCGCGATCGGCCTGGAACTGCGCGAACGAGGACTCGAGCAGAGCCGATGCGCGGCTCCGCCCGGCCCAGCCGGTCAGGTTGACGGCCATGTTGTAGGACGGCCGGAAGCTGGAGTTCAGCGGGTAGGTCCGGGTGCTGGCCAGGCCCCCGACCGCGCCAGGATCCATCCCCGGCTGCCACAGCACCACCGCGTGTCCCTCGACGTCGATGCCGCGCCGCCCGGCGCGCCCGGTCAGCTGGGTGTACTCCCCCGCCGTGAGGTTCGCGTGCGTCTCGCCGTTCCACTTGTCCAGCTTCTCGATGACCACGGTCCTGGCCGGCATGTTGATGCCGAGCGCGAGCGTCTCGGTCGCGAACACCGCGCGGACCAGCCCGGCCGCGAACAGTTCTTCCACCACTTCCTTGAAGGCGGGCAGCATCCCCGCGTGATGCGCCGCGATCCCCCGCCGCAGCCCGGCCAGCCATTCGCCGTAGCCGAGGACGGCCAGGTCCTCCGGCGGGATGCTGGCGGTACGGCGCTCGGCGGTCCGCTGGATAGCCTCGGCCTCCTCCGGCGTGGTCAGCCGCAGTCCCGCCGCCAGGCACTGCTCGACCGCGGCATTGCAGCCGGCCCGGCTGAAGATGAAGGTGATCGCGGGCAGCAGTCCGCTGGCGTCCAGGCGGGCGATGACGTCGGGCCGGTAGGACAGCGGGAACCGGCGCGGGCGCGAACCGCCCCGGCCGGGCCGTCCGGGCGCCTTGCGCTCGATCCAGGTGTCACGCTGGGCCACCCGGAGCAGTTCGGGGTTGACCCTGGTGTGCTCATCGTCGGTGAACAGGTCGTAGAGCCGGTTACCGGCCAGCACGTGCTGCCACAGCGGCACCGGGCGGTGCTCGTCCACGATGACCGCCGTGCCGCCGCGGACCTGATCCAGCCACTCGCCGAATTCCTCCGCGTTGCTCACCGTCGCGGACAGCGCCACCACCCGGACCGATTCGGGCAGGTGGATGATCACTTCCTCCCAGACCGCGCCGCGGGATCTGTCCGCCAGGTAGTGCACCTCGTCGAGGACGACGTAGCCGAGGCCTGCCAGCGCCGGCGAGCCGGTGTAGAGCATGTTGCGCAGCACCTCGGTGGTCATCACCACCACGGGCGCGCCGGAGTTGATGCTGTTGTCCCCGGTGAGCAGCCCCACGGTCTGGCTGTCGTAGCGGCGGACGAGGTCGGCGTACTTCTGGTTGGACAGCGCCTTGATCGGCGTGGTGTAGAAGCATTTGCGGCCCTGAGCCAGCGCCAGGTGCACCGCGTATTCGCCGACCACCGTCTTGCCCGATCCGGTGGGCGCGGCCACGAGCACGCCGTCGCCCCCGCTGAGCGCACCGCAGGCCGCGACCTGGAAGTCATCGAAGGCGAAGTCGTAGAGCGCGCGGAACGACGCCAACTCCGGGTGTCTGGGTTCGGCCTGCCGTTCGCGGAACGAGGCGTACCGGTCCGCCGGAGTGGTCATGTGCTCCAGGTTAGTTGAACCGGCTGTTCCGATCGGGGTCGGTGTCGCCGAGGTCGATCGGGGCCAGCTCGTCGTCAGCCAGGCCCGCGTAAGGGTCGGGGTGAAGCCGGGCCCGGCGCCGGTCGTTGCGCCAGATGATGAACTCGGCTATCTCGACCAGGGCCGCACAGGCGCCGCCGAGGATCAGCATGGTCAGCGGATCAGGGCTCGGGTTGGCCATGCCAGCCACCAGGAAGACCCCGAACAGGATCATCCGCCGCCACTTCCTGAACCGCGCGTGGGTCAAGATCCTGGCCAGGTTCAGCATGACGAGCAGGAGCGGCACTTCGAACGCGAGCCCGAAGGCCAGCATCATCGTCATGACGAAGCTGAGGTAGGTGTCGAAGTTGATCAGGTTCGACACGCCGTTCGGCGTCAGGTTGAGCAGGTAACCCATGGTCCGGCTCAGCGACAGGTAACCCAGCGTCACGCCGGCCAGGAACAACGGGACCGACGTGAACAGGAAGATGTAGCTCCAGCGCTTCTCCCTGGCGTACAGGCCGGGGGCGACGAAGGCCCAGAGCTGGTAGAGCCAGATCGGGGAGGACAGCACCATGCCGACGAGGAAGGCGACCTTCACCCGCAGGTAGAAGGTGTCAAGCGGGCCTTCGAGGACAAGCTTGTTGAGGCCGAGCGTGTGACAGCCGGTTTGCCCCTTGACCACCGCGGAGCACAGCGGGCGCTCGATGAGGTGGAACGCCCACTGGAAGAAGACGAATCCGGCGATCATCCCCGCGATGAGGCCGAGCGTCATCTTGACGACGCGGTTGCGCAGCTCGCGGATGTGATCCATGAGCGGCATCCGGCCATCGGGGTTGTGCTGTCGCTGCGATTGCACGAAGCGCTCGCCGACGATGCGGGCACCCGCGATGGCCCCGGGGAGTTTCGCCATGATCTGGTGCGGCGGTTAGCCGGGCCTAGCTGGACTGCTGGGTGTGCTGCGGGACCGGGGCTTCGGCCGGGGTGCGGGCCGGGTCCATCGTGGCGGCCCGCTGCAGGTCGCGGATCTGCTGCTGCAGCGCGTCGATCTGCGCCTGCGACTGGTCAGGCTGCTGGCTGGCGGCGATCTCCGCCGACGGCGGGAAACCGGCCGAGGAACCCGAGTCCGCCTGGAAAGCCGGGTTACCTGAGGTGGTCTCGTCCTCGTGCAGTCCCTGCACTTCCTTCTTCAGGATGCGCATCGACTGGCCCAGCGATTTCGCCGCGTAAGGCAGCTTTTTGGACCCGAACAGCACGATGAGCACCACCGCTACGATAAGGATCTTCCATGGACTGTCGAACAGGTCACCAATCATGTCCGTCCTCTATCGGCAGGGAGACGTCTATCTCGGCCAGAGTCTACACCGCAGCAGGGCCCGAGACCGTTTCCGCAGGCGGACGGGGTGTAACCGCCAGAATGATTTCTGCCCTCTGCTCACTCTCGCTGGTATTCGGAGCCCGGCCGTCATCGGATTGCCTCAGACAACATAATTCGCCAGGGCGGCGGTGGCGGCCTCGCGCACCGCGGTGACCAGCGACGGGGGCGAGACGATCCGGCCGTCTTCGCCGAGCCGCAGGGCCAGCCGCCGCACCCAGCCGGTATCGGGGGTGCGCAGGACCACCCGCAGCCTGCCGTCTTCCAGCTCGGCTACCGATTCGCACGGGTAGTACTCGGCGACCCAGCGGCCGGCCGCGGACAGCTCGAGCACCACGGGCACGTCATCGGGCGACGGCCGGAACAGGCCCTGATCCACGTCCACGGGCAGCGCGTCCGCGGGCGGCGAGGAAGGCACGTCGAGCACCTCGAGGCTGAGCACCCGGTCCAGCCGGAACAGCCGCATCCCCTCGGCGCGCAGGCACCAGCCTTCCAGGTACGGGCGCCCCTCCACGATGTGCAGCCGCATCGGGTCGACGTCACGTTCGGTGGCCTCGTCCCGGCCCGGCACGTGGTAGCTCAGGTGCAGCCGCCGTCCGGCGGCCACGGCCGCGCGGATCTGGGCCGCGTACGCTTCGGCTCCGGCGTCGGGGACGTCGACCTGCACCGCGACCTGGGCGCTGGCCGAAGCGGCTTCGCCGGCCGCGGCCTCGAGCTTGGCGAGCAGCCGGGACAGGGCCGACCGGTCCTCCATCCCTGGCACCTCGGCCAGCATCCGGAGCGCGACCAGCAGCGCGCTCGCCTCGTCCACCGCGAGCCGCAACGGCCGGGCGATGGATTCGGCCTGGCTCACCACGATCTCGCCGCCCTCGTAGGACAGGTCGATCGGGCAATAGGGATCGGGGGCGCGCAGCTCGACGCACCACAGCAGGTTCAGGTCATCGACGAGCTCGCGCTCGCTGACGCCGAACGCCGAGGCCGTCTCGGCCAGCCCCACCGACTTCCTGCTCATCACGTAGGGCACCAGGGCGAGCAGCCGCTGCAGCCGCTCGGTCGAGGTAACGGACGCGGTCACGCGAGCACGCCTTTGAGCCTGCGCAGGACGGCTTCACGCAGGTCCGGGGGGTCGAGGACGACCACATCCTGGCCGAACGAGGCCGCGTAGTCGGCGAACCAGCCCACGTCGGCGAAGCGCGTGGTGACCAGGTCCCAGCCCGGCGACTCCGGGGGTCCTTCCGGATGCACGGAGACCGCGCGCCGGCGCAGGCCCACACCGGTCCCGGCCCGGACGCGAAGGACCGCGGTGTGCTCGGGGGCAGGCGCCGCGTCCCAGTTGCGGACCAGCTCGCGCACCTCCGTGCCGGCCGGGACGGTGACGCTGCCCGGCGGTCCGCAGAACTTCACGGGTCCCGCGATCCGGCTCAGCCGGAATACCCGGGTGGCGTCGCGTCCCCGGTCCCGGCCTGCCACGTACCAGCGGCCGTGCCGGTTCACCACGCCCCAGGGCTCGAGCTCGCGCCGCTGCGGATCGCTCCGGCCCGCCGCCCGATAGCTGAACGTCACCGGCCGGCGATCCCTGACCGCTTCCCACAACGGCACGAAGGCCGGCTCCGACGTGCCGAGCCGCGGCTCGATGCCGTGCCGGGACAGCCGCTCGTCCGCCTCGTCCGGGCCGGCCGTGTCGATGCCGGCCGCCCGGAGTTTCAGCAGCGCACCCGCTGCGGCGCCGGCCAGCTCGGCTCGCCGCCAGACCCGGGCGGCCAGGCCGAGCACGGCGGCCTCGTCCGCCTCGAGCCTGAGCTCGGGCAGCTCGTAGGCCTGCTGCCTGATCCGGTAGCCGAGATCCTCGTCGAACGGATGGTTGACGCCTGTCTCCAGCGGGACGCCGAGATCGCGGAGATCTTCCTTATCCCGCTCGAACATCCGCTTGAACAAGTCATCGGGCTCCGGATAACCAGGAACCGCCTGCCTGATCTGCTCCGCGGTGAGGTAGCGCCGGGTGGAGAGCAGGCACACGACAAGACCGAGCAGCCGCTCGGTCTTGCGTTTCGACATAGGCCAGCCCTCCCGTAGTACAGATTATTGTCTCGCAGACGGTGCACTGTCGCGACTCGCTGATCGGGTCAGGTGCCCTAGGCTGCCGGGATGATCACGTGGCGGAACGGCACGGTCAGCGGCATCCGGCGGGAGTGGCCGGGCGCGGTCGAGCTTGACGTCTCGGTGAACGGCGCCGTCGTCCGGGCGCTGGCTTATCCTGCGCTGACCGGCAGCCCGCAGCCCGGAGACCGGGTCCTGATCAACACGGCGGCCCTCGACCTGGGCCTGGGCACCGGCGGATACGCCCTGGTGGTCGCGGTCCCGGACCGGCTGCCGCCTGACCTGCCGCGAGCCGGCCATCTGGTAAAGGCTCGCTACACGCCGCTGCAGGCGACCGTCCTCGGCGCGGACGAGCAGGGATCGCCCCACCACGACGTGCTCCGCGACGCCGATGACATCGACGGGATGCCCGTCGTGGTGGCCGACCTGCACTCCGCTCTCCCGGCCGTGCTGGCCGGCGTCTTCGATCCGGCGATGCGGACCCGCGGTGACAGTTCCCCGGCTCGCGAGCCGGCCCGGGTGGTGTACGTGATGCAGGACGGCGGGGCACTGCCGGCCTGGTTCTCCCGCACCTGCGCGACGCTGAAGGACGCGGGCTGGCTGGCGGCGACGGTTACCACCGGGCAGTCGTTCGGCGGCGACCTGGAGACGGTGACCGTGCATACCGGGCTGCTGGCCGCCAGGCACGTCCTCGGCGCGGACATCGCTGTGGTCGCCCAGGGACCAGGCAACCTCGGCACCGGGACCCGCTGGGGGTTTTCCGGCGTGGCGGCGGGAGAGGCCATCAACGCCGTGGCGGCGCTGGGCGGTCAGCCGGTGGCATCGCTACGGGTCAGCGACGCGGACCCGCGGATGAGGCACCGCGGCATCTCGCACCACAGCCTGACCGCCTACGGCCGGGTCGCGCTGGCCCGGGCCGACGTCGTGGTCCCCGTCCTGGACGGCGCGCGCAGCGATTTCGGGGCCCAGATCGCGACTCAGGCGGCGGCGCTCGCCGCCCGGCACCAGATCGTCGCCGTGGCCGTCGACGGGCTCGAGGCGGCGCTGCGCGCCTGCCCGGCCGCGCTGTCCACGATGGGTCGCGGCCTCGACGAGGATCTAGCGTATTTTCTCACCGCAGCGGCGGCCGGCCGGCACGCCGGCCGCCTGCTGCGAGAGCCACATCGCGGCTGAACCCGCGATCACCGGTTCAGCTGGTTGAGCCCTGCTTGAGAGCGTCAATGATGTCGACCACGAAGACCAGGGTGTCGGTGCCGGTGATGCCCGCCTGGGACTGCCCGGTTTTCCCGTAACCCTCGGCCGGCGGGATGGCCAGCATGACCCGGCTGCCCACGGTCTGGCCGACCAGGCCGGTGTCCCAGCCGGGGATCACCTGCTCGGGTGAGGCGCCGATGACGAAGCCGAAGGGCGAGCCCGAGGACCAGGAGGAGCCGAAGACCTTCTTGGTCCGCCAGATGTAGCCGACGTATTGCGCGATGACGTAGTCGCCCTTGACGATCTTCGCGCCACTGCCCTTGATCAGGGTCTGGGTGACCAGCTTGGTCGGCGGAGCCGAAGACGGGAACGTGAGCGTGGGCGCGCTGCCCGCCTTGGCGCTGACCTTCGGCAGGCTGCCGCCGCCGGCGGACTGCTGGGTGCCGGTCGCGGACGCGGTATCGGCGTAGGACTTGAGCACGTCGATGACGAACACCAGCGTGGTCGTGCCCGTGATACCGAGCTGTGAGTTCCCGGTGGTGCCGTAGCCCTCCGCCGGCGGGATCACCGCCAGCACCCGGCTCCCGACCTTCGCGCCGATCAGCGCGGATTCCAGGCCTGGCAGCATGGTGCCGCCGATCACCGTCGGGTTCTTCGTGAAGGTATTCGCCTCCAGCGTCGAACTCTTCCCATTCCAGAAGTACAGGACGAAGTTCGCCGCTAGGGCGTCCGTCTTGGTCAAGGTCGTGCCGGTGCCCCGGATGAGGGTCTTGACCTCAAGCTGGCTACCGGCCTTGGCCTTCGGGATCTTCACGGTCGGCGCGTTGCCGAACGAGCCCGTCGCCGTGACCGCCGCGCTCGCGGCGGCCGGCGACGCCGCAGCGGACGACGAACTCGACGAACCGCAGCCGGCCAGGACTGCGCAAGCGAGCAGGGGAATGGCGGTGAGCGCTAGAAAGCGTCGCATCAAAACCTCAGCAGTGGTGGATGTCAGCTCCGCTAGCCTACTGGCACGGCCGAGTAGCCGGGTCGTGTCTTCAGGCGTCCCTCAGCTAACTCAACAGGAGCTGGCCGATCACTTGTTCAAGGATGGTTGACGTCAACGTGACCAGTTTGGAGCGGCACCGCCGGCCGCTGACCGTGGCAGCCTGCCTCGGCGTGATCGGCTTGCTGTACGTCGCCTACCTCAGTCAGTCACGATCTCTGGGCACGGACGCGGACGGCGCAAGCAATGTGCTCCAGGCCTGGGACATGCTCCACGGTAACGTGCTGCTGCGTGGCTGGTGGCTCTCGGACGTGTCGTTCTACACCACCGAGCTGCCCGAGTACATGCTCGTAGAGCTGGCCCGCGGGCTGAATTCCGGGGTCATCAACGCGGCGGGAGCGGCGACTTACACCATCCTGATCGTGCTCGCGGCCGTGCTGGCCAAGGGCCGCGCGACCGGGACCGCAGGGCTCCTCCGGGCACTGATGGCGGCGGGCATCATGCTCGCGCCCGCACCCACCCTGCTTTCCTCACCCAACCACACTGGCACCCAGGTCCCGCTACTGCTCATCTGGCTGGTGATCGACAGGCTCGGTGCCGGTAACCGGGGAGATCCATCCTCCCGCACCTCCGCTAGGTATCTGCCGTGGCTGGTCGGTGCGCTGCTCACCTGGGTCGAGGTGGCCGACCAGCTGGCCATATTCGTGGCGGCCCTGCCGGTCATCGTGGTCTCGGCGATCCGGATCTGCCAGCGACGCGAGTCGTGGCGAGCCGATGCGGGCCTGCTGGCGGGAGCGGTCGCCTCGGTCGTGCTGGCGATGACCGCCACGCTGCTCATCCGCCTGGCCGGCGGTTTCGTCGTCGCCCCCGTCCCCGCGAACGTCACGGCCGCCGCGCAGATCCCGCACCATCTCTGGCTTACGCTGGAATCAGTACTGACGCTGTTCGGCGCGGACTTCATCGGGCTGCATTCCTGGCCTGCCGTGGCCGTCGCCGTGCTGCGCCTCACCGGCGTGATCCTGGTGGCCTGGGCCTGGTGCCTGGCGGGCAGGCGGCTGCTGACGGCCGACGAACGGCTGGTGCCCCTGCTCTTCGCGGGCATAGCGATAAATCTGGCCGCGTACGTGCTCAGCACGCAGGCCATTGATCTCGGATCGACGCATGAGCTCGCCGCGGTGCTCCCGTTCGGCGCGGTGCTGGCCGGCCGGCTCATCCCCGGCGAACTCATCCCCCGCAGGCTGGCCGCCCGCCTCCTGCTGCCCGCTTTGGCTGCGGTGCTTGCGGGCTACGCGGGCGTGCTCGCCTACAATGCCGCCGGCCCCCCGCGACCGCCGACGACGCAGGCGGTGGCGTCGTGGCTGACGGTCCATCACCTGACCGCAGGGATTGGCGAGTACTGGACGGCCAACGTCACGACCGTCGCGACCAGCGGCCGGGTGGAAGTACGCCCCGTCAGCCTCTCCTGTGGCCGGTTCTCCCCCGACGCCTGGGAGTCCAGGCAGTCGTGGTACAGTCCCCCGAGCACCGCGACGTTCCTGCTGCTCGCGCTCACCAGCGCCGCGGGAACAATCGGTACGGCCGACGCCACCGCCCAGTTCGGTCCTGCGCAGCGAACCGCACGGATCGGCGTCTACGAGGTGCTGGTCTGGAACCACAACCTGATGCCCGCGCTGACGGGCGGGTCTGCCCCTGGCTGCGGCCAGAAGTGGCAGCGCTAGGAACTCCGGGCCTGGTCCGGCGGGCCCGGCCGGGTCCGCCGGAAGTAAATGACCGCCACGGCGGCCGCCAGCAGGTCACCGATGGTGGTCAGAGCGCGGGAGACCAGGGCCACCGCGGTGCCCGCGCCAACGCCGATCACCGGGCCGAGCAAGGCGACGAGCAGCACTTCCCGCACGCCGGCCCCGGCCGGAGCGAACACGGCGAGGAAACCCACGGTCCAGGCGAAGGCGAAGCCGCCGAGGGCCAGCAGCGCTGCCGTGCCGCGGGGCGCGCCGAGCCGCGTCGCGAGCAGCCAGATTTGCAGGCCGTAAAAGATCCACGATACGAACGACCAGGCCAGCGAGGTGGCGATGGCGCGAGCGGTCAGCGGCTGCTCGAGCGGAGGCCGCCGGGTCAGCCGGAACAACCGCCCGAGGACCGAATTGAGCACCTTGGGGTGCAGGCAGGCCAGCAGGGCAGGGGCGGCCAGGAAGGCCCACCGGTAGGACGTCAGTCCCGCGGCGAAGGGCAACGTGACCAGCGCGGTAAGCAGCCCGCCGAGCATGGACACGAGCATGGTGAGCACCGAGGCGCTGGCCGAGTTACGCCGTGGCACGCGGTGCGCGGTGCCCAGCTCCATCTGCGCCAGAACCGGCCAGACCGATCCAGGGAGGTATTTTCCCAGCTGGCCGACGAACATGATCCGGGCCCCGATCCGGATCGGCAGCGGCGACCCGAGCGCGGCGAGCAACACCCGCCACACCTGCATCGCCGCGAACATGGCAATCAGGACGCTGACCATGGCGCCAGCTACCGTCAGCGCCCCGATGCTGGCGAGCGCGGCCCGCACGCTCGTCCACTCGCTGGCCACCGCGTAGCCGCCGAGGGCGACCGCGGCGGCGGCGAATCCCCAGCGGACTGGGCGCCCGGTGAGGATCCGCCTAGCCACGGTCCACGCCGCCCGGCCTCGTGGTCCAGGCGGCGCGCCGTCAGCGCCGGGTTGCCCGGCCGCGGCCATGGCGGGCGGGTAACCCGATATCGTGGGGCGGTCCGGCATGGCGCCAGCCTAGCTTAACGGCCTCGTCATCCCGGTGATTTCATAGCTGCCGATACGACCGGAATACTAGAGTAACTGGGATCATGCGAGCATTGCTGTTTGGCACCTACGACACTTCGCTGCATCCGCGCATCGCCACGATCGCTGAGGGCCTGCGAGCCCACGGCATCGAGGTGGCCGAATGCAACGCACCGCTGGGCCTGGACACGGCGGCCAAGGTGGACATGCTGGCACATCCGTGGCGAGCGCCGGCCCTCCTGGTCCGCCTCGCCCGGCGCTGGGCGACCCTGGCCCGGACCGCCAGCCGGATGCCCGCCCCGGATGTGGTGCTTGTCGGCTACCTCGGTCACTTCGATGTCCACCTGGCCCGGCTTCTCTTCCGCAGGGTGCCGGTTGTGCTCGACCATCTCACCGGGGCCAGCGACACCGCGCGGGACCGGCGGCTGGGCGGGTTCGCGCGCCAGGTCCTGCTGAGGACGATCGACGCCGGCGCCCTGCGGGCCGCCGACATCATCGTCGTGGACACCGAGGAGCACCTGGTCCGCCTGCCGGAACGGCACCAGGCCCGGGCGGCCGTGGTACCGGTGGGCGCACCATCAGCGTGGCAGCTGGCGGCCCGGCCTGCCCGGCAGGACGACGGCGGCCAGCCACTGCGGGTCGTGTTCTACGGCCTGTACACCCCCCTGCAGGGGGCTACGGTCATCGGTGCCGCGCTCGGCCGGATGGCCGGGGCGCCCATCGAGGTCACCATGATCGGCGATGGCCAGGACAAGGCCGCGACGATGGCAGCGGCCGGGACCAGCGACGCGGTTCGCTGGCTGGACTGGGTACCCGCCGCCGAACTTCCCGCGCTGGTCGCGAGCCATGACGTCTGCCTCGGTATCTTCGGCGCAGGAGACAAAGCGCTCCGGGTGGTGCCGAACAAGGTTTTCCAGGGCGCCGCGGCCGGGTGCGCGATCGTGACCTCGGACACCGCTCCGCAGCGGCGGGCCCTGGCCGGGGCGGGCCTCCTAGTGCCGCCCGGCGACCCGGACGCACTCGCCGCGGCCTTGCTGCGGCTAGCCGGTGACCGCGGCGAACTGGCCCGGCTGCGCCAGCGGGCGCGCGAGGTGGCCGAAGAGCAATTCGTGCCTGAGCGGATCGTGATCCCGCTGCTAGGAAAACTCGCTACCGCCGGGAGGACCGCCACGGCCACGGCCGCCCAGGATGAGGCACCGGGCCTGGATCCCGCACCCGCGAGGAGGCACCTGCGAACCGGCATCGAGATGGTGGCGCCCCTGACGCCAAACGCCTGGCTACGCTATGAGCTGGTCAAACGGATGCTGCCTGCTGGCATCAGCGACGTGCTCGAAGTCGGCTGCGGCCAGGGCGCACTCGGTGTCCGGCTGGCCCAGCGCTACAGGTACCTGGGCGTAGAGCCAGACCAGGCATCCTGGGCGGTGGCCAGCCAGCGGATCAGAGCGGCCGGGCGAGGCGAGGTCCGCAATGTCGCGGTGCACGATCTCGGCGACAGCCAGTTCGACCTGATATGCGCCTTCGAGGTCCTCGAGCACATCGAGGACGATGCGGCGGCGCTGAAGGAATGGGCAGGCATGCTCCGCGCCGATGGGTGGCTGCTGCTGTCAGTCCCGGCGCACCAGGGCCGGTACGGCCCGGCCGACGAGCTTGTCGGCCACTTCCGCCGCTACGATCCAGACGCCATGACGGCCCTGCTGGCCAGCTCAGGCTTCACCCAGATCCAGCTGCGGCAGTACGGCTTTCCGCTTGGCTATCTTCTGGAGGCTGGGCGCAACCTGGTCGGCCGGCGGCGGCTCGCCACGGCTGCGGCCATGCCGGTCGCCGAGCGGACCGCCGGATCCGGCCGCCTGCTCCAGCCATCCGGCGGCCTTCGCGGTGCCGCCGCTCGATGGGGGACCGCGCCGTTCCGGGTGGTGCAACAGGCGTTCCCGAACACTGGCACGGGGCTCGTGGTCCTGGCCCGCTCAGGGGCGGCCCAGGGCGCGGAAAGACCAGCCGGCTGACCGCTACCGCTGTTGGTCAGACGTCTCCCCTGGACCGGACGATCAGGTCAGCGAGCAGGGCGAGCGACGCGATGAGCAGCCCGGTCACGAAGATCAGGACGGTATTGACCGCGAAGAGCAGCGGGTGCACGATCATGTCGTAGACGCCCTTGGCGATGCCGAGCCCGAGCAGGAACAATGCCACCGGCATCAGCACCTTGAGCGGGTTGAAGTACATCACCATCCGCAGCACCTGCAGGATGTACCGGTAGGCGTCCTTGACGAACTTGAACTTCGAGGTCCCCGACCGCTTGGCGTACTCGATCGGTACGTACCGCACCTCGTGCTGATTGGCCAGGAACGCGACGGTGATCGTGGTGACGCAGGAGAAGCCGGGCGGCAGCAGCCGCAAGTACGGCTGCGCGACCCGGCGCCTGAAGGCCCTGAGCCCGGAGTTCAGGTCGGGGATCTCGGCGTTGGTGAGCCTTTCCGCGAGCTTGCGTATGAGCCACTTGGCCGGTACCCGCAGCAGCTTGTGACTGCCCTGCTCGCTGGTTCGCGCCCCCACCACCTGGTCCACGTCCGGATCCTTCGCCAGCATCTGGACCAGCTCGGGAATCCGCTCGTTCGGATACGTCATGTCGGCGTCGGTCCACACGACGATCTCGCCCCGCGCCCGCTGGGTGCCGATGCGGCGGATGGTGCCGGACCCGCCGTTGCGGCGGAAAGGCACGATCTCCAGCTGCGGGAACCGGGGGGCGACCTGGTACAGGCGGGCCAGCGTGTCATCGGTGGAGGCATCGTCGTACGCGATCAGCTCGTAGCGGTACCCGCTCGCGTCCATGGCCGCGCAGATCCGCGCCACCTCGGCCGTCACGTGCCCTTCCTCGTTGTAGCAGGGCAGGATGATCGAGACGTAAGGAGCCTGCGGCGGATCGGCAGCCGGGGGCAGCGGGACGGCCGAGGTGGCTGGGGCGGCGCTCGGGGTGTCCAGGGATGCGGTCATGGCGCCGGCTCCCACATCCAGACGCTCAGCTTGAGCGGCACGGTGGTCCGCGGCGGCCCTATCAGCGTGCTGCTGTCCATGGTTGTGCTCAGTGCCATCACATTCCTCACCAGCCCGCGATAGGGCGTAAGTTCCGACGCCTCGGCGGCGAGCAGTACCGGCCGCCGCCCGGCTTGCTGAATATCCTGCACAATCGACCGGACGACCGGGACCGAGGGCATGACGCGGGCGGTCGGGTCACCGCACATCCCGCGGACGGTCTCGGCGAGCCGGTCGGCGACCGGGCCGTCGATGATGACGACCGACGAGCCCTTGGGGATCGCCGCGCACATGCCGTAGACCGCGCCGAGTTCGCCGCCGTAGGTGGTCTTGAACGCCAGGCCGTCCGAGGTCAACGTGATCCCGAGCGGGCCGCCGGTCTTGACGCCGAGGCCGAACGTGGTCATCGAGGCCGGCAACACGAGGGCAACCGCGAGGACTATTCCGGAGCCGATACTGGGTACCCCGGCGTAGCCATGCTGTTTGAGCCAGCCGACCAGCCATGCGGACGCCCATACCGCGAGCAGGATGAAGCCTGGCAGCACGGCGGGGACAAGCCTGCGGCTGGCCCACGGCTGATCGGGGGTGATGGCCGGCCGGTACAAGAACGTGGTAATGGTCCACGCGAACGTCAGCAGCGGCAGCGTCCAAGCCGGGGCCTGGCCGCGCAGGCACCGCCGGGCCAGCAACGCGGCGGCGACCGTACCGAGAATGACCACGGGCACGCCGATGTACCAGAACACCCAGTGCAGGCTCAGCTCCGCGTAGGTTCGCGACGGGTCGACCGGCTGGTTATTGGCTCGCTGGTACCTGGCTATCGACTGCTCGGTGGCCTTGGTCATCGCCGCACGTGCCTTATGCACGTACGGGCGGATGGCGAAGGCGACGACGATGAGCACGGCTAGCGCCGACGCGGCGTCCGGCAGCCATCGCCCCTTCACCTGCGGCAGGTTCCGGTTCCACAGCAGCGGCAGCGCCAGCAACGTCACGACAAGCACAAGGGCGCTCGCCAGCGCCAGCAGCACCAGCGAGGACTTGTTGGTCTCCAGGTACGGCCGGGAAAAAACCAGGCCGTCGACGATGCCGTAGACCCCGCCGACCACCACGCCGCCGATCAGCGGCAGGGCCTGCCGTCGCCGGCCGAGTAGCAGCAGGCCGCAGTACGGAGCCACCGGCAAGATGTCGCTGGCCCCGTCGATGCGCACCAGCACGGTCAGGCCGAGCGCGAGGCCGGCGATCGCCGCGATGATCCGGTCCCCCCCGGCCCGGTTACGGTTCAGGGAATCGATGACCAGGCAGAGCCCGCCCAGGAAGAGGATCTGCGCCAGCGGCTCGCTGTAGTTCGACCGGCTGGTGAACTGCTCAGGCAGGGAGAGCGCGAGGGCGAGGACCGCCAGCGGCGCCCATCGCGGTCCGACGAGCCGGGCGACAAGCCCGCCGAAGGTGAGCAGCGCGGCGGCCCCGAGCACCGGCGCCGCCAGCAGCGCGGCGTTCCCGCCGCCGATCCACATCGCGCCCGCGAGCACCATCGGCAGCCCGGCCATGAACTGCGGGACGACGGTATTGCCGACCTGGTAGTAGGCGAAGCTGCTGAAGTTGAAGCTGCTGTTATGCACGTCGCCGAAGGCCGCGCGGTCCTGCGGGATCGGCAGCGAGCCGTGCCGGGAGATCCATTCCGCGAACTGGAAGTAGGACGCCGGGTCGCGCATCACGATGACGAACTGCGAGTGATAGATCACCTGGTCGATGCCGAACGCAATCGCGATCGCCAGCACGGCGGCGACCGCCCACCAGGGCGTGCGCGGTTTGGGCTGCGTGTTCTCCGGATGGCGCGCGGGCCAGGCCTCCGGCGATGGACTGGGGATCCAGCGCAGCCCGAGCGGCACAAGCACCAGCGCCACGAGCACCGAGAGCAGCAGCGTGAGTACCGGCGTGAAATGGCCGATGAACAGCAGCGGGAAGCCGGCCAGCAGCCAGGACGTCGCGAGCAGCGCGGGCAGCACCGACAACCGCCCGAGCAGCCGTCCGGCGGCGTCGGGCGGCCCGGCCTCCGGACGGCCGGACGGCGCGTCGGCGGCGGACGGGCCTGCGGTCTCCGACTGGGCGCCCACGCTCATCCCGCGCGCTCCGCGGAACCCGCCGCGGGTGTACTCACGCCGGGACTGTGCAGCACGATAAAGCCTCCGTGATCGAAAACGGTCTCGTAGCCGTGCTTCTTGAGCAGCGCGAGACGTTGCTCCTGCTGCTCGACGGAGTGGAACGTAAACTGCCGTCCCACCGTGGCGGCGAGCACCCACGGCGGGTACAGCGGCGACCCGCCGTCACCGTCCCAGAGCAGGACGGTATCTCGCCCGGAGAGGTGGGGACCGAGGCGGTTCACCGCCTCGACGGTGACGCCGCTCGGGACCGCGGCGACCGCGGCGGCGGCGTTCCTCTCCTCCGCGTCCCGATGGTAGAACGACGAGTGCAGGGCAGCTCCGAGCGCGAATTTGGGCACCAGGAAGACCGCCACGGCGCAGAACGCGACGGCGCAGACGAGCGCCACCGTGCCCGCGCTCCGGTCGGCCCGCGCCCGGGCCGGTGTCCCCGCCAGGACACGGTCCTGCCTGGCCCGCGTCACCCACCGGTCCAGCCGCGCGGCACCGTCGACGGCGCCGCACGCGAGGATGATGACCAGGTAGGCGTTGTAGTGGTAGGCGGTGACCCACCAGTTCGGGAACTTGTCCTGCATCATCCGTTCCACCAGGAGCGGGATGACCGCGACGGTGATGGGCGACAGCAGCGGGAGGAAGCAGAACGGGGCCAGCAGCCACAGCATGGTGTCGAGCTTGACCCCCGGGGTGATCATCAGCCGCAGCGCGGCGAGGGGATGAGCCACGATATGCGTGAGGACCTGCGGCACGTTCTGGCCGAGCGCGCCGTACGCCCAGTAATAGTCGGAGCGGCCGCCGAAGGCCGGGATCAGCAGGTAGGTCGCCACCCAGGTGTCGGCCACGCCGAGAACGATGAGGGCGAGACCCACGAGTCGCTGCCTGCTCACCGCCTGCGGGCGCGTCACGGCGAGGTAGACCCCGATCCCGGCGACGACCAGGCCCATGTCCTCCTTGACCAGGAGCAGCAGCGCCAGCGCGATCAGCGCGGTCCGCAGGCGGCCCGCCTGCAGGCGCTCGAGCGCCACCGCCATCAGCACAGGGGCGAACGCGACCTCATGGAAGTCGAAGGCGGCCGCCGAGGCGATCGGCCAGCTCAGCCCGTACGCCACCGCGACCAGGTACGCCGCGACGGTAGCCTTCCGTCCGCCGCCGAACGCGCGGCGGGTGAACAGCCACAGCGGCGGGACCGCGAGCGCGAAGAGCACCGCCTGGGCCACGAGGAGAGTCTCCGGGCTATTGAAGATCCAGTACAGCGGGGCCAGCGACGCGAGGATCGGCGACCAGTGGTCGCCGAGGACGGAGAAGTGCGGGCCGAAGTTGTTGTGCAGGCCCTTGATGACGGAGATTCCCGGCTGGAAGTGCGCGTACGAGCGTACGGCCTCGTCAAAGATCACAAGATCGTAGGACGACGTCTGGAAGGTGTAGTTGAGGATGAGCGAGAACGCGGAGTAGCCGGCCGCCATCAGGGCGGTCAGCACCCCCACCGCGACTAGGTGCCAGGACCGGCTCCTGCTCCCCCGGCTGCCAGCATGCTGCTGTGCCATCGGTGATGCGCTTTCCACAGTCACTCGGGGAGACCTAACCTCGGAGTTTGCTCATTGCCACCTCGACGTGCGGTTTACGCTGCTCCGCCCAGGCCAACCTCTGCGTCCCGGCCAACGCCACGCCATAAGCGACGGGTAGGCCGTGGTCCGCGTCCCGTGATTCTAATCGTCTTCGCCAATCTAAATTGCACGGAAACGGAACTCCACGTTCGGCGTGACCCGCAGGCCCTGACCGCCAGCGCCAGGATCCGGACAGGCACAGCCAGGCGAGCGCGATGACAGCGGCGAGGCGGATGGCAGGCGCCAGGTAATTCACGTTGTCCTGGAATGCGGTGTTCAGCCAGTGCGGGGACAGCGTCAGGTCCACGGCGAGGGTGTAGACGGTCGTCCCGATGAGCAACCGCGCCAGGATGACCCCGTCGAGCCTGGACAACGGATACAGCGCGAGCAGGCAGATCACCATGACGTCGTACCAGGGCCGCTGGAACGGCCAGGCGAAAAGCCACGCGAGGCTGAGCGCAAGCGCGGGACGGACGGCGGGCAGACCAGGCAGGCCCTCGGGGGCGGGAAGCCGCCACAGGAGCAGGGCGGCCAGGCCGGCGGTCACCAGCGCGGCGGCTACCGTCAGCCCGGCCGGCGCCGAGGTCGCGGACGCCGCGTAGCCAAACGGGCGGTAGATGAGCTGGTAAAAGTTGTCCGAGGTGGCACCCTGGGTCCGGGCCGCGAGCGCCTTGACCGCGGGCCAGCCCGCGATCGCGTACCCGGGCACCAGGACCACCAGGAACCCGGCCAGCGATCCGGCCAGCGTAAGCGGCGATCGGCGGGATGCCCATATGACGCCGATCCCGAAGAGCCCGAACGTGACCTTGCAGGCCGTCGCCGCACCGACAAGCAGCCCGGCGGCGAAGGCCCTGGCCCCGCTGACCTCCTCGCCCGGCCCGCGTACCCGCAGCACGAGCAGGCCGCAGAAGCCGAGCGCCGTGGCCACCCCGTCGATATGACCGCCGGCGATCATCGCCCACAGCAGCAGCGGGTTCACCGTCCAGAGCAGGTGGGCACGGGCCCGTCTCGCGGCATCGGCACGCAGCAGCCGGTCCAGGGCCAGCGCCACCGCGCCGAAGGCGAACGCGTTGCACAGCTTCAGCCAGAAGGTGATCCTGGCCGCCGACGTCCCGCCAAGTTCCGCGGCGGCCCATTCCTCCGCCGTGGCCAGCGGACCGTAAATCGACGGGCTGTTCACCCACGTGCGCGGCGCGAGCCTGGCGATCGGATCCCCGGTGCGCCGTAGCTGTCCCGGCGTCATCACGTAGGGGTTATGACCGGTCACGACGATCCTGCCGTCGATCGCGTAGCTGACCGCGTCGTTGGACCCCGCCGGCGGCAGCACGGTAAACGCGGCCACGGCGACCAGAGCCCCCGTCAGGAGCAGTCGCACGGGCGGACGCGCACCGCGTGCCACGGCGGCAAGCCCCGCGGCCACGCCGCCGCAGCCGACGACCGCCGCCGCCCACAAGATGACGGTCGCGAGCCCGGGCCGCAGCCGCAGGGAAAGCCACCACGGCGGGCCCGCCCCGGGCCGCGGCATCGTGGCGACCGCCGCGCTCGGGCCCGCGGCCGACACGGCGATCATCATCAGGATCGCCACGGCGATGGCCACCGTGGCTGACCAGGCCAGGACTCGCGTCACCCGGTCCGGGGAGACTCTCACGTCCCGCGCCTCGACCCGCGTCGCGGCACCCGGTGCGAGCTGGGCCCGCGGATTCGGCGCTGAATCCTCCGAGGAGGTCAGTCCTGTCATCCAGTCCTCTCCCGGATCACGCACGGTCTCCGCCGCCGCTGAAGTACCGTTTCCTCCTGTTGAACTTCTTGACATTAGCAGCCGATCTGCAGCGTGCACGGCATGATGAACGAAGGGTCGCGAACCTGAGTGAACAGGCTTCCGCTGGTCATGCTGGCGATCGTGGCGGCGGGTTTCCTGGCGCTCGGCTTGTCCGAGGCGTGGACCGATTCCCCGACGTTCGACGAGCCGGTGTACGTGTCGGCCGGGGTGGCCGCCGTGCTGCACCACGATGTGACCATCAACGAGGAGCATCCGCCGCTGGCCAAGGTGCTGGCCGTGCTGCCTGTGCTGCTGACCCACCCCGTCGTGCCCGCCAACGGGAATTGGTCGGGTAACGACGAGTACGCCTACGGGGCGCGGTTCATCGCCGCCCAGCAGACGGCGGGCACGCTGCACCGGGTCACGTTCGTCTCGCGGCTTGTCCCGCTGGCCGAGACGGCCGGCCTGGCGTTCGTGCTGTACGCGGTGGGCGCGGAGCTGGCCGGCGCGGTGGCGGGCGCGCTGGGCGGCGTGCTGTGGCTGGCCGCACCGTTGGTGCTCGGCATCGGTCACCTGGACGGCGCCGACATTCCGTTCGCCCTCGGGGCGGCGCTGAGCTCGTGGGCGCTGCTGCGCTGGCTGCGATGGCGTGACACCAGGCGGCTGGCCTGGCTCGGGCTGGCCCTCGGGGCGGCCGCGGGAACGCAGGTCACCGGCTTGCTCGTGGTCGCGGCGGCGCTGGTCGTGGTGGTGGCGGCGCAATGGCGTTCCGGGGTGGCACGTGCCGTGGCCAGCGCCGCGCTGGCCGCCCTGATCGGCTGGGCCGCGGTCTGGGCGGTCTACCTGGTGCTCGATCCGGCCATGGTGCAGCAGCTGCCGCTGCTTGTGCCCAGGCCCTATCTCGATGGCGCCAGGTACCTTTCCGTCCATGATGCCAGCGGCTCGGCCGCCTACATCGCGGGCATCGCCTATACCGGAGGCCGCTGGTGGTACTGGCCGGTCAGCCTGGTGATCAAATGGCCGGAGGCGGGCCTGCTGCTGCTCATCGCCGGGGCCGCGGGCGGAGCCTGGCTGCCGCGGGATGCGCGGCGCCGGGCCGGGATCGCGCTGGGGCTGCCCGCGGTCGTGCTGACCGGCTTCACGCTCGCCACACCCAAGGACGTCGGGCTGCGCTACCTGCTGCCGGCGCTGGCGCTGTGGGCGGCGGCGGCGGGCTGCGGGCTCGTCGCGGCGGTGAGTGCCGCCAGGGGGGCGAGGGGAAAGCAGCTAGCCCGAGCGGTGGTGGCTGTGCTGCTCGGCGCGGCCGTGCTCAGCACCGCCTGGTCATTCCCTGACTCCATCGCGTGGACCGCCTGGCCGTTCCGGCCCAACTACGCGGTGGCGACCGATTCCAACGTGGACTGGGGTCAGGGTCTTGGCGTGCTGCGCACGTGGAGCGCGAGCCGGGACCCGTGGGTGGCCTATTTCGGGCCCCGCGGCATCACCACGGCGGACATCCCGGGCGCCCGGCCACTGCTCGGCACCGCACCAGCCCACCTCGATGGCTGGGTCGCCGTGTCGGTGACCGCCCTCAACAGCGCGAACCGTGCCTCATTGAGCTGGCTCCGGGCCTGGTGCCCGGTCGGGATCCTGGACGAGTCGATCCTCGTCTACCACTTCAGCCGACCCCCGGTGTCGACGTCGGCCCAACGCCTTCCGTCGCGCCCCGCTTCACTGTGTCCCGGTCAGTGGAGTTCTGCTCGCTAAGATCGGGCTCGCTGGGAACAGGCTGATAGGCAACGGCGGGCTGGTGCTGCAGCGACGCGATCCTGGGCACAAGCAGCTTGGTCATGACCAGCCAGGCGCCCACCGCGAAGACGATGCCGCCGATGACGTCGGTGACGTAGTGCTGGCCGAGGTAGACGACGGTGAACCACACCGCCGCGGTCCAGACGGCGGTCAGCATCGCGCCACGGCGGGTCACCGGCCACAGCGCCAGCGCACACAGCAGCGGGAAGGCGGCGTGCAGCGAGGGGAACGCCGCCGCCGCGTCCGGGTTCAGCCACTGGTAATACGGGCTGACCGCGCTGGGCAGGGCGATCAGCGAGTGCACGCCAGGCAGCAGGTGGTGCTGGTTGGCCAGCCACGGCGGCGCCACCGGCACGAGCACGAAGACGATGAAGGCCGCGAAGGACATGCCGAGCAGTGAGACAGTGAAGCGCAGGAACTGCACCCGGTCGACCAGCCACAGCACCATGCCGGCGGCGATCGGGACGACGAAGTGGCAGAAGTAGATCACCGTGCACGCGACCGCAAGCCAGTGCAGCCGGCCCAGGTGCGCCTGTACCCACTGGCTGGGGTCGTGGCTGCCGAACAGGGCCCGGTCGGCGCGGATCACGAACTCGTAATGCACCTTGATACCGCTCTTGGGCGCGATGCCGCGCACCGCCTCATAGCCGAGGAACAGCGCGATGAACGGCACCCAGTCCCGCAGGAACCGCAGGAAATGCCCGCTCAGCAGCGCCACCGGTACCAAGATCAGCAGCAGGTAGTCGGGCGAGACCGAGATTCCGCGCCAGATCATCACGCCGGAGACCAGCAGCAGGTACACGAGCGACACCATCACCAGCGGCCCGGGCCGCCGGCTGAACTGGAGCCACGCCTGAATCCTGGACATCCGCACGCTCTCCTTCAGGCCGACCTGAAGCGCCAGCAATAAGGGGGTAATTGCTCATCGAAATGATGGGCAACGGGGATCTTACCGGAACCTTACCGTCGGTCCGGCGAGGTTCGCGGGACTCCCAGGCCGAGTCCAGCCCTGAGTTTACCGAACCCGCGGCCGTGCACCCGTCCCGAGGCCGCGGCGCCTGGACGCTTGGGCACGGCATGGACCGCGCACGGCGCACGCTGGTCACATGCCGGCGATGAGCTTCTCGACTCGCTCGTCCACCGAGCGGAACGGGTCCTTGCACAGGACGGTTCGCTGGGCCTGGTCGTTCAGCTTCAAGTGCACCCAGTCGACGGTGAAGTCACGCCGTTTCTCCTGCGCCCGGCGGATGAACTCACCGCGCAGCTTCGCCCGGGTGGTCTGCGGCGGGACCGACTTCGCCTCGAAAATATCGATGTCGCGAGTGGCCCGCTCCACCGCCCCGGCGCGCTGCAACAGGTAGTACAGGCCCCGGCCGCGGTGCACGTCGTGGTAGGCCAGGTCGAGCTGGGCGACGCGGGGCGCGGACAGCGGCAGGTCATGCTTGGCCCGGTAGCGCTCGATCAGCTGGTACTTGGTGACCCAGTCGACCTCACGCGCGATCAGGTCGAGGTTGCCGGTCTCGATCGCGCTCAGCGCCCGTTCCCACATGTCAAGGACACGCCTGCTGACCGCGTCGGCACCGTTCTTGTCGGTGAAGTCTTTCGCCCGATTCAGGTATTCGTACTGGATGTCCAGGGCACTGAGCTCGCGCCCGTTCGCCAGCCTGACCCGGCTGCGGCCGGTCATGTCGTGACTGACCTCACGGATCGCCCGGATGGCGTTATCCAAGGTCAGGTCGCGCATGATCGCGCCGGCCTCGATCATCCGCAGCACCAGGTCGGTCGACCCGACCTTGAGCAGCGTCGTGGTCTCGCTCATGTTGGAGTCGCCCACGATCACGTGCAGCCGCCGGAAGCGCTCGGCGTCGGCGTGCGGCTCGTCCCTGGTGTTGATGATCGGGCGGGACCTGGTGGTGGCCGAGGACACGCTCTCCCAGATGTGCTCGGCCCGCTGGCTCACGCAGTACACCGCGCCCCGCGGCGTCTGCAGCACCTTGCCCGCGCCACAGATGATCTGACGGGTGACCAGGAACGGGATGAGGATATCGGCCAGCCTGCCGAACTCGCCGTGGCGGCCGACCAGATAGTTCTCGTGGCAGCCGTAGGAGTTGCCTGCTGAGTCCGTGTTGTTCTTGAACAGGTAGATATCGCCGGCGATGCCCTCCTCGCGCAGCCGCCGGTCAGCGTCCACGAGCAGACCCTCCAGGATCCGCTCGCCCGCCTTGTCGTGCGCCACGAGATCCAGGACGTTATCGCACTCCGGCGTGGCGTACTCCGGATGACTGCCCACGTCGAGATAGAGCCGCGCCCCGTTCCTGAGGAAAACGTTGCTGCTGCGCCCCCACGAGACCACGCGCCGGAAAAGATAGCGCGCGACCTCGTCGGGCGAGAGCCGCCGCTGCCCGCGGAAGGTGCACGTAACGCCGTACTCGTTCTCGATTCCGAAGATTCGCCGGTCCACCCGCCAAGGCTACGTCCCGCCGCCCACTGACAACAGCATCCGGCCCGTCGGGTCGCCGGCCGAGCGGAGATGGCTGAGCAGATTCGTGCGGTCACGGGCGCGCCAGCTGACCCAGCAGGTTCTTGTCCCAGACGTACACGGTGTACGGGCCGTCGTGGTACGTGCGGGCCGGCCGCCCGAACGCGGCGAGCGCCGCGGGGTTGGGCTGCCAGTGGTTGAAGAACCCGGACGCGCTGTCGGTGACGAGGAACGTCGGCTGGTGCGAGCCGGGGTCGTACCAGGAGGCCTTGGATTCCCACAGGTCCGGCTGCAAGGTTCCCGGCGCCACCGCCCTGATCGTGATGGCACCGTTGCTGCCGACGGTGACGACGCTCGACTCCCAGTACCCGCCGATGCCGTTGGTCAGATGATGCGCGGCCAGGAACGTCACGAGCCGCTGGTTGGCGGCCGGAACCGACGGCTGGGCCGCGGCGTAGCCGAGGCTGGCCGCGTAGCCTGCCAGGACGGCCAGCCCGGCCAGCCGCACCGGCCGCAGCCGGCGCCACGCCCCGGCCTCGCGGCCGAACAGGCTGGCCGCCAGGGTGCGGCCGGCCAGCACGGCTCCGAACGGCAGGACGACGGCGAACTCCCTGGCGTTCAGGTCGGTCGCGTCGGCCAGCGTGCTCGGCACGTACACCACGACGTTGACCACCATGGCGACGAGCAGGATCTGGCTGAGCAGGTCGGGCCAGCTGACAAAGTGCCTGGCCACCCGGCAGATGGCCCAGACGACAAGCGCTACCCCGGCTAGGTGCACCAAGGCGAAGGCCAGCTCGACCGCCGGGCCCTGCGGCTTGGCGCCGAACAGCGCGAGCAGTCCCTCCCCGGTCACCCAGGCATGCTTCGGCCAGGTGTGCAGCGGCGCCAGACGGTACGGCACCGGGTGCAAGATGAACGCGTCGCTGGCCCGCAGCAGCCGGCCGGCCAGCAAGGCCAGTCCCTCGGCCAGGATGGCCGCGGCGGCCAGGGACACCTCGTACCACTGTGCGGCCAGGCCGCCGGAGAGCCCTCGGATGATCCGCAGGGCGCACACCGCCACGAGCGGGAAAACCCCCACCACGAGCACCAGCGGGTCCGCGACCAGCACCCACGTCAGCAGCACTCCGACCACAACCGGGACCCAGCGCCCCAGGCGGCCCTCCGGGCCAGCACGATCCATGACCAGCCAGGTCAGCATCAGCGGAACCGCGGTGCCGATGTGGCCGAGGGACAGCAGCAGGACGAAGACCCCGACGCCGAGCTGGGGAGCGAACACCAGGCCGGCCGTCAGCAGCATCCGCGGCCATGCCTCCCGCGCGGGCACCTTCCCGTCGGCCCCCTTGGCGAGCAACATGGCGAGCACGACCACGAGCGTGTAGGTCATCGCCGCGGCGATGTGGGCGGTGTCCGTATGGAGGCCGAAGAAACGTTCGAGTATGGCGTATTGCGGCAGCTCGGTGGTCACGAACGAGACATCCGACAGATACCAGCCGTGCAGCAGCACATTCCCGTGCAGCATGTCCCACGCCATCAGCAGGTCGTTCGACTCGTCGGAATTCTCCGGGTAGGTGCGGGATACCTGCAGGTAGGCGACGAAAAGCAGGACCACACCCAGCACGGCCGCGGCGCCGAGGAGCACGCGGCGGCCGGGCCGCCTGGTCGCCCGGCTTCTCGGCACGGCAGCCACCACGTCTTTCTCGCCGGTGTTATCTGGCTCAGTGTTATCTGGCTCAGTGTCATCGACGCTGCCGAATCATATTCGTAACAGCTGTCACAGGGTACGACGTCGCTCTGGTAAGCTACGGCCGCCTGGCCAACCTTTTGCCCTTCCCACTGAGACACCCATGGTGGAGGCTCGCGGTTGCAGCTCACTTCCACACCGGAAGAGGATAGGTCCCTCCGGCCGGGCCCGCCATCGCGGTGGTCGACATTGAACCGGCCTGTCGTTCCTGGTGTCATCGCTTTCTGCGGCTGGCTTGGTTTCGCCCTGGCCCGCTGGCAGGTTTGGGCTCAGGGTCATGTCAACCGGTTCATCATGGCCGGGCACGTCTACACGCACGGCGGCCAGCTCCCCCGCGGCTTGATGCTCGTTCCTGCGGCGGGTTACGACGGGCAGTTCTACTACCGGCTCGCGCTGGACCCCGCCAACTGGAACGCGACCGCGTTCGGCATCACCATGGACCAGTCGTACCGGTACGCCCGCATCGGGTACCCGGCGCTGGCCTGGCTCCTCTCCCTCGGCCAGCACCACCTGGTCCCCGTCGTCCTGGTCGTGATCAACCTCCTGGCGGTGGCGGCCATGGCCGTCCTGGGCGGGATATTCGCCCGCGCGTCCGGCCGCCACGCCCTGTGGGGGCTTGCCTTCGCCGCCTACTTCGGCCTGGTCATCAGCGTCGGCCGGGACACCGCGGAGCCGCTGGCCGAGGCCTGCATGCTGGGCGGCCTGCTGGCCTACCGCCGGCGCAGCCGGGCCGGCTACCTGCTCGCCACCATTTTGTTCACCTTCGGCGCGATCACCAGGGAAACGATTCTGCTCGCTCCCGCGGCCATCGCCGTCACCCGGCTCGTCGCGATGGCCCGCCGGCGGAGCCGCCCGGGCCTGCCCGACCTGGTCTGGGTCGTTCCAGCCGCGGCGTACGGCCTGCTGGAAATCGCGGTGTACTTCGTCGTCCAGGGTGACTTCCCGCTGCTCGCGAACGGCAGCCGCAACCTCACCGTGCCGTTCACGGCCATGGTCGACGCGCTGGGGTACGACATCGCTCACATCAACACCAGCCACCTGAGCCCGGTCGACATCGCCTTGCTCGAGTACGCCACGGTGGCGATCTTCGTCCTCGCCGGGCTGGCCGTGCTGTTCGTCACCACCGCGCCCGCGCATGAGCCCATCGCGTTCGTCTTCTTCGTGCTCCAGCTCGGCTTGCTGTCCAGCCAGACCTGGACGAGCACGTTCGGCGACGGACGCTCGCTCATCGAGCCCTACCTGATGGCACTGGTCCTGCTGATAGCCACGCCTCGGCGGTACCTTTCCTGGCGTTACCTCGGCCTGATCGTGGCCTGCGCCGGGCCCGCTCTGCTGGTCGTGGCCAGGCGCCGCATCCTGTACATGTTAATCCTCACGCGCAGGTCCACCGATCCGACGCCCTGGCTAGCCGAGCCGAGCCAGCAGGTTGGTGTTCCAGACCATGATGGTGTAGCCATCTGCGTGATAGATCCGGGCCGGACGGCCGAAGGTGAGCACCGCGGCCGCCGGGCCCCCCTGCAACCCGGCGGGCCCGCCCGCCACGAGGAAGGTGGCGTCATGCCTGGCCGGGTCGTAGTTCGTGTCATCGGTTTCCCATTGGTACGGCACGAGCTTGCCGTCAGCACCCTGGATGACCGAGCTGACCTGGACGCGGCGGCCGGTGTCCATAGTTGTGCTGTTGGCCTGCCAGTAGCCAGCCAGGCCGTCGCTGAGCCGGTGCGCGACCAGCCAGCTGGCCAGGCGCTCGTTGGCGGGAAGAACCGAGGACTGCGCGGCGCCATAGCCGAGCGCGGCCAGATAGCTGGCCGCGAGCACGATGATCACAGGCACGAACCAGGCTCTCGCCACCCGTATCCACGCCAGCACCCGGTCGCCGAGGACACGGCCTGCCAGCGCCGCGCCGAGCGGAAGCACTTCGACCATCTCGCGCGCGCCCTGCAGGTCATGTGCGTGCACGCTGACCATGTAGGCGCCCACGTTGAGCACCACGGCGGCAGCCAGGGCGGGCACCATCAGGTCAGCGGCGCGGAACAACCGCGCGGCGGCCAGGCCAAGCGCCCAGACCACGGCGATCACCCCGGCTAGGTGCAGCGCCACCAAGACGACCTCGGTCACGGACGTCGCGCCGTCAAAGCTCGCGCCGAAGATATTCGCGCCGAAGATCTCGAGGAAAGCCTGGAGCGTCACCCAGGACCCGTGCTGCAGCTGGCCGAGGGCCGTGTCGGTCCCGACCTTCGCCTGGTGGTACCCGCCCAGGGCGGTGATGATCCGCGGCGCGAACCCCCCGGCCACCCCGCCCGCCGCGGCCGCTGCCGCCAGGGCCAGCTCGTACCACCGGACGGCTGACCGTGCCCCGCGCCGGATGAGCATCGGGACGGCCCGCAGCGCGGCCACAAGCACCAGCGGGATGACGCCGGTCACCAGCACGATCGAGTCGGCCGCCATCACCCAGGTAAACAGCAGCCCGACAAGAACGGGCACAGGCCACCGTGGGCTGAGCCGGTCGATCAGCAGCCAGATCAGCAGCAACGGGACCGCCGTGCCTGTGTGGTCCGGGGACAGGAGCACGATCCCGGTGGCGCTGAGCTGAGGCGCCAGCATGAGGCCCGCGGCCAGCAGCGCGCGGGCCAGGCCCGGCCGGCCGCAGGCCTGACCTTTGGCGAGCAGGGCGGCGAACAGCACGAGCAGCGTGTAGGTCATGGCGGCCGCCACGTGCACGACCCAGACCCCCAGCCCGCCCACGGCCTCGACCAGCATGTACTGAGGCAGTTCTGTGGTGTAGAAGGACACGTCCGAGACCTGCCAGTGCTGCAGCAGCAGGTTTCCGTGCAGCATGTCCCACGCCTGCAGGACGTTGCTCGAGCCGTCCGAGGACAGCGGCACCGACAGAGACTGGCGCCAGTAGCAGAAGAAGAGGACGATCGCGGCCACGCCTGCGATCAGCCACGCCTGTCCCCCACGCCTGCTCGTGGGCGGCCGTGCTGCCGCAGTGGTCAGGGCGGTGACCTGGTGCTCGCGCCCGCCCACGCTCATCTGCGGCTCATGACGACACGGGCACCACCGCGACACGGCTGAAGCGGATGATGACATGCGCGCCGGGCGGGATGCTATCCGGCACGTAGAACCAGTAACCCCGGCCGCTGGCGACCTGCGCGGGCGTGCAGATGAACTGCCCGGTCATCATGAACTCCAGCCGGGGGTAGTCCAGGCATGCCTTGACCCCTGCGCGTTCGGCCTGGACGAGAAACCCAGTCGTCTCGACCCAGGCATCGTGGTCGATATGCAGCACGATCAGCTGACCAGGCGCCCGCGCGGCCAGCGTCGCCACGACCCCCGGCAGCGACTCGTCAATGTCGTTGGTGCTGCTGGTCAGGGTGCCGGGTATGACCGCGAGCACGGCGAAGGTGGCCACCGCGGCCAGCACCGCCACGCAGGCACCCAGCCGCGCGCGGATGGCCCCGACCGCGCCCAGTACCACCACCAGCACCGTGACCAAGGGAGCTGACCAGTAGAAATAGCCGATGTAGTACTCGGTTAGGTCGTCGATCCCGACCGTGGCGTAGAACAGGAACGCCAGCGACGAGACCACGTTGACGGCGAGCAGCGCGAGCAGGAGCCGGCGCAGCGGACCGCGGCTCAGCCAGACGGTGACAGCGATCGCGAGCGCGTATCCCGCCACCGGCACCAGCCCGGCCACCCAGGTGTGCTCGTGCGGCCACCAGAACCACAGCGCGTACCGCGTCACCTGCCGCAGGCCGTGGCCGCCGGCCCGTCCCGAACTGCTGTAGGACAGGTACTTGCCGAAGTCCCCCGGCCAGTGCAGCACCAGGTTGACGACGATCGGCAGCGCGAAAATCGCGCTGATGACCGCGACCGGGATCCAGACTCCACGTCGCTCACGGAAGAACGAGCGAACCGACGCCCGCAGCGTGCGCCGGTGCGGCCACAGCACAGCCGCGATCACGGCCAGGCTGATGACCGGCACGAAGAACAGGAAGCAGGCATGCCCGTGGATGAGGAACCAGCCGGTCAGGGCGAAGATCCACGCGTCCTGGGCGCGCCCGGCCGCGAGCGATCCGGCCGCGACCACGAACACCATGTACGCCAGCACGTACATGTACGGCATCCAGTCGGAATTCACGATCGGGGGGTAGGCAATCGCGAAGCCGGTGAAGACGGCGAAACAGGCCGCCGCGCCGGCCACCGAGCGGGTCCAGCCGTAGACCACCGCGACGGCCAGCGCGACGAAGACGCAGTCCAGCGCGAACACGGCCAGCATGTGCGCGTTCCACGCGGTCGGCACCACGTGCAAGGCGTCGGCGAACAGGTACTCACCGAAGGCCTGCACGTACATGTAGGCAGGCCCAGGGTGGTGGAAGCCCTCGCGCGAGTAGTTGCCGATGAGCAGGGTGAAGTGCTTGGCCTGCGCGATCAGGATCGAGTTGGCGCCCGCATCACCCTGCTCGTACAGGCGGGTGCTGAAAAGGAAGCGGTTCCGCGCGCAGAGCAGGGCGAACAAGGCGGTGAAAGGGATCACCCAGACCCACCACGGCCGTCGCCCCGACGAACCCGTCGACCCCGACGAACCCGTCGACTCAGGCACGCCCTCCGCCGTCGGGCCCGCGGCCGGGCTCACGGCCCCGGCTCCCGGCACCGCCGTCATCCGTTCACCGCCAGCCGTCATGCTCAGATGGTTCCGGCCTTGATCGCCGCGTCGATCCAGGGAATGACTTCGTCCAGCATGGTCTCCAACGTGGTGGTCGCCTCGAAGCCGAGCATCCGCTTGGCCTTGTCGGTGGCCGGGACACGCCGGTGCACGTCGTACTCGAACGGCTCGTCGTGGACCAGGCGCAGCGGCTCCCCGGCTCCGCGCACCTTGCGCCAGATGACCTCGGCCAGCTCCCGGACGGTGGTGCCCACCGCGGTGGAGAGGTTGAAATCCTCGTTGCGGGCGTCTTGGTGCTCCATCGCCGCCACCACGCCCACCGCTAGGTCACCGCCGTAGGTGTAGTGCCGTAGCTGATCCCCGGACCCGAGGATGTGCAAAGGGTCCTGGCCCTTGAGCACCTTCTGCACCAGGTCAGGAACGACGTGGCTCATCGCGAGCCGGACATTCCCTGACAGGATCTCCTCGTCGCCCAGGGCCCGGCTCTCGCCGATGCCCACGCAGTTGAACGGCCGGACCAACGTGTAGGGAAGGTGGTACTGGTCCCACGCCGCCCGGGCGAAATACTCCACCGCCAGCTTCTGGAATCCGTAAGACGACAGCGGCGGCGGGATCTCCCTTTGCTGGCCCTCATAGGACGGCCATTCGTCCGCGTTCTCGAAGACCATGGAGGAGGACAGGTAGGTGACCTTGCGCAGCCGGCCATTCCGGTGCGCGGCGATCGCCGCGTCACAGGACGCTGCGATGATGCGCTCGTTCGTGGCGAGCAGGTCATAGGCATAGGTGTGGAAGTAGGCGATGCCGCCGATCATCGCAGCACCCGCGATGAAGTGATCGCACTCGGCCAGCAGCTCCGTTACCAGTCCGACGTCCCTGGCGTCGCCCTCGACGAGCCGGTAATGGGGGTGATCGTCGTAAGACTTCTTGACCTTCCCGTACTTGGAGAAGTTGTCGAGGCCTATCACCGCGTAGCCACGTTTCAGCAGTTCTTCGACGACGTACCCGCCGATGAAACCCGCGGACCCGCTGACCAGAACCTGCTCCATTATGTCTCCTGCCGTATCTACTGCTCCCGTTGATGGCCCTGATCGCCGGGCCCGCGCTGACGGACTTGCTCAGCCGTCAGCTGCGGTCCGAAGGCGAAACGATACCAGCGCACGTAACTCGGCACCCATTTAGCGACCTTGAAGTTCGATACCCCAGCCTGCCGGTCCAGCCAGATGGTCGGGATTTCCGCCACCGGCCTGCGCAGCCGCTTGGCCTTGGCGGTCAGCTCGATGCCGATCTCGAAGCCGTCCCTTGAGTCGATGCCGACTTCCCGGACGAATTCTGTGGAGTAAGCCTTGAACGAGTTGGTCGCGTCCCTGGTCCCGACGTGAGCAAGGGCCCGCAGCGACCGGCCCGCCAGGCGGGACAACGTGCCCTTGATGACGGGGCCGCCGACTTGCTGGCCGCCGGGCATGTAGCGGGACGCGGCGGCCACCGCCACTCCCCGCTCCACCAGCCGGACGAGATCGTCGATCTGCCTGGCGTCGTCGCATCCGTCGGCCATGGTGACCACGGCGACCGGGGCGTTCGCCGCGTCGATGCCGTACCTGATCGCGTTGGCCGGTCCTGGGCCATAGGTGTTGACCAGGTACTTCAGCCGCGGTTCCTTCCGTGCGTACTCCTCGGCCACGGGAATGGTCGTGTCGTCGACGGAGTCGACGACCACCAGCACCTCACACGGCAGCCGCACCGACTCAAACAGCCGGTCAAGCACGCTGAGCACGTCCTCGCCTTCGTTGTAGGCGGGCACGACCACCGAGACCCGGGGACGTTCGGTCATATCCGGACACCGCCGCCGAGCACATCCCAGATGTCAGCGGCTGGCTTGTCGATCACCAGGCCCCGGTAGTCCGGGTGCGGCGCGCCGACCACAAGCAGGTCCGACCGGGCGATGACCTCGTCGAGCGGCAGCAGATGAGGATCGACGGTGACGTACGGGTCGGTGCAAAGGACCGCCCCCGCCTTGAACTCCAAGATCCGCTTGAGCTTGTACGACAGGCTCGACCTGATGTCGTCCGAGGCCGCCTTGAACGCCATGCCCAGGATCCCGACGGTCATCGACCCCAGCTCGAACTGCTGCTCCAGCCGGTGCACCACGTAGAGCGGCAAGCCCTCGTTGATCGCCATCGCCGAGTGGCCAAGGGGGAAGTTGTTGTCGTTATAGGCGGCGAGCTGCATAGTGTCCTTGAACAGGCACGGCCCCGCGGCGAAGCCCGCCGCGGGCATGTCCGCCGCCCGCGGGTAATCCGCGACCAGCCCCTGCCGGATCCGCTCGAAGTCCAGTCCCCGCTCGTTGGCCATCATGTACAGCTGGTTGGCGGTGGCGAACTTGATATACCGCCAGACGTTGGTGAACAGCTTCGCCAGCTCCGCCTCCTCGGGCGACATCACCACCAGCTTGCTGGTCAGCCGCGAGAACAGCCGGGACGCTCGTTCCGTCCCTGTCGCGCTGCGGGCCGAGACGATCTGCGGCAGCTCGTAAAGCTCTGTCATCGCCTTGCCTTCGGCGATCCGCTCCGGGCAGAACGCGACCTCTATCTCCAGCCCGAGCCCGGCCACCATCTTCTCCACCAGGGCCGTCACCCCGGGAAACACGGTGCTGCGCAGGACGAGCAGCTGGCCATCGTGCAGGTAACCGGCACAGCCGCCGAGGGCCTTGGGGATCGCCGTCTGGTCGGGGTTCAGGTGCTCGTCGACCGGCGTGCCGATGACCACCACCACGTGCTCCGCCGTGGCGACGATCGCGGGATCACAGGACGCCTCGAGATGTCCGGTGCCGAGCACCCGGTTCAGCACCTCGTCCGCACCGGGCTCGGCGAACGGCATCCGGCCCGAGTTCACCGCGGCGACCGCGGCCTCGCTCAGGTCGTAGATGGCCACCTTGGCGCCGCGGTCCGCGAACGCGAGCGCGAGCGGCAATCCCACGTGCCCGCACCCCCCGATGACGACCACATCTCGGTCGACCTGGTCAGGCAACTTCGTCACGTGCATACCTCCGGCTGGGATAGCAGGCCTCCGGCGGCCTCGGGAGCACCGTACGAGCGCAACTGCGTCACATCTCTGGCGCCTTACCTTACCGCCGTGCACATCTGCGCATGGTCTTGTTATCCCGCTGTCGCCACATGCCCACGTGCCCGTCACCTAGCAGGCCGGCGGCCTCTGCCGGGACGGCCATGGATGAGAGGCCTTTTTCAGCGAATCGCTGACACCTACGGTAAGATCTCGCAGCGCGGCTGGCCTGGGCCCGCACTTGTCAAGGATGGCACCATGCCTGGTCAGGAGCACGTGATGCCCCCGCAGGCCGCCCGGGCGCTGGCGGGCCGGACAGACCGGCCCGCGGTGGCCGGCCTGATCGCCTTGCTCGCCGCGTTCGGCTTCGTGCTGGCCCGCTGGCAGATCTGGGCCCACGGCAACATCGGCTGGTTCATCCTGGTCGGGCACCACTTCGCGTCCTCCGCCCAGCTGCCGCACGGGATACCCGTCGCACCGACCTACGGCTATGACGGCCAGTTCTTCTACCGGCTGGCGCTCAATCCGCTCAACTTCCACCACACGGCGTACGGCATCCGCATGGACCGGCCCTACCGGTACATGCGGATCGGCTATCCCGTCGTGACCTGGCTATTGTCCGCAGGCCAGCACGCCGCGGTCCCGGTCGTGCTGGTCGCCGTCAACATCGCCGCGATCGGCGCCATGGGCTACCTGGGCGCCGTCTTCGCCCGGGACGGCGGCAGGCACGCGCTGGCCGGCCTGCTGCTGCCCGGCTATTTCGGCCTCCTCACCAGCCTGTCCCGGGATACCGCGGAGCCGCTCGCCGCCGCCTTGCTGCTGGCCGCTTTGCTGGCCATGCGGGCCCGGCGGCCCGTCCTGGCCGCCCTGCTGCTGGCGTACGGCGCGCTGACCAGGGAGACGGTCATGGTCGCGGTCGCGGCCATCGCCATCGTCCGCGTCATCGGCATGCTGCGCCGCAGGCAACGTCCCGGCCGTGATGATCTCGCCTGGGTGCTGCCCGTCGTGGTGTTCGTGGCCTGGCAGGCGGTGGTGAAAGCCGCGACCGGAAGCATTCCCCTGCTGGCCGACGGCGGCCGTAACGCGGGCGCGCCTTTCATTGCCCCGTTCCAGGCGCTGAGGAACAACCTCGCCCACGTCAACACGCACCAGTTCGACCAGTACGACATGTGGCTCCTTGAGCTAGCGATCCTGGTCCTGTTCTCGATCGTGGCGCTGCTGTCCCTGCGGTCCACCAGCGCACCGGTGCATGAACGGGTGGCTCTGGTCCTCTACCTGGTAGAAATCTGCGTCGTCACGCCGAGCACCTGGAGCAGCCTCGATGCCGACCTGCGATCCTTCATCGAGGTCTACCTGCTGGCCGTGATCATCCTGCTGGGTACTCGCCGGCGAAGCGCCGGGGCCTGGCTGCTCCCCGCGCTCGCGGCCCTCACCGTGCCCGCCCTGATCCTCGTGACGCAGCGCAGGCTCGGCGGGTCCTGACCACGCTCAGCCGAGGTCGCTGAGCAAGTTATGGTTCCAGACCAGGATGGTGTAGGCACCGACATGGTAGGTTCGCGCAGGCTCGCCGAAGGTGGCCAGCGCCGCCCCCTTGGCGGCATAGCCGGGATACCCGGCTATGGGCGGGGAGAGCACGACGAAGTTCGCTGTGCTCCGCTTCGGGTCATACCAGTCCGTCTTCGACTCAAAGGACGCCGGTATCAGCTTTCCTCCTGACTGGGCCACGAGCCGGATCTGGACCCGGTTACCGCTGGTCAAAGTGACGATGTTCGACTGCCAGTAGCCGGAAAGGCCAGAGTACAGATGCCGCGCGAGCAGCCACGAGGTGAGCTGTGAGTTCTGCGCGGGCACCGGCGGCTGGCTGATCTCGCGGGCGAAGCCGACCAGGTAGCCAAGCAGCACCACGAGCAGGACAGGTACCAGCTTGGAGGCCTGAAGCCGGCCGCCAAGGAGGCGTCCGGCCAGGGCCGCGCTGAACGGCAGCACGGCCACGATCTCACGGGTCTGCGAGACCACATTGGCCTCGGTGCTGAACACATAGGCGACCACATTGATGACCAGGCCGGTGATCAGCAGCTGAGCGACCAGATCCCGGTCCCGCAGGAAATGCCGCGCCGCCAGCCATGTCCCGCAGGCCGCCAGCAAGACGCCGACCACGTGCAGCGCGATGAAGGCGGTAGTGGCTCCTGGGCGGAGCCCGAGAAAGTCGGCGCCGGCCAGCAGCAGTAGCCCCTGGCCGGTAATGCCCAGGTTGTGAGCCACGGTCGTGCCATTGCGGGTGAACTGGTCGACGATCGCAGGCATGTAGAACCCGCCGTGGGCGGAGATGACGTGCACCGCCAGGACGCCCGCGGCCGCCGCGACGAGGGCGGCTGCGCCGAGAGCCAGGTCGTACCACTGTGCCGCCAGTGGCTTGCGTTCGACGGCCACGGCCTGGCCGACGCGGATCGCGCACACGAGCGCGAGCGGCAGCGCGCCGACGAAGAGCACCAGCTTGTCCGCCACCTCGACCCAGCCGAGAAGAGCCCCGACGATGACCGGGATATACCAGCGGGGGCGGGCATGGTCCAGGATCAGCCAGACCACCATGACCAGCATGGACGTGCCGATGTGGTCCGGTGAGGAGATGAGGATGTTCACCCCCGAGGCCAGCTGAGGCGCGAGCATGATGCCGGCGGCGATGAGCACCCGCACCAGCGCCTCACGCCCCGTGGTAGTGCCCTTGGCCAGCAGCGCGGCCACGAGCGTCGCGAGCGTGTACGTCATGGCCGCGGCCACGTGCACGACGTCCTGGTTCAGCCCGCGCCAGGACTCCACCAGCATGTACTGCGGCAGTTCGGTGGTGTAGTACGACACATCCCCCAGCCGCCAGTCATGCAGCAGAAGGTTGCCGTGCAGCATGTCCCAGGCCTGCAAGGCCTGGGACGCACCGTCGGAATTGACCGCCCGCGTACGCGCCAGGAGCAGATAAGCCGCGAAAGCGGCCAGGGCGCCGAGCACCCATGCAGCTGCTGCCAGCCACCGGCGCGAGCGCGGTACGCCGCCCCCGGCAAAGCCCGGCGTGCCTGGTGCCTCGTCATCCCCCGCTGGCCGGACCTGCGCCTCGCCGGCGCTCATCCGGCGGTCACGACGGCCTGCCGGAGGCGGCCGATGACGGTTTTGCCGTGCGGGGCGGTGGGGGTGAACCAGAAGACCTGGCCCGCCGCGACCTGCTGGGCCGTGCAGGTGAACTGGGCGGTCATCATGAACGTCCAGACGGGGTTCGGCACGCACGCCCGGACCCCGGTCCGCTCCGCCTGCACCAGGAAGCCGGTGATGTCGGGCCAGGAACCGTGGTCGAACCGCAGGACGATCATCCGGCTGCCCGAGCGCGCGGCGAGCGCGGACACCATTCCGGGCAGCGCGGGATCGGTGTTGGGGCCGCTGCCGGCCACCGCCGGATCGCTGCTATTCGTGCTGGTCTTCGTGTCCGGTGCGATCGCCAGTGCGGTGACCGCGAGCGCCACCGCGACTAGGGCGGCCAGGGCACCCAGCCGCGACGGCACCGCCTCGACCACGCCGAGCACCACCACCAGCAGCGTGATGACCGGCGCTGACCAGTAGAAATAGCCGATGTAGTGCGCGTTGATGTCATCGATCCCGGTCGCGACGTAGTACAGGAACGCTAGCGTCGACACCGCGTTGATGGCCAGCAACGCGGTCAGGAACCGGCGCAGCCGGCCGGGGGCAACCCACCCGGTGACCGCGACGGCGATCGCGCATCCCGCGACCGGGATGACCCCGGAGACCCACGCGTCCCGGTACGGCCACCAGTACCACAGCGCGTACCGCACCGTCACCGCCAGGCTGTGCCCGCCTACCTTCTTGGAGGACGAGTACGCCAGGTAGTAGCCGAATTGACCAGGCCAATGCAGCACCAGGTTGAGCACGATCGGGAAGGCGAAGACGGCGCTGATGACCGCCACAGGAACCCACACCCGCCGCCGCGTGGCGAAGAAGGACCGTACCGAAGCGCCGAGGGCGTGCCGCCGGGACCATAGCATCGCCGCCAGGACGACGCACGTGATCACCGGCACGAAGAAGAGGAAGCACACGTGCCCGTGGATCAGGAACCAGCCCGTCAGGGCCAGGATCCACGCGTCCCGGGCCCGCCCCGCCGCCACCGACGCGGCCGCGACGAGGAAGACGATGTACATCGGCACGTACAAGTACGGCATCCAGTCCGTGCTGAGCATGGCCGGGTGCACGGCCGCGAAGACGACTACGACCGCGAAGCAGGCCCCCGCGCCCCGCAGCGACCCGGTCCAGCCGTAGCCGATCCCGGCGACGAGCGCCATCAACGTCGCGTTCAGCGCGTAGACCGCGAGCAACTGGCCGTTCCAGGCGGTCGGGACGACGTGCAGCCCGGCCCAGAACAGCGATTCGCCGGCCGCCTGGACGTACATGTACGCAGGGCCGGGATGGTGGAAGTGTTCCCGGGAGTAGTTTCCGATCAGCAGCGTGAAATGCCGGGCCTGCTCGATCAAGATGGAGTTCGCGCCCATGTCCGCGTCCTCATACAGGCGCGTGCTGAACAGGAACCGGTTACGGACGCAGAGCAGCACCACCAGGACGGCCGTCGCCGCCGTCACCACCCACCATCGGCCGCGCCTGCCCGCCCCCTCCGCGGCGCGGCCGGAGTCGTTCGGCAGGGCCGAGATAGTCGACTCGCGTTCCTCGCTGACGCTCACGTCGCGATCTCCCTTAACCGTGGGATGCTGTTGAGCAGGTTTCTATCCCAGACCAAAATGGTGTAGGGGCCAGTTTGATATGTCCGGTCGGGACGGCCGAAATACTTCCGGACCAGTGCCCGCGGCTCCCAGTGATCCATAAAGCCCAGCCTGCTGTCCAGAACGATGAAGTTGGCGTCATGCAGCTTCGGGCTGTACCACGAGACGTTGGACATCCACAGGTCGCGCTTCATGCTGTACTGCATCAGTGCCCTGACCTCGACCCGGCCACCGCTGTCCACCGTCACGCTGCTGCTGGTCCAGTAGCCGCTGAGTCCATAGGTCAGGTGATGATCAAGCAGCCAGGACGCGAGGCCGGTGTTAGCCGGGGGAACAGCCGGCTGGCTGATCTCGTATCCAAGCCCTGCGGTATAGCCGGCCAGGACCAAGATCCCGGCGGCGAGGCCAGCCAGCCTGAGCCGGCGCCCCGGGCCACCGGACGCGACCGCCTGGCTTCCGTCTGCGGCGGTACCCTCCTCAACCGCCCGGACCCTGCGGGTCAGCACCCGCGCGGCCAGCGCCGCGCCGAACGGCACGATGATGGCGACTTCGTGCGCGGCCTCGTCCGCGGCGTTGCTGAGCAGGTACAGCGCCGCGTTGAGGACGATGGCCACGGCGAGAACCTGGTCGACCAGGCTGACGGTGAAGAACCGCCGTGCCGTCCGCGCCAGCGCCGCCACGACCACGGCCACGGTGGCCATGTGCAAGAACGCCAGGGCGAGCCACACGCCGCTGAGCCCGTCGTAGCTGGCCCCGAAAACCTCGAGCACCTTCCACCCGGCCTGCACGTTGTTGTGCAAGTTATGCCAGGACACCAGGTAGAAGGGCAGCCGGTTGACGGTGTAGCCGCCCAGGGCGCTGAGCACGTTGTTGACCACCCAGGCGAGCCCGGCCGCCGCCACGGCCGCGGCGCCGAGCGACAGGTCGTACCACTGCGCGGCGATGCGTTCGGTCCACTGGCCGCGGCCGCCCGCGATGCCCCGGATGACCCGCGCCGCGGCGACCGCCCCCAGCGGGCCTATCCCGACCACGTAGACGATAGGGTCCGCGACCAGGACCCAGGTGAGCAGCACGGCGGTCAGCACCGGCAGTGCTGGCCCGGGGGGGCGACCCCCCGGAACGCCCCGATCATGGGGGGCCTGCCCGGCCCCCCATACCCCCTGGGCCCCCCGGGCCCCCCTACGGGGGGGCTGCCGGGTCCCCTGGGCACGGTCGAGCAACAGCCAGATGAGCAGGAGCGGGACCGAGGTGCCGATGTGCCCGACCGACAGGTCCAGGGCGAAGACGCCCAAGCCGAACTGCGGGGCCAGCATGATGCCCGCCGCGATGAGCGTCTTGATCCAGGCCGTGCGCCCGGACGAACCGCTCCGGGCCAGCGCCACGGCGAGCAGGAATGTCAGCGTGTATGTCATCGCGGCGGCGACGTGCGCGGTCTGCATATGCCGGCCGAGGAAGGTTTCCAGCAGGGCGTACTGCGGAAGTTCGGTCGGGTAGAACGACACGTCGGACATGTACCAGCCGCCCAGCAGCAGGTGGCCGTGCAGCAGGTCCCATCCCATCAGCAGGATGTTGGCGCTGTCGGAGTTAACGGCGTAGGTCTCGGAAAGCTTCAGGTACACCGTGAACAGGACCACGGCGGCGGCCAGATAAGCCGCGACCACCGCCCAGCGCCCCGGGACGCCGAACACGCCCTTACGCGCGTCCAGCCCGGCCGCTGAGGACGCCAGAGCTGGTGAGTGGATCTCAGCGCCGGCCCGCAGTCCACCCATGGAAAGGGAAGCTTAGCCGGTTCGGTCCGTAGCCGGACTGACCAGCTGGTGCACATGTACTTCATTACGGTAAATCTCAGCAGTCCTTGGCGAGGCAAGGGCGCGTCGCCTTGGCAGGGCCCGGCACGCTGGGCCCTCAGGGCCCCAGTGCCAGGACTTAAGAAGCTTGCGGTACCGATTTTCCGGGCTTTGCTGCTGGTCAGGATCCTCGCTGCGGGTCAGGATCGCTGCGGGTCAGGATCCTCGCTGCGGGTTGGACCAGCGTCGGCGGGCGGCGCGGTGGCCTGCAAGGGCAGCACAGTCCCGCTATGTCCTTTATGTCGCGTTTCACATCATGACATTTCGGGCGTCGTTCATGATCGTAGACAGTTCTATTTGACCCGAACTGTCGATCATGAACAGGCAGAGCCGGGGCGCTTCCTTGAGTTCCTAGTGCCGTGCTCCGCAGCCCCATGCGCCTCTCCCGCACCGCGCCGGAAATGATCGTGGATCGTTACCTCCGGAATTCGGAGGTAACGATCCACGATGATGCGATTAGGGGTAGGAGATGACGTCGCTCGGGCCGGGTGCGGCGGTCGTCACCGCGACACCGGTGCCGTTGATCACGGAATTGATGCCACCCGACCCACTGAGGAAGCGGGTGAACACGTCCTGGAATTGAACGTTCGGGTTATCGGGGGCTTGGAAGGCGGTCGAGGCGTAAATCGTCACCCCCTGGTTGAAGAAGGAATAGCTGCCCATGCCGTAGCCCTTGAACGTCGTGACGTTGGGACTGACGACGAAAGCGGGATAGCCGTCCTGGCTCGGAGTTTCCATCCAGGCCGACTGGCTGGGCGGATCGTAGGGCATCTCGTTCTGGAAGAAGATGTCCGTGCCGCCCTGGCCACTCCAGATGACCTCGTCCTTCTGGTAGTGCTCGACGGCCAGGCCGTAGGCGGTCACGTTGTCCCCGGTGACGACCACCCCGGTGCTGGCGGTGTTGACGGTCCAGCCGACCGCGTTGCCGTGATCAGCACGCCAGACCCAGGAGTTGTCGATGATCGAGTTCCCGGCATTGTCGAGCAGGCTGACGGTCGCCGAGACGGGCGTGGTCTCGGCCCCGCCGATGCGGAAGTACACATCCTGGATCAGGTCAGGGTCACTGGCCGAACTGGAACCCGGGGTCCCGACCGAGAGCAGCACCGGCGAGTTGACCGGGCCCGCGTCGATGATGAGACCGGACAGCTTCACCCCGCGGTTGGGCAGCGCGATCATGGCGGCATTGCCGTGCTGGGGCACCAGGGTGGCCAGGCCCAGGCCCAGGACCACGGTGTCGGAACGGCTGACCACGATGGGCAGGTTCAGGTTGTAGACGCCGGGCGTGAGGATGAGGTCTTTGCCCAGGGCCAGCGCGACGCTGATCGCGAGGACGGGGGTGGACGGGCTGGCCACGAAGAACTTTGACAGCGGCAAGGACGTGCCTGCTTCCTGCCCGCTGGCCCAGGACGGACCGGACGAATCGCGCTGCACCGCGGGGACGAAGACGTTGTAATTACCGCTCGAGTCGGTGTACAAGAAGGGCTCTTCCTGAGTCACCGGGCTGGCGGCCAGGACCGTGTTCTGCTCGCACTGACCGGTGAAGACCGGCGCCGGCGCGCCCTGGACGCCGGAGTAGACCATGTTCCACAGCCCCTGCGGGCACCCGTTGGCTCCGCCGATGTCGCTGTTGCGCACCATGTACTGCTGGTTGCCGTAGAAGTCGAGGGCGCCGCTGATCTTGCTGTCGGCGACGAAGCCGCCGCTGGCGAAGTTGTTGCTTGCGCAGTAATCCTGGAAGACGACGTTGCCGTTGACGATGGCGCGCCTGATCGGAGAGGCCTGAGAGGCCGACCAGATCTCCGCGCTGTTGGCGCAGCCCGCGCCGTAGGGATCAAGCACCGGGGGCGCGTAGGCCGGGGGCGAGCTCGGCAGGTCGACGTTGAGGTCCACGTTGGACAGTGAGCGCCAGAAGTTGTCGTCGGAGTTGCAGTCGCTTGTGCCGGCCGTGCACAGGTTGTTGAACACGTCGATGGCGCCGTTGATGACCGTGTCCTGCGGCAGCGAACCCAAGCCGGCCACCTCGGTGTAGTAACCGACCTGGAATACCAGCGGGTCGGCAGCCGATCCGTAGGTCCCAGGCTGGAAGAAGATCGCGTAACGCTGGCTGCTGAACTGGCTCGCCACCGGGACCTGCTGGCTGGCGATGTTGTCCAGGTCAGTCTGGATGGTGGCCTGGCTCATGGTGTCGCTGAAGACGCAGACGTTGGGACCGAAGGAGGTCGCGTTCGCCCCTGGGCACAGGGAGGACGGTGCCTGCGCGGGCCGAGCCGCGTTAGCTGCGCTGGCAGCGGCGGCGGGCATCGCCGCGAGTCCGGCCCCGGCGATCAGGGCCACCGCTGCGCACATGGCCGGGCCGCGGCGCCTGCGGGCGGCAAAGGTTCTCGTCAAAATGCCGCCCCGGAGGGCCGCTAGCTGCGGAAGTCTCATTGCGTTACCTTGGTCCCTTCAGCTTTAGATATCGCCCTCCCCCAGGGTGCTTCCCATCTGCTGGCCATTTCCGGTCATCGCTTTGAAGACATTAGAGCTAAGATGCGTCGGCGCAGTTCATGCCGGCGCAGCGACCTGGGGACGCCTTTCGTGATCGTTTTTGTTTGGTTTTCCTGGAAATGGCATCGGGCTTAACATATCGGTAACGTTGTTAACGCGACATAAACATCATTGCACAATCATAAAAATTTCGTTAACGCTGCGGTGACAATAGATTCTGGCGCGAGGCGGCAGGTGGCAGGGGTGCACGCGAGGCGGCAGGTGGCAGGGCTTCAGGCGGCGGCGTGGGGGGTGGGCTGGGAGGTTGCCTCGGCGGCTGCGGTTCCCTGGCTGGCTCGTTCGCTGGCCTGACCGTTCGCGGTCTGGGGCGGCGCGACTGACTGAGCGATCCAGCCGCCGATGCGATCGACGAGTTCCTGGCTGCAAGCGGCCTCAGCATGACCCATGCCCGGCATCAGCCAGAGCTCCTTGGGCTCCCGGGCCGCCATGTACAGCTGCCGCGCGTGCTCGGGCGGGAAGTAGTGGTCCTTGTCGCCGTGCACGATCAGCAGCGGGACCGGCGAGATCCGCGCCGCCGCCTCGGCCGGAGGGACAGGGACCGGCTTCCAGCCCTCCGGGCTGATCCTGGTCTTCAGCCACCGGCTGATGACGAACCGGCCGAGCCGGTGCTCGACCGCGAAGTGCACCCGGCGCATCGGCTCGGTGCCGCGGTAGTACCACCGGCCCGGGCCGCTGACCGACACCACCGCGTCGAGCCCGCCGACCAGGCCGGCGTGCCGGAGCACGATCGACCCGCCCATCGAGAACCCCACCGTGACGATCCGCCGGTAGCCGAGCTGGCGCGCGTAGGCGACCACCACGTCGAGATCCTTGATCTCCCGGTCGCCCAGCGTGGACAGGCCGCCGGAGCGTCCGTGACCGCGGAAATCGAAGGTGAGCACGCCAGCCATCCGGTTGAACCGGTTGGCGATGCGCCACACGTTAGGCCGCTGCCAGGACAGCGTGAAACCGTGCGCGACCACGATCGCGAGATCCCCCGCACCAGGAAGATGAATGGCCTCGATCGGGACGCCATCTTCGGTGACCAGGGTTGTTGCCGTGACAACAGGCTTGGTCATAGTTCACCCCGCCAGACAGGTTACCGCCGTGAGCCGGCGGCTTTTGCTACGGATAACCACGTCGGCAGCAGGTTCAGTCCCCGGCGGACGCCGGATCAAACTCCGGGCTAGCCGAACCGGCCGCCGATGGGAAAAGCTTCGGTTAGCCCGCTCAGTAGACCGGCACAGCAAAGGAGCATCATGTCCGTGCTGAAGGCCCTCACCGACGCCATTCGCGACAGCTCCGTCGAGGTCATCGACCTCACCGCGCCGCTGACGTCAGGCACACCGGTCATCGACCTGCCTACGCCGTTCGGCAACACCGCCCGTTTCGCGCTGACCGAGATCAGCCACTATGACGAGCGCGGGCCCGCGTGGTACTGGAACGACATCGTGACCGGAGAGCACACCGGCACTCATTTCGACGCTCCGGTGCACTGGGTGACCGGGCAGGACCGCGAGGATATCGCGCAGGTCCCGGTCTCGCGGCTAGTCGCTCCCGCCGTGGTGCTCGACTTCAGCGCGGAGGCTGCGGCCGACCCGGACTTCCTGCTCGAGGTGGACCACATCAGGCAATGGGAGACCGAGCATGGCTCGCTGCCCGACGGCGGCTGGCTGCTGTACCGGACGGGCTGGGACGCACGGTCCGACAACCAGGCCGCCTTCCTCAACGCGAACGCCACCGGCCCGCATACACCGGGCATCAGCATTTCCTGCGCGCGGTGGCTGGCCGAGCAGGCTCCCATCGCCGGTCTCGGGGTGGAGACTGTCGGCACCGACGCCGGCGCCGCGCACTCCTTCGACCCGCCGTTCCCATGTCATTCCGCCCTGCTCGGAGCGGGCAAGTACGGCCTGACCCAGCTGCGGAACCTGGCCCGGCTGCCTGCCACCGGCGCGGTCGTGGTCACCGGGCCGCTGCCCATCGTCGGCGGTTCGGGGTCGCCGTGCCGTGCGCTTGCCCTGGTGGAGCGTTCTTGACCATGCGGGTGGCGGACGCGGTCGGGCAAGGGCTGGCCGGACTCGGCGCCAGGACCGTGTTCGGCGTGGTGGGCAGCGGGAACTTCCACGTCACGAACGCGCTGATCGCGGGCGGGGTCCGGTTTGTCGCGGCCAGGCATGAGGCAGGCGCCACCGTGATGGCAGACGCCTGGGCCCGGACCACCGGGATGACCGGCATGGTCACGGTGCACCAGGGCCCCGGCCTGACCAACGCGATGACCGGCATCGCCGAAGCGGCCAAGAGCCGCACTCCGCTGCTTGTGCTGGCGGCGGAGGCGCCGGGGCCGACGCGCACCGGGCCTACACCGCCGCGCTTGGCCGGCGGACGGTGATCCTGGCGCTGCCGCTTGATATCCAGGCCGCGATGTGCGAGCCAGGCCCGGTACCGCCGGTCCGGCGCGCCGGTCCGCCCGGACCGTCCGGCGAAGCGGCGACCGCGCTGGCCGGCGTGCTGCGCGGGGCCAGCAGGCCGGTGTTCATCGCGGGGCGGGGCGCCCGCGGGACGGCCGCGCCGCTGACCCGGCTCGCGGACTTGTGCGGCGCGCTGCTGGCGACCTCCGCGGTGGCCAAAGGGCTGTTCGGCGGCAGCCCGTGGAACCTGGACGCGACGCCAGCGCCATCGGTGCCCAGCGGCCCGTGCACCTGGGCGTGCTTGGCGACGTGGCCGAGACCGCCCGGGCCGTGGCCGGCGTCCTGACCGGGAGCGAGACGGGTACCGGGCGGGAGGAACCAAGGTCCGTTCGGGATAAAAAGGACGGCGGACCAGCCGAGGCGGCGGGGACGTTCCGTGCGACGGGGTACCGGTCGGCGGCCCTGCGGGAGCGGATTGCCCGCCAGGTGCGCTGGCGGGACGTGCCGTTCGCGGACGAAAGCGGCCGCGACGACAGCGGCCAGCCGCGCATCGACCCGCGCGCGCTGTCGGTGGCGCTCGATGATCTGCTGCCCGCTGAGCGCACCGTTGCGGTGGACTCGGGCAACTTCATGGGCTACCCGAGCATGTACCTGGCGGTCCCCGACGAGGCGGGCTTCTGCTTCACCCAGGCGTTCCAGTCGATCGGGCTCGGTCTGGCCTCGGCCATCGGTGCCGCGATCGCGCGGCCGGACCGGCTGGCCGTCGCCGCCCTGGGCGACGGCGGCGCGCTGATGGGCGTGGCCGAACTCGAGACCGTCGTCCGGCTGGGGCTGGCCATGGTGGTGGTCGCCTACGACGACGAGGCCTGCGGCGCGGAGGCCCCTGGACAGCCGATCGCGCGCCCGGGTACCTGGGAGGTACCCGGACGCGCGCCCGGTTTTACGCCGCGGCCGCACGCAGCGCAGGCCTAGGAGCGGGGCAAACTACACCTCGTCCGCTGTGCCCGCCGGCACCCTTCCTTCAGGCGACGTCGGGGAGGCCTCGTCGGCCATCGAGGTATGTATGCTGACCAGATCCTCGGACGGGTAGGCCTCTTCGCCGTGCACCGCCACGTCGCCGATCTCCAGCTGTTCGTCGGGTATCCGCAGCTTGACGAACAACCCGATGCCCTTGAGCAGGACGAACGTGACGACCGCGTCCCAGATGATGATCGTGAGCGCGGCGCCGGCCTGGATGGCCAATTGCTTCGGGTGCCCGTAGAACAAACCGGCGCCCGAGATCGACGGGTTCTTGCCGAGCCCGAGGTACTCGATCATGTTCGGGTCCGCCAGCAGGCCGACCAGCAGGCCGCCGAGCAAACCGGCGATGCCGTGCGTGTACACCACGCCGAGCGCGTCATCGACCTTGTTGAACGGCCACACGTACTTCGGCAGGGTGTACCAGGCCACCCAGACGACCGAGGAGCAGACCAGGCCGATCACGATGGCGCCGAGGCCGTTCACGTAGCCAGCCGCCGGGGTGATGCCGACCAGGCCGCAGATCAGGCCGTTCAGGCCGCCGAGGAAGGTCGCCTTCTTCTCCTTGCTGAGGAACATGTCCATGAAGATCCAGGTCATCATGGCCACGGCCGTCGCGAGGTTGGTGTTGATGACCGCGGCGCCTGCGTCCTGGCTGGCGAAGTACGGGTCACCGCCGTTGAAACCGTTCCAGCCCAGCCACAAGATCCCGGCTCCGACCGCGACGAACAGCAGGTTGTTCGGCACCGCCCGCTCGCGGTCACGCTTGAGCCTGGGACCGACCACCGCTGCCGCGACGAAACCGGACACGCCCGCGGCCAGGTGGATGACGTAGCCGCCGGAGAAGTCCAGCGCGCCCTTGCCTGCCCAGTAACCGCCGCCCCACAGCAGGAACGCGTTCACCGCGTACGCGAACGTGATCCAGAGCGGGACGAAGATCATCCAGGCCTTCAGGCTGATCCGGCCGAGCACGCTGCCGATGAACAGGATCGGCGTGATGGCCGCGAACACGAACTGGAAGTAGACCAGCGAAGACTCGGGGAACCTGAACTTCGGCATCAGGCCGTTGAGCAGCGGGATGTTCGCCTGCCCCTGCTCAGCCGCAGCGCCAAGCACAGTCCGTGGGTCACCGACGAAGGTGCTGATCAGCGGGGTGCCGAAGCCCATCTTGAAGGCCCAGAGCACCCAGGTGATAAGGGTCAGGGCGAAGGTCGCGAACACCATGATCACGGTGTTCATGGCCCATTTCTTCTGCACCAGGCCGCCGTACAGCACAGCCAGGGCCGGGATGGACATCAGCCCGACCAGCGTTGCCGCTGTCATCTGCCAGGAGTTATCCCCGGCACTAAGCCAGCTGGGATATGGATTCACTACGCCTCCATGGGGCAATTGGGCCTTCTGGGGTCCAACTTCTGCTGGCTATACCCCGGCCGCTCCGTAATACCTGCAAGGCATGTGTCCCATGCGCGAGTTTCAGGCGTATTTCTCAGTTGTTACGCGGGCGGTAACGAGTAGACGTGAGGTTACTTTAAGATGTCGCCGCTGATGGCGTGGCCAGCGGTTTAGCACCGGTCGCGGGCTGCGGAAGCCCTGCAGGCAAGGCCATCGGCGCTCATGTCACATTCCCGAAACAGTCACGATAACTTGCTCCCCGATAAATTGGTGCATACCCGCACTCATGCTCATACGAACCCAAGTCAGCGCCTGCCGCCGCGATCGGACCCAGGCGTATACAGTCTGATCAGGCATTTACCTGGCGATAGCGGGCAGGCGGTGATGGGCACGGACGAGCAGCCGGACACCGTGTCGTTCGGGCCACGGCGCAGCCGGGGCGGCGGGGGCCCAGAACACCGGGGCCTGGGACACTGGGGGCGGGGACACTGGGGGCGGGGACACTGGGGGCGGGGACACTGGGGGCGGGGACACTGGGGGCGGGG
>Ga0224557_1000027_pt1 | contig 187613 bp, 139 predicted proteins | sample 714S31014metaG_FD_180677 | JGI IMG/M metagenome (GOLD analysis project Ga0224557, IMG submission 180677) | Peat soil microbial communities from Stordalen Mire, Sweden - 717 S3 10-14 | ecosystem: Environmental > Terrestrial > Soil > Wetlands > Peat | place: Sweden: Norrbotten County, Stordalen... | reverse complement strand
CACCTCAGCTACCGCCTGGTGCTCGTGCAGGACTTCCTCAATCTCGCGCGGGTACACGTTGTACCCGCCGCGGATGATCAGGTCCTTCGCCCGGCCCACGATGTGGAAGTACCCGTCGGCATCGACCTGCGCCAGGTCACCGGTGCGGAACCAACCGTCGGGGACCGCCTCGGCGGTGGCCTCGGGCTTGTTCCAGTAGCCCTTCATGACGTTGTGGCCCCGGATGGCGATCTCACCGACCTCGCCGACGGGAAGGCTGGCACCCTCTCCGTCTACCACGCGCATCTCGACGCCCTCCATCGCAGTACCGATCGACCCGGGCTTGCGGACCCGATCCGGGTGGTTGAAGGACGCGATGGGGGATGTCTCCGACAGCCCGTAGGCTTCCAGGATCATGCACCCGAAGGTCTGCTCGAATCCGCGCATGATCTCCAGCGGCATCGCGGCGCCGCCGGAGATGCAGGTGCGCAGAGACGAGGTATCGGCGCTGGCGTGGGCCCGGTGATGCAGCATCGCGGCGTACATCGTCGGGACCCCCTGGAAGATCGTCACCTGGTCTCGCCCGATGATCTCCAGCGCCTGGCCGGCCTCGAACCTGGGCAGCAGGGTCAGCGTGCCCCCGCCGGCAATCGTCGCGTTCAGCCCGCAGGTCAGGCCGAAGACGTGGAACAGCGGCAGGCAGCCCATGGTAACGTCGCCGGGGCGGACGTTTAGCATGGTGGTGGCCGCGAGCTCGGCGTTGCGGGTCAGGTTCGCGTGCGTGAGCTCGGCGCCCTTGGGCGTGCCGGTGGTGCCCGAGGTATACAGGATCACGGCGTCGTCATCATCGCCGGCCTGGTCCGCCTTCGGGGGCGCCGGGGCGAGCCCGGCGAGCAGCGAGTGCAGATCGGGCTCGTCAACCTCGAGGACCTGCGCGCCCGTCCCGGCGGCGCCCTTGGCTGCTTCCACCGCCGCCTGGTGCCAGGCGAACAGGACCTTCACGCCGGAATCCCCGACGTAGTGGGCGACCTCACGGCTCTTCAGCAGCGGGTTCATCGGCACGACGACGGCCCCGGCGGCGAGCGCACCGTAGAAAGCGATCGGGAAGGCGGGCACATTCGGCAGCATGACGCCGACCCGGTCACCCGGCTCCACCCCCAGAGATGACAGCAGGGCCGCCACGCGGCCTGCGGCGTCCCGCAGTTGCGAGTAGCTCAGCATCAGGTCGTCCAGGCGCACGGCCGGCCGCTCGCCATGTTTGGCCGCCGCTTGCGCAAGCACGGAACTCAGGTTCGCCATCATGTCCTCCAGCAGGAGGCACCGGGTCAGATGGCACCCCGCCTGCATCATCGCCTGGGCAGGCGGGAAATGGAGCCACCCGATGTCCCCACATATCAGGACCTTCGCCCCTACCATCCGCAGACGTGCCCGGCGGAAAATAAAGCGTGCGTTGGACCGCCCGGGAGCTCGGCGCTCCGGTGGGGTATGTGGGTCCTCGGAGCAGACAGCTCCGCGGCTGCCCTACGCGCCGCCGCCGCCTACACCCTCGAAGGCTACGCGCCGCTGATCACCTGTCCCACGCTCGTCCTCGACGGCGAGAATGACCCCGGGCACGCGTCCCAGCTCTACGAGGCTCTCCGCTGCCAGAAGACCTACCACCTCTTCCCCGCGGCAGAAGGGGCGGCGAGCACTGCCAAGTGGGGGCGGCGTTCAGGCTGAATCAAGTGGTCTTCGACTGGCTTGACACCGTCCTCGCCACGGTCAACACCGTTAGCTGACTAAGGGTTCGGAGCTCGCTCAAGTCGAGCTCCATCGACTTAGGGAGCGTCAATGCAACCAGTCCTGTTCGCCGATGATCCGCGATTTTGGTTCGAGACCCTGCGTACCATGGGCAACGCCGCCTATGGGGGGGCCGACATCGGCGAAGTCCTTACGACGGTTCAGAACATCGTCGCGGGGGACTATGACAGCTGGCACGACGAGTGGCTGGCCATCGCCGACAAGATCGCCGCCGAGGCGGAGACCCAGCTGGCTGCTGGGCATCGCACCAGCGCCCGTGACGGGCTGATGCGAGCCAACAATTACTACCGGGCTGCCGAATTCTTCCTCCACGGCGATCCCACCGATCCGCGCATCGACCACGCCTATCACCGCGCCACGCAGTGCTTCCAGGGCGCTGCCGCGCTGTTCATCCCATCGATCGAGGTGGTGGAGATCCCCTACGAGGACACCATCCTGCACGGGCTACTTCTATCGTGCCGCCCACGACGAGGGCGGCGACTCGGTGTGCCCGGCCATGGTCCTGCATAACGGTTTCGACGGCCCCGCCGAGGAGATGCATCACAACGGCGCCGCCGCAGGATCTGAACGCGGCTACCACGTGCTCACCTTCGACGGGCCGGGCCACGCCGCCGCTCGCCATCTCGAGGGCCTCGTCTTCCGATCTGATTGGGAGAACGTCGTCACTCCTGTGCTGGACTGGGTCATGGCACCGTCGACGGCGTCTCCGAGCTCGGAGCCACCGTTCTCGGTCACTTTCCGGGCAGCCGGGCCGAAGTCGAGGCCGCTTTGCGGGCCGCACGTGCCCCCGAAGTCGACGCCGCGATGGAGAACCTAATGGCGAATGACCCGACGGTGCGTTGGGCTATCACCAACGGTGTCAGCCCCCGGCGATGACCGGCCGACGGGGCGGGCTGCTGCGGCAGCGGAACTTCCGCCTGTTCTGGACCGGGGAGAGCATCAGCGAGGTCGGCAATTCCGTCACCATCGTCGTCATTCCGCTGGTCGCCATCGACACCCTGCACACCAGCACGTTCATCGTCACGCTGCTGACCGCGATGGTCTGGCTGCCCTGGGTCATCATCGGCATTCCCGCCGGAGCGTGGGTCGACCGGCTGCCACCCCGGCCCGTCATGCTGGCCAGTGATGCGATCTCGGTGGCGGTGTACGCGAGCGTCCCTGTCGCCGCCTGGTGCGGGGTGCTGACCGTGGCGCAACTCATCGCGGTCACGCTGATCGCCGGCGCGGCGACAGTGTTCTTCAACAGCGCCTACCAGGTCCTGCTCCCAGGGGTAGTCGACGAGGCGGACCTTACCGAGGGGAACGCCAAGCTGCTGGGCAGCCGCGAGGTCGCCCAGATCGGCGGGCCAGGGCTCGGCGGGCTGCTCGCCCAGGCGGCCGGCCCCGTGACCGGGCTGCTGGCCGACGCGGTGAGCTTCGCCGTCTCGTTCTGCTGCCTGACCGCCATGCAGCCACCGCGGGATCGCCGGTCGGGTGGCCCCGCCACCGGGGGCATGCTCGACGGTCTTCGCTTCGCCTGGCGGGATCCCTACCTGCGCGCGATGACGGCGTTCTCGTCGCTCGCCAACCTGGCACTCACCGGTGTCGACGCCCTCCTCGTCGTCTTCCTGGTCCGTACCATCGGGCTGTCCTCGGCAGCGGCCGGCCTCGTCATGGCCAGCCTCGGCGTTGGCGGCGTCCTCGGCGCACTTGTCGCCCGCCCACTGGGACGACGCTTCGGCACAGCGCGGGCCATGCTCATCGCCGTCCCGGGCGGCCTGTGCTTCGCGCTGCTGCTCCCGCTCGCGGACAAGGGACCGCAGCTCGCGTTCGCCAGCGTAGCGATGATGTGCGCCGGTTGCGTCATCGTCATCGGGAACGTGATCGTCGACAGCTTCATGCAGACCTACGTCTCGCCGGACATACTCGGCCGAGTCACCTCGGCGACCAGGACCGTCGGGTTCGCGATGATGCCCGTCGGCGCGCTGCTCGCCGGAGTCCTCGCCACCGCGCTGGGGGTCAGGACTGCGCTATGGATACTCACTGCCCTGATCGCCGCGTCCGGCCTCACGTTCCTGCTGACTCCCATGCGGCACCTGCGTGACCTGCCGCGGCGCCCTGTAGGGTTCCAAAAGGGGCATAGCTGGCTGACCTGCGGGTATTCCTGTCGTAGTGGTCGCGGGGCTGGCAGGATTGCAGGTTCGTGACCATACGGATGCTTTACCTGATCTTCGTCCGCCTGACCGGCTGGATGGCGCTGCTGGCACGGTCGGCGGCGTCGAAGGATGCTGAGCTGCTGGTGCTGCGCTAGGAGGTGGCGGTGCCGCGGTAGTGGAGGTGCGCTCGGGTGCCGGGTCAATCCCGGCATCGCGAAGGATCTCCCACCCGGTGGAGGCGGCGATCTTGACGCCGAGGACAAGGAGTTCGCCGTGGATGCGCCGGTAACCCCAGCAGGGATTCTCCCGGGCCAGGCGCAGCACCAGCTGGCGGATGGAACGGACGGCCCGGACGGCCGGGGCGAGACCTGGCCGCGTGGCGGCGTGCCAGGAAATCCCGGTGCCAGCGCAGCAGCGTGTCCGGCTGGACCAGCGGCTGGAACCGGCCGAGCATGTGCCGGGGAAGCCGGTGCAGCAGGGCGGCCAGGAACGCCCGGTCGGCGGGGGAGAACCGCGGCCGGGTCTTACCCAGTTGCCGTTCCAGGACCGTGATCTGGTGGCGTAACGCCAAGATCTCGATGTCCTTGTCCCGGTCGCTCACCGGAAGCAGCCGCAGTAACGCGAACACGCTCGTCACGCTCAGGTAGGCCAGTCGAAGCAGCACAGCCGACCATCATGCCGCAGCGGGCGGACCTTCGGAGAGCAACCAGCACACGCCGCCCCCGCCGAAATAAAACTGCTGGCAAGCTGCGATGTACGAGCCGCCGCTATGACGGTGTTCCTGCGAAACCTCATCCATGCTGGTTGGAGCCGTTGTACAGGCGGAGCCGACGTTATACGCGATAGCAGTCGGCAGGCGTGTCTCGGATGCATGCCCTGGCGCGCTAGCGCCAGGGTCGCGGCGGCGACGGACACGGGCAGGCGTGTACCTGCGGGGTACCTGACGTATACCTCGCGTGGGCCTGAGGCCTGCCTCGCGGCCAGGAGATGCGCGTCCCGATGCCGCGTCCCGATGCCGGGACCTGGGGCTGGCGGCCGCCAGGAGACGACCGGTGTGCGGGTTCTCCGGCCGGGGCACGATCGGCGGCTTCGTCCGTGAATACGCCCAGGTCGCATGTGCGACGCAGTTTCCGGCACCCACCGGGTCAAGCGGCATGACCACCGTCGGCCAGTCGCGAAGCCGCAGCTCAAAGGCTATGACGGGGTTGTGGAACCCCACAGGCACCTGCAGGTTCCGGGAGCGGGCGCGGTCCCCAAGGCCCCTAAAACGCCTTCACAGGGGAAACTCAGGTCCACGGGGAGTTACCTGGAACGCGGACGGTAGTAGGTGAGGACGGCGGGGTCTTTGAGCGCGCTGAAGTAGCGTTCACTGCCCCAGGTCTCATGGTTGCCGATAACGTACAGGCGGCGTTTGGCGCGTGTGACGGCGACATTCAGCAGATTGGGGGCCTCCCGCGCGAACCGGCGCGAGCCCGGCTTGTCAGGGTCGCCGCCGAGGACGAGGATGACCGCGTCGGCCTCCCGGCCCTGCATCTTGTGCACGGTGCCGATCCACTGGTCCAGGTCGTCGTCGCTGGTCCCGGGGAAGACTCTCAGGAATATCTCCCGGGCATTCTCCGCGACGACACGGTAGGGGCTGATCACACGGATCTGTGCCGCCTGGACCCCGCCGTTGTCGCGCAAGCCGGCGAGTACCTTGCGCAGCAGGTCGCCTTCCGCCTGGATCCAGTTGCTTCCCCTGACGCCGGACCTGACATCGATCCAGGCGTTCTCGCCGTGAAACGGCTTCCGGTCCGCTGGCGTGCCGAACACCATGAGCCCGTTGTAGGCGATCGTATTGCTCACCTCGAACATCGGGCGGTCGCAGCGCCGGTGCACCCGCAGCGGGGCGCCGACCCATACGTCTTCGCCCGCCGGGCCGGGCAGTGAAGTCCCGGCGATGGCGAGCCGGTCCGCGAGCTGCTGCGTGGAAGACCGGTTCGGCGCCCATACCGGAGCGACCTTGAACTCCTCAAGCAGCGCCCGCTGTCCGCCCCACGGCAGGGTCACGACCGGCTCCAGCTGCAGCGGGTCGCCGACGATCACCGCGCGCCGGCACCGCCACAGCGCGCCGGCCGCGTTCTGCGGCGCGGCCTGGCCGGCCTCGTCGACCAGCAGCCAGCCAAGTGACTCCCGGCCGAGGCCGGTGAACATCCTGCCGACGGAAGCGAACGTGGTCGACACGACAGGCACCACGAGAAACAGGGTCTGCCAGGCGGCGAGGGTGGCCGCCGCGTCCTTCGGCCGGCCCTTGCCGTCGAGGATGGACATCAGCGCGTTGAGGTTCTGGAAAATCCGGGGTCCGGCGTTCAGGATGAACGCCTTGTGCAGGGCGAGCGCCGCCAGGAACAGCCTGGTGCGGGCGCGGCTGACCTCTTCGTCCGCCCACGGGGCCGACAGCTCGCGCTGCTCGATCAGCTCATGCCGCTCGGTCTCCCCGTACTCAGGGCCGTCCGGCATCCGGTCGCCCCAGCGCAACCGTGCATCCTTGATGGCGCGCTCCGCGCTCCGGACGACCATGTCCGCCTGGCCGAGGGCGTCGCTGGCCTTCCGCTCCGCGCGACGAGCCGCGGCGATCTCCCGGTCCAGCGTGGCGAGGGATTCCCGGGCGGTCACGGCGTCCGCCGCGGCCTGGCGCACCTCCTGCGCGTGCTCTTCCCGCCCTTCGTTCCACCTGCGCTTACTGGCACGGGAGGCGAAGAGCCCGGGGCGGGTGTCCTTGTACGCGCTGGCGGTGGCGTTGGCTTGCACCTGGCGGCGGGCGGCGGTGTCATTCGCGGCGGCCAGGGCTGGGCGACGAGCTTCCGCCCTCACCCGTTCCGCGGCGTTCTCCCGGAGGGCAGCAGCGGCCGCCTCACGTGCGTTGCGATGCCGCAGGAGGCTGTTGACATGGGCAGATACCGCACGGCGTTCGGCGGAAAGCGATTGAACCTCGGCCAGTGACCGGTGGAAGTCGCTGATGGCGCTGTGCCACTCGGGCACCTGCGAGGCGGTTCTGAGGATGTCGAGCATGCCCGCACCTGTGCGTTCGCCCCTGCGCTTTCCGCCGAACCAGAAGCTCGTGACGAACGCGCCCCTGTTCCCGGAGTTGCCGAGGACGGCCGCCATCAGCGCCCAGGCGCCCTCGCCCGTGAGTTCCCGGGCGGTCGCGGTGAAGTAGTCGACTTCCGCGGCGGCTTCGCGCCATTCGTCGGCGACGCCGCCCGGGCCGGGGATCTCGGAGGTGACGTTCTCGACCGCGGCATTGTTCGACGACGCGACCACGATCTCATCGCCGGCCAGCTCCGGCCGCGGCGGGGAGACGCGGTGGGTCCAGGACGGCGTCTCCCAGATAAGAGGCTTGCCAGTGAACGCACGCTCCGGGCTGGGCAGGCCGGCGAGCTTGGTCGCCCGCCGCACCACGACCGCGGCCACCACGTCACGGAGCATGGTGGTCTTGCCGGTCCCTGGCGGTCCGTTGACGGCGAACAGGCCAGGCTGGCCGTCGCCGTGGTCGCGCATGATGCAGTTGACCGCGAACTGCTGGCTGAAGGCCAGCGGGCGGTCCGTGGCGGTGACCCACCGGCCCGGCGGGATGAGGTCCGGGCGGCACGAGCCGAGCACGTGTTCCGGATCGCAGCGGACATCTTTCCGTCGCGTCGTGCTGACGCGGTCCTCCGACGTTAGGTAGCTTGCCAGGGCACGGCCGGCGTCCTCTGCGCGCAGGGCCGCGGTGACCAGCTTCAGGTCCTCAGCGAGGAAACTGTTCAGGAACGGGTCGGCCTTGCCCTCCTCGTCGCTGTCGATCTTGACCTGGTGGCTGCGTACCCGGGCGTCGCGCGGCTGCAGGCAGTCCGTGACACCAAGCTGGGCGGCGAGCCAGGAGATGAATGCCTGGAGATCCTCGCCCGTGATGCCGGTCAGGTCCAGGCGCGTCACCTCCCTGTGGGTGCCGTCGTCGGCGTTCGCCGTGACGGCCGTGAGGCCGGCCCCGATGGGGCCGAGCGGCGTGATTACCCCCGCGACCGCGGCACTTACCGCGCCGGCGACGCCGTCGGACACCGCGCCCCGGATTGCCGCACCGAGCACCCTCACCCCGGCCCGTACCCTCGACTGCCTGGCGAGGCTGCCGGCGTACCGCTCGGTGTCCGCCGTGATGTCACCGATCGGGGAAGCGCCCTGACTGACCCGGCCGGCGCCCCAGGCGCAGGCGGAGACGACCATGGAATCAGGGACGAGGAAGCCATCCTCGTCGACGGTGCACGCGAACAGGGCGGATTTGCCCTTCGGCGGCGGTTCCTCGGCACGATCCTGGCCGTACCTGCTGACGAGGACATCGCGTACCCGGCTCAGTTCGTACAAACCTCCGTACACCTCGTGCCGCCAGGCATAGCCAGGGCTCGCCTCCGGGAGACAGGAGAGCTGTTCCCAGGGCACCCGATCGCGGCGCTGAAGGTCGACCGTATGGTTCCTCGGGTCGAGCTTGGGCAACGACTGCGGGCTGAAGATCTCGACCGCCTGCCAGAACTGTGCGATCCGCACCGAATTGCCGGGCATGATTACCACCGCCTCAGGACAGTGCCGCATCTTTTCTGCCGCTGTAGCGGCTAACGGATGCCAAGAGCAGGGAGTTCATAAACCATTACAAAAAGTAACGGCCATATCCTAATAAATCTCCGTGAACTTACCTAACGTAGTGGCCATAGTGGGAGTTGCTACTCGGTTTCGGCGGCGGCCGGATGAGCTGGTTGCTCTCCGAGAGTCTGCTTGCTGCAGCATGATGATCGGCTGTGCTGCTTCGACTGGCCTACCTGGCTGTGACCAACGTGTTCGTGTACTGCGGCTACTTCCGGTGAGCGACCGGCACGAGGACGTGGAGATCCTGGCGCTATGGATCGCTACTACGCCACTAGATCATGGTGCTGGAGCGGCAACTGGACACTAGGGCCCGTCGTGGCGACCGGCAGGTATTCTGGCGGGCAGGTGCAGGGATAGCGGGAGGTTCCGATGACCACAACCGTCACGGTGGAAGTGGATGAGGATGAGCTGACCGCCGCTGCCGAGCTGCTCGGTACCAGCAGCCGTGAGGAGACGGTTCGGAAGCTGGTGGCCAATGCCGCCGCGCGGGCTGCCAATGTTGCCCGTAAGCGGGCCGAGATCGCCGAGCGGGAGGCCGCCGACAAGGCAGCTGGCCGGTGAATGCACGCGAATACCTGATCGATGCGAGCGCCTACTGGCGTATCGACCGGGGCGCGGTGCTGGCTGCTGCGTGGCGTGACCACCTCGAACGCGGCTTGGTGTGGATCTGCCCGCCGACCGAGATGGAGATCTGCCGTCGCGCATCCAAGGATCAGCATACGGTTCACCTTCGTGAGTTCACCGGTACATACGTCCAGGTGGAGCTGCATCACCGGGCTGGCGCCGTGGCGCGCGAGGTTCAAGCTGATCTGATTGACAGCGGTCAGGCCGCGGGGGTTCACCCTATCGATCTGCTCATCGCTGCTACTGCCCTCGGCTACGGTTTCACCGTGCTAACCGACGACGGTGACTATGCGCATCAGATCGCCGCTGTCCGTCCTGACCTGGGTATCCGCATGGTCGGTGACGGGCCAGACTGAGCTGTAGGTTCCAAAACGGTACATAGCTCGCTGACCTGAGAGTATTCCTGCCGTGATGGCCGCTCGGCTGGCAGGATGGACGGCTCGTGACCATACGAATGCTGTACCTAATCTTCGTCCGCCTGACCGGGTGGATGCGCTGCTGGCGCGTTCGGCGGTATCGAAAGACGCTGAGCTGCTGGTGTTGCGCCAGGTGGCGGGGTTGTGGTGGCCGTCGGCGCCAGGGACGGGTGAGGGGCGGGCGCGCATGTCGCCGCCGCGCCCCGAGCCGGCCCGCGTCAGTCACGAGAGCGGCTGCTGCGTCGCCGCGAACCCTCCGTAGCTCCCCCGGTAGAAGATGAGTGGCCGTCCTTCATGGATCATATCCAGCCCCTCGACGCGGCAGATTGCTATGACGTGATCCCCCGCCCAGTGTTCTGCTTCGAGAATGCAGTCCAGCCAGCCCAGCGCGCCATCCAGGACAGGATGGCCCGCCGGTGAGGCTGTCCAGGCCAGGCCGCAGAACTTGTCGCCCCCGTGGGCGGCCAGCCGCAGGCATATGCCGCGCTGGTGCTCGGCAAGAATATTGATGGCGCAGCGCCCGGCCGCCCTTATCCTGGGCCAGGTGGTGCTGGTGTGCGCCAGGCAGACGGATACCAGGGGCGGGTCCAGCGAAACGGACGTGAACGAGTTCGCGCTCAGCCCGGCCGGCCGCCCGGTGGCGGCATCGACCGCGGTGACCGCCACAACGCCGGTGGCAAACAAGCCAAGGACGTCGCGGAAGCGCCTGGCGTCGACGTCATCGACGACAGCAAGTGCCGGTGAGTTCACCATGTGCGTGCCTTCGCTCTGCTACTGCCGGGCGGGACCCATTCACCGGGCGCCGACGGGCCGTCGCGCGCCCTCAGCGGGACTCAGGCAGGTGTCGCGCAGCCGGTGCAGCTCGGTGGTATCGGCCCGGGGGAGTCCCAGCGCCTGGTCGAAGTCCGCGAGGGCCAGGTCGGGCCGCCCGGTCTCCTGGTAGGCAATTCCCCTGTTGAGCAGGACATCCGGGTCGTCGCCCACGAGGGCAAGCACCGTGGTCAGATCATCGACTGCCCGCTGGGGCTGCCCGGCCTGGTAGTACGCGACGGCCCGGTTGAGCAGCGCGGCAGGGTACTGCGGGTCCAGGGCTATCGAGGCGTTCAGGGCCTCGAGGGCTGCTTCGGTCTCACCCCGCTCCAGGTGGATGGTCCCCTTCATGCAGGAAAGGCGAGCATCGGCCTGGCCGAAGGACAGCCCTGCCGCTACGTCAGCCAGGGCTGCGTCTACATCTCCGGCGCCGAGCAGCAGTTCAGCGCGGCTGAGGCGAGTGTCGATGTCCCGGGGTTCCATCTCGAGCACGAACCCGAAGTCGGCGAGGGCCCCGTCGAGGTCGCCATGTTCCACTTTCGCGGTGGCCCGGTTGTAATACAACTCGGGGAACGGCGGCGCCAGCCGAGCCGCCCGGTCGTAATCAGCGATGGCGGCATCGAAGTCTCCTGCCTTCCTGGATATCTTGGCTCGTTCACAGAGATAGTCCGTGTAATAGGGATCCATCTCGATCAAGGTCGAGAAGTCGGCGTAGGCACCTTCGGGATCACCCAGTCCCGCCTTGAGCCGGGCCCGGTTGTACAGGAGCTGCGAGCGGTGCAGCACCCACTCTTCATCGGCAAGCTCCGCGTCCAGCCGGGCTATCCCGCCTTCCAGCAGCTCAAGAGCGTGCCGCAGGTTGCCGCGGTGCATCTCGATGAGGGCCAGCGCATTGTCCTGGAACACGCCGAAGATCAGCCGGTCGCGGGCTTCGGGCAGGATGCTGGCGATCGCGGCGGCATTGTTCTGCCACTGGATGGCCACCTCATGGTTGCGCGGCTGCAGGAACCTGGTGTGCATCATGGCCATGGCGTAGCTGGTGGTCATGTGCACTTTGGGCAGGGTGTAACGCCGGCGGAGTTCGAGGTAGAGCTCGATCGATTCGTCCAGCCGGCCCAGCGGCACGAGCGCGGCCGCCGCCTGGGTGGTGAGATCGCAGAACCGCTTCGCCTCGCGGACTGGATCGGTCACGCTACGGCCTCGCATGCCGAGGTCCACCACCGCGTGCGAGAACCCGATCTCGACGCAGTACTGCTGAGCTTCCGTCAGCGTCAGGGAGCCCGTGCCGGCCGGATCACTGCCGTGTTCGCGGTGGTAGGCGATGGCCCCGGCCCGCAAGCTCGGCCCGGCGCCTGACTCCAGCGCGTCGGCCTGCTCGTCATGAAGCCGGGCCCTGAGCGCGGGGTCTGCCTGCTGGTAGGCCGCGATCTCCGCAGGGTCATCGCTGGTGCCGTGCCCGGCGATGTACGCGGTGAGCAGTTCCGTCGCGGTCCGCTGGGCGGGCGGCGGAGGGAGAGCCGAGGTGACAAAGCGGTCGGCCCGGGCGCCAAGTTCCTCCTCAAGCTCCGCGGGAAGCTGCTCGCCGGTCCCCGACACCACGACGCGCAGCGTGGCCGGATCGCAGCGGCGGAGCAGCAGGGCAAGGAACTCCTGGGTGGTGGGCTCGGCGGCGTGCACCTCCTCGAACACCAGCGCCGGCATCTGGTCCCCGCTGGCCACCGTGCGCCGGGCGTGCGAGACCAGGAAGGTGACGATTCCCTGGCTCATGCAGCGGATCATGTCGGAGCCGAAGAACCGGGTCCGCTCGCGGAAGGGCGACTGCGAGGCGAGGGTCAACGGGGCCTGGCCGATGATCTGCTCTAGTTCCGGCATGCCGTAGAGGAGCTCGAACCGGTGCTGCTCCACCAGATCGGGCCACCGGCGGGACGCGGCGGGCAGCACGGCAGCTAGGGCCGTGTCGACGCCGGTGTACGGTCCACGCAGGCCCCGGTGACAGCGGGCGGTGACGGCAGGGCTGATCTCCCTGGCGACCCAGGCCGCACGGCCTGCGCGCCGGGCCCCGACGAGTCTGATGTGGCGAGTCATGGTGTGTCCGCCTTTCCGGCCAGCAGCCGCGGCTTCCGGCTCGCCATCATCCTGCGCTTGCGGCGCGACAGGACGATGAGAGCCACGATCTGCGCGATATTGAAGGTCAGCGAGAACGCAGCGTCCCAGAAGCGGACGCCGAAACTCCCTGTCGTGAGGTTGTGCGCGATGGTCGTGAAGTATTCCCTGACCACCGGGAATGACGCAAAAATGGTGATTAGGATAATGATGAAGATGCCCAGGACGATGAAGGGGCCGTAGAACATTCCGACCTTGCGATCGTGATCCGTCCATTGCTGCTCGTCCACGAGCCGATCATGGCGGCCAAGGGCCCGCCATATTCGGTTACGCAGCAGCGCAGTGCTCGCGTCATGCAAGTCATAACAGTTGAGGGCGCTCGCGAAGACATAGTAAAGATCTGTGCGGAGGTAAAGCTGGAACTGCCAGGCCATCCGCATGATCACGGTGAAAGCCAGGGCCAGGCAGATCCGTCCGGCCAGGGAGAAGGAGCCGTTGCTCATCCGGGTGAGTTCAGCGGTGACGCCCAGCGAACAGAAAACGACGGCGTCGCATACCATTCCCGCAAAGAACGGCAAGTATCTGGAACGTCTTGGCACGCTCATCAAGCCGTTCAGCTCCGTCTCGAAGACGATATACGTAAGGCGGTTGCTCACCCCCATTCGAGTGGGCAGCCCGAGCCGCCGGCCTGCGAGTATATGAAATCCCTCATGCAAGAAGAGCAGCGGGAACTGGCCGAAGGTGATGACGACCTGCACGATCACCAGCGACCAGGTGAAAAAGATCTGTGATGGATGAGGCAGGATCGCGATGTCACGGAACGTCGCGAACGCCCAGGATGCAACGACAAACACGTAAAATACCCACGCCGCTGGCGAAAACAGCACTCGGCCCAGCCGTTGGAGCTTGACCGCCCGGACAGGTCTTGGCTCGCTGTCTGACTCGCGCACGAAACCGAGTTCCGTGAGCGCAGTGGCGAATTCATCGACGTCGACGGGTTCGCCGAACGTATCGGCATACCAGGCCGACGCCTGACTCAGTGTCATGCCCTCGCTGATCCGCCGCAGCAACTCGGCGCCATCGGTTGGGAAGACTGCATAGGAGCCCGTGTCGAGCCGCCCGACCACCACCTCGTCGCCTTCGGGAACGAAGCTCAGTTCATGCAGTTCAAGGACTGGTTCGGGCACGGCATTCTCCTTGGCTCAGCACGCGGCGAAGCTGGCCTGCGCGGACCGGAAATCCGGCCCACGCAGGCCAACTCGTGACTCCTGCTACGCGGCCACGTGGTAGGGGCAGGAGCACATGGCCGAGGTGAGACGGATGTCACCGGTGCGGCGAATGGAGATCTGCTTGATCTGCGCTGACGACTTCATGGAACACTCCTTTGGAGAACTTCCGGCGACCGGTTAGCCGCCGGATATGGCGCCTGCCGGCGCCTAGCGTATTGGGCACGATCGTCTAACCCGACGATCGTCCTCGACTGTGCGGGTTAAAGCGCCTGACTGTCAAGGCGGCAATCCCGCATTCCGAGTGCTGAATGTGGTCGCCCGGCCATCACTTCTGGGCGTATTCCTGAGAGGCTTCTCCGGGTTGGCAACAGCGAGGAGCGACGCTTCTGCTGCTCGTGGCACACGACCTGGGCAGGCTCTGCAGATTGGTTCTCAATCGATTAGGTTGAACTCATATCCGGGAGCTGCGGAGTGGTGTTGATCTGCCTGGAGGGCCGGCACAACATATGCAATGATCAGCGCCCAAATGACCATTTTTGCCTCCGTCGGCGCGGTCGGGACCGGGACCGGGCGATCATCGCGTGCTCAGGGCGGCCACGGGTCACCCCGGCCGCTTCGCCGCTCAGGTGGGGCCTAGCGCCACCGCACCGGATGTATCAGATCGGCAGCCGGCGCCTTCTTACTTATTGACAACGAGAAGAGCCTCGGCTCGACCAGCGTGGTCCGGGGGACCTGAATGCTCATATGAAACGGGGGGAACCGTGACCAGTGTGAGGCCCGGCGCAGAGTACTTTCTCCAGCCGGACAGGGCATCCCAGCGCCGCTATGAGGCAATGCGCGCCTATTTCGTGGACGGAATGCCGGCTTCCGAGGTAGCGGCCCAGTTCGGCTACTCCGTGCCGAGCGTGCACCAGCTGGCGACGCTCCTGCGTTCGGGGAAGCTGGTCCTGTTCGCTGAGGCCCGGCCTGGCCCGAAGGTGCCCAGGAAGGCCGCCAAATCGCTGCGGACACGCGTACTGGAACTCCGCGCCCAGGGGCGGTCCGTGACCGAGATCTCCACCACGCTGACCCGCGTCGGCCTGCCGGTATCGGCGCAGACCGTCTGGCAGATCCTCGATACCGAGGGGATACCCCGGCTGCCCCGCCGGGAAGAGGACCGTCGTGACCTGCGGGCAGCGCCATCCATGGCCGAGCCGGTGCGGCTGGCGGGCTGGCCCAGGGGCCCGGTGGAGGTGCCCTGTCCCAACGCGGGCCTGCTGTTGCTGCTGCCGAGCATGGCGGACCTGGGATTGAACGAGCTGGTCGGCGCGGCTGGCTACCCGTCCACGCGAGGGATCAGCGCCTGGCAGTCGGTGAGTGCGCTCCTGCTGGCCAAATGCGGCGGATGGGAACGAAGACGGCATGCCGAGTCGCTGGCGGCCGACACCGGGCTGGCGCTCGCTCTTGGTCTCACTGCCTTGCCCGGCCTCCACGATCTGGTGGCTTACTCCTGGCGGACACGTCACGAGAGCAACAGGAAACTGCTGGCCGGCCTGGTTGGCGCGCTTCGCCCGCTCGGCCTGGCGGCCGGCGATACGGGGTTCAACTGCGATTTTCATCCCTTCCGGGGCGATGGGGCACACGGCAGCCGCCCAGCACATCACCCCGGCGGTGCGGTGGGCGCCGCCTTCTACGCGCAGGACCATGCCAGCGGCGAGATCGTATACGTCAATGCCGAGGTCGGCCGGGCTGGCAAGGCCAAGGAGGTCATCGAGTTCGCCGACTACTGGCGCGATGCCACCGGGGCGGACCCTGGGCTGCTGGTCTTCGACGCCCAGATGACCAAGTACCGCGTGCTCGACGAGCTCGCCGCCTGTGGCCTGAGCTGGCTCTCCGTGCGCCAGCGCGGCAAGGCTGAGCTCGCGCGGCTGGCGGCCCTGCCCGCCAGCGCCTGGAGGCCCCTCAGCGTGACTGGCGCGGGCCGGAGCCGGCGGGCCTGGCTGCACGAGGACACGATCAGGCTGAAGGGGATCACGCCCCAGGTGCGCCAGATCGCGGTCATCCGCAGCCCGGGCGCGCAGCCGGTCCTGCTCATCACGAACGACCGCGTGAGCACGGCCGAGGACCTATTCACCCGGCACAGGGAGCGGCTGGCCACCGCGGACCGCCCCGGCGCCAGCCTGGACGGGTTCCGGCTGGCCGCACCCTGGGCGGGAGTCCCGCTGAACACGGGCCTCGACACGGCGCTCACGGTCGTCGCCGACAGTCTCTACCGCCTGCTGGCCCGGAAGATCTCCCGCTACGAGACGGCCACGCCGGGCAGGCTCATGCGGCACTTTCTCGCCGCCTCAGGAACCCTTCACATCACCGAGCGGAGCGTCACCTGCACGCTCGACCCGCACGGCCATCATCTCTCCGCACTGGACGCAGGCCTTGCTGAGCTCAAGCGCCCCATCCCGTGGTGGGAAGGCCGCACCCTTCGCTACCGCTTCGGCGCGCCCTAACCAGCGTCGGCTTCTGCTGGTCGCCCCAGGCTGGATCAGCGGTGCAGCACTGTGTAGCACCTGTAAGATTCTAAAACGGGGCATAGCTGGTTGACCTGCGGGTATTCCTGCCGCGATGGTCGCAGGGCTGGCAGGATTGCAGGCTCGTGACATCAGAAAGGGCCGCCCCGACCACGCGCACGGCTGGTCTAGACCAATCTAGCCGAAAGTGACAAGCCCCGAATGACTAGGTCCGGACTGACGAGCAAACATGGAGCCAACATGGAAACCATAAGGTCTAGACCAATATGAAGGATCATCACGACAACCGCGTAACTGGTTTACGGCTGTCCGGGACCGCCGCACGGGAGTCGCTCGGCCTCAATTGCACGGCGTTTCGCGCTAGCGCACGATCTTGCGCTTCGGTTAGCCCCGCCGCCTAGAGGGGCTGGCCGATGCGGGTGGCGCATAGCAGGCGGAGGCTTTCGAGGTACCGGGCTCCCCTCATCGGGGTAGGAGTCAATGCCTACCCCGATGAGGGACGAACCCAGGGCTAGCTAAGAGCCGAGCCCTCAGAAGCCCTTCACCTTGAACACGAAGGTTCCCCAGTTGTCCAAGGGATCCTGGTTGGCCGCCGGCGGGATGTACTCGGTGGCCAGCCAGACACCGTTGCCGTCGGGGTCGGGCTGGGCGAAGGAGTAGTCACCCCAGCGGGCCGTGTCGTAGGGAGGAGCGTCAGAGAAGCTCAGGTGCGGGCCTGCCCCGGCGGCTACCGTGGTGATCCGGCCGGAGCCCAGGGTGGTGAAGGCCGCGCTCGGATTGATCGTAGAGCTGGTGATCGTGAACACCATCTGCGGGCTCCCGAACTGCGGCGCCCCGATCGCCGGATAGAGCAGGTTGGCCTTCCTGGCGGTCACGTACCCCTGCTGGGCGACGCGCTGCCCGCCGACGTCGATCTTGAACCAGGCGGCGGCGTCGCGGGCGGTGCCGTCCCCGCGGGGGGTCACTGCGGCGTCCAGTGCGGTCCACAGCTGGATTCCGCCGAAGCCGCGTGTCACTTCGACCGGTCCGGAGAGTCGGCTGTCGTCGGGGTTGAGGGCGGTCTCCGAGGTGATGACTGAGCCGCCAACGGTGGTGGTCGAGCCGTTGCCCGTGCTCGTGGCGGGCACCGGGAAGGCGTAAGGCTCGCTGGGCAGCACGGTGCCGGTGAGGCTGACCGTGCCGTGGCCGGTCGTCACCGCGGCGCTGTCTGTGAGAGTCCACAGGCCCAGGGTGTTGCCGACCGGGTTGTTGTTGCCGTTGGCCAGAAACGGGACAGAGTTCACGAAGTACGCCGTGCCGGTGCCGGTGCCGATCGCGGGGTCCATCCCGACCACCGGATTGCCCGCCAGGGAAACAGGCCCGATTACCGAGTCGTTGACCGTGGCGGCCTCGGTGACGAGCTGCGACTTGGAGATGACGACGGCGATCGCGCCCTCGTAGTTCGATTCGGTCGGCCCGCAGTACTCATCGGTGGAGATGACCAGCGCGTTGTTGTCAAAGCCAGTCTTCGGCTGGTCGCCGAAGCAGTCCCCGGCGGTTGGGCCGCCCAGTGAGGTATCGAACTGGTAGGCGGCCACACCGTGCGCGTTCACGACGACCACGTCGGCGGTGGTGTTGTTGGAGTCTGCCGCCGGGCCGGTGGCCACGGGGAAGCCGATCTCGGTGAAATAGAAGCTCTGCGTCTGCCGGTCATACAGGCAGCGCACGTCACCCTCGGCGTACGGGTCCTGGAACAAGGTCGCCAGGCTCACGTCGGGCCGCAGCAGGGTGCCGTTCGTGGAGGTTTCCCGCTCCGCCAGGTTGATCGGCTCGAAGACCACCTTCGGGCTGGCCGCGAGGGTGCTGTCGTAGCCGACGCACAGGCCCTGGTCGGGCGGGGTCACCGGGAAGCCGTTCAGGTTATCTGAGTCGAGGTCACTCAGCCCGTTAAAGGCACTGCTGACCCCGTTGCGCGACACGCCGCCGCCCGCCGTGCTGGCCGCCACCGTCGCCGCCGCGGCCGCGGCCGCGCCGACGGTGGAGCCCCCATCGCGCCGCAGCGCGGTAAACACGCGCGGGCCTTCATTCCGGAAGGCCGAGGCGACCTTCGGGAGGCTAGTGAAGGTGGCCGCCTGGGTCAGCCGTTTAGCCGAACCAGATGTGCCGTGGTAACTCGCGGACGTGCTGGCGGCGTGGGCGGCGATAGTGCCGGTAGCCGGGAGCACGACGAGTGAGCAAGCCACTCCCAGAGCCGCGATCAGCGGCAGACGTTTCATGAAGCTAGACCTCCCGAAGACGGACGTAGCGAAGGAAATAACGTTAGCGGTGTAACATCGTGCATACGTGGGGTAATTGTGCAAGCGTGGCAGAACTGTTAGCTGAAGATGCCGAAAACCTGTATCGCCTGGGCGGATGTTCTGCAGACCGCGGTCCCGCGTCCCGCGTCCAGTACCGGGCGAGCCGGTCTTGGCCCGTCCGGACGTGGCGCAAGATGCCGGCGATGACTTAGTCGCCGATAGCGGACATGGGCCGGACGGGCTGCAGGAACCCAGGGTCGCTGATGCCGTGGCCCAGCAGCTTGGCGGCGACGGCGGTGCGCCATAGCCCGGCGAACTGGTCGTCGCTGGCTCCGGATCGCAGCGAGGCGCACAGGTCGGTCTCGGTAGTGGCGAACAGGCAGAGCTCGGTCCCGGCGGCCTTATCGCAAGTATTCCTAGGTCGCATAGAGTTACAGAATTCCTCGGCACTCACAGCCCTCTCGCTTACCTCCCGCAGACCTTTCATGTACCTGTAGGGGGCCATCTCGGGGTGACCCTACCTGAGACCGGCAGGCCGGCGGCTAGGGTCAGGCCGCAGTGCCTGCCCTAGCAACTAGACTAAACTTAGTCTAGTTGCTAGGGTGTAAATATGACTATGAGTGTCAACATCCACGAGGCGAAGACGCATTTGTCGCGGCTGCTGGAGCAAGTCGCAGCCGGCGAGCGAGTGGTGATCTCTAAGGCCGGCACTCCTGTGGCGGATCTCGTGCCCCACCGCGCGGCTACCGTGACGTTCGGCGGGCTCACGGGCGAGATCGCCTACAGCGACGACGCGTTCGGCATCGACCCGGACATCCAGGAGATGTTCTACGGCGATGCTCCTTCTTGACAGTCAGGCCCTGCTGTGGCTGCTGGACGACAACCCGCGGCTCGGGCCGCGGGCACGGCAGGCGATAACGTCCGCGCAAGGCGTGCACGTCTCGGCGGCGACGGTCTGGGAGCTGACCATCAAGACCATGCTCGGCAAGCTGACCGTGCCGGCTGACTTCAGTAAGAAGCTGCCCGAACAAGGCCTGGAACTGCTCAGCGTCACTGCCGAGCATGCCGAGGCGATCCGCGATTTCCCCGAGCTCACCCGGCACGACCCGTTCGATCGCCTCATCGTGGCGCAAGCTTCCCGCGCAGGACTCCAGCTGCTCACCGCCGACCACGTCCTCCTGGACCTGCACCGTGACTTCATCCTCGACGCGTCACGCTAGCCGCGTGCGTATAGACGGGCTGCGGCACGATCACGGTGCCTGCTGGGCCCGAGCCAGGCGTCCAAGAACGCGGAGATCTTGGTATTGCGTCATGAGGTGATGGTGCTCCGCCGTCAGGCGGTCTGGCCCAAGCCGGACCGTGCGATCCTGGCGGCCCTAGCCCTGTGCCGTGCCAGAGTCCCGCATGTTGCCTTGACCTGCTGCTCTACGCTCGGAGCTCGTGCTCATCCGCCTCATCTACCTGTTCATGGTCCGGGCGTTCGGCTGGCCGACCGCGATCCCGGCCGGCACGACACCCGGCCGGGCCGACCGCGCCTGTTCGCGAGCTGGCCCGCCGGGCGGCCAGAAACGCTGCCCGGCCAGGCCACCGAGACCCCCGCCAGCGCGTCCGCGCCCGCGGAATGACTCCCGAAAGGCAGCCCCCGATGAGTATCTCCAGGAAGATCGCGCACCAGGCCCAAGTAGTCAAAGGCGCCTTCAAGAAGACCGCCGGCCGGCTCACCGGCAGTCGGCGTCTGCGCGCCAAGGGTCGCGCTGACCAGGCCAAGGGCAACCTCAAGCAGGCCGGGGCCAAGGTCAAGGACGCCCTGAAACGCTAACCCCTGCGGCACCTTCTGCTCTGCGATCCGCACTTCGCGATCGCCTTCATCGCCAGCCCGGCCTGCACCGCCAGGAATGTGCCCAGGCTGCCGTCACCCCGGTTGATCTCGCTCGGCACAGTTCGAGACATCAGATGTGTCGGGGGCCCGGGCGACACGGCTAAGGCCGATAGGGTTTCGGGTTCGGCGGCCATCAGCCTGGAAATCGCCTTTGGGCGAGCTCTCGGGCGGTCCAACACCCCGCCTCAGGCTGCGCCGTTTGGTCTGCGCAGAGTGTGGACGAAGGTCGGCGAGATCGCCGCCGGGGCCACAACGTCATGAAAGGCTACTGGGGCAAGCCCGAGGCCACCGCCGAGGCGATCCCGGACGGCTGGTTCCGCACCGGTGACCTGGCGCAGGTCGATGCCGACGGCTACTTCCACATCGTGGGCCGGGCGAAGGACCTGATCATCCGCGGCGGGTACAACGTGTACCCGCGCGAGATTGAGGAAGTCCTGCACGAGCACCAGGCGGTAGCTGAGGTGGCCGTGATCGGCATCCAGCATGCCGAGCTCGGCGAGGAAGTCGGCGCTGCCGTGGTGCTCAAGCCCGGAGCCGCAGCCACCCCGGCGGAGCTGCGTGCGTTCACCAGGGAACGGGTGGCCGCCTACAAATACCCGCGCCATGTCTGGTTCGTCCGCGAACTGCCCAAGGGCGCCACCGGCAAGATCCTGCACCGCGAAGTTCAGCCGCCACAAGACCTCCTCCCGTAACCGCGAACACCCCCCGGCTCGGTTTGCCCCGCGAAGGCCTGCTGCAGACCGGCGCAGTCGTGTCCAAGCGGGTACCGGCCGGAAGCACGCGCATCACCCAGAGTGGGGCCAGGCGGTGCGGATCGTCTTGATCGAATCGTCACGGCAATGCTCTCGCAGCGCGTCGACCGCATCGTCCGGCGGCGCGACGAGCGTGGTGACCCGGCCGTTGCGACGGCCGTGCAGTCAAGCGGAATGTCAGTGGTACTCGCAACAATCGCGCTGCGGCGCCGGCGGGTACCGGGGGGATGCCGAAGGCTTAGTGGAAGCAGGCGCTGCCGCTGGCAGGCCTGTGCCTATGGGTTGCCGTTCTGCACGCGCGGGCGGTCGAGGTCGCCTGGCCGTACGTGCGCTCACGGCGCATGGAGGCTTCTCGCAGGCAGGCCCGGGCCAGCCGAGAATGAGATGGCAGCGTCCGCCCGCAGCCGGTGACCAAGGTCCCGGATCCTGGAGACATTCGCCGTCAGCCGCCGAGCTCAGGAGACGGCATTGTTACAGCGTGAACGTTCCCCCCGAAACGGTTATCCGGGCGGTTGCCCGAACCAATGCTGCGCCAGGCCGGGCAGAGAAGCAGGACACGATCGCCGGGCTGCTCAGTGACGTGGTGCGGGGTTTCCGCCGGCAGCATGTAGATCTGGCGGCCGGCGAGCCGTTCCCGTTTCCCGTCTGCGGCCTGTCCATGGCCGCCGTGCGGGAGATCTCCGAGCGCCCCGGCGTCACCGTCAACGAACTGGCCCGGCTGACCGGGCTGCCGAAGAGCCGGGTGCCGGTCTTGATGACCCGCCTGGCGGCCCAGCGGATCGTCCGCAAGGACGGCGATGAGCATGACAGCCGCCTTGTCCGGGGCCTCGCCGCCTTGCAGCGTGCGTTCCGGCGAGCACAGGAGCAGGACACGGCCGACCACACGGGCAGCCTGCCGCCATGCTGACCCGGCTGCTGCGCGGCTTCCTGCGGCCCTATTTCCGCCAGGTCGCCATCGTGGTGACTTTGCTGGTGGCGCAGACCATAGGGAACTTGTACCTGCCCAACCTCAACGCCGACATCATCAACAACGGCGTCGAAAAGGGGGACATCCACTACATCTGGACCACAGGCGCGATCATGCTGGCCATCGCCCTGGCGGTGGGCGTCCTCGCGATCGTGGCGGTGTACTGGGCGTCGCGGGTGGCGATGGGGGCCGGCGCGGACCTGCGGGCCGCGGTGTTCACCCGGGTTCAGTCCTTCTCCACCCGCGAGGTGAACCGTTTCGGGACGCCGTCCCTGATCACCCGCAATACCAACGACATCCAGCAGATCCAACTGTTCCTGCAGATGGGCCTCACCATCATGGTCATCGCCCCGATCATGTGCGTCGGCGGGATGATCATGGCCGTCAAGGAGGGCGCCGCGCTGTCGCTGCTGCTGGTGGTCGCCCTGCCGGTAATGGCGGTGGTCATCGGGGCCATGCTGGTCGCGGTGGTGCCGCAGTTCCGGGTCATGCAGGTCAAGATCGACGGGATCAACCAGGTGCTGCGCGAGCAGATCACCGGGGTCCGGGTGATCCGCGCATTCGTCCGCACCAGGTCCGAGGCCCAGCGGTTCGGCGAGGCGAACGCCGGCCTCACCGCCACGGCGCTCCGGGTGAACCGCGTCTTCGCGCTGGCCATGCCCGCGTTGATGGCGATCCTGAACCTGTCCAGCGTCGCCGTTTTGTGGTTCGGCGGCCGCCTGGTCAGCGAGGGATCGATGCCGATCGGGAACCTCACCGCGTTCCTGACCTACATCCTGCAGATCCTGATGTCGGTGATGATGGCGGTGATGATGGTGATCCTGGTCCCGCGCGCGGTAGCCAGCGCGGAACGCGTCGAGCAGGTCCTGGACACGGTGCCCTCGATCGCCGACCCGCCGGGACCGGTCGCTCCGGCGCGGGCGACCGGCCTGGTGCAGTTCCGGAACGTCACCTTCGGGTACCCGGGTAGCGAGCAGCCTGTGCTGCACGACCTGTCGTTCACCTTCCTGCCCGGTAAGACCAGCGCGATCATCGGCGGGACCGGCAGCGGCAAGACGACCCTGCTCAACCTCATCCCGCGGTTCGCCGACGCGACCCGCGGCAGCGTGCTGGTCAACGGCGTGGACGTCCGAGAGCAGGAGCGGGAGCAGCTGTGGGCCGGGATCGGGCTGGTTCCGCAGGCGGCGTTCCTGTTCAGCGGGACCGTCGCCAGCAACCTGCGGTTCGGTCGGCCGGAGGCCACCGAGGCCGAGCTATGGCATGCCCTGCAGATCGCCCAGGCCCGCGATTTCGTCGCTTCCATGCCCGGCCAGCTCGACGCGCTGATCGACCAGGGCGGCACCAACGTCTCCGGCGGGCAGCGGCAGCGGCTCTCGATCGCCAGGGCGCTGGTGAAACGGCCCCGGCTGTACCTGTTCGACGACTGTTTCTCGGCCCTGGACGCCGCGACCGACGCCCGGCTGCGGATGGCCCTCAAGACAGGGACCAGCGGCGCCACGGTCGTGATCATCGCCCAGCGAGTGAGCACGATCATGCACGCCGACCAGATCATCGTCCTCGACGAGGGCCGCGTCGCCGGGATGGGCACCCACCGGCAGCTGATGGAGGACTGCGACCCTTACCGGGAGATCGTCGAGTCCCAGCTTGGTGCGGAGGCGGCGGCATGATGGGGCGGCCGGGGGGCGGGATGATCCGGGGTGCCGGGATGGGCCGGCCAGGCCTGGGGCAGCCGCCGGAGCGGAGCAAGGACCCGCGCGCAACGGTGCGGCGGCTGCTCGCCCGGCTGCGCCCCGAACGGGTCCGGCTAATGATCGTGCTGATCTTCGGCGTGACCTCGGTCGGGTTCCTGGTGACCGGCCCGAAGATCCTCGGCACCGCGACCAACATCTTGTTCAACGGTGTCGTGGGCAAGCAGCTCCCCGCCGGTATCACCAAGGCACAGGCCATCGCGCTGCTGCGTGCGCACGGCCAGGGCCAGCTCGCCGACATGATCTCCGGCATGAACATCACCCCCGGCGCCGGTGCCGACATGATCCACCTCGGCCAGGTCCTAGGCCTGGCGGCCCTGGTGTACCTGCTCGGAGCGGCCTTTGGCTGGGGCCAGGGATTCATCATGGCCGGCGTCACCCAGCGCACCATGTACGGGCTGCGCCGCGAGGTCGAGGAGAAACTGGCCCGGCTGCCGCTGCGGTACTTCGACAGCCACCCGCACGGCGACATCCTCAGCCGGGTCACCAACGACATCGACAACCTCACGACCACGCTGCAGCAGGGACTCAACCAGCTGCTCACCTCGGTGCTCACGATCATCGGGGTCATGGGCTTGATGTTCTGGATCTCACCGCTGCTCGCGGCGGTATCGGTGATCACGATCCCGCTGGCGGTCGTCCTGACCTTCCTGATCGCCCGGCGCTCCCAGACCCAGTTCGCGGACCAGTGGGACCGCACCGGCACCCTAAACGGGCTGGTCGAGGAGACCCACACCGGCCACGCGCTCGTGCAGGTCTTCGGCCGGCGCGGGCCCACCATCGATGAGTTCGGCCGCCAGAACCAGCAGCTCTATCAGGCCAGCTTCCGAGCCCAGTTCCTGTCCGGGGTCATCCAGCCGTCGATGCAGTTCCTCGCCAACCTCAACTACGTGGTCATCGCCGTGCTGGGCGGTTACTGGGTGGCCTCGGGGCGGATGTCCCTCGGCGATATCACCGCGTTCATCCAGTACTCTCGCCAGTTCACCATGCCGATCACCCAGATCGCCAGCCAGATGAACATGCTGCAGTCCGGGCTGGCATCGGCGGAGCGCGTGTTCGAATTCCTGGACGCGCCGGAGGAAGCCGCCGAGCGCACTCCCGCTGACGGGACCCCTGGCGCGGCCCGGCCGTCCCACGTGGCGGGGCGGGTGACGCTGGAGCACGTGTCCTTCCGTTACGAACCGGACAAGCCCCTGATCGAGGACTTCACCCTGGATGCGGCACCCGGGCAGACCATCGCGATCGTCGGCCCCACCGGCGCGGGCAAGACCACCGTCGTCAACCTGCTCATGCGTTTCTACGAGATCGACGCCGGGACCATCACCCTCGACGGCACCGACTACCGCGACCTGACCCGCGACCAGGTGCGCCGCTGCTTCGGCATAGTACTGCAGGACACCTGGCTGTTCGCGGGCACGATCCGGGACAACATCGGATATGGGAGACAGGACGCGACCAGCGAGGAAATCGCCGCCGCGGCCAGCGCCGCGTACGCCGACCGCTTCATCCGGACCCTGCCCGACGGCTACGACACGCTGCTGGACCAGGACGCCTCCAACCTCTCCGCCGGGCAGAAGCAGCTGCTGACGATCGCCCGGGCGTTCCTGGCCAGCCCGCCCATCCTCATCCTCGACGAGGCGACCAGCAACGTCGATACCCGCACCGAGATCCTGATCCAGGAGGCAATGTCACGGCTGCGGCAGGGCAGGACCAGCTTTGTCATCGCCCACCGGCTGTCTACCATCCGCAACGCGGACACGATCATCGTGATGGACGCCGGGCGCATCGTCGAGCAGGGCAACCACGCCGACCTGCTCCGCCGCCACGGCGTCTACTATTCTCTCTACCACAGCCAGTTCACCGAGAACCTCGCCGAGGCAGGCTGATGGCGCGGCCTGAGACCCCCAGGGGCAGGGCGGTGGCCAGGGATGACGAACCGTCGCGGCCTCGCCGCCTGCGCCTGCGCAACCGGGGCCGGTCCCTCGGTCGGGTCGGATGTTCGCTGCCCTGACGGTGCCGAATTTCCGGCTGTACCTGGCCGGGCAGGCGGTCAGCCTGACCGGGACGTGGATGCAGATAGTGGCCCAGTCGGTGGCTGGTGCTGCAGCTGACCGGGCCGGGTGCGCTGCTGGCGTTCGTGATCGCGGTGGTCGCCATGGGCGGCTGCGCTGCGGCACCAGTACCGGCGGCGGGCCATCCGCACCTGACCAGCTGCGGACCGCTGGATTACTGGACCCGGGCCAGACTGCTCGGCGCCCGGCCACTGCGCGGACTCGGGTCCCGGCAGGTGCCGTCGCCGAGACAATCAGTCAATGCTCACCCCGCTGCGCTCGCCCTGCGCCTCCGGGGCCCTGTTCGTCCGTGAGGCCGGCGGTGATCATTTCTGCACGGCGAGCGTGGTCGCCAGCCCCGGCAGGGACCTGCTGATCACCGCCGCGCACTGGTCCCTCGGATCTGTGGGGAGAATGCCGGCGTCCAGCCGACAGGCCGGTGTCCGGCTTAAGATGACGCCCGGCGGAAAGGATTTTCTATCGTGAGCACGCCGAAGCGGCGCCCGTCTTGGAGATCTTCCGATACCAGGCGTTCCGCGCCGACCTGGAGGGCCGCCTGGACGATCAGCGCGTCCCGGAAGGAGAGGGTGTGCTCTTCTTCAAGTCTGCTCGCGGAGATGATGAGCTGCGGTTCGGTGGCGACGGCGCACCATTCTCCGTAGGCCGCCACGATGGCCCGCGCCTTCGCCCGCGGCATGGCTGGCTTGAATTTTCTGGTCACGACGGCGTAGAACTCCTGCAGCACCTGGGTACTGAGGGAACCGCTGCGGCCATCCCACAGCTCAGCCAGGACCACCTTGGCCATGGCGTGCCGATCCCCGGCGTCCGTATCGTGCGCGTACACCAGGACGTTGGTGTCGACAAACGTCTTCACAGGTCGTGGAGCTCCTCGCGACGCCAGGTGGGCGCCCCGCCGCCGGTAGCATCGGCGAGAGCTCCGAGCGCGACGGCCTGGGCTCGTTCGTATCGCTGGTCAGCCTCGGCCAGCTCATTGAGCTGCTGGACGACAAGGCTGCTGAGCGACAGTCCGCGGTGGGCGGCGGCGACCTTCGCGTGCCGGATGGTCGCCTCGTCTAGCTGGATGGTCAGATTTCGCTTCGCCATAACCACAGTATATAACGTGGAGCACGTTATATCCACACGTGCGTGGGGTTCCGCCAGATCGGTGACCGGGGCCCAGCCCGGCGACCATTACGGCAGGAATACTCGCCGGTCAGCCAGCTATGCCCCGTTTGGGAACCCTACAGGCCAGCCAACCATCACCGCGTCAAGTCTTCTGGCGACAGTGCAGGTCAGCTGCTCAGGCGTATATTCGGCCCCATCTCGTCCGCGTAGCAGCCATATGGCGCGCCACCGGACGTGTATCCCACAACGAACATTAGCCGGTCGCCGCACCAGACCCAGTCGTCCAGGTCTGATCCCTCGTCCTTGTCAGCCTTCGGCTTGCGCGGCACCGGTGTCAAGGGCCATCGCGTGTCACCCGGCGCGAACACGAAGCCGATCGCGTGTCGCCGAGGCTGTCTTGTCCGTTTCCGGGCACTCACCCGTCTAGCGTAAGCAGCCCCGGGCCTGCCTGCGCAAGGATGCTGGACGGTCTATCGGACCAGCCCGCGGGATGGCGCGCCCGCGCCGACGAGGAGATCCTCTGGGAGGAGCGCCACCGGGCCATCGACGGCGATCCCGGCTCGGGAGATGGCCAGTAGCGGCGTGGATTCGTCAGCTCCGGGCAGCTGAGAACGGTGCACGATGAGTTCCGCGAGATCGCGGCTGTCGAAAGAATGACTGTCCCGCCACTTGACCGACCCGACAAAGGAGATCCGTTGCGCGATTGGCGCCCGGTCCGCTCCGACCAGGTCAATCTCGGGATCGTTGGTACGCGTCAAGTAACCACCCACCGCACGCATATCACCAGGGAGATTGTCAATGATCCGGCGCAGCGCCTCGCGGATCACCGGCTCGATGGCGGCGCCTTGCCAGGAACTCCACGACGCCTTGATCCGCCGCACCAGAAGATCACCACGACCACGTTCGATCTCTGCCATGTGCTCGCCGAGGAACGCCAGCCAGAACCGCAGGTGAGGATCGCCGACCGAGTATCTCGTCTCCCGGGACGGACGTGTCGACAGCGGCGTCGCCACATCAACAATCCGTTTTGCCGCCATGAGGTCAAGGGCACGGTTCAGCGAGGACGCAGGCATTCCACCCGCAGCCCCTGGATCTTGGAGTAGGTGCGTTCATCCAACCCGATTGCTCCCAGAACCAGGCGCGCCTGAGACTCGGGAGGGAACTCCGCGGCTAGGGCCCGTTCCCGCTTACCAGCATAGCCGACAGCTGGTCCGCGACCACTTGTGCCACGTAATCCAGTGCGGTGAGCCCGGACGGCCACTCGTCAAGGACCAGCGGCAGGCCACCCAAGACCAGGTAGGCGTCGAACGCCTCTGCGGCCGGCCAGGCGAGCATCTCGGCCGCGTCCGCAGGGCTGAGCGGCGGTATCACCAAGGCGGTGGCACGCTGATGGAATGGGCGTCCGCACTCGTTCAGCGCCTCCATCATCGCCAGGTCCGAGCCGATGCCTATAAGCAGTACCGGCGTGTCGGGCAGGATTGATTCGATGACCGCTTCAGAGAAGAGCCGCAGGTCCGCCTCGATAGTCGGCTGGCCCGAAGCGGTGAAGAACGCCGCATTGCGGCGGCTGCGGCTCATGGACGCTTCAGGAACCTCAAATAGAACGCCGCGAACACCAGGACGATTCCGGCGTTTGATATCAGCCGCTCCCAGAACTGGTGCCTGACGAACAGGACGTCCACACCGACCACGACGGCTACCATCGCGAGCGCGTAAAGCACGACGGCTGCCTGTCTTCTCATCGTTCCTGCCTACTCTGTGCGACGGAGTGGAGCAAGCTAGCGTGTCCAGTCCACCCAGCCGAGTCCTTGAACCCCTGGCGAACTCGGAGGCGTTGGCCGTGACGACTGTGAGTCCGCGGGCCAGCGCCTGCCCGGCGATGAGCAGGTCATAAGGGTCAATCGTAGTTCCGGTCTTCTCCAGGGCGCTGATCGCGCTGCCTGTGGCCAGTGCACTGGCCCATCCTCAGATCATCTTGACTCAGATCATCTTGACTCAGATCATCTGGCGTCATAGAGTCTGGTCATGACGTCTCTACCTATGCCTCCTGCCTGGGCCGGGTCTCTTCCCGAGGCCGCCCCGCCGCCAGGCATGGCCATCTACCAGCTGCCCACCGGCACATACGAAACCCGGGCGGCTTTCGCGGTCCGCGGCGGGTCGTTCCGCGACAAGCGTCAGTTCGCCGCGACGGCAATCCTGCTGCAGCACCCGAAAGGCGACCTTCTGATCGACGCGGGCTTCGGCTCCGATCTCGCGGCACACGTCGCGGAACTCCCGCGGATGCAGCGCGCTCCCCATCAGGCGGCCAGGACCGTGAGCGAGCAACTCGACGCCAGCGGGTATGACCGCAGCCGGCTACTCGGTGTGCTGGTGACCCACACTCACTGGGACCACGTCAGCGGCCTCGACAGGCTGCAGGTACCCATCTGGATGAACTCCAGTGAACGGCGCTACGCGGCCGAGGACCCGGGCGGGAAAGTCTTCCGCACCGTGTCCGCGGGACACGAGATCCACGATTACAAGCTCAACGGCCCGCCCTACCTCGGCTTTCCGGCAAGCTTCGACGTTTACGGCGACGGCTCACTGGTCGTCGCGCTCGCCGGAGGGCACACGACCGGCTCCGTGGTCGTCTTCGTCACGATGCCGTCCGGCAAGCGGTACGCCTTCATCGGCGACCTGACCTGGCAGCTCGACGGCATCCGCCGGCGTGCTGAACGTCCGCTGCTGCTGCGCAAGCTCGCCGACAGCGATCCCAAGCAAGTGCGACAGGGCCTGCTCCGCGTGATCGCCCTGGCCGACCTGATGCAGATCGTCCCCGCCCACGACCGCAACGCCTACGACGGGATTCCCCGCCTCCCCGCCCGGCTGGCACCTGCCCCGACCCCCGAGGCCGCCGAGCAACCGCGCTGAAGACCGCAGCCGCCTTTCGCCAGCGGTCTGCATCGGCGCGAGCGGGCCCGAGAGGCAGATCCTGGTCCGCCGTCCGTCAACAAATGAGCAAGGAGCGTACGATCCCGCATGCAGAGTCAGATATCGCCGCCCCAGTCTCCCCCGGACCGGACAGAGCCCAGCGCAGCCAGCGCGGGCCCCTCGGTCGACTCGGAAATCACCTGGCTCCTGCACCGGGCGGCGCAGCGGATGCGCGGCGCGACCGGCGAGCAAGCGGACAAGCACGGAATTCAGCTCCGCGACCACATCGTGCTGAGCGCCCTCGATATGACCCCGAACCTCACCCAGGTCGAACTGGGAAAGGCGCTCGGGCTGGACAGGACCACGCTCATGACCCAGCTGGACCGGCTCGAGCGGACGGGCCTCGTCGTCCGCCGCAGCGACCCACACGACCGTCGCACGCGAATTCCGGAAATCACCGAGGCAGGAAACGCCTTGCGCGCGAAAGTGGCCAGCGCCTGCGCCAGCGTCGAGGCAGCGGTCTTGAGCAGCTTCAGCCAGGACCAGGTGCAGATCTTCCGGCAGATGCTCTTCGAAATCATCGGAGACAGCGAAGACCGCGGATCATGCCTGTGACGGGTCAGCGTACTGCCGTCATGCCCGCCCCGCCTGACGCCCAACACCCCATTCGTGCCCACTCAGCGCGGCGGGTGACACCCAGGCCAGGCGCAGGGTTTTGGGCACGGCACAAGACTTCTGGCACCCCACAGGGATCACGGGTGATAATCGGTCGATCTTGGCCGGATGTGGAGGACGGTCACGGTCTTGTTGTCAAATCGATACCGGATGCGGTAGGTACCGCGGTGGGCTGACCATTCGCCCCCATACGGGTCCAGCAGTGGTTTCCCTACGACCTGCGGCTTTGTCCGCAAGCCACCCTGGATGAGTTCCCAAGCCGCCAACCCCGCGAACATCTGCGGTCGCTCGTCCGCGGTCGCGGCGGCACGCACCTACTGGGGCGGAACAGATCCCCGGTTGCCGGGAAGAGCTTTGAGGGCTTGGGCGAGGGCTTCGGGATGACGGGTCGGCACGACCCAGGTCGGGCTCAGCTCGGGCTGGACGAGGTGGGAGAAACGCCCGTCCTTGAAGTTGGTGTAGAGGCGGGCGGGCCGGATCCGGGTGGCGGTGACGGCGAGGGTATCGACGTCGAGGATCAGCGCGGCGCGCATGAACGGCGAGGCGAGCACCCCGACGTGACAGTGGCTCATTCCGCGCTTGCCGCCCCACCGGTTGGTGAAGGTGTCATAGCGCGGCTGGTTCTTCATCCGGCGCAGTTCGGTCCGGTCGGTGACGACCCGCACGTCTGCCACGGCCGGCCACGGGCAGGTGAACAGCCCGCGGCTCTGGTGGTAGGCCGTCGGCGTCCGGCGCGCGGCCCGGGCCGAGCCGACGGCGCCGATGCTGATCGCCGACCCGTCGAACCGGATGCTGGTCGGCCAGTTGCGGTAGACCAGGGTGACCCAGATCATGATGGGCACGAGGAGCCAGCCCATGATCACGTAGAACCACGGCTGGTTCGCCGCCACGCCGAGGATGAGGCAGGTGATCTCGGCGACGGCGGGCAGGACAAGGCCATAGCCCAGCAGCGGCCAGTTCAGGGCGCTGTGCGCCTCCAGGTAGGCAGGCGAGGCGTGCGGCGGACCTGTCATCGCGATGGCCTGGTGATCAGGTCGAGCATGACCGCGCGGAGCCCTGCGACGTCGTACTCAGCCGGGGCCGGGTCACCGTCACCGGTGCCGGGGCTGTCCACGAAGGTCTTCCTGCCGTCGCTGCGGACCCTGAGGCGGTAACCGGCCGGATTCTGCCGGTCCGGATGGTAGACAGACACCAGGTAGGCGCGGGACTGGACGTCACCGGACCGCTGCGGCGGGGGGATAGTCCATTTGGCGAGCAACTCCGCGGCGGTGTCCCGCGAGACCAGGACATAACGGTAGGCCCAGCCAAGCGGCCCGAGCTTGGAGAAGAACGGGACATCAGGGTCTGTGCCCCGGGGCGTCCCCGCGGGCACCTCGGCCACCAGCGCGCGTACCGGCTCGGTCTGGTCCCCGAGGGCGAACAAGCGCAGAGCGCGCAGGTTCTGGCCCTCCGCCTCGGTGACGACGATGAACGACGGGCGGCATCGCGCGGCCAGCATGAGGCCGAGTTCCGGCTTCAGCGCATAGCTGCCGCTCAGCTGCCCGGAACTGGTCAGGGGACTGGTGTCGATGAGAAGGCTCCGTTCGGCCATGACCTCGGTCGCCCGCTCGATGTACTCCTTCCGCCCGCGGTTTCCCAGCCGGGCCCATGCCCGGGCGACGCTTTCCTCGAACAGCGGGTGCCTGGGGCCGCCGAGCACGCACAGGTCGACGGCTGACACGATCACCAGGTCGACCAGGTGATCCTGCGCCTGGTCGATCAGGCGCCGCGCGGCTTCGGTCCGTTCGGCCGCGGCGACGGCTGCATCCAGATCCATCTAGAACCAGCTTCCGATCGTGGAGGTCACCGAGTGCCACGCCGAGCGAGCCCGGTGATCTATGTCATCGCCTACTTCGACGGTAGCGTGACCCGCTTCGTCCGCCACATCCCGGAACGGGGTCCAGTGGTGGTACAGATAATCGCTCGCCAGGTACACGCCGGTCGCGGCCAGCGCGACCTCACCGACGACCGGAAGGCCATCCAGGGCCAGATTCAGCGTGATCAGGGCGCCATTGGTTCCTGCCACAATGCGGTCGGCCGTCCCCATTGAGCCCTTGTCCTGCGGCGAGATCACTGTTCCCGCGTCGGCGAGGAGGCCGAGCCCGCTCAAGGTGTACGAAACGCCCCGGATCTCCGCGAGCGACCCGGCTGCCGTCTTGAGCCAGCTGGGAGCGAAGGCGTACCACGCGTCGATTTTGCCGCCCGTCGATTCGGCGAGATGCCCGGCTTCGATCAGCTCCTCGACCTGTGATCCGCCGCCGCGCATCGCGGCCTCGATGTCTTCGACCTGCTTACCGAACTTCTCCGCCCACTCGGCGGGCACCCCGGCGACCTTCTCCAGTGCGTCCACCCAGTGATCGGCGGCCACGATGTCGAACGGCGCCAGGACAGCCTCCAAGACCGTCCGGACCGGCTCTGTCTTGTCCCACAGGCCCGACGCCCCGCCGGCGTCCGCGGCTGTCCTGGCGGCCGCGGCCAGGTAACGCTGGTGCAGATCCTGGGCCTGCCCCTGGATCTTCGACATGGCCGTGGACGACGACTCCAGCTCTGCACTCAGGACGCGCGAACCCGGCGGCAGCGCCGCCTGCTTGGTCTGCAGCGCCTGATGCTGCGCGCTCGCGGTGGCGGCCTGGCGTTCCAGCGCATCGGCTTCGGCCTGAAAACCGCTGAGCTGGCCCGCCCAGGACGACGTGGCGGCCTGCAACGTCTCCGCGGCGCTGGCCGTGTTCCGCAGCGCGGGCGGAAACGTGGCCTGCAGCGCCCGCATGGCCGCTCCGGCCTGACCCTGCCAGGCACTGAGGTTGAGCCGTTCGACCACGTCGAGGGCCTGCCGCGCTTCGGCCGCGACCTGATAATGCCGGCGGGCCAGGCTCTGGGTCAGGCCGACATCCCCGGGGGCCGGATCAAAACCCAGGTGAGGCAGGGAGCGGGCGTAGCCGGTCACCGCAGTGTCCTGGCCCGCACGCTCAAGGTCTGATCGGCCTGGCCGAAGGCGGCATTGATCTGGCTGGCGTGCGCGGCCAGCTCAGCCAGGGCCTGCCCGATGATCCCCAGCTCGGCCGCCAGGATGTCATCCGCGTCCTGAAGTTTCCCGGCCAGCGGAGGTGCGCCGACGACCCCGGAGTCCAGGCCTTTCAGGGCCCGGACGACGGGCCCCAGGCGGCTACCTGCCGCGCGGAACGCTGATTGCGCGTCCGCCAGAGTCGCGTCCTCCACCCGCAGGTCCGCCACGGCCACTCCCGTTGCGCTCCGAGGCAGGCGCCCGGTACGCCCGCCCGTCCGCCAGCTGCCCGGACCGCCCGCCCGCGGGATCGGCTCAGGCAGGAACCAGGTCCGTCTGGCCCCTGATCCGGCACACCCGGTGAAACGGGCCTGGTGCCCGGCAGGTTCGGCGGGTAAGACGGACGTAAGAAATTCCGTGACAGATGAGTAGCTGTGTGACTTGTCATGCTGGCTGGACGGGCGAGACCACCGTGACACGCTGTCCTTGCCGAATGCGAGATCGACTTCCACCTCACCGAGCGCACTCACGACTTCGCGTGTATCGGCTACCGACCGGTTCCAGCCGCTTCGGCCGCAAGACCGTGCAGGGCGGCCTGTTCGCCGGGCTGGCCCTGGTGCTGCTCGTGCTGCACCTGACCGCACCGCGACCAGACGTCTGGGACCTTAGCAGCGCCAAGCTGATGCCGTCGCTGACCCACACGGCCCTAGACGGCGACGGTGGTGAACCTGGCCGTCGTGCTGGCGGCGTGGATGTGCGCGTTCGGCCTGCCCAAGGCGCTGGCCGCGGAACGAGCCGAGGAGAAACAGGTGATGGGGAGGAATGCCGGGAACCGGCTGCCATGGTCTTGGCGATCACGCCACTGTGGCAGCGCGGATTTAGACCCGAACGCTCAGCGGGAGCGCCTCTCGTCGGCAAACTAGCACAAAATCCCAGGTCACATCATCAGACGGCTGGCACGGCTTAAATATGTGATACGGGGCATATGTCCGGACTTGTCGATTCTGTGGATACCGGCTACCTGGTGAATGAGGGTCGTTATCCGCAGATGGGTGCCAGCTGCTTGCGCGAGGACTCTATTATTGTCTCCGGAGCACTTTGTGGGGGTGGGGGACACTATGGGCGACGTCCGTGCGCGGATAGCCGAAAGCCTGGACGAATTGCGGGCGCTCGACTCGGAGATTGCAGCCTGGTACGCACGGTGGGACGCATCCTATGCAGTTAGTAGGCACCGGACACAACTCGACCTTCTTGCCGGGCTAACCCGCGGCCTCATTGATATCGTCATCGGCGAAACCGGCAAGATCGACCTGACCAGGGACGCCGGGACTGTATACGAGGAATGCCGCCAGGCTGACGAGCGGCTCCACTACGTGCGTAAGCTCTGGCGCTACTACGCCGACAAGTTTGACCAACGAGCGGGGCCGGATAACGACCCGGTGACACGGACCTTGCGCGCGGCCGATGAGGTGATCTGGAGCTGCTGGAAAACCGCTCTCAAGAACCTGGGCGTGCTTCCGGAATTCCGTATGCCTGCCCCGCTCGCATACCTGTCACCCCAATTCGCCGCTTCCACGACTCACCGCGATCAGTACCCGGCCGACCTTCGCCCGAGCCTGCACCGGGCCTTCGACAACCATGTCAGGCAACTCTCCATCCCGATGATCGCGCTCCCGCCGGTCTGCCAGCGACGGCCATGGTGGCTGGTGATCGCCGCCCATGAAGTCGGCCACCACGTTCAGTGGGGGCTGCCCGGAGCGGGCGAACGCGCGGACAAAGCCATCACCGCCACGGTCGGCGACAGCCTCGCCGCGCGATGGCTGGGCTGGCGCGAGGAGTTGTTCGCCGACGCGTGCGCGGTGCTGCTCACGGGGCCGGCTGTGATCTGGGCGATCACCGAACTGGAGACGCGGCCCGCGCCCGCCCTCGGCACAAGGCGCTACCCGCCGACGCTGGTCCGGCTCGCCATGGCCCGCGCCGTCGCGGCAAAGGCAGGTCTCCCGGACTCCGCATTCCGAGCATGGGAAGGGCCCGCTCGCACGGCCTCCCTTTCCAACTGCGACCAGAAGGAAGGCGGGGACATCGCGGAATTGCTCGGCGGCGTCCCGGCGGTGGCTGACGCCCTGCTGGGGATCACGTCCGACAACGGCACGCCAGTAGTAAAGCTGGCGAGCGCGACCGCGCGCGCCTACGACGAGGACGTCATCAGGTACTGGGCAGAGGCGCTTCTCGGCCGGAACCCGCCGGTTCCCGAGGAGAGCCTTAGTGCCGCGCGGTTCTGCGTGGCGGGGAGCGTGGCCGCGTGGCAGGCGGTCGCCAGCCAGGACGGCACCGACCAGGAGCTCGCCGACCAGACCGCGTTCCTGGCGGGGCAGCTGAGGGGGGTCCTTCCGGATTGCGCCGAGCCTGGCACGCGCGGCGGCCGCGCGGGACCGTCCGCCGAGGACCGGGCGACCGACCTGGCGCGGCGCTTCGCTGCCGACCTCTACGCGATCGACCTGGGCGCCCATGACCAGTCCGATCGGCTCACGGTTGACGAGCTCGCGGGATGCGCTGGTCAGCCGTGAGGGTGACGGTGGACATCACGCCCGGGCAGCACGATCAGTCGTACCTTCTGCACGTCGCCGCGGCTGACTTCGAAGACTCTCGACCGGTTATGTGGCTGGCCGGAGGGCTTCTCGTCGCGTCGGCCGCGGCGGGTACCGTGGACGATCCCGCCGGGCTGGTCCGCGCCGTGGAATGCTGCGACACCGACGGCGACGAGGCGGAACAGCGAGAGCAGCTGAACCAGCTAAGGAAGTACGGCGAGCTGCTCTTCCAGGCGGCGTTCGGCGACAAATGGGAGCAGATCGTAGAGGCCGCGGTCAAGGCCGACGCCGACTACCTGGAGGTGGCGGTCCGGGGAGCGGACGACGACGATCACGCCGCGCTGCAGGCGCTGCGCTGGGAAGCGCTGCACGACGGCACGGGGTTCGTCGCCGCCCAGGGCACGACCTACCAGGGTCGCAACATCCACGTCGGCGTCGTCCGATTCATCACGCCGTCCAGGGCCGTGCCTGGGAACGATGTGGCGAGAGGCACGGGCCTGCCGGAGATCACGCACATTCCGAAGGTGCTGTTCGCCGTGGGCAGCCATCTCACCGACAAGAACGTGCGGCCCGGCGCCGAGTTCATGGGCATCATGCGGCGCCTGGACAGAGATGGCGGCTCCATCCGGGCGCGCCTGCTCGAGTGCGTGACACGCCCGAAGCTCGTAGCCGAACTGGCGGTATTCAAGCCGGATGTCCTGCACCTCATCGGTCATGGCGAGCTGCTCGCCGACGGTCAGGTGAGGGTACAACTGCGGGGTGATTTCGACGAAAAATGCTACTACGCCTCGGCGGACGAGATGCTGGGCGCGTTCGCCGAGGCGGAGCACTGGCCGGTCATGGTGGTGCTGTCCGCCTGCCAGACCGGAACGGCCGGCGACGGCCGGGTGAGCACCCTGCCGTTCGCCGCCCGGCTTGTCGCTGGCAACAGCGTGTCTCGCGGCGTGCCTGTCGTGGTCGCGATGGCCGGGGATATCTCCGACACGGCCTGCCGCGTGTTCACGCAAGCCCTGACGACCGCCGTCGGGGCCGGCGTCCCGCTAGGGAAGGCCGTCATCCGAGGAAGGCGCGCCGCGTTCTACAACGGGCCAGGCCCGGACGCGCAGCACCCGGCGCCCGACTCCGGGCACTGGGTCATGCCCGCGTTGTTCCTCGCTGACTACGTGGGCAGGGATGTCTGCCTGGTCCGGACGGATGCCGCGAAGGCCGCCCAGAAGCGTGTCAAGAACCTGAACCTAGACATTGACCCCCTTTTCTACGGTCGCGCCCCGTTCATCACTGCGCTGGACCGGTTGCTCGACGCCGGTGACGACTTGAACGTACTGGTCGCCTATTTCTCCAATCAGGACAAAAGCTATGGCGGAATGCGGCTACTTCAGGAACTGGGCGCACGGGCCGTTCGCTCCGGCGTGCTGCCCGTGCTGCTCGGTGAGTTCGACAATGACGGCCCCCGGGACCTGAAGGCGCTGGCGATCGCGCTTGAGGGGCGCATCAACGATATCCGCGCCGAAGTCCTTGGTCTCGAAGAACGCCGCAGCGAGACGGTCGCCGCAGTCAGCGCGGGTGCGAACGGCCTCGGCCTCGCCAAGGCCATCCGAAGGGATCTCGACGCGTTGGTGGCGGTATTGCCCGAGGATGACCCGGTCCGGTACCGGGCGGCCGGGCAGCCGCGGACCATTCTGCTGTGCCATCGTGTCGATGGTTGGGCCACCGTCCTCGACGACCTGCTCGACCTGCTCGGGCCGCACGGGCTGAAGGGGGGAGTGACGCCCGTACCGGTGGTGCTGACCGGCGCTGTGCGCTCGCTCAAGGCCGCCGCGGGGGAGGACGCACGATTCAGGCGGCCATGGATCAGCTTCGAGAAGCTACGCCGCTTCCAGCGGGACGAGGACAGCGAGGACATCCTTGCCTACCAGTGGTGGCTGCTGAACCCGCCGGTAACACCTGACGGTCGGCAACGCGCGTTCGCCCCGAAGCGGGGAGCGCCGGGCGACGACTGGAAGAACACGCTGCGAACCGTCCTGGACGACAAGAACGTCATGTATGACCCGGTGATCTACGCGCTCGCTGCGGGCCTGTCGTGCCTGGTCTCGGCAAGCGACGATGCCCTGCTCGCCAGTTACGCTCAGGTGCTGAAATGACCGCCGTATCCGGTGAACTGCGGAACCCGGTCGATGTCGATAGGGCGATCCGAAAGCGGCGGATGGATATCGTTCGTGACCTCGGCGAGCGGTGCACGTTGTGGCTGGCGGCACCGCCACTGTGGACGCGCAGCGCGGCGGAGACGACAGGCTTCCCCGTGGAGCGGGATGAGTCGGTCACCGACTTCGTCCGCCGGGCCCGCGCCGCAGGATGGTGCAAGACCCGGGGTTCCCTGCGCGCCGACGGGCCGACGGAGCTTCGTTTCTGGATGCCCGACGAGGTGCGCCGCGATGTTCTCGACACCATGCGGGAGCTTGCCCGCGGTGATATGCGTACGGTTCAGAGTAATGCACGTGATGTCGCCACCAGCGTCGTTAGGCACGCCGGCGAGGTCGACCTGCCAGGCCCGCTGCGGGCCTGGGCTGAGCTGTGCGCAGAGGCCGAGCCTGACGACATCCCGACTCGCCTCCTCGACCGCGTCCAAGAGGCTGTCCGCGTGCATGACCTCGGCGGTGCGCAGGAACTCGTGAATGCGGGGAAGGCGCTTAATGCCGTGGTCGAGGGCACGGCGGACAATCAGCTGACGCGCGCTCGGCTGATGCTGGATCTCGGTCTGGAGCGGCGCCGGGACGACGTGGTGCTGAGCCGCTACCTCGACCGCCCGGAGCTCTCCAATGCCATCGCCGACCTCCTTGCCCCTGCCGCAGGCAAATGGGCGCTGCACCTGCGGGGCGTCGGTGGCGTGGGCAAGTCGATGCTCATCCGCTACCTGAGGTCCGGCAAGTTCGCCGAGGACCGCAATTTGCGGCCGGTACCCATGGCATGCGTAAACTTCGACCACGTCAGCCCGGACTATCCGGCCCGCAAGCCTGTGCAGTTGCTCCTTGAGCTCGCCGATGAGCTCGCGCTGTACGCCGCCGACAGCGACCAGGCATACCAGGCGCTGCGCGCCTTCTACGATCAGGCGGATTCGGCGCATCAGGGCCTCAGCAGCCTGCGAGATGGCAGTCCGCGGCCGCTGGATGATGACCTCGGCGTACGCGATGCAGTCGATGCTTTCGCTCGTGTGATCGGTGAGCTCGGCGGCGGGCTGCTGATCCTCGACACGTGCGAGGAACTCGCGAAGTGGAATCCGGGGAACCTAAATTCCCCGGCGATCCTTGCCACGCTGGAGATGGTGGAGAGGCTTCATGGGCAAGTCGATTCCATCCGAGTGCTGCTCGCCGGACGCCGTCCGCTCCCAGCACGGGGGTGGCTGGACGAGCGGATCGTTGCGGGCTTCACGATCGCGGAAGCGCGGGAGTACCTGGCTCTGCCTGGAGACCGGGCGCTGCCGGCCGATCTGACCGACGAGATCATCCGGCAGTCCCGCGCCATTGATAGGCCCGTCCCGGCTCGAGGGAAGCTGCCCACCTGGGTGAATCCCTTCGATTTGGCACTCTACCGGGCCTGGGCGAATGAGGAGCCTGGCCTGTCGGTGACGGACATAGCGCGAGGCAACGACGCCTATGTCGAGAGCCGAATCGTCCAGCGACTGTACGACGACCCGCTTGTCATGCGCTCGCTTCCCCTGCTCGCTGCCGGCGGCAAATGCCGAGTCGAGACGATCGCGACGGCCCTGGACTGTGACGCGGCCACACTCGGCAGGCAGCTGGCGGCGCAGGAATGGATTGAGGCGGAGGGTGGCGCCCCGCCGGTATTCGTCACGGCATGGCCAGCCATGGCCCAGCGGCTTCGGCGGTACTACGACGCACCGGATCACCTGGCGGAGTTCTCGCAGGTGATGCACTGGTTCGCCGAGGTGATCCGGCGGCGGCTCGGCGATGATTCGGTCACACCGATCGACGTGGACGAGGTGATCGTCGCACTGCGCTGGGCCGAGCCCGCCGAGGCAGCCGGGCTGTGGGACCTAGTCACGGCGCAGGTGGCGCAGCCGCCGGGCCAGTGGGGCACGGTGAGCGCGATCACCGTCCGCATCCTTGGCTTGTGGGACGACGAGGAGGAATGGCCGACGACCGGGGCCCTGCGGGCCGCGGTCCTGGCCGCGCACATCGCGGCCTATCGCAGGAAGATGCCATTGGCCGACGTACGGGAACTGTGGGAGCAGGTGCTCACTTGGGCCTCCGAACATCCTGATCCGGCACGACGGCGCCAGCTTCGAGCCTTGGGTGCCCTGGGCGGACTGCCCTACGCTGCCGGAGCGGCATCGCTCTGGGAGATCCTGCGCGCCGAGCAGGAGAGCCTGATGAGCTCGCCCGAGGTGGGGACCTCGGCGATCGACGCCGTGCACCGACTGCTGGAGATGAGGCGCCCCGATAGCGCCAGGCAACTGCGGGAGCTGCTCGACCTGGAGGCCTTCCGCTCCGCGTTCCAGGGGCGATCCGGCGTCGAACGGGCCAACGCTGACCGCCCCTTGGCGTGGGCGTATGTCGCCGACGCCCGGTTGCTGGCTGACACCGACCCGCCGGCCGCCCGGGAGCGGCTCGCGGCGGCGGAGCGCCTCGCCTCCGCCGCCTCCGCGGCCGAGTGGGCGTGGCCGCACTGGATCCCGCCGGTGGACCTGCTCGCCAGGGTGCGGATCGAGCGGGGGCTGATCGACAAGGAGCTGATCGCCGCGCCGTCCGACCTTACGACGCTCGACACATGGGAGGACTACGCGGCCGGACGGCTCCGCTCGGTCGACGGGGAGCGGCTTGCCTCGCTGTGCCTGCGGCTTCGTCTCCGGCACGGTGCCGTGCCTGCATCGGTAGCAGAGCGGTGGGAATTGGCCGAGAGGCAGGCGCACGGTCAGACGGTGACGAATTCCGCCCATGACCTGGTGCCACCGCTGTTTGTGTCAGTCGCGGAGGCATGGCTCTCCGCCGGCTGGCCCGAGCGGGGACTGGCCGTGCTCGAGCGGCGGGGATCCGAGGCGAATGCGGTCCTGGATGACGGCGCGACCGTCTGGCACGCGGATGCCGGGATCATCGGCCTCGCGCGGCGGCTCCGGCTGACTAACCAGCGGTCACTGCTGCTCCGGCTGACAAAACTGGCCGAGTACGAGTCGGCGCCCCGGGAACGGATCGGAAGGCTGGACGACGCCCGGCGAGCTTGGGCGGTGATCTATCGTGAGTCACCACCCGACGCGCGCCTCGCGACGGACCGGCCTGCCGGATGGCACGCCTGGTGGCAGTGTCAATCCGCGCAGTTTTCCGGCTCGGTGTTCCCAGTGCCGTGGTCACCGGAGAGCCTAGATGCTGACCGGCCCGACCTCGAGGACATCCGGGCCGACCTCGAGGAGCGGCGCAGGCTCGGACGGCGTGATGCGGAGCAGGTCCAGGTCCAACAGCAGCTCGAGGCCTTTCTGGCCCGCCCGGAGCAGGCATCGCGGCGCTCGCTCACGCCGGCCCGCTCCGTTGACCCGTACCGGGGCCTGCGCCCGGAATTGCGCTTGGCCGCTCTTGACCCGATTCGCTACCCAGGGCAGCCCTCGAGGGCGCCGGTACGGCTGATCGCCGAGACGGCCTTCGAAGAGGCCGAACTGCTCGCCTTGCGGCTGCCCGACGCTGCGGCGTGGGTCTACTGGAAGGCTGCGGAGGCCTACGCGAATTGCGACGATCACCTCGGAAGGCTGCTGGCACTGGTCGCTTTCCGCGACGCGCTGTCCCAATGCCGCGAAGACGACCAGAGTTCGCTGCTCGGCGCGCTGTCTGCTCGCAACGCCGCGGCCCAGCACGGTCTGCTGCGTGCATGGAACGCGATCGTGGTAGGCCAGCCGGGACTCGCCGCGGTCTTGGCTGGCCCGCCGGAGGACGCTGGCTCGTGGCGGTACTGGGCGGAGGCGGTGCAACGAAACATCGGAGGCCTGACCCCGGTCATCCAGGCGGGAACTGGGTCCTCGCCTATCGCCTCTGCTGAGGCACCAGAGGCTACCGGGACAGCACGCGACGCCAACAAGGTGATGGCGATCCGGCGCGCTGTGTTCAGGGTCCTCGCGCTGCCACTGGCCGTGGTTATGGTCGGGCGGATTCGTACGGCCTTCCGGCTCGCCGCCGAGCGCGGGGTCGGCGCGGCGCGAATCGAGACGCTGCTTTTCGACGCGACCATCGGCGCGGCTGTCCCCGGCGAGCCTGGCGGGCTTGGCGAAATGGTGCGACTCCGGGTTCGCCTGCGGCCATGGCGATCCGCTCCCGTCCCGGCCTGGTTGCGGCTGCGGTTGCGGGCCATCAGCCTGGCGGTCCGGTGGCTGAAGTCCGGCTGGCCCGAGCGGACCGTGGGCTACTCAGGATTCCTGGTACCCGAGGCGGCGTCACCGGATGCGGGCAGCATCAGCTGGACATCTCCGCTTGACTCTCCGCGAGGCACCTGGTGGGACCAGCAGCGGCCGAGCCCGATCGCCGGGACCGTGCGCACCAGCAGGAACCAAACGGGCCAGCCCTGGGAACGTCTCCTGGCCGCGAGCCTCGGCCCGGCCGCGGCCGGACGGATCGAGTGGGTCCGCCTCGCCGGTGACCAGGTCCGGGCGGTGCACTCCGGGAACCTTGGCGCGGAGCTCATGGCGGCACCAGCGTGGAGTCGCCCCTTCGCCGGATATTACCGACGCCCGGAGCCGTCCCTTACCGCTGGCGTACCCGAGCTCGTTTCCGGCCTGGCCGGCCCGGCCTCCTCCGGCCGGCCCGGACCATTGGTCCGGCATGTCATCGGCCGGGCCGTCCGCACCTCAGCGGGCCCGTGCATGAACGTGAGCGGCAAGTCCAGGGCCGGACGCGACGCGAAACTGCTGGCCGCCCGGGACCTCACCCGGGGACGTCCCCTCGTCGTCGTGCTCCAGGCAGAGCCCGCCGACGGAGAGGGCGCTGGTGCCGCCCGGCGTTACGACCTCGCGGACAAGCTAAGGCTGGCAACGGATCTCCTGGATGACGGCGTGCCGGCGGTGCTCGTCCTGCCCGCCCTGCCCGCCCGGATCGCCAGAGAGGTAGCGCTGATCGTGACGTCCTATGCGGACACCCCCGGCCGGTCAGCGGAAGATGTCCAGGTTGACCTGCTCAGGCCGCTGCGCGCGGCGATCACGCGGCAGGTCGAGCCCGCCGTGCTCGACGACGTCATCTTGTTCCTGAATGCGAGGTACGCATGAGCGGCAACGCGGCCGTCCGGGCAGGGCGCTGGCTCAGGGGGCAGGTCTACCGGCGGGCCGAGCATCCTCAGCTGATTGATATCCAGGAGAAGGACGCAATGAAACTTGTCGCGGACAAAAGCTATGTCCGCGTCCGGCTCAGCGAATTCTGGCTGGCTGCCGACCGCTCGCGGACCTTCGGCCGGATGCCCGTCGTCAAGGCCTCGGCTCGGGTTCTCTTCGGCAAGCCCGACAAAAGGGCGCCAGGCGCCACGAACCTGGAGAAACAGGAATTCGCCATCCTCATCAAGCCCGATGCGGGTCAGGGTGTCTTCAGGGACTATCCCATCACCGAGTGGCTCCCCTATCAGGGCCAGCAGGTCGACCTCGAGGCCGCACTCTACTCGGTCCTCGGCAAGAACAGGCTGCTGACCGCCATCGACATCCTCTCCGACTTCGCGTCACTGGTCACGCCGCCTATCTCGGCCGCCCTCGCGGTAGCGGACCGGGTGGTGACCGGGATCGAGAAGGTCATCAGGAGCAACGGCGCGGACCCCGTGCTGCAGCTGCATACCAGCCTCACGGCACCTGGCTGGGTCATCGTCGTGGGTGCTACGGAAGACAAACTGCCGCGAGCGGAACTGAGCATGAACGATATGGGACAACTCTGCCGGAACGGCAAGCAACTCACCGGATACAACTACCTCGTGCTGCGGGTCGAGAGCTGCCGGGAGCGCGATGACTGGCGGACCCCGGACTTGGACATGGTCATCGCCGCAGCCCTCAACGCGCGTGACAACGACGATGCGGAGAAGGTATACAAGCGGCGTTATGACGAGGCGCTCAGCAAGATCTACCTTTCTCCGGACTTCACCACGGGCCAGCGCAAGAAGCTGGCGAAAGCAGTTAAGGAGGAGTTGGACGACACGTCATACGGCGCGGTGAGCGAAGGGGGGATGTCGCTCGCCGAGATCGTCACCCGCCGCGGCCTCCCTGACGACAGCGAGGTTGAGTTCCTGACTCTTGACGAGCTAATCGCCAGGTAACCGCGCCCATGCCCGCAGACCTCATTTCTGGCTCCGCTATAGGTAAAAGTTATGCTTTCGCAATCATGTTGCTTCATGGCAAGAGCGCCAGGGATTCGTCGGCGGATCTGGACCGCTATGGTCAGCGGGAGGGAGGTAGTGCCTTGTTGCTGAGGCGGGAGAGGCGGGAGAGGCGGGAGAGGCGCCTGCTCGGGGGTCTCATAGCGTTTTCGGCGCGTTTCGAGACCTGGTGGAAAGGGTATCTCTCCGCATTTACAAAGCTCAGCTGGTGGGCCAGGGGTGCGGATGGGTCGGTGGATGCTGGCGCCCGGGGACAGAAATGCGAGGTACGCGTAGCTCGTTCTCCGTGGCAGGAGATAGTCTCGCTGTCATGAGCGCCGTGTAACTGTGGGTCGTAATAACTGCTATGTGGCGTGGGGGGTCCTGTGCGGCGAATTTCGCGCTTTGCTAACAGCCGAGATTGCGGACGAGAGGCGATGACGGGCACACGCTGTGCCCGTAAGCCGGGACGCGCGGTGGTGGCGGTGCTTGCTGCTCTGCTCACGGCGGTGCCGACAGGAATGCTCGTGCAGGCCACGCCCGCGAAAGCAGCCAGCACTCAGGCAAGCTCCGCCGCCGCGGGAACGACACCGGATAACCTCGCGCTCCTCGACGTGGTGGTGCTCGTCGACGAGTCCGGTAGCGAGACGCCGCAAAAGGTCGCCGACGAGCGGGCGACCGTCGGGACGATCGTGCCATCGTTGCTGAACCGGGCGAGCCGGGTCACCGTGATCGGCTTCGGCGGCGTGAACCACGTCGTGCCCAACCAGGTCGCGACCGACGTCGCCTGCGTGCCTACCATCGCGAGCGGCGCGGCCAACCTCGCTTACCTCTCCTCTTGCGTCGGCAAACTGCACCGCCGTACCGAGGCCGAAGGCGATGACACCGACTATGCTGCCGCGCTAGGCCAGGCGATGAGTTACCTGAGCCCGACCAGCACGGCCACGCCACCGTCTCCGAATGGCGCTATCAAGATCGTTCTCATGATGACCGATGGCGCGGTGGACGTGCATCGCGACACCCAGCAGTACGGCACCAACTGGCAGCTAGGCGAGCAGACGGCGATCAACGCCCAGCTGGCGGCGGCCAGGCAGGACGACGTCCAGGTCTGGCCGCTCGGCTTCGGTACGGAGATCGGCAGCGGGCTCACCGAGGCACAGGCGCTCACCACGCTCAATGCGCTTGCGCGCAACGGGGCGGCTGCGGTCTGCGACCATAAACACACGGCCAACCAGCCGCACGCCACCTGGGTAAACAACCCCGACGATGCTCTCATCGCGCTTGATCAGCTCTACGCCGACGCCGCCTGCGTTGGTACCCAGACGACACAAGGGCCAGCGAGCAGCGGGCAGCTGGCTCTGACCATCCCCCAGATCGCCAGCGCCGCCGCGATCAGCGTCGCCAGGGGGAGCGCTGGCGTCATGGTGTCCTTCGAGACGCCCGGCGGCCAGACGTGGACCGACGCATCGGCGATCAGCGGCCAGGACTCCCCGGTTGAGGTGCTGCACCTGTACAACGTCACCCAGGCCGATGTGGGGACGTGGAAAATCCGCCTATCCGCGCCGTCGTCGCTGGCGAATCAGCTGGTGCGGGCCACCGTGTTCTGGCAGGGTGCGGTGCGGGCGGTCATCACGGCTAACCCGCCAAGCGCGAAGCTCGGTCAGGACATCAGTATCGCCCTCGATGTCCTCGGGCCGAACGGGCCGATCACCGATAGCTCGACGCTGAGCAGCCTGCTGGTAAGCGTCGGTGCCACCGGCAATGACCTGCCGGGCACGGTCAACGTCCCGGTCGCCGCGACAGCCGGAGAACCGGGTCACTACACGGGCACCTTTACCGCGCCTGACCAGACGACCACCGTGACGTTCACGGGCACCGCGGCAGGCTACGGCCTGTACACGACCCAGGTCCCGGCCACTGTCGGGGTCGGGACGCAGACGCAAGGTTTCACCGCCACACCCGGGTTCAGCGGCCAGCAAAGCGTGCAGGCGGGCGGCACCGTGACCGGGCAGGTGGTCTTCACCAACCAGACCGGGTCGGCGAAGCAGGTGCGGCTGGTGCTCAGCGTCAATGGCGCGAGGGCCGCGCTGACCAGCCCGGGCGGCCCGATCGCGGTGCCCTCCGGTCATCCGCCGACCGTTCCTTTCACGGTCTCAGTCGATAAGGACTCGTCGACTGGAGCCGCGTTGTTCCAGATAGAGGCGGTCGACGCGACCACTGGGCAGGTCTACAACACGGCCGAGCAGGATTTCACGGTGACCAAGCCGCCGGGCTTCTTCGCTCGGCACATGTGGGAAATAATCGGGCTTATCGCCCTGATCATCGCGGCAGCCCTGGCGTGGTTCACGAGCTGGCGCATCAGCCGGGCCCGGCGGGATGTGCGGCATTTGGTGGCAATGCTCCGGCGCGGCGGAATGCCGACAGGCCGTGACCTTGAGCCAGAGGCGAAATGGGCCGAGGCATTCCCCTTCATCATCCGCGACGAGACTTCGGATGCCCCGCGGCTCGACTACCCGCCGCGGGGACAGAGCGGGGGCCTCTACCAGGTCAGGCGGGCCGGGCGCGGCTTGGTCCGGCTGACCACCCCTACCGGCCTGCGGCCATACGACGTCGAGGTCGGGGGCCCGGGGCTGCTCATGGCCAACGGGCTTGAGCTGGCGTTCCGCGATACCCGGCACCCGGAATGGGTGGGATCGGGCAAGGAACCTGTATCGACGTCGGCCAACTGGAGCGGCTCGGGCGGCCAGGGTGGGGCTGGTCCCGACAGCCCGCCGGACAACTGGGGTGGTTCAGGAAACTGGGGTGGCGCGACGGACTGGAGCGGAAGCGGAATGCCCACAGTGCCGAACGGGCCCACTGCGGAGACACCCGCGTCAGAGCCTCAGCCAGGCGCGATACCGACTAAGCCCCTTGCCCCGCCGCAACAGCCGCCCCAGCCGCAGGATCCGTGGCTGTAGTGGTTAAGGCAGACTCTGAGGAGAAGGTGACTAATGAAGCTGTACCAGCCTGTCTTGTTCGTCGGCTTGGGGGGCACCGGCTGCGACATCGGTGCTGAGCTGGAGCGACGGCTGCGCGAGGAGATCTGCGGCCCGGATGGTAACGATTTCCGTAAAAAGAACGACAAGGACAGGATGCTGGCTTACCAGCTTCCTTCGTGCATCCAATTCATCTACGCAGACATGAACCAGGCCGAGCTTGACCGATTGCCACGACGCGTGGTTCCGGGTCCTGAGCACATTCCAGCGTCCGCGCTCAGCGCTCACTACGTGACCGGTCTCGTCCCCGACATCGTCAGCTATCCCGAGCTAGCCGCCCGGCTCCGCCTGCAGGCGGAGCCCGTTGTCGAAGGCTGGCTACCGCCGGCGAGCCGCCAGGAACCCAAGGTGAACCCGCTGCATCGGGGGGCGGGGCAGTTCCCGACCATCGGCCGGGCGTCGCTCATGGGCACGTTCATCGAGGGCATCGCCCCGGCGGTGCGCGATATCCGCCAGGCGGTCGGCAAGCTGGTCAACTCCGGTGAGGATCTGCAGGCCATGGGCGGCAAGCTGACCCGGGGCATCGATGTCTTCGCCGCGTTCTCTGTCGCCGGCGGGACCGGAGCCGGAATCTTCTACGACTACCTGCACATCCTCGCGGACACGGTGTCGCGCCACAGCGGCATGCGGGTGAAGATCTACCCACTTGTGCTGATGCCGTCGGCGTTTGCCGAGGGCCTGGGCGGCGGGCGGTCGGCCCAGCTCAACGCCGGCCGAGCGCTGCTCGACCTGTTCCGTTTCGTAGACCAGCAGAACGGCGCCGATGCGGAGCTCATGCTGCGTGGTACCACCGACCGTCGGCCGGCCTCCGAGGATGACGTGGCGGTCATCTACCCCGATAACTCGCGGCTCGTCATGGCCCCGGGGACGATGCAGACCGGCTTCCTGTTCTCGCAGCCGGCCGGCGCCAGCCGCGAGGACATGCACCGGTCGATCGCCTCGCTCGTGCTGTCCCTGGTAGGCACCGAGATGTCAGAGGATGACGACAGGAACGGCGAGCACCATCAGTCCTTTGCGGACAGCTTCGTCAACGAGGCGACGCAACGGCAGGTGGCCGCCGAGAACGGGATCGGCGGACGTGGCGTCTCCACGGCACTGGTCGCGTCGCTGACCGTCCCGGTGGACGAACTGGCCGGGATCGTCGGATCCCGGCTGCTGCGGGAGGCCATCGAATCCATCGCCACCGCCGACGGAAGGCTGGAATCGAACCGCAACGCCATTGAGGAGTTCCTGGTCAAATCGGGCGTCCACCCGGTGCTTGCGCGGCATGGCGTCGAATACTCTGAGCCCGCGCCGGTTAACGGCGCCAAGGAGATCACCACGGCGCTGAACAAGCGCCGCGACTCGATGCGCATCGGCATCGACGCGCTCCGGACCAAGCTCACCAACGACATTCCGCAGTTCGTCGCGCGGTTTGACCCGAGCAGCGCCGCCCGGGACATGCTTAGCCAGCTGGACATCTTCCGGCTACAGCGGATCGTCGCAGGCCACCATGCTCTCCGTGATGAGATCGAGCGCGGTGGGGTTCGCGGCCTGCTACAGCTCCGCCGGGCCGCGCCGCCGCCACCGCAGCAGGGGTGGGGCACCATGCCGCCGGGATCCCCGGAGTTGAAGGACAAAACCTTCCGTAAGGCCCAGTGGGCCGACGAGATTCCTACCGGCGCCCGTAACCAGCAGAACACGTGGTACGACTGGCAGACGAAGGTCGTCTGGGCGCATGCCTGGGACACGCACACGCCACAGTGGACCCGCCCGCTGGAGCAGGTCCAGCGGGACACGAGCGTACTGACGCGGGCGCTCTCCGACTTCGCCCGGTCAGACGTGGAGGACTTCACCCGACGCTCGGCCGAGCTCTACCGCAAGCGCGTCGGCGCATCCTATCTGCTGCCATCAGGCAGCGGCGGGATGGGCCACTTCTATGAGCAGGTCGTCCGGCGGCTGCGGGAGCAGTTGGCCAAGGACCGGACCATTGACGTCAACGCCCCTGTGTCGGACGTGCTTCGGGCGCTGGTCGGTGCCGAGACCTGGCCCGACGCGTTCAAGATCAGCATCGAGCAGTCACCAGAGAACGCCGTCTCCTACCTGCGGGAGCGAGTGAAGATCGAGATCAAGAAGTTCCTGCGGGCCGCATCCTCCGGCGAGCAGCCCCTCCTGCCCCGGCTGCACGACCTGCTCATCGAGGCGGCCGGGCATGGGCGCGGGTCGAGTTCTGCCATCGACCCGGAGTACATGGAGGGCTTCCGCGGCAAGCTCGCGGGCCTGCTGCCCGGCAACTTCACGCCGCAAGGCAGCGGCCAGATGAAGGTTCTCATCACCTACCCCGCCGACGCCGAAAGCGAGGCCGTCAAGAACTACATCAAGTCCTCGGTCGCCCTGCCCACGGGGCCCCGGGTCACCGAGGACTTCCGGCACTCGGACACCGAGTCGATCTCGGTGGTGCTCTTCCGCACCGCAATGGGCGTTACCGAGGTCGACGAGGTCCGCGATGTACTTCGGCTGTGGGCGCGCGCGCTGGACGATCCGCGCCCGACCGACCTGCTGCGCTGGCGGCAGCGGACCGGCTATGACTTCGGTTACCTGGCCACCCGCGAGCACCACCGGGTTGAGATCTTGCACCGGATCCTGTGCGCGCTGTGGAACGGGCGGGCTACGGTCGTTGGTCCCGAGTCATCTCCGGAGCGGATCAACGTACGGCTCGGCGGCGGCGTGACCATGACCCTTCCGCTCACTCCGCTCAACAACGCGTCTTCCTGGGGCAGTCTGCTGCGCTCTTACGAGCTATGGGCACTGGACGACAACGACATGCACCGCGCATTCTGCGCGAAGCTCATGCAGGAGGTCCCCGGCGGGCTGCGCGGCAGGCCAGAAATACCGCACGAGCTGTACCTGGTCGTTACCGACCTCGCCAAGGAACAGCTAGCGCTGCTCGACGACATGATAAAGAAACAGGCCGCCAACCAGGGGTCTCGCGCCACGCAGATGTACTCATTCTGGGCGAATACCCTGCCTTCGGCCTTGAACCAGGAATTCGAGCACATGGACTCGTCGACCGCCCCCAACCTGGGTGAACTCCGGAAGTCCGTCGATGCCGGGGCCGCCGGGTGAGCGTGGTGATCCTGTCGCTTTCCGGCCTGCCCGCCGCTGGGGCGGAACAGGCCGCGGCTGCGCTGCTCGACATCGATAGCGGCGGCCCGGACCGGCTCGAACGGCTGCTTGTGCTCGACGACACCGCACTGCTCGGCGAGCACCTCGACGTCTACGAGCAGATCGATACGGCGCATCGGGTCGAGAAGCTGTTGTGCGTGACGGTAGGTCCCCGTCCCGGGGACGGGTGGCGGCTGGAGCTTCCGGGCAACCTGGGCGGCGTCCAAGGGTCTCCGGTGCTGTGGGTAAGCCGGCCGGCCGGCATCGACTGGAAGATGACCAAGGAGCTGGTGGCCAACAGGCACCCGGGGTTCACGCCCACGACGGTGGACCGACACCCGCTCATCGGGCTGCTGTCCGTGGAGGAGATGTTCGACCGGGTGCACCAGACCTTCCTGAGCGGCGTGCCGGGCCGGGTCGCCAGCCCTGGACTATGGCTCGCCGAAGAGGACGACGAGGCCGCCACCTTCGCGGGGGCCCTTACCGTCGCCATCCGGCGTGTCTGCGATCGCGGTCCTGGTCTTGACGGGCCCTTCGCCGAGCTCATGCCCGATCGGGCAGGGAGGGCCAGGCTGACCGAGTCCGGGCCACTCGCCCGTTACCTCAGCCGGGTGGGCGAGCAGGACCGCGCGGCTCGTCAGGTCCTGGAGAAGATCACCGGGTTCGGTGGCCTGCTGCGGCGCGGCGACAGTGAGGTCAGGGGCTACCTGGCCAAGGGCAGCGAGGCGCTCACGGACCTGCGTGACCTCGTGGACCAGGTGCTACGGGACGCCGACGTGGCTGGCGGGGTCGGCGACCTGACGTCCAACCAGCAGAGCCTGATCCGCAATGCCGGCCTTGAATTCGGGGCCGAGGTGACGCTTAACCCGGCCGCAGGGTCCGCCGTGTACGTCGCTGAGCAGTCAGCTATTTACCGGACCATCGCAGGGGCCGTCCACGGCGGTGATCCAATTCCCCCGGTGGGCGAACGCCTGATCGCTACCGAGCGTGAGGTCGGGCGGAAGGGCAGCGCCGCATACCGTCAGGAGATAGAGGCTTGCTGCCCGTCGTCGCTGCTCGCGGCCCTCACGTCAGCTTCGCAGAAGCCTCCGCGGCGCGCAGGCCACGCCGAAACGCGTCATGAACTGGGGCTGGACAGTGCGATGGCGGCCGCTAAGGCGCTGGCGGACCTCATCGTCGGCGTGGCGAACCGGGAATGGTCGCCAGCCGCGATCACCTCGGGCGAGCTAGTGCGCGCCAAGGCGGCGCTCGATGGCACGAGCAGGGCACTGGGCGGCTTCGCGAGCGAGGCGGCCGGCGGCCGAGGCGGCACCCGCGCGGCCCGGCGGGCCCGGCTAGGGGAGAGCCTCGTTCCGGTGCTGCGCGACCTCGTCCTGCGCGTCGTCGCCGCAGAACTGGCCTCGCCCAGCGCGAGCGGGCCGGAGGCGCTCCGGATGGCGAAGGACAGGACCGCCGCGATGCTCACGGAGTGGACCGCACTGGTCCAAGCGGAGGGCGTGACAGCGCGGCCGTCGTTCGCCAGCGGTGACGACCGCGACGCTGCACATGGGATCGAGGACGACGTGGCGAGCATCCGTGACGCGCTCCTGTACCCGGTCAGGGACGAGATGTGGCAGTTGTGTTCCCCCACAGATCTCAGAGCGCTCGAGGTGGACACACCGACGCTATCGATCCGGTTCGCCTCCCGGCTCACTCAGGAGACCTTGCGTTCCCTCCCCGGCGACGAACCCGTGTGGACCTCGTCCGGGTCATTCGCAGGGGTGCTCCGTCTCGTCCCGCTGCGGGCCGGCATCGCCGTGTCGACCTGGGGCAAGGCAGAGCCAGAGAGCCCGTCGACCGTGCTGGAGCGGTGATAATGGCTGATGTTCTGCGGTTCCGCCGGGTCTACGGCGGGGAATACGAGGAGATTCCTGCCCGGGTGGATGACGCGGAGTTCCCGGCGGGGGAACTCCTGACGGCCCGGACGGTCTGGCTGGAGGACGGGACTCCGAGCGGCCTCGAACTGATCCAGCACAGGCCGGTACATGGAGACCGGCGGCAGCAGGGGTACCTCCGGCTCGATAACGAAATCCTCGCTGGACGCCGACTCCACCAGGCGGCAAGCTGGAGCGGCTACCCGGCTGAGGTAGTACGCCTCTACGGCGACGAGTCCACCTCGGCCGACCCGTTCGCGCTCTTCGAGCTCGATCATGGCGATCCGCTGCGCGAAGTCGGCGAGTACTTGCTCAACGACGCATTCGACCAGTTCCTGGTTGGCCTGCTGACCGGGCTGTGCTGGCTGGCCGGGGCCGGCATCGCGCACCGGGCGATCAGTCCGGACACCGTTCTGTGGGACAGCGATACCGGAAAGGTACGGATCGCGGACTTCAGCCGGAGCGCCCCCTTCGGCAGCGCCCGGACACCGGTGGCGGGATCGTGGGCATGGGTACCGCGGGAGGCACGGCCGGAAACCTGCTACGGGCTCGTGGGACCGACTGACGATATGTGGGCTGCCGCCCGGCTGATCTATTTCGTCCGCAGCCGGGGGAAGGACCTCGAAGACAAAGGCAAGCTCGGGGAACTTGGCCTGTCCCAGATGTTTAATGGCTTGCTTGAAAAGATCTTCGGCCCGCCAGAGGACCGGCCTACCGCTCGCGATCTCGTCGAGCACGGCCTGCGGAGGCATCACATCTTGCCCAGCCTGCAGGACGATGGTGACAAACGGCTGATCCAAGGGCGGACGAGCTTTCTGAAGACACGTGCACGCGTGCATCCTGATGCGCCGCTCCCGCCGGACTTCTGGGACGACGTCATCTGGGCACGTGACAGGCGAGGGGCGGGTGGCCCTCAGGGTGGTGCCGGATGAATGCCATCGACCAGATCACTTACCGGGCACGCGCAGGCGCGGACGGAATCGTTATTATCCAGACCGACACGACCATCCGGGACCACCAGCGGGCAGCTCGCTGGCAGCGTCGGCTGGAGCCATGGCTACGGGCGGGCAGATGCCCCGGGTGTGCCTACCTGGACTTCGGACAGGAGGCGGCGTTCATCCGCTTCCTAGCCACTACCGGGAAGCGCCCGGGGTGGGAGTCTGTCGTCGTGCTGGCCGGTCAATCGGCCGAGCTGACCGGCACCTACGCACTGGAATTGGCTGAGCCGGGAGAGCCGGGGACCGGATACGGTGACATCCGCATCCTGCGGGAAGGGAAGCGGCCCGGACTACGCCGTGGCAACCTCGAGACGCGGGCGCGCTCGGTGGACGCGAGTGCGGCGCTCATCGCCGCGCTCGCCCACGGGCTCCAAGGGGCGCGGCGCGTGATCATGCCCGGGCCGAATCCGGGACTCGCCGAGGCGGTCACCTGGGGCTTCATCACCATCCGGCGGATGCTAGGCGACATCCGTCCCGTTTCGTTTCTCACCAGCGCGTCCGGGAACATCCCGGACACGGACGTCCCAGGGATACTGATGTCGTTCCGGGCGGATGTCCTTACCGCGCTGCCGCCCGACCAGGGATTCATCGCACTGGCGGCCGATCTAGCGGGCAGGTTCGCGGATGACCCGGGCGGGCTGCGCCAGATCCTCGATGACTATGGGCTGCCTGCGGCACCCGACAACAGCGGCCGGATCCGCCAGCTGCTCACCTTGCCGCCCCGCAGCCAGCCAGGAAATGCCAGCCGGAAGGGAACGGCGACTGTGACTACGAGCTTTGGCGGGCCAGCAGGGCGGGTGGAGTCGGCTGCGCCCGCTACGCCGACCGTCATGTGCCCCATCTGCCTGGGCGACATCGCGGACTGGAGCGCCCTGGAATACTGGCGCTGGGACGCCACGGTAGGCGAGGGCGACTACGTGCGGATCGATATCCCGTCGGACCTGAACCCGACGCAGCGGGCCCGCTTCACCCACGGCGCGTACGTGCGCTGCCCAGCGTCCACGGATATGACCACGGTCGCGCACTATCTGCCCGCCAGGTACGGCCGCTTCGGCGACCCCGTCTTGCTAGGTTTCGTAGGTCTGACCCAGTCGGGAAAGACGCATCTGCTGGCGTCGATGATCGGCGAAATAAACGGACTCTCCGGGTACGGGATGAACGTCACCGAACTCGACCGGGCCACTCACCACGCTTTTCTGGAAAAGTCAGTTAAACCGCTGATCGCGGGCAACAAGGTGCTTCCTGGTACCCCTGACGACGCCTCCACGACGCTGACGGACGCGTTCATCGTCCGTCAGGCGAACGGGCTGGAGCGGGTGGTAGCGCTATTTGACGTTTCCGGTGGTGACTTGGCCCGGCGGGACAGCACGAAGGAGTTTCTCTGGATCGCGGACGGGCTGTTCTTCGTGATCGACCCGGACCACATTAACGCTTCCAAGGTCGGTGACGATACCTTCAGCAATGTTCTCGATATCGTGAGTCACCGCCCCAAGGAGGAGTCGGCCGCCGCGGCCATCGTCTTGAACAAAGCAGACAAGGCGCGGTTCGAAGAGCCGATAGCGCGCTGGCTACGCGCGGGGAACGGGACACTCGATCCGACGGAGTTCCTCCGGGAGAGCGCCGACGTTTACGCCTACCTGGAGGAGCATCAGGCCATGGAGCTGACCAAGCCGTACCAGGCTTGCCGGAAAGCCACCTTGCACGTCGCGTCGCCAACCGGGAGCGCGCAGGAAGGCGTGGAAAAGGCCAGCAAGTACCCGCGGGGCGTCACACCGATGCGGGTGCTGCGGCCGCTCGTGGCCATGCTGGCGATGACGGGGGTTCTCACCGGTCCGCAAGCCAATCAGATAGGAGTCTGAGATGGCGGACTCGCAGGATCTCCACCAGATCGAGTATCGCCATCATCAGACCAAGGATCTCTCGCCGGTCGCGAGCTCCATGACCTCACGGGAATCGCTGGCCGGCTGGGATGCCCGGATTCGGGCCTGGGTACGGCACCCCGATGCCGACATGCTGTCGGAAAGCGCGTGCTACCAAGTGTTCTCCAACGGGCAGGCGGCTCTGGCCTGGAGGTACTGGGATGCGCGGGTGGCCAGCCGTGAGGACGGCACACTCGGGCGGCCGCTGGTTTCCCGTGTTCTCGTCGGCCCGGTAAGCATGCTGACTCCCGAGGTAGCGCTCGCGTCCTGCCGGGCCGGGCTATCGGCGGAGTGGGCCGGCCCGCTTCCTGGCCAGGTGCCCGCCGGTAGTGAACTTCCCATGGTCAGCGGAGAGGCACTGATCGCCCTGACGCGCCAGATGACCTCCGTGCTCGACCAGGCCGCGGCGGCGCAGGAGGGCTTGCAGGCGGTGGTCGCCGCGGCCCTGGCGGAGCCGACCGTCCCGCTAGCCATCAGCATTCACGACGTCCTCATCCAGGTGCCCCTGCGCGACTGCGTGCAATTCCCGCTCCTGTGGGGCCTCCGCCGGATTACCGGTCCGCTCCTTGGCCCGGCCATCCGGCGGGGCTGGTCATTCTCCACATTTGAGCTCCCGCTGGGGCAGACGGACCCCACGAGCCTGCCAGGAATCGTGTTCCGCGAGGCGCAAGAAGGGATGAAGGCGCCGCCGTCCCGGTGGCGGCGGGAAGCCAAGGTGCGCCCGTTCGAGGACGGGGCGCTGGATGAGGGGACTTCCTACGCCGGGATGCTCGAACGAGCCGGCTGGCTTATCACCGAGTACCGGGAGCGGGGCGGGGAAGGGCTGGAGCGGTTCATCATCGAACGCGGCGGCAGTGGAGGATCATTCGCCACCCGGATGGGGCAGATCTCGGAGGCGTTGCGCAGTACTTATCAGCCGCCAAGTGCTTCCAGGCCGCGGCGTCTCGAGGGGCTCCCTGACGCGCGTCCCGCGGCCTTGGCGCCGGAGTCGGAGGACTTCCGGCCGGAGGCGGCTCCCCTTACCCCGTTCGCCCCGGCCGCGACGGCCGAGCCCGCGCCGACCGATCCTGTGCAGGCGCACGCGGAGGGGCAAGCGGCGCTTGGCGACCCGGGAAGCGAGCCGCCGCGGGACGGGTCCGGGGAACTAGAACCTTGGCCCGCCGGAGACCCGCGGAGCGAGGCAGCACGGCTCGGAGCTATTCAAGATGCCAGTTCAGAGCCAGGCGACTCGCGGCCTGAAGCCCCGCAACCCGACGAGCCGCGAGCCGGGATGCCGCGGCCCGGGACTCCTCAGGCCGGACAGACGCAAGCCCCATGGCCGACGCCGGGTGGCACGTGGTTCGACAATGGCACGTCCGGCGCGCGATACCCGGAGCCGACCAGTCCGTCCGCCGACGGGCTTCCGGTGGCTGACCAGGCCGCGCCCCCGCGCCCGGAGTACGCCGTTTACGGTTACGGCAGACGTCAGCCTGCCGTAGATCCACTTGTCCCCTCGCGAGACGCGGAACCGCCGCCGCTGCTGTTGCCTGACCGCGGTGGTTCTCCCACGAATACATGGCCTCAACGGGACGGACAGCAGGACCCACCGCACGGCAGCCAGGAATCTGCGAGTTCCCTGCTCAAGCGGCTGGAATTGCTAGGGGAAGACCAGCGGCTTTTCGAGTCGATTCTGGACGGCTTCTACCGAGTCAGCGACATGACCCCCGAGGAGCGCGGCAGAAGCTGGGACGTGATCTCCAGTAATGGCTGGTACGAGAACATATGCAGGAACAATGATTTTCGCTCTAGCGACCTGGCAAATATCTTCGGCGTCGTGGTAATACCTGCCCTGGCCGAGCAACCTCCGGCCGAGGTGATAGCCAGGTGGGCGATGGAAGCACCGTCTCCCATGGTCGAAGGTTTGCTGGCCGCCGCGCGGATGACCGGCGCCGAGATGTGGAATACCGTGATGGAGATCCTCGAGCCGACGCTGGCTTACCGTTGGACGATTGAGCATTACATGAAGGATTACTGGGATGACCGCCGGGTGGGCCGCTCCTATGAGAGCCTCGGGCGCGACGACGGCAACCGTGGTTTCCTAGGACTGCGCCGCCGGTCCGGGCGGAGGTTATAGCACCATCCATCATTCGGTTATGCGTGTTTAGAGTGCAGGTTTATGACGACTTCCCGTGGGTGGGCCGAAGGAGCGGGGGATCATGGCGACCGACGATGCCCGGCCGAATTTCTTTATCCTTCTCGGGCTCTCTCCCGAAGAGCCCTGGGATGAAGCATCCTACGCCCGGGCGGTGAGCGAGAAACGCAACTTGTGGGCCCGGCAAGCGCAAGGGGACGAGACGCAGAGGGCGACGATAGAGGCGCAGCGGAACTTGCGGCTGCGCCGCGAGATGGAGCGCGTCATGCTCGACCCCCGGGCTCGCGGGACGGAACGGCAGGCTGCCAATTCGGAGCGACGCGACGAGTCGCACCGGCGTCACCGCATGGTCGCGGACCAGATGGAGGACATGCTCGAGAAGGGGTACCTGCTCGACGACGAGTACGAGCGGCTCAGGAACGAGGAGGCCATCCTCGTCGACGACGCGCTCAGGCAGCGGCTGGAGGACGCCGAGCGTCGCCCCCGGGATCGGGGAGACGACAATGAGCAGCGACTCGACCAGGCGATGGAGCAGGACCTCCGAAGGTACCTGAACGTGATCGGCCAGCCGGACCTGTACGCCGCGCTCCGGATGGCAGACCCGGAGGCCGGCCGGACGGCGCCGACGGATCGGCTGCTGGCGGCCGCCCACGCTCTACCCGGGACGCGGCACGCGGGGAACGAGGACAGCCCCGAAGTCGAGGCGATGCGGAAGCTCTCCGCATTCGCCGGGCAGGTGCTTGGCTCGCCTGACCTCAAGCGGCGGCACGACGCCACCGTACGGCACTGGGCGCTTGACACGCTTCTCGACAGGTACGAGTCCAGCCTGGAGATCGCCCGCGAGATCAGTTCTCGGCAGTTCGAGAAATTCCTGCGCGAGGCCGCGGCGAAGGGGATCGACATCGGCACCGCACGCAATGACCTCATCGCTCGCTTCCGCAAGCGGGGCTGGTCGGTTGACGCGCCGTCCGCCGCGTTCGAGGCCATGCTCAGGGCCGATGTTCGCTGCCCGTCCTGCTCGCGTCTGAACGACTCGGAGTCGGACCATTGCGCCCACTGCGGTCGAGCGCTGCGCCGTCCGTGCCCAAGGTGCGACGCCGCCGTCCGAGGCGCGGCGCGCGCGTGCTCGGCATGCGGGTTCCCTGTGGGCGAGCATGACTACGTGGAGCATCTCGTCGGGCGGGCGGAAACCTGCCTGGCCAGACACGATGTCAGTGGCGCTGATGAGCGTGCCGCCGAGGCGGCGCGGCTATGGCCTGTCCCCGCAAGCCGCTCCGACGACCTGTCGGACCGGATCCGGGCGGTGCGCACGCTGATCGCGGACCTTCGGGCCGCGCAGCAGGAGCTACTCAGGCAGGTCGATCCGCTGATGGACGCGCTGAACTACCAGGCCGCCAAGCGACTGCTGCGCGGGGCCGTGGCCACTCATCCCGGCCTCGGCGGCCACCTCGAGGTATGCGAGGACGCCATCAGCGCCTCAGATCAGCGTCTTCGTGACGCGCGGGCACCCGGCCTGCCGAACGAGAAGCGGGCCGAGTTGTACAGCGAAGCGCTGCGGATATGCGCAGACAACGACGAGGCGCGGAGTGAGCTTTCGCTGCTCTCCCTGTCGCCTGTCATCCCAGGACCGGTCTCGGCGCAGGGGCACCCGCCGCGTATGTCGGTCCACGAGGTTGAGCTGGACTCCCCGCCCGCCGAACGGGGAGAGGTCAAGATCGTATGCGCCGGGCTGCGTGACCGCTCGCCGCAGCCAGGCGCCGAGTTCCCCGCGAGCGAGCTGGGGAGGTATCGCACGATCACGCGGGGCGCCCGCGACATCTGGATCTCCGAGAAGGAGTGGCTGCGCCGGTACACGTTGGTGCTCCTGCTGCACGACCGGTGCTACGCCGGCGGCAGTCGTTGGTACGCTCGCGGGCCGGAGGTCCTCGACCTGCGGACGGATCACGCGGGCACTTCGGTACGGGTGACGTGGACCTGGCCGACGACAGCACCGAACGGCCCGGAGGTCAGCGAGGCCCTGGTTTCCTGGCACGATGACGCTGAGATCGGCGACCCTGTCCATGCTCCGGCGCAGCAGTATGTGTCCCGCGAGCCCGGCGCGGTGACCGGCCGCTGCGAGATACCGGCGGCCGGGCGGCTGTTCGTCAAGGTCGCCGTCGTCGTCCGCTATCAGGGCACCGCGTACGTCACCTCGGGCGTGCAAGCAGACGCCCGGCGGCAGCCGGTGACCCTCAAGTACGAACTGAGGCCGGGCCGCGGCCGCCGGGCGAGACTGATGATCAGCGTCGACAGCGGCCGCCTGGATCAGCTTCCCGCCTTGTCCTTGCGCGGAAAGCCCGACATCGGACCAGCGACCCTGGACGGCGGCGAGGAGGTCGCGCTGATACCGGCCGGACTCGCGGCGCACGAGACCCCGGTCAAGCTAGAGGACCTCAACGGCCGCAATATCGAGCCGCGTTCGTGTCGGCTGTTCACAGTCGATGATCCGGGCGGCTCGACCGTCCGGATCATCGATCCCGCCTAGCTTGTCGTGCTGAACAGATACACATCCATCGCGAACTGGGTGGGGCCGCGGAGGTTAAGGAAAGATACATAGCGCGTTTCTTGATGGAAAAGCGGACCGGTGCCAGAGAGGCTTTTCAGGATATTTTCCACGCCCTGATCCACTTGCTCATAGGTCGGGTCCGACGAGTCGTCCCCGAAGAGCAGCACGATGCCCGCGCTCCGAGACTTGATGCCACGGGTCTTCTGAAGAATGGTGGCGCGCACCGCGGCGACGGCCGACGAGGATCCGGCCGCCAGGCCGGCCGGATCGGCGATCGTGAACGTGATATGGGCGGGATCGAGCTCTAGCGGTGGCGGCTGCTGGGGCGAGCCGCCGCCCTGCTTGTGCGTTGGGAGCGCCGTCGGAGAGGTCTTAGGTGGCGTCTTCGGCGGGGCGCTGCCTACGGTCGTCGCCAGCAGGAACGCCAGGGCGAGGGCGAGCAGCAGGTCGGCGAACAGCCAGCCGGTCCCGCCGAAGAGGGAATGGCCAGAGGTGCTGTAACGGACGGCCGTCCGCCGCTGGTACCTTCTGCGCATTATCAGGCTCCCAGGCTCGTCAGGACCGGCGCCCGAAGATGAGGAACCGGCGTCGGCGCTGTTCGACGGGCCGGACCTGGCTGAGCGCCAGGCGCAGCAGGTCCATGGGCTCCCTGAGCGCCGTGGCCCAGCCATTCGCGGTCTCGGCGAACGCCGTGGCGGCCATGCTCATCGCCTTTGTCGTGCCTGCCAGGCCTGTCTGCGCTTTCTCCAGGCTGTCGCTCGCGCCGGTGATGTTGATCGTCATCTCCTGGAGACGTTCGTGCAGGTCCTTGCGGAGAGCGTCCTTTACCTCCGTCATCGCCGTTGCCGCCGAGCTCATGCTTTGTGCGGAGACTTCCACATGAGAGGCGAACCGCTCCTGCGATGAGGCCATTGCCGCGAGGCTTCCAGCGATGGAACGGGTGGACCCGTCAAACGCTCGCGCACTGGTGGCCAGGACCGTCGCCGAGGCCTCGATGCCCCCGACTCTCTTCGTCAGGTCCGTGACCGCATCCGTGTACGCCACCTGCTGGGTCCGGAATTGGTCAAGCATGTCCTGCACCTGGCCGAGCAGCGGCCGCATCTGCTGTTCCACCAGCGCTTGCAGCACCTGCTGATTCGTTTCGCGGGTGTCCTCGATGAAGTGCTTGTTCTGATCGCTCACGCTGGTGAGCGTGTCAAGGACCGCGCCCTTGAAGTCCTTGATGAGCTCCTGGCTCGTGTCCTGAATAGCCTTTAGCCGGTCGCTTGCCTCCCTGATGGCCTGCTCACTGGCTGTATTCAGTTCCCGGGTCTGCTGGATGGTCTTGGACAGATTCTCGCCCGTGATCTTCGCCCATTCCTCCGGAGTGAGCGAAGTGAGGGAAAGGGGCAGAAAGCTGCGGTCGGCGAGAAATCTCTTGAGGCTGTCCATCGTTTCGTACACCGAGTCGGCGGACCGGTCCGCTTGGCCCTCTGCCCAGTGGACCCAGAAGGTCAGCAGGACCACCAATGTCAGCAGGGCGAAGTCGATGATGGTGACGCGCTCGAAGGATGGGAAGCCAGTGCCGAAACCCTGCTGCCAGAGCAGCAGGAATGGCTCGTTGACCATCCGCGGGTTGTTTTTGAGGTCGATGTCGTAGTGCTCGGCCGCCATCCCCAGCATGATCCAGGTGAAAATCAGGGGGGCCAGGGCCGCGACGTTCCGCAGCAGGTGCGCGAACCGCACTGACTTGGGGAAGCCAAGCAGGGGACGAAGGCCACCCCGCCAGTCGCCCTGGAAGAGCTTCTGCCAGCGCGGTCGCCCGCGGGCGGAGTTCAGTTCATCGACTATCCGGTCGGGGTCAATATGCCGCTCAAGGTCCTCAAAGTGGCGATTCCCGTTTGCGATCTTCTCGTCGATGGCCTCGATGCGGCGAGCCGCGCCGTCCGCGCCAGCCTTACGCAATTGCCGGCAAAGCTTGCTCAACGTGACAGCGGCGTCTTTGCCGTCGGGCTGACCAGCGATCTTACCGAAAGAGCTGTTGACAGAGCTGCCGGCAGGCATGAGGCCTTCCTTCTTGATAGACGATGCTCAGGCGGGCCGGCATGGCAGAGAAACACAGCGAAAATCCCCCCACGGGACCATCCGTATAGTCTAGGCGTAGACCGATACCTTACGGTCGGCCGACAGCAATTTAGTCTATTTTAAACTTCACCTGCCGTCAGATAACAAAGTGACAACGAGTTGGTAGCATGGGCGGCGTTTGGTGTCTAAATTGACGCCTGTCACAGGAGTCCCTTCTGTATTCTGCCTACCTTCCGTCGCGGATCCGGCACGTTGATACCGCCGACGGACGCCAAGGCGCGCCAGATCCGCTGACCATTAGCTGGCTCGGCAGCTACGAGTACGGAAGTGCCGGCCGCAAGGGCCAACGTTCAGCAGCCAGCATTACGTGGCTGTCGTCCAGCGCGGCGTACGGCTGCAGGTCCGGTCCATGCCATCTCCGTGCGAAGACAGGGGCGAGACTACGCAGCCGGGTTCTCGTCGGGTGCACGCAGACCCGGGTCCCCTCCCGGCCGCCGGGCGGCACGTGAGAGGACGAGCGAGAGGACGAGGAGGACCAGCCCCGGCCGCAGGGGCCTGCGCGAGGGCGGGGGAGGCGCCCCGCGCGTCGGCGGCTCCGGCCGCTGCCCACCCTCCGTTCGGCCATGCTCCGTATTCGGCGAGGATGAGGGCCGTCTCCCAGGTGCCAGTCTTAATCTACGGAACCCAGGTTCGTGCCGCTGTGTGAGTTTCAGGTACCCCGGCGCACAAGCAATATCGGTACCTTGTATTCCGAATTGGTTATCGGTTCCGCCTGGGCCAGGTCCCGACCCTGCCTGAAGGCATCCGGGACCGTCTTACCGGCGAACAGGCCCTGGTAAAACCCGACGCTGAACTGGACACTGGCGGAGTCGAGGATCTCTGATCGCATCCCGACCACGTAGTCGATGTGCTCGCTCATGGCCTCGGCTAGGGCCAGCGAATGGCAGGCATTGACGATAACGCACCGGACTGACGCGGCGAACCCACCCAGCAAGTTGGCCAGCCCGGCCGGGTTGACGAACGACGCGCGGCCGAAATCGTTCTCGACAGCCAGGCTGCCGTCGTCCCTCCCGTGCCCGGCGAAGTGCACGATCTGCGGCCAGTAGTCGCCAAGGGCCTGGCTGATGTCCCTGAGGCGGGCCGCCACGCAATGCTCCAGCCGATAGCGCTCCCGGTCCCGGCCGAGCTGAAGCAGCCTTTCGACCTCGCGCATCTCCTGGTAGCTGCGCAACGCGTCCGTGTTACGCGGCTGAGCGACCAGGTAGAGGATGGTCGTGACCGGGGCTTTCTCATCCGGCGGTGGGACCGTCTCAGCCGGTGCGGCCACCTCGACGGTCAACCGGTCATCCTGCACCCCCGGACTCAGCTGCCCGCGCTCGTCCCGGTAGCGGTACCTCGTGCGGATGCTGACGGGGACCTTGCCGCGGTCTGGGACGTGGACGCTGATTGCCGCCCGGCCTGTCTCGCCGTCGCGCAGTAGCTGGATCCGGGCCGACGCGCGGTCAACCCGGAACGGGCCGGCCAGCGTGAGGGTGATGTCGTGCAGGGGAACCCCGGTCCCGTTACGTACAAAGACTTCGAGAACATCCCACTCGTCGAGTGCGAGCTTGCCTCCACCGTGCGACAGGGTGAGGCGTGGCGGCGGGCGTGATGGACTCGACGAACTTGCCTGGGCGGCACCGCCCTGGGGAGGCCCGGCGGCCAGGACGCGGATGGGAGCGCGCCAGTCGTCTTGCCGCCTCGTGATGCCGTCCTCATCCCGGTAGGAGAAGTTCGAGGTGCCAACCTCAACGTCGCCGGGCCGTCCGGGCAGGACGGTCACCTGGTGGACGTGGACTTGTCGTGCCAGGATCTCGTCCACGTCGATCCTGTCCCGGCCGCTGACCAACGCCATGCCCGATGGCAGTTTAAGCCGGAAGACGACGTCCGAGCAGGCGTCCAGGCCAGTGTTGGATAGCCTGATCGTCAGCATGGAGGACTGTCCAGCGACGAGCGAATCTGGGTTGACGGAGACCCGGATCATGGCGGCGGCGCGGGCTGCGCGGTCGCCGGAGCCTCTTGGCCGGCCGCGGCCCGCGGCCGCCTGACGACCCAGCCGCGCCGCTTGCTCGCGCCGCGCGGGTGATACTCGGCGGCGCACTCTGGACAGTGCATGGCCGACCGCGACATCGGCTCCTCGGCTTCATCGAACGCGTCGTCGGTGAGCACCACCCAGCCGTGCTCTTCGCACACTGGCATCCCGCAGTGATGGCAGACGAAGATCGGCCGGGTCTCGCTCTCGCGCTCGGCGTGCACCCCGCACTTCAGCTTCACTGTGACCACCCGAGGTCCTTGAGTTCCGCGCTGATGTCCGCGACTTCATCGCCGTAGAAATCTTCCGGCAACTGCCCGGCGATCAGCTTGCCGCGCAGGACCCTACGCTGCCGCAGCAGGTCCGCGACCTCGACCTCAGTTCGGCGGTCGCGCGGCCCCGCGAGAAGCGCCTCTGGCTGCTCAAGGTAGCGCAACTCGGCCCTGAGGTCAGCGATGGCCTGCTGGCACGTCCGCTCACCGATGAGGCCCGGCTCACCGAGCAGCAGGCGTAGGTCCTTGCGCTGCCGTCGCAGTTCCACTGCCAGTCCCGCCTCGTCGCCGGGCATCGCGACCTCGCGCCGGTTGATGGCTTCCCCGGACACGACGATCTCGCCGGAACTCTCGCCAGGCCCCTGAGCGTTCGGCCACGCGGAGGGAGGTGCGCTCGGCACGCCGATCACCGGGGGCGGGATCTCGGGAGCCGGAATCCCTGGAGCGGCGATCTCTGGGGGGCTGCTGGTCACCAGGCCGTGGGTGACGCTAAGGCCAGGATCGCCGATGTGGCCTGCCCGGGCGGCGAGCAGCCCGGTAACCCTGGCGTGCAGGCCGTCCCACTTGTCCTCGATCTTCCTCTTCATCTCGGCATTCGGGAACGTCCCATCCACGGCTACCTGGGAGACGGTCCGGCCATGGGCCGACCCGGCGATGCTGTCCTCCGGCTCCGTCCCGCGCAGGCTGATCATGAAGTTGATGGGGAACACGCCCTCATACCACCGGCCGGTAATGTCCCAGCCTCGCCTAAAGGTCTGGCTGCGGGAATCGTGGTTGGGATGGTCCTCGACCACGGTCTTGACATAGTAGCCGTCGGCGCTGATGGCGTTGGTGAGCTCGACCACGGTCCGGTAGTCGGGCATTACCCCGGTGAACTTATCGGCCCTCGGCCGGAACTCATCTTCCCCGGCGGCCTTGCTGTGATCGGGGACGGTCCGTCGCTCCTGGTACCGCAGGGCGCTGAGGCTGATGTCGAACCGCACGGAGATCTCGGTGCGGGGGTTCACGTCAAGATGGCTCACCGGGCCGCCGCCGGGGAGGTAGAAGTCGATCCCGGTAACGCCGGAAAGCGTGCGGTTGAAGGTGGCGCGCAGGGACCCGGACAACCGGGGCTGGTCCAGGATGGGCTTCTCGAACTCCATCCTGAGGGTCAAGCTCCGACGTGCGGTCGTCGAGCCGGAACGGCGTCGTCGGCCGTCGGCGGCTGGCCTGTGCTGGCGCCACCGGATGATCCTGGGCTGGCTCGGCGCCGGGGCCGAACTGGCCGCGCCTGGCGGCGACGAATCCTGAAGGTTGCCCCACTGGTGCGGAACCAGGAACTCGATCAGCTCGAACCGGTTCAGCTCGGCCCGGCTCCCGTCCACCTCGGGCATGTTCCAATGCAGGTCGATCATGAGCGTCCGCTTGTCGGACGTGACCCCGAGCGACGGGACGATCCACAGCGGGACGTCCCGCGGAGCGCGGGCCGACAGCAGCTTGTAGCGGGCGGAGAGCTCCCACTCTCCCTCCGGATGCCCGCGCTTAGCGTCGAATAGGTCATGTCCGTCGACGTCGCCGTTGAACGCTAGGCCCAAGCCGTCGGGAAGGATTGCGCCCTGTCCGGCGTCGAAGGCCAGTCCCACCTTGCCACGCAGCATGGCAAAGCCCGCCGCGAACTTGACTGGGTGATCCTCCGGCAGCTGGTGCCGCTTCCGGTACCGGCTCATCGTCCCTTGCCAGCGGGCCCGCGTGTGGGTCATGCCGACGACGATCTCGCCCTCGACAGGTTGCAGGGTGCTGACGTAACCCGCGTCGGTGAGCTGGACCTCGCCCGTCAGCCGCTCGATGACGCTTGCGGTATTCACGTCCGGGAAGACCGGCAGCGGCGGCAGCTCATCGGCCGGGATTGGGCGGCCGCGCATGACACCGCTGGCCACCCTGATCCCGGCGCTCAGCAGCCCAACCGTATGGTCGTGCTCCTCGCAGTGATGAACGGCCGCCCGGACGGGCAGCAGCTTCAGCCCGGCGAACTCCCGGCTCGTCGGCTTGGTATCCGGACCGTCCAGCTCCTCTCCGGGCGAACCCGGCACGCCGGACGCGCCAGGTCCGCTCGGCGCACCGGTCGCGTCGGGATCGGCGGACAAGCTGGCCGCACGCTCGCGGACAGTCACCGACCCGTGCTGCGCGCACATGGGCCGCGAGCAATGATGGCACACGCTGCGGATTTCGGTCGACCCGCACTGGTAACACCGCGCCTCGGGTGCGCGGTCGATGACCTGAAGGGGCATCGCGAAATCACCGTCCCTGCTGCTGGCGATAGCGCTCCCGCAGTGCCACCTGCAACTCGTTCATCTGCCGGGTCAGCTCCCGGTGGTCGCGCAGCAGCACGCCGCGTACCGAGAGCTTGATCCACCCGCTGTCTTTGGTCCTGCGCTGCCCGAACCGGCCCTCCTCGACCACGTGCTCCTCGACGGGGTACCTTTTGCCCTCGACGGCGATGGTGAGGCTCAGCGAGTCCTTGGGGCGGTGCGCTCGCAGGACCCATTTCGGTGTACTGGATTCGGCCGTGTTCTCCGGGTCCTCCCACAGTGGATTCACGTCGAACTGCGCTCTCTTCAGCACCGTGACAATGTCAGCGATGCGCATCTCGTCGGGCACCACCTCATCGAAGACGACCTGGTGGTACGGCGCGAACTTGCGCTTGGCGAACGCGTCATCCAGTTGCAGGGTTGCGGTGGCGTTGACGCGCGTCATCAGTTCCGGCAGCGGCCTGCCAGGGTTGGCGGGCACCCTGTTGCCCGTCGCGCCGTATAGTCGTGCTTCCACTCCCGAGAGCAGGTACCCGGGAACCTCCACCTCCGCGTGCACCGTCAGCCGCTCCGCCGCGAAAAGCTCGCCCGGGTGGCCGATGATGAGCTGCATCTGCGCGCTGTTGTAGGTGCGGTTGACCACGTCCTGATCGTCCAAACGCTTCCTGGGCTGGAAGAAGTGGACGTTTTCCCACTCCAGCCTGCGCTCAACGGGGTTGTACCTTATTGGCCGCTGCTTGTAGGCAGGCCTGCGGGTGTCTTCTCGCAACCGCAGGTCATGCGGCGCGAGAATCGCGAGTTGGGTGGTCGCGATGGAGGTGACCGTGGGCCAGCCGATCGAGACCCTCTTGACCATCGGCTTGAGCAGCTGGCCCTTCTTTACCGGCAGCGTCAGGTGGACCTGGATCATGAGGAACAACTCGCTCTTGAACCGGGCTTCCTGGGTAAGCCTCTTGATGAGGTCGGCCGGGTCGACGTCCAAAGCGTCAAGGAGCCAGTCCCATTCCAGGTCCATAATGTCGGGGTCGAAGAGTCGCACGTCAAGGCCGATCGGGTAGAGCTCTGGCGGCTTGGGCGCGTAGTCGTAGCTCATAACGCTCGCCCGACGGTCGCTCGTCAGCCGCCCGGTCGTGCCATCGGCCGACGTGACCGGCACCTCCAGCGGGATCACCCCGACCTCACCGTGCTGCCGCATGCTCTGGTACAGGTCGGTCCGGCGGTGGTCCGCGATCAGCAGGTGCCCCATAATCGCCGTGCGCGGCTCGGCCTGGCCGCGCGCGGCGACCGCGCGGTCCACATCCCTGACCGCCTGCCTCGTGAAATAGTCGCCGCCGTCGTAGGGGATCACCATCTCGATGCGCCCGGTGGGCGTGCCGGGCTCGCTCCAGGGACTCTTGGAGATCTCCTGGGTAACGGAGTAGGTCTCGGCTATCTCGACCTTCTCCGGCGTCGCGCGTGCGTAAAGCCTGTCATCGGCGTTTCCCCCCCACGAGCCCAGCCTTGCACGGACCAGATTCGCCGGTGCCGGCATTGCCGCCCCCCGCCTCCATTACGGACCCACCCCAGCCAAGCTTCCCCATCAGGCAGGCGATCACCGGTACAGTACGCCCGTGCGCCACCGGTGGGTAATTGTCCCACCGGGGATGGCAAGTGCGGAAACGTTGCTGAAGAAACTAACCACGGGGTTAGATAACTGTAACCGCGTGGATATTACCGGTATGGGCAGCTACCCGCTGATGCTTATCATTCACGGGGATTGGTGGCTGCCGCTGAGGGGCGTTCGGGTCGCGTCTTGGCGCGGATGCCATCGAGTACGAGTTCGAGGTGGCGGCGCCAGTCGGGATTGCCCGCTGGCTTGAAGTACATGACGGACATAGCGCCGCAGGTGATGAGGGGGAAGTCGGCGAACGTGAGGTCGGCCCGGATCGCCCCGGCGGCGACCGCGCGGCTGATGATGCGGGTGACGATCGTGCGGAACTCGGCCTTCTGCTCGGTGATGCTCTCCCGCCGGGGACCGTCAGAGCCGAGCAGCGCGAGCTGGAAGGCGGCGTCTCCCTCGGCGGCCCCGAGGTAGGTACGCAGGAACGTCTCGAACGCCTCGCCGGGGTCACTGATCTGCTCGGCGTCACGCGCCATGTCCGCCATGCCTTCGAAGCGCTGGCGGACGATCGCGGCCAGCAGCGCCTCCTTGGTCGGGAAGTGACGGTACAGGGTGCCAAGCCCCAGGCCGCAGTGCTCGGCGATCTGATCCATCTGCGCCTCGATGCCCAGGCGGGCGAACAGCTCGCCGGCGGAGGCCATGATCAGCTCGCGGTTGCGGCGGGCGTCGGCGCGCAGGGGCCGTTCGGTCTCGGTCATCGCTTGATCGTAACAAGCCCGTTTCCTCGCTTCGCAATAACATGAACCGGAGGTCCGGTTCATGTTATTGTTCCGACGGAAGCACTGGTCTATCCACGACCATCGCAGCCACCCTAGGAGGAGCCTCGCATGACAGCACAGACCATCGAGCGGATCGACCCGGCCCGAACTGCGCTGCTGGTGATGGACTACCAGCGCGGGATTGTCGGCCGGCTCCCGGACGCCGACGCGCTGCTGGCCAGGGCGCGGGACACGATCGAACTGCTGCGCAGCCACGGCGGCACGATCGGCTACGTCCGCGTCGCCTTCGCCGACGGCGAGGAGCCGCGCGGCACGATGGGCAAGCTGATAACCACGGAACGGCTGCCGATGCTCCACGCCGACGCACCCGGGACTCAGATCCACGACCAGGTTGCGCCGCAGGACAAGGACATCGTCGTCCGCAAGGTCAGGGTCGGGCCGTTCGGCACTACCGACCTGCACGAGCAGTTGCAGGCCAGGGGAATCGACACGCTGCTCCTGGCCGGGGTGTCTACCTCCGGCGTGGTGCTGTCGGCCGTCCGCGACGGCCACGACCGGGACTACCGCCTGATCGTCCTGGAGGATCTGACCGCCGACCCGGACCAGGAGGTGCACGACTTCCTCCTGCAGCGGATCTTCCCGCGCCAGGCCGAGGTGATCAGCTCCGCGGACCTGAACGGCCTGCTGCAGTTGTAGGATCCCATACCTTTGTCACGGCTGAAATCCGCGGCCAGGCTCACGGGCAGGTCAGTGGGCGAGATGGTGCGGGCCTGGCGTACCCAGCCGGGGTGGATGAGGGTCAGCTCGTCGCCTTGCAGGGACCGCCCCTCCCTTCTGTACCAGTTGGAACATATCCCAAACGGTACATTGAGCTATGGCTCCTTCGCAAGCGCGGAAACGGCTGCTCGCAGCCGCGGTGGAGCAGGCATTGCGCGGCGGGATCGTCGACCAGAGCCTGCGCCAGATCGCGGCGGCCATCGGCACCAGCCACCGCATGCTGCTGTATCACTTCGGATCCTGGGAGGGGTTGCTCGTCGCGATCTGCAACGAGATCAACGAGGCCGTGGCCGGCGCATTGGACCGCTGGAAGGATCCCCGGGAGCTTTTTCAGCACTTCACCGATCCGGCGGCGTGGCCGTGGGAACGGCTGTTCTTCGAGTTGTACGCGCACGCGCTCTTCGGCCGGCCGGGCACCGAGGGCTTCGTCGAGGCGGCCGTGCACCGGTGGATCGACGGGCTGGCCGGCGAACTGGTCAAGGCAGGAGCCGACGAGGCCACTGCCCGGATCCAGGCGCGCCTCCACCTCGCCGTTGCCCGCGGGTTGCTCCTCGACCTGCTCGCCACCGAGGAGCGCGAGGAAGTCAACCAGGCCTACGAGTACTACCTCCAACTCGCCGGCCACAGCCGGGCGACCTCCTAGCGAATGCCAGAATGGCCCCGGGCGGCAGTGAACGGGACAAAATGGCTGGAGTCCGATGGCCCGTGACTGGCTCGGGATGCGGGATTCCCGTTTGCGGCGTCCTGGCCGGGGTTTGCGTGGTGGATCCGGGCTTGGCGGTGGATCCAGTGCACGGGGATGCACCGGATCCGCCACGGAACCCGGATCCACCACGATCTTTTCCCGGGCCGCCGCACCACGGGCCCGGCGGGTGCTGTCACGTCACACGGGAACCGCGCGGGTGCGGGCGTGACTGCGGATGCCGCTGCGACCGCCCCGATGATCACTAGGGTTCAGTGAAACGCAGCGAAACCTGCGGACACCGGCCTCAGCCATTCAATTTCTGTAAGCCCTCGTCGAAGTAGCGTAATCGCCTGCTTGAAAACCTGTGGGGCTCGGAAATACGCCGGTGCCCCAACTCGGGTTGTCGGTTGCCATGCGGATCACGAGCGTGCGGATCCGGCTTTCACTCAGGGATGATCCCAGCCGACCAGGGCCCGTCCAGGCCAGATCCAGTAATCGAGCTTCACAGGGTGGACGGAGTAGTCGTTAGAGTCCAGCCGGACGCAATGGTCGTGGTCTAGACCGTCCACACCAGGCAGAAGGGCTTGCCAGCTGGATCGGCGTAGACGCGCCAGTTCGGGCCGGCGCCGTCCAGTCGGGTGGCGCCGATGTCAAGGGCGGCTCGTTCGGCCGTGTCCACGTCCTGGACCGTGACGTCCAGGTGGATCTGCTGCGGGTACGCCGGATCCGGCCAGCGTGGCGCGGTGTACGGCTCCACCTGCTGGAACATCACCGGCTGCGCGCCGTCCTGGCCGATCATGGCGACCCCGTCCGCCTCGTACGTCACCGGCTTGCCGAGCAGCTCCGCGTAGAAGCGGCTCAGCGCCTTCGCGTCGGGGCAGTCGAGCATGACGCCCATCACGGTGGTCCGCGGATCGTCCGGGTTGAGGCACAGGTCGAACGGGTGACCGGCCGGGTCGGCCAGCGTGTGCCACCGTTCGGTGCGGCGCAGCAGGGTGGCGCCGAGTTGCCGGGCACGTTCGGCCGCCGCGTCGATGTCCGGTACCCGGAAGTCGAGATGGGCCTGCTGCGGACGGTCCTGGTCCGGCCAGTGGGGCGGCACGTGGCCGGTGGCCCGTTGCAGGCCCATCCGCCAGCCGTCACCGGTGTCGAGCGTGATCCAGTCATCGTCGTCGTCGGGGACGCGCTGCCAGCCGGCGAGCTGCTCGTAGAACGTGGCCAGGCGGTCGATGTCCGGGGCGTCCAGTGCCACGGCCCGCAGTGAGCCGATTGTCCGCCGGTGCGGTTCGGAGGTCATACCCCCGATCCTGCCGATCCCGGGGCCGCCCCGCCACCGGAATACTGACGTCGGCGACGCCGGGTCGCCAGACAGGTCACAGCGCAACGCGAGCGTGATGACGAACAGGCCGATGACCGGCTCCAGCTCGACCTCGTCGCGAACCGAGACCGGGGTGCCCGCGCACACGTCGTCCAGGCCGCTGTGCCGTGCGGCTGCCGCGCAGGTCCAGCGGCGGAGTAGACACTGGGGCCTGAGCGTGTCGCGGAGCGACGCGGATATGCCGCCCCGGACTGGTTCTACTGGGTCCACACTCGTTTTGAGTCGATATTGGTGTGCACCACTGTGATGTCGGCATTGGTGTGCACCACTGTGATGTCGGCGGCGTCGACGACTTCGCCGCGCAGGACGATGAACCACTCCCCTGCCACCGCCACCGTCAGGGCGGTTCGTTCGGCAGGGTCGGCGTTGATCGCGGCCTGAGCGTCGGCCGGGGTCCGGTTTGCCGCCTTGATCGCTTCGACATAGAGCGTCTTGTAGATCGGGTGCTGCGCGTCGCGGACGGCTTGCTTGACCTCCGGGGCACCCGGGCGATTGACGTCGGAGGTGTGCCACAGGCCGAAGACGTGCCCCAGCTCATGGGCGACATCGTTGGCGAGCGCGATCTCGAGCAACTGCTCCGCCGTCTGTGTCGCATCGCGGGATTGATCACTGCGGCCAGTTCGGGCACACCGGAAGCAATCGCCGACAGGAAGAGCGGCGGGCCCGACCTTGTCCCGCTCGACAAGAGGATCCGGCTGCTGGCCCCGGGTTTGTCGCGCCGTCGAGCGGCTCGGTTGTATTCGTTGATCAGGCCAGACCCCGACACGACAGGACGGTCGCGCACGACATGACCAACCCCCGCAAAATGCACGCGGAAGAGCCCGACACCGACCCGGATCTCGTCCGACGCCTGCTGCGCACCCAGTTCCCCCCGTGGGCGGACCTGCCCGTCCAGCGCCTGGCCTCCGGCGGGACGGTGAACGCGATCTACCGCCTGGGCACCGAGCTGACCGTCCCGGCTGCCGCTTCTTGAGGGCGGTGCCGAGATCCTGGACCGCGAGGCCCGGCGGCTGCCGCGACTGGCCCCCCTGGTGCCCGTACCGATCCCGGAGGTCGTCGCGCTGGGCGAGCCCGCCGAGGGCTACTACCAGCACACCAACCCGGCTATCTCCGCGAACGCCCGCTACGTCATCAACCAGGTGCTGGCGAGCCGCTGACAGGAAGGACCGCCGCTGCGGACCCCGCAACCTTGGAAACGCCCGGTTTTCGCCAGGGCACGCGCTGGGACTCGGCTATGCGGTCGAGCCAGTCGCCGAGCAGGGCGCGCTCGGCCGCGGTGAGCGCCGTGAGGTCGGGCAGCGCGGCGCGCAAGGTCACTGCCGCGGCGGCCGGGCCCGTGCTGGCGGCGGTGCTCGCGCCGGTGAGGATGGCCGCGCAGACCGATTCCCACGCCGTGTCCGCAAGCGTGTCGTCGCGCTCGTCCCCGGCCTGGTCGATGAGGGTGAACACGACTCCCGTGCCGGCCGCCTGAATGAGGTCGACCGCCCGCCGCTCGGTCACGCGCAGCCGTCCCGCCTCGGCGACCCGGTGTACCCGGGCCTGCAGCACCCCGGCACCGGTCGCGGCGGCGGCCCGGCCCTTCGGTGTGCGCAGCGCCGTGTGCATGAGCCGGAACAGCTCGGGGTTCGCCAGCCCGAAGCCGACGTGGAGCTCCCAGCCGGCCTGCAGGCTCTCGACTGGATCGGCATCCGCGTCGACGGGGGGCTTGCGCGCCATGTAGCTCGCGAACCCGTGCTCGACCACGGCGTCGAGCAGTCCGCTCTTGTCGCCGAAGAGCCGGTAGATCGTAGGCGCCTGCACGCCTGCGGCGAGCGCGACCGAGCGGGTGGTCACCGCGTCCGGACCCTTGGTGGCGAGCAGGTGCGCGGCGACTTCCACCAGCTGCGCGCGGGTCCGGTCGCGCGAGGACACGGGATTCGGCCCATTCACGTTATCGATGATAACAGAAGTTTGCGAACACCATGTTTCCTCTGATAGCGTCTTTGACATATCACTGGTAACGCAGAGGACGAGCGTGCGCGACGTCGCGAAGGCGCAGCACTTCGCCGATCGCGGCGTGCGGGTACGGCGCGGCGCCTATGAGGACCCGGCGGCGCTGCTCGACTCGTTCGAAGGCGCCGAGCAGGTGCTTCTCGTCTCGTCGAACGACCCGGGCACCGACGGGGTTAGCCTGCTCCGGGTCGGCATCGAGACGGCCGTCGCGGCCGGTGCCCGCCGGATCCTCTACACGAGCCACCAGCACACGGGACTCGACAGCCCGTTCTTCCCGGCACGCCATCACGCCGCGACCGAGGTGCTCCTGGCCGACTCCGGCGTCGCCGACCTCCTCGGCCGTCAGCCGCGTACCGTGCGCGACCTGTTCGCCGAGCGGTCGGCGGCCTGAGGGCATCGGCGTCAAGCCCAAGGCCGGCCAGTCATGCCAACGCGACTGATGCCACCAGAAGCCCGCGGGGTGAGCCCGGCCCGGCCGGACCTCAGCGGTCGTCGGCCAGGCCGGCGATCCGAGTCTGGAGATAACGCTGCTTCGGAGCGCTCGTGGTCCGGCGGGCCGCCTCATGGTAGGCGTCGCGCGCCGCCGTGAGCTGGCCGGCCATTTCCAGCAGGTGCCCGCGGACCGCGTGGAGCCGGTGATCCCCGGTGATCCGTTCGTCGGGCTCGAGCTGGGCGAGCAGGTCAAGCCCGGCTTGCGCGCCCCACGCCATGGCCACGGCGACGACGTGGTTCAGGGCCACGACAGGATTGTCCGCGATGCGCATCAGCACCTCATAGAGCGCCACGATCTGAGGCCAGTCTGTCGCCTCGGCCGTCGGCGCCTCGTCATGAAGAGCGGCGATCGCCGCCTGAACCTGGTAGGGGCCGACCGGGCCGCGGGGCAGCACGGCCGAGACGAGGGCGACGCCCTCGGCGATGTAGCCGGTGTTCCACCGGCTCCGGTCCTGCTCAGCCATGGGTACAAGCTGACCGTCCGGCCGGGTCCGGGCTGGCCGCCTGGCGTCGGTGAGCAGCATGAGGGCGAGCAGGCCGGTCACCTCGGGGTCGTCGGGCAGCAGCCGGTGCAGCAGGCGGGCGAGCCGGATCGCTTCCGCCGTCAGCTCGATGCGCTGCAGGTCCGGTCCGGTGGTGCTCGCGTACCCCTCGGTGAAGATCAGGTAAAGCACATGCAGAACCGCCGCGATCCGTTCGGCGCGTTCGGACTCCGACGGCATGCCGAACGGGATCCCGCTATCCTTGATGCTCTGCTTGGCCCGGGTTATCCGCCGGGTCATGGTGGCCTCGGGCACCAGGAACGCCCGGGCAACCTCCGCGGTGGTCAGGCCGCCGACCGCCCGCAAGGTCAGGGCGATCTTCGACGCCGGGGACAGCGACGGGTGGCAGCACATCAGCAGCAAGATCAGCGTGTCGTCAGAGTCCGCCGCGGTTCCCGCCCTCCGGGCGTGGTCCGCGGCGGGCGCCAGCCACTGGTCAGGCGGTGTCCACCGGGCGACCTTGTCTTCCCGGCGCCGGCGAGCCTGCTCGCTGCGCAGCAGGTCGGTCAGGCTGCGCGAGGCGACCGTTATCAGCCAGCCGCGCGGATTGTCCGGCATGCCGTCCTTCGGCCATTGGGCGGCCGCCGCGAGGAGCGCCTCTTGGACCGCGTCCTCGGCGGTGTCGAAATGCCCGTAACGTCGCACTATCGCGCCGAGAACCTGCGGCGCCAGCTGGCGCAGCAGGTTCTCGGCGTCGGTGTCAGGCACGCAGCGATCAGACGTCCAGCTCGCCCCGCGAATCAGCGAACGGCCGCACGTCCACGTAGCCGCCCGTGTGTCCCCCGGGCCCCGGGGTGTTCGTCAGCCGGGTGGCGATCTCCGTGGCGCGGTCGAAGCTTTCGCAGTCCACGATCCAGAAGCCAGCGAGAACTTCCTCGGTTTCCGCATAGGGCCCGTCCGTCACGACCGGCGCGCCCTCGAGCACCTGAATTCTCCTGGCGTGGACCGGAGCGTTCAGGGCGTAGGTGTCGATGAGCTCACCTGACTCCGCCAGGCTCTTGTTGAACGACTCCATGAACGACCCCATCGCCGCGAAGTCCTCCGGCGTCCAGGTCGGCTTGCCGGGGCCGGGCTTCCCGGACATGGCTTCGTAGTCCCGCTGCGATCCGGCCAACATGATCATGTACTTCACGATTTCTCCTCTGCGGGCACCCGATCGGCGCCTTCACTCCAGACGTCCGAGCCGACGGCCCATCCCGGACATCCCATCGTCATGCTCGCTCAGGAGATACAAAGACTACAGTTACGTGTGAAGTCATGACTCGGTGTTGACAGACGGTACCGCACCCGGTCAAATCCGGATGCCGATGAACAAGGCCGGGACTGTGCGGGCGGCCCGGCACACATCAGTTTCACCGATGGCGCCTTAATCGCGGGTTAAGGCCGCGCTGTCACGCTGCTGCTTAAGCACGTCAGGTTAGACAGGGCGGCTCCCGCTTCGGCAGGCTGCCCTGGCGGAGATCATCTTGTATCAGCCCTACCCATCCAGCGACCAGCCGGCCGATGGAACGGCCACAGCCTCACCGCGGCCCAGCTCAGCCACCTGCGCCCGCTCATCATCACGCTGACGATAGTCTTCGGCCTGGTTCTGCCCGCCCTGTGGCTGTGGATGGCGCGGGCGAACGGCCGGGGCCGGAACTGGGCCCGCATCCTGTCCACGGTGCTGTTCGGCCTGGCGACGCTGCGACTGACCGGCGTTTTCAGGACGCCGGTCAGCCATGCCGGGGTCGGCGGGATAGCGCTCGGCGTGATCTTCCCCGTGCTGACCTGGCTGGTCGGCCTCGCCGCGGTGTGGCTGCTCTGGCGCCCGGCCTCCAGTGCGTTCTTCAAGCCGAAGGGCTTCACGCAGGCCGGGTACCGCGTACAGCCGTCCTCCCGGATCGGATCGCCCAGCTCACGGTGGCCGCGTCAGTTTTGAGCCGTGTTGTTGCGGGCCGTGTTGTTGCGGGCCGCGCGAGGGGCGCCAGGTGGTTACCTTGGCCACAAGTGGTCACACCGAACGGCGGAGTGATTAGGCTTGGATGCGTGGCAATTAGCAAGCAGTGGGTGATCGACCTGCTGAATCGCCCGAATTGGTGATACGGCCCGGCCACCCAGGCGCTACAGTCGCCGAACGGAACCGGCGCGGCCAGGGTGCCGATGATGTCGACGGCGAATACGACGGTGACCCCAACCAACTCCGGGCGCGAGTCATAGCTGGCCCGGGTAGAAGCCATGCCGGGCCAGCGGGCCGACGAGTTCGCGTTCCTCGTAGGCGAAGTGGGATAGAAGCGTATCGGTGAGCAGGTCGATGGCTTCTGTCACCGGGCCGAGGTCCGCCGGGTGCTGGACGAGGTGGATCAGGGCGGCGTCGATCTCCTCGAGCACGTCGTGGATCGCGTGGTGCTCGGTGTCCAGCCGGTCGAGCACCTCCCGCAGGGTGGGCTGGCTCCGGCCCAGGTGCGGGAAAATGGCCGCGTCCTCTGTGCCGTGATGTTCAGTCAGTGCCACGCACTGCAGCTGGCATGCTCCGCCGAGCGTCCAGTCGTTGGCGCGGATGGTGAGCCGGTTCAGCTCGCCTCGCGCCTGCCCGGCGGCGGTGATGCCCTTGGCGACCCGGGCCAGCAGGTCGCGCACCTGCTCCAGCTCGGCGCGATAGTGGTCGTGCACGTCGATCAGGTGCTGTCCTACCGCCAGCCCGGGCCGGCCGAAGGTGACGTCCGCACTGGGCTCGGGCGCCGAGGGACGGGTGTCCTCGGCCAGCACCGATCGTGCGCTCAGCCGAGTCGCCGGCGGGGCCGTCGTCACGAGTCCGGCGCGCCGGGTCAGCCAGTGCCCGCTCACTGGACCTCCCGCCTACCGAGATCGCCGGTGCCGTGGGCCGGTACGGCAGGCTCGTGCGTCTGCGGGTGGCTGGCTGCGTCGTCGGTGGCGTCGGCCGGGAGCGGTATCCACTTGTGCGACCAGACGATGACCGCTGCCAGCACCGGCTCGGCCTCACCGCCCATCTGGGTGAGGTGATATTCCACGTGGACCGGCGAGCCCGCAATGATCCGGCGCTCCAACAGCCCGGCGGTTTCGAGCTCGCGCAGCCGCCGGGTCAGCATGATGTCGCTGACGCCGGGGATGGCGGCCCTGATGTCGGCGAACCGGTGCGAGCCAGTGAACAGTGCCTGCAGCACCGCCCCGGACCACCTGGCCCCGATCAGCTCTATCGCCGCGTGGAAGCGAGCGCAGACAGGATGAACGTCGCTCATGCCATGCTCAACGGTGTCGTAGAACTAAACATTCCTATGCAACTAAGAAATATTTAGTTCTGGTGTCCCCGGCCTGGGGCTGAGCTCATCCCGGGACGGCGGCGAGCTCCCGCTGCGCCTGCTCGTCGAGCGTGACGTCGGCGACGGCGAGGTTCTCCTCCAGGTGCCCCACCGAAGAGGTGCCGGGTATCAGCAGGACGTTGGGCGCCAGGCCCAGGGTCCAGGCGAGCGCGATCTGGGCTGGGGTGACCCGGAGCCGTTCGGCGGCGGCCCGGACACCCGGATTGCCCAGCACCGGGTTGTCCGCGGCGAAGGCCGAGCCGAGGGGGAAGAACGGCACGAACGCGATCTCCCGGCTGGCGCACTCCTGCAGAACGGGCATCGAGGACCGGTCGGCTAGGTTCAGCGGATTCTGCACGCACACGATCGGGGTGCGCTCCAGCGCGCGCCGCAGCTGCTCGAGGGTGACGTTGCTCAGCCCGACGCCGCCGATCAGGCCGTCCTCGCGGGCCTGGATCATGGCGGCGAGCTGATCGTCGAACCGCTCGTCCGGCTCGTCGCCCATCACCCTCAGGTTCACGGCGGCCAGCTGCTCGACGCCGAGGCTGCGCAGGTTGTCCTCGATGCCGGTGCGCAGCTGATCAGGCTCGCTGTAGGGCAGCCATCCCCCGGTCTCGTCGCGGCGTGCGCCGACCTTGCTGACCAGTGCGAGGTTGCCCGGGTAGGGGTGCAGCGCCTCGCGGATGAGCTCGTTGGCGACGTCAGGCCCGTAGTACTGCGCGGTGTCAATGTGGTCCACGCCCAGCTCCACGGCGCGGCGCAGTACCTTCAGCGCCTCGCCGCGGTCACGCGGCGGGCCCCAGACGCCCGGGCCGGGCAGCTGCATAGCGCCGAAGCCGATGCGAGAGACCGAGAAGTCACCAAGAGCGTAGCTGTCCATGGCAGCCACCCTATCGGGCGGCGGATCTCGCAGGCCCGACCAGGGAGGTTAGCGGTCAGCGGTGGTAGGCCGTCAGGTGCGCTCCGAGGGCGTCGTAGCCGAAGTCGGCCGCCGGGTCGCGCCACACCGAATGCGCGTGGTTGGCGTGCCGCTGGGTGTTGTCGTACTCGATGAGCAGCCGCGGCCCCTGCAGCCGGTAGTAAAGCGGCTCACCCGGGCCCGTGGGGCCGGCCCAGGCCAGGTGAACCGCGCCGAGCGCGTCGTCGCCGGCGTAATCCGGCTGCGGCGACAGGCCGTCCGGGATCCGGTCCAGGTAGGTGGCCAGCAGCGCGCGCAGCAGGTCACGCTGCCCGGCGTCCAGCTCGGCGGCCGCCAGCCCCTTCGGGACGCTGGTCAGCTCGAGGCGCTGATGGTCACTGGCGCTGTAACCCGAGGCCCGTTCGGCATCGGCTTCCATCTCGGTGATCCGCTGCGCCAGGGCCGGGTCGGTGAACCTGGCTCGCCACAGTTCGCCGAGGTACATCATCTGGTCGCCCTCCGCCAGCTGCGGCCGGTTGCCGCCGACGATGTCCCCGGGCGCCCGGTCGAGCAGGATAGCCCGGTCCGCCTGGCCGCGGTCCAGCGAGCGGACCAGGTCACGGGCTAGGTCCTCGGCTCCGGCCAGCGGGCGCAGCGGCGTGGGTCCCAGCAGCGGCGAGACCGCCGGATCGGCGCCCAGGAAGCACGGCGTGGTCGAGCGGACCAGGCCGCCACGGATGAAATTGTTCAGCGAGACGTGGTGGCCGCCGAAACGCCAGCCCCACGGCGCCGCGCCGCCGGGCTCGCCGAACACCTTCAGGTAATAAAGCCCCGGGTCACGCCCCCGCTCGCGGCCCCAGCTGACGCTCCAGCCCTCGACCCGGTCCAGGACATTGTCCAGCCCGATGATGGTGGCCACGGTGACGTACCCGGCCGCGGAAAGCCCGCTGGCGACCAGCTGGTGGGCCAGCCGCTGCTGAGCCGGCCGCTGGGCGTTCAGCGGCAGCCCGCCGTGGTCAGTCGGGGTGTAGAACCAGCGCCTGCGCCCGGCGTCCGGCTCGGGGTGCGGGCTGGGCGTACCGCCAGTCGCTGCCGCGCGCTGCGCTGGATCCAGCGCGTCCAGCCAGGCCGCCGCCGCGGCGGCCATCCGGGCCGCGACTTGCCTGGCCGCCGCCTCCCGCGCCACCGTCTCCTCCGCCGTGCCTGGCCGGCTTGCGGCTGGCTGGGTTATATCCACGCACCCTCCTCGCGGCAGCTTCCGGCGCCGCCCGTGCGGCGTGCCCCACCTCAGTCTTCCTGCGATCACGCCCGCCCGCCAGGCCTCGTTAACCGCTGGTGCATGACCGGCTTCATATCGCCGCCGATTAGTTAGTTCCGCCGAATTTTCTGGCCGGCAAGTTCCTACGGCACAGGCCAGCGGGCCGGGGCGGCCCGAGCGCGTCATAAATACCCCGGAGACTGATCCAGGTCCATTCGATATTCGCCGCTCTGGGCGGCCTCAGCCAGCGTCCGCAGCATGATGGGCAACACCAGGCTAGCAGGAAGCCGCCGCGCTGTTGGGCAGGTATTCAGCTAAAACGATCGTAGCAATCGGCGCATATGACAGCATTTATGGTATATTCATAGTAAGGCGTAAAATTGTCGCGCTGCGCTAGCCCTACGGCTTCCTAATTTACTGAGAAAGCTGCCGACGGCACCGACGGCGAGGGCGATAGGTGGTCGTCAGAGGTCACATGCAGCTGAGAATCCTCGGTCCACTTGAGCTCGTCGCGGACCATCATCTCATCAAGACCGGCGGGCCGAGGGAACAAATCGTTCTCGCGGCGCTCGCCCTGCGGGCCAATCGCGTCGTCACGGTCGAGTACCTCATCGATGCGGTATGGGGTGAGGACCCGCCGACGACGGCCCGGTCGCAGATTCAGACCTGCATCTCGGCCCTGCGCAAGGTGCTGGACAGCGCGAGCTCGCTCGACGCCATCGCGACCAGCGCGGCCGGGTACTCGCTCAGGATCTCCGGTGACGACCTGGACAGCGAGAAGTTCGCCCGGCTGACCGCCGAAGCGCGGGCCAGCGCGGCCGGGAACAAGATCGCGGCAGCAGCGCTTGAGCTGCGCGTCGCCCTGGACCTCTGGTACGGGCCAGCCCTGGCCGGCCTGCCCAGTGAGCTGGTGCAGCGGGGTGCCGCGGCGCTTGATGAGGCGCGGCTGACCGCCCTGGAGGAACGGCTGCGGCTTGACCTTGAGCTGGGCAGGCACACCGAACTCGCAGGCGAGCTTGGCGTGCTGGCCGCCGAGTATCCGCTGCGCGAGCGACTGCAGGGCTTCCTTATGCTGGCGCACTACCGGACGGGGCGCCAGGCGGAGGCGCTGCAGGTGTACCGGCGGGCCCGCACCACGCTCGACACCGAACTCGGGGTCGGGCCCGGTCAGGAGCTACGGGATCTGGAACAAGCCGTCCTGCGGCAGGACCGGTCACTCGATCTGACCGAAGCGGCCGGTCCCGCCATCGCGCCGGCGGCCAAGCAGCCCGCCAGTCCCCGTCAGCTGCCAAGCAGCGTGGCGGACTTCATCGGCAGGGACACGCACATCGCCGAGATCAAACGGCTGGTGCACGACCAGGCACCAGCGGGGAAGGCCCGCTACGCGGTGCCGGTCATCGCCATCTCAGGGCGCGGCGGGGTGGGCAAGTCGACGCTGGTGCTACGGGCTGCGCACGAGCTGAGCGCGGAGTTTCCCGACGGGCACCTGTACGCCGACCTGGGCGGCCCGGCCGACGACGACCGCACCTCCATGCTCCTGGCCAGGTTCCTGCGGGCGCTCGGCGTGGGCGGCTCCATGATTCCAGAAGACCCCGACGAGCGGGCCGAAATGTACCGGAGCAGGCTGGCCAGCAAGCGGCTGCTGCTCGTCTTCGACGACGCGCACAGCGAGCGGCAGGTGACCGCGCTGCTGCCGGGCAGTCCGAGCTGCGCGGTGATCGTGACGAGCCGGATCCGGCTATCCGGCCTGCCCGGGGCCTGCTGGATCGATCTCGATGTCTTCGACTCAGAAACCTCGACCGATCTGCTGGCCAGCATCGTCGGCGCGCAGCGGCTGGCGGCCGAGCCCGATGCGACGAGCGACCTGGTGCGATACTGCGGCGGCCTGCCGCTGGCCTTGCGGATAGCCGGAGCCCGGCTAGTCTCACGACCGCACTGGCGGGTCGCCGAACTGGCCCGCCGGCTCAAGGACGAGCGCCGCAGGCTCGATGAGCTCAGCCACCACGGGCTCGAGGTGCGGACCAGCATTGCGCTCACCTACCGCAGCCTGCCGGACCGGACACAGCGGCTGTTCCGGCTGTTCGCGTCGCTGCAAGCGCCCGACTTCCCGGCCTGGACCGCCGCCGCGCTGCTTGACGCCGACCTGGCCAGCGTCGAGGACCTGATCGAGCAGCTGATCGACGCGCAGATGCTGGACGCCGTGCAGGGCCCGACCGGCGACATCAGGTACCGGTTCCACGACCTGATCCGGGTCTACGCCCAGGAGCAGCTGACGGCGACCGAGACCGAGGAGCAACTGCAGGCGGCCCTGGCCCGGCTGCTTGGCGGCTGGCTGGCCCTGGCCGAGCAGGCGCATCGTAAGGAATACGGCGGCGACTACACCATCTTGCACGGGTCGGCGCCGCGCTGGCGAGCGGCCGAGTGGGCCGACGACGACCTCATCGGCAACCCGATGGACTGGCTGGAGAGCGAGCGGGGCGGGCTGGTGTGCGCCGTCAAGCAGGCGTACGACGCCGGGCTCGACGAAGCGTGCTGGGATCTCGCCCTCACCTCGGTCAGCCTGTTCGAGGTGAAGGGTTACCTGGATGACTGGCGGGAGACCGCCGAACTGGCCGGCTGCCTCACCGCCAACGCGGGGAACGCGACCGGGCACGCGGCCATGCTGTATTCAGCCGGCAGCCTGCACCTGTTCCAGAAGCGGCTGGACGAGGCCGAGCAGAGCTTCGCCTCGGCGCTTAAGATATTCCAGGCGCAGGGCAATGCGCACGGGCAGGCGCTCGTCCTGCGCAATGCCGCCATCGTCGACCGGCTGCACGGCGCCTTCGGGCAGATGCAGGCCAAGTACACCGAAGCCCTAGCCATGATGCGGGCCGTCGGCGACCTGGTCGGCGCCGCGAACATCCTGCGCAACCTGGGCAAGTTCCACATCGACGAAGGCAACCCGCAGGAGGCGGCCCGGCTGCTGGCCGAAGCGCTGTCACTGTGCCGGCAGGTCGGTTACCGCCGGGGCGAAGCGCAGGTGGAGGCGCAGCTGGCCGGCCTGTACATGCGAACGGGGCGGATCCCGCTCGCCCGCCAGGCACTGAACCGGGTGCTGCGGACCGTCCGGGAGATCGGCGACCGGATGGGTGAGGCGCACGCGCTGTACGGGCTGGGCATCGTCAGGTACCGGGAGGGCCGTCTGGACAGCGCCGAGGCGACCCTGGTGCACGCGCTCTCGCTGTCCCAGCGGGTGGGTAACCGCTTCATTGAAGGGCAGGCCAGGTTCACCCTCGGCGAGATCAGCATGGCCAGGGGGGAGAACGCGGCGGCTGCCCCGCACCTGCACGAGGCCATCGCCGCGTTCAGCGAGCTGAACTCCCGGCTCTGGCACGCCAAGTCGCTGATCCTGCTGGACGAGGTGGCCGAAGGCTCCGGCGAGCCGGAGCAGGAGGCATGGTACCTGGATGAGGCGGCCGCGCTGCTGGCCGAGGTGCGCTCGAAAGAGGCCGTGCAGCTGCTTGCGCAGCTGGACGCGTCCGGGGTGAGGGCCGGGTGAGGTGGCGAGCGCGGCCAGGTCGTCGCGGCTGACCGGTCCGGTCAGGATCTCTTCGAAACCGGCACGACATAACGGCTGAACATCAGCTCCCGGAGCACGTCATCGCCGCCCTCGACGATCGATACGTACCGGATGTCGCGCAGCAGCTTCCCGATCACCGCCTCGCTGGTGTACCCGAGGCCGCCGAACATCTCCGAGGCGGCCGACGCGATCCGCCAGCCGGCCTGGCCGCAGAACATCTTCGCGGTGATCGCTGACTTGAGCGTCCCGAGCCGCAGGAACTCGGCTCCGGCGTCCTCGCGGGCGGCGACGGCATCGTAGTCACGCGCGGCGGTCAGGCACTGGCTCGCCATCACGTCGATGTCCATCTCGAACTGGCCCAGGCGGGCCGCGAAGATCGGATTGGCGGTCAGCGGTGATCCCTTGAGCTGCTTGTTCTTAGCGTAATTCATGCACTCATCCCGCACCCGGCGGGCGATGCCGAGCCCGGTCGCGGCGATGAGGATGCGGCTGGCATTCAAGCCGACCTCGAGCAGCCGCAGGCCATTGCCGCGCAGCGCGTTGCCCGCCGGGACCTGGCATTCCTCCAGCGACACCTGGTACGTGGCCGACGAGCGCAGGCCGATGACCGGCCAGCGCTTCTCGATGGTGATACCCGGGGTATCCCTGGGCACCAGCACGGCCAGGTACTGCGAGGGGCTGGCCTGGTCGCGGGCGATCACGACGAGGAAGTCGGCGAAGGCGGTGTTGGTGGAGAACGCCTTCTGACCGGTCAGGATCAGCGTGTCATCGCTGCGCCGGACCGTGGCGGAGAGCCTGGCCAGCTCGCTGCCCGCGGCGTGCTCGCTGCCCAGCGTCGCGCAGAACCCGCCGTCGGCGGCCAGTTTGCCCAGGTACTTCCGGCTGAGGTCGGCGTCGCCGTACCAGTTCACCATGCTGGACCCCAGCACCGGGATGAACAGCGTGAACGCCACTCCGGCGTCGCCGTAGGCCAGCTCGGCGACGATCCGGACACCGTCCGCCAGGCTCAGCCCGAGCCCGCCGCAGGATTTGGGCAGCCACCAGTTAGCCAGCCCGGTGTCGCGGAACCTGCGGTAGAGCGGCAGCGGCGCTTCGGCCAGCGAATCGAGCAGTTCGTCGCGCCCGATCAGCTCACGCTGGACGAAGGACTGCACCGCTCTGGAGTACTCAGGCTGTGTCATCGAAGGTTCCTTCCCTGGCCGCCGGATCGGCGGCTTCAGCGTCGGTGAAACCGGCCGGGCCGCCGGAGGAGATCAGGTCGGCGAGCTGGCGGACGGTCGGGTTCTCCAGCAGGCCGGTGATCGGGACCGACGCGCCAAGCGCCGTGCGGATCCGCGCGGTCAAGCTGATCGCGATCAGCGAATGCCCGCCGAGCTCGAAGAAGTTGTCGTGCACGCCGACCGGCTCGATGCCGAGCACGGCTGACCAGATCTCGGCCAGCACCGTCTCGGTGCCCTCCCGCGGCGGCTGGTAGGCGGTGCCGAGGTCAGGCCGCGGGTGGCGCTCGGCGTTGTCCTGCTCCCCCTCGCCGTCACCGTGCAGGTCACCGGTGACCCACTGCTGGATCCTGGCCGCCAGCGACCCGGTCGAGATGACCAGGTGACCGGTCTGGTCGCCGGCCGCGAGCGCGCGCTCGAACACGTCGAGCGCCTCGGCCGGCACCATCGCGTAGTCGACCACCCCGGGCCCGTGGCCGGCTAGCCGGTCCGGGTCGATGCTCCAGGTGTCCCAGTCGACGGTGACCCACCGGCCCGCGCCCGCGCCGCGGGCCAGCCGGGCGTAGGCGTCCAGGGCCACGTTGGCGCTGGCGTACACGCCCAGGGTGATGCCGCCAAGCACGGCGGCCAGCGAGGAGAAGGTCAGCCGCCGGTCCGGGCACTGGGTACCGAGCACCTCCTGCAGCACATGGAAGCCGCGGACCTTGGCCGCCAGGTGGCCCTCGCAGGCGGTCCGGCTGATCAGGTGCGCGTAGTTGAAGTAGCGGGCATCCTGCACGCCCGCGGCATGCACCGCGATGTCGATCGGGCCGAAGCGCTCGTTGGCCGCGGCCACCACGGCCCGCATCTGCTCCAGATCGGCCGCGTCGGCGCAGACCGCCAGCACCTGCGCGCCGCGCTGCTCGAGGTCAAGCACGCTGCGGATGTGCCGGGCGGTCCGTTCGGCGCCAGGCGGCACCTCGGCGAGGAAGGGCTCCCACTCTGCCCGTGGCGGCAGCGGCGACCGGGCGGTGAGCACCAGCCGGCAGCCGTACTTGGCGGCTAGGTGACGGGACAGGACGAGCCCGATGTCGCCCAGGCCACCGGTGATCAGCACCGTGTCGCCGGACCGGATAGGTACCGCCTCGCCCTCCGGCTCCTGCGTGGGGAACGGCTGGTAGCAGCGCAGCCACGGCTCGCCCGCGCGGACCGCCATCGGCCCCTCGTGCGGGCGCAGCACGGCGGCCAGGACCGCGGTGGTGAGCACACCGAGCTCGCCGGTGGCCGGAGCCGGGTCCACGTCGATGTGGCGGCAGCGCAGCCGCGGGTTCTCCTGGGCCAGGGTGGGCGCCAGCGCGGCCAGCGTGGCGTGCTCCGGGTGACGCAGGTCCGAGCCGATCACGCCGACCGCCCCGGAGGTCAGCAGCACGAACTCGGCCCGCGGCGCGGCCCCGGTCTCGTCGATCAGCTCGGCGGCCAGCGCGAGCGCCGAGTACATGCCGTATTCCTGGCCGGCGTCGAACACCGCGACCGGACCGGCCCCCAGGTCGGCCCCCAGGTCGGCCCCTGGGTCGGCGGCCGGGGTCAGGCTGAAGCCGTGCACGATGGCGCGCGGCGGGTCGGACAGGCTACTGATCAGCTGGCGCATGTCGCCCTGGGCGGCCACCCGGACGGTGAAGTCGCCGGCCCCGGACCGGGTGAAGGCGGCACCAGGCCGGACCGCGGACACCTCGGCGCCCGCCTGTCGCAGCCGGCCGACCAGCGCCTCGCCCCGCTCGTCGCCGGTCAGCACCAGCCACGGGCCGACCGCACGGATCCGCTCGTCCAGGCCAGCCGCGGAGCACGCCCGGGGCTGCCACGTCGGCTGGTACGTCCACTGCGACCGGTCGTAGGTCCGGCCTGGCTGCGCGGGTGCGGACCAGCCGAACTCCGCGGCGCCGACCGCCTGCGGCTTGGGCTCGACCCAGTAGCGGCGCCGCTGGAACGGATAAGTGGGCAGCTCGACCCGGCGGCCCTGGCCCTGATGCAGCACGGCCCAGTCGATCCGGGCGCCCGCGTGCCATAGCCGGGCCAGCGTGGTCAGCAGCCACTGCGCCGCCGGGACACCGGGCTCCGGTGCGACGAGGATCTCGGTGCCGGCCGTCTCGGGGTCGCCGCCGGTGGCCGGGGGCACGCCGAGCGCGGCGAGCCAGTCCGACAGCGCGGTCAGCGCCTCGTCTCGGGCGTTACCGGCAGGCTTGAGCTGGCCGGGAAGGGGCTGGCCGGGAAGGGGCTGGCCGGGAAGGGGCTGGCCGGGAAGGGCGGCCAGGGCCGCGCGGAGCTCGGGCCACCAGCTGGCGGGGACGTCGGGACCGGAGACGGTGAGGCGCACCTTAGCGGTGCGGCGGCGGTTCTTGTGGTCGAGCCAGCGGGCCGGGTCGCCGAGCGCGGCGACCGCGTCGGCGACGTCGCGGCAGACGACCGCGCGGCGCAGCGCGAAGCCGCCCCGGGACAACTGCAGGGTGAAGGCCACGTCGGCCAGGTCAGCGCCGGGGTCGGCGGCCAGGTGCGCCCGGAGCCGTTCGGTCATGTCGGCTAGGGCCTGGTCATCGACGGCGGAGAAAGCCAGCAGGTGCGGGCCCGGGCGAGCCGGGCGAGCCGGGCGAGCCGGCGGCTGCTCCACGATGACGTGCGCGTTAGTGCCGCCCAGTCCGAACGAGCTGACCCCGGCCCGCCGCGGCGCGGCTCCCGCCGTCCACGGCCGGTGCTCGGTCAGCACGGTGAACTGGTCCTGCGCCGTGGCCAGCGCCGGATTGGGCGTGCGGTAATTGGGCGTGCCAGGCAGCACCGCGTGCTTGACCGCGAGCGTGGCCCTGATCAGCGCGGCCACGCCGGAGGCGCGGTCGAGGTGACCCAGGCTCGGCTTGAGCGTGCCGAGCACGCACGGCGCCTCCCGGGCTTGGTTGAACACCCGGCTCATCGCGGCCAGCTCGATCGAGTCGCCGAGCTGGGTCGCGGTGGCATGGCACTCGACGTAGCCGATGCTCTCCGGCTTGACCCCGGCCACGCCCTGGGCCAGCTCGATCACCTCGGCCTGGCCGTCCACGCCGGGGGCGGTGTAGCCGGCCCGGACCCGGCCGTCGTTGTTGGCCGCGGTGCCCAGGATCACCCCGTGGATCACGTCGCCGTCAGCCAGCGCCTCGGTCATCCGCTTGAGCGCGACGGCGCCGACCCCGCTGCCCATCACGGTCCCGTTGGCCGCGGCGTCGAAACTGCGCACCACGCCGTCCGGCGAGGCGATGCCGCCCGGCTCGTACCGGTAGCCCGCGGGCTGCGGCAGCGGGATGAACGCACCCCCGGCCAGCGCGAGGTCGCACTCGAAGGTGAGCAGGCTCTGGCAGGCCAGGTGCACCGCGATCATCGACGTGGAGCAGAACGTCTGCACCCCGATCGACGGGCCGCTCAGCCCCAGCTTGTAGGAGACGAACGAGGCGAGCGAGTCGCGCTCATTGCCCACCGCGATCTGCAGCATGCCGCCTGGCTCGGCGAACACGTGCTGGATGTTCTTGACGATGTAATCGGGAAAGCCGCAGCCGGCGAACACGCCGACGTGACAGGGCACGTCGGTCGGACAGTAGCCGGCCCCCTCCAGCGCCTCCCACGAGCACTCAAGGAACAGCCGGTGCTGCGGGTCCATCGTCTCGGCCTCGCGCGGCATGATGCCGAACAACGTCGCGTCGAACTGGTCGATCCCGGCCAGCGGGGCGCCGATCCGGACGTAGGCCGGATCGGCGAGCAGGCCAGGGTCGGTCCCGGCCAGCTCGTCGTCGGTCAGCTCGCGCAGCCCCTTGACCCCGGCGAGCAGGTTCTCCCACAGCTCGCCGACGCTGTCCGCGCCGGGGAACCGGCCGGACATCCCCACCAGGGCAACCGCCGAGGCGTAGTCGGTGTCAGTCACATTGTCCTCCCGCTGCGCAGCATGCTGCGGCGTTGCTCGATCCGGGACTGGCGCAGGCTGACCGCCCCCGCCGGCTCCGGGGTGCCAGGCCTGCCGTCCGGGCTCTCGCCGAGGGCGGCGGAGGCGAAGACAGCCAGGGCGGCGACGGTGGGCGCCTGGTACAGGCAGTGCGGCGGCAGGTAGGAGGCGTCCAGTGCGGTCCGCACCCGGGCGATGATCTCCATGCCGATCAGTGAGTTGCCGCCGAGCTCGAAGAAGTTGTCGTGCACGCCGACCTGCTCCAGGCCGAGCGCCTCGGCCCACACCTCGGCGATGGCCTCCTCGTGCGGCGTGGCCGGCTCGGCGTAGGGGGTGGACAGGTCCGGCCGGGGATGACGGCCGAGCGCGTCCCTGGCCCGCTTCACCGCCTGCTGGTGGCTCTCGATCGAGGACCGCCTGCTGCTGGCCACGATCGAGGCGAAGTCCTGGGTAGACACGATCAGCTGCGGCTCGCCCGCGGCCAGCGCGCGCTGCAAGGTCAGCCAGCCCTCATCGAAGGAAATGCCGAACTTGCCCCGGTACTCCTCGAAGAACTTCTTCGACCCGTCGTCGTAACTGGCCAGGCCGGTAGTCCAGCCGTTGTACATCCATTCGCCCCAGTCGATCGCGGTGACCAGGCAGCCGGGCACCGGGTCGGTGGCCGCGAACGCGTCAAGGAAGGCGTTGGCCGCGCAGTAGTCGACCTGCCCGGCGCCGCCGCCGGTGGCCGACACCGTGGAGGAGAACAACGCCAGGAAGTCGGCACCGGTACCCTGCAGCGCCACGGCCAGGGCCACCGACCCGGCGACCTTGGGGGCGAGCACCTTGTCGATATCGGCGGGCTGCTTGAACTGCAGCATGCCCGCCGCGGGCACGCCTGCGCAGTGCAGCACGCCGTTGAGCTCGCCGAACCGGTGCAGGGCCGCGTCGACCGCGCGCCGGACGTCCGCTTCTGCGCTGACGTCGCCGGCCATGATGACCATCTCGGCGCCCAAGGTGGCGAGCCGTTGGAGGCCGTCGATGCGGCGGCGCACCTCCGCGGTGGTGCCCGGCGCGGCCAGGATCGCCGCCCACTGCTCCCGCGGCGGCACCGGGGTGCGGCCCATCAGCACCAGCCGGGCCTGGTAGTGCAGGACCAGCCGTTCGGCCATGGCCAGGCCGATGCCACCCAGGCCGCCTGTGATCAGGTAACTGCCGCCGCGCCTGATCCGGACCCGTCCCGGGCCTGGCTGGCTCTCGAGATCCAGGACCTCGGGGTCGAGGACCTCGTAGCCGGGAATCCAGCGCTTGCCGCCGCGCAGCGCGACGACCTGGTCGGACGGCTCGCTGGTCAGCTCGGCCAGGACGTGCTCGCCGGTGCGGGGACCGGCACCGATCCCGATGTCGATCAGCCGGGTGCGCACGCCGGGGTACTCCACCGGGATCAGCCGGAGCGGGCCGAACAGCGTCGCCAGCTCCGCCCGCAGCGGGTCGCCGGGCAGCATCCGCTGGGCGCCCCTGGTCACGATGTCCAGCGTCCACGGCGCCAGCCCGAGGTCGCCAGCCGCCTTGGCCAGCGCGATCAGCGTGTGCATACCGAGCATCAGGGCGCCGGGCGCCCCTTCGGCCGGCCCGGGGGACGGCTCGGCCGTCCACAGGTGAACGACCCGGTCCGGGGTGAGCCCGCGGGCCGCCAGGTCCACCAGCGCCGCGGTCAGGTCCTCGGCCGAGCCGGGCCGCACCACCAGGCCGTCGGGACCGCTGCCGAACGCGGCACCCGGGCGGACCGGGACCAGCTGGCCGCCGGCCGCCGCGACGTGGTCCCGCAGCGCGGCGGTGAGCGCGTCGGGCACGCTGGTGCCTGGGCCGGTGAAGACCAGCCAGGTCGCCGCCGTGGGGCGGCGCTTGCGCCGGGTGGCCTGCTGCCAGGCCGGCACGTTGAGCCAGCGATCCTCGGGCAGCCGGGGCAGCGCGGTCAGCACGCTGGTCGAGTCGCCGGGGTCGAAGGTCGGCGTGGAGTGCGCCCCGTAGCCGGTGAAGTCGGCCTCCAGCCAGTACTCCTGCCGCTCGAACGGGTAGCTCGGCAGTGGCACCCGGCCCGGTGACCAGCTGGTTTCCGGGGCAGGGAGGGCGGGCAGCGTGGCGTGCAGGGCCCGCCAGTCGACGCCGACGCCGGTCAGCCACAGCCGGCCGACGGCCTCGGCCAGCACCTCGTGCCCGTCGCGGCGTTCGGCGGCCCCCGGTAGGACTGGCACGATCAGCGGCCACTGGTTCGGCTCGCAATCCGGGTGAGAACGGGTAAGCGCGCCCAGCGAACAGCCCGGGCCGATCTCGGCTAGCGCGAGCTGCTCCTGGCCGGCCAGGATGTGAGCCAGCCCCGCGCCGAACTGCACGGTCTCGCACATGTGCCGGGCCCAGTAGCCCGGATCGCAGACCAGCTCCGCGGTCGCCAGCTCGCCGGTGACGTTGGACAGGTACGGGATCGACGGCGGGTTCAGCGTGACGTTGTCGGCGATCCAGTTGGTCAGTTCGGCGGCGGCCGGAGCCAGCATCCGGGAGTGGTAGGCGTGGGTGGTGTCCAGCCGGCGGCAGCCGATCCCGGCGCGGAGCAGCGTGCCCGCCGCCTCGTCGACCAGCTCACCCGGGCCGGCCAGCACGAGCTGGGACCCGGTCCTGATGGCCACGTCCAGGCCGCCGTAAGAGTCGCCGAGCACCTCGGCCAGCCGCTCCTGGCCGGCCGCCAGCGCGAGCATCGCGCCGCCCGGCATCGACGTGATCAGCTTGGCCCGGAAAGCGACCAGGGCGAGCGCGTCAGCCAGCGAGAACACGCCGGACAGGCAGGCGGCCACGTACTCCCCCAGGCTGTAGCCGACCATCACCTCCGGCTGGATCCCCCATCGCATCAGCAACCGGGCCAGGGCGTACTCCGCCACGAACAGCGCGGGCTGGACCAGGTGCGCGTTAGCCGGGAGCCGTTCGGCCGTATTGTTTTGGTCGTTGGCGGTGCGGCCGAGCAGTTTGGCGAGGTCGCCCGCCTGGCTCGTGCGGGCCGGGATGAAGATGTCGGACAGCTGCGCGGCGTCGGTGAGGCCGAGCACGGCCAGGCACTCGTCGACGTCCGCGCGGAACCCCGGCTCGCCGGAGTACAGGCCCGCCACCATGCCGGGGTACTGCTCGCCGACCCCGGCGATCAGGAAACCCGCCCGGCGCCCGACGGTCACGTCGGTCCGGCTCAGCCGGGCGGCCGGGTCCCGCAGCCGGGCGACGGCGGTCTCAGCGTCCCAGGCGATGACGACCCGGCGCTGGTGGAAGCGCTTGCGGCCCACCTGCAAGGTGAAGGCGACGTCACCCAGGTCCAGGTCGCCGGTGACGGCCAGGTGGTCCGCCAGCCGGTCGCAGGCCCGGTCGGCCGCCTGCTTGGAGCGGGCCGACACCGGGATGACCTGCCAGCGGCGCGGCCGGGCCGGCCGGGGCGCGGGCTCGGGTGCCTCGGTGAAGATCGCGTGCACGTTCGTCCCGCCGGTGCCCAGCGAGCTGAGCCCGGCGATCCGCTTGCGGCCCGGCTGCCGTGGCCACGGGGTCGGCTCCGCCGTGACCCGGAACGGGCTGCCGGCGAAGTCGATCTCGGCGTTCGGCGCCGTGTAGTTCACCGTGCCGGGGATCAGCTCGTGCCGCAGCGACTGGATCACCTTGATCAGCCCGGTCACGCCGGACGCCCGGTCCAGGTGACCGACGTTCGGCTTGACCGAGCCGAGCAGGCAGTACTGCTTGTCCTGCACCGGTCCGAAGGCAGCCGTCAGGGCCGCCACCTCCATCGGATCGCCGACCTCGGTGGCGGTACCGTGCGCCTCGACGTAGGAGATGTCGCGCGGATCCACCCCGGCGTTGGCGATGGCCGCGGTGACGCACCGGCGCTGGCCCTCGATGCTTGGCGCCTGGAAGCTGAACTTCAGCGCGCCGTCGTTGTTGAACGCGGAGCCGCGGACCACCGCCAGGACGGTGTCCCGGTCGGCCAGCGCACGGTCCAGGCGCTTGATCATGACGACGGCGCAGCCGTCGCCGTACATGCTGCCCTTGGCCCCGATGTCGAAGGTCCGCACGTGCCCGTCCGGCGAAGCCTGGTCGCCCTCGTGGTAGACGTAGCCGACCCGGTCCGGGACCCGGATCGACACGCCGCCCGCCAGCGCCATGTCGCACTCGCCCCGGCGCACGCTCGCGCAGGCCAGGTGGAAGGCGGTCAGCGAGGTCGAGCAGAACGTCTGCACCGAGACGCACGGGCCGCGCAGGTCGAGCCGGTAGGCCACGTTGGTGGCCAGCGCGTCCTTGTCGTTCCCGACCATCAGCCCGTCCGTCGAGATGCCAAGCCGGAAGGCGTTGGGCCGGGTCAGCAGGTAGGTGCTGATGTTCATCCCGGCGAACACGCCCACCGTGCCGCGGTCCTCCAGGGCGGCGTAACCGGCCGCCTCGAGCACCTCCCAGACGACCTCGGAGAAGATCAGCTGCTGGGGGTCGGCGAGCATCGCCTCACGCGGGCTGATGCCAAAGAACCCGGCATCGGCGCCGCGGATGTCGTTCAGCACCGGGCGGTGCCTGATGTAGTTCGGCTGGCTGATGATGCTAGGATCTTCACCCGCGGCCAGCAGCTCGGCGTCGGTGAACTCGGTGAAGCACTCGCGGCCCGCCGCGATGTTGTGCCAGAAGGTATCGACATCGTCGGCCATCGGGAACCGGCCGGACATGCCGATGATCGCGATTTCCGGCTCGGCGGCCGGCTCTGCGGCCGGCTCGTGCCCGGCGCTGGTGCGCCCCGTAACGGTGTGCCGTTTCATGACTTGTCACCCGTCCTCTCGGCTCAGAGCATCCGGGCGCGGCCGAAGCCATGGGTCAGCCGGCGGACGGCGAAGGCGCCGGCCAGCAGGCCGAGACCCGCCAGCACGGCGGCCGGGACCAGCACGCCCGAGGCGTTGTCGCGGACCGCCGCCTTGATCATGATCAGCGCCCAGTACCCAGGCGAGGCATGGGCGGCGCCCTGAGCCCAGCCGGGCACGATGCTCAGCGGCACCAGGGCGCCGCCCAGCGAGGACAGCACCAGGGCGCCTACGTCGGAGACCATGCTGAGCTCGCCCGAGCTCCGCGCGATCGTGGCCAGGGCCGCGCCGATCGCCAGCAGCGTGAAGGCCCAGACCACGATGGCCAGCACCACGAAGCCGAGCGAATGCGGTACGGGCAGGCCGATGACCAGGCAGCCGTAGATGAACAGCAGGGTCTGCTGGAAGAACATGAAGACGAACAGCGGTATCGTCTTGCCGATCAGCATCTCGGCCGACGAGGCGCGGGTCTGCCGCAGCCGGTCCCAGGTCTGCCAGTTGCGCTCGACCAAAATAGAGTTGCCCGCGATGCCAAGCGCGAACACCGAGAACATCACGAGCAGGCCGGTGACCACCTGAGTGGTCCCGCCGGGCACGGCCCGGATATACAGCGGCTTGAGCACCACCATGAGGATCATCGGCATGATGATGTAGGCGATCATCTGGCCGGGGTCACGCCGCCTGATGATGGCGTTGTGCCGGGCGATCGCGCCGATGCGGTAGAGCGAATCGCGGACTGCGTCAGGAATCATGGCTAACCGCCAGGGATTTGTAGAGGTCGTCAAGGGAAGGGTTGCGCACCTCGATGGTGGCGACCGGGCGTTCGGCGTCGCGCAGCAGGTCGATCAGGGTGGCGGTGGGATCGGTGGTCGAGACACGCACCTCGCCGTCGTCTTCGAAGCTGACCCGCACCTCGCCCGGCAGGCCCTGGACCAGTTCGTCGTCAGTGCCCCGGGCGATGATGCGGCCGTCGCGGACAACGGCGATGGTGGCCCCGAGCTCAGTCAGTTCGGGCAGGTAGTGGGTGGTGTAGACAATGGCGGCGCCCTCGCCCGCGCACTGCTTGACCATCGCAAGCATGGCCGCGCGGGTCTCCTGGTCGGCGCCGGCCGTCGGCTCGTCAAGCAGCAGCAGGCTCGGCCGGTGGATCAGCGCCGTCGCGGCCTGCGCCCGGCGCTGCTGGCCGCCAGACAGGTTGCCGGTCTTCCTGTCGATGATCTCGGTGAGCCGGAGCGCGACGGCCATGTCGTCGATGGCACTGCTCAGCGCGGCGGACCGCAGCCCGGCGAGCCGCCCGAAGAGCTTAAGATGCTCCCGGACGGTGATCGACGGGTACAGCCCGAGGTGCTGCGGCGCCACGCCGACCTGGCCGCCGGCCGCGGACGGCGACTTGCCGCCGATCCGCACGTACCCGCTGTCCGGGCGGACCAGGCCAGACACGATCTCCACGAACGTGGTCTTGCCCGCACCGTTGTGTCCGACGAGTCCGACGATCTCCCCGGCGGACACGTGCAGGGTAAATCCGTCCAGCGCGGTGACTGGGCCGTACCGCTTGACAAGATCGCAGGCTTCGAGCACTTGGTCACATCCCTGATGTCGGGTGAATGAGGACATCCGGTGAGGGAAGTCGCTATCAAAATAGGATGATTTCCAGGCGCGCCGCTATGGACAGGAAGTAGCTGGCAAATTCCGGTCAACGGCGGCCCGGGGACTTTTCCTGCAAAGCTGAATTATGCTTAGTCCATACCTTTCAGGTGCCGACCAAGAGCGAAGGCGCGCGTAAATGGACGAGCGGCAGATGATCCGGGCTTCGGACAGCGACCGGGAGCGAGTCGTTGACCGGCTGAAGACCGCCCTGGCAGACGGCTGCCTGAAGATGGACGAGTACATGGCCCGGATGGGGCTTGCCTATGAGGCAGTGACCTACGCCGATCTGGCCCGGCTGCACGCAGACCTGCCGGCCGCGGCTCAAGCTGGGAAGGCGCCGGCCACGGTCGCGCTGCCGCAGTCCGATCCAGGACGCCAGGGGGTTTTCGCCAGCCTGCCCACCGCGCTCAAGGTGCTGTGGACGATCTGGCTGGTCCCTGTCGCTATCAACGTGGTGGTCTGGGCGCTGGTCAGCGGGACTAGCGGACACCTGGTCTACCCCTGGCCGCTGTGGGTGGCCGGCCCCTCTGGCGCGGCGCTTTTCGCGGTATCGACCGGGGTCAAGGCGATGCGCCACGGCCGCGCCGCGCCGCGGCAGCTGCCGCGCGCATAACGGGCGCGCCGGGCTCGCGATACCGGCGGCAAAGCCGGCGAGCTTTGGGATGGCAGAGCCGGCGAGCTCCTTGATGACGGACCCGCCGAGCTCCCGCCGAGCTGGCAAGCCCCGGTATTACTGGCCAGGCCCCTGGATAATTAGCCTGCGGCGATAATCCGCCGCGAAGGATACCGGGGCCGCCCCGAAAATTGCGGGACCGCGGTCCATTCACTGCAATTTCCCCGTCGGCAGCACCTTACCCGGCAGTTACGCGACCGACGGGGTTCCCGCGGAGGATTTACAGGGGTGGAAACGCCGGGGGTCTGGCATTCACTTGGTTCGGGTTCGGCCGTATACCCATAGCCCCAACCCCGCTGCAGCACCAGCCACTCGCGCCCCGTCCGCACCCGCCGTGCCGGACCCAGCCGGGCATGGTTCAGCCCGGGACGGCCGGTTTGCGCGGATGATCCGGCTGTTGCGGAGGATCTGGGCAACCATGTGAGCATTCCAAAATAAGGTGACTTCGCGGCATGTCGGGGTCGCTGAATGTGGTTTGATGCCCCGCGCCTGGGCCGTGCCGTGCTCCCTGGACGGGATTTTCATGATCGGCGCGCCGGCGCGGACCTGGAAGCACGCCGGGGCTGCGGCATGGCCGGGGATCAATCATGGCAAACCACGCAAATGGCGCGAGGCTGTCCGCCGGTCGCGACACGCCGGAAACTCACATCGGTGCGGATCAGGTCGACTGGGTGAGGGCGGCGGCGAGGTAGCGCTGGGTGGCGGGAGCGCGCTCGAAAACGGCGAAGTGGCCACCCAGCAGAGTGTGCAGGCGGAACGCCGCGGTGGTCTGGGCCCGCCAGCGGTCCTGCAGGTGATGCGGGGCCCGCGGGTCGTCGGTGCTGGCCAGCACCGTGAGCGGAACGTCCAGGGGCGGTTCGTGACGGTATTCGTAGGATTCCTTGACGGTGAAATCGGCGCGGATCGGCGGGACGATCATGTCAAGGACGGACGGGTCGGCGAGCAGCCACTCCGGTGTCCCGCCGAGCTGACGCAGCTTTTCGACCAGCTCGTCCAGCGGCGCTTCGGCAACGGAGTCACCGTCGTCATGGCTGCACTGTGGCGCGACACAGCCGGACACCAGCAGGTGGGCCGGCTCCGGACCGCCGAGCCTGCGGATTTCCCGCAGCGTCTCGAACGCGACCAGCGCGCCCAGGCTGTGACCGTAGACGGCGTAGCGGCGGTCTTCGGCCACGCTCAGGATGACCGCGGCCAGCTCGGCGGCCAGCGGTCCCATCCGGTGGTGCGGAGCGTCCCTGAGCCTGGTTTCCCGGCCGGGCGGCTGGACAGGCAGAACGGCCACCCCCGGTAGCCGGTCCCGCCAGCCGCGGAACACCGACGCCCCGGCACCCGCGTGCGGCAGGCAGAACAGCGCGGTGACGTCCGGCAGCAGGCTGGGCCGGGCCGGGATCCACCGGGTGGCCGCGTCGAGCATGCTCGCGCTGGCCTCAGGCGGATACGCCGATATGGCGGTCATGGATGGCTCACCCCAGGATTTCGAGACGGACGTAGGGGGGCGGCGGCTGCACGGTGGTCAGGTCGGCCACCAGCACCACCTCGGCCCCGTGACGGCTCACCTCGCGGAAGCCCGCGAAGGCGTAGGTGATCTGCATCATGCGGTTCCGGCCGGTCTCGGTAAAATCGGCGCGCAGCTGGACGCCGGCTTCGGCGGCCAGCCGCATGAGGTGATTGAGCAGCACCATGCCGACGCCGCGTGACATGACCCGGCAGGACATCAGCAGCATCCGCAGATGCCACTGCGCAGGGCCTTCTACCACGGGGCCTTCTACCACGGGGCCTTCTACCACGGGGCCTTCTACCACGGGGCCCTTCTCCACCAGGGCGATGCCGATCTTGCCGTAGCTGCCGAACTTGTCGGTCAGCGAGGTCACAAGCAGCAGGTGGTCCGGTGACTCACGCAGCACGTCGAGTTCGGCGTAGGAGTAGGTACGGCCGGTGGCGTTCAGCTGGTTGGTCCGTACCGTCAGCTCTTCCGCCCGCTGCAGGTCCTCGCGGCGGGCCGGCTCGATCGTGAACGCCAGCCCGAGCTCGGCCAGGAACTGCTCGCTGGTGCCGACGAAGTCCCGCTCCAGGTCGTCGCGGGTGATCTGGGCCTGATACAGCTGCCTGCGCTTGGCTGACTCATCGGTGACGAACCGGGGAATGAACTCGGGGCGGGCCAGCTCACGGTCCAGGCTGGCGACGTCGACGCAGGTTACCTCGGGGATCTCGGAGCCCACCTCGGCGCGCTCGAACTCCTGGTCATCGACGAACGCGAAGGCGTCCAGGCCGAGGTTGAGGGCCTTCGCGATCAGCTGGACCGAGCTGGACTTGCTGTTCCAGTTGATCTGCGGGTACAGGAACAGGTCGTCCAGGCCGAGGGCGCGCAGTCTGCCCAGCGCGGCTTCCCTGTCGTTCTTGCTGGCGATCGAGTGCAGCACGCCCATCGCGTCCAGGCGCCGGATGTGCTCCACCACCGCGGGCCGGACCGTGACGGCGTCGTCTTCGAGCAGCACGCCGTCCCACAGCGTCCCGTCCAGGTCCCAGATGACGCACTTGATGCGGCCTCGCCGCGGCTTCCGCGGCCAGGCCGGTTTGCCCGTCGCGATCTCGTCAGTCAGCTCAGCGGTCATGACGTCGTCTCCCGGTAGGCTTCGGCTGCGATCGTGATCTGCTGGATCTCGTTGCTGCCCTCGATGATTTCCATCACCTTGGCGTCCCGGTAATAGCGCGCCACCGGGTAATCAGGTCCGCAGCCGTTCGCGCCGTGGATCTGAACCGCCGCGGCGGCGTGGCGGGCGGCGGCCCGGGACGCGAAGTACTTCGCGATCCAGGTCGCGATGATGGTGGCCGCCTGGTCGGCGTCCTTGAGCCGCCCGGCCTCGGCGCACAACAGCCGGGCGGCCCGCACGTCGGTGAGCATGTCGGTCACCTTCGCCTGGATCAGCTGCAGGTCGCGCAGCGCACGGCCGCCGACCTTCCGCTGCGTGGTGTAGTCCGTGCACGCCTCCAGGCAGGCCTGGATGATGCCGGCCGAGCCGCTGGCCACGCTGTAGCGGCCGAGGTCCAGGGTGCTGGTGAGCACCATCCCGGCCGCGAACCCGCTGGGGCCGACCAGGGCGTCACCGCCCAGGGTGACGTCGGTGAACGTCACCTCGGCCAGCATCGATGCCCTGGTGCCCAGGATCTCCCTGATCGGGCGGACCCAGACACCGGGCGCCCGGCGCGGTACCAGGAACGCCGCGATGCTGCCGCCGGTGCGGGCAAACACCAGGTAAAGGTCGGCGCGCTGGCCGTTGGTGATCCATTTCTTGGTGCCGTTGAGCAGCCAGCCGGAGCCGGACCTGGCCGCGGTGGTGGTGATGCCCGTCGCGTCGCTGCCCACGTCGGGTTCAGTCAGGCAGAACGCGCCGAGCATCTCGCCGCGGCTCAGCGGTCCGGCCCATTGGTCACGCTGTTCCTGGCTGCCCCAGCGGTACAGCGCCCAGGCCAGCATGGTGTGCACGGTGAGCAGGCTGCGGACCGAAGAACAGCCGCGGCCCACCTCCTCGTGGATCTCGCCGAGGGTGACCATGTCCATTCCCATGCCGCCGGCCTCAGGCGGCAGGAACGGCGCCCACAAGCCCGCGGTGCCCATGGCGGCCAGCAGCTCCTCGGGGATCAGCCCGGCCCGCTCGAAGCCGTTGGCGTGCGGCGCGATATGGGCATCGACGAACGCCCGGGCCGACGCGCGGTCGTGCACCACGCCTGCCTGGGTGGCCGCGGCCGTCAGGACGAACACGAGGTCACGCCCGCGCGCTGGCGGCGACCGGCGAGCACCGGGCCACCAGCTCGGACATGGACTGGGCGGTCCTGAAGTTGTCGATCTGCAGCTCGCCGTTCGGTATCGTCACCGCGAACTCCTTTTCGATGAACATGACCAGCTCCATCGCGAACAGCGAGTTGACGAAGCCGAGCGCGAAGATGTCGTCGGAGCCGGAGATCTGGGCGTCCGGGTAGCGGCCGCGGACGAAACCGAGCATGTGCTCCTGCACGTGGTCAGACATTGGTGCTCTCCTTGGTGTTAGCGGTACGCGAAACGGTGTAGTCGTAGAAGCCGCGGCCCGACTTGCGGCCGTGCAGCCCGGCGTCGGTCATCTGCCGCAGCAGCGGGCACGGCCGGTACTTGCTGTCGGAGTAGTGCTCGTAGAGCACCTCTACGCTGTAGAGGATGGTGTCCACGCCGATCAGGTCGGCGGTCTCAAGCGGGCCCATCGGGTGCCCGAAGCAGCTGCGGAACACCTCATCCACCGACTCGGCGTCGGCTACTCCCTCGTAGAGGAGGAACGCCGCCTCGTTCACGGTCAGCATCAGCACCCGGTTGGAGACGAACCCGCAGGAGTCGTTGACCTTGATGGCCTTCTTGCCCATGGCGGTCAGCAGTTCCCTGGTCCGCTCGACGGTCTGCGGCGCGGTGTGGAAGCCGGGGATCAGCTCGACGGCGGGCTTGGCGGGCACCGGGTTCATGAAATGCACGCCTATGACCTGCGCGGGCCGCCGCGTCACCGCGGCCACCTTGGTGATCGGGATCGCGGAGGTGTTGACGATGAAGATGGCGCCGGGCTGGCAGGCCTCGTCGAGTGCCTGGTACACCGCCCGCTTGATATCCCAGTTCTCGGTGACGTTCTCGATCACGAAGTCCGCCTTGGCCACCGCGTCGGCCCCGGCTCCGATCGTGATCCTGGCGAGCACCTCGTCCGGATCCAGGGCCGGGCCGCCCATCAGGCGGCTCATCCGGCAGTTGTTCCTGATCGTGACCAGCGCCTGGCTGGCTGTCGCCTCGTCCTTGTCCACCAGGATCACCTGGTGCCCGGTCTGAGCCAGGTTCTGGGCGACCCCGGTTCCCATCACGCCCGCGCCCACTACGCCGATCACATCCATGACCACTCCGTTTCCTGTGCCGTTCGGAAAATTTCCTTGTGCTGGCCGGGCTACCGGCCGCGCCTGCGGACCGCGGACGCTTCAAGTCCGGAGCGGCGGAGCTGGGCGCGCACCCGGCTTTCTGCCTGGTCGCCGGAGTCGGCCGCCATACCGTCCCCGGCCGCGGCCGCGTCGATGACCGCACCGAGAGCGGCCACCGTGGGCGCCTCGTAGAGAATGTGCGGCGGCAGTTCGGTGAGCGAGAACGCGGCGCGGAGCGCGGCCACGATGCTGACCCCGAGCAGCGAGTTACCGCCCAGGTCGAAGAAGCTGTCAGCCGCGCCGACCTGCTCGAGGTGCAGCGCCTCACTCCACACCGAGGCGATCTTCTCCTCGGTCGGGCCGGACGGCTCCTGATAAGGGGTGACCAGGTCGGGCCGGGGATGGCGGGTACCGCCGCCATCGGCCAGCGCGTCGGCGGTCACCGCGGCCACGGTGAACTGGGTGCTGTACCGCACCATGGTCGGGAAGTCCTGGGTGGACACCACCACGTGCGGCTCGTCGCAGGCCAGCACGCGCAGCAGCGACCGCCAGCCGGCCTCGAAGTCGATGCCGATCCTGGCCCGGTTGGCGCGGAAGAAGTCCTGCAGCGCGCCGGCGTATCCGGCCAGCCCGTCGTCCCAGGCGTTCCAGGTCCACTCGCCCCAGTCGACCGAGACGACCTTACGGCCGGCCGAGCCGAGCTGGCGGGCGTAGGCATCGAGGAACGCGTTCGCCGCGCAGTAGCCCACCTGGCCGGGGCCGCCGCCTGTGGTGGAGGTGATCGACGAGAACAAGACGAGGAAGTCAAGCTCGGTCTCCCCCGGCTGGCCGATCCGCAGCGCCTCACCGAGCGCTAGCGTGCCCGCGACCTTCGCCGCGAGCTCGGCCGCCAGCTCCTGCGGCGGCTTGAACTGCATCAGGCCGGTGCCGGGCACGCCGGCGACGTGCAGCACGCCGTGCAGCGCGCCGAACCGCTGCCTGGCCGTCCGGCAGGCCCGCTTGACGTCGCGGGGGTCGCTGACGTCACCGACGACGATCTCGACTTCGGCCCCGAGGTCGAGCAGCGCGGTGACCTTGGCCACCCGGTCCCTGGTCCTGGTGCCGGTGTCCTGCGCCTGCGGGGCGCCGGCCAAGATGGCAGGCCAGCTGCTCCGGTCGGGCAGGCCGTGCTGGCCGAGCAGGACCAGCTTGGCCTGGCACTGCTCAGCCAGCTTCCCGGCCATGGCCAGGCCGATGCCGCCGAGGCCGCCTGTGATCAGGTACACGCCGCCCGCCCGCAGCACGTCGTCGCCGCAGGCCGCGGGGGCGGTCATGGTCTCGAAACCGGGCAGCCAGCGGCGGCCGCGGCGCAGCGCGATGCCCGGGTCGTCCTGCGGGCCGCGCAGTTCGGTGATCAGGGCGCGGATCGTGGCCGGCGCAGGCTCCGGTTCCAGGTCGATCAGCCGGGTGGTGACTCCGGGGTATTCCAGCGGGATCACCCGGCACGGGCCGGTGATCGTGGCGGTGTGCGGATGCACGGGTTCGCCCGCGTGCACCTGCGCAGTACCGGAGGTGGCGATGTCCAGCGACCAGCTGTCCAGGCCAAGCTCGCCCGCCGCGCGGGCCAGTGCGACCAGCGTATGCAGCCCCTCGGACAGCGTCGTTTCCCCGCTGCCGGTTTTCCCATTGCCGGTTTTCCCATTGCCAGGTCCCTCGGCGCCGGCGCCGAGGGACCACAGGTGGAGCACGCGCTCCAGCGGCCGGCCCGCGGCGCGTAGGTCGCGCAGCATGGCGCTGGCGTCGTCCACGTTGCCCGGCCGGATCAGGTAGCCGTCGGCGGTGGCGGCGTAGGCATCACCCGGCCGTACCAGGCACGGCCCGGCCGGGTCGAGGGTGGCGGCGAGCTCGGCGGTCACGTCACCGGCCACGCCGTCGCGGGTATAGACCAGCCACGAGCCCGGTTGGCTTGGGGCCGGCCCGGGTGCCGCGGTCTGCCGCCAGGTAGGCAGGTGAAGCCACTGCTCCTCGGGCAGCTTGGGCAGCCCGGCGATGGCGTCCAGGGTGGACAGCGACGGGACGGCACCCGGTTGCGGCCGGGCGTTCGGCGGCGGCAGGGCGGCTGGCTGGCTGGTACCCGGCATCTGACGCCCGGCTCCCTCGAACCAGTACCGCTGCCGCTGGAACGGGTAGGTGGGCAGCGGGATCCGGCCGGGCAGATAGGCAAGGCCGGCCGGAGTGCCGGGGCTGGCCGGGGTGCCGGGGTCGCGGCCGTGGTAGTTCCGCCAGTCGAGTTCGACGCCGAGCAGCCACAGGCGGGCCAGGGCTTCGGCGAGCACCGCGTCGTCGGGACGGCTGTCCGCCGCGGCCGGGAGCACCGAGGTGATCAGCGGCCACCGCTCCGGCGGGCATCCCGCCGCCCGGATCATGGCGCCGAGCGACTGGCCGGGGCCGATCTCCACGATGACCAGTTCGGGATCGGCCAGCAGCACCTGGGCGCCGGCCTGGAACTGAACCGTCTGGCACATGTGCCTGGCCCAGTAACCGGGGTCGCGGACCAGTTCCGCGTCGGCGTACCCGCCGGTGACGTTCGAGATGTACGGCAGCCGCGGGGCGCTGAGCGTGACGTTGGCCGCGACCCAGGCGGTGAGCTCGTCGCTCACCTCGGCCAGCATCCGGGAGTGGAAGGCGTGCGTGGCCTGCAGCTGCCGGTAGGGCACGCTGGCCAGGCGCAGCTCGCCCGCGAAGGCACCCACGGCGTCAGCCGGGCCCGCGAGCACCGTGGCGCCGGGACCGTTGGCCGCGGCGACGTCCAGTTCCCCGGCGGCCAGCGGGAACGACTCGCGCAGCTCCTGCTCGGACAGCGGCACCGCGATCATCGCGCCCGGGTCCACGGCGGAGATGAGCCTGGCCCGCCTGGCCACCAGGGCGAGCGCGTCCGGCAGCGAGAGCACCCCGGCCAGGCAGGCCGCGACGTACTCTCCGACGCTGTAGCCGAGCATGGCCTGCGGCTGCAGGCCCCAGGTCATCAACATCCTGGCCAGGGCGTACTGCAGGGCGAACATGGCAGGCTGGACAACTTCTGTACGCTCAAGAGCCCGGGACCGCGTATCGTCGCCGCCCCGGTCGTCCCGGCCGAGCAGCGCGGCCAGGGTCAGGCCGCCGGCCCGCGGCCCGGTGAGCAGGTCGGCGAGGTCGGTACCTGGCAGAGCCCCGGCGAGCGCGTCAAGGCACTCATCGAGAGCGGCCCGGAACACCGGCTCGCGCCGGTAGAGCTCGGCCGCCATGCCGGGATACTGCTCGCCCGTACCGGTGAACAAGAACGCCACCTGGCGTCCGCGAGCCGCGTCCACCCGGCTCATCGGGGCGCCGCCGGGCAGCTCGCCGGATAGTACCGCCGTGGCCTGCGCGGTATCGGTCGCAACCAGGGCACGCCGGTGCTCGAAGGTCTTGCGCCCGACCTGGAGGGTGTAGGCGGCGTCGGCCAGCCGGGTCTGCGGCGCGGCCCCGAGATGACCGGCCAGCCGGGCACACGCCTGGTCCGCCGCGACGGCCGTGCGGGCGGACAGCGGGAGCACCTGGTACCTGCGGACCGACCCGTCGTCGTCGCCATCCTCACCGGCCGGCCGGGCCGGTGCCTGCTCCACGACCATATGCACGTTGGTGCCGCCCATGCCGAGCGAGTTCAGGCCGGCCAGCGGGCGGCGGCCGTCCCTGGTACGCCAGGGCGTGAGCTCGGTGTTCACATAGAACGGGCTGGCGCCGAAGTCGATGTCGGGGTTGCTGCTCGTGTAGTGCAGGCTCGGCGGGATCACCTCGTGGGTCAGCGCGAACGAGGTCTTGATCAGCCCGGTCACCCCGGCGGCGCGGTCCAGGTGCCCGACGTTGGTCTTGGCTGAGCCGATCGGGCAGTACTGGTTCTCGGTGGTAGGACCGAACGCCCTGGTCAGCGCCGCGACCTCGATGGGGTCGCCCAGCTCGGTGGCGGTGCCGTGGGCTTCGACGTAGCTGACGTCCTCGGCGGTGACGCCGGCGTCGGCCATCGCGTCGGCGATGACCCGGGCCTGCCCGGTCACGCTCGGCGCGGTGTAGCCGACCTTCTGCGCGCCGTCGTTGTTCATCGCCGAGCCGCGGATCACCGACCAGATGTGATCTCCATCGCGGATGGCGTCGGCGAGCCGTTTGAGGACCACCACCGCCGCGCCGTCGCCGAACATGCTGCCCCGGGCGTTCGCGTCGAAGGTGCGGACGTGGCCGTCGGGAGATTCCATCCCGCCCGGCTGGTACAGGTGGCCCACCCGGTCAGGGACCCGGACGGAGACGCCGCCGGCCAGCGCGAGCTCGCAGTCGCCGCTGCGCAGGCTCTGCATGGCCAGGTGCGCGGCGACCAGCGACGTGGAGCAGAACGTCTGCACCGCGACGCTGGGGCCGTGCAGGTCGAACAGGTAGGAGACGGTGGTGGTGAGAGCGTCCTTGTCGTTCCCCATGATGATCTCGTAGGTGCTGACCTCACCGCCGGTGAACACCTCCTCGGGCATCCGGAACAGGTAGGTGCTGATGTTGCAGCCGCCGAACACCGCGACCCGGTCACGGTGCTGCGGCGACGCGTAGCCGGCCTGCTCCAGGGCTTCCCAGCAGACTTCAAGGAAGATCCGCTGCTGCGGGTCGGTCAGCGCGGCGGTGCGCGCGGACAGGCCGAAGAACGACGCGTCGAAGCCGCTGATGTCATCAAGGACCGGCCGGGCCGGGACGTAGGAAGGATCGTGAATCAGCGGCGGCTCGACACCGGAGGCGAGCAGTTCCTCCTCGCCGAAGAAGCTGACCGACTCGACGCCGTCGCGGAGATTGCGCCAGAACGCATCGGGATTCCCGGCGCCGGGGAAGCGGCCGGCCATACCCACGACCGCGATCCGCCGGTCGATGCCGGCCTCGATGCCCGTCGGCCGGTCCGGCGGCGCGAGCCGCCCGGCGACCCGGGCGACGGGCGGGGATGCAGGCGCCCCGCCGGGGCGGGCGCCGCTGGCGTCCAGGATGTCGGCGAGGGCGTGCACGGTGGGCGCCTCGAACAGCGTCACCGACGGCAGCGTGATCCCGAATTCCTTCCTGACCAGGGTGAGCATCTGCAGTGCGACCAGCGAGTTGCCGCCGAGGTCGAAGAAGTTGTCCCTGGTCCCGATCGGGTCTACGCCAAGCACCGAGGACCACACCTCGGCCAGTCGCCGCTGCGTGCCGGTCAGCGGCGGGGAGTAAGGCTCGGACAGGTCGGGGCGTGGGAACCGGTCCGCCGGGGCAGTGGCCGGCACGTCGGCCGGGGCGGAGGAGACCTGCGGCAGCCGGTCGTCCAGGCCGGCCGCCACCACGATCGGGGCTGGCTCGGGACCGCGGAGCAGCCGGTCGAAGGCGGCCAGCCCTTCCTGGCTGGTCATCGAGTGAGCAGCCATGCTGGCGCCGATGCCGCTATCGATCCGGTCCAGCGTGCCAGCCCAGGTGTCCCAGCTCGCCGCGATCCAGCGGGTCCGCGGCTGGCCATCGGCGACGGCCCCGGTGGCCTGGCGGGCCAGGCCGATCGCGGTGAGCGCGGCGTTAGCGGCGGCGTAGCTGCCGAAGGCCAGGCCGCCGAGGATCGACGACGTCGAGGAGAACAGCAGGCAGAAACCGGGCGCCTGATCGGCGGGGAGCTCGTCGAGCAGCTCCGCGATGACCTGCGCACCGCTGACCTTGGCGGCAAAATGCCTGGCCACAGCGTCCGCGCCGAGGTAGCGAAGCGGGAAGAACGTATCCGGCCTGGCGTCGGCGGCGGCGTGGATGACGCCGTCCAGCCGCGCGCCGTCCGCCGTGGCCGCAGCCAGCACGGTACGCATCGCGGTCGCGTCGGTCACGTCCGCGGCCGGGGTGAATACGCTCGCGCCGAGGTCACGGAGCCTGGCCACCGCGCGCTGGCTGGGATCGTCATCCTCCTGCGGCGCGGCGGAGAGCCCGGCCCGGCTGGTCAGCACAAGCCGGGTCGCGCCGGAGCGGGCTAGGTGCTCGGCCACCTGCAGGCCGACATCGCCCAGGCCGCCAGTGATCAGGTACGTTCCGCCGGATCTGATCGAGATCTGGCCGGCGGGCGGCTGTGGACAGTCCCCGGCCGGCGGTGCGGCGGGGACGAAGCCGCGGGCGTACCGGCGGCCCGCACGGTAGGCGACGAGCACGTCCTGGCAGGCCGCGCCGCATTCGGCGGCGAGATCGGCGGCCGCCGCCGCGGCATCGGACTGCGGGTCGAGGTCGACCAGGCGGCACGCCAGGTTCAGGTACTCCTGGTTGGCCACGACCGTCAGGGCGGCGACCGCGGCGGGCCCAGGGGCCGGGATGTCCCCGGCGAGCACGGCCTGGCCGCCGCTGGCGGCCACGATGACGCTGGTGGTGCCGCTGCCATTGGCGCTGCCCAGCGCGTCCGCGAGCGCGGCGAACGGGATTACCACCCCGCGTCCGTCGGTCCCGGATCCTGCGTGGTCCAGGGCCCTGAGGTCGATAACGAGATCTGGCTGTTGCTGGCCGGACCGTTCGGCCAAAATGTCGCGGCCGGAGCCCATGAAGGTCACCTCGGCACCGCCGTCGCGCAGCCGCGCCGCTAGCATCGCCGCGATCCGGCTGGCCTGCTGGCCTTCTTCGCCGAGCAGGACGCAGCGGGCCGGCCGGGCTGGCTCGGCACCGATCGCGGCCTGCGTCCACTGCTGGCGCATCAGCTGGACGTGCCCTTCGCGCCGCTCCGGCCGGGCGGCCTCGGCGGCCGGCCGGGCCGCGGGGATCGCCGGGCGGACGGCCAGCGCGTCGATCCAGTACCGCTGCCGCTGGAACGGATATCCGGGCAGCCCGACCTTGGCGACCGCGCGGTCGCCCTGGTAGGCCTCCCAGTCGAGCGGGACACCGGTCAGCCAGAGCCGGCCCACCGCTTCGGCCAGCACCTCGGCGGCCTCGCGCGGGTCACCTGACGCCGGCAGGGACGACACCACCTGGCTCCAGCGGTCCGGCGGGCAGTCGGCGTGACCGCGCGCCATCGCACCGAGCGACTGCCCAGGACCCAGCTCGAGCAGCACCAGGTCAGGCCGGTCGAGCAGGGTCTTCAGCCCCTCGCTGAACCGCACCGGGGAGCACATGTGCTCGGCCCAGTAGCCGGGGCTGGTCGCCTGTTCGGCGGTGACCAGCGCGCCAGTCACGTTGGAGGCGTAGGGAATCCGCGGCGCGGCGAGCGTGATGCTGGCCGCCACCCATTGCGTCAGCGCGGCCTTGGCGGGCTCGAGCATGCGGGAGTGGAAGGCGTGCGTAGTCGCCAGCAGCCTGGCCGGCACCGCATCGGCCGCCAGCTGGGTGCGCAGGCCCGCGATCGCCTCCGGCGGACCGGCGATCACCGTCAGCTGGCCGCCGTTCACCGCCGCGATGTCCAGGCCGGCTATCCCTGACCGCTCGATGCGCAGCCGGGCGTCGGCTTCGGACAGGGGTACCGCGGCCATGGCGCCGCCAGGCAGCGCCTGGATCAGCTGGGCCCGGTAGGTGACCAGCCGGACCGCCGATTCGGTGCTGAGCACACCGGACAAGCAGGCCGCCACGTACTCGCCGAGGCTGTAACCCGCCATCATGGCGGGGCGGATCCCCCAGGACATCATCAGCCGGGCCAGCGCGTACTCCACCGCGAACATGGCCGGGTGCAGCCGATCGGTGGCGGAGCCCGGGCTGGCGGCCGGGCTGGTCCCGGCCGGCTCGCGGCCGAGCAGGGTGCCCAGGCCGCCGTCCTGGCCGGCTGCGGGCCGGTCGGCCAGCATCTCCGCCAGCGGGTCGACGCCGGACAGCAGCCCGGTCATAATGCTCCGGCATTCATCCAGGGCCGAAGCGAAGGCCGGCTCGCTGCGGTACAGGGCGGCCGCCATGCCCGGGTACTGCTCGCCGGTGCCCGCGATGAGAAAGCCGACCTCGCGATCGGTGCGCGCCTCGTGATGAGCCTGCGCACCACCCTCGCGGATCCGCCGGGCCGCGTCCTCGCGGGTCCCCGCCACGAGCATCCGGCGGTGCTCGAAGACGCGCCGGCCGGCCTGCAGGGTAAAGGCGACGTCGCACAGGGCCTCGCGGGACTGGCCGGCCGCCGGGACGGCGTCAGGTGAGCTGGCCAGGTAGGCAGCCAGCCGTCCGGTCATCGCCTCCGCGGCCGCCGGGCTGCGCCCGGACCACACCAGGACCTCGGGCCGGGGCACCGGCTCGGGCCGCGGGATCAGCGGCGCCTCTTCCAGTACCACGTGCGCGTTAGTGCCGCCGATGCCGAACGCGCTGACGCCGGCCCGGCGGACCCGGTCACCGCGCCGCGGCCAGCCGGTCCGTGCGGTCACCACTTCCAGCCGGGCCTCGCCGATGCGGAGCTGCCGGTTGGGGTCGGCGAAGTTGCGGGTGGGCGGGATCTCGTCATGGTGCAGCGCGAGCGCCGTCTTGATCAGCCCGGTGACGCCGGCCGCCCGGTCCAGGTGGCCGACGTTGGTCTTGACCGAGCCGATCAGGCATTCCTCGCCCTGGAAAACCTGCTGCAGGGCGGCGAGCTCGACCGCGTCGCCGAGCGCCGTCCCTGTGCCGTGGGCTTCGACGTAATCGACGTCGGCGGCCGCCAGGCCGGCGCTGGACAGCGCCTCGGCGATCACCGCGGCCTGCCCCTGGACGCTGGGTGCGGTGAAGCCGACCTTGCGCCCGCCGTCGTTGTTGATGGCCCAGCCGCGGATCACCGCGTAGACCCGGTCGCCGCTGGCCAGGGCGTCCTGCAGCCGCCGCAGGGCGACGACGCCGACGCCGCTGCCCACCGGGCTGCCCTGGCCGGAGGCATCGAACGCGCGGCACTCGCCGTCGGGCGGCGCGATGCCGCCCGGCTGGAACAGGTAGCCGACCCGGTGCGGCACGGCCACGTTGACGCCGCCGGCCAGCGCGAAGTCGCACTCGAAGTTGGCCAGGCTGCTCGCGGCGGCGCACACCGCGACCAGCGACGTGGAGCAGTAGCTCTGCACGGCGTAGCTCGGCCCGGTCAGGCCCAAGGTGTGCGCCACCCGGGTGGTCAGCGAGTCTTTGTCGTTGGCCAGCCCGACGGTGAAGTCACCGAGGAGGGCCACGACGCCGCTGGGCACCAGGTTGTTCTGCAGGTAGGAACTCCACGCGCTGCCGCCGAAGACGCCGATGGCGCCGTCGAAGCGGGCCGGGTCGCAGCCCGCGTCCTCCAGGGCGTGCCAGTTGTGCTCCAGGTAGAGCCGGTGCTGCGGATCGAGGACCTGCGCTTCCTTGGGGCCGAAGCCGAAGAAGCCGGCGTCGAAGAGGTCGATACCGTCGAGCACCGGGCCGGCCTTGACGTAACCGGGGTCGGCCAGCTGATCCTCGGGCACGCCGGCCGCGCGCAGCTCGTCGTCGGTGAACCGGGTGATGCCGGACCGCCCGGCCCGGATCACGGCCCACAGCTCGGCGACGTCAGCCGCCCCGGGGAACCGGCCCGACATGCCGACGATGGCGATATCGGTGCCCGAGGTCACATTCTCGGTGTCTGGAGTGGTCACGTCTCTCATCTCCGTTTAGCCGGCCGGGTGCCGCGACGTAGGCGGCCCCGATCCACGCTGGCGCTGAGCAATTCCTGGGTGGTTTCCGCACTGCTGTCGGGATGTTCGAGCGCGGTGGCGAACTCGGCGACCGTGGGGTTCCCGAACAGCGTGGCCGGGGCGATCACGGTGCTGGTTTCCTTCTCGACGGCGTGCACCACGGCCAGGCCGACCAGGGAATTGCCGCCGAGTTCGAAGAACGGGTCGTGCACGCCGATCTGGTCGATGCCGAGGAAGGATCCCCAGATGCCGGCGATCAGCTTCTCCAGCTCGGTACGCGGGGCGACGAATTCGGTGCGCAGTCGCGGCCTGGGGAACCGTTCGGCGACAGGCTGTACAGACATCGCGCTGACCAGCGCGTCGATGTCGAGGATCGAGGACCACTCGCGCAGGGAATCAAGCACCGGCTGGCGAACCGCGAGCAGGCTGCCGTGGCCGGAGGCGATCAGCCGGTCCAGGAACGCGCAGCCCGCCTCGTCGGCGAACCCGTACTTCTCCCGGTGGGCGCGCACCTGCCCGGCCAGGCCGTCGCCAGCTGGCATCCCGCCGGCCGAGAAAGCACCAGCCGAGACAGCACCGGCTGAGACAGCACCGGCCAGCCCGGCGGCCTGCCAGTCATCGTGCAGCCACGGACCCCAGGCGACGGTCAGCACCCGGGTCGAGGGAGCGGACGCGGCCAGGGCGGAGCCGTAGGCGTCGAGCACGGTGTTCGCCGCGCAGTAGTCGCCCTCGCCGATCCCGCCGAACGCGGTGATCGCGGATGAGTACAGCACGAGCAGCTCGGGCCGCAGCTCGGCGGGGGTTTGCGGGCCGACGAGCTCGGCCAGCGGGCCCATCGCCATGACCTTGGGCGCGAGCACGGCGGCCGCGTCGGCGGTGGTCCGGAGCTGGAGCATCCCGCCCGCGGGGAGGCCGGCCGCGTGCACGACGCCGTGCAGCGCGCCGAAGTGCTCGCGGCAGCGGCGCAACGCCTCGCGCAGCTGGCCGGGCCGCCCGGTGTCGGCGGCCAGCAGCAGCACCTGCGCGCCGGCCGCTTCCAGCTCCGCGACGTCGCGCAGGCTCTGCGCCGCTCGTTCGTCGAGACCGCCGGGCTCCGCTGGATCCGCGTGCTCTGCTGGACCCGCGTGCTCGGCGCGCAGCGAGGTCCGGCCGACCAGGGCCAGCTGGCGAACGCCGGACCTGACCAAGTGCCGGGCCAGCGCCAGGCCCAGGCCGCGGGTTCCGCCGGTGATCAGGTACACGCCGTCGGTCCGCCAGGGCGACGGCGGTTGGCCGGGCAGGTCCACCGGTGACAGGTCCGGGACCCAGCGGCTCCCGCGGCGCCACCCGGTCACTGACGGGTAGTCCCGGGGCGGGTCGAGCAGCAGCTCGTGAGCGAGCTGCCCGGCGGCGCGCGCGGGCTCGGTGGCTTCGAGGTCCACGCCGCGCCAGCGCAGGCCGCCGAGTTCGTGCTGGGCGACCCGGCCGAGCCCGTGCACGGCGGCCCGGTACGGTGCGGTCAGGTCGGCGCCGATGATTTCCGTGGCACCCTGGGTGACGGTGAGCAGCCTGATCTCACGCCGCCCCGGAAGCCGGCTGAGCGCCTGGGCGGCCCGCATCATGCTGTCGAAGCTCCAGGACATGGCGTCGCGCAGCTCGCCGTCGGTCAGCTGCCCCGGGCCGGCCGCCGCGGCCTGGTTATCCGGGCCGGCCAGCAGGCTCCACAGGTGCACGACATGCAGCGGGCCGTCCGGGTCCAGGCCGGCCAGGACCTCGCGGTACTGCTCATCGGCGGCCGGGTCGATGACGATCCGGCTCCCGCCGCCTGCGGCTGGCCCGGCCGGGCCGGCCACGACCTCGATCACGGGCGTGCCGGCCGCGGCGGCCCGTGCCGCTAGCGACGCGCCGATCCCGTTTTCGCCGTCGCTGAAGATCAGCAGGGTTCCGGTCAGAGTGAACGGCGCCGCTGACGGGCGGGCGGGGTCGCGCCGCCAGATGGTCGCGTAGGCAAGGTCGGCGGGGGGCGCGGGCCGCGCGGCGGCCGATCCGGGCCCGCTGCCGCCGGGTTCGGCCCCGCTGGGTTCTGGCCAGTACCTGGTGCGTTGGAACGCATACCCGGGGAGCGTGACGATCCGGCCGCCGCCGCGCCGGGTCGCGGCCCAGTCGACTTGGACGCCGGTCTCCCAGAGCCGGGCGCAGGTGGTGAGCAGTTCGGTCCGCGCTTCGGGCAGGCCGCCGCCGGTCCAGGCCGAGGGCAGCGTGCCGAAGACGCTGACGCCGCTCCCGGCGGGCAGGTTCTGCCGGACCAGGCCGGCCAGCGTCTGGCCGGCGCCGAGCTCGACGAACACGTCAGCCCCGGTTTTCAGGCAGTGCCGCACGCTCTGCCAGAAACGCACCGGGCTGAGCAGGTGGTCAGCCCAGTAGTCGCTGCTGACGGCCTGCTCGGGGGTGAGCATGGCGCCGGTGCGATTGGACACGATGGTGGCGGACGGTGCCTGGCGCGGCACCGACTCGACCAGGGCGGCCAGCTTGTCCCGCGCGGGCGAAAGGGTCCGGGAATGAAAGGCGTGCGTGGTACGCAGCGCCCGGCAGGCGATCCCGTCGCGGGTCAGCAGGTGACCCACGGCCGCGATCTCGTCGGCGGCCCCGCTGAGCACGGTCATCGACGGGCCGTTCAGCGCGGCGATGTCCACGCCTGGACCGGCGGCCTGGATCGCGGCGCGGGCGACCTCCTCGCCGGCCGCCACCGCGAGCATCCGGCCCGCCGGGACCGCCGTGATCAGGCGGGCCCGCTCAGCCACCAGGTAGAGCGCGTCTTCCAGGGTGAACACGCCGGCCAGGCAGGCGGCGACATACTCGCCGAGGCTGTAGCCGACCAGCACGTCGGCGGTGACGCCCCAGCTGGCCAGCAGTTTCGCCACCGCATACTCGACGGTGAACTGGAACGGGTGAGCGATCTCGGTCTGCTGGACGCGATCGTCGGCGGCGCCCGCCTCGCCGGGACGCAGGGCCGCCGCGAAACCGGCCGGGGCGGGCTGTCCGCCGTCGGCAGGGAAAAAGGCCGGCCGCAGGTCGACGGCGCAGCGCTGCTTGAGTACCTCCAGGCAGCGGTCCACGGCCTTGGTGTAGACCGGTTCGGTGCGGTACAGGTCCAGGCCGATCCCCGGGTACTGATCCCCCACGCCAGGCAGCAGGAACACCACCCGGGGACGCTGGCTGGCTCGCCGCGTCCCGCTGCCGCCTGACGGCGCGCTCGCCAGCTGCCGCACCGCGTCGCCCAGGCCGGTGCAGTTGACCGCGTACCGGTAGTCGAGCTCGGCCCGGCCCGCGGTCAGGGTGTGGGCGACGTCGGCAAGCTCCAGGCCGGGGCGTTCGGCCAGCCAGCCCGACAGCCGCTGCAACTGCTCCGCCAAGGCGGTCTCGCTGGCCGCGGAGACCGGCAGGGTATGGCTGACCGGCAGCCCGGCGGCCGCCTCCTTTTCCAGCGGTGGTGCCTCGAGCACCAGGTGAGCGTTGGTGCCTGACCAGCCGAACGAGCTGACCCCGGCGATCGGCCTGCGGCCGTCCGCGGCCAGCCGCACCGGCTCGGTGGCGAGCCGGATCGTGCCGTCAGGCGGCAGCGCGTCAGTCGGCTCGGTCAGGTGCAAGCTGGCCGGGACCAGCCCGTGCTCCAGCGCCAGCACGGTCTTGATCAGGCCGGCCACACCGGCCGCGGACTGGGTGTGGCCGATGTTGGTCTTCACCGCGCCGACGTGCAGCGCGCGCTCGGCTGGCCGGCCGCCGAACACGTCGTGCAGCGCCGACAGCTCGATCGCGTCGCCGAGCCTGGTCCCGGAGCCGTGCGCCTCCAGGTAGTCGACGTCGTCGGGGTCCACCTTGGCGGCGGCGAGCGCCCGGCGGATCACGTCGGCCTGGGCGCTGCGGCTCGGCGCGGTCAGGCCGTTGCTGCGGCCGTCCTGGTTGACGGCCGAGCCGCGCAGCACCGCGCGGATGCGCCGGCCGTGGCGCAGCGCGGCGGACAGCCGCTCCAGCACGACCAGCCCGCCGCCCTCCCCCATCACGTAACCGTCGGCGGCGATGTCGAAGGTCTTGCACCGGCCGTCCGGCGCCAGCATGGAGGTGGCACAGCCCTGGATGTAGGTGTCCGGCTGCATGATCAGGTACGAGCCGGCCGCGACGGCCAGGTCGCATTCGCCGCTGCGCAGCGCCTGCGCGGCCAGGTGCAGCCCGACCAGGGACGAGGAGCAGGCCGTGTCCAGCGTGACGGCCGGCCCGTGCAGGTCGAAGTGGTAGGCTAGCCGCCCGGCGACCACGCTGGTGGAAATGCCCTGGCCGAAGTAGGGGTCCGCGGTGATGCCCGCGCCCTGGCGTTCGGCCTCCAGGCGGCCGTATTGCAGGGTGTCCATCAGGCCGACAAGCACGGCCGTCCGGCTGCCCGCCGCCGCGGCCGGGGAAATGCCCGCGTTCTCCAGCCCCTCCCAGACCAGCTCCATCAGCAGCCGCTGATTGGGGTCCATCCGGGATGCCTCCGCGGGCGGCACGCCGAAGAACTCGGCGTCCCAGCCGGTGATGTCATCCAGGAACGCGCCGTGCCTGGTGTAGACGCCGCCGGCGGCGCGCCGGTCCGGGTTGTAGAACTCATCGACGTCCCAGCGCGAGGGCGGCACCTCGATGACCCCGCTCCGGCCGTCGTGCAGCAGGTCCCAGAAGCCCTCGACCGTACTGCCGCCCGGGTACCGGCAGGCCATGCCGATGACGGCGACGGGCTCGTGCCGGTCGTCCACCGCCTCGGCGAGGCGGTGCCTGGCCTCGGTGAGGTCGACGGTCACCCGCTTGAGGTACTCGCGGAGTTTGTCCTGGGTCGCCATGAAAGCAAACCTCCTATCCAATCGGCGGGAGCTACAGGTCGTTGTCGATGAAGGCGAAGATCTCTTCGTCAGAGGCGGCGCCCACCCGCTCGGCCACGTCCCCGGCGGCGTCGCCGACCGCCGATACCGCTCCGGCGGTCCACCTCGTCAGCGTGCTGTGCATGATCGCGATGAGCTTGGCCCGGCCGGATTCGTCGTCCGGCAGCATGCCGCCGACCTGGTCAAGGAACCCGCGCAGGGTGTCCTCGGCGGTCGGGGCGGCCGGAGCCAGGGCCTGGTAGAGGTATCCGGCGAGCGCCGCCGCGGTGGGATGGTCGAACGCCAGGGTGGCCGACAGCCGCAGGCCGGACTCATGCTCCAGCCGGTTGCGCAGCTCGACCGCGGCCAGTGAGTCGAAGCCAAGCTCGCTGAACGGCCGCGTCATGTCGACCGCGTCCGCGCTGGGATGGGACAGCACGGTCGCGACGTGGCCGCGGACCAGGTCGGTGAGCATCCGGCTGCCTTCGGCCTCGCTCATGGAGCCGAGCCGGGCGACCAGGGCCGCGCCGTCGGCGATCGCGGCCGTCCCCGCGGCGCGGTGCCGGGACGGGCGGATCAGCCCGCGCAGCACCGGCGGCAGGGCGCCGCCTTCGGCACGAGCCCGCAGCCCGGCGTCGTTCCAGCGGGTCGCGACCAGCACCGGCTCGGGCCACCCGGCCGCGAGGTCGAAACAGGCCAGGCCCTGGTCGGCGCTGAGCGGGGCGATGCCTCCCCGGGCCATTCTGGCCGCGTCGGCCTGGCCGGACATGCTCGCCTCGGTGTCCCAGAGCCCCCAGGCCACCGAGACCGCGGCCAGCCCCTGGCCGCGGCGGTGCGCGGCCAGCCCGTCCAGGAACGTGTTGGCCGCGGCGTAGTTGGCCTGCCCCGGATTGCCGAGCAGCCCGGCGATGGAGGAGAAAAGCACGAACATGGCGAGCGGGGTGTCACGAGTCAGCTCGTGCAGGTGCCAGGCCGCGTCGATTTTCGGCCGGAAGACCGGGCCAAGCCGGTCGGCAGATTGACCTCCGAAAGTGGCATCATCCAGGACGCCGGCGGTGTGCACGATGCCCGCCAGCGGCCGTTGCGCGGGTATCGCGGCCAGCACCGCGGCCAGCTGCCCGCGGTCCGCGACGTCGCAGGCCACCACCTCCGCCGAGCCGCCGAGCTCATGCAACCGCGCGATCAGCACGGCCGCGCCTGGGGCGGCGGGCCCGCGCCGCGACGCCAGCACCAGATGGCCGGCCTGATGTGCGGTGACCAGGTGCTCCGCGATCAGCGCGCCCAGCCCGCCGGTGCCGCCGGTGACCAGCACGGTCCCGGCGCTCAGATCCGGGCGGCTCGCGGCCGGTTCCGGCTTGCGCCGCACGATCCGCGGCACGGTGATCGCGCCGTCCCGCACCCGGACCTGCAGTTCGTCCGCGGCGACGGCAGCGGCCAGCGCGGCCCAGTCGTCGAAGCCGCCGGACACGTCAGCGAGCACGAACCGGCCGGGATGCTCGGCCTGAGCCGTCCGGACCAGGCCCCACACGGCCGCGCTGGCCAGGTCGGTCGGGTCCGGGCCGACCGCGCCATGGGTCAGGAACACCATTGCCGAGCCGACGAACCGGTCATCGGCCAGCCAGGCCTGCGCCAGTTCCAGCGCCCGGCTGGTCACTTCCCTGACCCCTTCGGTCACCGCCGCGCCTGACGGCATGCACGACACCGCGACGAACTCCGGCATCGGCAGCCCGGCGTCCACCGCGGCGGCTAGCGAGGCCAGATCGAGAAACGCGGCGAGCCCGTCGATCTTCTCTCCCAGCCCGGCCCAGCTGGCCCCGGACGGGTGGCCGGGGAGTTCGAGCTCAGCCCATTCCACGCCGAACGACACGGAGACTTCCTCGCTGGCCGCGGCCAGCGAAGCGGCCGGGATGGGCCGCACCCGCAGCGAGTCGATGGACAGCACCGGGCGGCCGGAGGTATCAGCGACCTGCACCGTGATGTCGTCACCGGCTACGGTCAGCCGCACCCGCAGCCCGGTGGCGCCGGTCGCGGCGAGCCGCACGCCGCGGAACACGAACGGCAGCCGCAGCTCACCGCCTGCCGCGGTCATGAGCAGCGGGTGGAACGCCGCGTCAAGCAGCGCGGGGTGCACGCCGAAGCCCTCCACGTCGATGTCGTCCGGGGCGGTGATCTCGGCGAAAAGCTCGTCGCCTGCGGACCACGCCGCGGCCAGGCCGCGGAAGGCCGGGCCGTATCCGTACCCCGTCCCGGCGAGGCTTTCGTACCCGCCCGCCACGTCGATAGCGGTCCCGTGCGGCGGCCAGGCCGCGGCCCAGCGGCAGGGCTCCGGCGGGCCGGCCGCCGCGATGACACCCGAGGCGCAGCGGGTCCAGCTGCCGTCGGCGGGCCGCGAGTAGACCTGCACCGCGCGGGCCGTGCCCTGGTCCCCGGCCTCGATCACGACCTGCAGGAACTTCTCACCGTCGGCCGGCATGATCAGCGGCGCCTCGAACATCAGCTCCTCGACGGTGTCGCAGCCGGCCTGAACGGCCGCGTCGAGCACGATGTCGAGCACCGCTGCGCCCGGGACCACGATCGCGCCGGCCACCGTGTGGTCAGCGAGCCACGGGAAAGCGGTGACCGACAGCCGCCCGGTGAGCGCGATCCCGCCGCCGTCGCCGATGTCGACCACCGCGCTCAGCATGCCATGGCCTGCCTCGCGCAGCCCGGCCGACGAGACGTCCGCGGCCTTGACCGGCGGATACAGCCAGAAGCGGTTCCGGTCGAACGGGTAGACGGGCAGGTCGGGTCCGATATCGGCGGCCGGCCCTGACAGCGCGGCCCAGTCCACCGGCACCCCGGCGACCCAGGCGCGGGCCAGCGCGTCGGCCAGCCCGTCAGGTTCCGGCCGGCGGCGCTGCTGCAGCGAGATCAGCACGGCGTCCCGGCCGGACACGCAGCCGGCGGCCATGGCGGTCAGCACGGCGTCCGGACCGACCTCCAGGTAGGTGCTGATGCCCTGGTCCTCGATCGCCGCGATGGTCTCGCGGAACTCGACCGGGCAGCGGATCTGCTCGACCCAGTACTCGGGGTCGGTCCAGCCCAGGCCGGGCAGGCGGCCGGGCAGGTTCGTCACGTAGCCGGTCCGGGCCGGCCGGAACGTCACGGTGGCCAGCTCGGCGCGGAAGTCCGCCAGCACCGGCTCCATCAGCGGGGAGTGGAAAGCGTGGCTGACCGGCAGCCGGCGGGTGCGCCTGCCCCGGTCCCGCCATTGTGCGGCGACCGCGAGCACGGTCTGCTCGTCACCGGACACGACCACGCTGGACGGGCCGTTGACCGCGGCGATCCCGGCCAGCTGCTCCAGGCCGGCCAGGGTGGGCGCGACCTCGTCCGCCGACGCCTCGATCGCGGCCATGGCGCCCGGCGCGTCCAGCGCCTGCATCAGCCGGCCGCGGGCGGTGATCAGCCGCGCGGCATCGGCCGCGGACCAGACGCCGGCCAGCTGCGCGGCGGCGTACTCGCCGACCGAATGCCCGGCGAGGAGATCGGGCCGGACGCCCAGCGACTCAAGCAGCGCGGCGGCGGCGGTTTCGTAGGCGAAAAGGGCAGGCTGGGTGTAGCCGGTGCCGGTCAGCAACGCGGCGGCCGGCGTGTCCGGCGGCGCCCACATCACGTCCCGCAGCGGCCGGTCGAGGTGGCCGTCGAGCTCGTCACACACCGCACCGAGCGCCGCGGCGAAGACCGGGTAGGCGGCGGCCAGGTCACGGCCCATACCGGGCCGCTGGCCGCCCTGCCCGGTGAAAAGGAAGGCGAGCCTGGGGTGGTCACGGGCGGTCCCGTGGACGGCGCCGGAGGCGGCGGGGTCGCGCAGGTAGCCGTCCAGGCCGGCCAGCAGCGCGGCCCGGTCCTGGCCGGTGACCACGACCCGCTGGCCGAACCTGGCCCGGCTGGTGGCCAGCGAGTACGCCACGTCGGCGGCGCGCACGCCGTCGTCGGCGGCCACGAAGTCGCGCAGCCTGGTCACCTGACCGCGTAGCGAGCCTGCGGTCCGGGCGCTGATCGCCCAGCCGATCGGTCCGGCGGGCTGGCTTTGAGCTGTTACGGACGCCTGCTGCGGGCTCTCCTCGATGATCACGTGGGCGTTGGTGCCGCTGATACCGAAGGAGGAGATGCCGGCGCGCCGCGGATGGTCCTCGCCCGGCCAGTCCCTGGCCTCGGTGAGCAGCCGGACGTGGCCCGCGGACCAGTCCACGTGCGGAGTCGGCTCGTCCACGTGCAGGGTCGGCGGCAGGATGCGGTGCCGCATGGCCATCGTCATCTTGATCACCCCGGCGATGCCGGCGGCGGCCTGGGTGTGGCCGATGTTCGACTTGACCGACCCGAGCCACAGCGGCCGGTCGGCGGGCCGGCCCTGCCCGTAAGCGGCGATCAGTGCCTGCGCCTCGATCGGGTCGCCAAGCTTGGTGCCGGTGCCGTGCGCCTCGACCGCGTCCACGTCGCGGGCGTCGAGCCCGGCGTCGGCCAGCGCCTTGGCGATGACCCGCTCCTGAGCCGGCCCGTTGGGCGCGGTCAGGCCGTTGCTCTTGCCGTCCTGGTTGACCGCGGTGCCGCGGACCACGGCGAGGATCCGGCGGCCGTGGCGCTGCGCGTCGGACAGCCGCTCAAGCAGTAGCATCCCGACGCCCTCGGACCAGGCTGCGCCGCCGGCGGAGGCGGCGAAGGCACGGCAGCGGCCGTCCGGCGACAGCGCGCGCTGCCGGCAGAACTCCACGTAGGCGTCCGAGGTAGCCAGCACGGTGGAGGCGCCGGCCAGCGCCAGCGAGCACTCACCCCGGCGCAGCGACTGCACGGCCAGGTGGATCGTGACCAGCGAGGTCGAGCAGGCGGTGTCGAGGGAGACGCAGGGACCTTCCAGGCCGTACATGTACGAGACCCGGCCGGACAGCACACTCGGCGCATTGGACACCATGATCATGCCCTCGAGCCCGGCTGGCGCGCAGCCGTTGAACCGGGAGACGTAGTCGTTGTACATGATCCCCGCGAACACGCCGGTCTGGCTGCCGCGCAGCGTGGACGGGTCGATGCCGGCCCGTTCGAAGGCTTCCCAGGAGGTCTCGAGGAACAGCCGGTGCTGCGGGTCGGTGGCCAGCGCGCTGCGCGGGCTCATCTCGAAGAACCCGGCGTCGAAGTGGCCCGCGTCGTACAGGAAGCCGCCGTGCCTGGTGTAGGACTTGCCCTGCGCGTCCGGGTCGGGATCGTAGAGGTTCTCCAGGTCCCAGCCGCGGTCGTCAGGAAACGGCCCGATCGCGTCGGTACCTGACGCGACGACGTCCCACAGATCTTCCGGTGAGGTCACGCCGCCGGGGAACCGGCAGGCCATGCCGATGACGGCGATCGGCTCGCAGCGGCCTTCCTCCACCTCGGCCAGCCGCCGCCTGGCGTCGGTGAGGTCGACGGTAGCTCGCTTGAGGTACTCGCGCAGTTTGTCCTCGGTCGCCATAATCGGGCCTTTCGCTGAGCCTGGAAGTCAGATTTCGTTGTCGATGAAGGCGAAAATCTCGTCGTCGGAGGCGGTGTCGATCTGGCCTTGCACCTCCGGTGAGGGGCGCGGCCCGGATCCCCACCGGGCCAGCGCGCTGTGCAGGATCGCGGTGATCTTGCCGCGGGTCAGGCCGTCGGGCTCCGGCCAGGCCCGCTGGACCTCCTCGATGGCGGCGCGCAGGGTGTCTTCGGCCGGCGGCGGCGCGGGGTCGAGCACCCGGTGCAGGTGCTCGGCGAGCGCGGAGACGGTGGGATGGTCGAAGGCGAGCGTGGCCGACAGCCGCAGGCCGGTCGCCTCATCCAGCCGGTTGCGCAGCTCAACCGCGGTCAGCGAGTCGAAACCGAGGTCGCTGACCGCCCGTTCCACGTCAACGGCGTCCGGGCTCGGGTAGGCGAGCACCGCCGCCACATGGGAGCGGACCAGGTCCACCAGCAGCCGCCGCGCGTCGTCGGTGGCCAGCGCGGCCAGCCGGGCCGCCAGGTCGCCGTGGGAGTCGCTCGCCGGCCCGGCACCGTTCGCCGGCGCTGCGCCGGCCGCCGGCGCTGCGCCGGCCGCCGGGGCGGCCGGGTGGCGGTGGCCTGCTGAACCGTTCGTGGCCGGCCGCCGGGCTGCGCCGGGCCGGGCCGGGCGGATGCCGCGGAGCAGCGGGGAGACCATGCCGTCACCGGCTTCACTCAGGCTGGCGTCGTCCCAGCGTGCGGCGACGGCCAGCGGGCCAGCTGCGGCCAGGGCGGCGTCGAACAGCTCAAGGCCCGGCTCGCTGGCCAGCGGGGCCAGGCCGGCCCGCGCCATCCGGGCCAGGTCGGGGGCGGTCAGATCGCTGGTCATGCCGGCCGAGGTGTCCCAGGGTCCCCAGGCAATCGAGACCGCGGGCTGACCGGCCTGTCGCCGGCCTGTCGCCAGCGCGTCCAGGACTGCGTTCGCGGCCGCGTAGTTAGCCTGCCCGGGGGCACCGAGCAGGCCTGCTACCGAGGAGAACAGCACGAACATCGTCAGCGGCAGGCCAGCGGTGAGCTCGTGCAGGTGCCAGGCGGCGTCGGCCTTGGGGCCAAGGACCGTTTCCAGGTGCCGGGCGGACAACCCTTCGACCGTCGCGTCGTCGAGGCGCCCAGCGGCGTGGACGACGCCGGCCAGCGGTCGCCCGGCGGGGATCCGGGCCAGCAGCGCGGCCAGCGCGGCCCGGTCGGACACGTCGCACGCGGCGATGGTGACCTCGACGCCAAGCTCCCGCAGCCGGGACGACAGGTCGGCGGCGCCGGGCGCGTCCGGGCCGCGCGATGACACAAGCAGCAGGTGCCTGACCCCGTGCCGCTGCGCCAGCCGCTGCGCGACCAGCGCGCCCAGCCCGCCGGTCCCGCCTGTCACCAGGATCGTCCCGTCCGCCAGCCGGACGCTCCCGTCGCTCGGCCCGGCGGCGCGGCCGGCCGGGGGTACGGGAACCTGGGGGGTGAGGCGAGGCACGCGAAGGGTGCCGTGCTCGATCAGCAGTTGAGGCTCGTCTGTCGCCACCGCGGCGGCCAGGAGCGGTGCCGGGCAGTCGCCGGCCAGGTCGACCAGGGCGAAGCGGCTGGGATGCTCGCGCTGCGCGGACCGGACCAGGCCCCAGATCGCGGCGGCGGCCAGCCGGCCAGGCGACGGCGCTGCGGCGCCGAAGGCCCCCTGGGTCACCAGGACCAGCCGCCGGTCGGCGAAGCGCTCGTCGCCTAGCCAGGCTTGCACGAGGTCAAGTGCGGCCCCGGCCGCTTCCCGCAGTGCCGCAGGCACGTCGGCGCGGTCGCTGGTGCCGCAGGAGGCGATGATGGTGGCCGGCAGGTCGCCGCCGGTCATCTCCGCGACCGAGGGCAGGTCGTAGTACAGGCCGGCGTCCGCACCCGCCACGCCCAGGTCGGCGGCGAGCTGGTCGGCCCGGCTATCGCAACCGATCACGGCCCAGTGCTGGCCGGAGAGGGACTGGCCGGAGAGGGGCTGACCGGACGGGCCGGCCTCGCTCGCCGCGACGCCGGTCCATTCGACGGTGTAAAGGACTTGCCCAGGCTGGGCCGCCGGCCTGCTGGCCGGGACCTGTCGCAGGGTCAGCGCAGTGACGTCTGCGACGGGCCGCCCGGTGGTGTCCAGGCCGGTCAACGACACCTGGCCGTCGGCGAGGCGGGTTATCCGTACCCGCAGCGCTTCGGCGCCGGGCGCGGCCACGCGCACGCCGTTCCAGGAGAACGGCAGCAGCAGCTCGCCGCCGGGGACGGTGCCGGACACGTGCATCAGAACGATGTAGTGCAGGGCGGCGTCGAGCAGGGCCGGGTGCAGCGTGAACCGGGCGGCGTCCGGGCGGGCCGGCTCGGGCAGCGCCACCTCGACGTAAGCGTCCTCGCCGAGACGCCAGGCCCTGGTCAGTCCCTGGAACGCGGGTCCGTAGCCGTAGCCGTGGTTCGCCAGCCGTTCGTACAGGTGGCTCAGGTCGACCGGGATACTCCCAGCAGGAGGCCAGGCCCCGGCCGGGCCGGCGTGTTGCGGGCCAGCTGACGGAACGGAAGCGGCGGCCAGCGTGCCTGAGGCATGCCGGGCCCATGCCGCCGCCGGATCGCCCGCGGCGCGCAGGTGCACGGCCAGGCTCCGGCGGCCCGCCGGGTCAGGTCCGCTGACCAGGAGCTGAACCTGGACCGTGCCGGTTTCCTGTAGGACCGCGGGTGCTTCGATGATCAGCTCTTCAACCAGGTCGCAGCCCGCGGCCGCGGCGGCTTGAAGAGCCAGCTCGACGAAGGCCGTCCCGGGCAGCAGGACGGTGCCGTCCACCTCGTGGTCGGTGAGCCACCGCGTGCTGCCGCGATCCAGGCGGCCGGTCAGCAGATAGCCGCCGGTGCCGCCGAGCGGGGCGCTGGCCAGCAGCAGCGGGTGCCGCGAGGCGGTCATGCCGCTGCTCGCCGCGCTGGCCGGGCCCGGCTCGTCACTGAGCCAGAACCTGCGCCGCTCGAACGGGTAACCAGGCAGCTCCGCTGGCCGAGCCGATGCCGGATCGGCCACTACCGGATCGGCCACTACCGGATCGGCCAGTGCTGGATCGGCCAGTGCTGGATCGGCCAGTGCTGGCTCGGTCATCGCCGGACTCATCAGCGCCTGCCAGTCGACGTCGGCGCCTAGTACGAAGGCTTGGGCCGCGGCCGTCAGGAGCTGGCGCAGGCCGCCGGAACCGCGGCGAAGCGAGGCGACCGCACCACCGGGCGCGGCGGCGGCGTGCAAGGTGTCGGAGATATATCCGGTCAGCACCGGGTGCGGGCTGACCTCGATGAACAGCGGCGTCCCTGGACCGGCCAGCGAGGTGACGGCCTGGGTGAACCGCACCGGGTGCCGCAGGCCGCGGAACCAGTAGTCCGCGGTCAGCTCGGCCGGGTCGATGAGCTCTCCGGTCAGCGACGAGCAGATGCCGACGTCGGCCTGCCGCGGCGTCACCCCGTCCAGGATGGCCAGCAGCTCGTCCCGCAGCACCTCGATGTGCGGCGTGTGCGCGGCATAGTCGATCGCGACCCGGTGGATCCGCTGCTTGGCGCCGTGGGCGGCGGCGAATTCGTCAAGGGCATCGAGGTCGCCGGCGATGACCGTGGCCTCGGGTCCGCTGTGGATCGCCACCCAGAGCCGGTCCGGCCAGGGGGCCAGCATGTCAGCCGCCTGGCCGGCCGGCACAGGCAGCGCGAGCATCCCGCCGGTGCCGGTCAGCTTCATCAGCGCCTTGCTGCGCAGGGCGACGATCCTGGCCGCGTCCGGCAGGGTCAGCGCGCCGGCCACGTACGCCGCCGCGATCTCACCCTGGGAATGCCCGATCACTGCCGCCGGCCTGACCCCCGCCGCACGCCATACCGCCGCCAGCGACACCATCACCGCGAACAGGACCGGCTGGATGACATCCGAGCCGGCCAGTGGCGGCGCGCCGTCGCAGCCGCGCAGCACGTCCAGGACCGACCATCCGGTGTAAGGAGCGAACGCCTCGGCGCAGCGGAGCAGCTCAGCACGGAAACCCTGGTGGCTCTCCATCAGTTCGGCGGCCATCCCGGCCCACTGCGACCCCTGGCCGGGGAAGACAAAGACCGGCTGCACGTCGTCGGCCGCGGCGCCTTCGGTGACGCAGGCGTGCGGGGAACCGCTGGCGATCGCGGTCAGCGCGGCCAGCAGGTCATCCCGGTCACCGGCCAGCACCACGGCGCGGCGGGCAAATCTGGCCCGGCCCCGCAGCGCGGGGCCGGCCGCGGCGAGGTCGGCATCGGCGGCGTGCTGAGCGAAGTCATGCAGGCCGGTGGCGTAGCTTCGGAGCGCGGTCTCGGTCCTGGCGGACAGCACCCAGAGCAGCGGGCCGTCCGGGGAGCTAGCCGGCTGAGCCCGGTCGTGCTCCGGCGGCTGCCCGATCAGGACATGGGCGTTGGTGCCGCTCACGCCGAACCCGGAGATGCCGGCCACCGCGGGGCCGCGGCCAGCTGGCCAGGGCACCGCCTGCGTGAGCAGCCGGACGCGGCCCGCGGACCAGTCCACGTGCAGGGTGGGCTCGGTGACGTGCAGGGTGGCCGGCAGCAGGCCATGCCGGATGGCCATCGTCATCTTGATCACGCCTGCGACGCCCGCCGCGGCCTGGGTGTGGCCGATATTGGACTTCGCCGAGCCAAGCCAGACCGGCTGGTCTTCCGCCTGGCCGCGACCGTAGGCGGCGATCAGCGCCCCGGCCTCGACCGGGTCGCCGAGGGTGGTGCCGGTGCCGTGCGCCTCGACCGCGTGCACGTCGCCGGGCGACAACCCGGCGTCGGCCAGGGCATCGGCGATGACCCGCTCCTGGGCGGGCCCGTTCGGTGCGGTCAGTCCGTTGCTGCGCCCGTCCTGGTTGACGGCGGAGCCAAGGACCAGGGCGAGGATGCGGTGGCCGTTCCGGCGCGCGTCGGAGAGCCGTTCCAGCAGCAGCACCCCGGCGCCCTCGGCCCAGCCGGTGCCGTCGGCATCGGCGGAGAACGCCTTGCAGCGGCCGTCGGCCGCCAGCCCGTGCTGGCGGGAGAACTCCACGAAGATGCCGGGTGAGGCCATCACTGTCACGCCTCCGGCCAGGGCTAGTGTGCACTCACAGCGCCGCAGCGCCTGGGCGGCGAGGTGGATCGCGACCAAGGACGAGGAGCACGCGGTGTCCACGGTGATGGCGGGGCCATGCAGGCCGAAGGCGTAGGCGATGCGGCCTGAGATGACGGACATGGCGGTGCCGGTCAGCCGGTGGCCGTCGGCGTTGCCGGTGGGGCGGTGCAGCCGCGGCCCGTACTCGGGCGCCATCGCGCCGACGAAGACCCCGGTGCGGGTGCCCCGTAGGGTGTGCGGGTTGATGTCGCCCCGTTCGGCGGCTTCCCAGCAGATCTCAAGCATCAGCCGCTGCTGCGGGTCCATCGCGGCTGCCTCACGCGGGCTGACGCCGAAGAAGGCCGCGTCGAACTGGTCGGCGTCGTGCAGGAAGCCGCCGTGCCGGGTTGAGCTGGCGCCGGGGCGGTCCGGTCCGGCCAACAGCGCGTCGAGGTCCCAGCCGCGGTTGACCGGGAACTCGGTGATCGCGTCGGTGCCGCCGGTGAGCAGTTTCCAGAGGTCTTCTGGCGAGGTAACGCCGCCTGGATAGCGGCAGCCGATGCCGATGATCGCGATCGGGTCGTCGTCAGGGCCGTGCCGCCCGGCGGCACGCGGGGCCTGCGCGCCGCGTGTGTCCGGCTGATCCTGGCCGGTCAGGGCGTACAGTCGCGCGGCCAGTTCCTCGGGCGTCGGGTAGTCGAAGACCAGGCTGGCCGGCAGGGCCAGGCCGGGCAGCGCGCTCTTCAGCCGGCTACGCAGCTCGATCGCGGTGGCCGAGTCCACGCCGAGATCCTTGAAGGTGCGGCCCGGCACGATGTCGCTGGCGTCCTGGTGGCCGAGCGCCCCGGCGGTGGTGTTCAGCACCAGGTCCCTCAGCTCGCGGCGGGAGCGGGCGCCGGCGACCGCAGGTGCGGGTGCGGACACGGCGGCAGACCCGAGCCCGGTGAGCGGGTACCTGCGACGGCTGAAGGCGTAGGTCGGCAGGTCGGTGAGCGCCGAGTGAGAGGGCTCGGGCTGGCCGACCCAGTCGGCGGCCGCGCCGCCGACGTAGGCTTCGGCGAGCGCCCGGCGGAACTGGCTCATCCCGCCGTGTTCGCGGCGCAGCGTGCCGACGGCTCGCGCGGCCTGCCCGGCCTCCTCGATCGTTTCCTCGACCGCGGTGACCAGCACCGGATGGGGGCTGCACTCCACGAACAGGCCGCCGCCCAGCTCCAGCGCCGCCCGGGCGGCGGTGCCGAAGCGCACCGGACGACGCAGGCTGCGATACCAGTACTGCGCATCGAGAGCGGCGGTATCCATCAGTTCGCCGGTCAGGGCAGAGATGAACGCGATACCGGAGGTGACGGGGCGGACCGGCGCCAGCATGCCGAGGATCTCGTCCCTGACCTGTTCGACAGCCGGAGAATGCGAAGCGTAGCCAACCGGGATTATCTTCGTCTGGTAGCCGGCCGCAGTCAGGTGCCGGTCAAGCGCGGCGAGATCGGCGGCCGCGCCGGAGACCACTACCGAGCGGGGCCCGTTGACCGCCGCGACGGCCGTGCGCGGCGCGACCGCGCCGATCGCCTCCTCCACCTCCCGGACCCGGGCCGCGACGGACAGCATGCCGCCACCGCCCGCGATCCCGGCGATGGCCCGGCTGCGAAGGGCTGCCACCCGGGCACCGTCGGAGAGAGATAGCGCGCCGGCCACGGTAGCGGCCGCGATCTCGCCCTGGGAATGGCCGATGACGATCTCGGGTGAGACGCCGCTGGCCCGCCACAGCCCCGCCAGGCTGACCATGACCGCCCACAGCGCAGGCTGCACCACGTCAACCCGGCTCAAGTCCGGCGCGCCTGGCACGCCGCGCAGCACGTCGAGCAGCGAGTAGTCGGTGAACGGCGCGAGCGCGGCCGCGCAGGCTTCGATTCCTTCGGCGAACCCGGCCGACTCCTTGAGCAGGTCACGGGCCATCTCCGGCCACTGTGAGCCCTGCCCGGGGAAGGTGAAGACGCGGCGTCCGGTGATGGCGGTGCCGGTGAGGACGCCCGGGTCCGGCTGGCCCGCGGCCAGGGCGGCCAGCCCCGCCCGCCGGTCCTGGCCCAGGATCACCGCGCGGTGCTCGAACGCGGTGCGGGTCGTGGCGAGGGTGAGCGCCACGGTCCCGGGATCGGCGCCGGGGTGCTGGTCGAGGTGAGCGCTCAGACGCTGTGCCTGCACCGCGAGCGACGCGGCGGACCGGGCCGAGAGCACCCAGGGAACGTCGCGGCCGGCGCGCACGGGGGTGGCGGAGACGGAGGTGGCCGGGTCTGGCTTGACGGCAGGGGCCGGTCCGAGCAGCAAGTGGCAGTTGGTGCCGCCCATGCCGAACGAGCTGACGCCGGCCACCGGCGCACGGTCCGGCGCGGGCCAGCCACGGCCGGCCGTGACCACCTCGAGCCGCAGGACGTCTAGGTCAATGGCCGGGTTGGGCGCGGCGAAGTGCAAGCTGGCGGGCAGCTCGCCGTGGGAGATGCTCAGCGCGACCTTGAGCAGCCCGGCGATGCCCGCCGCACCCTCCAGGTGGCCGACGTTGGTCTTGACCGAGCCGACAAGCAGCGGCTGCGCGGCGGGCCGGCCGTGCCCCAGAGCCGCTCCCAGCGCGGCTGCCTCGACCGGGTCGCCGGCCCGGGTACCGGTACCGTGCAGCTCGACGTACTGGACGTCGGCGGGTCGCACTCCGGCTCGCGCGCAGGCCTGCCGCAGGAGCTGCTCCTGAGCCTGGACGCTCGGCACGGTCAACCCGTCCCCGCCGCCGTCGTTGTTGACCGCGCCGCCGAGGATAACGCTGTGCACGACATCGCCGTCTCGGCGGGCCGCGGACAGCGGCTTGAGTACGATCAGCGCACCGCCCTCACCGCGGACGTAGCCGTTCGCCCCGCGGTCGAAGACCCGGCAGCGACCGTCGGGCGACAGCGCGCCGAGGCGGCCGATGGCCGCCGTGGTCTCGGCCAGCAAGTTGAGGTTCACTCCCCCGGCCAGCGCGATGCTGCTCTCGCCGCGGCGCAGGCTCTCGCAGGCCAGCTGGACCGCGACCAGTGAGGATGACTGGCCGGTGTCCAGCGTCAGGCTAGGGCCCCGCAGCCGGAGGACGTAGGAGATCCGGTTAGCGATGATCGCCCGGTGCGAGCCGGTATAGCTGTGCGGGCCCATGCTGGCGGCGCCACGCCGGTCCTGCAGGGCAGCGAAATCGCTGGCGGCCGCGCCGACGAAAACACCCGCGGCGGTGCCGTGCAGGTCGGCCGGGATGATCCGGGCGTGCTCAAGGGCCTCCCAGGCAAGCTCGAGCGTCAGCCGCTGCTGCGGGTCGGCCGCCGCGGCCTCATTCGGGGAGATCCCGAAGAAGTCGGCGTCGAAGCCCTCGATGTCGCTGACGAAGCCGCCCCGCCGGTACGGGCCCGGGGTCGCCTCCGGCCACCGGCCCGCGGGGGCTTCGGTGATCGCGTCCGTTCCGTCGCGCAGCAGCTGCCATAGCGCGTCGCAGGCATCTGCCCCCGGCAGCCGGCACGACATCCCGATGATGGCAATCGGCTCACCGGGCCCGGCGGCCATGGCCGCGGAAACGCCGGCTGTCATGTCATCAATCATCGGTTTTGGCACCCCCAGGGATGCGGGTTATTTCGCGTGCACGGATGCGGCGGCGGCGGCATTTGGCTGAAAATACTGGATTGCCGATACGAGATATTTGGCTTTATTCCGAAATATCCATGTTGGTTGCGAAATGTGCTGTGCCCAAATAGTCGTCAATGCCCCGGCCTGCGTCAAGGCCGTCAAGGGCCTTGCGCCGTGACATGAAATAGCCGTAAGAACGTGCCAGGGTAGGCACTTGAACTCGGCCCGAATTACCGGCTAGCGTCGGATATGCGCTTACCGAGCTGGTAACGCCGGGTCTGTCTTTCACCGCGGTCAGGGTTCGGCCGTACTCCTGATGGCTCAGCCCCGCGGCAGCACCAGTGCCTCGCGCCGCGCCCGCACCCACGGTGCCCCCATCGACCCGGCTCCTACGGGGGAGCCGGGTATCAGGCGGCCGGGCCGTCCCGTCGCGGGAGCGGCTGAGCCGGCGGCGGTGGCGGTCATGCCGCGGGTAACGCGTGCTGGCGTCCCGCTGGCCGCTGTGGTCCCGGCTGCCCCGCCCGCCGCACCACGGGCCCGGCAGGTGCCATCCCGTCACGCGGGAACCGCGGGTCCCGGCGGAGCTGCCCGGGGGCGGGGCCGGGGCGGGGCGGGGCCGGGGCGGGGCGGGGCCCCTTGTCATCCCCGCTCCCCGGCATCAGGACCCCCACCAGGGAAGGGCAGCTCCTTGCGACACAGCCGCACCCGCGGACCACAAGGCACACCCGCGGACCACGGGGCCGGCTGCGACCGCCCCGGTGGTCTGCAGGGTTCGGGGAAACGCAGCGTTACCTGCGGACACGGACCTCAGCCATTCAATTGCTGTGGCGCGGGGGCCGGGGCGCGGTCAGCGACGGCTGTCCGGGGTGACCAGATCGTGGTCGAAGGCGTAGACCACGGCGGCGGTCCTGTCACGCAACCGCAGTTTGGTGAAGACGTGGTTGATGTGGGTCTTGACCGTGCCCTCGCTGACGAACAACTCGGCGGCGATCTCACCGTTGGTCTTGCCGCCGCCGATCAGCGCGAGCACCTCACGCTCCCGGCTGGTCAGCGCATCCAGGCCGGCCCCATGACTGGCCGGCCGCGGGGCGGCGGACCGGTAGATGGCCAGCACCCGGCCGGTGACCGCCGGGTCCAGCCAGGCGCCGCCGCCGGCCACCGCCCGGACAGCCCGCTGCAGATCCTCGGCGGGTACGCCCTTCAGGATGAAGCCGGACGCGCCGGCCCGCAAGATGCCGGCCAGCGCCTCGTCGTCGTCGAAGGTGGTCAGAGCCAGCACCGGCGGGCTCACGTCGCGGCTGCGCAGCTCGCGGGTGGCCTGGATGCCGTCCACCACGGGCATCCGGACATCCATCAGCACGACATCAGGCCCAAGCGAGTCGACGGCCGCTAGCACCTCGCTGCCGTCGGCGCACTCGCCGACCACGTCGAAGCCGAACTGGCTGCGCAAGATGCCGCGCAACCCGGCCCTGACCAGATCCTGGTCATCGACGAGCAGCACCTTGACCGCATCGGAGGTCACGTCGCGCCCTCCCGGCGGCGGCGGCCGGCGAGCGGGAACGTAGCCGAGACGAGCCAGCCGCTGCCGCCCGGGCCAGCCTCGCACTGGCCCCCGAGCGACTCGGCTCGCTCCCGCATGCTCACCATGCCGAGCCCGGTCCCGGTACCTGGCTTGGCCGCGCTGTCCACGGTCAGCCGCGCGGTGCCTGCGTCCACCGTCAGCCGGGTCTGCGTCGCCGCACCGGGCGCGTGCTTGATCGCGTTCGTCAGGGCCTCCTGCACGATGCGGTAGACCGCCAGCCCGGTCGTCGCGGGCAGCCGGGCGACGTCGCCTTCGACGATCAGGGTAACGTCCGCGCCGGTCGACCGGAACCGCTCGACCAGCGCGGGCAGCCCGTCCACGCTGGGCAGCGGGGCCGTGCCCGGCTCCGCGTGCGGGTGCAGCATGCCCACGACCTGCCGGACCTCCTCCAGGCTTTCCCGGCCTAGCCGCTCGGCCTCGGCCAGCGAACGCGCGGCATCAGCCAGGTCGTGTTCGACGGCGAGCCGGGCGCTGGTGATGTGCAGCAGGGTGACCGTCAGGGTGTGCGCGATGACGTCGTGCAGCTCGCGGCCGATCCGGTTCCGTTCCTCGGCCCTGGTCCGTTCGGCCAGCCCGGCCTGGGCCTCCCTGAGCTGCAGCACCAGGTCGATCTGCTGACGGATCAGCAGGCCGGCCGCTAGCGCGAGCGTGGTGCCTGCCATCCAGGCGCCCCAGCCCGGGTCGTGGTCGAACCAGATCCACTCGACCGAGAACAAGATCAGTGTCCCGGCCAGGTAAGCCAGCGCATGGTTGCGTCTGGCGACCAGGGCGCACCAGGCGGCGACCAGGCAGACCGCGAACCAGCCCAGGTTGCTCGCCATTCCGTGCCCGAGTACCGCGACGCCGGCGGTGGCCGCCGCGGCGTAGACAAGCAGCGGCCGACGTTGCGCCAGCAGCAGCGCGGCCGCGGCGATGGCAACGGCCGCCGCGGCGATGGCGACGGCCGGGTTAGGACGCAGCGGCAGCAGCGCGACCACGACCAGCGCGGCGAAGACGCCGAGCGCCAGCCAGCGCGCCCATCCCGCCGAGAATTCGGCGGGATGGGCGGAGCCTGTCTGGCGGATCATGTCTCGGATGCTACGGCTGACGCTGCGCGAAGGCACGTCCGGCGCGGTGACCAGGCGCCGCGCCGTCTGGGTCACAGCGCCGTTCGGCGGGCCGCGATGACGGTGGCCACCACGGCCAGGGCCGCGATCGCGATCAGCGAGCTTGTCGCCGCGCCCAGGCCAAGCCACGGCTCGCGCACCGCGTTGGTCAGCAGCGTCAGCGGGAGCGGGCCCGCCACCTTCTTGACGATGGAGCCCATCACGTTCGGCGGCGGGCCGCCCGCGCCGAGCAGGAACGACGGGAAGAAGAGCAGCAGCCCGACCGCCTGGGCGGACCGGGCGGAGGGCAGCACCGAGCCGAGCAGCACGCCGATGCTAACGAAAGCCACCGCGCCGAGCGACAGCGCGGCCGCGACCCGCCACGCGTCGTGCAGGGCCGGGATTCCGTACACCGGCCAGGCGACGAGCAGGAGCAGCGTGCAGGCCACCGCCGTGGTCAGCAGCCCGACGATCAGCTGGGCGATCGCGAACGACCAGCGCGGGAAGCCGGCCGCGGTGAATCGCCGCAGCACGCCGCGTTCGCGGTAGGAGGCCAGGTGCACCGGGAGCATCACCAGCCCGGTCGCGGCGATCACCACGGTGAGGTAGGAGGCCACGTACCAGTGAGCCGGGTTGGTGTGGTCAAAACCGGGATTCGGCTTGGTGCCGAACGCGCCGCCGATGATCAGCATCGTCACGATCGGGAACGCGAAGACGAAGGTGAGCACGAGCGGGTCGCGCATCATCAGCTTGAGCTCGGTCTTGACGAGCTTTCCGAATGTCGTGCTCATTGCCGTCCTCCAACTAGTTCGGCTTGGGCCGGGATAACGGGCGTCGCGGCGGCCTGATCGTTCTCGAGCAGGCGCAGCAGGGCGTCTTCGAGGTCGGGCACGTGCACGCCAAGGTCCGGCGGTACCGGTCCCCAGCTGACGAGCGCCGCCCCGACGTGCGCGATCATGCGGCGGTCGCCCGCCAGCGTCACCCGGGTCCCGGTCAGCTGGACGTCATGCACGCCTTCGGTCCGGCGCAGCTGCTCGAGCAGCGACGTGCCCGCCTCCGGCAAGGTGAACCTGACGGTGGCCCGGCGGGCGTGGCGGTCGATCAGCTCGGCGGGCGTCCCGCTGTCCAGGATGCGGCCTTCGCGCATGGCGATGATCCGGCCGCAAAGCTCCTCGGCCTCATCCATCTCATGGGTTACTAGCAATACCGTGGTGCCTGCCTCGTGCAGCTGGCGCACGGCGGCCCACACGTCGCGGCGCGCGGCTGGGTCCAGGCCCTGGGTCAGCTCGTCCAGGATCACCAGGCGGGGGCGGTTGAGCAGGGCCAGCACGAGGAACAACCGCTGCTGCTCACCGCCGCTGAGCGAGGAGAAAGCCGAGCGGCGCCGTGCCGCCAGGCCGAATTGCTCAAGGAGCTCACCGCCGTCCCGCGCCTTCGGGGTGGCGAACAGGTCAATCGCCTCGGCCACCCGCAACCGGTCCGGCAGGGCGGAATTCTGAAGCTGGCTGCCGATCAGCGGCCGCAGCTTCGCGCCCTGGGTGACCGGGTCGTAGCCAAGCACTCGCAGGACGCCGGCATCCGGCTTGCGCAATCCCTGGATGCACTCCACCGTCGTCGTCTTACCTGCGCCGTTCGCGCCGGCCAGGCCGACGATCTCACCCGCCCGGACGTCGAGGTCGAGGTCGTCTACCACAATCCTCTTCCCGTAGACCTTACGCAGCCCGCGGACGGTCACTACATCTTGTTCGCTCATGACATCGATTCTCCTGTCGTCAATAGATCGGCACATCACCCTGCGGGTAGAATTGGTTCTATAACCCAGGGTGGAGAACTACGGTCCTGGCTGAGATGGCACCGCCTCTCTCGCCGGACGGTGCGCTCATCCGCAGGTCGCCAGACGGCCTGGTGAATGACGGTGACCGCCATTTCCTGGCCGGTACCTGCCGACCCGCCAAGCCGTCCAGCTGGTGATTTCCGTTGCCGTTCATGGTCTAATACGAGCGGTAAAGGACGAGGGCGGTAATGGTCATGATCGAGGAAATCCTGACGCCTGGCGTGGCGTCCGCGGAGGCCTTCGGCGACGTGCCTGAAGCGCACCTTTTCGCCGCGGAACAGGCCGTCATCGCCCATGCGATCGACGCCCGGCAGCGCGAATTCGGTACGGTACGCCGGTGCGCGCGCCAGGCGCTGGCCGAGCTCGGCATCCCGGCCGCACCGCTGCTGCCCGGCGAGGGCCGCGCCCCGCGGTGGCCGGATGGCGTGGTGGGCAGCATGACGCACTGTGCCGGGTACCGGGCGGCGGCGGTGGCCCTGGCGTCCGGCATCGCGGCCGTCGGCATCGACGCCGAGCCCAACGAGCCGCTGCCTGAGGGGGTCCTGCGGCTCGTCTCGCTCGGCGAGGAGCGCGCCCGGCTAGCCGAGCTGGCGGCCAGCCCGGCTCGCGGGCACGGGGATGCGGTGAACTGGGACCGGCTGCTGTTCTGCTGCAAGGAGGCCGTGTACAAGGCCTGGTACCCGCTGGCCCGGCGGTGGCTGGGCTTTGAGAGCGCGCTGGTCAGGATTGACCCGGCCGGCTCCTCGTTCACCGCCCGGCTGCTGGTTTCGGGTCCGGATGTCAGCGGCACCGAGCTGGCCGGCTTCTCCGGCCGGTGGCTGGCCGCCGGCGGGCTGCTGCTGGCCACCATAGCGCTCCCGTCCGCGGGCACCATCTCGTTAGCCATCACCGAGCAGGCGGCCGCTGGCCCGCACCCCGGCCTGGAAGCGGCTCACCGCGTTAAGCTCGTGCATCATCGTGGCGATGTGGCGCCGGCAGGTGCGGACGGACATCCCGAGCTTGCGGGCCAGGATCTCATCGGTGTATCCCCTCGCCATCAGGCTGACCATGGTCAGCTGGAGGTCATCGGCGACTTCCGCGTAGCCGGACTCGAAGGAGTCCACTCCGGTCGCCGCGTCCCACAGCTGGTTGGTCATATCCAGCAGGAACTGGACGACGTGCCCGCTGCGCACCCGGGATGCCGTGACCTCGCCGTCGGCGAAGCCCAGCAAGATTGCCAGTGACCGGTCGAAGATGACGGCCGCCCGCGGCACCTGGCTCACGGTGCGGACCTGCGCGCCGCCGTCGATCAGGTTCTTGATCTTTATCCGCGCTGTGAAGTCGGCGCGACTGCGATGCTCGCAGAGCACCTGCACCGTCACGCCGCGTTCGGTCAGCCGCGGCGTGATCCGCAGGAAGTTCTCCAGAGCGCTCGCGTCCGGCCGCCCCGACCGGAGCACGATCACCTCCTGGTCGCATGCGTCGGCCGCAAGCTTGAGGAAGCCTCCCACCTCCATCGGGCCCGCGACATGCTCGACCGAGCTCAGGGAGGTGGCGGGCGGGCTGCTCCGGACGTAGTCCTGGCGGAGGGCGTCGCTCCGTTCCTGGATCTGGGCGATCTGCTCTCGCCGCTGGTAGATCTCGCGCTCCATCGGCGAGACGAGCGAGGCCGCGGCGATCTCCGGATCGACAGGCACCAGCCGGCCTTCCGGGTGGCTCTCCTCGCGGAGCAGCCGGTAGGCCAGCAACTGCTTGACCGCCGCCGTCACATCGGGAATGCCAAGGACGAGATCGTCGGCGACGGTGCGGAGCGCATTGATGGCGCCCTTTCCCACGGCATACCGGTAAACGCTGGCCACGCGGTCCTCGAGGCTCTGCGCCGGATCAATGCCCGCAGAAAATATCGATTCCATTACTTACCCTCCGCTCTTTCGGTTAGGCAAACGCTCGTCATGGCAACTCGATCCAGCTGCCGAGATCGTGTTCGGCCGCGGCCCGGCCGATCTGCCCGGCCAGGGCGGCATCGACCGCCTCGGCACCGAGTAGCTCCACCAGCAAGATCTCGTCGTCCAGCCGCCCTGGGGCCGCGCCGGCCAGCACCATGCCGAGGTCGGCCCGGACGGGCTGGTAGCCGTGGCCCGCCACCGGATGGCGGTACCAGCCCTCGCGGTGTCCGAGCAGCGGCCCGCCGCCGGCGTCCGGGCCCGCGTCCGGGCCCGCGTCCGAGCGCGCGTCCGGGCGCGCGTCCGGGCGCGCGTCCGGGCGCGCGTCCGGGCCGGCTAGGTGCCGCGCGACGAATTCGCGGTGCCGGTTGCGCTCGAGCAGCGCCAGGTCATCGACGTAGATGCGGCTGGCGCAGGCGACCACGTCGGGCGGCAGGTCCTGCCCGGTGGCGTTGACGACTAGGGCGCCCAGCGGCAGCGGACCGATCCGCAGCGGGTCCGGACTCGGCGTAACGGCGATAAGCAGGTTGGCGCCGAGCGCCGCACGTTCCGGATCGGCCGCGGCCGAAAGGCCGATGCCGGCCCGCTCGAGCTCGTCGAGCACGCTGGTCACCGCCGGTTCCTGCCCTCCGCTGCCCAGCGCGATGTGGCTGAGCATGGGCAGGTAGTGCGCCATCACCGCGATCTGCACCTGGATGGCGGTGCCGGTACCGAAGACGGCGGCGGTCAGCACGCCGGGGGCGGCTAGCTCGCGGGAGGCCAGGGCGGCCAGGCCGGCGGCCCTGATCATCCGGAGCATCGCCGCGGGCAGCAGGCAGCGCAAACCGGTTTCTGGGTCCTCGACCACCGTCTGGCCGGCCGCGGCCACGCCGAACATCACCTGCGCGCCGCGGTCCGGATGGGCCGGCCGGTCCGGGTAAGCCAGCCGGTCCGCCAGCACCTCGAGCAACTCGACGTCCGCCAGGGCGCACAGCGTCTGCCGGGAGCTGAGCCGTAGGGTCAGGGCCGCCGCCATCATGTCTCCGATGTGTTTCGATGCTGTGGCCTTCATGGCATCGCACGCGGCTCCGCAACCCCTACTGGCCGGCTACTGGCCGGCCGGCCTGGGCAAGAGCGGACCAGGGCCGGTTCAGGACGCCTCGGCGCTTAGCTCATCACACCGGCACAAACAGCCAATCCGCCAGCGCCGCCAGGCCTGCGGTTAAGGGGATTCTGATGAACAAGGCGTCCGCTACCACCGTCCTGCACATCGTCATCACCGCGGTGCTCGCCGCTCTTTTCGTGCTCGCGCTGAGCGGGGCGAGCGCCTCGGCCAGGCCGGCCGCCGACTCGCCGTGGGATGCCGTGCGGGTCGCTACCTGCCAGTCGTGTTAGGACGACGGTCTAGTCGCACGAAGGTGGTGCCCATAACTCCCGGCCGTCGAGGCAGCTAGCTCATCAATCGCTGAACCTGGCGCCCATGAAGCGCGAACTCTTCCATGAGCTGATCTTGAAAGCGCTTTCCCCAAAGGCGCTCCACCATATTCCCGTATTCTGCTAGTTTGGGGAGCTTGCCGTCTAGCCGGAATAGGACCGCGAGTATGAGGGTCTACGGCCCGCCACCCGATCCACCCGATTTTGGCACTAAGGAGCAGGCATACTTCGCCGCTGCTCTCATCATTCTCCCGGGCAGACTGGTACTATTTTATGCAAGGATACGTTGCCACACGTCGCGAAAATGCACTCGCGGTGATCGGGCTAATCGATCCGGGTAGCATCAGAGTGCGCCGGTCGCCACACTAGATCATCGCCGCCTGCCAGCACGAACCGTGGTGCCCGTGGCTGAGCGCGGACGGCGTCACGCTGGACTCCGCCACGGGCAGTGCTGCGCGCCCCTGTCATACTCGCCGTTCAGTGGCCAGCAGCCCGGTCGCTGACATGTGCAGACAAACTTTGCGGAGCCCTGATAGCGTACGGGCGTCGAAAAAGGGCGAGACGAAATGCATAGGAGGGTCCTGATGACATTAAGACGTCGATCTGCGATATTCGCCGGCGGGGGCTCGTGCGTGGCCGCGCTGGCAGGACTGGTGATGGCCACGACGCCGGCGTCCGCGCACGGGCTCAGCGTGGTCACGACCGCTCAGGCGTCCGCGCAAACGTCGGTGCCACTCGGTCCGCGTCCGCCGTTGGGGCGGGCGAAGCCGTCGGGGTTGACGCCGTTCTTCGGCCCGGCGACGTCGCCCTGGACGCCGCTGAAGAACCCGCCGCCGACCGGGACGCCCGGCACGATGCTGCTGGAGAGCGACGGTACGGTACTCGTCCACGATGAGCCGGACAACAACACCACGGGCGGTACGAACGCGTGGTACAAGCTCACGCCGGATTCGAGTGGCAGCTACATCGACGGGACGTGGAGCCAGATCGCGTCGATGCCTGCGGCGTATACGCCCCTGTATTTCGCGTCGGCGATCTTGCCCGACGGGCGCATGATCGTCGAGGGCGGCGAATACATCGGGGAAAACGCGGTGTGGTCGGACCAGGGCGAGATCTACAACCCGGCGACCAACACCTGGGCTTCCGTCGCACCGCCACCAGGCTGGACGAACATCGGGGACGCCGCGAGCGATGTCTTGCCCGACGGCACCTTCATGCTCCAGCACCCGTGTCAGACCTGCGTCACGAATCCGGATCTGACCGTCGATGATGCGTTGCTCAACCCGAGGACCATGAAGTGGACGGTGATCCCGGGGACGGGCAAGAATGATCCCAACGACGAAGAAGGCTGGACCCTGGAGCCGAGCGGCCAGCTGCTGACCGTCGATACCTGGATCCCGGCGGCGACCCAGCTCTTCAACCCCGGCACTAAGTCCTGGTCGTTCGCGGGAAACACGGCCGCGAACGGCGATCCTGTCGATCCGTTCCCGGTCGTCGAGATCGGGCCGCAGGTCGAGATGCCAGGCGGCAACACGTTTGTGGTCGGGGCGGGCGTGAGCACGCAGGAGCCACCCACGGCGTGTACCACGGACGCGGACACGCAGAACGCGCTGTATCAGTACGCGACGGGCACGTGGGCCGCCGGGCCGGAGATCCCGGCCATCGGCGGCGAGGAGTACGACAGCACGGACGGGCCGGCGTCGACTCTGCCGGACGGAAACGTGCTGTTCGACGCGAGCGCGTGCGTGTACAATACGCCGACTCACTTCTTCGTCTACAACGCGAGCTCGAACACGCTCACCCAGGTCCCGGACGTGCCCAACGCTCCGAACGACTCCTCGTACTACACGCGGATGCTGACGCTGCCGAACGGGCAGGTGCTGTTCAACGACGGCAGCAGCCAGATGGAGGTCTATACGGCCGGCGGGACGCCGAACCCGTCATGGGCGCCTTCGATCACATCCCTGAGTTCCACCACGCTGGCCCCCGGGAGAACCTACAGCCTGTCCGGCAAGCAGCTGGCCGGGCTGGACCAGGGATCCGCCTACGGTGATGACGTCCAGGACAACACCAACTTCCCCCTGGTACAGATCACCAACTCCGCTACCGGCGTGGTGACCTACGCCCGGACCAGGGACTGGACCTCGGTATCTGTCGCCCCTGGCACCAGGTCCTCGACCAGGTTTACCCTCCCGCCTGGCACGCCGGCGGGCATGAGCACGCTGGTCGTGATCGCCAACGGAATCGCCTCAGCGCCTTCGCCGGTGACGATTTTCTGAGGGCTGACACAACGGTCGTTCCGCGCGAACGGCACAGCTTTTCCCAGGCCCCGTCCCGGGCATTCGGGGCGGGGCCTGGCTGAAACGGCTGGCTAGACTGACCGGGTGATCACTGGAGTTAAGGGCGGTAAATCATGGCGCATCGGGACCCACGCCGAGGTCGCCTGGATTTCCGGCGGCGTCACGACAGACCTGACGATCACGTCCGCAATTCCCCCGGTCTACGAAACCTACGCCACGATCGTGATACCAACGGAACCTGAAGCGCGACGCAGACGTGAGAAGGTCCTCCTTACCCTGCTCAGCGAGCACTCAGCAGACCAGCCATGGTGGCTCGGATATCTCGACAACGGTAACGATGACATCGTCTTCCCCGGCGCAGAAAAGGTGGACCTTTACCAAAGCTCGTGGCATTACGTACTGGCCGAAGCGGGGCCAGACCAAGCCGCCGCCTGGCGCCAAAACCGGCCCTTGTCACTCGGCAAAGGCGTCCTGCCGGACCTGATGTTCCCCGCCGACCGCTGCTGGCTGTTTTCCACGCTGTGGGACGACGACTGGAGTTGCATCGGCGGACCCGCCGCGCTCGTGAACGGGTTCTTGCGCCATCCTCACCTGGAGGCGAGATCGGTCGACCTCGGCCAGGACGCCACACCGCCAGGCCACCAGGCGTTCTGACGGTTCCTGGCTACGTTCGCAACTGGGTGTGGTGGCGCCACCAGTAACGCCCGGCGATGAGTCCGGAGAGTGCACGCAGACGGTCAGCCGCCGTCCCGGCCGGGAAGCCGGGGTGGGCCAACGCGACGCGGAGGTCGGAGGCCAGGTAGCTGGCTTCGCGAACTTCGCACGCGGCCCGGAGAGTTCTGCGGGGGTCGCCGTCGCGCGGGCAATGACGTCGCCCAGCCGGTAGAGCCCGCTGCTCTCAGTGATCCGCTCGCTGAATCCATCGGCTGCTTAGCCAAAACAATCCGCAGGACGCAAAGGCCAGAATGGCCGGGAACGTGGTTTGGCACGCTCACCGGGGAGTGCGGAGAACTCGCGGCGCTGCGAGTCCGTGCCCGCCACCTACATGCTTATTTTCCGGTCGCGGCCTTGAACTTGACGACCAGCTCAGCGGGGACCCGGCCGCGGTCCTTAACGTCGATTCCCTGGGTTTTGGCCCACTCACGAACCGCGGTGGGGTTCAGCCCGCTGGCCGGCCCGCTGCGTCCGCTGCGGGCTGGCCGCCGGGCACCGCCGCCGACTCGGCGGGAGGCGCTCAGGTAGGAGGCGAGTACAGCTCGCAACTCCTGCGCGTGCACGGTGCTCAGGTCGATTTCATAGTCGGTGCCGTCCAGTCCGAAGCGGACGGTACCGTCGGCCTCGCTGCCATCGATGTCATCGATGAAGAGGGTCTGCACCTTCTGGGCCATAGCTGCTCCGTTTCGTCTCGCTGATTTGATACATCAGCCTAGGCAATCCGAGCCTCGTATTCGGGAAGCCACACCGGTGTGTCCGCCATTCGAGGCCCGGCATAAACAGGATACGGCGATAGCTATTGCCGCGGTGACGAGCTCGCGCGCGGCGCAGACCTGGGCGGACGGCCGTTCGTCCGCTTGACAGCACGAGAAAGGCCCGCCGGGCCGAACGTCAATGTCAGCTACGCGGAGATGCGGTCGGCTGCCGGGGCGTCATTCACTCAGTTCAATACCCCGGCGACCAAAATGATCCAGGGCCTGAACGCGATGGGAGCCTCCGGCTCCGTTCCGGGGCGCCGGTCGGGCTTAATACTTGGCCAGGAAGGCTTTGACCTCCGGGCCGGCGAACTGGGCGCCGTAGCCGGCGTTGACCACCAGGCAGGCGACCGCGACATCCTGCGCCGGGGCGAAGGCGACGAGCCAGCTGTTGGGTTGCTCTTGGCCCTGGATGTCGGCGGTACCGGTCTTGGCGTAGACGCCGGGCCCGAACCCGATCCCGGCCGCGGTTCCGCTGCTGACCACAGCCGCCATTAGCTGCTTGAGCTGGGCGTCGGTGCTGGCCGGTAGCGCGGTGGCGGTGACCCGCTTGGTGCCGGCGAGCAGGACAGGCTGCCGGAACGTCCCGGCGTCCACGGTGGCCGCCACCGAGGCCATCGCCAGCGGGGACGCGGTCAGCTCCCCCTCGCCGAACGCCTCCTGGGCGAGCTCGGAGCCGCTGGCTCCCACCGGAGCGTTGAAGTAGCTGGCCGACAGGCCGGAGATGCCGAGGTCCCAGCTCTGATCCAGGCCGAAGTAGTTCTTGGCGGTGTGGGCGAGGCCGCCGCCGGACAGGTGCGGCCACTGGGTGGTGAACGCGTTGTTGCAGGACTGGGCGAAGTCGGTGACGAACGGGGTCGAGGGGGGCTCGGACTCGTTGTTGTCGTTGTGGTAGGTGATGCCCTGCACCGTGTAGGTCGTCGGGCAGGCAACCGCGCTGGAGGCGGTGAGCACTCCGGCGTTGAACAGCGCGGTGGAGGTGATGATCTTCATCGTCGAGCCAGGCGCCACCTTGGCGGTGAGCGCGAAATCGTTGAAGCCGTCGTTGTTGGCGATGGCCAGGATGTGGCCGGTGGAGGGCTGGATGACGACCATCGAACTGTTCGTCCGGGCGGCCACGGCAGCCCGCGCGGCGGTCTCGGCCTGCGCGCTGATCGTAGTGATCAGCGCCGGTATGTTGGTCGGCGGCGTGACGACCGCCTGGCTGTTCGGCACCAGCTGGTTCTTCGCCGTCTGGATCTCCACGTACAGGCCGGGAGCTCCCTGTCCGGGGGGCGCCTTGCGCTGCATCAAGTTGGCGATCGTGGTCAGCCCGGCGTCGTTGTAGGAGGAGAGGTCGTTCCCGCCGGCGTCGTTGACCGCGGCGACCTGGGGTGCCACAGAAACCGCCGCCAGATGGGTGGACGCGGTGAGGTTCGGCGCGAGGACATCGGGGGTCCAGGCGATGTACCACAGCTGTGACTTCGGGTGCTGGTAGGCGACCAGCGAGGCGTTGTACTTCCAGGTGCCGCGCAGCGTCTTGGCGGCGTACGTCGCCGCCACCGTGGCGTTGATCGCGTACTTGACCGATTCGTGCGGCGTCGACGACGTGCCCGTCGGGACCGCGGACCCGACCTGGGTCGCGGCCGTCAGCTTGCTCAGGTGCAGGTCCGTGCGGTAGACGCCGAACGCGGCCTGGGCGGCGGCGGGGTGGTCGGTGTAGCGAGCGGCCTGCCCTAGGTCACCGGTCTGCCAGGCCTGAAGGAAGGCGGTGGTGATCTGCTCGGCGTCTTGTCCTGGCGAACTGCCCGACGGCACGAAGCCGGTGGCGTTCGGGTTACTGCCGGGCGCGAAGACCACCACGATGACCGCGGCGATCCCGGCCACGACGGCCAGCGCGGCCGCGGTCAACACGACGACGAACGTCCGCCTTTTCCTCGGCCGCCGGCCTCGCCTGCCGCCACCCGCCGGCCTCGGCGGCCCGGGCGGCCCTGACCCGACGGCAGGGAAGGGAGAGGTCGAGGGCTCCGAGGCGTACCAGGGGCCCGATGATCTCCTGCTGTCACCCGAATCGCTTGCCACTCCTGCGACCGTACTCACTGCGCAAATTCGCGGCAAATACGCTGCTCACTTCCCGCCTCCCGGCCGCAGGTTTACGGAGCTTCTTTCCTTATGTCCGAACGGGCCGTGGTGTCACGGCCGGGCCTGGCCGGGCGCCCGCCAGCGCCGGGCTCGGGGGGGACACCGGGACCGCCGCGACCGGGCTCGGCGGTCAGGGCCGCCGTCCCCCGGCAGCGTCCCGGCGGGTGCCGGCGGGTGCCGGACCAACGAGCACCACGCGGCGGCCGGCGGGTGCCAGGCCGGGGAGCACCACCACCGTGCCTGGACCCGTCGAGCTGACGGTCGCCCGGCGTCCGCGCTCGCTTCGCGGCTCGCGTGACCGTCCCGCGGCCGAGCCAGCGGCAACTCGATGGGCGGTTACGGCGCCCTGCTGCTGGCCGAAAAGTACCCGCACCTCATCACCGCGGTCGCCGCGATCAGCCCGGCCATCTGGCGGTCAGGCGGCCCGTCGCGGCGGCGGCTCAGCCGACAGCGGTGGTGGTCATGCCGCGGGTAGCGCTCCCTGGCGTCCCGCCGGGTCTATCGTGCACCGGATCCGCCACGTAGCCCGGATCCACCACAATCTTTTTCCCCGCCGCCGCACCACGGGCCCGGCAGGTGCTTTTACATCACAGGGGGGCCGCGGGTCCCGGCGGAGGTGGCCCGGGGGCGGGGCCACCGTCGCGCTGGCCCTTGTCATCCCCGCTCCCGCGGTATCAGGACCCCCATCAAGGAAGGGCAGCTTCTGCCCGTCACAGCCGCACCCATGGACCATCGTGCATAAAGTCCTCCTGCAAGCCTAAATACGCCCCGATTGACAACGGGGCCCCGGGCGTACCGCTTGACAGCGACATCGTGGCCTCGATGGCCGTCGGCGGCCGGGGCGGACCCGTTCAGGCTCGGCATGTGGCCCTGGGTACGGCGGGTGGGCTCGCGGGACGGCGGGTGGGCTCGCGGACGACAGCCGTCATCGGGCGTCGTCCTCTACGGCTGAGTAATCGGACGAACGATAGTTGAGGGAACGTTAGCGGACGCCGCCGGATGAATGGCGGGCTCGCTCGTCCTGCTCTTTGAGCACGGCGTCAAGTCGCCGCCGGACCAGCATCCGTACCTCGGCGTGCTCGGGTAGCTGCTTCAGCGCGCGCTCGAGCTGGCCTCGGTAGTCGCACAGCTCGTACGTCGTCAGGGCGTGCATCGGATACTTGGGCTGCTCGACGTTGAGGTGCTCGGCGTTCATCATGACTGTTCCTTCGCGGCATCTGGCGTCTTGGATGGATCACCAATCCGAGCGGCCGTTTGGTTCGCACCGGATCGGTGATCCTGGTAGCCAGACTGACAGCTCAGTACTACCGTGAGAAGTGAACAGATTACTATCTGCAAGCATCCGGGCCTGCGTGCAAACGATTCGGCTCGCGCGCAAACGACTCGGCTCGCACGCAAACGACTCGGCTGGGACACGAACGTCCCGGCTGGACACGAACCCCGCTCGGCTGGGATGCGAACGACGGCAAAGGAGCTGCTCGTGCCCGCAGCGCGTGATCTCGACCCTGGCGCCTCGCCCGCGCACTTCTTCGGGGCCGAGGTCAGGCACGCGCGGGCATCGGCGGGGATGACCCTGGCCGAGCTGGGCGCCCTGGTGCCTTGCGATGCCTCGACGGTGAGCCGGATCGAGTCTGGCCTGCTCAGCCCGACGGAGAGGTTCGCGGTCGCGTGCGACGAGGCCTTCCCGAACATGAACGGGTGGTTCGCCAGGTTCTACGGGGACTCCCGGTCCTGGGCCGGGCCTTACCCGGGATGGTTCGCGGACTGGGTCAAAGCCGAACGCGAGGCGGTTATCCTCCGGACCTGGGAACCATTGCTGGTACCCGGCTTGCTCCAGACGGCCGATTATGCCCGTGCGTTGTTCAAGGCCTGGTCGGTCACGGGCGATGAGAACGAAGTTGAGCAGCTCGTCACCGCGCGGCTTGACCGGCAGACCATCTTCGACCGGCCCAAGCCACCGTCGTTCTGGGCGGTGATGGACGAGGGTGTGCTGCGGCGCTGTATCGGCGGCCCCAAGGTGATGCATGGCCAGCTGTTGCACCTAGCCGAGCTGGCCGAGCGGCCTGCGGTCAAGGTGCACGTGATCCCGTCCGAGGTAGGCGCGCATATCGGCCTGCTTGGGCCGTTCGCCATCGCCGGGTTTGCGGACGACGCGCACGGCATTGTGTATTTCGAGACTCCAGATGAAGGAGAGACAACCAGGAAATCTGTGACTGTAGCTAAGATCGCCTTGACTTTCGATACGTTAAGGTCTGAAGCGCTCCCGCGCGGAGCCACCCGGGAATTGATCATGAAACTAGCCGAGGAGAATAAACGTGAAATGGCGTAAGTCCAGCTACAGCGGCGGTAACGGCGGAAACTGCATCGAGGTCGGCGGCGGAAAAGGCACGGTAGCGGTCCGGGATACCAAGCAGGCTGACCGTGGCCCCGTGCTGGTGTTCGGCCCGGCCGCCTGGCGTCGGTTCGCTGACCGGCTGAAGTCGAGCTAACCAATTCCCGCTCCGCCGAGCGCCGTGCTCGCGGAGCGGGAAGCCACCGCGCCCAGCACACCACTTCCTGATCAGCCAACGGTCCATCGGGCCGGGAACAAGCGCGCCAGCACCTTTGTTGCAGCCAGTGCATCGATGATCTGACCGCAAAGTTACGTTCCCTGCAAAGTTACTGGCTGCATCATGACACTGGCATCTGAAACCGCTTCGCTCCTGGAGCCGCGCTCGTCGCTGCGGGAGCGGAAGAAGCTGGCGACCCGCCGCAGCATCCGCCGGGCCGCCCTGGAACTGATCGCGGAGCGAGGCTTCTCGCACGTCACCGTCGAGGACATCGCGGCGGCCGCGGACGTTTCGCCCCGCACCTTCTTTAACTATTTCCCGTCCAAGGAAGCGGTGCTTTTCGGCGCCGATCCGGGCCGGGCCGAGGAGCTGCGGACCCGGCTGGTCCATGACCTGCCGGGTCACAGCGTCCTCGAGGTGCTGCGCGTGGTCCTGACCGAACGGTCCCGCCTGCTGGCCGCCGAACTGGCCGAACTCGGCGGCGACCCGGCCCGCTGGGCCGCTCAGATGAAGGCCGCGCACGCCGATCCGCAGCTGCGGGCGGCGCAGGCCTCGCACATGGCCCGGGTGGAATCCACCTTCGCCAGCGCCCTGGCCGAACGGCTCGGCACCGATCCGGACCGTGACCCCTATCCCCTGCTGCTGGCCAGCGCGGCCATCGGCGTGCTCCGGGCGACCATGTCGTTCTGGGCGGCCTCCGGCGGAGCCGTGCCGCTCGATCAGCTCACCGACGCCGCGTTCCGTGCGCTCGCGACCGGGTTCGGAGAAGACTGCACGCTACGCGACCTGGCCCCGCCGACCGGGCCAGGGGCACCGGAAAACGATACTCAGGACACAGAAAGGACCACCACAGATGAGTTCCTCTAGCTCCTCTGCCGGGGAACCCATAGCGGTGACCGGGAACGGCGCGCGGCCCGATTTGTCGCGCCGCGCCATCCTGCTCATCATCGGCGCCCTGATGCTCGGGATGTCGCTGGCGGCGCTGGACCAGACGATCGTCTCCACCGCGCTGCCGACGATCGTCGGCGACCTGCGGGGCGGCTCGCACATCGCCTGGGTCATCACCGCGTACCTGCTGGCCACCACGGTCTCGACTCCGTTGTGGGGCAAGCTCGGCGACCAGTACGGCCGGAAGATCTTCTTCCAGGCCTCGATCGTGATCTTCCTGGTCGGTTCGGTGCTGTCCGGGCTCAGCACCTCCATGGTCGAGCTGATCGCGTTCCGCGCGATCCAGGGCCTGGGCAGCGGCGGCCTGATGGTCGGCGCCCAGGCGATCGTCGGCGACATCGTCTCGCCCCGCGAACGCGGCCGTTACGTCGGCCTGTTCGGCGCCGTCTTCGGCGTGGCCAGCATCGTCGGGCCGTTGCTCGGCGGCGTGTTCGTCGACAACTTGACCTGGCGCTGGATCTTCTACATCAACGTGCCGATCGGGATCATCGCGCTGATCGTGGTGGCCAGCCAGGTGCCTGGCACGCTCAGCCGGGTGCACCACACCATCGACTACCTCGGCACGGCCGTGCTGTCCCTCGCCGCGACCTCGTTCATCCTGCTGACCAGCCTGGGCGGGACCACCTACGGGTGGAATTCGGCCCCGATCTGGATCCTCGGGGTGGCCGGTGTCGTGTTCGTCGGCGTGTTCGTGGTCGTCGAGCGCCGGGCCGCCGAGCCGGTGCTGCCGCTGCACCTGTTCAAGCTGCGCGCGTTCACGGTGACCAGTGTGGTGGGCTTCATCGTCGGGTTTGCGATGTTCGGCGCGATCACCTACCTGCCGGCGTTCTACCAGGTCGTCCGCGGCGTCTCGCCGACCCTGTCGGGCGTGCGGCTGCTGCCGCTGATGGCCGGCCTGCTCATCGTCTCGATCGGGTCCGGGCAGATCATCAGCAAGACCGGCAGGTACCGGTTCTGGCCGATCGCCGGCGCCGGGCTCATGACACTCGGCCTGTACCTGCTCTCGCTGGTGGGCGTCGGCACCTCCGCGGTGCTTGGCGCGCTGTACATGCTGGTGCTCGGGATGGGCATCGGCGGCGTCATGCAGGTGCTCGTCATTATCGTGCAGAACGCGGTGCCGCATAACGAGCTGGGCGTGGCCACGTCGGGCGCGACCTTCTTCCGGTCGATCGGCGGCTCGTTCGGGACCGCGATCTTCGGCGCCATCTTCTCCAACGTGCTGGTCGGCAACCTGGCCAGGCACCTGCACGGCGTGCACCTGCCGGCCGGGTTCTCCAGCGCGAACGCCACGCCGGCCCTGCTGTCGCACCTGCCCGCGGCGGTCCACCTGGGCTTCGTGACCGGTTACGCCGAGTCGATCCAGACGGTCTTCATCGTGGCCGTCCCGATCGCCGCGCTCGCCTTCCTCGCTACCTGGCTGATCCCCCAGGTCGAGCTCAGGAGGTGGAGCCCGGGCGAGTCGGTCCCGCAGGCCGACCCGCAGGCCGATGAGTCCCTGGAGACGATGGACTCACAGCAGGCGTAAACCACATCAGGCGCCGAACGAGGCCGTGGTAACAGCTGTCCGGACGGCTGTTACCACGGCCTGCTTTTACAGCAGGGTGGTGACGGCCTTGACCTCGGTGTAGGCATTGAGCGCCTCGTGGCCCATCTCGCGGCCCCAGCCTGATTGCTTGTAGCCGCCGAACGGCAGCGCCGCGTCGAACACGTTGTAGCAGTTGATCCAGACGGTGCCGGCCCGCAGCTTCTTGGCCAGGGCGTGGGCCTTTCCGATGTCCTTGGTCCAGATGCCGGCCCCCAGACCAAACTCGGAGTCGTTCGCGACGGCGGCGATCTCGTCCAGGTCGCCGAACGGCGCGGCGACCAGCACCGGCCCGAAGATCTCCTCGCGGACGACCTTCATGTCCGGACGGGTATTGGTCAGCACGGTGGGTTCGACGAAGTAGCCGCGGTCGCCGTACCGGCCGCCGCCGGACAGGGCGGTGGCGCCCTCGGCCTCGCCGGATTCCAGGTAGCCGGTGACCAGGCGCAGCTGCTCTTCGGAGACCAGCGGGCCCATCTGCGTGCCCGGTTCCATCCCCGGTCCCATCTTGATCGACTTGGCGATCTGCGCCACCCCGTCGACGACTTCGTCGAAACGGCTCTGCTGCACGTAGAGCCGCGAGCCGGCCACGCAGCACTGCCCGTGGTTGAAGAAGATCGCGTGCGCGGCGCCCTCGATGGCGTCGGGGCCGGCATCGTCGAACACGATGTTGGGGCTCTTGCCGCCGAGTTCCAGGGTGAGCTTCTTCAGGTTGCTGGCGCCCGAGGCCGCGACGATCAGCTTGCCTACCGCGGTGGAGCCGGTGAACGCGACCTTGTCCACGTCGTGATGAGCGGTCAGGGCCGCTCCGGCGGTCTCGCCGAAGCCGGGTACCACGTTCACCACGCCGGCCGGCATGCCAGCCTCGGCGATGAGCCCAGCCAGCCGCAGTGCGGTCAGCGGGGTCTGCTCGGCGGGCTTGAGCACCACGCAGTTCCCGGTGGCCAGCGCCGGGCCGAGTTTCCACGCGGCCATCAGCAGCGGGAAGTTCCACGGGATGATCTGACCGACCACGCCGAGCGGCTCGCGCAGGGTGTAGGAGTGGAAGTTGGCGCCGGGCATGTAGGGCACCGAGATGTTGATCGAGTTGCCCTCGATCTTGGTGGCCCAGCCGGCCATGTAGTGGAACAGGTCTGCGGCCAGCGGTACGTCAGCGGCCTGCGCGACGGCGAACGGCTTGCCGTTGTCCAGCGACTCGAGCTGGGCCAGTTCGTCGGCGTGCGCCAGGATCAGGTCCCCGATGCGCCAGATGATCCGCCCGCGCTCCGACGGGGTCATCCGGCCCCAGGGACCATCGAACGCAGCCCGCGCGGCCCGCACCGCCCGGTCGATGTCCTCGGCATCCCCCTCGGCGACCCTGGCGAGCGTCTCGCCGGTGGCGGGGTTGGGCGTCTCGAAGGTCTTACCCGACGCGGCGTCGCTCCACCGCCCGTTGATGAACAGCTGCCGCGGCGCGGCGACGAAAGCCTCGACGTCCTTGTCCAGGGTTACAGTCATGAAATGGTCATCTCCCTCGGCGATGCGGTGAAGGCAGCCGCCTGATGGCAGCCGGTCAGCACTCGCACGCTTGTCTACAGTGTAGACCTACGTTTCAGCGCTAGGGGATGTACCGGCACGGAGAGGCATCAACCCGACAGGTGTCAGTCACGCGTCCTGGTCCGGGTGGTTGACGTCGACCGGTGGCAGGTCCTGCACCTGCTGCTTGGTGATACTGAGCCGGATACCGTCGTCGACCGCGGTCACGGCGCTGATCGGGATGGCCACTTCCCTGCGGCCCCACAGGTGCCCCTCCTGCAACAGCACATGGGTCACGTGGTGGTCGCGAGGGTCGATGACGAGTCCCTGGACGCGCCCGATGTTGCCATCGGCGGCATGGACGTGCTCGCCGCGGCGCACCTCGACTTCGTCCAGGGGGACGTTGTCGTAGGTGACGGCCTGCGCGACGTTGCCCAGGCCCATGCCTTCCATGCCCCTGCCTCCCCCCATCCCGATGCCCATGTTGCCGCCGAAGCCCAGGCCGTAGTAGGGCCAGGAGAGCGCCTGTTCCGTGCCGTAGGGCCCGTAGCCGCTACTTCCCGGCAGGAACTGAGTCTCCTCGGCCGCCTCGAGCTGGCCGAACTCCGCCAGGGTGCAGCGGAGCCTGATCTCCTGCGGCGTGGCGTCGGCCAGGTCGAGCGGAACAAGCCTGCCGAGCGCGCGCCGGTGCTTCGGCTCGACGACGAGATGGGTGACCGCACGGGCCACCGGGTCAACGACCACGCGGCGCAGCTCGCCACAGATCCCATCGGTACAGCTGACCTCGGTTCCGATCGTGAACGGCGTCGTCTGCGTCATCGTCGGCTCCTTAGCCAGCGTCAGCGGTGTGCTCTGGCCGGCCCGGCCAGGCTATACCTTCCGGATTCCGCCGGCCTGTCAAAATGAAGCATGCGGATCTGGCGGAGCGGCGGCGGCTGGGGGATCCCGGCGACGTTGCGCGGCTACCGGGGATCGTGGCTGGGCGCCGATGTGCTGGCCGGCCTCACCTTGGTGGCGGTGGTTCTGCCGGGGCAGATGGCCACGGCCCGGCTGGCGGGCATGCCGGCCATAGCCGGGCTCTTTGCCTTCGTCGCCGGATCGCTGGCTTACGCGCTGCTCGGCACGAACCGTCACTTGTCGGTGGGAGCCGACTCCACCATCGCGCCGGTGCTGGCGACCGGCGTGGCGGCGGTCGCCGTGGCCGGCCGCTCAGGCTACGTCGTGGCGATGGGCGTCACTGCCCTGCTGGTCGGCGCGGCGCTGGTCGCCGTGGGCGTTTTCCGGCTGGGGTGGATCGCGGAGTTCCTCTCCACCCCGGTGATCACCGGGGTGCTGGCCGGGATCGCGATCGAGATCGTGGTCCGCCAGATCCCGGCCATCCTCGGGGTGGCCAGCGGGGCCACCAGCACCATCGGCGAGGTCCGCCGGGTGGCCAGCCAGCTGGGCCACGTCAACGGCTGGTCGGCGGGCATCGCCCTCGGCGTCCTGGTGGTGATCGCCACCGCGCAGCGCATCGACCGCCGGCTCCCTGGACCCCTGGCCGGCCTGGTCCTCTCCGTGGTCGCCGTCCATGCTCTCGGTCTCGCGTCCCGCCATGGCGTGGCGGTTCTCGGCCCCGTCCAGGGCGGGCTGCCGCACCTCCGGCTGCCCTACCTTTCCTGGTCGCAGCTCCGCCGCCTGCCCGGTCTTGTGCTCACCGTGACCTTCGTGTGCATCGCGCAGACCGCAGCCACGGTGCGGGCATCGAACACCGGGGCGCAGGGCTCCGGGGCGCAGGGCTCAGGGGCACCGGGCTCAGGGGCACCGGGCTCAGGGGCACGGGACGACTTCAACCGGGACCTCATCTGTATCGGGGCCGGCAGCGTAGCCGCCGGGCTGATCGGGGCGTTCCCGGTGGACGCGAGCCCGCCCAACACGGCGATCGCGACCGCGGCCGGGACCCGCTCGCAGCTTGCGAACATCATGGCCGCGGTCGTTGTCCTGGGCGTGGCGCTGGTGGCGACCGCACCGCTGGCCGACCTGCCGGAGGCCATGCTGGCGGCCACGCTGGTGTTCATCGCCACCAAGCTGTTCCGGGTCGGCGAGCTGCGGACCATCCTCCGCTTCGACCGCCTCGAGTTCGCGCTGGCCACCGTCACCCTGCTGACCGTGGCCCTGGTCGGCATCGAGCAGGGCGTGACCGTGGCCGCGATCCTCTCCCTGGCCGACAGGACCCGGCGCTCGGCCCGGCCCAAAGACGCCGTCCTCGGGCGTGAACCAGGCACCGACCACTGGATCCCTGAAGACATCGGCAGCCCGACCGAGCAACTCCCCGGAGTGCTGGTTTACCTGATCTACGCCCCGCTGTGGTACGGCAACGCCGACTACTTCCGGCTCCGGGTCCGCCATCTCGTCGCCGCCGCCGCCACCCCCGTGAACCCCGTGCGCGCCGTGATCGTCGACGCCGACGGCATCTCCGACATCGACTACACCGGGCTGCAGGCATTGCGGGATCTGGCCACCGAGCTACGGCAGCGAGGAGTGAGCATCGAGATCGCCCGGGCCTCGCGCCTGGTTCACCACGACCTCAAGCACGGTGCGCTCCTGGCGCAGCTCGGCGCCGACCACTTGTTTGCCTCGGTTCAAGATGCGGTCAATGCCGTCGAGCGCCGCGCCTGAGCTAAAATTGTGCCGTGTCTACATTGTGGGTCTACGGTGACCACTCCTGACCCGCGCCGGGACGGGAGGGTCACCCGTGAGCTCGTCCTGACCACCGCGTTGGAGATCATCGACCGGGACGGCGCCGACGGTTTGTCCATGCGCCGCCTCGCCCGCGCCCTGAACCGGGACCCGATGATCCTGTACCGGCACGCGCCGAACAAGGCCGCCCTGCTCGACGGCGTCGCCGAGATCGTGCTCGCCCGGCTCAAGGTCGATCCCGCCGACCCGGACTGGACCGGGCAGCTGCGTGCCGTCGCCCGCGACTTCCGCATGCTGGCGCTGGCCCATCCGAACGTGGTGCCGCTGCTGGTAACCCGGCCCCTGGCCACCCCGCTGGCCTTGCGCCCGCCGGGCACCCTGCGTCCGCTCGAGGACGTGCTGGCCCTGCTCATTCGCGCCGGGTTCAGCGGACCAGACGCGCTGCACATCTACCGGGCCCTGTTCGGGTTCCTGTACGGTCATATCCTCAACGAGCTGCAAGAACTCGTCGACAACCCGGACGAGACCGACGACCTGCTGCGGCTGGGGCTGCACCGGCTGCCGATCGGCGAGTTCCCCCTGCTGCGCAGCCTGGCCCCCGTCCTGGCGGCCTACGACGGCGCCGCCGAACTCGAACGCGGCCTCGACATCTTGCTGACCGGACTGGCCATCACCGTGCCTCCGCCAGCGAACCACGCCGGGGGGTCAGCGGGCTGAGATAAGCCCGCCAGAGCCGGACCTGGCCCGCTGCGGATGGGGCTTGGCGAAGCGGCAATGCAACGTGATGGCGGCGCTGGAGATCGCCGCCCACCCGCACCACACCGAGGCGAACCCGGAAACCGTGAGCCGGGCAATGATGACCACGGCGACCAGGTTGACGACGCCGAAGATCACGACGTTACGGTAGCCCGACACCAGCAGCGGCCCGCACACGGCCACGACGTAGAGCGCGACGATGCCAAAGCCGTCGGACAACCGGATGCTGTAGGACAGGTGGTACGGGGCCAGCTTCACGCTGACCGGGCCCCGCACCATCGCCGCGAGCAAGATCGCGGCGATCGCGGTCCCGATCAGCGCGAAGGGCACCATCATCAGCTTGCGCCGTCTCGTCGGCTCAAGCGCGATGACGGCCAGCGGGATGAAGACCGGCAGCAGCACGAAGGCGATCAGCAGGTAAGCCCACAAGGCGACGTGGCCGACCCCGCGCGGCACATGACCCTGGAGCCACAGCCAGACGAGCGCCTCGATGAACTGGTGGGCGCCGAGCAGTACCGGAATCCACGCCAGCGCGATGAACTCACGGCGCTGGCGGATATGGCGGATCGCGTCGATGCCGATGGCGCAGATCAGCACGCCACCAGCGACGTCGGCCTGCGGCGAGAAACACATAGGCTCCGGTTACCGCCTGGGCCTGGTGGCCGGCCGGCCACGCCGGCCGTCTGCCTGCGGCTGGGCCTTGCCCGCGGTCAGGGCGGGGAGGGCATCGGTGCCGTCCACGAAGGCCTGGGCCAGGTCGGACAGGCGGCGGTTGCTGGTCCTGGCGTAGTCACGCAAGAGGTTGAAGGCATGGTCCATGTCCAGGCCGAGCCGCTCGGCCAGCTTGCCCTTGGCCTGCTCGATGATGACCCGGCTGTTCAGCGCGGTCTGCAGTTGCTCGTTGACGGTGTCGTGGTGGCGCATGCTGCGCTCTTGCAGCAGGCCGATGGTGGCCACGTCGGCTAGGGCCTGGCCGACCCGGATGTCCGCGGGGTCGAAGGCGCCCGGGCTGGCCCGGAACAGGTTGAGCGCGCCGATGACCTGCTCGCGCAGCCGCATCGGCAGGGCCTGCACGGCGGCGAATCCGCCCTGCCCGGCGGCCGCCGCGAACCGCGGCCAGCGCTGCGCCTCGGCCGCCAGGTCCGCGGCCTGGACCGGCTGGCCCGACCGGAAACAGTCCAGGCAGGGACCCTGATCGTTCTGGATCTGGAACAGCTCGAGCAGCCTGGCGGCTTCGCTGGAGGCGGCCACCACGCGCAGCTCACCCCGCGGGTCAGCCAGCAGCAGCCCGGCCGCGGAGACATCGAGCAGCTGCACGCTGCGGTCGGTCAGCACGTGCAGGAAGTCGATCACGTCGAAACCGGCCACCATCGTGTCGGTCAGCTCGACGAACGTGTCCGACAGCAGCGCTCCGTCCATCCCCGGTCACCCTTTCAGCAACAGGCACGATCGGCCAGCATGGGTAAGCTTACGCGTGGTCACGCCTGCTCGTCCGTGCATGGGTTTGGGTCAGGATGCAGCCGCAGGCGCCGCGCGACGATGTCGCGGGCCAGATCAGACAGCCTCCGATCATGAGCATACGCGTAGGCCCGCAGCCGGAGAAATGCCTCCGTGATCCCGACGCCGAGCTGCTCGGTGAGCATCCCGGTCGCCTGATCGATCTCGGCCCGGTGCAGGGTCAGTTCCGCGGTCTGGCCGCCCGGGCCAGAACCCGTGGACCCGGCCGGCGCCGCGGCGTGGCGCACCGTCTGGTCCGCCGCGTCGAGCATCAGCAGGGTCGCGGTGTCCGCGAAGAGCAACGCATCGCCGAGCTGGAACCCGCTCAGCGGCCCGGCCCCGGTCCGGTACAGGCCCATGACCCCGGCCCTGATCGCCCCCACCCGCAACGGGAACGCGAAGATGGCGGCGGCCCCGGCCAGCCGGGCCGCCGGGGCGAACGCGGGCCAGCGGCGACCGGCGTCGGGCTCGTCCAGATCGGAGGCCAGCACCGGCCCGCCGGAGGCGGCGGCATCCGGCCCCGGCCCCTCCCCCGTGGTCAGCTGGAGCTCGGCGAGCAGCTCGCTGACCCCATCGGTGACCCGCATGAGGTGACCCGGCTCGGTACCGCTCGCGGCGAGCAGCCAGGCCCCGCTGACGTGGACCGCGGCGACGGCCGCCAGGCACGCATCGGCGGCTGAGACCCGGCCGCCGCGGCTGGCTGCCTGTTCCGCGACCAGGCTCCAGACCCTGGCTGGCCGGCTCATGGTCATCCCCGCAGCCCGGGTGGACGGCCGGTCACACGGAGGACCCGGCCGGGATCATGTCGTGACGGCGATGGCGAGGCGTCCGGCCGTGGCCGCGGCCGTCCGCCTGGTGTGGCCGGCGGCTTCGTCCACGCTGGCGTGGACGGGGAAAACATCGATCAGCCGGGTCAGGGTCAGCACCCGCAGTACCGCGCGCCGCGGCGCGGCCAGAAGCAGGTCACCTCCGGCGTGCCTGGCTAGCTTCCGCGCCCGCGCCAGCGCGGCCACGCCGCTTGAGTCGATGAACTCCAGCCCGGCCAGATCGACGATGACCTCCGGCTGGCGAGCCACGATCATGGCGAACGCGGCCACGACCTCAGTGGCGTCGGCCACGTCAAGCTCTCCGCGCAACGCGACGATCACATAACCATCGCCGTCGCGGGTAGTCAGATCCACACTGAACATAAGGCGCCTTCCTGCTTCAAGCAGCAAGGCGGGGTCCTGACCTAGCGGCGAGTTCACCAGCTTCGTACCCGATTTTACCCTGGATGCCTGCCGCTGTCGTGGCGGGCCTGAGCGGGCGTATTCTCCAGGTCGAGCAGGCGCGAGCGGAGATGGCCCAGCGCATGGGCACGCAGCCGGGAGACGTGCATCTGGGAGATGCCAAGCCGCCGGCCGATCTCCGACTGCGTCATGCCACCGCGAAAGTTCATCACCAGGACGTCCTGCTCGCGCGGGGTCAGCTCGCCCCAGTGCGTGCCGACGGCCTGCATGCTGAGCATGTGGTCAAGCCGCGGATCCTCACCGCCGAGGCAGTCGGCCAGCGTACTCAGGCCAGGCTGGCCGGGCAGCGGCGCGTCCAGCGACGATGGCTGGAAGGCCAGCTCAGCCAACTGGGCCTGGCGCAGCTCGTCCGCGCTGACCCCGAGGTGCCCGGCCAGGTCGGACTCGGTGGGCATCCGGCCCAGATCATGGGTCAGCTCCCCGGTCGCCGCCCGTACCTGGAGGATCAGCTCCTGCACCGAGCGCTGGACATGAAGCTGCCAGCGCTTGTCGCGAAAGTGCCGCTTGATTTCGCCGCTGATGCACGGCTGCGCGTACGTGGCCAGGCTGCGGCAAAGGGCCGGATCGAAGTTGTTGATCGCCTTGACCAAGCCGACGTACCCCACCTGGGCCAGGTCCTCTGCCTGCTCGGGGCTGCCGCTATACCGTCGCACGCAGGACCAGACCAGCCCCTTATAGCGGGCGGCCAGCAGCGCGCACGCTGCCGTCCGCCGCTCGCTGGCCGACGGCGACAGCCGGACGATGCCCAGCAGCGCCTGGTCATCCAGCCCGGCCAGATCCGTTGTCCGGTCGGGTGGATCGAGCCAGACCGGCGCGGGTTCGGCGGCAGCTACTTGCCACGAAACGGCCGGCACTGTCCGGGACGGGGCAGAGACGGTTCCTGCCGAAAGTGCTGCCATGCCAACCTCGGTTCACAGAAAGCTAACCGGAAGCGCCGAGGTCCAGGGCATAAAAGTAGGTAACCGTGCACTCGCAAGCATAATACGTCTTACCCTATAAATGCCACACTAGGCCACGGTAACGGCGGCGGCAAATTCCTGGCCGCTGGCGGCCTCGTCCACGCTGCGGTACACCGGGAAGACATCGATCAGGCCGGTGGCCTTAAGCATCAGGTGCACGGCCGGCTGCGGGGCGGCCAGCGCAAGGTTCCCGCCGCTTCGGCGAGTCCATTTTCTTATCCGCAGCAGCACCGCTAGGCCGCTGTAGCCGATGCTTTCCAGGCCCGCCAGGTCAACGATGACCGACGGCCCGCAGGCCGCCACGGCCACGATCAGATGGGCAGCGACCCCCGGGGCGTCGGCCCAGCGAAACTCGCCGGACAAGGAGACCACGGCCTGACCGTCGGCGGCACGGATGTCGAGGTCCACGTTAAGCATGACGTTTTCCGCCACCGGGCCTGAGCGCGCGCTGGGCACGACCTGGGCGTGGGGCTTTTCGCTAAATTCAAGCACCAGTTGCTCCCGGCATCTCGCGACATTCGCGGACTGCGAATAGACCTGCCGCCGGGGTCCAGGGCAACAAGCCGAAGCTATCACGAAGATGATCATGAACGCCATGGCCAGGTGGGCCACGGCGACGATCTCGCGGGTGCGCACGTGATCACAGGGACGCGTCCCCTCTCGCGCCGGCCCTGCCGTCCCGGTAGCTTCCTAGGCCTGATAGCGGGGTAGCCAGCGGGTGCGACCGATGGCCTGGTCAATCTGGTCACCGGTGAGCCCGGGCGCGACACCGTCGGCCACGGCGGCCCTGCCGACGGCACTCGCCACGACGGTGGCCACGCTGGCCAGCTCGGCCCGGCCGGGCAGCAGCGTCCCGTGCGGGTCGAGCCGGATCGTGGCGGCGGCACCGACGGCGGCGGCCGCCGCGGTCAGCATGCCGTCGGTCACCCTGCTGGCCCCGACCGCGGTCACGGCCAGGCCGATGCCGGGGAAGATGTAAAGGTTGTTGCACTGGGCGACGGGGATGCTGGCGGCGCCGACCCGCATCGGCGGGAACGGGGAGCCGGCCGCGACGAGCGCGCGGCCTTGCGTCCAGTCGGCGAGATCTTGCGGGCGGGCCTCGCTGCTGCTTGTCGGGTTGGACAGCGGCATGATGACGGGCCGTTCTGCGTGCGCGGCGATGCGGCGCACGACCGGCTCGGTGAAGGCCCCGCCCGCGGCCGACAGGCCGATGAGCGCGGTCGGGTGCACCGCGTCGATCACCTCGATGAGGCGGGCCGGCCGGCCGGGCACGGCGCCAGACGGCTGGGCCAGACGGCGCTGTGCCGGGCTGAGGTCCGGGCGGTCCGTGGTGAGCAGGCCGTTGATGTCGACCACCCAGATGCTGGCGCGGGCGTCCGGCTCGGACCGGCCGTCGGCCACCATCGAGCGCACCAGCTGCTCGCAGACTCCGATGCCAGCCGACCCGGCACCGAGCATCACCACGGTCTGGTCCCGCAGCCGCGACCCGGTCGCCGCCGCCCCGGCGGACAGCGCGGCCAGCACCACGGCGGCCGTGCCCTGGATGTCATCGTTGAAGCAGAGCACCTGGTCGCGGTAGCGCTCCAGGATCGGCAGCGCGTGCGGCGTGGCGAAGTCCTCCCATTGCAGCAGCACACCAGGTAGCTCGGCGTGCACGGCCTGGACGAACCGGTCGACGAAATCGTCGTAGCGGGGGCCGGCAATGCGGTGGTGCCGCCAGCCTATGTACATGGGGTCGGCCAGCAGCCCGGCGTTGTCGGTGCCGAGGTCAAGGAGCACCGGCAGGGTGCGCGCCGGGTCGATGCCGCCAAGCACCGTGTACAGCGACAGCTTGCCGATCGGGATGCCCATGCCGCCGATGCCCTGATCACCTAGGCCAAGCACCCGCTGCCCGTCGGTGACGACGATGACGTCGACCTCCCGCCCGGGCCGGTTACGCAGGATCTCCCCGATCCGGTCGCGGTCGGGGTAGGCGATGAAAAGGCCGCGCGGACGGCGGTAGATCTCGCTGAAGCGCTGGCAGGCTAGCCCCACCGTCGGGGTGTACAGGATCGGCAGCATCTCCTCCAGGTGATCGCGCACCAGCCGGTAGAACAGGACCTCGTTGGTGTCCTGCAGCGCGCGCAGGTTGATGTGCCTGGCCATGTCGCTCGGCTGCTCCAGGTAGGCCTGGTACCTGCGGAGCACCTGCTGCTCCAGCGTCTCCACCACGGTCGGCAGCAGGCCACGCAAGCCCAGTGCGGAGCGTTCGTCCTCGCCGAACGCGGTGCCCTTGTTGGTCAGCGGATCCTCCAGCACCCGCACACCGGAACCGTGATCGAGGTCCATGCCCGCCCGTTCCTTCCTGATCCGCCCGGGGCTGCGACGTACCTCAGAGCGTGTCCGTTTGCGCAGCCGGGAGCCCTTTCGACGAGCATGCCATCTTTCTCCCCCAGGAGGATGATCCCGAGCCGGCTTAACCTGGGGCGGGCCTCAACCTGGGGCTGGCCTCGACCTGAGGCGGGCGGGCCCGGGGCGGCGGGCGCGGGACTGGACTGCGGTCAGCGCCAGGGTGTAGACGATGTCGTCCACCAGGGCACCGCGGCTGAGGTCGTTCACCGGCTTGGCCAGGCCCTGGAGCATCGGGCCGATGCTCACCACCTGCGCGCTGCGCTGCACGGCCTTGTAGGTGGTGTTGCCGGTGTCGAGGTCAGGGAAGATGAAGACGTTGGCGCGCCCCGCCACGGCGCTGGATGGCCGCTTGCTCTGCGCCACAGAAGCGATCGCGGCCGCGTCGTACTGCAACGGGCCGTCGACGGCCAGACCGGGTTCGCGTGCCCGCACGATCCGGGTCGCCTCGGCGACTTTGTCGACGTCGCTGCCCGTACCCGAGGTGCCGGTGCTGAAGCTGATCATCGCCACCCGGGGCTCGATGCCAAGGGCGCGCGCCGAGGCCGCGCTGGCGATGGCAATGTCGGCCAGGTCTTCGGCGTCGGGCCGGGGGTTGATGGCGCAGTCGCCGTAGACGACGACTTCGTCGGGCAGGCACATGAAGAACACCGACGACACCAGCCGATTGCCTGCCCTGGTGCCCAGGATCTGCAGCGCCGGGCGAACCGTGGCCGCGGTGGTGTGCACCGCGCCCGCGACCATGCCGTCGACCTCGCCCAGCTTGAGCATCATGGTGCCGACGGTGATGGGATCGGTGAGCTGATCGCGTGCCATCTCCTCGGTCCAGCCCTTGTGCCGCCGCAGCCGGACCAGCGGGGCGACGTAGCGCTCGGCGGCGGCCCGGTGGTCAACCACGGTGACGCCGTCGGGCAGCTGCAGTCCGAGGCTGCGGGCCAGCGCGGCGACCTGGTCGGGCGGTCCGAGCAGCACGCTGCGGGCAATGCCTCGCTCCGCGCACGCCACCGCGGCCTGCACGATGCGAGGCTCGGTGCCTTCGGGCAGCACCACGCAGGCGTCGGCGGCACGGGCGAGCTCGACCAGCCGGAACCGGAAGGCGGCGGGGCTGAGCTGGCGAGACCGAGAGGAGCTGCGCAGCGACTCCAGCCAGGACGCGTCCAGCGCATCGGCGATGCTGTCTACCACCCTCTCGATTCGTTCCAGGTCGTCGATCGGCAATCCCGGGTCCAGGTCACGCACCCGCGACGCGGTCTCGTAACTGTCGTCGTCGACCACAAGAATGGGCAGGCCGGTGGCGCACGCAGCCCGGGTGAGCTGCCATACCGCCGGGTCCGGCTCGGTCCCGGCGGTCAGCAGCAGGGCGGCCAGCCTGGTCCCGCTGAGCGCCGCCAGGCAGGCCGCCATGACGACATCGTGGCGGTCTCCTGGGACCACGACGAGCCGGCCCTCGGTGAGCACGCGAAGGCCGCCAGGGACGCCCTGGGCAAATACGGCCACCTCTTTGATACGCCGGGACAGGTCACCCTCGCTGAGCACCCGCGGGCCCACTTCGCGGACCAGGTCGCGCACCCGCAACCAGGTCAGCTCGGGTCGGTGCGGCACCGCGCCGATGAGGCGTAGCCCGTGCCCGGCCAGCGCCTCGCCCAGCTGCGCGGCCGCCGCCAGGTCCGCCGCCGGCACGCCGTTGACCACGCAGCCGACCACGCGGGCGCGCTCACCCGACCAGTAACCGCTGGCGGTGATAGCAAGCGACTCGGCCAGACGCTCGATGGTGCCCGCGGCCCGGCCAGGGGCCGGCCAGCTGGCGACCAGCAGGACGTCAGCGTCGACCGCCTTGGCCAGCGCCTGGTTGAGCCCGCTGGCGTACAGCTTGGCCGGACCCGGGTTGAGCCCCTCGACGACGACGACATCGGATCGGTCATAGACCGGTTGCCAGGCCGCGACGATCTTCTCGAGGACGGCGTCGAGTCCTCCCGATCCGAGCTGCTGTTCCAGCTGGGCGGTGGACAGCGGGTCGGGAGGACGCAGCGCAGTTGCGGCCCTGGCCAGCGCAATCGAGCGGTCAGGGCCACCGTCGGCCCGGGGCTGCGCGACCGGCTTGACGAAGGCGACGTTCACCCCCCGCCGGTCCAGGGCCCGAACCAGGCCAAGACAGGTCCTGGCCAGGCTGACGCCAGCCGCGGTGGGCACGACCAGCAAGGTGCGGGTCACGACATCAGCATCGGAAGAGCGAAGCAGCGTCGGCCGGCGGCGACGAGCGCGGTGTCGCGGGCGATCAGCATCATGGTCATGAATGATTATCTTATCGGCGGCGCGGTGCAGGTAACCGCCCGATGGCGGCCAGCCCGCGGTTACGGTTTTACGCTGTAGATCTACGTATTTCGAGCTAAATTCTACCTGAACGTGGCAGATTTCCATTTTCCGGCCGCCGGAGCGCCGTCGGCGGCGCGAAATACGCCCGGTTTCCGCTGGCGACCGGATCCGAAAATTTTCGAATGAGGGGATCCGGGAAAGTGTAGTAGGATCAACTTGTTGCTCCGGACCCCGACAGCCGCATCCGCATAAGTTTTACGGCTGCGCGCGGGGCCCGGATTTTTTCGTTATTCCCAGCAACGTCGGCAAGACACCGCAGGGCGAAGGAACGGTGAGCCGCGGGAGATCAGTTCTCCGCCGCGGTCCCGCCGCGAGCTAGCCGCACAGGCCGTCAGGCACGGCATCGGGACAGGAACACCCACGTTCACTGCTTTCCATCAAGGAGAACCGCTATGAGACGAATAACCTTCGACATCTTGATGGCCGCCGCAGGCTTGTTCCTCGCGGTCACGCTTATCGCCGCCGGTGGCCTGCTCACCTGGGCCCACGGCTTCATCGGCAACGAAGTGCGCACCCAGCTCGCCGCCCAGCAGATCTACTTCCCGGCCGCGAACAGCGCGGCCGTCGCCGCCCCCGAGTTCGCCGCGATGCGGCAGTACGGCGGCCAGCAACTGACCACCGGCGCCCAGGCCGAGGTCTACGCCGACCACTTCATCGCCAACCACCTCAAGGTCATCGGCGGCGGCAAGACCTACGCCCAGCTGTCCACCGAGGCCATCGCGCAGCCCAAGAACGCCGCGCTGGCCGCCCAGGTCGCCACGGTGTTCAAGGGTGAGACCCTGCGCGGGCTGCTGCTGAACGCCTACGCGTTCGGGACCATGGGCATGCTCGCCGGCATTGCCGCGATCGCCGCGTTCATCGCCGCCGCCGTCATGCTGCTGCTCAGCGGGCTTGGCCTGATGCATGCTCGGCGCGTCTCTCCGGCGACCGAGATCCTCAGCGGCCAGCACCACACTGACCAGCCGACTGCCGACGGCCTGGTCGCCGTCACCCCCGGCGGCCCAGCCGACCTCCCCGAGTAATCGTGAGCTGAGCCCGGTCCCGCCGTGATAGCACGGCCCAGGATAACAACTCCATGATTTCCGAACGGGCTATCACCACGGCCCGTTCGGAAATCATGATCGCTTTTGCCGGACCTGGGGATTGTATGTGCCGGCCGTGACTATCTAAAGCCGCAGCAGGGGCGTATCGTGAGGAACGAATCATTAATCAGCAAGTATCCCGCACCAGGCCAGAGTGAAGGTGCGGGCAGCCGCGTCGCTGTAGACCTCGGCGGCTCGACCGATCATGGCCGGATCGGATCAAAAGTGCCTCAGTGATGCACCAGCCATCAACTGCGCGTGGCGCGACCGGAACAGCTACGCCGCGATTCGCAGCGCGCCTGATGGTACTGCCGTGCTGACGGACATTTACCCGGTGCAGTGGGTCGGCCGGCAGGCGGTCGTGACGCTACCCGACCATATCGACGCGGCTAACGCCGGGCAGATTCGCGGGGAACTGCTGGCGGTCATCGACCGCGGCGCCAAGACGGTGATCGCGGACATGACCACGACGATCTCGTGTGATCAGGCGGGTACGGATGCCGTGGTGCGCGCTTGCCAGCGGGCCGTCATCAGCGGCACCGTCCTGCGGCTGGTGGTCGCCGCCCGGTCCAGGTGGCGAAGGCCCGGCTTCGGCGGCCTCGACGGGGTGGTCGGCATCTACCCCTCCCTGGACGCGGCCATCGCCGCCGGGCCGCCGGAACCGAACGGGACCGCCCTTCCCCCGGCTGAGCTGGCGCACCGCAGCCTGGAGCTGTTCGACACCGTCGTGACCAGCCTCTTCCACGCCGGGCTCAGCCTGCATGTGGCCATGGACCTGTCCGCGGGCCCGGACAGGGAGCACATCGCCGCCGCCGCCGCCTGCCTCGACGAGACGATCCGCGAGGTCCGCGAAAGCGCATTTGCCGCCTGCCGTTCGCTGGCGAGCACGGCGTAGCCTACGCCTGACCAAAAGAGGAAATGTTATCCTTATTTCCGGCGCGCAAAGCTTACTGCGCTCGGCAGTTTATGCGGTAGGCGCGTTATGGCAGCTACCGACGGCAGGCGAATGTGGCTGCTAGCGAATATCAGGAAAAATGCGCGAGCAGCCTAGTCCGGCGCGAATTCTCCCAGACCGGAACTACGAGTTCGCTTACGCGGCTAATCGGGGGCGACGGACGCGTCGGCGGGGAGATCGGCGGCATGTCCGTTTGCCGCTGGCACGGGCGGGGCGGCCGCCTGCCCAGCGGTGTAAGCGCGGGCGGTCTCGCGCTGGTCGAGCAGGTCGTCACGGTCGTGGCTGACGGCGGCGGTCTCCCGGCGGGACTGGGTGAGTCCGCGGCGGGCCTCGCGGCCGCGGCGGGAGGTGCGGCGCGCGCCGGCCAGCAGCAGGCTAAGCCCGACCAGGCCCAGCGCGCCGACCACGATGCCGTAGAGGAATAGCGTGCCGGTCGAGCCGGTCACGTGGTAGCCGAGGATCGCGAAGTGGTGGGTGAGCGGGTGCCCGCTGCCGCTATTGGACAGCACGCCGGCCACACCGGCGACCACCGCCGCGATCACGATGACGAGCCCGATGATGATCATGACGTACTCCGATGACCTGAGTTAGCGGCGCGCGAACCGGCGGGAACGGGTGGACCGGCGGGAACCGCTGGACCGCTCGTTGACCAGGTGGAAGATCAGCAGCAGGACAGCCGCGCCGACGATGGCCGTGAGCCAGGTGGACAGGTTGAAGAACCCGTTCAGGGTGTGGACGTGGAATACGCGGGTGGCGACCCAGCCGCCGGCCAGCGCCCCGAGAATACCGATCGCGCAGGTCACGATGAGGCCCTGCGTTCTTCTGCCGGGGATTAGCATATTGGCGATCAAGCCTGCGACCAGGCCGAGAACGATCCATGCGATGATGCCCATAACCGACTCCTTAAGTCAGTGACCAGGTGATGTACGCGGTGGTCGGTCATGCTGGGTAGATCGCGATGGGGAGAAGGGGTTCTCCCGAGGCGTGCTCACCGTCCTTTAGTCGTGGCGTCTGGCCGGCACCGTGCCGTGTACGAACAAAAAAACTCCGGTCCTGCCGCTGCATGTGCAGAAATCGCGCAGATGCAGCTGCCGGGGTCCGGAGCAATAATTCAATCGTACTCCCTTTTCTCCCGAATATGGCATCCGCCACGCACGCAGGTGTGCGTCATTCGTGTGGGGTCTCAGCGCTCAGCGGGTGTCCGTAGCCTCGCTCGAGCCGGCCGAGGGGTGACGGTGCACCACCAGGCCCGCGACCGCGGCCGCGACGGCGAGCAGGGCCAGGGCGACGAACGGGAAGGTGCTGTACGGCGCGGGCTGACCGGGCTGGCACAGCTCGACGAACGGCACGATCAAGACGGCCGATCCCAGCGCGGGCACGACCAGGTGACGGACCGGGGAGAACATCGCGCGGTGCCGGCGCCACATGAACACCGGCAGGGACAGGTTGGTCAGCAGGTACACGACCAGGATGACGATCGTGCCCATGGTGGAGCACTCGGCGTACAGGCCGACCGGATCCATCGATCCGGTGTGCCCGGTGACCAGGTGGATGATCCACCAGACGCCGATGAGGCCGAGGCCGGCCACGGCCATCACGATGAGCGCGTTGACCGGTGTCTCGCTGGGCTGACGCAGGCGCCCGAGCCGGGCAGGCAGCAGGCCCGAACGTCCCCCGTCGAAGAGCATCCGCGCCTGGGAGCTCGCGCCGGACACCAGCGCGGCCAGCACGGACAAGATCCCCGCGACCCAGGCCAGCACGGCCGCGCCGGGCAGGTCACGGTCGGCCACGGTGAGGAACGGCACCGAGGAGCGGCCGATGGACGACACGTTGTAGCCGAAGCCGGTGACCGTGGCGTACGCGAACAGCACGAAAAGCACCGCACCCACCGCGATCGAGATGTAGAGCGCTCGGGGTACGGTCCGTTTGGGGTCCCGGCACTCTTCCGCGAGGGCCGGCCCGTTCTCCCAGCCGATGAACATGTAAAGCGCCAGCGGAAAGCCCCTGGACAGGCCGGTCAGGCCGCCGGACAGGCGGGCCCAGGAAAACGGCGCCGCCGACAGGTGGCTGCGCTGGTCCACCAGGGCCGCGACGCATACGGCCAGCATGACCGCGACCTGAGCGACGAGGGCCACGCTGACCGCGGCGGTGGAGAGCTTGACCCCCCGGGCGGTGACCCAGATGGCCGCCACGGTCAGTACCAGGCTCAGCGGCCCCCAGGGCACATTCCACGAGGTGTAATGGGCCAGGGTCATCGCCAGCAGCCCGCCCGACATGGTGAACACGCCGGCCATGGCCACCGTGTAGCCGACCGTGACCAGCAGCGCCGTCACCACGCCCGCCCTGGGCCCCAGACCGGTCTCCACGTAGGTGATGAAGCTCCCGGCCGACGGCTCGGCCCGGGTGAACTCGGCGACCGTGGTAGCCAGGAAGACGACAGCGATGGCGGCGGCCACGATCGTCAGCGGGGCGGCGACGCCCGCCGTCACCGCGATCACCCCGAACGCGAAGTAGAAATCGATCCCCGGCCCGACATTGGCCACCGTGGAGACGGTCAGGTCCCAGGTGCCGAGCTGGCCCGACTTAAGCCGCCCGGCGTCGGAGGTCACGGCCATGACTGTAGTAGACCAGGCGGCCAGATCGGGGTCTGACATGCGGCGCTCGGCGGGTTACCTTAGTGAGAACACCGCTGCGCCGCCCCGGACCCCGGCGGCACGTCACCAGCCCGACCCCGATGTGCCTTCCAGGAGTCCCGTGATGCCACTCTCCCAGCCAGACCGGGGCCGCCGCGCGAAAGCCGCCGCGGCCGTGCCGATGAACGTCAAGATCGGCCGGGCGACGCACCGGATACCCCGGCTGGCCCGCTGGCTGGCCGGGCGGAACACGCTGCGGCGGCCCGTGGACCGGATCGAAGGCGCGGTCATGGTGGCGTTGATCGCCGCCTTCTGCGTGGCCGTGGCCATGGCGTCCGTCTTCGGCGCGCACGCGTATCAGACGCAGCGGGCGGCTACCTCGGGCCTGCGCCCGGCGGTGGCCCAGCTGATTGCCGCCGGCCCAGTCGGCGGCGGCCTTGGCCATGTCGGGCAGGCCGAAGCGCACTGGTCAAGCCCGGCGGGCGGCGAGCACACCGGGGTGCTGACGACCGCGACCGCGCCGGGCATCACCGATGCCGCCGCGGGCGCCCGGATCCCTGTCTGGCTGAGTCCCTCGGGTCAGCCGGTCCCGCCGCCCGGCGACCAGGCCGTCATGATCATTTACGGGCTGGTCGCGGGTGCCATGGTGGCCACGCTGGCCGGGGTGGCGCTGCTTATCCTCTACCGGCTGTGCCGCCTGGTCCTGGACCGGCGGCGGCAGGCCAGGTGGGAGTCCGCCTGGGACCGGACCGGGCCCACCTGGACGACCCGTCGCTGAGCTCAGCGAGTTTGGTAGGATGAAGATGTTGCTCCGGACCCCGGCAGCTGCGGCTGCGTAAAATTCGCGGCCGCCTGCGAGGCCCGGATTTTTTGTTATGAGCATTCCCCGGCAAAAGATCACGGGCCCACTGGGATACCAGAAGGACCACCATGAAAGCCCTGATCATCATCATTGTCGTCCTCATCGTGCTGCTGCTGATCGGCGCGGCCATGTCCGCGCGGATCATCAAGCAGTACGAGCAGGGCGTGCTGTTCCGGCTGGGCCGGGTGCGCGGCCCCCGCGACCCCGGCTTCCGGCTCATCGTCCCGTTCGCTGACGTGCTGCACCGGGTCTCGCTGCGGATCGTCACCATGCCGATCCAGTCCCAGGGCATCATCACCAGGGACAACGTCAGCGTCGACGTCTCCGCGGTGGCCTACTTCCGGGTCGTCGACGCGGTCAAATCCGTGGTCGCGATCGAGAATGTCCGCGCGGCCATCGACCAGATCGCCCAGACCACCTTGCGCAAGGTCGTCGGCCAGCACACCCTGGACCAGACCCTGTCCGAGACCGACAAGATCAACCTGGACATCCGCAAGATCCTCGACGTCACCACCGTCGACTGGGGCGTCGAGGTCACCCTGGTCGAGCTCAAGGACATCCAGCTGCCCGACACGATGAAACGCGCCATGGCCCGCCAGGCCGAAGCCGAGCGGGAGAAGCGCGCCAAGATCATCAACGCCGAGGGCGAGTCGCTGGCCGCGGCCGCGCTGGGCGAGGCCTCCGACACGATGATGGCCCACCCGCTCGCGCTGCAGCTGCGCAACCTGCAGAGCCTGGTCGAGATCGGCGTGGACAAGAACACCACCGTGGTATTCCCGGCTCCGCTGATGACCACCATCGCCGAGCTCGGCTCCTTCATCGCCCGCGAAAAAGCCGCCGCCGCCCCGGCGCTGCTAGCCGGCGGTAACCAGAGCGTTCCTGTCGCCACAAGCAACGGAATCGCCGTGGCCGGATTGGCCGACGGCAGCTAGTGTCCCGGCGGTGACGTGGCCGGCCGTGGACCAGCCAAGGCGCGAAAGAGGAGGAGTAACAGATGTCAGTACAGGAATACGGCAACCAGCCCCGCATCGTGGCGGGCGTCGACGGTTCCGAGTCGTCCCTGAGCGCGCTGCGCTGGGCCATCCGGCAGGCCGGGCTGACCGGCGCGGTCGTCGATGCCGTCGCCGCATGGCATTATCCGGACGCGGGCGGCTTCGGATACGTCCCGATGGGCACCGGCGAGAATTACGACTTCAAGGCGATCACCGAGAAGGTTCTCGCCGACGCGATCAGCAGCACCGCCGACCCGGCCAGCGACGTCCGCGTACGCGGCCACGTCATCGAGGGCAATGCCGCCCAGGTGCTGCTCGACGCCTCCGGCGGCGCCGACCTGCTCGTGCTGGGCAGCCGCGGGCACGGCGGATTCACCGAAGCGCTGCTCGGCTCGGTCAGCCAGCACTGCGTGCATCACGCGCGCTGCCCCGTTCTCGTGATCCGCGGCCAGGACCGGGATTGACCGGCGTTACTCGGTCGCGATGGCGGCCAGCACGTCGAGCTTGGCCGCCCGGCGGGCCGGCCAGCTGGCGGCGACCAGGCCGAGCAGGGCGGCCAGCACGAGGAAGATCACCAGGTTAGGGGCCGGCACCACGGTGTCGGTGATGCCCTGCTGCTTCAGCGACGACACCAGCGCGATACCCAGACCGGTGCCGATGACGAGCCCGATGATGGCGCCGAAGATGGCCAGGATCACCGCTTCTGACCGGATCATCGCCCGGACCTGGCGCCGCTTCATGCCGACCGCGCGCAGCAGGCCGATCTCGCGGGTGCGCTCGAATACCGAGAGCATGAGCGTGTTCACGATCCCGATGAGCGCGATCAGCACGGCCAGGGCGAGCAGGGCGTAGACCAGGCCGATCAGCTGGTTGACGCTGTTTACCTGGGTTTGCTCGAACTGGGCCTTGGTCTGGACCTGCACGTTCGGGAAGGGAGCCAGGGCGTTGGTGACGGCCCGGTCTACGCTGCCGTTGGTCGTCGTCAGCAGCAGCGCGGCCGGCAGCGGGGTGCTGAAGTGGGACTGGTAGAACGCGGCGCTGACCAGGTACTTGCCGACCAGGGCGTTTGCCTCGAAGATCCCGCCGACGCGGATGCTTGACGAGCCCGTCTTGGCGAACGTCACCGGCACCGTGTCGCCCACCGACAGATGGTCCGACTGCGCGGTCGTCGAGTCGATGAGCAGGCCGCCTGCGTCCAGGGCGGCGGGGCTGCCCGACGCCATCCGCAGGATCACGGTGTCCGCCAGGTGCTGCGTCGACACCGCGATGAGCGAGGCCAGCGTATTGCGGATCTCGAACTGCCCGCCGTAGATGGCGTTGGTCTCGGTGACACCGGGCACGGCCGCCGCCTCGGCCACCACCGCGTCGCTGAAGTTCCCGGCCCCGTTGCTTGTGCTCACGATGAGGTCGGCCCGGATCGCGTCATCCACGCTGGCCGTGGCCGACTTGGACAGCGAGGCACCGAACACCGACATCGCGGCGACCAGGGCGAGGCCGACCATGAGGGCAGAGGCGGTCTGGGCCGTGCGCCGGGGACTGCGCATGGAGTTCTCCCGGCCGAGCCGGCCCGGCATCCTGCGGGCCAGCGGACGGCCGACCACGCTCGAGATCGGGCGGGCAAGCGCCGGGGACAGCATCGCGACACCGACGAAGATGCCGACCGCGCCCACGCCCACCAGCGCGATGACCGGCTTGGCCAGACCCACCGCGAGCAACGCCACCCCGGCCAGGGCTACGCAGGCCCCCCAGATAAACCGGCGTCGCAGCGACACGTCGCCGGCCGACGACTGGTCGCTGAGCGCGGCGATCGGCGGGATGCGCACCGCGTTGCGGGCCGGGCCGATCGAGGCCACGACCGTCACGCCGACGCCGACCGCCAGCCCCACCAGCACGGTCCGCAGCTCGAACACCGGCGATCCCGTGGGCAGCGTGATCCCGAACCCGCGCAGCAGCGCCTCGAGCCCGATCGCGGCCAGCACGCCCAGGCCGAGTCCGATCACCGAGGAGGCCAGTCCCACGATGGCCGCCTCGGCCAGCACGGAACGGAACACCTGACGGCGGCTCGCACCGACGATCCGCAGCAGGGCCAGCTCCCGCGTCCGCTGCCCGACGATGATCGAGAACGTGTTGAAGATGGTGAACCCGCCGACGAACAAGGAGATGAACGCGAACACAAGCAGCGCGGTGGAGAAGAACGACAGGGCCTGGCTGACCGCGGTCGTCTGCTCGGTCACCACGGTCTGCCCGGTGACCACCTGCACGCCAGCCGGGAGGGCCGCGGTGATGGCCCGCTGGACCGCGGGCTTGCTGGCCCCTGGGCTGGTCACCACGTTGATGTCGTCGAGGCTGCCCACCTCCTGCATGACCTGCTGGGCGACCGGCAGCGTGAACGCGGCCAGGGTCGCCCCGGCGAGGTTGTCCGCGGTCCCGAACTGGGCGATGCCGGAGATGGTGAACGTCCGGGCGGACCCGGCGAACAGGATGCGGACACTTTGCCCCACGGCGAAGTGGTACTTGCTGGCCGTCCCGGCGTCCATGACCACGTCATCGGGGCTGGCCGGCGGGCCGCCTGTGACCACGTGCAGTACGGAGAGCTGCTGATCAGGATCGAAGTTCACGCCGAGGGTGGGCGCGCCGCCGGTCACGATCGGCTTGCCGTCCTTGGCCACGAACTGGGCGTAGCCCTCCACCGCGCCCTGGGCGGTGGCGACGCCGGGCACCCGGCGGATGGTGGTCAGCAGCGACTCAGGGATCGGGTTGCGGGTCGCGTTCGCCCCGGCGCTGCCGAGTTGCGCGACGCCGCGGACCTGGAAGTCGACCTTGGAGTAGATGCTGCCGAACAGCGTCGAGAACGTGTTGTTCAAGGTGTCGGTGAGGACGAACGTGCCGGAGATGAAGGTGACGCCGAGCACGATGGCGAGCGCGGTGAGCGCCAGCCTGAGCTTGTGGGCCAGCAGGCCCTTGATGGTCACGTTCCGCACGTCAGGCCCCCAGCGTCCGCATCCGCTCAAGCACCGAGTCGGCGGTCGGCCGGTCAAGTTCGCTCACCACGGCCCCGTCGGCCAGGAAGACGACCCGGTCCGCGTACGCGGCCCCGCGCGGGTCGTGCGTCACCATGACGATCGACTGCTTGAGCTCGGTCACCGAGCGCCGCAGGAACGTGAGCACCTCGGCGGAGGAGTTGGAGTCCAGGTTGCCGGTGGGCTCGTCGGCGAAGATCAGGTCCGGCCGGCTGATCAGGGCCCGGGCACACGCCACCCGCTGCTGCTGGCCGCCGGACAGCTCACTCGGACGGTGCGTCAGCCGGTCCGCGATGCCCAGCTGTCCCACCAGGTAGCCGAGCCACTCCTGGTCGACCTTGGTGCCGGCCAGGGCGGCGGGCAGGGTGATGTTCTCGGCCGCGGTCAGGGTCGGGACGAGGTTGAAGGACTGGAAGACGAAGCCGATCCGGTCGCGCCGCAACGTGGTCAGGCCGGAATCATCCAGGCGCCCGATGTCCTGGCCGCCCACGAACACCTGCCCCGACGTCGGCCGGTCCAGGCCCGCCATGCAGTGCATGAGCGTCGACTTGCCCGAACCCGAGGGGCCCATGACGGCGGTGAACTGGCCGCGTTCGAAGGCCACGGTGACACCGGCCAGGGCGTGCACCGTGGCCTGCCCCGTCCCGTAGGTCTTGCCCAGGTCGACGGAATTCGCAGCCGGCCCGGTCTGCGTGCTCTTGGCCACTCCCCCGGATTTGGTCACCATATGTTCCTCGCATCGCTGACGGGACACCAGAAGCATGTCCCTGATCGGCGGCGGAAGCATCTACCTCCGGGCTTATTTCCCGGCATTTCTTTGGCGTTTCCTGCTCCGGAGCGGGCGCGCCGCAGATCCCGGCTGGCCGCTGGCGCCCGGCCGTCACTCGCCGGACCGGGCGCCACGCGTGACCGGGGTCAGTAGCCGTTGCCGTGGCCGGAACTGGCCGAGGAACTCGCGGCGGGAGTAGCGCCGGAGACCGTCATCTCGTACCACAGGCCGCCCGAGGCGTTCAGCCCGTTCCCCTTGGCCTGGCCGGGGGCGGTGTCCCCGGCGTAGGTGTACAGCGGATGCCCGTCGTAGGTGACCTGCTTGGTGCCGTCCGACCGGGTGATGGTGCCCAGCGTGCCGGTGACGCCCGAGCCCGCGGTGGCCGGGCCTGTCACCGGCGGCCAGTAGGTCGCGCAGGACCCGCTGCATTTCGAGGTGGTCGAGGTGTCAGGCGCGAACCAGTACAAGACGAAGCCCTTGGCGTTGGTCAGGACCTGGGTCCCGCTGACGGCGGCGGTCCCCAGGGCGGTGCCGCCCGCGGCCACGGCCGAGCCGCTGCTTGAGGCCGCGCTGCTGACCGGAGAGGCCGGAGTGGCTGCCGAGGTGGCCGGAGAGCTGGTCGAGGTGGCCGAACTGCCGCAGGCGGTCAGGGCCAGGGCGGCGGCCGCCAGTCCGGCGGCGGCCCATATCTTCAGCATGTGAATGTCTCCCCTTTACGGTGCAAGTGATTCCCACTAGGAGTTACGTACCGTGAGGGCTTTTCGTTCAGCTGCGGTGGTGTTCAGGACACGTGGCCGCCGCCGATCAGGCTGCCCACCGCGAACGTCACCGCGACGGCGACCCCGCCGAGCAGGAGCTGACGCAGGCCCGAATGCAGAATCGGGCGCCCGGTGAGGGTGCCGACCACCATGCCGCCGGTCAGCAGCGCCACCGCGGCGACGGCTAGCGCCACCGACAGCATGGACAGGCCCGCCAGGTAGGGCAGGAGCGGGAGCAGCGCTCCGGTGGAGAAGGCCACCAGCGAGGAGACGCCGGCAAAAACCGGCGACGGTAGCTCGAACGGGTCAACGCCAAGCTCCTCGCGGGTATGCACGCGCAGCGCGGTATCCGGGTCCCGGGAGACCGCGGCGGCCATCCGCGCCGCGGTCTCCTCGTCGGCTCCGTATCCGGCGAAGGTGTCCGCGAGCTCGGCTTGCTCGGCGGCGGGGAAGCGGGCGTGCATGGTGCGTTCGGTCGCGACCTCGGCGAGCACAAGCTCGTTCTGGTTCGTCACCGACACGTACTCCCCGGTGCCCATCGAGAACGCGCCCGCCACCAGCGCGGCCACTCCGGTCAGGATGATCGCGTGCGCCGACACGTCACCGCCACCTAGCCCGGCGATCAGCGACGCGTTGGTCACCAGCCCGTCCACCGCGCCGAACACGGTCGGGCGCAGCCAGCCGCCCGACACGTCACGATGCCGGTGCGACCACCCGGCCGCGAGCGCCGCCTGGCGCACCGCGCGGTCTTGCTCATGTTCGCTCACCCGGTGGAGGTTATCCGTTATCCGGCCGGCCATAGGGCAAGCAGCCCGGCCGCTCGTGACCGCAGGCCGGGAAGGCGTTCGGCGTACAGGGCATACCAGATGGTCAGGTGGAGCCGCCGGAGCTGCTCGCAGACCGCCAGCTGCGCGCCGTCGACCGGCGCGCCGTAGGCGGCCAGGACGCGTCGGCCGTCCAGCCGCTGGCTCGCCGTCGAGGCGGCCAGATCCCAGGCAGGTGGCCCGGAACAGGTGTCCTCGAAGTCGTGCCAGACCCAGCCGGTGTCGGTGTCCATCAGGTTCCCCGCACCCGCGTCACCGTGCAGGCACTGGGTGGCCGGCGACAGGTGCGCCAGCTCCGCCGTCAGCCGGGTGTAGGCCTGGGACAGGGCGGCGGACTCGGCCGGGCGCAGGCGGGTCCGCGGCCGGGCCAGGAAGGCCGGGATGTCACCCAGCGGCGTCAGGCCGGGCAGCGGATCCGGATACGACCGCAGGGTGGCGTGCAGGTCGCGCAGCATCGACCCGATGGTCGCCTCGCCGGGCGGCGCACCGCCCGACGACCTCAGGTAGCGCCAGAACGACATCACCTGGCCATCGCCGTGGTACACCGTGGCCGGCATCTCCGGACTCGGCGTCATCACCGGGGCGCCCGCCGCGGCCAGGAACGAAACGACGTCGAGCTCACGCTGCAGCCACCGGGCGGGATCGGGGCGCACGACGGCGGTCGACGCGGCGACCTTGGCCACTACCGGCGATGGCCGCAGGTGCACGATCACGTTCGCCCCGTCGGCCAGCACCAGGGGCTCATGACTGGTGACGCCCAACCCGGCGGCGACTTTGGCGGCGGCCTGCACGGCAGCGTCCGGAACGGTAACGGCCACGCTCAAGTATGCCCAGCGCAGCTGGGTGGTGTGCCCGCCACTTGGAGCCGGGACGTCCGGGCAGCAGCAGGACGATCAGCAGCCCGAGGACCGACAGAATAAGGCCGAACGTCAGTCCGATCCGCTCGCCGTAGCCCTTACGCTCCGACAGCCACGACGCGGCCGCCGCCGAGATCAGCCACGCGAACAGGAAGTACAGCGCATTGGCGCCGATCGCGCCGCTCATTTTGTCGCTCCGTTCATGTCCCCAGGTACGCCTTCTGCACCTCGGGATTGTCCTTCAGGCTCGCCGAATCGCTGGCCAAGGCCACTCGCCCCGTCTCGAACACGTAACCGCGGCTGGCCGCCTCCAGCGCCCGGTTGGCGTTCTGCTCGACCAGCAGGATCGCGACCCCGGAGCGGTTGATCTCGCCGATGGTCCGGTAGATCCGGTCCACCAGGATCGGGGCGATCCCGAGCGACGGCTCGTCGAGCAGCAGCAGCTTCGGCCGGGCCATCAGGGCGCGCCCTATCGCGAGCATCTGCTGCTCGCCGCCGGACATCGTGCCGGCCTTCTGGCGCTCGCGCTCCTTGAGCCGGGGAAAGAGATCGTAAACGCGATCGAGGTCGTCGGCGATCTCGGGGCCGCGCCGCCGGTGCGCGCCCAGGTCCAGGTTCTCGCGCACGGTCATCCGCGGGAAGCAGTGGCGGCCCTCGGGGGCGAGCGCGATCCCGCGGATGGGTATCTCGTGCGCAGGCACCCGGGTGATGTCTTCTCCGAAGAACGTGATCTTCCCCGCGCTCGCCGGGGTGAGTCCCGAGATGGAACGCAGGGTGGTGGACTTGCCGGCCCCGTTCGAGCCGATCAGCGTGACCACCTCGCCCGCCTCGACGGTCAGCGAGACGCCTTTCAGCGCCTCGATCGCACCGTAGTAGGTATGAATGTCGCAGACCCTAAGCATGAGTCATTCCTGCCTGCCGAGATACGCCTCGATCACGGCTGGGTCCGCACGGACCACGGCCGGCTCCCCTTCGGCGATCTTCTTGCCGTAGTCGAGCACCGTGACGCGCTCGGAGACGCCCATCACGACCTTCATGTCGTGTTCGATCAGCAGGATGGTCAGCTTCAGGTCATCCCGCATCACCCGCATGAACTCCGTCAGCACACCGGACTCCTGCGGGTTCATGCCGGCCGTCGGCTCGTCGAGCAGCAGCAGCCTCGGCTTGGCGGCCAGCGCCCGGGCGATCTCCACCCGCCGCTGGTCTCCGTAGGGCAGGTGCGAGGCCAGCCGGTCGAAGACGGGCTCCCGCAGGCCGACGTAGGCCAGCAGTTCGCGGGCGTGCTCGCGCGTGTCGCGCTCCTCGCGGCGCACCCAGGGCGGCCGGAAGATCGACCCGAAGAGCCCGGCCCGCATCCGCGCGTGGTGCCCGACCATCACGTTCTCGACGGCCGTCATCGCGCCGAACAGGCGGATGTTCTGAAAGGTCCGCGCGACGCCGTGCTGGGTGATCACGTCGGGCCGCGCGCGCGTGATGTCTCGCTCGCCGAGCAGGATCCTGCCCCCGGTCGGCCGGTACAGCCCGGTCAGCATGTTGAACAGGGTGGTCTTGCCAGCGCCGTTCGGCCCGATCAAGGACACGATGGAATGCTGCGGAACGTCGAACGAGATGTCGTTGACGGCTACCAGCCCGCCGAACGCCTTGGTCACGTGCTCCGCGCGCAGGACCGTGACGGCGGGCGGAGCGGGCGTCTGGATCGGGCTCACGGCGCGTCCGGCGGCGTGAGCTCGAGCCGGCGTCGCCGCTCCGGGATCAGGCCCTGCGGGCGGAGCACCATCATGATCACCAGCAGGAACCCGAAGATCCCGAACTCCACCTCGGTGAGCTGGAAGTTAAGCCCGAGCCTGGCGGGCAGGCCGTTCAGGACGTCGGGAATCAGGTAATTGTTGATGTAGCCGAGCGCCAACCCCCCGACGACCGCGCCCCAGATCGACCCAAGCCCGCCGATGATCACCATGGCGAGGATGAAGATCGAGAACCCGAACTGGAACTGCCCGGCGTTGACCTCGGTGTAGTACGTGCCGAAGAAGGCGCCCGACATCCCGCCGAACGCGGCGCCGATCGAATACGCGAGCAGCTTCGTCTTCACCAGCGGGATGCCCATCGACACCGCGGCCACCTCGTCCTCGCGCAGCGCCACCCAGGCCCGGCCGAGCCGGGAGTCACGCAGGCGCAGGTTGACGAACAGGACGACGAGCAGGATGGCGAAGATCAGCCAGTACCACGGCCGCAGGTCAAGCAGGCCGAACGACCCGATCCCCGGGAAGTACGGCGCGTCCACCGCGCTGATACCCAGATTGCCCGCGGTCAGCGTCATCCCGCCGCCGACGTGGACGCTCTGGCCGTTGACCGCGACCACGCCGATGATCTCGCCGAACGCGAGCGTGACGATCGCGATGTAGTCACCGCGCAGGCGCAGCGTCGGCAGCCCGATCAGGGCTCCGGCCGCGGCGCAGATGATCGCGGCACCGATCAGGATCAAGATGAAGTTGAGGTGGACGCCCGGCAGCGTGTCCGCCACCGCCGAGACGAGCACGTGGATGTGCGCCTTGAAGAAGAACCCAGAGCCCAGCCACCCGAGCGAGTACGCGCCGAGCGCGTAGAACGCGACGTACCCGAGGTCGAGCAGGCCGGCGAACCCCACGACGATGTTCAGGCCAAGCGCCATCACCGCATAGGCCACCGCGATGATGGTCGCGTTCATGAACCCGCTGGCCGAGCCGAAACCGAACGGCAGCACGATCCCGGTCACGATGAGCAAACCCGCCAGCAGGCGCCCGCGCCATCTGGTCATCCCGCCTCCCTCGTCTGTTCACCCAGCAGACCGCGCGGGCGAAGGACCATGATGGCGATCAGGTAGCCGAACACGACCGCCTCGGTCCATTCCGGGCCCAGGCGCGAATCGGCCAGCGACTGGATGACGCCGATGATCAGGCCGCCGAGCACGGCGCCGCGGACGTTGCCGATGCCGCCCATGACCGCCGCCGTGAACGCGATCAGTCCGGCCTTGAAGCCCTGGAAGTACCAGACGTTCGTCTCATAGAGGGCGTAGATGAGTCCCGCGGCGCCGGCCAGCATGCCGCCGAGGGCGAAAGTGAGCGAGATCGTGGCGTTGACGTTGATGCCCATCAACCGGGCCGCCTCGGGGTCCTGGGCGGTGGCGCGCATCGCCCGGCCGGCCCGGGTGGTGTTGATGAACCAGGTCAGCGCGAACACCAGCGGGATCATCACGGCGAAGGCCAGGATGTATCCGCGCAGGATGGGCACGCCGGCGATGGTGAACACCGGTTGCTGCGCGCGGATCAGGTCGTTCACGCTCTGCGGTGAGCCGCCGCGCCAGAGCAGGCCGACGTTCTGCAAGATGAACGAGAAGCCGACCGCCGTGATCAGCGACGCGAGCTTGGGTGCGCTCCGCAGCGGCCGGTAGGCGACCCGCTCGATCAGGACGTTCAGCGACCCCGTCACGATCATCGTGATGACCAGCGTCACGATCAGGCCGCCGATCAGCCCGAGGGCGCCGGTGGTGAGCCCGAGCCCGAGCGTCGCCCACAGGCCCACGGCGGTGAAGGAGCCGATCATGAACACGTCGCCGTGGGCGAAGTTGATCAGCTCGATGATGCCGTAAACCAGGGTGTACCCGATCGCGATCAACGCCCAGATGGCGCCGTTGGACAGGCCTTCGGCGAAGTTGAAGCCCAGCTTCGACAGGTCGTGATGGATCACCGCGTGACCGGCCACGAAACCGGCCTGGTAGCCGTGCGTCAGATCGCTGATGCCGTAGTAGACCGGCAACGCCGCGAGCGCCGCGATCAGGCCCCAGCGGCCGGCGTAGCGGCGGACCGCCGCGAGCGGACGTGCCGCCACGGCGGGCGGCGGGGCGGGCGGCGGGGCGGGTGAAATCGTTGTGGTTTCCACGGGTTCCAGGTGATGTACGAGGCCCATGTGACTCAGGGCGACATGCCGATGCGGGTGTGGCGGGGGGGCTACCGCGCCCCCGCCGCGCTAGCCTTGGACGGTCTTGGTGGGCGTGATCGTCTTCTCGAAGACCGGCTCGCCGTCGGACGCGACCTTGTACAGGCCGTAGGACTTCAGGGTCGTGTCCCCGTTCTTGTCGAACCCGTAGGTGCCGAGCACCGAGTTACGCGCGGTGGTCGCGAACAGGGCCTTGAGCACGGCCGACTTGCTGTTACCCCGAGCGCCGAGGCTCGCGATCGTGTCGAGCCCGAGTTTCATCACCTCGTAGCCGTAGATCGCGTACGGGTCGGGGTTCGCCGTGCCGTACTTGGCCTGGTAGGCGGCGAGGAACGCCTTGCCGCCCGGATACGCGGCCAGGTCCTGGGTCGCCACGGTGCACTCGATCAACGGGTCGATCGAGGCCGGGACGCCGCCCTTCGACGCGGCCGTGTAGGAATCCGTGCAGACACCGTCACCACCGAAGATCTTGGCCTTGGGAATCGCCGAGTTGACGTCCTTGGTGATCTGGACGGCACCGTTGGAGACGATGCCGGCGAAAAAGAAGCAGTCGGCGCCCTGGCCCTGGATCGTGGATGCGTAGGACCTGAAGTTGGGCGCGGTCGGGTCGACCCCGGTGTTGCTCACGATCGTGACCCCGTAATAGCTCTTCTCCAGCTCGAGCAGCGTCGCCAGGCCCGCCCCGTAGGCCTCCTTGTCGTTGGCCACGGCGACCTTCGTGCAGCCGGCCTGCTTCATCGCGATCAGGTCCGAGGCGGCCTGGATCGAGTCGATGGGCACGATCCGCAGGTAGGTGCGGATCCCGGTCGGATAGTACTTCTGCGGCTCGCCGGGGGCGCTGCCGGGCAGGTTAGTGGTCAGCCCGACGTACGTGTTCGCCGGGCTCACCTGGGGGATTCCCCCCTGGTTGAGGATCGGGATCGACACCTCGCTGGCGCCCGAGTTGAACTCGCCGATGTAGTACACGGCCTTGGGATCGGTCGCCACCTTGCGCGCGTTGGCGGCCGTCTGGCCCGGGTCCCACTTGCCGGCCGCCGCGGTCGAGTCGTCGAGCGACTGATAGTTGACCGTCCACCGCCCGGCCTTGCCGCTTGCCTGAGCGAGCGCGAGCTTCATGCCGTTGACCATCGGGTCGGTCTGGGCGGTCGAGGCGCCCTGCAACGGCAGGCTCGAGTAAATGTCGACCGTGCCACTGGACGTGCTGCTCAATGCACCGTTGGCGGTACTGCTACTGCTGCTGCTACAGCCGACAACGGCGAGCGCGACCGCGGCCAGGGCCGCGACCACAGGGGTTCGTCTCATCTTTTCCTCTCATGTGCTGGTACTTGTCTGAAAGCGCACCAGCCGGCCGGTCATCACCGCGCGACCGCCAGGGAGAAACCCGTCCCTCGGTAAGCTCCCCGCCGGTCCTGGCCGGCCAGGCGCAGATCCGCCACCCTGCCGCAAACCACGGCGGGCTTCAATGACGCGCGTACACGGCGTGTCGGTTAAGTTGCTCTCTGTCACGTGCTCGCGCCGCAGTGAACCCCATCGGACCCGGCCGTGCTGGCACGGGAAGAGCTTGCCAGATTGCTGTGCGTCGCGAAGGCTAAACTGTAAGTAACAAAACGATCACCAGCCACCTTCTCGCACCTGACATGTATCGGAGCGCCTCCTGCCAGCTCTGTAAGTACAGACAACATCCAGGCTGCGACGGCCGGCTGGCTTGGGAGTGGATTCGGCCGCGTAGCAAGACAATCCGGGGGTTGCGGTAGTGACATCATCGCTTGGGTACTCGCCGCCCGAGCCGGCCACGATGGTGTTCGCCGAATGGGTCGTCCCCGCGATAGTTCCGTTGGATCCCGCGCCTGCGGAACCGATTACCGTCGGTTTGTGGGTGGGCCTGGACGGCTTCACCAACGGCCAGGTCCTGCAGGCGGGCATCGCGGCCACGCTCACCCCTGATTTCTGGCTTCCCGGTCTCGCCACCGTGGACTGGTGGGCGTGGACTGAGTGGTACACCACGCAGTACCAGGATCCGGCCGTACAGGTGACGAATTTCCCTGTCGCCACCGGCAATACCGTGTCCTTCCTGGTGTGCGCACCCGAGCCCGACCATGGCTTCGTCTCGATGCAGAACCTGGCGACCAACCAGGTGACGAGCGTGGGCATCAACGCGCGGCCCGGCATCACCTCAGCCGGCGCCTCCGCCGAGTGGATCATCGAGGGCATCTCCGCCGATCTGCCGGACTTCCTCCCGGTAACGTTCAGCGACTGCACCGCTGGGACTCAGGACCACTCCTTCAACCTCGCAGATGGCGTCATCACGAATATCCAGGGCAGCGCCGGCGCGCTCACCCAGGCATACATCGCCTCGCCTACAGCGGCCGTCGTGCAGTGGGAAGGCTGGTCCTGACCGCGTAGAGGTCAGCGGCCGGCGTCTGGCCGGGGGATGACGATCGCGGTGATGATCAGGCCGTCGCGGACCAGCCAGCGGCCCTCGAAACTGGTCAGCACCGCCCCGTTGACCTCCGGCCCCTGCACCAGCAGCCGGGCGGTGAAGCTCTGCCGGGCCGGATCGATGTCGACGCAGGCTTCCTCGAAGCCAAGCCAGCGGCGGGTCAGCGGAAACCACGCCTTGTAGACGGACTCCTTGACGCAGAACAGCATGCGATCCCAGCACAGGCCCGGCTGGGCCGCCGCCAGCGCGGCCAGCCGGGCCTGCTCCTGGGCCGAGGCGACGGCGCCGAGCACGCCGTCCGGCAAGACGTCGTGCGGCTCGGCGTCCAGGCCGATCGTGACGACGTCGCGGTCGCGGGCGACGGCGCAGGCCCGGTAGCCGGCGCAGTGCGTGATGCTCCCCACTACGTTAGACGGCCACTGCGGGGCGCCGCGCAATCCGGGCACGATGGGCACCGGCGGCAGGCCGAGCCGGGCCAGCGCGACCCGGGCGCACCCGCGCGCAGTGGTGAATTCGTTCCGCCGTTTGTCGACGGCCCGGGCGATGACGGCTTCCTCCTCGGGAAACAGCGCGACGTCGGGTAGGTCCCCGAAGGCCTCTTCCGCCGCCACCTCCGGTGGCAGGATGACCTCGATCACGGCCGCCGGCCGCCCCCGTCCGCAGGCGCGGGGAGGATCTGTCTGGGGAGTGCGGCCCGGCTGGCGCGGTGCCGCCACTCCCGCGGGTAGCCGACAGAGACCTCCTCGAACCGGACGCCGTCGTACCAGGTCACCCTCGGAATATGCAGGTGCCCGTAGACCACGGAGGTGGCGTTGAACCTGGTGTGCCAGTCATGCGTGCGGGTGGTCCCGCACCACTGGGCGAACTGGGGGTACCGCAGTACCCGGGTAGGTTCCCTGACCAGGGGATAGTGATTCATCAAGACGCTCGGGATAGCCGGGTCCAGGTCCGCGAGGCGGCGCTCGGTGGCCTCCACCCTGGCCCAGCACCACGCTTCCCGGCTGGGGTAAGGATCGGGGTAAAGCAGCGACTCATCGGTGCAGACGATGCCGGTCTCATAGGCCACGGCCAAGCCCTGTTCCTTCGTCAGCGCACCGGCCGGCCGGAAGCTGTAGTCGTAGAGCAGAAACAAGGGCGCGATCGTGGCCGGGCCGCCCGGCCCGGACCAGACCGGGTAGGGATCCTCCGGGGTGATGACACCCAGGCCCCGGCACAGCTCCACCAGGAACTGGTAACGTTCCACGCCGCGCAGCCGGACCGGATCATCGCGGTGCGTCCACAGGTCGTGGTTGCCCGGGGTCCACACCACGGTGGCAAACCGTTTGCTGAGGGTACGCAGCGCCCATTCGATGTCACCAGAGAGCTCGCCGATATCCCCGGCCAGCAAGAGCCAGTCCTCGTCGGATCCGGGGCGGAGATCCTCGACGATCTTGCGGTTCTCCGGGAAGGCCACGTGCAGATCGCTGAGCGCGAGCAGTCGCGGCTGGCCGGCGGCATCCAGGTAACCCATCTTCACCATGCTCCCCTGAGACCGACAGGAGAAACCCTAAACTGTCCGGATGAAAGGCTCCGTGACCGTCCATTTCGCTGCGCCGCCCGCCCGGGTCTGGGACCTGGTCAGCGACATCACCCGGATCGGGGAGTTCAGCCCGGAGACCTTCGAGGCGCGCTGGCTGGCCGGACCCCAGGCCGGGGCGGCCGGACCCCAGGCCGGGGCGCGCTTCCGCGGGCATGTCCGGCGCAACGGCCGGGGACCGGTGTACTGGACCACTTGCACGGTGGTCACGAGCGACCCGGGCCGCGAATTCGCCTTCGCGGTCCACGGCCCGGGAGAGTCCATCGTCAATACCTGGCGCTACCAGCTGCACCCGGCGGCCGGCGGCACCGATGTCACCGAGTCGTTCGAACTACCAGGCAGCCTGCCGTTCCGGCTGTACTGGGGGCTGGCGGGGCGCGCCCGGATGCGCACCAACCTGACCGGCATGCGCGTCACCTTGGAGAAGATGAAAGCGATGGCCGAGAACGGTTCGGCCGGATAGCCCAGGGCCACGCGGACCGCGCGAGCCCGGCGCCGGCCGGCCAGAACGCCAGCGCGATTGCGACGAGCAGGGGGCCGCTGTTCGGGTCGGTCGCGGAGCCGGACACCAGGTCGCCGAAGTTCTCACCCCACGTCCAGATGACCAGGGCCGCGATCGCGGCCACCAGCAGCGCGGGCCGCAGCGCGGCGGGGATGAACACACCCACCGCGGCCAGCGCGCAGGCCGCGGCCAGCCCGATGGTCACGACGGCTGCCTGGGTCCCGCCCCGGGCCGTCAGGGTGGCCGACGAGGCTGGTGCCAGCACCATGAGGGCCGCCATGGCACCCCAGAGGACGAACCAGGCCAGCCGGGCCAAACGGCCAACCGGGCTGCCGTCCGCGACGCTGGCCGCGGGCCGGACTGCGGGCCAGATCAGGACGGCGAGAAGCGCGTACAGCACGGCCGCGCCCGGCGCGCCGGTGAGCGGATTGGCCATCGCGCCGAAGACCCCGCCGAGACCTTCGGCGAGCCACCAGACCGCCAGTGACCATACGATCGTCCCGGCCAGCGCGGCCCGGGCCGTGGCCCGGCACAACAGCCCCGCCGCCAGTGCGAGCTGAGCGGTCGCGAACAGCGCGTTCGCGACGATCAGATGGCCCGCGACCAGCCGGCTCACCGCCAGCACCGGGCCGGACACGAAGGCGGGCTGGCCCATCGCCGACGGCGACAGCATCATCGCGGGAAACGCCTTGCTGAACATGTACGGCTGGTACTGCAAGGCGGCGTCGCACAGCCAGAGGATCCCGAGCGCGATCTGCAGGCCGCGCCGGAGCCCGGCCGATTCGCGGTCCGCGGCCCAGGCCAGCACCGGCCGTCGCGCATCCCGGCGCAGGGTGGCCTGCGACGAGGGCGGGAAGAACAAGGTAACGAACGCCGCGACGGAGCCCGCCGCGACCACCCACAGGCCCGGGCCGCCACGCGCGATCACCATCGAGTCGCCGCCTAGGACCCGCATGCTCCGGGTCAGCTGGATCAGCAGATACCCGGAGAATCCGGCCGCCCCGAAGCCGGCCAGGCCAGTCAGCCAGCGGGCCAGCTGGCCGCCGCGGGCATCCTGGCCGCCGCGGGCCAGCTGGTACAGGCCGGCCGCCGCGATCACGGCTCCCGCGGCCGCCAGGATCCGGCCGTTGCTGCCCTGGACCCCGGAGACCTGAACCAGGCCGGCGAAGGCCTCGACCCAGGGCATGAAGGCGCCGGCCAGGATAACCGCTCCGGCGGCCACCGAGGTGAACCCGGCGACGGCGCGCCAGCCGCGCGGCCAGGCGACCGGCCGGGCGACCGGCCGGGGCGCCGCGGTCGAGACCGCGTTCGGGACGCGCTGCGGGTCCGGGACGGGCTGCGGGTCCGGGACGGGCTGCGCGCTGTGGCCGGAGCCGTTCGGTGTGATCGGGATGGTGCCAGTGTTGGGGCTCATGAGGCCTGTCCTTACGTCCGCGGACATCCGGTTGGATCCTGGCGCTCCCCGGTCACGGGCTCGGACCCGTGACCGGGGACCGACCGCCTAGTGGTGGAGGACGGAGAAGTACAGGAACAGGTTGGTGGTGATGTTCCCTGTCACATGACCGGAGTCGTGGACCTGCAGGTACTGCAGCTCCGCGTCACTCTTGCACGAGACGATCTTGTACCAGTCGCTGAGGCTCTTGACCCCGACGACGTCGACGTTCCACCACTCGGATTGGCCGCTGTTGTCGGTCGCGACGATGTGGCTGTGCGCGGGCAGCGGCAGGTTGCCGGTGCCGCTGCCGAGGACGGCGGTCAGGTCGATGGTGCTCGGGTGGTCGATGCAGTTACCCGCGACCGGGCACTGCAGCGTCCACTTCGGCGGGGTGAACCCGAGCGGGACCACCACGTACAGCGGGTCGAAGTTCGACGCCGGGGTCCGGATGTAGTTCGCGCCTCCCTCGCACTTGGACGAGGCGGTGCTGGCTGGGGGCGTCCGGCAGAAGTAGTTCTTGCTGTAGTAGAACCTCACCGTGTGGCCGTCATACCAGCCGTTGGTGAATCCGGTCTTCGCGTGCATGGACTGCACCATGCTGTCCATGCTCGCCATGGAGGAGCTGGAGCTTGACGAGGCCAGTGCGGTCCCTGACGCCGCCGCCAGGCCAGCCACCAGCAGCCCGGCCATTATCAAGCCGACCTGCCTGGTGCCCGTCATTCGTTTCACAAGAGACATCGATTTCCCTCCCGTGGGAGGCACGCCCTGTAGCGCGCCTCTTCGGGGCACCATTCGGAGCCGCTGCGGCGCCAGATTGGAATTCCGGTGATAACTTTCAGTAGCAAACTACATGCGGAAAGCTATCATCGGGAGCTTGCCGCGGACGGCCGACGTCGGGGCGGCGTCGGCGTCGGGCCGGGTCATGGCTGACCGTCCGGGGCTAGCCCGCTGCGCTCTGCGGTGCTGTCATGCCCGGCGATGACTGCTCGCTGGCGGTGAGGGTTTTCTCGGCGGCGTCGACTACGCCGAGGTCGGCGCGGATGTGCAGTTCGGCTGCGGTGATGAGCAGCGAGTCGACGGCTGTGGTGCTGGTGACGGCCCGGGCGTCGGCCAACGCGTGTAGTTGCCGCAGCAGGTGGGCGCGCTGCCGGCTGAGCACGGCGGGCAGCGTGGCGGGGCCGGCGGAGCGGACGGCAGCCATGATTTTGAGGAAGAAGTCGTCGCGGTAGCCGCGGGCGGGGATGGCTGGCTCACTGAGCCAGCGGTCGAGCTCGGCGCGGCCGGCCGGGGTGGGGCGGTGGATGAGACGGTCCGGCTTGACCTGCTGCGGCTGGCGCTGCGACTCGATCAGGCCGTCCCGGGAGAGCCGGTCGAGTATCTGGTATAGGTGGCCGATGTTCAGCCCGCCCCACTGGTCGCCGACGGCCTGCTCGAAGCTGGCCTTGAGCTCGTAGCCGTGGGCTGGCTTGGCCGAAAGCAGGGCCAGTACCGCATGGTGCAGGGGCATGCGCCTTACCCTTGTCGCTCGGCAACGATCTGGTGCCATCCTTGCATTGTCGCTAGGTAAGGGGTGAGCATAGTCCCAGCCCCCGGCCGGCGCCAGCCCTGGGAAGGCACGGCCAGCGAGGGTGACGTGATGGGCAGGCTCGCCTGGTCCCAGATGCGGATCGGGCGACGCTTGACGTGCCCCGGGAACTGGCCTGGTTCGCGGCCAAGCTGCTGGCCGGGCGCCACCGGCGCGGCACCCCCGCGCGGCAGCCGGGCGCTGACGTGCTTCTGGCAGGCAGTGCTGGGGCTGCGCTGGTTCCGCGACCACGGCATCTCGCGGGCCACCGCCTACCGGTACCTGGACGAGGTCATCGCGGTCCTGGCGGACCAGGCCGGGCCTGCGCAAAGCCCCTGGAACGGGCCAAAGACCAGGACCTGTCCCATGTGATCCTCGTCAGCAGCTGGCCTTCCGGCACGCAGCAGCAGTGAAAGGCCAGCTCGCCGGTGTGCAGGTAACGGCGGATGGGCAGACAGTGCCGCGGGGAGGCGGCGGCAAGCCGGGCCCAGGCGTATCAGCGGTCGCCCTTGGCGCCCTGCCGGCCGAGCGGATCTCCCAGCGCCTGGTGTCCTTCAGGAGTATCTTCGCCGCGTCCGCGCAGGTCGCCTTTGTCCCGGCGGCCAGCGTGAGCATGAAGGACGATGCGACACTCAGCACGTACGCCTGGCCGCGCCCTTCCAGGAGCTCGCGCAGCTGCGTGCAACTGCCGTAGACCTCATCGCCGCAGACGAAGCTGAACGCGGTGCCGTAGGCGTACGCGTCCGTGAGGATGTCGATGGCCAGCGCCCGCCCCTATCCTGGCGGCAGCAGGCGCCTCGGCTTCATTAGCCGGCCAGGTCCTGATAGGCAGGGTGGAGCTCGTTCCACCGCACGTCGGCGTCGCAGCGCTCACGCCCGGCGAGGTGGGCGGCGAGGTCTTCGACATGGACCTGCACCCCCGCCCCGTAGGCGGCGAGCAGGTTCAGGGGCATGCCCCGTTCCTCGACGACCAAGATGGTCTGGTCGCCATCG